>Ga0153954_1000004_pt1 | contig 385544 bp, 317 predicted proteins | sample TSFL038MetaG_FD_102277 | JGI IMG/M metagenome (GOLD analysis project Ga0153954, IMG submission 102277) | Attine ant fungus gardens microbial communities from Florida, USA - TSFL038 MetaG | ecosystem: Host-associated > Fungi > Mycelium > Unclassified | place: USA: Florida, Wekiwa Springs State...
CAAGAAGTGTCAGGGCATGACTGGTAGGCCGGGGTTTTAACCCCGGCAATCAACCTCGCCAAAATGAGTGGGCCTTTAGGCCCTGAGGTATGCCGTTCCTCTTTTGGCTTTTTGGAGGGAGCAAGGGGCTTCAGCCCCCTGAACCGAGGCTGCGTTTGAAGGGCTTTAGCCCCGGATTCCTCTTCTTCCTACGCAGAATTTGCTTGAATTTTGATTCGTCAGACACTGCCTAGCCCCCGAGGTTTTGCATTCTCCAACTCCCCGCAAAATAAATCTCAAATCTGTGGAAAAACTTTGCGGTCAATTAACCCCTTCTATGCCACACTCAAAATAAGCAGAAGAAACGGCCCGCTCCCAGGGAACCGGGCCGTAGCATATTCGGGCTGGTACCCCCTACCCCCCTCCCCCCATATAAACCCTGTGGAAATGTGGAAAAGTTCCCGCCAAGCTTCGTGCTTCTGCAAATAGCCAGCGCCAAAAATGAAAAGAAATTTCAAAAAATCTAAACAGTAACCACCTTTCGACAGCCTACTAACCAAATAGTAAACATATAAATATTCAATTAAAGACATTAGATTCAACAAAATAGCTAGCCAACAAACCCTCATCTCATACCATGAACCAAGCCACGCCAAACACCCAATCCGGGCGTATTCTAGTCACAGCAGGTTAAAGGACATGAAGACCTTCACTCTCGACGAAGCCCAATCCCTCTTACCGGTCCTTGAGTCACTGCTCAAGCGCGCCATGGAGGGCAAACAGGCCGCGGAGCAGGTCGAAAACCGCCTGCAGGAGCTCAACCGCCGCATCTACCTCTCCGGCGGCATGCATGTTGACGTGGCCCAGGTAGCCCGCGACCGTTTCGAAATGGAAGAGCACCTCAAGCAGGTCAAGGAAACCCTCGCGGAAATCGACGCCATCGGCGTGCAGGTCAAAGACCTCGACACCGGCCTACTCGACTTCCCCTTCCGCCTCGATGACGAAGTCGTCCTCCTCTGCTGGCGCATCGGCGAGCCCTCCATCGAGCACTGGCACACCATCGAATCCGGCTTTCAGGGCCGCCAGCCCGTGGACGAGCGCTTCCGCCGCCGCTCCGGCTCCGGCCCAATCAACCGCCCCAACTAACCCATGTACATCTCCGAAGAAGAAGTCCGCAGCCTCCTGGGCTACGACGCGCTGATCCCCGCCATCCGCGCAGCCCTCATCGACTTCTCAACAGGCAAGGTAGACCAACCGCCCCGCTCCATTCTCCGCCCCGGCGAAAAAGACTGGTTCGCCGTCATGCCTGTCATCCACGGCGACGTCATGGGCGTAAAATCCGTAACCTTCTTCCCCGGCAACGCCACCCGTGGCCTGCACACGCACATGGCCACCATCACGTTGCTCAGCCGCAAAACCGGCGAGCCCTTAGCCCTCATGGACGGCCGCGTCATCACTGAGATGCGCACCGCCGCCGTCTCCGCCGTAGCCCTCGACACCCTGGCCGGTCAAAACGTAACAAGCCTCGGCATCCTCGGCGCAGGCGTACAGGCCAAGTCGCACCTCGAAACCCTACGCCGCATCCGCCCCAGCCTCCAAGACATCCGCATCTGGTCCCGCACGCAGCCCAAAGCCGAACAGCTCGCCGCAGCATCCGGCGCAAAAGCCACCACCATAGAAGAAGCCGCCTCCGCCGACGTAGTCCTAACCGCAACCGCCTCACCCACGCCCGTCTTGGAAGGCCGCTGGCTCTCGCCCAACGCCGTAATACTCGCCGTAGGCGCAGTCGGAGCCCACCTCCGCGAACTCGACGATGAAGCCGTCCGCACAAGCTGGATAGTCGCCGAATCCCGCGCCTCCCTGGAACGAGAATCCGGCGACATCATCCTCTCCGGCGCAACCATTCAAGCCGAACTGGGCGCACTCCTCGCCACTCCAAATCCCGCAACCCCGCACAGCCAGATTCCCACCAACGGGCGCATCCTCTTCAAATCCGTAGGCATGGCAATCGAAGACCTCGCAGCCGCCCGTCTCGTATGGCAAGCCCGCCAAAAGCAGCCGCACGCATAAGCTTGATATTCTTGAATTAACGCGCATTTCCATTTCGGAAACGCATTTCTACGCCCCACGCGGCGCGCCGCCGGGCCATACCTGCTTCATCTCATTAAGGAGTCATCCATGCTTACCGTTGGAGAGAAGTTCCCCTCGTTCGAGCTGACCGCCGTCGTCAGCACTGACCCCAAAAAGGCCTTTGAAACCATCACCGAAAACACCTACTCCGGCAAGTGGAAGGTCTACTTCTTCTGGCCCAAGGACTTCACCTTCGTCTGCCCCACGGAAATCGCCGCCTTCGGCAAGCTGAACCAGGAATTCCTCGACCGCGACACGCAGCTCCTCGGCGCCAGCATCGACTCTGAGTTCGTGCACCTCGCATGGCGCAACAACCACGCCGACCTCAAGGACCTGCCCTACCCCATGCTCTCCGACATCAAGCGCGATCTCTGCGAGCAGCTCGGCATCCTCGACCTCAAGGCCGGCGTAGCCCAGCGCGCCACCTTCATCGTGGACAACGAGAACATCATCCGCTTCGTCTACGTCACCGACCTCTCTGTAGGCCGCAACCCGCAGGAAGTCCTCCGCGTCCTCGACGCCCTGCAAACCGACGAGCTCTGCCCCTGCAACTGGCAGAAGGGCGAAGCCACCCTCAACGCCTAAGTGCTGGCCGCACGGGCAACTGCGCGCTCCGCGCGCCACGCGGCCCTCCCGCTGGTCGGGAGTTAACAAGTTTCTCCTTTCGGCCAATTTTGCCGAAAGGAGAAACTACTGATCACTGACAACTGACCACTGATCACTTTTTCGGAGCCCTCCATGTCCCTCGACACTCTCATCGATTCCCTTCCCACATCCGCCAAGGACCTCAAGCTCAACTATTCCTCGCTCATCCGCAACAACACCGAGCTCACCTCGCAGCAGCTCTGGGGAACAGTAGTCGCAGCAGCCATTGCTACCCGCAGCTCTGCCCTCACGCCCGCAGTGTTGGAAGCCGCAGCCGCGCAGCTCACCCCGCAGGCACTGGAAGCAGCAAAAGCCGCCGCAGCCATCATGGGTATGAACAACATCTTCTACCGCTTCCACCACCTCAGCTCGAATGAAAAGTACTCCACCATGCCCGCCCGCCTGCGCATGAACGGCCTCCGCGGCCACGGCGTCGAGGATGTCGACTTCGAGCTCTGGTCCCTCGCCGTCTCCGCCATTAACGGCTGCGGCAAATGCGTAGACGCCCACGAAAAAGTAGTCCGCGACAAAGGCGCAACGGAAGAGCTGGTCCTTGCAGTCGTCCGCGTAGCCGCCGTCATCCACGCCATCGGCGCTGTCCTGGACTCCGTTTCGGCTACCACTTCTACGCAAGCCGAGCTGGCAATAGCCTGAACGATTCGCTCCTCTTCCGCGTCCATTCATCAGCATCCCCCATGCGTTACTCTGGATGCAGTTCAGGAGAGGCAATCAGAATGGGCAGTTGGGCGAAGAGGACACTTCTGGCCGCGGCACTGGTCGCTGCGGCCGCAATCCCTGGCTGCAGCGGTTTCTGGGATGCCCCGCCTTCTTCTAGTAGTGGAGGCGGCACCAACCCGGCCAGCGGCACCTTTTACGTCCTCAACCAGAAGACTCTCCAGCTCGCTGGCTTCACCTTCGCCTCCGGCAGCACCACGCCCACAGCGGTCAGCGGAAGCCCGGTCACACTGCCTGACCTGCCACTCGCCATGGCCATTTCCCCATCCGGAAGCTTCCTCTACGTCAGCACGACCTCGGGAATCTTCCTCTACACCGTCAACTCAGACGGCTCACTCACTCTCGGCAATAATGGCTCACCCGTCAGCCAGGACCAGGCCAACGCCATGCAGGTAGACTCAACCGGTTCATGGCTGGTCGAGGCAGTCTCCGGTGCGGGCATTGTGAGCGCAGTGCCCCTCAACTCCAGCACCGGGCTCTATAACTCATCCATCAGCGTAGCTACCGCCAATCTGCCCTCCACCACCAGCGTCTTGGGGCTCGCCATTTCCCCAAGTGGCACCTCCACGGCGCCCTATGCCTTCGTCGCCATGGGCACCGGCGGAACCGCGGTAATCCACTTCACAGCCGCTAATTCGAACCCCTTCGGCAACGTCAGCACCATCAAGGTTCTTCACTCGCTCGGCGGCGATAACGCTGTAGCCGTAGATTCCACCAACCCGCTGCTCTATATCGGAGAAACTACCGCTCTCAGCGGATCGCAATCCGGCGGCCTGCGCGTCTTCACCATCAGCAGCACGGCCATCTCAGAAATCTCTGGCTCACCCTTCGCCACAGGAGGCACCGGTCCCTCTTCCATCCTGCCCACATCCAACGGCGTCTATGTCGCCAACAGTGCAGTCAGCGGTAGCACCACCGGCAATATCACAGGCTTCTCGGTAACAGCCCCGGCCACAGGCAGCAGTGCCTACACCATCAAAAGCATCAACACGGTCGCTACCGGCAAACAAACCGAATCGCTCGCAGTGGACGGGACAGGCACCTACCTGCTCGCCGTCAACTACAGCGGCAGTCCGGACCTGAGCACCTTTACTTTCGACTCAACCACCACCGGCAAACTGGACGCGAGCGCAACCGCAGCCACTGGCACCGACCCCGTCGGCGCATGGGCAGTAGTAGCCGTTCCATCCTCGTAATAAGAAACCGTAACTACCAGGCCTCGAAAGTTACCCGCTTCTCCCTGCCATCCAGCACAGAGTGCTTTTGGAAAGCCATATCACCGCGCTTCGGATAATCCGTCCGGAAGTGCGCCCCACGGCTCTCCGTGCGAGCCAGCGCCGAGCGCAGAATCGCCTCCGCTACCAGGCATAGCGATTGCGCCTCCACAAGCTGCCGCGAAGGCGCATATTCCTGCGCAAGCTTCTCCAGCGTCTCCGCGCAACGCTGCTGCACCACAAGTCCCTCACGCAAGCCAGCTTCCTCACGCAACAGTCCAGCGCACCGGTCCATCATCTGCCGTAGCTCCTGCACCACGGCCTCAATGTCTTCACCAGGCGCAGTCGCCGTAGAGCTCGCAGGCGCTTCTGGCACAGTTGGCAGCTGCCAATCATCCGCCAGCATCGCCTTCGCCGCACGCGCTCCAAATACCAACCCTTCCAGCAGAGAATTTGAAGCCAGTCGGTTCGCCCCATGCAGCCCCGTGCAAGCCGCCTCACCCGCCGCATAAAGTCCACGCACATTCGTGTGCCCCTGCAGATCTGTCCGCACGCCGCCCATCATGTAATGCGCCGCCGGACGAACCGGAATCAAATCCCGATGCAAGTCCAGCCCATGCTGCGCCAGGAACGCGCTGATCCCCGGAAAACGCTTATGCAAGTCAATCTCCGTAACATGCCGCATGTCGAGGTATACAGGCCGCGCCGCGCCACCATCCGCTGCCATCCCCTCGCGCCACACCGCACGCGCCACCACATCTCGCGGCGCAAGCTCCAGCCGCTGGTGATACCGCTTCATGAACCGCTCACCGCGATCATTCCGCAGCCAGGCACCCTCGCCTCGTAGCGCCTCAGAAAGCAGAAACGTAGGCACCCCCGGCAACGCCAGCGCGGTCGGATGAAACTGGTAAAACTCCATATCCGCCAGTTCCGCGCCCGCGCGCGCAGCCAGCGCAAGCCCATCGCCCGTAGCCACCGCCGGATTCGTAGTATGCGGATAAATCTGCCCTGCACCGCCAGCAGCCACCAACACAGCCCGCGCAACTACACGCAGCCTCGCGCCATCACGATCCAGCAAGACCGGATTCAGCAAATCGGCAGCCACCACGCGCCCGTCATCCACCACGAGATTCGTCACCGTAGTCCACTCAGCAAAGCGAATCCAGCCATGATTCCGCGCCAGTACAGCCAACGCACGTCCAATCTCGGCGCCCGTCGCATCTCCATTCGCATGCAGAATGCGCGGCCTTGAATGTGCCGCCTCCCGAGTGCGCAGCAGCTTGTCACCCTCGCGGTCAAACTGCGCCCCCCATTCAATTAGCTCGGCCACACGCAGCGGCCCCTCGCTTACCAGTGCCGCAGCAGCATCGCGGGCAACAAGACCATCCCCCGCAGCAATCGTGTCGTCCAGATGAAGCGCAACATCCTCGTCACCCTCCATGGCCACGGCAATGCCGCCTTGCGCATAGTGCGTGTTCGACTCGCTCACCGCTTCTTTGGTGACAACCAGGACCGTGCCTCGCTTCGCGAGTTCCAACGCCGCACGCAGACCGGCAACACCCGCACCAATAACAAGAAAGTCAAATTGTGTATTTGGGCTCACTAATCAGGCTATCAGGTACGCGGGGAATGAGTAATGTCCGGTTCACCGGCAAACCGGACATTACTCAATACAAGCCTGTTTCCCGATACCAATCCCCGAAGTTTCTGAAAAACCAACTTTGCGGGAACCATTGTTCTATTCAAGACGAAAGAACGTCGTCTTTCAAATGGTTTTAAAGACAGCAGGTGACATGTTCGGGCCGAAAAGCGTTACACTCAATCGCGTGAAAACAAACATTCTACTTGCATCTATCCTGGCGACCGCGCTAGCCTCGACCGTCGCCGCGCAAGACACCAAAGAGTTTCTCGGCCGTTGGGATATGACCGTTACCCCCGCGACCGGCCAACCCTATCCGCAATGGATGGAGCTTATGGAGAACGGCGGCAAGATTGAAGGCCGCGTTCAGCCGAGGGGTGGCGCATGGCATCCGATCGTAGGCGCCCACGTGGAGTCAGGCAAACTGATCGTGGATGTAGGGCAGGCAGGCCCTTCCGAGATTAGCTGGGAGCTTACATCTCCCAGCTCAGGCAAGCTAACCGGCATGGAGAAGCGTGGCGACACCGAAGGCCCTACGCTCGCTGGCGTGAAGGCGCCTTTGCTTGATCGGCCAATGCCGAAGAAGTGGACCAAGCCCAGGCCACTTTTCGATGGCACGGATCTTAACGGTTGGGAGCCGATAGGAAACGTCGAGAACAACAAATGGGTCGCGCGCAATGGCGAGCTGGTGAATGACAATCCCGAAATTCCCGGTAAAAGTGTCCACGGGGCTGCCAACATCAAGACCACGGAAAAGTTCCAGGACTTCAAACTGCATATTGAAGTGAACTGCCCGGAAGGTGGGAACAGCGGCATCTACCTGCGCGGCCGCTATGAGTTGCAGATCGGCACCGAAGGCGGCAAGCAACCGTCGCATGAAATGGGCGCGATCTACAGTTGGTATCCGCCGCCAGCGGGCGCGGAAAATGGTCTTGGAAAATGGACGAGCTTTGACGTCACCTTTGTCGGCAGGCATGTGACGGTTTATCGCGATGGCAAGTTGTACCACGACAATGTCGAGATTCCTGGGCCTACCGGCGGTGCGCTTGACAGCAATGAGGCCGAACCAGGACCGTTCTATCTGCAGGGAGATCACCACGGCGTGATCGCTTACCGGAACATCACCATCTCCGTTCCGAAGAAGTAAAGCTTTGTCTTAAAAACGCGCGGCTGCTTGCTGCTGGTTCCTGTTGCCTTAATGTTAGCTCGGCAGCAGCCGCACACAATCTAACCGATGTCCTGGAAGCTGCCCCGCCGCCCATACATGCACATACAGCCTGATTCGATACCATAGAAGCAGCGTGCAAACCATACGAGTAGACACCCCTTCGGCGAAGTATGAAGTCCACACCGGCAGCGGCCTGCTTGCCACGATTGCCCCGCGCATTCAGCGCGTCCTGTCTGACCTTGGGGGCAAGCTCCCCCGGCGGGTTTTCGTCCTCACTTCACCCGAAATCTGGGCCTTATGGGGCGAAACTTTCGTGCAATCATTTAGCGAGCCGCCCATCGCCCTTTTCCTCCCCGCCGGCGAAAAGCACAAAACTCTCGCCAGCGTAGAAAAACTCCTCCGTCAGATGATTGAAGCAAGCGGCGACCGCGGCTCTCTTCTCATTGCCTTCGGCGGTGGCATCGTCGGCGACATAGGTGGATTCCTCGCCGCCATCTTCATGCGCGGCATCCCCTACGTACAGGTTCCCACCACGTTTCTCGCACAGGTGGACTCCTCCGTCGGCGGCAAAACCGGCGTCAACCTGCCTGAAGGTAAAAACCTAGTAGGCAGCTTCCATCATCCGCTGGCAGTCTTCGCCGACATCGGCGTACTCAGCACGTTGAGCGACCGTGAGCTCCACGCCGGCCTTATGGAAAGTGTCAAAGCCGGCATCATTCGCGACCGGGCCTTGGTCCGTTTTATGGAAGAACATGTCGAAGCGATTCTCGACCGCGAACCTAAGGCGCTCGAAAAAGTCATCGCCGCATCCATCCGCATGAAAGCCAGCGTAGTCAATCGCGACGAACGCGAAAGCGGCCTGCGCATGATTCTCAACTTCGGCCACACGCTCGGCCACGCCATCGAGCAGGTCACCCGCTACAAGGTATTGCTGCATGGTGAAGCCGTAGGCTGGGGCATGATCGCTGCGCTGCACGTTGCACACATGCGCCGCTCCGTAACCACCGGCCAGGCCGACCGTCTGGAACAATTAATTTACCTCTACGGCCCTCTGCCCGGATTCAAAGTCAGCGCAGCCAAGCTTGTCGCCGCCACCGGCGCAGACAAAAAGAACGTTGGCGGAGTTCGCCGCTTCGTTCTTCCCATCGGCATCGGCGATGCGGGCGTAGCAGAAGATGTAACCACCGAGGAGCTTCTGGAAGCCGCAAAATACATGCTTGCCCAGGCAGCTGAGGCACAGCCAGTAACAAATCAGGAGCCGGAACAGGAATAGTGACGAACACCGGAGCAAAACCCATCGGCGCTGAGGATGAAGCTAGCGCAGCACAAGCCGTACAGGCGATGTTTAACTCCATCGCCCCGCGCTACGACCTGCTGAATCACGTCCTCTCCGCCAACATTGACCGCCTCTGGTGGAACCGCACCGCGCGCCGTTTCCGCGGGACCCTCGTGCGTCCCGACGCCGCTATCCTCGACATCTGCTGCGGCACAGGCGACATGACCATGGCATTGCTCAAACACCGCCCGCAAAACGCGCGTCCCGTCCTCGCCGGAGACTTCGCCCGCGCCATGCTAACCCGCGGCTCCGAAAAGTTCTCTAGCCACGGAGCAATAGCCATCGAGGCCGACGCCCTGCACCTCCCGCTCCGCAACAACTCCCTCGATCTAATCGTCTCCGCCTTCGGCTTCCGCAACCTCGCCAACTACGATGCCGGCCTCCGTGAATTTCACCGTGTACTAAAACCCGGCGGCCAGCTCGGCATTCTCGACTTCAGCGAGCCCGGCGGCATCCTCGGCAAGCTCTACGCTTTTTACTTCCGAAACATCCTGCCCAAAATCGGCCAGGCTATCATGGGCCAGTCAGGCCCCTACCAATATCTCCCCGAATCCGTAGGCAACTTCCCCGCCCCGCCGCGAATGCTAGAAATGATGCGCGCCGCAGGCTACACCGAATGCGCCTGGAAGCCCTATACCTTTGGAATTGCAGGGTTATATACAGCCCAGCACCCAACCGAACAAATTTCGTAGTAGCCTGAATTGGCATGACATCGGCAGCCCCCAGCCTGGTCTCTAGCACCGCCGTCAAGCGGCGCGCCGCGCTCTACTCCGTAGGCGCAGCCACGGCCATGACGTTGCTCAAGCTGGCTGCTGGCATCTTTTCCGGTTCACTGGGCATACTCTCAGACGCAGCCCACTCCGCGCTCGATCTCGCCGGAGCCGCGCTCACATTTTTCTCCGTCCGAGTAGCCGACAAGCCCGCCGATGAAGACCACACCTACGGCCACGGCAAGGTAGAAAATATCTCTGCCTTCTTTGAAGTCGGCCTCATGGCCCTCTCCTGTGCCTGGATCATCTGGGAAGCGCTCGGCCGCATCGCGCACCACACCAGTGAGCTGCGCCACTCCATCTGGCCTGTGCTGGTGCTCGTCACCTCCATCGCCGTCGACTATTGGCGTTCCCGCCAACTCTACGCCGCTGCAAAACAAACCGGCTCCCCAGCTCTTGAAACCGACGCCTTCCACTTCGCATCCGACATCTGGTCCACGCTTGCCGTTCTCGCAGGACTCGGCGCAAGCTGGCTCGGCGCGCATTTCAATATTCACTGGCTGCTCTACGCCGATCCCTTTGCGGCCATTGTCGTCTCGCTGATGATTCTGCGCATCACGCTACATCTCACTCACGAAACAATCGCCGCACTCACCGACGAAATCCCCGCAGAAACCCGTCAGCGAGTCATCCAGGCAGCCGCAAGTGTAGACGGTGTCCTTGCCGTCGAACAAGCCCGCGTACGCCGCTCCGGCGCTGCCTACTTCGCCGACATGACGCTGGCCCTCCCGCGCCGCTCTACCTTCGAGCACACTGGAGAAGTCGTCCGCGCCGCCACTGAAGCCATCGCCCGCGCCCTTCCCGGCACAGACGTTGTTATCCACACCGTCCCACGCGACCCCGCCGGCACAGAAAGCATCTTCGACCGCGTACGCGCTGTCGCAGCCCGCAACAACGTCTCCGTCCACGAACTAAGCGTGCAATCCCACAACGGCCGCCTGCGCGTAGAGCAACACGTCGAACTCGACGAGCGCATGCCGCTGCTCGAAGCACACCGTTTCGTCACCTCGCTCGAAGAAGAAATCCTCCGCGAAACCCCCGAAATCGACTCCGTGCTCACGCATATCGAAAGCGAGCCCGCCACCATCGAACAGCCGGAAGTCGTCGTCCAGGAAGACCAGTGCATCGAGCAGGCACTACGCACCGCCGCAGCACAGTTTAGCGAAATCATCGACGTGCACGAAATTACCGTTCTGCACTTGGGCGAACACATAGACCTGGCCTGCCACTGCACGCTCCCCGACAACCTTCGCATGGGACAAGTGCACGAAATTATCACCGCGCTGGAAGACCGCCTGAAGCTGGAGTGCCCCGATCTCAGCCGCGTAACCATTCACCCCGAGCCCGCAACCGAAAACACGAAATAAGAAACCCGAAACACGCAGTAAAGGAAACAGCAGTGATTGCACACAGCGAATGGAAGCATGACGACATCTTCGAAGGCGTGAGCGAAAGCGGCAACACCATCAGCTTTGACGCAGGTACTCACACCAAAGGCCCATCTCCCGTCGAAGCCGTCCTCATGGCGCTCTGCGCCTGCACCTCCGTCGACGTCATCAGCATCCTCAAAAAGAAACGCCAGCCAATCACTGGTCTCCGCGTCTCCGCATCCGGTGAGCGCACACAGGACTACCCCAAAATCTTTACCTCCATCAAGCTCACCTATACCATCCGAGGCAAAATCAAGCGCCGCGCCGCTGAAGACGCCGTCTCCCTCTCCAAAAACAAGTACTGCTCGGTCTCGCAAATGCTCGAAGGCAAAGCCAAAATCACCTACGAGATCGTCCTGGAAGATAAAGAACCGGAAGACGGAGAACCGGAAAAATGAGTCCGGAAATTGTTCGCCCTGTCGTCAATTTCTTCCGCATCGCCTCCGTCACACTTCTCGTCGTGACCGTAGGTCTTCTCGCAGCAATTACAACAATGCACTTCGCAATCCACGGAACAGAAGTGCAGGTACCCGCGCTCAAGGGCATGACCGTCGCCGACGCACGCAGCCAAGCCGCAGGACTCGGCCTCAACCTCGACGTCGACAATCGTTACTACTCTTCGGATGTCGCCGCTGGCCACATCCTTACGCAATCGCCTGCCCCGGGCAGCATCGTACGCCGCGAGTGGCACGTGCGCGTAGCAGAGAGTCTCGGCGCACAGCAGGTAGACGTACCAGACACCATCGGCATGAATGAGCGCCAAGCCGCATTAAAGCTCCGCCTCGTAGGCCTGACCGTAGGCACAACTGCCCATCTCCCTTTCGCAAAAGCCCCGGAAGGAACTGTCCTCGCACAAGATCCACCAGCACACGCCCGCGGCATCGACGGTCCAAGCATCAATCTGCTCGTAGCCGCCCCACCCGACGCAAGCGCCGATGGCTTCCTCATGCCCGACCTCAAAGGATTAACACTCGAAGCCGCACAGGCTCAACTCGCACACGTCGGCCTTACCGCCGCCCCACCCAGCTTTGTCGATGTGGCCGTCCCATCCGTCGGTGCCGACGGCACCGCACCCAAGCCTCCCGTAGTGCCCAACACCGTCATTCTGCAACAACCCGCCGCCGGCTCACGCGTAGATGCAAGCACTCCCGTCAAGCTCACCATTGCCCGATAGCCAGCGTCATCGCAGCGCTCCAACTCGTCTAATCCGCAGAGGCATGACAGCAGAATCCAAAGCATCTCAAACAGCCGGAATCTCCCACGCATGGCGCGCACTTCGTCATAGAAATTTCAGGCTCTTCTTCGGCGGCCAGACCATCTCGCTCATCGGCACATGGATGACGCGCATCGCCACGTCGTGGCTCGTCTGGCGTCTCACCCACTCCCCACTGCTCCTCGGCACAGTAGGCTTCGTCGGCCAGATCCCCACATTCCTTCTCGCCCCTCTCGCCGGTGTAATCGTAGACCGCATGGACCGCCGCAAAGTCCTCGTGTGGACGCAGGCCCTCGCCATGGTCCAATCCCTGCTGCTGGCCGCGCTTACTCTCACGCACCTCATCAACATCACAGAAGTGCTCCTCCTCAGCGCCATGCAGGGCATCATCAACGCCTTCGACATGCCTGGCCGCCAGTCCTTCATGATCCGCATGGTCGATGACCGCAATGATCTCTCGAACGCCATCGCCATCAACTCGTCGATGGTCAACGTCGCGCGTCTCATCGGCCCCTCGCTTGCCGGCATTCTCATCGCAGCCACCAATGAAGGCTGGTGCTTCCTCATCGACGGCATCAGCTACATCGCAGTCATCGCCTCCCTGCTCATGATGCGCATAACGCACGACCAGGTAGAAGGCCATGGCGCCACCATGGTCGAGCAGCTCAAGCAAGGCTGGGTCTACGTCGCACAATCCGTTCCCATCCGCAACATCCTCATGCTCTTCGCCCTGCTCAGCCTCATGGGCTGGCCCTTCATGGTCCTCATGCCCGTCTTCGCAGCGGAAGTCCTCAAAGGCGGCGCACACACACAAGGCTTCCTCATGGGCGCAGTCGGCGTAGGTTCCCTCGCATCCGCCCTCGCGCTAGTCGTACGCAAATCCGTACGCGGACTCACCAAAGTCATCCCCATCGGCGCCGGCATCTTCGGCATCGGACTCATCGCCTTTGGACTCTCGCACGCCCTCTGGCTTTCGCTTCTCATGATGCTCGTCACCGGCTTCGGCATGATGCAGGGCCTCACCTCCAGCAACACCATCCTGCAAACGCTCGTCGATGAAAAAATGCGCGGCCGCGTCATGAGCTACTACACCATGGCCTTCGTCGGCATGGCCCCATTCGGCAGTCTGCTCGCCGGAACCATGGCCCACGCCATCGGCGCGCAGCACACCGTCATCGTCAGCGGCGTCGCCTGCATCCTCGGCGGCGCATGGTTCTGGTTCCGTCTTCCGCAAATCCGCAAGGAAATGCGCCCCATCTACGAAAAACTCGGCATCATGCCCGTGCGCACCGATGCACAACCGGACGCGCTCGTTCAGGAAGGCGCAGACCGCTAACTCGTATCATTAAAACTGTCGGAATGGAGCACATAAATGAGCTTGCAGGAAGATCTGGAAAAAATCGCATTGCAGGAGCGCGAGTTGATCCTGCCCAAATTCGACGCAGACATCGCATGGCAACTGGGCTCGATTCTTCGACAGTATGCAGAGGCCCGCAAATACTCCGTCGTGATCGATGTGCGCCGCACCGGCCAGCCGCTATTCTACGCAGCCATGGAAGGCACCACCCCCGACAATCCTGACTGGATACGCCGAAAAATCAACGTAGCCGAGCGCTTCCACACCAGCTCCTACGCCGTACACATCAAGGAAAAAATCAAGGGAAAATCCATCATTGAAAGCCAGGGATTGCCCCTCCGCGACTACGCCACACATGGCGGCGCATTCCCTCTGCGCGTAGCGGAATCCGGCATGGTAGGCACAGCCACTGTCTCCGGCCTGCCCATGCGTGCCGATCATGAACTCGTAATCGAAGCACTCTGCACCCTGCTCAAACTCGACTATCCCTCACTCAGACTCCCACCCGAGTAACCGGGTTACGCGCGCTTTTCCAGCAGCGCAATAAAAAATCCATCCGTATCGTATACGCCGGGAAAAAGCCGTAGATAACCTCCCGGCGTAATACTCTGCATCAGCTTTTCCGCACCCGTATCGATAAGAACCCCATCTTCACGCATCTGCCGAATGCGAGCTTGAAACGAACTGCACTTAATCTGCGGATGCTCCGCAAGCACAGCCTCCACAACCTGCTCATCCTCTTCCGGCTCCAGTGAGCAAGTGGAATAAACAATCCGCGCCCCAGCCTTCGCTGCACGCAACGCCGCCGTCAAAATCGTCTTCTGCCGCTCCGCCTGCCGCGCAAACTCATCCTGTGTCAGCTTATGCCGAATCTCCGGATTTCGCGCCAAAGTGCCCGTTCCACTGCAAGGCACATCCGTCAAAGCAAGATCGTAAACAGCATTATCCGTAAGCAAAGCCGCATCCGTTTGCCTGCATTCCACTCGTTCACCAAGTAACACCAACCTCTTCTGCAACGCACCAAACCGGGCCGCATTCACTTCGCAAGCAACTACACACGCCTGCGGATTCCGCTCCGCAAGAATCAGCGTCTTCCCACCCGGTGCAGCACAAGCATCCAGAATCGTGTTTCCGTTCCCCGCAATCTCCGCAACAAGCTGCGAGCCTTCATCCTGAATCCGCAGGCGTCCCTCGCGAAATGCCGCCGTCTGCGTAACATCGCCAGAAAGCACCGTTCGCGCCGCCGTCAACAGTTGCCCCTGTGCAAGCGAAACACCCTCTCTCGCAAGCTCCGTTTCAACATCCGCATCTGCAACGCGAACATGAAGCTTCGGCTCCACAACACCGTTCGCGCAAATCGCCTGCGCGCTCTCCGTACCAAAGAATCGCCCCCAGCGCTCCACCATCCACTCGGGATAAGCCGACCGCACATCCCGCGAACTCTCCTCCCGCACAGTCGCAATCCTTCGCAACACCGCATTCACCATGCCAGAAGCAAACCGATGTCCCGCACTACGCGCAAGCTCCACACTTTCATCAATCGCGGCATGTGCAGGAATTCTGTCGAGGTAGAGCAGTTGAAACGCGCCAAGCCGCAGCGCAATCAAAACTTCTACATCGAGCTTCGCATTGGGCCTCTTCAACAGCGGACGAATCCGCGCATCGAGTGCAAGCTGCCACCGCAGCGCACCCAACACCAGCGTCGTAGCAAGATTTTTGTCCTGAGCCGAAAGCCGCGAAACCGACCGGGCCCGCAGTAGATCATCCGAATGCCCACGCCCGCGCTCCACAGCCAGCAAAATCTCGAAAGCTTCCTTGCGCGCAGGCGAAATCTTCGAAGCCACACGAGCCATGCCGTCAGCCTAAACGCAGCGCAGCATGCCCCGGCTGCAGCCCGTGCAGAAAATCCGCTACCGCAACGCGCTTCTTGCCTTCAAGCTGCACTTCCAGAAATTCAAGCCACGTATTCTGCGCGCAGGCAACATACATGCGCTTATCTTTCACAAGCACTGCACCGGGCTCTCCTGCGTCCCGCAGCTCCGCAACCAGCCCCATACGATGCACAATCAACTTCTTGCCATCCAGCAGCGTAAACGCCCCCGGCCAGGGCTGAAACCCGCGCCAGCGATTCCACAACTCCGTCGCAGTACGCGCAGCAAAATCCATGCGCCCATCTTCCCGCTGCAAAACCGGCGCCAGCGTCGCCTTCGCATGATCCTGCGTCTCCGTCCGAATCGTCCCGGCATCAAGCCCGGCAAGCGTCTCCACAACCAGCGGCGCCCCTTGCTTCGCCAGCACATCAAAAAGATCCGCCGTCGTCTGCTCCGGCGCAATCGCCAACTCCTGCTGCAAAAGAATCGGCCCTGTATCAAGCCCTTCTTCCAGCAGCATCGTCGTATTGCCGGTCACAGTCTCACCCATCGCAACAGCCCACTGAATCGGCGCAGCCCCACGATATTTCGGCAACAGCGAAGCATGCAGATTGATGCACCCCAGTCGCGGCAACGCCAGCATCCACGGCGGAATGATGCGTCCATAAGCCACCACCACGATCGCATCCGGCGCAATTGCCTCAAGCGCCGCGCGAAACTCCACATTGTTGCGAATCTTGTCCGGCTGCGTAACCGAAATCCCAGCAGGCAGCGCCACCTGCTTCACCGGAGGCGCGACCAACTCCTGCGTGCGTCCAACTGGACGGTCCGGCTGCGTAACCACAAGCGGAATCTCATGCCCGGCAGCAATCAACGCCTGCAGCGTAGGCACAGCAAACTGTGGAGTACCGCAAAAGACCAGCCTCACGCGCCCGTCCTCTCTCTACCAAGTTCCTTCGCGCTGGGCTTTGCGAATTCGCCGCAGAATCATATCGCGCTTCAACGCACTCATCCGAAAGATGAAAAGCACCCCGTCAAGATGATCAATCTCATGCTGAAAAGCACGCGACAGCAGTTCCTCGCCATCCATCTCGAACCACTTGCCGTATTCATCCTGCGCGCGCACCGTCACCTTGGCCGCACGCTGCACCTTCTCATGAATATCGGGAAAGCTCAGGCAGCCTTCTTCCTCATACTGCTTGCCCTCGCGCGCAATAATCTCCGGATTGATGAGCACCAACTTCTCCGCCGGGTCCTTGCCACCGCTCAGGTCGATCACAGTGATCCGCTTCGACACCGCCACCTGTGGCGCAGCTAGGCCAATCCCTTTGGCCGCATACATCGTCTCGAACATGTCAGCGACGAACTTGCGCAGCTCATCGTCGAATTCGGTAACAGGCTCACCGGGCTGCTGCAGCACCGGCTCCGGGTATTTGACAACTTTCAAAACCATTGCTGGAAACTAATATCTCCTGACTAAAATTGCCCGACTAAAACCGCCGAATCTGTTCGATGTACCCCTCGAAGTTCCGCTTCATCTCGAGCGCGCTGTCGCCGCCAAACTTCTGCTGTGCAAGCCCGGCAATCATCATCGCGACCATCGCCTCCGCCGCCACACCCGCCGCCGGGACCACACAGATATCGCTGCGCTCATAGCTGGCGCTCGTAGCCTCGCGAGTATCAAAGCGCACCGACTCAAGTGGCTTCCGCAGCGTAGAAATCGGCTTCAAATAGCCGCGAACAATAATGTCCTCGCCATTCGAAACGCCGCCTTCCACGCCACCCGCATTATTGTGGTCGCGAGTAAAGCGAGTAGGCTTGCCATTCGGCTCCGCAGCGTAATGAATCGCGTCATGCACCTTCGAGCCAAAGCTCTCCGCAGCCGTAACACCACGCCCAATCTCCACAGCCTTCACCGCCTGCAAGCTCATCACGCTCCACGCCAGCAGCCCATCCAACCGTTCATCCCAAGTCGCGTAAGTGCCAAGCCCCGCAGGCGCATTGTGCACCACAACCTCAAAGATGCCACCAACCGTATCGCCCGTACGCGAAGCCTCAGCAACCTCTTCCTTCATGCGCTCTTCGGTCTCAGCATCCACGCAGCTCAACAGCACTTCGTCCTTCGCCGCAACCGCCGTAATCTCATCCCACGTAGCCGTACGCTCCAGCTCCACGCGCCCTACGCGAACCACATGGCTCAAAATCTCAATACCAAGCTCGCGCAGCAATAACTTCGCAAACGCGCCAGCCGCAACACGCGCCGTAGACTCACGTGCAGAAGCCCGCTCCAGCACATACCTTGCATCCGCAAAGTTGTACTTGAGTGCACCGGCAAGGTCCGCATGCCCCGGCCGCGGAGAAGCCACAGCCTGGTGCTTCGCCGGATCGCCCGCCTCAACCGGCAGCTTTTCTTCCCAGTTCTTCCAGTCGCGATTGATGATCTCAATCGCAACCGGCGACCCAATGGTCTTGCCATGACGGACGCCGGAAAGAATATGCGCCTTATCAGTTTCAATCTTCATGCGGCCGCCGCGGCCAAAGCCCTGCTGCCGCCGCCAAAGCTCGCGATTGACAAAGTCGAGATCAACTGGAACGCCTGCAGGAAGCCCGGAAACGAGTGCAATCAGCGCCTCGCCGTGCGATTCCCCGGCGGTGGAATAACGAATCATGATTAATCTGATTGTAAATGGAATGATGCCTTCCGGTTACATCGCTGCGCGCATCCGGCCACCGGGCAGAAGCTCATAAATCCGTCCCCGCCAGTGAATCCGGCTCGAACCGTAGCTCGCCGCCCAGAAGAGAATCCCCATAAAATCGCGCACCGGGTACAGCACCAGCAACGCAAACCAGCTCGGCTCTTTGACCGCCATCCGTCCCACGGGAATCGAAATCGCCAGCCGCGAAGCCAGCGCCCACACAAACAGCCCAACGCCCCACGCCCAATGCTTCAACGCGCCAGCCACAACCAGCCCCAGCAGGCCAAACGGCATGGCAAAGGTAAGCGCCGTGCCAAAGTGCCCCTTCGGCCGCGAAAACCGCGTGGACTTCATCCAACGAACCTGGTGCAGCATCGACTGCCAGAAGTTCGTATGCAGCACAACATGATCAATCGCATGATGACTCAGCACAACCGTCTCACCATGCTTGTAGGTCTCATTCCCCAGCACAAAATCATCTGCACAATAGTCCGCAGTAACCGCAAAACCACCCATGCTGCGAATCGTCTCGCGCCGAAACGCCATCGTCGGCCCAAGCGCAAACTGCATCCCTTCAATGTTCCGCGCCACTAGCACGCCAGCCGTCATCTCCACAGACATGCCGACAGCCTCCAGCCCAGCCCACACGCCACCCTCGGCAGCCACTCCACGATACGGACAAGTCACCCCACCCACGCGCTCATCAGCAAACGGCAACACCACAGCACGCAGATAATCCGGCGCAATCCGCACATCCGAGTCACTGATAACAAGAATCTCGTGCGCAGCCTCGGCCTCCATGCGCTCCATAGAGATTGCCTTGTCATTGATGTAATCCGGCTGCCCGCCCGTAGAAAGAAACTTCACCGGAGTCTGCGGATATCGAGCCGCCACGCTACGCGCCACCGCCAGCCCCGCATCGTCCGCGGAGCGCGCACAAAACAAAATCTCGTACTCCGGATAGTCCTGCGTAAAGAAGGTTTCCAGATAGCCCTCAAGGCCATCTTCCGCGCCATGCAGCGGCTTCAACAAGCTGAGCGGAGGCGTAAACGGCTTACTCGAAGCAAGCGTTGCAAGAGCAGCGCGGCGTTCCCGCAGATATGAGGGCAGAGCGGCCAATACCATGCCGGTAAAGACCGTAGAAGTAATCAGGCCAAAAACGGCCAGTACAAGCAAAACGTACAACATGCAGGTTTAAGGATACCTATACATAAAGAAAAAAGCCGTAATAACAGCGCAGAATCAAGCAATAATCGCTTTTCTCAAAACGATTAAGGAACACTTAAGATTCCCGCTTGTTAGGCCCACGAGGCGGAACAACCGTCGGCTTGCGCAGAGGAACAATCGCACCAGGCGCACTCGGAGCCGCCTGCTGAAAGCGCGAGAGCATCTCCGAGCGGACATACTCAACAAAACTCTGCATCTGGCGGTTCATTTCTTCCATCCGCTCCCGCATCTGCAGAATGATCGCAATCCCCGCAATGTTCACGCCCAAATCACGTGCCAAATTAAGGATGAACTCAAGCCGCTCGATATCTTCATCTGTATAGAGCCGCGTATTGCCTTCCGTGCGCGAGGGCTTCAGCAGCCCCTCGCGCTCATAAAGCCGCAGCGTCTGCGGATGAATCCCATACATCTCGGCCACCGCCGAGATCATGTACGCGCCCTTTGATTTCCGTTTCGCAGGCATGGCATCAATCCCTTACATCCCACTTACAGCTTATCGAACAACTGCACGCGCGGGTCTTGATTATTCAGCTTCGCCAACTCGCGCATAATTTCGCGGCTGCGCTCATCCTGCAGCGTAGGCACCACAACCTCGATCGTCACAATCTGGTCGCCGCGCTGACCCGTTGCTGCCGCGCTTTCCACGCCGCGCTCGCGCATGCGCAGCTTCTGCCCGCTCTGCGTACCCGGAGGAATCTTCAACTGCGCGCGCCCATCAATCGTCGGCACATCCACCTTGGCGCCAAGTGAAGCCTCCGGCACCGTCACCGGCACCGTGATGTGAATATCATCCCCCTGCCGCGAAAACACCGGATTCGTCCCCGTACGCACAATCAGGTACAGGTCGCCCGTAGCACCGCCATTCAGCCCCGCATTGCCCTTACCCTGCAACCGAATCCGCTGCCCATCGCGCGTTCCCGGCTTAATGCGAAACTCCACATTCTCCGAGCGGTCCACAACCCCTTCGCCATGGCAAGTCGGGCAGGCATTCGAAACCCGCCCTGCCCCATTGCAGCGCGGGCACGGAATATTGAACTTCATCCGCCCGCCCATCTGCGTCACTTGCCCCGAGCCATTGCACTCCGGGCAAGTCATAGGCCCGCCAGTCGACGCCTTCCCATGGCACGTCGGGCAAACCTCCTGCCGATGCACAGTCAGCCGCGCCTGTCCGCCGCGAATCGCCGTCCAAAAATCCACGGTGACCTGATATTCAAGGTCGGTCCCCGGCTGTGGCCCGCGTGGACGCCCCGGCTGTTGCTGCCCCGAAAAAATTCCCGAAAAAATATCCTTAAAACTGCCCCAGCCGCCCTGCGGCGCACCCTGCGCACCCGCCCCGCCGCCACCCTGGAAACCCGAAAAATCAAACCCGCCAAAGTCCACCGGAGGTTGTCCGCCCATATTCTGCTGGCGCGCGTAGGCCTCAGCCTGCGCCGGGTCAATCTGGTCGGAGTAGAAGCCAAGCTGGTCGTAAATTTTTCGCTTCTTCTCGTCGCTCAGAATGTCATTCGCTTCCGAAATTTCCTTGAACTTCTCCTCGGCCTTCTTATCGCCGGGGTTCACGTCCGGGTGATATTTGCGCGCCAGCTTGCGGAAAGCCTTGCGAATCTCTTCCGCCGTGGCCGTCTTCTTCACGCCGAGCGTGCCGTAATAATCTTTTTGGGTTGTCGTTGCCATTTCCTACCTATTCATTCCTGCCGCAATTCCCTCTCTATCGGCAGCTAGACGCATCTTCTTCGCTAATTGGATTTCTCACGCGGCAACATCGAAACGCTCAATCTTCGGTCGCTTTCTGCGCGTCGCCTGCCAGATGTCGTAATCCATCTGCAGTTGATACCAGAGGCTATCATGCGTTCCCAAAGCAGCCGACAGGCGCAGCGACATATCGGCGGAAATACCCGCAGCGCCATTCAAAATGCGCGAAAGCGTAGTGCGCGAGACGTGCAGTTTCCTTGCCGCCGTGGTCACGTCCATATCGCCCAGCGCATCGCGCAGAATCTTGCCGGGATGAGGCGGATTGTGCATTCGCTGCATGAAAACCTCCTAGTGATAATCCTGATAATCGGCCAGGATCGCGTCTTCCTTCTCAAACGCAAAGGTCAAACGCCAGTTGCCGTTCACTTTCACCGACCAATGCCCCTTCAGATCGCCGGTCAGCAGATGCAATCCCCAGCCGGGCATATTCATGTCTGCGGACGATTTCGCAAAATTGAGCAACTGCAACCGGTTCGCCAGCTTCTCAGCGTGAGCAGGAATAATGCAGGCCTTGCTTCCCGTCTTGAAAAACATCTCCACGCCCACGTGCCGGAAGCTTTTAATCACGCGTTAAGTGTAGCGCATCACGCCACAGAAATCTACGCGCATATCCTTGCCTCACAACAAACCCTCTTGCGCCAACGACCCCCGATTGCTATCGTTCCGCCATGCGCAAGTCCTTTGCCTTCTACCTCTGCTGCATCCTTTTCTCGCTTGTTGCTGCTCAGGCTCAGCAGCAGGCCGTTGCGCCTTCCGACCCCAAAGCCCTGATGCTTGCCGCATCCAAGCTCAACAACCTCGCTACAGATGACGCCAAGCCATGGCACATCAAAGCCACCTTTCAACTCCTCGACGAACAGGGCACCGTCATCGACGAAGGCACTTACGAGGAATTCTGGGCCAGTCCTACAAAATTCAAGCGCATCCTTACCGGCAAAACCTCCTTACTGACCGACTACGGCAGCGAAAAGGGTATGTTGCGCGGAGAAAGTCACGGAGACGTCCCCGACCTCGTTTTCAACGTACGCCGTGACTTCACCAACCCACTGCCCGACGAGCAAAACATCGAGCGCTCCACGTACTTATCGAAACCTGTTACAACCAGTGGCTTGCAGTTAACCTGCGTCAGCTCCACATCGCCCTTCAGTCCCACGGACTGCATCGACAACGCCGAGCCTTTAGTCCGCATTTCCGCCTATCCGACCGATTCAATCCAGATACTCCGCAATAGAATCCTGCGATTTGACGGCCGAGCCATTCCCGGCGATCTCAAAGAGGTTCGCGGTAGCAAGGTTGTACTCACAGCGCACGTTGACACTCTCGAAGCACTGAACGTCACCGATGAAGCCCTCTTTTCTCCTCCGCCCGACGCAACACGGGAGGCGCGAAATCTTCGGATCATGATTTCAGGCGGCGTAGCTCAGGGCATGATCGCCTCTAACCCTCCGCCTACCTATCCAGCAGATGCGAAGGCAGCACGCGTTACCGGAACCGTAGTGATGGCTGCGCTCATCAGCAAGGACGGCCGCGTGGAAAACCTGCAGGTTACCCAGGGGCCTCCCATGCTGCGTCAGGCCGCAATGGATGCCGTTCGGACGTGGCGATACAAGCCCTACCTTCTCAATGGTGAGCCTGTACAGGTGCAGACCACTATCAACGTCATCTTCGAAATGCGCTAGATCTCATATCTACCGAAAGCAGATGGGGTAGGCGATTGAATCACCCACCCCATGTTTTCCCCGAAGGGCGACCTTAACAGCTAGTCCTACTTCTTCTCGTCGACGTCTACATACTCAGCGTCGATGACACCTTCGTCCTTCTTCGTCTCAGCAGCAGGCTCACCAGCAGCCGCCGCATCAGGAGCAGCCCCAGCCGCAGCATTAGCCTTATAAAGCGCCTCCGCCAGCTTGTGGCTCGCCGTGGTCAGCTTCTCATGCGCAGCCTTCAACTCTTCCGCAGAAGGCGTACCCTCAAGCGTCTTCTTCGCGTCGGCCAATGCAGCTTCGACTTCCGTCTTATCCGCATCCGCAACCTTGCCGCTCGAATCCTTGATGAGCTTCTCCACGCTGTACACCATCGAGTCCAAACCGTTGCGCGCTTCAATCTCCTCGCGCTTCGCCTTGTCCTCGGCAGCATGAGCCTCGGCATCCTTCGCCATCTGCTCCACTTCTTCCTTCGACAAACCCGAAGAAGAAGTAATCGTGATGCGCGTGTCCTTGCCCGTTGCGTTGTCCTTCGCCGTCACATTCAGAATGCCGTTCGCATCAATATCAAACGTCACCTCAATCTGCGGCACGCCACGCGGCGCCGGAGGAATGCCCGCCAGCTTGAACTTGCCCAGCGTACGGTTCTGTCCCGCCATCGGGCGCTCGCCCTGCAGCACATGAACCTCAACCTCAGTCTGGTTATCCGAAGCCGTCGAGAACGTCTCCGACTTCTTCGTCGGAATCGTCGTGTTACGCGGAATCATCGGCGTAGCCACACCGCCCAGCGTCTCAATCGCCAGCGTCAGCGGAGTCACATCAAGCAGCAACAGGTCCTTGACCTCGCCCGCCAGCACACCTGCCTGCACAGCCGCGCCAATTGCGACCACTTCGTCGGGGTTCACGCCGCGGTGAGGCTCCTTGCCGAAGAGCTGCTTCACCATCTCCTGGATCTTCGGCATACGAGTCTGCCCGCCGACCAGGACCACTTCGTCAATCTGTGCCGCCGTCACGCCCGCATCGGCCATCGCCTTCTTGCAAGGCTCCAGCGACTTCTGCAACAGGTCGTCGACCAGAGACTCAAGCTTCGCCCGCGTCAGCTTACGAACCAGGTGCTTCGGCCCCGTAGCATCTGCCGTAATAAATGGCAGATTGATCTCCGTCTCAAGTGTCGTCGAAAGCTCAATCTTGGCCTTTTCCGCGGCGTCCTTCAGGCGCTGCAGAGCCATCTCATTGCCCTTCGAGCTGAGGTCGAGTCCTTCTTCAGCCTTGAACTCTGCAATGAGCCACTCCACAATGCGCTGGTCAAGGTTGTCGCCGCCCAGATGCGTGTCGCCATTGGTCGACTTCACCTCGATCACGCCCTCGCCCACTTCGAGAATCGAGATATCAAACGTGCCGCCGCCAAAGTCATAAACGGCAATCGTCTCGTCCTTCTTCTTGTCCAGGCCGTAAGCCAGTGCCGCAGCCGTCGGCTCGTTCACAATACGCTTCACGTCAAGGCCCGCAATCTTGCCCGCATCCTTCGTCGCCTGCCGCTGCGCGTCGTTAAAGTAGGCCGGAACTGTAATCACAGCCTCGCTGACCGTCTCGCCAAGGTACGCCTCAGCCGACTTCTTCAGCTTCTGCAGAATCATCGCCGAGATCTCCGGCGGCGTGTATTCCTTGCCCTGTGCCACAACGGCGATATGATCGCCCTGTTGCACCACCTTGTAGGGCACCATCTTCATTTCGTCTGTCACTTCGTTGAAGCGGCGGCCCATAAAACGCTTAATGGAGAAAATCGTGTTCTCCGGATTCGTAATCGCCTGGCGCTTGGCTACTTGGCCCACCAGCCGCTCGCCGGTCTTCGAAAACGCGACGATTGAAGGCGTAGTACGCGCACCCTCTTCATTCGGAATGACTTTCGGCTCACCGCCTTCCAGCACAGCAACGCACGAGTTGGTCGTTCCAAGGTCAATTCCAATAATTTTTGCCACGTGTGACTCCTGATTGGCAGGCTCCTGCCCGCAGTAAAAGATACTGTCAAAGTATAAGATGCAAGATTGAGTCAGTTAGTGTCAAGTTTTATTGATTTATTTTCTATAAAACTTCGCTCTGCCATCAAAACCTTTCCCTCCTCAAAACGACTCCGGCAACCTCCCCAGCGTCCGTCACATCCACCGAAATTGAAACTTGGAGTAAAGTTCTGGCGCGTAGCTGTTCCGTCCCGCAGACGTCATGAGCACTGATGCTCTCAATCCCGGCCACCCCCTCACACCGCGCTCTCCTTCCGCCTCAGCAATTGAGCGCTACCCCCTTACGCAGGGCGTAAACCCCTGGCTCGTCACCGCCAGCGTCATGCTGCCCACCTTCATGGAGGTGCTCGACACCGCCATCGCCTCCGTAGCCCTCCCCTACATCGCCGGCAGCCTCTCAGCCTCCAACTCTGAAGCCACCTGGGTCCTCACCAGTTACCTCGTCGCCAACGCCGTCATTCTGCCAGCCTCCAACTGGTTCGGCCTGCGCTTCGGCCGCAAAAACTTCCTCCTCGCCTGCGTCATCATCTTCACCGTCGCCAGCTTCTTCTGCGGAGCAGCCCCGTCCCTCGCCGTTATTCTGCTCGCCCGTGTCGTGCAGGGTGCCGGCGGCGGAGCCCTGCAACCCCTCTCGCAATCCATCCTCCTCGAAAGCTTCCCCCTGGAAAAACGCTCGCAAGCCATGGGAGCCTATGCTCTCGGCATCGTCGTCGCCCCGGTCCTCGGTCCCACGCTCGGCGGCTGGCTCACCGACACCTTTAGTTGGCGCTACGCCTTCTACATCAACATACCCGTCGGCATTCTGGCCGTCTTCATGATCAGCCGCTTCGTCCACGACCCGCCCTACATCAAAAACGCCAAAGCCAGCGCCTTCGACAACCTTGGCTTCGGCCTGCTGATCGTCTGGACCGGCTGTCTGCAAGTCGTTCTGGACAAAGGCCAGGAAGACGACTGGTTCGGAGCTCTCTGGGTCTGCTGGGCCGTCGCAGCCTTCTTCTTCTGCCTCATCGGCTGGATCTGGCGCTCATGGACCAACCCCAAGGGCCTCGTCAACCTGCACGTTCTCCATAACCACAACTTCCGCACCGGATGCCTGCTCATTGCCCTGCTCGGCGTGTGCATTTACACCACTATTGCCATGCTCCCGCTCTACTACCAGGAAATCCTCGGCTACACCGCCTTCACCGCCGGTCTCGTCGTCGGCCCGCGCGGCGTAGGATCGCTCATCGGCGCGCCCATCGTCGGCGCGCTCGGCGGCCGCTTCGACAACCGCGTCCTGCTCTGCGCCGGATTCCTTGGTTTTGCTGCCTGCTCGCTCTACTTTGGCCTGGTCAATCTCAGCATAGGACCGCTCACGCTGCTCATCCCCATCATCATCACCGGCTTCGCGCTCAGCTTCGTCTTCGTGCCGCTGGCCACCATCACCACCTCCACGCTCTCTCGTGAAGAGATGGGCAACGCCACCGGCCTCTTCAACATGCTCCGCAACATCGGCGGCTCTATCGGCATCGCCATGGCCTCCACAGCCCTGGTCCGCCGCTCTGCCTTCTATCAAACAGAAATCGGAGCCAACACCGGCCTCTCCAACGCCATACTGCAACAACAATCCACGCAGCTCGGCGGTTATCTCAGCCGACATATCGGCCGCCCACAGGCGCGACCCGGCTCTCTTGCCACGCTTTACGGACTTCTCCAGCAGCAAGCCGCCCTGCGCTCCTATGTAGACATCTTCCGCTGGATTGCGATGCTCTCGTTTTTCTGTGCCCTCGCCGTATGGCTCTTCAAGAAACCGCCCAGAAACGCCAAACCGCCGGAGGGCGTGCACTGAGCCGAGCCCGCACTACACCAATGGCAAAAACCGCCGAGTCTTCTCGTCAAACTGCTCAATCGTGCCGGTCATGATGTCGTAATACCACCCAAACACCTTCAGCGTCCCCGCCTCCATCGCCCGCTTCACGCTCGGGTCCGCCATCAGATTCAGCATCTGCGCAACCACATTCCCGCGAATCACCGCCGCCAGCTCGGCATTCTCGCCTTCCTCCGGTCGCTCCGGCTGCTTATACGCCAGCGCCGCGTCAATGTGATGCAGCCACCGCGCCACCATCGGCAACTCATCCACATTCTTGTTAAACAGCACCGCCTTCAGCGCCCCGCAATCCGAGTGTCCGCAGACAATCGCGTACTTCACCTTCAAAATTTCAACGGCATACTCAATCGTGGCCGTAATCCCGTCCACATCCTTCGCCTCGGTCGGAACTACGTTCCCCGCATTCCGCGCCAGGAACAACTGCCCCGGCCCAGCCTGCAGAAACATATTCGGCACCACGCGGGAGTCCGCGCAGGTAATGAACAGATACTCCGGCGACTGCCCCTCCGCCAGCAAGTGGAACTGGTCGCGGCATCCCGGAAAAACCTCCGCGTGGAACCTCTTATAGCCCTCGATCAAGTGCTGCATTGCTTTCCTCCAGCCTTCTCAGCCTGAACCAGCCTACAGGATTCCAGCTCCCCGTAAATCACGCTACGGTATAGTGGGGCGATGCTCCGCACCGGAATTTGTCTGCGACTAAGCCGCTTTCTGCTGGCCACGCTGGTCTGCATCGCGGCGCTGCATGCGCAATCGCCTGAAGCAAACCCCCGCGGCGTAAGCGCGGTAGATTTCGGCGAACGTGTAGCGCTCGGCCCACTCTGGCTCTTTCAGCCAGGCGACAATCCCGCCTGGGCCGCGCCGGACTTCGACGATACCGGCTGGTCTGTCATCTCCGCCAGCAAGCAGCTCGTCGATTACGGCATCCAGTTCAGTAGTCAGGAGATCCGTTTCGGCTGGTACCGGATGCACATTCATCTCCGTCCCGGAGCGCCCCCGCCTGCCATCACGCTCGATTCCGTCCTCGGCACCTGCGAAGTCTTTGCCAACGGCATCCGAATCGGCGGCAATGGTCCCATCCCCGGCGCGGTGTACCGCTATCAGTACCGCCTGCTCGCCCTCCCCATTCCGCAGGCGGCAATTCCCGCCTCCGGCGACCTCGTTCTCGCCATCCGCTTCGCCGTCAACCCCGCCGGCCGTCAGATCCGCACCCACGGCCGCAAAACCGCCACGCCCATCGGGCTCGATTCGCATGTCTACCTCACCAGCCCTTCTGAGGCGGCCATCCATGCCAGTTATATCGAAACGCACAGCACCTGGCCGCTCTTCCTGCTCGCGGGCCTCTGCCATCTCACCGGTGTCATCGCGCTCGGCCTCTATCTCGCGCTGCGCGACCGCAAGGAATATCTCGCCGCCGCCGCCGCGCTCTTCACTTACAGCTCGCTTTTCCTCTGTGATGTCTGGCTCGTGCTCTATGACCGCACTCCACTCACCGACTGGATCGATTACGCCCTCTTCGGCCTCGGCCAGGGTCTCATCCTCGAGTTTTTCCGTATTCTGCTGGCGCCATACCTCGGCAGCAAGCGCCCCCGGTGGATCATCCCTGCGCAAATTGTGATCGTTCTCTCCTCGCTGGCCGGGCCGCTCGTCAATTACGGCCTGCCCGGTACCTTCCAGCTCGGACTGATCACCTTCTTTCTGCCCACGCTTGTCGTGGAAGTGCTCATCCTCTCACTGCTCTTCAGAAGCTGGCGCGCCGGCAGCACGGAGGCGCGCGTCCTCGCGCCCGCCGTTGCGGCCATCACTCTCTCCAGGGGCTGGCTCTTCGCCAGGTATGTCGTCATGTTCCTTGACCGTCCCTTCAGCCTGCCCGAGTTGCCTTCGCTCCATCTGGACAGTTACGCCATCTCCTTTGACAGCATCTGCGATGTCATTTTCTTCACCTGCGTCCTGCTCTTCCTGGTCCTTCGCACCGTTGGCATCGCTCGCCGTCACGCCGAGGCTGACGCCGAAATGCAGGCCGCCCGCTCCATGCAGCAACTGCTCCTGGAGCGCTCGCAGGACTCCACGCCCGGCTTCGAAATCCACACCGAATACCATCCGGCAAAGGAAGTAGGCGGAGATTTCTTCTTTCTCTCTTCCGGCAGAGATGGCTCGCTGCTGGCAATCGTTGGGGATGTAAGCGGCAAAGGCCTGCAGGCAGCCATGCGCGTCGCGGCCATTCTCGGGGCTCTCAGGCGGGAAGATTCGCGCGATCCCGCCATCGTCCTCGCAAACCTGAATCTGGAGCTGCTCGGCCAGTCAGACACCGGCTTCACCACCGCCTGCTGCATCCGCATCGAGCAGTCAGGCAGCTACATTCTTTCGAATGCTGGCCATATTCCACCCTATCTCGCAGGCGCGGAGGTCGCCACACTGCCGGCGTTGCCCCTCGGCCTTGCCGCCGCCGCGGAATACGAAACCGTAGCCGGACGGCTGGCTCCGCACCAGACGCTTGTGCTCATCTCGGACGGCGTCCTGGAGGCACGCTCGCCGTCCGGTGAACTCTTCGGCTTCGATCGCACCGCGTCACTCGTCTCCGGTAAAAACGCCCGTCAGATCGCCCGCACCGCGCAGGCCTTTGGGCAGGACGATGACATCACCGTCCTCACCATCGCGCTTGCATCCTGAAACCCTGCGTTTATCCTGCTCCGAGAGGACTCCGCCCATGGATTGCTTCACCCGGCTCTTCCGCGCCTCGCTTCCACTCGCCTTGGCCGCAGCTTCCACGCTCTCGCTCTCCGCTCAAACAGTCGATACCATCGACCCCGCGCTCAAGACCAAAATCGACCGCATCGCCCACGGCGTCATGGAGCTCCACGGCGTACCCTCCGCCTCCATTGCCGTCGTGCAGCACAACAAGCTCGTCTACACCCACGGCTACGGCCTGGCGCACATCCACCCCGACGTCCTCGCCAATCCGGACATGCGCTACGCCATCGGCTCCATCTCCAAGCAGTTCACGGCGGCGGCCATCCTGCTCCTCCAGGAACAAGGCAAACTCAAGCTCGACGACCCTGTCGGCAAATACATCCTCGGCCTCACCCGCGGTGACGAAGTCACCATCCGCCAGATCCTCTCTCACACCTCCGGCTACCAGGACTACTGGCCCGAAGACTATCTCATGACGCCCATGATGAAGCCCGCGACAGCCCAATCCATCATCGACACCTGGGCCAAAAAGCCGCTCGACTTTGAGCCCGGCACGCAGTGGCAGTACTCCAACACCAACTACGTAATAGCCGGCCTCATCATCGAAAAAGTCAGCGGCGAAAAAGTCTTCGAGTTCATCGGCAAGCACATCTTCCGTCCGCTCGGCATGAAAAGCGTCTACAACTACGACGAAGCCGGCCTCACCTCCACCGATGCCGCACCCTACATCCGCGCCGCGCTCGGCCCACTGCGTCCCGCGCCCAAGGAAGGCGCTGGCTGGATGTTCGCCGCAGGCGAAATCGCCATGACGCCCCACGACCTCGCCCTCTGGAACGAAAGCCTCATCGCGCAGTCGCTCCTCAAGCCCGAGAGCTACAAAGAAATGTTCACATCAGTAAAGCTCAAGGATGGCAAAGACTCTCACTACGGCCTCGGCGTCTTCATCCGTGACCTCAACAGCCACCGCGAAATCGAGCACTCCGGAGAAGTCACTGGCTTCGTCGCCGAATCCATCGTGCTCCCCGACGACGGCATCTCCGTCATCGCCCTCACCAACCACATGGCCGGCGGAGCCGGCCAGATCGGCCAACTCGTAGCCAACGCCGTCCTCGACACCAAGCTCAACCCTGCGGAAGAGCAAGCCCTGACCATCTACCGCAACCTGCAAAAAGGTGAAATCGACCGCACCCTTCTTGCCCCCAACCTCAACGACTATTTCGACGCCCAAACCGTCAAGGACTTTCAGACTAGTCTCGGACCGCTAGGCGAGCCGCTCGTTTTCCAGCAGGCCGGCGAATCCCTCCGCGGCGGCATGACCGAGCGCAGCTTTCGCATCACCTACCCCACCCGCCGCCTGATCCTCTCCACCTACACCTACCCCGACGGCAAACTCGAGCAATATCTCGTAAGTCCCGCCGACTAACCAACAAACATTGGTGCTCCAGGTCCCGGAATTGGAACCTGGAGCACCAATGTTTTGTGAAAAACAGGCGAAAGACAAAAGCAGGTCTTCCGACTCCGCCTGAATGGCACGCAAAGCGCGCAGTTGCCTGGACAGCTAGCCCCCGAAAGCCTTGTTCAGAAATTCGATGATGCGCTGGCGGCCGTCGTAGCCGTGCCAGGGTTCGGAGTTGGGCCGTCCGAAGATGCCGCCAGCCAAGGGGCCGTGGTCTTCGCGAGGATAGGTCACCAGTTCGACAGGGACTCCTTCTTGGCGGAGGGCTCGGTACATCTCCTCGGCCTGGCCTACAGGGTCCGTGGTATCCGACTGCCCCTGGATGAGCAGGAAGGGTGTCTTGGCCTTGGCTGCCCCGGAGAGTGGGCTTTGCCGCCATGCGTCTTCAATGTGCTCCCACGGCTTGCCGAAGTACCAGCGGTCGTACCAGGAGCCGCGCTCGGTGCCGTACTCGCTGAACTGGTCGATGACCGGCGCGCCGGAGATGATGGCTTTGAAGCGGTCGGTTTTGCCCTCGACAAAGCCGGCCATCTCACCACCGTAGCTGTAGCCCATCAGCGCCATCTTGGATGAGTCGAGAGGGTATTTCGAGAGGACATAATCAACGCCGGCCATGATGTCCTGGTAGTCGCCGCCGCCAAGATCGTTTTTATTCGCCGCGGCGAAGGCCACTCCGTAATTCGACGAGCCTCTTGGGTTCGGCCTGAAAATAGCCCATCCGTGACCAAGAAAAAAATCGGCATACGCGTCGTGGCGGTTTTCCCATGCACCGAAGGGGCCGCCGTGGACATCGACAATGAGCGGGACTTTGCCGGATTGCGCTTGCGGCGGCAGGTAGAGCAGGCCCTCCACGGTGAACTTGCCGGATTTCCACTCGACGAGCTGCGGCTCGGTGGATTTGACGCCAGCGGGAGCGAGCTCTGGAATGGGCAGTGCGGTGCAGGGGTTGCCTAGTTTCGCCGCATAGCAGAGCCTGGTTGGGCTACCGCCGCTTTCGCCAAGCCAGACCCAGCCGGTTTGCTTCTGATTGGTGTTGAGACCAGAGACTACTGCAGAGCCGAGGTCGATGGGCGTAGGCTTGGCGCTGCCGTTGAGGGACAGCTTGACCGGGGTTCCGCGGGTGCCGATGCCGCCTTCGGCAATGACCGAGCCGTCCGCAAGGAAATAAAGCGAGCCGCCGCGCAACTGGCCTGCAAAACCGGAAGAAAGACTGGTAGGCTTGGTTGCAGCGCTGGAGGCGAGAGCGGCGAAAAGCTCGTCGTAGCCGGGAGGCGCGTCTTCCGGTGTGGCGGCGGCGAAGACGAGCGTGTTGCCGTCTTCCGAGAATGCCGCTCCACCTACCGTCGCGGGAATGGATTCGATTTTCGTGGCGGTGCTGGGCGTGGCCGCGTCTAGAAGCCACGCTGCACCTGCGGGGCCGAGATCGGCAAGGTCGTTCGGCTTGCTGGTGGTGACGACAAGCTTATTGGCAGCGGGCGACCACTCAGCGCCGCGCACATCGGGCTCGACGCCGGTGAGTTTCAATGCACCATCGAGTGCGCCGTCAGGCTTGAGCGCGGCGAGGTAAAGACGCGAGCCGTGCGTCTCATGATTGACCCATTCGGCATCGGCCTTGGCATCGCGGGCCTTCTTTTCGCCGGGAGTCTGCGGATCGCGCGCCCATACGGCGAGCCATTTGCCATCGGTGGAGATGGAGTAGCCACTTACGTCGATTTCGAGCGGCTCGTCTTTCTTCTCAGTTTTCTTTTCGTCGGATTTCTTCTCGTCTTTCTTTTCTGCACTGGCAGGAGGAATCGCGTTCTTCTCCTTCGAGTCGTCAACGATGGGAGTGACCTTCAACTCGTAGGGCGAGGCTTCGCCACCACGCAGGTCCAACCGGAAAAGCTGCGTGTGTTCGCCTCGGTGCGCGAGGAAGAAGATGGCTTTACCGTCGGGCGACCACTGCGCGCCCCGCTCACCGCGCTTGTCGGCGGGCGGGCCAAAGGTGAGCTGGCGAAGGGAGTCTTTGTCTCCGGAAGTGGAGACGACCCAGAGGTGGGTTTTGGCTCCGTCAGCCGTTGAGTCCGTCATAACGAAGAGCACCTGCGAACCGTCAGGTGAGAGCAGGGGCGAACCGATGGCCTTGATATGGCGCAGATCGTCTGTGGTGGGAAAGTGCGGGGAATCGGCCGCGTAAAGGGCGGCGCCAAAGGCAAGAAACAGACCGAGGATGAGCGGCATGCGGAAAACCCGGTTGAAAGGCATGGCAGCATGATACATACGGCGGCAAAGGACGCCATGAAATTCTGACGGGAAAGAGAAAAGCTTTTGACTGTTCGCTTTTAGCCCGGTAGTTGGAGAACAAAGCACCTTTGATTAGCCAGCAAGAAAGCAACCGCAGATCCTTCCCTCCGCCTGAAAAATGGCTATGGTCAGGATGACACTGCGTAATTCATTGGGGAAACGGAAGTGGGAGAACTTGCGGTATGGGTATCCCACATCTCCAACTACAGGAAATGTGGGACCCGACAAATCAGGAGCGTTTTGCGTTCTTACGGAATTGCTCAATCACGGCATGTGCTGCAGTAGGCCACGGAGTATCGGGCTGGCCAGAATAGCTCTCTGCCCAAATGAGTTGCCCCGGATTCGATGGAGACGCCTTGTAATAAATGAGCAGAGTGGCGAGCTTTCGATCAGAAGGACCGAAATAGACACCGTCCTGCTCGGGCTTTGCAAGGACAAATGTGAGGTCTGCAGACTCCGGTTGCACAGTCTTGCCAAGAGCGGTTGCAAGCCGTTGCAGTTGCTTCAATGAAGCAGTGTCATGTAGCGGCACCTGTATCGATATTGTCTTCGCGGTTTGAAGAAGCGCTTCCAGGCTGGAGCGGTCGCAATTGTAGGCATTTCCCTGCTGCGTACAGGCATGCACGTCGATTTGCGTTTGTGCCATTCCAGATCGCGGTGATGCACCGTACAAAGCTAAAATCGACGAAAAAACGATCATCCTTCTCATAGTCCCACTCTCGGGTTAGCATGACTTGCTTCTGGTGTAAGTCCACTTAAAAGGACGTGATCCATCTTCGAAAAGTCGCCAACAGCTCAACGCAGGCACAGGGAGCTCCCCTCAAGAGAGCACCCCCAACCATTGAACCGGCAAATCGGAATGTACCAGTCTTTAAGTATGGCTGTGTGGATGAGCGGAAATAATTATGCGTCAGCTTCCGCGCCAGTTCACCGTCTGCATACAGAAAAGCCGCCTCTGCAGAGGCGGCTTCGTGTTATTTGCTGGCCGGAAAGTTACTGCGCTACAGGGGTTGCGGGAGCCGGGGCTGCTGGTGCGGCGGGCTTGGGCTTGGCAGCTTCCGCCTTTTTGCTGGGCGCGAGAATTGCGTGCAGAATCGTGCCTTCCATGCGCGGCATGAACTCCACCACTCCTGCGTCACCGATGTCCTGAATGAGCCGGTTGATGATGTTGTAGCCGAGGTCGCGGTGCGCCATCTGGCGGCCGCGGAAGCGCAGGCTGGCCTTCACCTTGTCGCCGCCGTTGAGGAACTTGACGGCCTGGTTCTTCTTGGTCTGGTAGTCGTGCTCGTCCACGGTGACAGAGAACTTGACTTCCTTGACTACGATGACCTTCTGCTTCTTGCGGGCTGCGCGCTCGCTCTTGTCCTTCTCGTAGAGAAAACGGCCGTAGTCCTGGATGCGGCAGACCGGGGGCTGCGCGTTGGGCGAAACCTCGACCAGATCCAGCCCGCGCTCGCGGGCGATCTTCAGCGCCTCAAATGGCGGCAGAATGCCGAGCTGTTCGCCGTTTTCGTCGATTACGCGAATCTCGCGCGCACGAATCCGGTCATTGATGCGAATAAAGGACTTGGCTGCTCGTTTATCGAATGCGATGGTACTCCTCCGTTGCGGTCCCGCGGGCGCAGAGCATGCTTTACCTCGTGGGGAAACGCACCCTGAGTATAGCATCGGTTCGGTTACGTTTGTGCGACAGATGCGTCAGTGTACGCCTGCGGAGCGGCTGCTTATCAGGACTTCGCCGAGGTCAAGACGCGCATTGCCGGTAAGGTCAAGAAACGCCACGTGCTGCTGCTCGCAGAGCGCCTGTACCTGCGGAGACAGGCTGGGCGCAATAAGCACCTGCATGGGGTGGTCTTTTCTGCCGGCGGAGCAGCGGTGAAGACGCGTAAGCTCCTGGCGCACGTGTTCGGGCTCGCCGTCGGATACGCCGCAAACAAGGCGATGGTGGCGGCCGAGAACATCGATGTTGGCAGAAAGATCGCACCGGCTGCGCTCGGGCTCGAAACGGATCTCCCGCGTGTGGATGGAAGAGACCTGATGCAGCAGCGCGTCGAGAGCCTTGGCGGCTCTGGACTCGATTTCGTTGGGAATGCGTGTGGCTTTCATTGCACTTCTCCTCCGTTCCGGTTCGCTGGAGTTGGACTACGTACGCCAAGGAACAAATCTCGCAACAGCCGCGTGGATCGCAGCTGCGATGGGGATGGAAGCTTTTTGAGGATGGTCGTGCTTGTGCTCGCCGTGTTGCGGCTGTGATAAGACTCGTGCCGCGATTTGTCCTCATCGTGCGCCTGTTCTGTCGCGCTGTCAAGCGTGGGGCGCACAGATCAGGGTGGCGGCAAGCTCGTCGGCTTCAGTGAGGCTGGTTATTTGTATCTGGACCAGTTGGTTGGCGGCAAGCTGGCCTTCGAGGACGACCGGCAGAAAGTTGCCAGTGAGTGCGACGGTCTTTCCGGCAGCAATGAGTAAGGCAGGAGTGTGCAGCGTAATGGCATCAAGAGTGCGGCCGATCATCTGGCTGCGGTGAGCGTGAGTTTTGGCAGCGGCCAACTCGCGGAGAGCCTGCATACGCTCTTCTACGATGCGCGTCGGAACGGGTGATTGTTGGTGGAGCTGCCATGCGCGCGTGTTGGGGCGCGGGGAGAACGGGAAGAGGTGCAGATAGCCGAAGGGGAGTGCGCGAATAAACTCGTAAGTTTCGGCAAACTCGGCGTCAGTTTCGGCGGGGAAGCCTGCCATTACGTCGGCGCCGAGGGTGAGCCCGTCTCCGCAGGCGCCGATGAGTGCAGCCACCTTTTCGACGTAGTGCCAGGGGCGGTAGCGGCGGTGCATGCGGCGTAGCACGGCGTCAGAGCCGGACTGCAAAGGCAGATGCGCGTGGCGAGCTAGGCGTGAGGGGCTGAACTCGCGGAAGAGGGCGATGAGCTCATCGGTCCAGTCCATGGGCTCAATGGAGCTCAGGCGGAGACGCGGCAGGTCGGTTTCACTCAGGATGGTACGGATTAACGCAGGCAGTGTTTGTTGATTGGCAAGATCGCGACCCCAGCGGCCGAGGTTGATGCCTGAGAAGACCAGTTCCCTGCCTCCTGCGGCAAGGAAGCCTCGGACTTGCTTGAGAATTGCATCGGGTGCAAGGCTGCGCGAGTTGCCACGCGTCTGCGGAATAACGCAGAAGGTGCAGCGGTTGCTGCAGCCTTCCTGAATTTTGAGGTTGGGGCGCGTTTGTGCGCCGGGAGCTACTTGCGCTTCTTCAAGAAAAGAGTGCGCGAAGTTGTCGTCGGCCCAGATGGGGGCATTGTTGTTGGTTAACGATGCTAGCGGGACGACTTGTGCAGTTTCCGAAGCGACGCCGGTTGCGAGACGTAGAGCAATTTCCGGCGCGAAGGCCTTGTGGCTGTTGCCGATGACGGCGGAGACACCTTCGATGGCCGCAAGTTCTTCCGGCGCTCGCTGAGCGTAGCAGCCTGTAACGACGATCTTTGCTTCGGGGTTGAGGCGATGGGTGCGGCGGATATACGCGCGGGCTTCGCGGTCGGCTTCAGCCGTTACACTGCACGTATTCACGACAACTACATCGGCTTCGCGAAGCGGCTGAGCGGTGAGGCCAGAGGCGGCGAGGCGCTCGGCTACGGCTTCGCCATCGGCGCGTGCGGCGCGGCAGCCGAAGTTTTCGATATGGAAGCCGGAAGCCATCTCTTCTAGTGTACGGGCGAAGAAAGTTTCCATGTCGATTCGCGTGCCATGCGCTGCACTAGCACCGCAGGCGCGTTTCCCTGGACGGCCAGTCCTTATAATGGATTGTGGCCTCCTCCACATCCAATCTGGCTGCCGCTAAACCTCCACGTGCGGAACAGTCCGTGACGGCGCTGCGCATTGTCAGCTACACGGCGTTCACCTTCGTTGTCTATCTTTCGATTGGCCTGCCGCTGGCGATTTTGCCTCCGCATGTGCATCTGCGGATGGGTTTTTCTGCGGCGCTCGCCGGGTTAGTCATCGGGATTCAGTACATTGCCACGTTTCTTTCGCGGCCGTGGGCGGGGCATATCTCGGACCGTGCGGGTGCAAAGATTTCTGTCCTGTGGGGTATGAGCGGCTGTGCGCTGAGCGGTGCGCTTCTGGTGGCTGCGGCTCTGCTGCACCGTTGGCCATGGCTGAGTTTGGCTGCTCTGATTGCGAGCAGGCTGGCGCTCGGCGTAGGCGAAAGCCTTGGTTCAACGGGCGCGACGCTGTGGGGCATCAGCGCGGTGGGGCAGGAGCATACTGCGCGTGTGATTGGATTTAACGGCATCAGCACCTATGGTGCAATTGCGCTGGGCGCGCCGCTGGGTGTGATCCTGGAAGCGCGCTGGGGGATTGGCTCGATTGGCGTGCTGACGTTGATTGTGTGCCTGGTCAGCTTCTTCCTGGCTTCATCGAAACAGCCGATTCCGGTGGTGCATGGCGAGGCGCTGAGCTTCCGCAGCGTGCTGGGGCGCGTGGCTCCGCATGGAGTGGCGCTGGCGCTGGGCGGTGTGGGCTACTCGGTGCTGGCTACGTTTGTGACACTGTTCTACGCCAGCCGCCACTGGGACGGCGCGGCGCTTTGCCTGACGGCGTTTGGCGTTGCGTTTATCGCGGCACGCATCTTCTTCATCCATACTATTGACCGCTTCGGCGGCTTCCGCGTGGCGATTGCCTGCCTGTCCGTGGAATCCGTGGGCACGCTGATTCTGTGGCTCAGCGGCTCGCCGTGGATTGCGATGATTGCCGCGGCGCTTTCAGGCTTCGGCTTTTCACTGGTCTTTCCGGCGATTGGCGTGGAAGCCGTGGAGCGCGTGCCGGAACAGAATCGCGGCGCGGCGCTGGGCGTCTACACGGGCTTCTCGGATGTTTCGTTCTTCCTTGTTGGACCAGCGGCGGGTGCAATTATCGGCGCGTTTGGCTATGCAAGCGCGTTTCTCTTTGCGCTGATCTGCGTCGTAATGGCGCTGGGGATTGTTTTTGCGCTGCATGGCAAGGATCAGGAGTCAGAGATCAAGGGTTAGTAGTCTTTGCCACGAATCTAGATTCCTGCAAACCATGAATAGCCGGCTTCCGGCGATGCCGACCCTAGACCTTTTCCGAAGCCCTTCATAGAATCAGTTGCCGTGAGGCTGGCGATGTACTTGATGCTCTTGTAGCCAAGCTGGCGCGGAACGCGCATGCGCAGCGGACCGCCAAAACCGATGGGCAAATCACCGTCGTTCATGCCCCACGTCAGCAGCGTCTGCGGATGATGGGCTTCAGCCATGTCGAGCGAGTCCCACCAGTTCGTATCGGTGGAACGGTAGACGATGTAACGTGCCTGCGGCAGCACACCAGCCTCGTTAAGAACCCCGCGGAGAGGTGTGCCAATCCACTCGGCAACGTAAGACCAGCCTTCTTCGCAGGAGACTTCCGTGATCTGTCTGCCGACAGCCATAGCGCGGAGATCCGCAAGCGTGAGCGTGAGAGGATGCGCCACCATACCGTCGACTGTGAGCTTCCAACCGCTGGCCTGGAGCTTCTTGTAGGCATCATTCGGCGGCGCAACCTCATTGAGGAAGGGCGTCTTCGAAATCATGCTGCGCGAAAACTCTCGCGCCGGCGCATCACCAACCACAACACGCGAGGCGGCGTAGGTAAGCGTCTCGCCAGGGCCGTAGACGCCGCGGCAGTCGGGCGGGATGAGGTTATAGCGCTTGGCGATGCGGTCGGCTGCGACGATCCCGGCAAGGCTGCCGCCGACGCCGAAGGCTCCGAGCAACATTCTGCGGCGCGTGATGGCGTTCATCGGCTCGACTCCTTCGCTTGCGGTGCGCGGCCGGTAATCATGGCGGCAAGGCGGCTGCGGAATCCTGACAATGCAACCATCGTAACGTGAATCAGGAAGAAGAGCACGAGAGCGATGGTTGCGAAGAAGTGCAGCGTGCGCGCGGACTGCTTGCCACCAAGCAGCTCGACCGTCCACGGGAAGGCCGCGGTGAAAGACGGCGACATGGCGAGGCCGGTCCAGATGAGGAGCGGGAAGAGGATGAAGATGACTCCGAGATAGGACCAGCGCTGAAGCACGTTATACGAGCTTGCTTCTGCCGGATCGACCGGCGCTCGGCGGAGATATTTTTTCGCGCGGTCGAAGATGGCGGCAAAGCTGCGCTGCGTGGGCGCGGGAACAAGGTCTTTGCGAATGTGGCCGTTGATGAGGCTCACAACAACATATAAGAGGCCCGCGAGGACGACGAACCACGCAGCCTGGAAGTGCAGATAACGGCCCCAACCGTTGCCGTCAGGCCAGTGATAGCTGTAGCCGTTGAGAATCGTGTCGCGCGAAGTCGGAATCGGAATGTTGAAGAGTGGCTTCTCGTTCACGTTGCCCGTCTCGCCCCAGTAAAACTGCGGATGCGAAACAATGATTTCCGCACCGCTGACCAGCAAGGCCACGAAGCAGACAAAGGTAAGCCAGTGCGTCACGCGGACAAGCGCGGTGTGGCGCGTGGCTTTCGTTTGCGGCGTAGTTGCGGTGGCTGACACGCGGCGAGAATAGCCTAGGACTGGCCGTCCAGGCAAGGACTAGCCGTCCGGGCAACTGCGCTTCGCGCCACGCGGCTTTTGCAGCCGTGGGCCTCCCGCCGGTCGGCGCAGGCGTAAGCGGGAAGACGACAACAAAGATAACTGTTGCGTGCTTTCCTGCCCGACATCTGCTGCTGGTATAAACTGGCCTTGGCGCGCAGGGCGCAACCCGTCCGCGGACAGGACAGAGTCCACCTGTGAAACGCACAACTCAAGGTTCTTTGCGAACCTCCTTTCGCCCCGGAGAGCGGACCACGGGCATATCCAGAGGAGGTCCGTCATGGCGAAACGCCACTTTCCTGTCCGTCCTAACCTCGTTCAACTCAGACACCAGGCCAAGGATTTTCTGCGTGCCTTGCATCGCGGGGAGCCTGCGGCCATTGCCGACCTGTTAGAGAACCATCCCGAGCATGTCGATCCGGCGGCGGCCAAACTTGCCGATGCGCAACTGGCGCTTGCGCGCAGCTATGGCCTTCCCAGTTGGCCGCGGCTGGTAACTGCATGCAACATGACAGACGCCATCTGGCGCGGGGATGTGGAGACCGTTCGCACGCTGGTTCTGCGCGCACCGGAACTGCTGGCGGAAGATGCTCGCGGCGTGGAAGGCAACTGGGGACCGCCATTGTCTTACGCTGCCAACCTGGGGCAGGACGCAATCATCGAGATGCTGCACAAGCTGGGTGCGGAGGATCTGCAATTTGCCTTTGGACGCGCCTGCCTGCAGGGCAAGATTGAAACTGCTCGCAGGCTGCATGCCTGGATGGGTAGCCCGCGTCCATCGGATGGCGTGTTGAGCGGGCCTGCTTATACGTTGAACGTCGCTGGCACGGCGTTGCTGCTGGAGCTTGGTGCGCGCCTGTATGACGGCAATGGCGGACGGCTTGCTCCGGTCGATGTGGTGCTCGAAACAGACAGCCGCAGGCCTGCGGATAAGCATCGCATCCTGGAGCTTTACGCCGAGTATGGATTTGTTTTTCCGGATACGCCGACGATGACGTTGCATCGTGGGCGCGTGGATTTGCTGGAAGAGCATCTCCAGCGCGATCCCGATCTGCTGACGCGCACCTTTCGGCATGAAGAGATTTATCCGCCGGAGATGGGATGCCATGATGAAGTGCTGGCGACGCATGGAACTCCGCTGGCCGGCGCTACGCTGCTGCACATGTGCGCCGACTACGGCGAGATAGAGATTGCGCGCTGGCTGCTGGAGCGCGGCATGAATGTGGATGCGCGCGCAGCGGTGGATGGGGATGGGTTTGGCGGCCACACGGCGCTCTTTTCGACTGTCGTTTCGCAGACGAACTCCTGGAGGAATCATCACGGCGGGACGCCGGATGCATCGTTTACGCGATTGTTGCTGGAGCATGGCGCGGATCCGAATGCGCGCGCTTCGTTGCGGAAGGAGCTGCATCCAGGATATGAGATTCCGGGGATGCATGAGTACAGAGATGTAACTCCGCTTGCGTGGGGCGAGCGGTTTCATTTCAAAAAACTGGTGAACACGGCGGCAATGCAGTTGATTGCGGAATATGGAGGCAAAGCGTAGGTGCTGTCCCACGTCCGTGCTTCGGACGTGGGACAGTTGATGCGGTTTGCACTTAGAAGGTTTCGCCGACCATCTCTTCGCTCTTCTTCCATAGAGCTTCTGCATTGGCCGGGTCGAGCGCGTAGCCGCGCACGCCTTCGTGGAGCATGCCGAGTGGCGTCTCATCGGGCACGACCGAGCTGACGTGGCAGTTCTCGCAATACCTTGCGCCGACCTCTTCCGCAGGGGCCACAACGGCAGCCCAGACAGAGGTTGCCGAGCCCTGCGGCACCGTCTTGAACTCAAAGGGGCCTTTGCCTTCGGCGGCGAGCTGCTGGTTGATCGTCTCCAGCATGGCAGTCAGAGCGCCCTCGGGCATGTAGCGGCCGAGCTCCGTCATAATGCCGCCGGGGTGCACGGCTGTTGCGCGGACTCCGCGAGCGCGGTGCCGCGCGTCAAAGCCAACGGCGAAGAGAATGTTCGCGGTCTTCGAGCGGCCATAGGAAACGAAGGGCTCGTACTGTGTGTGCTCAAAACCGGGATCTTCGAGATTTACGTTCGAGAAGCGGTGGCCGGAGGAGGACAGGTTCACGAGACGGCCGCCGTCACGGATGAGCTTGGCAATCCGATTGACGAAAACGAAGTGGCCCAGATGATTGGTGCCGAACTGCCTTTCAAAACCGTCCTTGGTGTGTTCAAAGGGAGTAGCCATCACGCCTGCGTTGGCGATGACGACATCGAAGAGCTCGCCCTTGGCGACGAGCTTGTCGGCGGCGGCGCGAACGCTGGCTAGATCGGCTAGGTCGAGCTCGATTACTTCAAAACCGCCGCCATTGGCTGCCGCGGCTTGGCGCACGCCTTCGGTTGCGTCTTCTGCTTTCTTGAGGTCGCGTGCTGCGCCTACTACATATGCGCCGTGCGCGGCGAGCGAGCGGGCCGTCTCCACGCCAAGGCCAGCCGAGACGCCGGTGACGAGAATCCGCTTGCCCTTGAGGTCCACTCCGGCGAGAACTTCGTCGGTGGTTGAGGTTGCTCCAAACTTGGTTGCCATTTAGCTTTCTCCTGCGCAGGGCGCTTGCGGTTCGGCACTGGAATGCCGGGGTTGACGTGCGCTCGAACTGCGAATAAAACGGAGAGTGTCTCCGTATAAGAGATAGATAACCGGAGAATGTCTCCGGTTGCAGGAATTTTGTTGCATGGCTGTGAAAAAATCTGCACGAAAAAAAGAACCTGTCCCACGCAAGCTGCGCGCCGATGCGCAGCAGAACCGCGAGCGCATCCTGGCGGCGGCGAAGGCTGGCTTTACAAAAAACGGTGCGGATGCCAGCCTTGACGAGATTGCCCGGCGGGCCAAGGTGGGCGCAGGCACGCTCTACCGGCACTTTCCCACACGGGAATTGTTGTTGGAAGCGGTCTATCAGACGGAAGTTGAGAAGCTGGCCGCCGCACAGCGCGAATTTTCCAGAACCATGCCGCCGGTCGAAGCTCTGCGGGCGTGGATGCTGCTGTTTGTGGACTATATTGCCGCAAAGCAGATTATTTCGCCTGCGCTGTATACGCTGCTTGGCGCATCGCCGAAGGTCTTTCAGTCCACCGGCGACCTGATTACCGGAGCTATCGAAGCGTTGGTTGGGGACGCCATCACAAGCGGGGAGATTCGGGCGGATATTAACGCGATGGACCTGCTGCGGGCGCTGTATGGGGTTTCCACCGTTGCCGCCGTGCCTGATTGGCCGCAGAGTGCGCGGCGGCTTGTGGATATTTTGATCCAGGGGGCGCGGGTGGTTCGGTAGCGCGCTCCCACGCGCTGCGAATGTTTGAGCATGGGAGCTGGCGGCGCTTTATTTGCTGCGTAAGTCAGGAGCGAAACGCAGCGGCGTGAAGTCATCTCCGCGGGTGGGCTGGATATTGGAGAGATACGGCGGCAGTTGCTGGTGAATCAGCAGGCCGTGGGAATCGCCTTCGAGGCCCGGCTTGAGGGTCTGATGCTCGTCGTAGTCACCGCCGTTTTGAATGCGGAATGGAATGGGCTCGGTGGTAAGGATAGAAAGCGCGCGGGCAGCGTAGTGCTCGCGGAATTGCTGCACGGTTTGTTCGTCGGAGCGGCGTACTTCGTAAAAGACAGTCGGTGGAACTACAGTCATGCCGGGGTAAAAAAGCACGCCGTGCTGGATGGGCCAGAGGATATCGTCGATCTGACCATTGATGCCGCGCGGGCCGTACTGTGCGGCGCGGCCGCCGACGGTAGTAACGACCATGGCGCGTTTGCCGGCGAGGATGCCTTCACCGAAGCGCTCGCCCCACTTGGTTCTGCTGTGCTCGCCGCGGCCATAGGCGAACCCGTAGGCAAAGACGCGGTCAACCCAGCCTTTGAGAATGGCCGGCATGCCGTACCACCAGAGCGGGAACTGGAAGATGACGGCGTCGGCCCAGAGGAGTTTTTCCTGCTCGGCGGCAATGTCGGGAGATTGCGTGCCGGTGCGGTAGGCTTCGCCGGAGGCGACGCCGTAGTCGAGCGGCCTGGAGGCGTCGCGGGCGGGGAAATCGTCGGCGTCGGCAATAGCCTTCCACTGCATGGCGTAGAGGTCGGAGACGCGGACCTGGTGGCCGGCCTGTTCTAGTGCGGAGACGGCGTAGTCCTTGAGCGTGGCGCTGAGGGACTGCGTGCTGGGATGGGCGTAGACGATGAAGACGTTCATGACGGGGCGTTGCTCCTCTATTGGTTCAGATGAGGGTGGCAACATTTAAGCTTCATATTTTTGTTATACTTACAAAATAGTCCTATACTTACATTTTGGGAAGTGTGAATGCGACAGAAGCGTTTTCGAGCGTATGAACTGAACACTGGGTGCGGCGTGGAGGCCTGCCTGGAGATTATCGGCGGCAAGTGGAAGGGAGTCATCCTGCACCACCTGATGACGGAGGGCGTGCTGCGCTTTAACGAATTGCAGAAGCTGCGGCCTGCACTGAGCCCGCGAATTTTGACAGCGCAACTGCGTGAGCTGGAAGCCGACGGAGTGATTGTGCGCAAGGTGTATCCAGTGGTGCCGCCGAAGGTGGAGTATTCGCTGTCCAAGGCGGGCGAGTCGCTGAAGCCGCTGATTGCGGCGATGCAGCAGTGGGGCGATGCGCATATTCAACGGACGGGGGCGCCGTTGAAAAAGGATGGCCGGGTGAGTGCGGCCGATTCGGGAAAATAGAGATTGGGCGCGGAATATTGCTTAGCTCCCACCTCTGACAGTTCGCTGTCATCCTGAACGAAGCGTTTTACAGCGGAGTGAAGGATCTGCGATTGTTTCTTACGCATCCATGCGGTCGAGGGCGCGGCGGAAGTCCGCTGGCTCATATTCGTACCAGTCCCGGCTCAGGTCTTGCCATATTGGGTTTGTTTGCTCGATCAGCTCGATTTTCTTTTCGCGGCGCCAGCCTTTGAGTTCCTTTTCGCGCTGGATGGCATAGGATACCTCGCTGAAAGACTGGAACCAGACGAGGCGGTCGCAGTTGTAGCGGGCGGTGAAGCCGTCCTTCTCATGCTGCTTGTGCTGGAAGACGCGATGGCGCAGATCGCTGGTCATGCCGATGTAGAGCGTATGGCTGCGGCTGGCCATGATGTAGGTGAAGTAAGTGCGCTCGGGCATTTGGTTTTCATACTACCTTGTTCTCCTACACATTTAGCCTTGTCATCCTGAACGAAGTGTTTTTCAACGGAGTGAAGGATCTGCGGTTGTTTTTCGCTTTGGGTGGAAGAGATAGCTAGTTTCGATTGAGAGGTAAGCGTACAAGAGCAACGGCAAAAGCAACAGCAACAGCAACAACAAAAGCAACCGCAGATCCTTCGCTTACCACCCCAAGCTGAAAAACGCTTGGGGCCCCGTGCGCTCAGGATGACACGGCTTAATTTTGTGGGAGAACGGGGTGGTGGGAGAACTGGCTTTTGCAGTATCCCGTCCTGTCTTGACTACCGTCAATTATTCACTAGCCGTCTCATCTCGAGTGTCACGAATCATTTTGGCAAACAACTCGATATTGCTAGGCCGATTCTGAATTTGCTCCATATAGCTCGGCCAACTCGAAGCCTTTTCTAATTTTTGTCTTAATACTGAAAGAGCACTTTGATCTTCTATCGTCGTTAAACTTCGCACGACGTTAATCAAACTATCACCAGCTATCGCCCTGCGTAAGCGCTCTTCATGTGAAACTTTCACAATTTCCGTTTCAGCCTCTTGCACCTTTTTCGAAATTGGGATTTCAAACAACTTCAGCGCATCTGAGAGCCGATTGTGCAGCAAAAGTTTCTTTCTCGCATTTACCCTCTCTTTAAATTCATGCTTGAGGTGATCATTAATAAAAGCTTTATTGTCAATCGTAAGTCCATAGTCTGCGTCTCTGCTTACGATTACCACGTCTGCATTGCGTTCTTTGGCACAATACACAATCCATTCCCAATTGAATGCGTCTCCAAGTGATGTGTCGGCTTTTTTCCTTGGAGGACAGCCATGAATAAAGCGCCGAAATGCCTTCCTTCTGATTAAATGCCGAAGCTTGTTTTCCCTAGTGAGAACAAGATCATCGTCCTTGTGAAATACACGCTGGCAGGCTTGATAAACAGGATCGTGAATCGACGGTTTCTCTACAGCACGAATGAGCCTCGTTCTAAGATCTTTAACCCGCCTCTCTGCCTCCTTGATACTTTCACTCATTTTTCTTGTAGCCATAGCATCAGAAAAGAGCCCTAGTCTTGGAATCTGCGCAGGAGCTTTCAACTCCTGCAGACCCTCGAAAATTGCTGCTTGTCGATTTTTTTTGAACTCACTTTCAAGCTGATAAGTCACAATAATTCGATCAGTAATTCCTTCTGCCTTTTCCAGAAGAGCCAGCCCCGCATCATTGCGAGCCCGATAGAAATCGAGCCAAATATTGGTATCAATGAACAGCAGTTTCTCGCCTACTTGATGAGCCATCACTTCTCCTCGTCAAACACTCCTAGGCCCAGACCCATTTGTGACTACATGCGGATATTGCTTCTATCGAAGCACTCAATCTCCTCATTACGCAACAAAAAAACGACCACCCCGAAGGGTGGCCGTTGTTGTTTGCTGTGATTAGAGGACTTACTCGCTCTTCTTCCAGTTGATCAGATCGCCTAGCGTAGTCGTGGAGCTGGAGGACGAGCTCTTGCTGTCGGCCTTGTAGCTCTCTACTACGTCACGGCTGGCTTCGTGGCCGGAGGAACGCAGGCTGAGGCCTACCTTCTTCTCTTCCACATTGATCTTGATGATCTTGAAGTCGTGCTCGTCGCCCTGGTCCATCTTGGCGGGAACGCCGTTGTCGTCTACCGCTTCCGAAACGTGGCAGAGGCCTTCGACACCGTCGGCGATTTCTACGAAGGCGCCGAATTGCGCAGTGCGGAGAACCTTGCCGTGCACCACGTCACCAACACGATGCGTGGCAAAGAAGCTCTCCCAGACATCGGGCTGGAGCTGCTTGATGCCGAGCGAGAGGCGGCGGTTCTGCGGCTCGACGCCGAGAACGACAGCCTTGACCTTTTCACCCTTCTTCACGACTTCCGAAGGATGCTTGACGCGCTTGGTCCAGCTCAGGTTCGAGACATGGACGAGGCCATCAATGCCGTCCTCGATTTCGATGAAGGCGCCGAAGTCCGTAAGGTTGCGGACGCGGCCTTCAACGATAGTTCCCGCGGGATAACGCTCAACGAGGTGCTCCCAGGGGTTTTCGAGAAGCTGCTTCATGCCGAGCGAGATGCGGCGGTCGCTGGGGTTCACGGCCAACACGACGGTCTCAACCTCGTCGCCGGCTTTGACCAGCTTGGAGGGGTGCTTGAGGCGCTTGGACCAGGTCATCTCCGAGAGATGGACGAGTCCTTCAATGCCCTGCTCGAGTTCGACGAACGCGCCGTAGTCGGTGACCGAGAGAACGCGGCCGCGGACCTGAGCTCCGACGGGGTAGCGCTCCTGGGCATCGAGCCACGGATCGGGGGTGAGCTGCTTGAAGCCGAGCGAGACGCGCTGCTTGTCGCGGTCGTACTTGAGAACCTTGACCTGGATCTCGTCGCCCACATTCACGAGGTCGCGGGGGTGCGTAAGGCGGCCCCAGCTCATGTCCGTGATGTGCAGCAGGCCGTCAATGCCACCGAGGTCTACAAACGCGCCGTAGTCGGTGAGGTTCTTGACGGTGCCAGTGAGGACCGCGCCCTCATCGAGATGCTCAAGGGTCTGGCCGCGCTTGGCTGCGACTTCCTCTTCGAGAATCTCTTTGCGGGAGACGACGACGTTGCCGCGCTTTTTGTTGAGCTTGATGACACGGACTTCAATCTGCTGGCCGAGATAGCCGTCGAGATTGCGGACCGGGCGGATTTCAAGCTGCGAGCCGGGCAGGAAGGCCTTGAGGCCGATGTCCACGGTGAGTCCGCCCTTGACGCGGGAAACGACAGTACCGATGACCGGGGTCTTGTCGTTGGCGGCCTTCTCGATGGAATCCCACACACGGAGGCGCTGCGCCTTGTCGTACGAGACGAGGTAACCGCCCTCGGGCTCTTCGCGCTCGATGACCACTTCAACCTCGTCGCCGGGATTGAACTTAACGGCGCCGGTGTGATCGGTGACCTGTTCGAGCGGCACCAGGCCCTCAGACTTGAGGCCTACGTCGACTACGAGATGCTTTTCCGTCTGCTTGATGACTTTGCCGGTAACGATCTTGTCGCCGTATGCCTCGACGGCAGCGGCCTCAGCGGCCTGCTCTGCCTCGTAGGCTTCGAGCATGGAACCGAAGTCTTCCATGGACTCGGTGTGCTCGTGTTCGGCTTCCGTAGCGGCGGCAACGGGCGCGGGAGTTGCAACAGCAACAGGCTCGGCGACCGGTTCGGCCACAGGAGCCACAACGGGCTCTTCGGCTACAGGTTGGGTTGTGGTATCGGCGTCCAGAGCGGGGGTGGCTGCAGGTGCAGGGATCTCGGTTGTGGACGTGGATTCGGACGACGGCTGTTCCAGCTCCGCCGCAGGCTCAAGGACAGGGGTTTCGAGTTCGGTGCTCAGGGTTATGCTCTCGGGTTCAGGATTAAGGACGTTTGCCATCACAGGTGCTCCGTAGTACTGCGCTTCCGGCACTTCAGCCTGGTGAGAGGGAAGCCCACAGCCTCAAAATCCCGCATGGCTTAGTCCTGAGTCATCGGCGGGTTTTCGGGGTGGCCGATTGCCGGTCCATGCTTGCTAACCGGAGTTGCGGCTCGTTTCCGTGGGGGAATTCCGGCGGCAACTACACCGCCATGACGGGCGGTGCCCACTGCTGGTTTCCGCGCAGGAAGCTACGTATCTAAGTGTAGTCCTCCGGTTTGGTTGCGTCAATTCCATGCACCGGGCCGAGAGGCAAGGGATGCTGCCTGGGCAAGGCCATCGATTTGGGCGCGTAAACATTGGACATACGCGCATTTGGATGCGTGAGCTTTTTACTCCGCTTCAAGAAAAATCCATCAAAAATTGACACGGGAAGATAGGGATGAGTGACAAAGGACAAAGGACGATAAAAGCGGCCTCAGAAGCTCGGCCTATACTGGCGAACAATGGATATTCTCTGGACTCCGTGGCGGTATGCGTACATTACCGGCGCTGTGGGCGCGATGGCGAAACCGGATGAGAAGCCGGCAAGGCCGGGCGTGCCCGAGGGCCTGGAAGCCTGGCCGGGCAATACGGGCTGTGTTTTCTGCAACTTGATGGCTGCAGTGGACTATGCGATTGAGCATGGAATGGACCGCATGGAAGCAGAAAAGGCGGGGCTGCTGGTGTATCGCGGCGAACACTGCTTTGTGTGTCTGAACCGGTTTCCGTATACCTCGGGGCATGTGATGGTGATGCCGTATGCACACCTGGACCGGCTGGCGAAGGTTCCGGTGGAGGCAGCGCATGAGTTGATGGACCTGGCGCAGCGGACGGAGCGGATGCTGGAGAAGGTGTACCGGCCGCACGGGTTGAACTTTGGTTTGAACCTCGGCGAGGCTGCGGGCGCGGGTGTGGCGGGGCATTTGCATCTGCACGGAATGCCGCGCTGGACGGGTGACACCAACTTTATGACCGTGGTGGGTGAGACACGCGTGATCCCGGAGTCGCTGGAGATTACCTGGGAGCGGGTGCGGGCGGGATTTGCCGTTTCCTAAACAAGCTCCGCTTCTGCGACGCTGGCTGCGAGATAGGTGCGGGTGAGAAAGAGAAGCTCCTGGTGCATCTCGGCGAAATGCTTTTCCGGCGCGGGGGATTCGAGCACCCGGCGGCTGACTCCGTTCATCATGCTTTGCAGCATGGAAGCCAGCATTTCGGGCTCCTTTGTCAGCGGCTCCGGCGCGGTTCGAAGCAGCGCAACGATCTCCTTGTGTACGCGCCTGCCTGTCTGCTGCGCGATCTTCAGGCCGTCCACGTCGGAGCTGACCGAGTAGAGCGCCACACTTGTTCTGGGATTGCGCATCTTGGCTGCGAAAAACGATTCGATAAGAGCTATAACCATCTCGACGAGGGGTTTTCCGCGCTGTTCGTGGCATGCATGCTCCACGGCTCCGGCAATTTCCTCCATGTGGTTGCGCAAGGCGGCCTGCAGCAGTGCGCTTTTGTTCGGGAAATATTGATAGAGGGTTCCAACGGAGACTCCGGCACGCTCGGCGACGCGCGTCGTGGTGAGTTGCTCTTTGCCTTCCTTGAGCAAAACCTGAATGGTGGCTTGCAGAATGGCTTCTACTGTGACGGAAGAACGCTCTTGAACGGGCGATTTACGCGGGGTTAGCGTGGGTGCGGCAACGCGTGGCAAATGCGAACTCCAAACCTGAAAGTTCCTTCATCTAAGGGATTGTACGCGGAAATTGCAAAGAATTTGTGAGGAGTAGAAGAGATGACGGTAACTACGAATCTGGGTGGTGTGTTTACGTTTCCCGGCACAAAGCTGACGGTGAACCGCGTGGGCTATGGCGCGATGCAGCTTGCCGGACAGGATGGCGAGAAGCGCGTGTGGGGTCCGCCGAAGGATGTGCCTGGTGCGATTGCCGTGCTGCGAGAAGCGATTGAAGCAGGCGTCAACCACATTGATACGAGCGATTTTTACGGGCCGCATGTGACAAATCAGATCATCAAGCAGGCTCTGCATCCTTATCCGGACAATCTTGTGATTGTGACGAAGGTGGGCGCAAGGCGCGATGGCAATGGCGCCTGGCTTCATGCGCGGTCTGCGAAGGAGATTGTGGACGCGGTGCATGACAACCTGCGCAATCTTGGGTTGGATGCGATTGACGTGGTGAATCTACGGCTGGGCGGATTGGTTGGGCCGGAGGATGAGCCATTTGAAGAGCCACTGACGGCGCTTGTGAAATTGAAGGAGCAGGGGCTGGTGAAGCACATCGGCATGAGCACAGTCTCCGCAAAGCAGGTTGCGGAAGCGCAAAAGATTACGCCGATTGTCTGCGTGCAGAACTTCTACAACGTGGCGCAGCGCGGGGATGATGCATTCCTTGACTCGCTGACAGCGCAGGGGATTGCGTATGTGCCGTACTTCCCTCTCGGCGGGTTTGTACCGTTCACTCCATCGCAGACGTCTCAGCTGAATGGGGTTGCTGCTTCGCTGGGAGCAACGCCGATGCAGGTGGCGCTGGCGTGGCTGTTGCAGCGTTCACCGAATATGCTGCTGATCCCGGGCACTTCGTCGATTGGGCATCTGCGCGAGAATCTAAAGGCTGCGACGCTCGAGCTTCCAGCGGAGGCGCTGGCAACGTTGAACTCGATTGGCTGACATTGACGGCTCGAATACAACGCCGGTTGCAGATTAATTCTGCGGCCGGCGTTTTTCTTTGCGACTGCACAGGGCGCTTAGAATCAATTCGAATCGAATCTTTCGCACTTGTGCCCAATCGTATGCTCCGTCCGAAGATCAATCCGGCTGTCGGTCTTGTTCCCGTTGCCAGCGGATACCTGGGTTACGACGCAGAGGCCGACCGGCTGTATGAAATCACTGCGCTGGCTGTGGAGCTGATCGACGGCTCGCGTATGGAGAACGAGATTGTTGCCCTGGCGCCGGAAAGAGCGCGCGCCTCTGTTCGCGCATGGCTTGAAGAGGGATACAAGAGCGGGTTGCTGTTGGATGGCGAACCGGAACCTCCGCGGTGGCTTTCCGCAAAAGAGCTGCATGAGTTGGCCGACAAGCTGGCGCATGAAGCGCGCATGGAGCTGGCGATTGAAGTGCAGCAGAAGGCCACAACACGCGCGCCGGGTGAGGCTGGGCACTGGCATCAGTTGGGGTTGATGCGGCAGATTGCTGGGCAGCGTGAAAAAGCCGTGGAGGCATATGAGCGGTATCTCGAACTGCAGCCTGATGACGCTTTTATGCGGCATCGAATGGCGGCGCTGAAAGATGATGCGGCTCCGGAACGCGCAAGCAATGCAAGCATGGTGCAGGAGTTCGATTCTTTCTCCACGCACTATGATGCGCGAATGCGAGGAACTCTTCGCTATGAAGCCCCGGAACGTCTGCTCGAACGCCTATGGCGTGAAGCGGCGAATATGAGCGGGCTTGACGCGCTGGATCTTGGATGCGGAACGGGTCTGGTCGGCGTGGGGCTAAAGCCGCGGGCTGCATTTCTGGCTGGAATTGATCTTTCACCGGGCATGTTGGCAGCAGCTCGTGAGCGCGGCATCTATGATCTTCTGGAAGAAGCGGAGATTACAACCTGGCTGGAATATGACAACTTGTCATATCGCTTTGATGTAGTGACGGCGTGTGATTGCCTTGTTTACTTTGGCGATTTGAGCCGCGTGATGCATGGCGTTGCGAAGAAGATGAAGCCGGGCGCATGGTTTGCGTTTACCGTGGAGCGCGGCGAGGAGATGCCGCACAAGTTGATGGACAGCGGCCGTTATAAGCATCACGAAAATTACATTCGCGAAGTGACAGCAGCGGCGGGGCTTGAAATGCGGCAGATCGAAGAAGGTTTCTTGCGTTATGAGGGCGGCGCGCCGGTTGCGGGGCTTTACTCCGTCCTGTGCAAGCCGCTTGTATAACGATTATTCCTGCCTAGTTGTTTCGTCCGCGCTGGCAGCGAGTGCGAGTGTCGGTTCGTCGGCTTCCGAAGCGTCAAGCAGATTCTTCGGCAAGGATTTTGTCGTGCGGATGCCGAGCTTCCTGAGCATCTCCACCTGGCGAACAAGATTGCCGGGGCCTTCGGAGAGTTTTTTTATCGCCCCGGAATAAGCCTTGTCTGCGTTGCGCAAACCGTTGCCGACTGCTTCCAAATCTGTGACGAAGCCTACGAACTTCTCATAAAGTGCCGTGCCGCGCTCCATCACATCCTGCACGCTGCGCGCTTGCAGTTCCTGCTGCCAGAGCACGTTGACAATGCGGATAACGTAGAGCAGTGTGGTGGGGCCAACGAGAAGAATGCCCTGCTTGTATGCGTCTGACCAGAGGTTTTCGTCGTTCTGCAGCGCGAGCAGAAACGCCGGCTCGATGGGAATGAACATCACAACAAAATCCGGCGACTCGATGCCGGGCAGGCGATGGTAGCCGGCATTCGCGAGCGTAGCGATATGTCCGCGCACGCTGGCGATGTGCGATTTGAGCGCAGCATTGCGCAGCGCGTCTTCCACCGCGTTGACGCAATCGGTATACGCTGTGAGCGAAACCTTCGAATCAATCACAAGGCTGCGGCCTCCGGGCATCGATACGATCACATCCGTGCGGACCTGCTTGCCACGCTCGCCATTTTCACCGCCCACATTGGTGAAGCTCTGCTGGAAGCGATACTGCTCGCCTTCGCGCAGGCCTGCTTTTTCCAGCAGGTCGCGCAGAATGAACTCGCCCCAGTCGCCTTGCGCCTTCGCAGAGCCACGTAATGCAGTCGTAAGGTTCTTTGCTTCATCGGCAATCTGTTTGTTAAGTCCAGCGAGAGAACCGATGAGCCCTTCAAGCTTCGCCACGCCAGTCTTCGAATCGGTCTGTGCTTCTTCCACCTTTTTGCGAAAGTCTTCAATCTGCGATTTGAGCGGCGTAAGCAGATTGCCGAGGTCTTTCTGACTGGCATCGGCAAAGGTCTTCGATTTTTCGTCGAGGATTTTTCCGGCAAGAGCTTCGAACTGATTTGCCAGCGCGGTCTTTGCCGTTTCAAGCAGCGCGATTTTTTCCGCCATGCTTTCGCGCTCCTTGTTCAGAACCGTCTGCAACTCGCTGATGCGTGCGGCGGATTGTGTGGCGGCCGCGGCGTGGGTCTGCACGTCCGCTTGCAGAGAGTTGCGTTCAGCGGTGAGGCGCTCCATCGCGGATTGGCGCTCGGCTGCTACGGACTCAAACCCGGCGCGCTGGCTGGCCAGTGACTGCGCCGCACTGAGCTCGGCGCGCAGCGATGCGGCATCCTGCTCGGCGCGGACCTTCTGCGATTCGAGAAGAGATTTTTCCGTTTTCGCCGAGAGATTCCGAAGAATGAAACCAACTCCGATTCCGACGAGCGCCGCGATGACCGCGATAAGTGCCTGCTGCATGATTTCCTCTTCGCCTAAAGTCAAGCATATTCGACCGCACCCGCGCAAAATCTGTGTACTTTGTGGTGTCCAAAGATTTCTGGACACTGGACACTTGCGCGGCGCACCAGCGCCGCGCATCGGCCTTTTGCGTCGAGCGCCACGACTGCTGCGCATCGCCCCCGCTAAGGCGGACGCGCACCCGCTACCCAGCCACGCAAGCAACCCCAGCTGCAGAACCGCACCGCTGCACCACGCAACGGCTTGATGAAGACGCACCGCTCACCCGCAACCACACGCCGGCACTGCACACACCTGAAAGACACACACATATTCATTCCCTCCATAAGTGGAATGGCGCGCAGGCTGTCAAGGGCGCGCGGCTTCATCGCGCGGCGCGAAGCGCGGACCCTTGACAGCCGGAGCAAAATGGAGCGTTGGAGGGAATGAATTCCACGGCTGCGTCCGGCGAAGGCCGCGCGGCCCGAGCGCAGCAGCAGGGCGCGAGCGCCTTGCTGTGCTCTTTATAGTTTCGGCAAGCGAAGCGCGCAGGGCTGGCGCGGGGTTTGTTCCCGCGCCACGCTAGGAGGCTAGGGCGCGAGCAGCGCCCTAGCCGACGACGCGCGCGCGGCGGGGCCGTAGCGCGGAGCGCGTAGGCGGGGCCGCGCGGCCCGGAGGGGAGCGAGCGCCACCGCGCGCAGGAGCGTGGGAGCGTAGCGAGCCGCGACGAGCACGATCTGGCGGCGCGGCTTCATCGCGCCGACGCGAGCGGGCCAGTTTGACGCGCGCCTGTGGGCCGAGTCGCAGGGCGCGGGAGCCGCAAAGGAGCGGAGCGCAGCGCAGCGGTTGCGGCGGAGCGACCGAGCACGGCCCACGTTTAGGCGCGCCTCCTTGTATAGGTTTGGTTGGGTTTATCTATGGTCTTTGGGATGCTTCGATTGCCGCGGCGGTAGGTGGCACGCGACGTGCTCCGCACGGCAAGTGCCACCGGTTAGGATTCGGACATGGTGAAGGCTCGCCGCTGGTGCCGCGGCCCGTCCTGTGGCAAATGTGGGGCGATTACAATAGCTCCATCCGGTCGAGGATGAGGCCGAGTGCTTCACGTGCAGCGCTGAGGCTGTATTCGATGTTGCGCTCGCTGGTGCCGCTCATCTGTGCTAGGTCGTGTGGGCTGTAGCCGTCGCAGTGTCGCAGCATTAAGAGGATTTGGGAGGCTTCGGGAAGTTGGCCGATAGCGCGCTCAAAATCAACCACACGAACAATCCGAGCATCAGCATTGCGTTGGTTCCTTGCTTGCCATCCTTGGCGTTTGTAGTGCATGGTCTGTCCTGACCGCATCCGCATCCGGTCGAAGCTCCAGCGCCGAATCGCCGCCACTGCGAGGACTTCAATTGTTGTCATCGGTCCACTCTCTCCCGTTCACCAGATCGTCGTGCACAGCAGCGCCGAGCGTTGGGCCGAAGACAGCTACCAGTACTCGCAATTGCGGGTCTACTGGTTTTTCGGCTTTGGGGTCATGCAGCCAGCGGGACGCAGACGGCGCGCTGGTTGCGTCCCGCTCTTTTCGCTCCACCGACGAGAGCGCTTCTAAGGGCTGCATGCGCTTGATTGTGGCACATAATTACGTTGATATCAACGTATTGCCACAAGATATTGGGGGTGCCTCAGCTGAGGCACCCCCAACAGGTTGTGGTTAGTCCACTGGACAAGCTGCGAGCACACGGCTTGCCGCGGCGCGTGCCTCTTCCCACATTTGCCCTATGTCTTCACATGCCGCGGCATCCCACATTTCCTCCGCGGCGTTGTGTAGTATCCACGCGAGCCGCGCGACTGCGGGAATCTGCCGGATTGCTGGACCTTGTACTAGGCCGTTCTCGTCGGGCTTCTCGTCCGGCGCTGGCTGGATTGTGGTTGACGTGGACTCGTCCGCGCTGGTAGCTGCATGGAGCCTGAACACTTCGACGGAGGGGGGTGGGGTGGTCATTTCTTCCTGCCTTTCTGGTGGAGTGCGAGCGCAACTTGCGCCGCATAAAGCAGTTGTGAGCCGTCGCGCCCCTCGAATACTTCGAGTTGGATACCCTGCGCTATGCACGAAATGTACGCGCGGATGGACGGCAAGTCGCGCATTTTAGGCATAGCGAGCTTGTAGGCGACCGACGCCATGCGCAGCGCCTTAGCTCCGTTCAAACCCTTCTCGATTGCCGTTGCGTGGGCGCGCTCCCACTCTGCCCGGCAGTAGTCCATGGCTTTGACCGTGATGGGCGTGCGGTCGCGCGGTGGTGTTGCCGCCGCGCTTGCCGCGAGATGGAACACACGCACGCTCCCCGCGTGCTGAATGGCTCGCCTCATGCGATTTGCCTCCTGTGAATAATGAATGGTTGCTTGATGGCTTCGAGGGTTTCTGCGTCTACCTGTGCCGCGTCGTGATCGATGTACCACAACGTTGTTTTCAGGTCATGGTGTCCGAGCAGAGCTTTCACTGTGCGCAGGTCGCCAGTCTTGTTGAGCAAAGCTACAGCCGTTGTGCGCCTGAAATCATGCGCAACGATTCGCCGCTCTATGCCCAATTGCAGCCTCAGTTGCTTGAGCGAACGGCGCAGTATTTTCACGTCTTCCCGGTTATCTTCGCTGCGGTCCTTTTGCAGCTTTCGGCCAGTCTCTTTTGCCCATAGTTGCCACACATATGGGATTGTTGAGAGATGGTCTAGCGGGTCGATGATGCTTGCGATTGCCTCTGTCACTGGTAGCGTTTGCCGTGCCTGTCCCTTTGTCACAAAGCGGAGACTGCGAGTTTCTTTGTTGTAGTGTGCGCCTGAGATTCTCGCCGCCGTTCCGCTTCGCAGGGCAATGTCCGAGCAGAGCAGCAACCATAGTTTCAGTGCTGGCTTTGCGGCTTCGAGCAGCATGCGTGTTTCGTCTTGCGTTACTGTCACATTGCGCGGGCGAATCGCAGCTAGACGCGGTATCTCGCCGTCCAGCTTCGGCGAGCCGTGATGCTCCCACAGCCACAAGAGGATTCGCCGCAGTGCACCATACAGTTGCACCTTGAACGAGTGGCTGTAGCCGCGTGCCTCAATAGCTTCGAGCGCTTCGATTACATGGCTGGCGCTCAGCTTTTTCGCTTTTTCAGAACCAGCAGCCGCGATGATGAATTGTGCTGCGGTGAGGGGGTTTGAATACTTTTGGAGACGCCACCGCTTTTGTTCGACGCTGAGTAGTGCGGCAACGGTCGGCCCAGCGTCTTGTTTTTTGGGTGGGCTTGTTCCTTCATTTCCGCCTCAAAGCGGATTGCGGCTCTTGCACTAGCGAAGGATTTGCGGTGCCGGATACCTGCGCGGTCGCGCCAGTCGGCGTAAAACTTCCCAGCTTTCTCAAACATAGTGTTCCTTTCGGCTGAATGTACTGCGCTGGCGCTTATCGGCGTGGCCACCGATGGACACCAGCGAGTATTGCGAATCGCCGCATTTGGCGCGGACGTTCGCTCGCCTTGGACACTACTTTCCTCTTCGCCTAATGTACGCCTATTGTGCCCCAACTACCTGTGCATATCGGCAATGGGAATTGCTTTTATTGGTCCCTTGGTCCCTCGGTCCCTTTTCCCTGTCCTGGCTGCCTTTACACACCCCAAATCAGCCCATTAGACTTAGAGTTTCGGGACCGTGCGCGAAATTATCTCCGCTGCGGTTGTGTTCCCCCGCCATGGGAAAGTATTGTAGGCAGGCGGAGAGCCGGATTTCGATCCCCGGAGGATTCCCGGAATTCCATCAGATCCAAGAGGAGAAGCACGCATGGCCGTCGAAGAAAAAGTCAAACAGATCATTGTGGAACAGTTGCAGGTGGATGAGGCCGAAGTGACGCCCGGCGCCAGCTTTCAGGAAGACCTTGGCGCGGATTCACTTGATGTTGTGGAACTTGTGATGCAGTTCGAAGAAGCCTTCGACCTCGAGATTCCCGACGAAGACGCGGAAAAGATCAAGACGGTCAAGGACGCGATTGACTACATCGAGAAGCACGAAAAGACCGCGAAAGGCAAGTAAACCAGGTGAGCCGAAGAGTCGTCATTACCGGCCTCGGGCTGGTTTGCGGCGTGGGCAACACCGCGCCGGAAGTATGGCAGGGATTGATCGAGGGAAGGAGTGGCGTTGCGCCCATCGCGGGCTTTGACACCACAAGCTTCCCGGTCACCTTCGCCGCCGAGGTCAAGAATTTCGATCCCCTCAATTTTGTAGACAAGAAGGAATCGCGCAAGATGGGGCGATTCACGCACTTTGCCTTTGCCGCCGTGGCAGAGGCGCTGGCGCAGTCTGGTCTCGAAATCACTCCGGAAAATGCGGAGCGGGTTGGCGTCTTTATCGGCTCCGGTATTGGCGGCTTTGAGGTGATCGAGCGCGAGCACACTAACCTGCTGAACGGCGGGCCGCGCAAAATGTCTCCCTTCTTTATTCCGGCGGCCATCATCAACATGGCTGCGGGGTTCGTCTCCATTCGCTATGGTGCGCAGGGGCCGATTTCGGCGACTGCCACCGCTTGCGCGACCTCGGCCAACTCCATTGGCGACTCTGTGCGCATGATTCTGCACGGCGACGCCGATGTGATGATTGCCGGCGGCTCGGAGGCCGCGGTTACGCCCATGTCCGTGGGCGGGTTCGCAGCCATGCGCGCGCTTTCCACGCGCAACGACGAGCCGACCAGGGCCAGCCGTCCCTTTGACAAGGACCGCGATGGCTTTGTCATTGGCGAAGGCGCGGGCATTGTGATTCTCGAAGAGCTTGAGTTCGCAAAGAAGCGCGGTGCGAAAATCCTGGCCGAAGTAATTGGCTATGGCATGAGCGCCGATGCGTATCACATGACGAACATTGCGCCCGAAGGCGCAGGCGCACAGCGTGCGATGCGTGCGGCTCTCAAGGATGCAGACATTCGTCCGGAAGAAGTGGGCTATGTGAATGCGCATGCCACTTCCACTCCCGCAGGTGACGGCAACGAATCGAAGGCGATTGAGCTGGTCTTTGGCGAGCACGCCATTTCGAAGAAGCTCAAGGTGAGCGGCACCAAGTCCATGACGGGCCACCTGCTCGGCGGCGCGGGCGGACTCGAAGCCGGCATCACCGTGCTGGCTCTGCAGAACCAGATGCTGCCTCCAACGATCAACCTGGACAACGTGGATCCGGAGTGCATTCTGGATTACGTACCAAATAAGGCTGCTCCGCACAGCTTTGATATCGCTCTGTCGAACTCGTTCGGCTTTGGCGGCATCAACGCGACGCTGATTATGCGGCGATGGACGGAGTAAAAGCAGCTCTTACGCTTTCAGCTAAAAATAATAACGGCGCGCATCGCAGGATGCGCGCCGTTTGCTTTTGCAGAAACAACTCAGGAAAAGGCTGCAGTAAAGCCAACCGTAACGAGCAAGTTGAGAACCCACCAGCCAAAGACTGCGATGTATCCCGCCGAGGGTTTCACACCGGCTACTTTCGACAGGCCTTTCGCCCACAGCACCAGCGTCCAGATAACGATCACGTCCAGTGCCACCAGCACGGTCCACAGCACGACAGCAGTTTCCGGCGGCGGAGCCATAAAGTAGCCTGGATTGGTTCCCGCCGGGTTACCTGGCATAAATGATTCCGGCGCAACACCGGCAAACAGGCCGATAACGCCGATCAACAATTTAATCAGCCCCGGCAAGCCCGCATACCAGGCGACCGCCAGCACCTGTCCAAATTTTGCCTTGCCTCCGAAGCCGAAATTGATAGTGCCAATCAGGACGCCTGCGGCAATAAGGTTGAAAACAAGCACCCACACCGGTGCCAGCAGCCAAAGGTATTGCTGAACCGTTGCACTGACTTTCATTCGCGCCGCGCGCTGGTCGGCTGGCAGTTGATCCATTTGTTCCGCAGCCTTGGGGCTCACGCGGATGGCGTTCTCCGCAACCTGCTGCCAGGTTACCTTGGAGTTCACGGCACTCCACAGGCCCGTTCCCACAATCACAAAGAGCAGAAACGGCAGCCACCAGCTGGTGTGGCCCGCCTTGATGTCGTCAAACGTCTTGGACGGCGCGGTGAAGGCATACACCACGCGCTGCCACTGCGAAAGTCCGGGCGTGGGTTCTGGCGCGGATTCCGCTATAGGTTGCACTGCAAAGTCGCTCATCGTCTGCCTCATAGAACTCGGAATGATCAAGCTGTACTTTTGCAGGCGATTGTACCCCGAAATGCTACTCCGTCCAAATAAAGATCGGCGCGAAATCTTCCCTGTTACAGGAAGAAATCGCGCCGTGGTAAAACTGCGGATTCTACTTCGCCGGTTTTGCGGCTGGCTTAGTTGCCTGCGCCAGGGACGCCTGCGCGTATTCCTTATAGACCGTGATGTGGAAACAGGGCTGGCGGAACTCCTCTTCCACGTCCAGCTTGCCCTCCTGCTGCAGCTGCATCAGGCGAATACGCATCCATGCAATCTCGGAGCGGCTCATGCCGTTCTTGCCGATGTCGATGGTGGCGCCAGTCAGGTGCGGGCTCACCACGTCGCCTTCGGCTGCCGTGGCGTTGCCGTTCACGTGCATCAGACGCTTCTGGTACTCCACGGTGCGCACGGCAGAGGTTACCTGCAGCGGTTCGTGAAAGCTGCCTGAGTAATCCTTCGACAGATCCATCAGGAAGTTCGCCGTCCAGGGACGCACGTAGCGATGTGACTCGGCAAGATCGGTATTAACAGCAAGTGCGGAAGAGGTGGGCAAGGGCACCAGCACCTTGTGCGCGATGCGATCGTTCAGGTCTTCCTCATCCAGGATGCGTTCAAGGCCTTCCTGCTCAGTGCGCTCGTTCTGGCGCTGCAGCGACTCAAGCGATCCCTTGAGCGGCGCCGGCATGGAGCCATTAAACTCCACTTTCGGCGCAGGCAGCGTCTCCGTCTTCACGTCTGGGTTCGCTTCCGTCTTGATCTCAGGCGTGGGTTCCGGCTTCACTTCCGGCACAGGCAGCGAGCGCGTGGTGTGTAGCGAAGCCGTCTCGATGCGCGGCTCAGGCTGACAACGGCGGCAACGGCGCACGGCTTGCTCATACATGCGGCGCGACTGCGCCCGGCGGGAATCGCGGCCTGCACGGCGGCCTGCTGCGCGCATCTCTGCGCGGGATTGCGGCGCGCGCGCGGAGCGCATTTCCGAACGCAGGGATGCCTTGCTGGCGGCGCGACCTGCCTTCGCCGGTGCAGCTTTGCGGGTCGCTGTGGCTTTTGCTTTGGCGCGAGTAGGTGTAGCCTTGGCCGAGCGCGACTTCGCAGCCGCAGCATGCGCCTTATGCGTGGGCGCCAATGCCGGGGTACGATGGTGCGCTCGCGTTGCCGGCGTAGCAAACGCAGAGGCCGCTGTTAATGCAAGAGTTAGAACCAGGCACACATTCCGAAACATAAGAAGTGTGCGGAGAATCAGAGCTTTTTCAGTGTATGCCAGGGTTAGCCGCAGGACGAGTAGCAATCCGGGTGCATCTAAGTCCGATAATGCGCTCTTTCATTCTCATTCCTTAGCGCTTGACCTGCCTAGATAACCAACCACATGGACCATAGACCGCCACTCGGTATCCCGCTACTTCACCGGCGCAGCATAAATCGTCGCATTGCCGCCGATTGTGGAATCGGACAACGGCTGATTGAGCAAGTTGGACCATGGCTCTCCCGGATGCCGTGCGGCCCAGAACTCAATCCATGCAGGCGGCTTTTTGCCGGAAGACAGCGAAAAGCCCTGCGGCTCCGATGCGTATTGCTTCATCAGGTCAAGATTCGCAGAGGCGCGGACAAGAAAGCCAACAGCATCCGCAATGGTGTGGCCGTTGACGCGCAGGCTGTAAAGGTCCGTACCCTGACGTGCGGCAAGCTCGGCAATCATCACCAGTGGCGTGAGCGCAAAACTCTGGTAGTGCAACGCATTCTCGTGGCGCTGCATTTCAAGCGGTAGTGAGCCGTCAGAATTCATCTGTCCAACAGCGCGTGCATACTGCTCAAGGCCGCTGCGGTAGAGCTTGTTATCCGACGTAAGCACGCCGACCGATGTGGCACAGAGCGCACGCCAGTATGCATGATTATTTTCTCGTGCGTGATCCTCTGGATGCGGATCCTGATCGAACATATAGACGGTCACGTCATGCATCCACTTGAGAATCAGCTTGCGCTGGTCACCGGGAATGGTCGGATCCGATTGCACGACGGAGTATGCAAGCGAGATGGAGCTAAGCGTCCACTCCACCTGGTACCACGCCTGGCTGCTTTCGCGGTAGCTGTAATCGAGCAGCGTTTTAGCCGCTGCCCACTGGGCGAGCAGGTTGGCAACACATGCAGCCTCGGCATGATCGCCGGTGGCCACATAACGGCTTGCGCCGTCTGTCACCGCGTTTTGCAATTTTTGATACGGGACAGTTGCCTTTGCTTCTTCCGGATTGATTGGCCCGTTGCTACCGCTGAGATAGTGATGCGGAATAATTATGCGCCCGATCGGAGGCGCCGGCTGTTCGGAGCGGGTACAGCCCCATTTCTGTTTAAGAGCCGCAACCACGCGCGGATTAGTGGCAGAGGCAAGCTCCGCGCGGCGAGCAGCGACATCGAAAAACGATGCGGAGGGATTGGCGACGGTCGCTTTATCGAGAGGATTCTTTTCTGCAACGCCAGGCAAGGCGAGCGCGAAAAGGAATAACGGGAGGGAAAAGATTTTACTGAATCTTATGCGCTTCAATGGACCCTCGCTTAATGCACGTCCATCTTACAGCGACACAATTCGATCAAAGAAAAACGCTTCCCGGATTCCTAGTGAGAAGTCCGGGAAGCGTCTTGTTTACTGCAACAGCGTTCCCTGCTCATCTTCCTTGCCGTTCGCTTCTTCCGGCGGAATAACAACAGCTGCGGCTACCTTGTCATCATCATCCATGTTCAGCAACCGCACGCCCTGCGTGGCACGGCCCGCGGCACGAATCTGCTTCGTATCGATGCGGATGATCTTGCCGAACTGGCTGATGACCATAAGCTCGCTTGAATCATCCACAAGCTGAATCGTATTCACCTTGCCGATGCGGTCAGTGACGGCCATGTTCTTGACGCCCTTGCCGCCGCGCGTCTGCAGACGATATTCATCCACATCCGTGCGCTTGCCGAATCCATTCTCCGTAACGGAGAGAATGCGGAACTCGCCCGGCGCGTGCTCCTTGGGAGTAATGGCGACGCCGACAACGTAGTCGTTCTTGCCAAGGTCAACGCCGCGCACGCCGCGGGCTGGCCGGCCCATGGAGCGAACATCCGCTTCATCAAAGCGAATGCCCATGCCAAGATGCGTAGCAAGGAAAACAATCTGGTTACCGTCAGTGATGCGCGCCGCAACCAGTTCGTCATGCTTATCGATGCCGATGGCGATGATGCCCTTCGACATGACATTCGAGAAGTCCTTGAGCGGCGTCTTCTTCACCGTACCCTGCTGCGTGGCGAAGAAGATGAACTTGCCTTCTTCTTCAAGATCACGCACAGGCAGAATGGCGCGAACCGTCTCGCCCGGCTGCAGACTCAGCAGGCTGGCCATGCTCTTGCCCTTGCCCGCCGCACCTACATCGGGAACCTCGTAAACCTTCAGCCAGTACACGCGGCCCGAGTTCGTGAAGCACAGTAGATACGCGTGCGTGGAGTCCACGATGAGCTGCGCAACGAAATCTTCTTCGCGCGTCTTCATGCCCATACGGCCCGTGCCGCCGCGACGCTGCTGGCGATAGGTGCTGATCGGCGTGCGCTTCAGATACCCCTGGTGGCTCACCGTCACCGCAACCTGCTCGTCCGCGATCAGATCTTCAAGCTGAAGCTCGGCAGACTCATCGACAATCTGCGTACGGCGCTTGTCGCCGTACTTGTCGCGAACCTCTTCAAGCTCCTTGATGATGACCGCGCGCAGCTTCTTGTCGCTCGCAAGAATCGATTCATACTCCGCAATCTTCTTGCGAATCTCGTTCAACTCATTCAGAATTTCGTCGACCGAAAGCTGCGTGAGGCGATAGAGCTGCAGTTCGAGAATCGCGTCCACCTGGCGCAGCGTGAGGCCCTTTTCTTCATGCGGCAACAGCTCGCGGTCGAGCTTGATGACAATGTCCTTGCCCTTGCCCCATGCGTAGAGGTTTTCACGAGCCTCCGCGCGCGAGCCCGATGCGCGGATGATCTTGATGACCGTATCGAGATTGTCGAGCGCAATCTTGTACCCTTCGAGAATATGCTCGCGCTCGCGGGCCTTGCGCAGCAGGTAAACCGTGCGGCGCTGCACCACTTCAACACGATGATCGATGAACGCACGAATCGCCTGGTCAAGCCCAAGCTCGCGCGGCTGGCCGTGCAGCACTGCCAGGAAGATCATCGAGAAGCTCTCCTGCATCTGCGTGTGCTTGTAGAGCTGGTTGAGCACAATCTCCGGCTGTGAGCCCCGCTTGAGCTCAATGACAATGCGCATACCGTCGCGGTCGCTCTCGTCTCGCACGTCGCTGATTTCGTCAATGATCTTTTCGTTGGCCAGCTCGGCAATGCGCTCAATCAGCTTCGACTTGTTCACCTGGTAAGGAATCTCGCTGACGATGATCGCCTGCTTTTCCTTGGTCAGGTTTTCGGTGGCCACCTTGGCGCGCATCATGAAGCGGCCGCGGCCTGTCTTGTACGCCTGCGCAATGCCGCCCTTGCCGTAAACAAAACCGCCGGTCGGAAAATCCGGCCCCTGCACGTGCTTCAGCACTTCGATAAGACCAGCGTGCGGGTCCTTCACCAGCTCAATCGTCGCATTGATAATCTCGGTGAGATTGTGCGGCGGAATATTCGTCGCCATGCCGACGGCGATGCCGCTCGATCCATTGACGATGAGATTGGGAATACGGCTAGGCAGAACCGAGGGCTCCGTCGTGGACTCATCGTAGTTGGGGACCATATCGACGGTCTCCATCTCAATGTCAGCCAGCAGCTCGCCGGCAATACGCTCCATGCGGCACTCGGTGTAACGCATGGCAGCCGGCGGATCGCCGTCAACGGAGCCGAAATTTCCCTGGCCATCCACCAGCGGATAACGCAGCGAGAACGGCTGCGCCATGCGGACGAGCGTGTCGTAAATCGCGGAGTCACCGTGCGGGTGATAGACACCCATCGCCTGACCCACAACCTTGGCGCACTTGGTGTACTTCTTGTTGTGCTCCAGTCCCATCTCACTCATGGTGTAGAGCACGCGGCGATGCACCGGCTTTAACCCGTCGCGGGCATCCGGCAACGCGCGCCCGATGATGACCGACATCGAGTAGTCGAGGTAGGAGCGGCGCATCTCCTCTTCGATGTTGATGGGAACGTGGCTCGGGTTGACGCCGCCGGGCGGGTCACCGCCACCAAGGGGGAGCTGGGGGTTCTGGTCGTCTGCCATAAGGTCTTTTCTGCCGACACAGCTACAGGCTGAATTGCAGCCGAAACTGTGCAGGCTTACGCCCTTATTTTAAGGTTTAAGAGCGCCTTTCCGCAAGGATGGAATTGCGAAATAAACCTTTATTTTTCTTTAAGTTGAAGTAACTAAAGAGCTACCTCCCACGGCATGCTTGTCACAGGCATCCGGTACAGCAAAACCAGGGATACTCTCCCTCGGAGCCACAACAATTTCGTTGACGCGACCACCAGGGAGCGGCAACCCCGAACTGCATACAAACAAGGCACATATCCCTGGTTTTGCTCTAGAATTCAAGCGTGCCCACTCCAACCGGAAATTTAAGCGAAAAGCGTGTGAATACGCCGGCCCAGGTTCTGTTTGCCAGCCTGGTCGGCACCGCGGTCGAGTTCTTCGACTTTTACATCTACGCAACCGCCGCCGTGCTGGTCTTCCCGCATCTGTTTTTCCCAAAATCGGACCCCGCCACAGCCACGCTCGCCTCATTGGCAACCTTCGCAGTCGCCTTCTTCGCACGGCCCATCGGCTCGGCGCTCTTCGGACACTTCGGCGACCGCATTGGCCGCAAACGCACGCTGGTGCTGGCACTTGGAACGATGGGCCTGTCCACATTTTTGATTGGCGTACTGCCCGGCTATTCCACCATCGGCCTTGCCGCGCCGCTGCTGCTGGCCCTCTGCCGCTTCGGCCAGGGCATCGGCCTCGGCGGTGAGTGGGGCGGAGCTGTTCTGCTTGCCGTAGAAAACGCTCCGCCGCGCAAACGCGCCCTCTATGGCATGTTTCCGCAGCTTGGCGCGCCAGTGGGCTTCGCACTTTCAGGCGGAATCTTCCTGCTGCTTTCGCAAAGGCTGAGCAGCGAGCAGTTTTTAGGCTGGGGCTGGCGGCTTCCCTTCCTCGCTTCTGCAGTGCTGGTGCTGCTTGGCCTCTATGTACGACTCACCATCACGGAGACGCCTGTCTTTGAAGAAGCCCGCAAAAGGAGCCAGCAGGTCAGCGTGCCGCTGCTCTCCGTATTTCGCCATCACGCGGGGCAGGTCATTGCAGGCATTCTGGTCTGTCTGGCGACCTTCGTGCTCTTCTACCTCATGATTGTCTTTACGCTGGATTGGGCAACCAACGTCCTGCACTACAGTCGCGCCACCTTTCTGACATATCAACTCATCGGAACGGCAGTTTTCGCGCTCATGATCCCGGTCTCCGCATGGCTGGCTGAGTTTGGACGCCGCAAGACGATGATCGTGATTAGCGCTCTCATCGCGCTCTTCGGCTTTGCGCTCGCGCCCATGTTCACTGCAAGCGCTACCGGCGCGCTCACCATGATCATCGTTGGCCTTGCGCTCATGGGCTTTACCTACGGCCCGCTCGGCACCATCGTCTCGGAGCTCTTCCCCACGCCGGTCCGCTATACAGGCAGCTCTATCGCATTCAGTACTGCCGGGATCCTCGGAGCATCGCTCGCGCCATCCATTGCGCACTGGCTTGCGGCCAACTACGGCCTGCAATACGTGGGCTACTATCTGAGCGCATCCGCTGTGCTCACACTTGTTGGCCTGTTTATGATTCGTGAGACAAAAGACGATCTGTTGTAAAAGTTGAGTGGGAGAACACTGCGCGACTCACAGCAAGCCCGGCAAGCTTAATAAGCAGAAAACCACTTGCAGCAGCACAATCGCGCCACCCGCTGCCAGCGCCAGCTTCTCCCGCGGGCTTTCATACGCATCCGCAAAAACACCGCCGATAAACGTAAGCAGAAACGGCACAGCCCAAAGCCACGGCGTGCCGTGAACGCCCGTCATCACCAACACAAACAGCACCAACGCACAAAGCAGCGGAGTCGTATTGCCGAAATACCGCGACCGCCGCAGCGCAAGATACAGCACCGCTGAGGCCGCAGCCGCAATCGTCACGCCAGCGTTGCTAAACGTGGTAAAGAACCGCTTGATCGGGTCCAGCGAAACCCACAGAAAGCCAGCCGCTGAGCGGAAGAGATAGCTGAACGCATCCGGCGAAAAGCCGTAACACGCAAACAGCAGGATCAACGCGCCAACGCTCGCCATCAGCACCACGGGAAGAATCTGGCTGCGCCGTCCTTCGGCAATCCACAGCATCAGCACAAGGCCGAGCACCGCCACAACTGGCAGTGCAACAATATGCGAAGCCGCCCCCACGCCAAACAGCACAGTGAGCAGCACAATGCGCGGCCGCCACTTGCGCCGCGGCCCCTGCATGGCATGCGCCACGCCAATGCACGTATACACGCCGCCATAAACAGCCAGCGCGGCAAAAATCTCCGGCCCCGGCGTAATGCTCGCCTTGATGATCGAGGGCGAAAAACAATAGAGCGCCAGCGCCGTGTAGCCGCCCCAGTTGCCGTAGAGCCGCCGCGTCACCCACCACAACGCCCCACCCAGCACAACGCCAGCAAACAGAAACGGCAGCCGCAGCAGCGTCAACACATACGGCATCTGGTGCCGCAGCTCCCAAGTACTCAATCCAGTACTCAGCGGAGCGGAAGCAGCCGGCGCCTGCACCACGCGATCTTCCGGCTTGCGGAAAATGTCGAGCCCGCGCTCCACAAGCAGATTCAGTGTGAGCGGCAACCCCGCCGCGCGATACGCCAGGATGCCGTCATGAATATTGCCGCAGCTGGTGAAGTACCCGGCAAGCGGAGAAGGCTTCTCCCACATCTCGCGCCCGCAGCGCGCATAGTCATAGTCGCGGTCGCTAAGCGTCTGCTGGCTCATCAGCCAAAAACCTTGCGCCAGAAAAAGCACAAGCATCACCGCGGCAATGCGCTGCGGCAAATTGAATCGGAAGCGGCGAAGGCGGGCAAACGGACGAGTCATCAGAAAGTTCGAACTATGCTTTCAGTTTAAATGGCGCATTTGAGCCGGGACGAAAGTACTGTATTATGCCTGTGATTTCCACCGCGCCCCGATGCTATGCTTTCGATAAGAACCGGCCATGAGTATCGTCTACACCGTCGGACACTCGGCACACTCCTACGAGGAGTTTGCGGTGCTACTCGTCTCGCAGCGCATCCAAGTCGTGGTCGATACACGCTCGGCGCCTTACTCACGCTATGCCCCGCAGTTTGACCGTGAGATTCTGCAGAAATCACTCGCGCTGAGCAGTGTCAAATATCTCTTTCTCGGCGGCGAATTGGGCGGCCGGCCCAGCAACTCCGCTTATTACGACACACAGGGTCATGTGCTTTACAGCCGCATCACCAGAGACCCCGCGTTTGTTTCAGGTATCGAGCGTCTGGAGCGCGGCATCGCCGAGTTCCGCGTCGCACTGATGTGCGGCGAAGAAGACCCCGCGCACTGCCACCGCCGCCTGCTCGTAGGCCGCGTGCTGGCCGAGCACGGCCACCAGATGCTGCATATCCGTGCAAATACGGAACTGCAAACAGATGCCGAGGTGGCTGCCGCTTCCGGCAAATCACTCGTGAACGCGCAGCCCGCGCTCTTTGCAGAGCTGGACGAGGACCAATGGAGATCTACAGCATCGGTTTCACCCAAAAGAGCGCCCGCGAATTCTTCGGCATTCTGAAAAAGCATGGCATTGAGCGCCTGCTCGACGTGCGCCTCAACAACACCTCACAGCTCGCTGGTTTCGCCAAGCAAGCCGACCTCGAATACTTCCTCCGCGAAATCTGCAGCGCGGAATACGAGCACGAGCCGCTTCTCGCTCCGACACAGGACATTCTCGATGCCTACAAGAAGCATAAAGGAGATTGGGACGTCTACACCGAGGCATACCTGAGTCTTATTCGTGCGCGCAAAGTCGAAACCGCGCTCAACCGCAAGAGCTTCCAGAAGAAAACCGTACTCCTATGCAGCGAATCCATCGCCAAGCACTGCCATCGCCGTCTGGCGCTTGAGCATTTGCAGCAGTACTGGCCTGAAGTTAGAATTACTCATCTCTAAGATCAGGACAAGCTCATGCGCGAGATTCGATTCTTGTGTCTTGCTGTCTCCCGACGCGATGGAGGAAACTGTATTGCTGGTATTGATTTAGATACCGGCAAGTGGGTTCGTCCGATCAATTCCGGAAGAACTGAAGCATTTAGTGACGGCGAATTATGTGTACTCGACAACGTCACAGGAAAACGCCGTTTTTTGGCTCTACTTGACGTTCTGCAACTCAGGCTCGAAGAGTTCGCTGGAATCAATGCGCAACCGGAAAACTGGAAGATCGTGCCCGCAAGCTATGAAAATCCCTGGCGGGTAATGGAACGGCACAATGAAATATCCCACGCCAAACAGCTAAACTCTTACGTTGACGGCGCTGATCGGTTATTGCACAGCTACGAAGATTCGATTCGTGAGTCTGATGTGAAACTTCATTCTCTCTCCCACTCTCTGTCGCTCGTCTGTCCAAATGAGTTGTGCTGGAAAATCACTGATGGCCGCTATCCCGGAAAGCTCCAAGTTAGAGCAGAGTTTCGTTTCGAACAAATACCTTATTCGCTGGTGGTTACTGACCCAGACTGGGAAGCAAAAGTCGGAAAGTGTGGTGTTGGTAGGTATCCACATTCAAAAATCTCGGGCCTATATTCAAATAACGTGTTCTTGACCATCAGCCTTGCCGCAATTCCACTCCATGGCTACCACTACAAGTTAGTGGCGGGCGTAGTACTGTTGCCCGCAACAAAATAGAACGATACGTTTGCAGCTGCCAGTCCCGCCCGCTACACTGACCGAAAGAGATGGCCATCGCCCGCGACAACTCACCCGAACGGCTCGTCAGCGCCTCGCGCGCAGACGAAGAGCAGAGCTTTGAGCTGAAGCTGCGTCCTAGGCTGCTTGGCGAGTTCATCGGCCAATCGAAAGCCAAGGAGCAACTAGCCATCGCGCTCGAAGCCGCAAAATCCCGCGGCGAGGCGCTCGACCACGTGCTGCTTTTCGGCCCTCCTGGCCTGGGCAAAACCACGCTCGCTACCATCATTGCCAACGAGCTCGACGTAGGCTTCCAGCAAACCTCCGGACCGGCACTGCAGATCCAAGGTGATCTCACAGCCATCCTCACCAACCTGCGCGAAAAGCAAGTCCTTTTCCTCGACGAAATCCATCGCATGCAGCCGGTGCTCGAAGAAAAGCTCTACACCGCGCTTGAGGATTACCAGCTCGACATCATCATCGGCCAGGGCCCGGCGGCGCGCACGCACGTCATGGAGATTCGCCCCTTCACCTTCGTAGGCGCCACCACGCGTCCCGGCCTGCTCTCGTCGCCGCTGCGCTCGCGATTTGGCATCCTGCTGCGCCTTGAGTTCTACACCGAGGACGAGCTGCGCATCATCGTTGAGCGTTCCGCCGAAGTTCTCGGCGTACCCATAGACACAGACGGCGCCGCCGAAATCGCGCTGCGCTCGCGCGGCACACCACGCATCGCCAACCGCCTGCTGCGCCGCGTACGCGACTATGCCCAGGTCCGCGGCACCGGTGTCATCGACCGTCCCACCGCGCACGCCGCGCTCACCATGCTCGAAGTCGACGCGCACGGCTTCGACGAAATCGACCGCAAACTGCTACTCACTATCATGCAGAAATACGACGGCGGACCAGTCGGCCTGGGCACGCTGGCCGCAACGCTCGCTGAAGAAGAAGACGCACTCGAAGAAGTCTACGAACCCTTTTTAATTCAAATCGGCTTCCTCGACCGCACACCACGCGGCCGCGTAGCCACTCGTCTTGCGTACGAGCATTTCGGCATTCCCATGCCCGGAAAACAATCCAACCTCTTCTAACCCCAAAGGAGAACCCGCATGGCTCGCACCGAATCCACCATGCTCACACTCGGCACCGAAGCGCCGGACTTTGCGCTCACGGACGTTGTCATCGGCAAAACTGTCCACCGCGACGACTTCAAGGGCAGCGACGCGCTGCTCGTACTCTTCATCTGCGCGCATTGTCCGTATGTAAAGCACATTGAAAAAGAACTTGCTCAATTCGCCAAAGACTACACAGGGAAACCGCTCGCCATCGTCGGCATCAGCAGTAATGACGCCGACAACTATCCCGCCGATAATCCCGCTGGCCTTAAGCAGCAGGCCGAAACCGTAGGCTTCACATTCCCGTATCTCTACGACGAAACACAGTCCGTCGCGCAGGCATACGACGCCGCCTGCACACCCGATATCTTCCTCTTCGACAAAGATCAGAAGCTCGTCTACCGCGGCCAGTTCGATGAAAGCCGCCCCAACAGCAGCATTCCCGTCACCGGCGCCGATCTTCGCGCTGCAGTAGACGCAGTGCTCGCCGGCAAGCCCGCACCAGCCAATCAGAAACCATCCATCGGCTGCAATATCAAGTGGAAGGCGTAACAAGAAGCGGGACTGGCAATCAACCAGTCCCGCTAACTTGCCTAAGCCGCAAAGCGGCTTGCTAACCTGCTAACTCGCTAAAGCGGAAGCCCCTTCAGATACTCGCGGAACTTCTCACCAAACTCCGGCCTCCTCAGCGCAAACTCAACCGTCGCCTGCAACATTCCGAACTTGTCGCCCGCATCAAAGCGCTTGCCCTCAAACGTGTAGCCAAAGACCTTCTCCGACTGCAACAACGCAAGAATTCCATCCGTCAACTGAATCTCGCCACCCGCACCGGGCTTCGTCTTTTCCAACAGCTCAAAAACCTTCGGCGTAAGAATGTACCGCCCGATAATCGCCTGCTTCGACGGCGCATTTTCAAACTTTGGCTTTTCCACCATCCCTGTGCAGTTGTAAATGCGCTCGTTCGCCGCATCCTGCGAGCCCGCCAGCACACCATACGCACTGATGCCAGGCCCTTCAATCGTCATAGTAGCCAGCACCGAGCCACCGCGTTCCTCATACACGCCAATCATCTGCTGGATGCAAGGCGTCGGCGCGTCAATTACATCGTCAGGCAGCAGCACGGCAAACGGCTCATCGCCCACAAGCTCCTTCGCGCACAACACAGCATGCCCCAGTCCCAGCGGTTCTTTCTGCCGCACATAACTGATGCGAGCCAGCGAAGAAATCTTGCGCGAGAGCTCCAGCAGTTCCTTCTTGCCTTTCTTCTCAAGCGTCGCATCAAGCTCGTAGCTGATGTCGAAGTGATCTTCCATGGCGCCCTTGCCGCGCCCGGTAATGAAGATGATGTGCTCAATCCCCGAAGCCAGCGCCTCTTCCACGCCATACTGAATGATCGGCTTATCCACCAGCGGCAGCATTTCTTTAGGAACCACCTTAGTCGCCGGCAAAAAGCGCGTGCCGAGACCACCTGCAGGAAATACAGCCGTGCGAACCCGTTTGCTCATGCGTTCCATCCTCGTTTTGTGTTGGATGCTGAAAACTGCAAATGTGTTATGCGCCCTGCCAGGGCCTGCCCTACAGCACAGGCGAACTGTCGCCAAGCAGTGCTTCCCGCACAATCTTCACCGGCGGAAACCCCTGTTTCAGAAAATCATTATGGAACTGCTCCAGCGAAAACTCCGCGCCCTGCTTCTTCTTCAAATCCGCGCGCAGCTTCAAAATCTCAAGCTTGCCCAGCGTGTAATACAGATACGTCGCATCGCTCGTGCCGCGCTTTGTCTCCACCAGTGCGGTCTCCTTGGACTGGTAGCCTTCCTTCTGGAAGAACTCAACGGCCTGGTCAAAGCTCATCTTGCCCGTATGCATCTCAATGCCAACAATGAAGCGCGCATTGCGCAGCAGCGCATCCTGCAGCTGGCCAAGACGCAGGAACTTCGCCTCGCGCTCATCCTTTGCACCAGCGCCCGGCTGACCATAGCCTTCATCCAGCATCATCTGCTCGCAATAGTGCGCCCATCCTTCCGCGTTGCTGCTTGCGCCCAGTAGCTTGCGCACGCGGCTCGGAGCACTTGGCACCCACAGAAACTGGACATAGTGCCCCGGATACGCCTCATGTACCGCGGTAGAAATCACCGTGCCCACGTTAAAGGCGTGCATAAAGCTCTCCACCTGCTCCGGCGTCATCTTTGGGTCCGGCAGAGTCACATTAAAGTAAGCTTCCGTCGCCTTCTTCTCATATGGCCCCGGCGTATCCATGCTTGCAAAGGTAGTCGCCCGCATGAAGGGCGGTGTCTCTTCCACAATCGGCCGGATATCCGAAGGAATCGTAACAATATGCTTCGCACGAATAAATGCAATCAGGCTGTCAAACGTCGCGCGGAAAGAATCGAGCAGCTTATCCGGCGCAGGATGATTCGAGCCAAGCTCTTCCAGCACCATACGCGGATCTTTCGCTGGCTCCAGTTCCTTTGCAAGCTCGTTGAAGTGCTGCTGATTCTTCTTCAAATCCGCCCAGCCAATCTCCAGTAGTCTGTCCAGCGGAATATCCACCATCTCGTCATATGCAAGCTTCTTCGTAAACGCATCCGCGCCGATGCGGAAGTCGCCATGCGAGCGCGGCAGCAGATCGGTCTTCAGCCAGTTCAGGTAGCTGTTCAACGCCGCAATCACCGCGCCATTCGTCTTCGCAAACTCTGTCTTCACTGCTTCATCCTTCGCATCTGCAAAGGCCGACGGCACGTCATTCTGAAAGAAGCTCACAATTCCCGGCAACTGCTCAATCGCAATCTCGGTATAAATACGCGGCGGGTTCTTGAGATTCACACGTGCCTCGTCAAAGCGTGACAACGCCAGCTTCTCGCGGGCAATCACGCTGCGCAGCCGGTCATCCGGCGAAGCAAATTTGCGCTCCATGAGAGAAAAAATCGAGCCCGAAATCGCACTTGAATACTCATCGGGATTCTTCTCCCATCCCCGAATTGTTTCCAGTGACAGCAGCTGCGAACGAATCGAACCAAGTACAAGCTCGCGATCACCGCGCGCCGCCTGGTCGAGATCCGTCACAGGAAACGCAGCAACGCGCGCCGCGATACCCTTGAGCGCAACCACCTGCGCCTCAATCGTCTTTCGCGAAGAGTCTTCCAGCTGCGTGTCGTACTGGTGGTAACCGGCAAGCGTTCCCGCCGTCGGCTGATACGGAAAATACACCTTGTCGAAATACTCATCCGCCAGATTTTGAAACTGTTGTTGCGCTGTCTCAGCAGCAGCCGATGCGGCAATGGCACCCGTCATGCACACTCCAATGGCAAGGGTTCGTAAAGACTTCTTCATACTTTCCTCGTTCCTCTTACGCGTGAACTGGCTGCTGCGCCAACTGGCTCAACAGCTCCCGAATCTCCAACAGAATCTCATCCGGCCTTGTGGCTACCAGCGGAAACTTCAACACACCGTGCGGCGTAAACTGCGCACCCTTCTTCGCATTCTTCGCGACCATCCGCATCAGGTTCTGCGGATCGATGGCAGTGTTTCCTGTCGCTGCCTTCTCCGTAAAGCGAATCTGCAGCTCGGCGCGCTTGCGGTCAATCTGCGCCACGCCTATGCGCTCGCACTCCAGTCGCAGCGACGCCGCCTCCAGCAGATATACCGCTGCATCCGGTAACGTTCCGTAGCGGTCTTCCATCTCCGCGCGCAACTCGGCAATCGCATCCTCGCTCTGCGCTCCGGCAATCTTCTTGTAGAGCCGCAGCCGCTGATTCTCTTCGCTCACATAGCTCTCATCAATGCGCAGCGCAATGCCCAGGTTCAACTGCGTAGTCGGCTTCTCTTCCGTGCTCTCGCCCTTCATCTCCTTCACGGCCTGCTCCAGCATGGAAGTGTAAAGCTCAAAGCCGACGGACTCGATGTGCCCGCTCTGCTCGCCACCCAGCATGTTGCCCGCACCGCGTAATTCCAGGTCAAGCGCCGCAATCTTGAAGCCTGCGCCTAGATCGCTGAACTCTTTGAGAGCCGCAAGCCTACGCCGTGCAATATCGCTCAATCCCTTCTCATTCGGAATCAGCAAATACGCATACGCACGGCGATTCGACCGCCCCACGCGTCCACGAAGCTGATAGAGCGCGCTCAGCCCATGCGAGTCCGCGCGATTGATGAGAATCGTATTCGCCAACGGAATATCGAGGCCGTTTTCAATAATCGTCGTTGCCACCAGCACGTCATACTCGTGATGCATGAAGGCGAGCATCACGCGTTCCAGCTCGCCCTCGCTCATCTGCCCATGGCCAACAACGACACGCGCCGCCGGAACAAGTTCCTGGATGCGCGCGGCAATCTCGTAAATCGTCTCCACGCGGTTGTGAACGAAGTACACCTGGCCGCCGCGTTCCAGTTCCAGCTCAATGGCGGAGCGCATAAGCTTCTCATCAAACTTTGCCACGACCGTCTGAATCGCCATGCGGTCCTTCGGCGGCGTCTCAATCACACTCATGTCGCGCAGGCCGACAAGCGACATGTGCAGCGTGCGCGGAATCGGCGTTGCAGACATGGCCAGCACATCGATCTCCTTGCGCATCTGCTTCAAGCGCTCTTTATGCCGCACACCAAAGCGCTGCTCTTCATCCACAATCAGCAAACCGAGGTCCTGGAATTTCAGATCCTTCGAAAGCAGGCGATGAGTTCCGATGAGGATGTCCACCCTGCCCAGTCCCACCTGCTCCACAATCTGCTTCTGTTCCTTGGGCGTACGAAAGCGCGAAATCATTTCAATCTTGATGGGGAACTGCGCGAACCGCTTCTTGAACGTCTCGTAATGCTGAAAACTCAGCACAGTCGTCGGCGTCAGCACAGCCACCTGCTTGCCATCCTGCACAGCCTTGAAGGCTGCGCGCATCGCTACTTCTGTTTTGCCATAGCCCACATCGCCGCAGAGCAGGCGGTCCATCGGCGTGGTGGACTCCATATCTGTTTTAATCGCCGAGATAGCTGTAAGCTGATCGTCCGTCTCGGTGTAATCGAAGGAGTCTTCAAACTCCTTCTGAAATTCATTGTCCGGCGAGAAGGCCGTGCCCTGCGCATTGTGCCGTTCTGCATAAAGCTTCAACAGCTCATCGGCCATGTCCTCCATGGCCTTGCGCACACGCGCCTTGGTCTTGGCCCACTGCTGGGAGCCCAGCTTATTCAGCTCCGGCGCAGGCCCCGCATCGGTCGAGCGATACTTCTGAATCAGGTCGAGCCGCGTCAGCGGCACATAGAGCTTCGCGCCCTCGGCAAATTCCAGGATCATGAACTCGATTGCCAGCCCATCCTGCACAATCTCCCTCAACCCCTGGTACTGCGCAATGCCGTGCTCCACGTGGACGACATAATCGCCAACGGTTAAATCACGAAAATCTGAAACAAATGCGGCCGTCTTCGATTTCTTCGGCTCGATTCGCCGCGCCGTCACATCGGTATCGTCGGAAAGATCATTCGCGCCAAAGAGCACAAGATTCGCATCCGGCAAGCTCACACCTGAAGCAATCGGTGAGCGCACAATCACCGGTACGCGCAGATCGTCGTTCAGGTAGCTCGCTTCTTCCAGAACCGTTTCGCCGCCATGCATCAATCGACTGCCCAGCCGGTACGGAACCTGGTACTCGCGCAACACCGTGGCCATGCGCTCCACATCACCTTGGTGCGCCGCGGCAATCACCACACGCGTTGGCACCTCGATCAGCTTGCGCAACTGCTCCGTCAACGCGGGAATGGAGCCATGAAAGCGCAGCGTGGGCCGCGAGTTCATCTCAATCTCGCCCAGCGTGGTGTCTTCTTCAATCACATCCACCGCACCAAGCTGGTCAAGGTCGAGTCCAAAGTGCGATTCAATCAATCCCTGCAAAATCTCGGGTCGCAGAAAGATATCTTCCGGCCGAATCAGGCTGCCAATGCCCGAGCGTTCATGCCGCTGCTCAACTTTTTCCCACCAGCGGTCAATCTGGTTGCGCACCATACCCGGCTCATCGACAAAGAGCACGCAGCGAGGCGCAAGCTTCAACAAGTTGATCTCCGCGCCAGCTACAGGCGCAAACAACTCCCATCCCGGAAAGATACTCACGCCACCTGCAGCCGCAGCCTCAATCGCAAACTCCTCGCTCGACTCATCAGCGCCGTCAACCGTCACACGCTGCTTGCTCAGCCGCGCATGAATCGCCGCCAGCAGCCGCTCCGTAACCGGCGTCTCCGTCAACGGCAGCAGCAACGCTTCATCCATTCCCGTCTGCGAGCGTTGCGTCTCCGGATCAAACTTGCGAATCGTCTCAATCTCGTCGCCGAAGAAATCAATGCGCACCGGCCGATCCATCTCTGGCCCATAGACATCGAGAATCCCGCCGCGCCGCGTAAACTGCCCCGGCATCTCCACCATGTCCATCTGCGTGTAACCCACGCTGGCCAGGTGCGCCGTCAGCAGCTCGATGTCAACCTCTTCGCCACGCCGCAACGTAATCGCAAGGCTTGCGTAGTAATCGCTCTGGAAAAGCCGCAGCGCCGCAGCCTCCACCGGCGCAATCAAAATCGACACCGCCCCCGTCGCCAGCTTCCACAGCGCAGAGGCACGTTGCTCCTGTACATCCGGGTGCGGCGACAGATTTTCAAACGGCAGCACATCATGCGCCGGCAGCCGCACCACGCGCTTGGGGTCAATCGCGCCCGTCAGCTCACAACCAGCCCTCAGCAGCGGCTCCAGCGTCTCGGCAGCCTTATTGTCAGGAACCAGCACAATCGCCGGCCGCTGCGCCGCCTTCGCCATCAGCGGAAGGTAAAGCGCCCGCGCCGTGCCGGTAAGTCCGGAGACACGACGACGCCCCGCGGAAAGGCTCAAGTGCCTCTGCACGCGCTCAAATGCGGACGAGTGCTCCAGGTCCGCAAAGATCTCACGGACGAAGGGGAGAATCATACTTTTCCTAGTTTACCAGTGCAATTGTTACAGTTAATGCCTCTAGAAGTCCTCTCATCCATGGCTTTTGCGGCATTGCAAGGCTCCTGGGACCCGTCTTAAACGGGTCCCATACACGCCCTGGCGGTTTCTGCAGTGTTGATGAGAGGACTTCTAATGCGGCCTTCCCGGCAGCACAAAATGCTCCTCGCAGCGCGGCTCATACCCATCCCCGGCCAGTAGCACCGGGCTGTCAAACGGCGCAGGCTTGCCGTCAATCAGCCGTTGCGGATAGAGCGCCTTTGCTCCGCAGTGGCAATACGCCACCATCTCGGTAATGTTGCCCGCCGAGTTCCGCACCAGCCACGAAAGCGCCAACATCTCCCCAAACGGCAGCCCGCGAAAATCCAGCTCGAGCCCGGACACCATCACGTCATAGCCCTTTTCCAGCAGCCGTTTCGTAAACAGAAACAGGTCCGCAACAAACTGCCCTTCATCAATCGCAATGCAGTCCACGCGCTGGCCAATCCTGCTCTCGTTCTCCGCAATAATTGCAAGCGCAGCCCAAGGGTCCGCAGCCGAAAACTCCGCCGCCTCCATACGCGAACAACCATTCGTATTGCGACTCTCCACCACGCCCGCAGCGGCCTTGGTATCCGAGCTCGGCTTCAGCACCATTACATGCTGCTTCGCATACTGCCGCCGAATCTCCACGCGCCGCAACAACTCAGCCGTCTTATTCGACCGCATCGTGCCAACAATCAGTTCCAACTTCCCCGTCATATCTACTTCGAGCCCAGTTCCTTTGCAAACGAATAAAAGAAGTCCAGCGACTTCCAGTACGAATCCACCGGCAACCGTTCATCCTGCCCATGCGCCCGCACATCATCGCGCTCCAGCGCAATCGCCGAGTAGCCGTAGCAGGGAATCCCCGCCTGTGCAAAGTAAATCGAGTCGCTCGCGCCGTCTTCCATAATTGGAGTCACCTGCACGCCCGGCCAGATGGCCTGCGTCAACCGCGTCAACGGCTCAAAGACCTCCGGAATCGGCGGAGGCGGCACAATCGCCTTGCGCTCCGGAGCCTTCTCAAACACGCCGCCCGCATCGGAAACATACTTCACCACCAGCTTCTCATCACCAAACAGCGTAATCAACTGCTGCCGAATCTCCTCCGGCGAGTGCCCCGGAAAAATCCTGCAGTTCACATTCGCCTGCGCCGTCTGCGGCAGCGCATTGTTCGCGTGGCCCCCGCTCAGCCGCGTCGCCACGCACGTTGTGCGAAAGGTCGAGTTAAAACTCGGCTCCTTGCTCAGCCGCGCCGCCGCATCCATATCCGGCGGAGTCGCCAGGATCGCCTGAATATCCTTCGCCACCGGCCCCGGCTCTGCCTTTGCAAGATTCGCAAAGTACGTCCGCGTCACATCATTCATCTCAAAGGGAAAGCTGTACGCAGACAACTTGTTCAATGCCGCCATCAATTCATAAATCGCATTGTCAGGCCGCGGCAGGCTGCTGTGCCCGCCGGGATTCGTCGCCGTCACCTGGTAATCGGCATAAACCTTCTCTGTAGCCTCAACCGCCGCCACCGTAGGCTTGCCGTTGTCCAGTTCTACGCCACCCGAATCAGGATTGATGACATACGCCGCATCCACCAGATCGCGATGCTGCTCCACCAGCCATGAAGCGCCGTTGTATGCGCCGCCTTCTTCATCGGCAGTCAAGGCCAGAATCAAATCGCGCTTCGGCTTGTACCCCTCGCGATGCAATCGCAGAAACGTAGCCACCAATGCGGCATCTGATTCCTTCATATCCTGCGTGCCGCGCCCGTAGTAGTAGCCGTCCTTCTCCACAAACTCAAACGGATTCGTATGCCAGTCCGAAGGCAGCGCCTCCACCACGTCAATGTGGCAAAGAAAGACCACCGGCTTCGCATCCGGCGTGCCCGCCGCGCGATAACGCACGACAAGATTCTGCTTATGCGCCGCCGGCCCCAGCAGCTTCACATCCTCGCGCGCAAACCCCGCATCCAGAAAGCGCTTCTCCATCGCCTTCGTCGCCGCCGTCACGCTGCCTTTGGGAGTATCAGTCGTGTTGATCTCAATCAGCTCTTTGAAAATTGCCTTCGCTTCGGCGCGGTCCGCAACAGACGCAGTGGGAAGGGAATTCTGCCCCACCGCAGGCAGGGCAAATGACATGACAACAATGGCAGGAAAAACTTGCTTCAAGAACATGAACGAATTTTAAGTCCTGCCCCCTAAAGACCCCACAAACTTTGAGCGCACTCCGCCGTTGCATAGCCTGCAGAATCGATTTATCGTGTTCCGGTTCCAGATTATCGAGGTGCCCATGCGCTCCACATTTCTCGCCGCCGCTCTGCTTCTTGCCTCAGCCGCCCCACTCGCAGCCCAGCAACGCCCCAAAATCACCGGCATCTCGCACCTCGCCGTCTACACATCGGACTCCGCCGCCACCGAGCGCTACTACACCTTCTCCATCGGCGCCGTGAAGATGCCCGACCCCGAAAACCCGCAAGGCGTGAAATACGCCATCAGCGCCACACAATACGTGGAAGTGCTGCCGCTGCCCGCCAACGCCGGCCCCAACCGCCTCGACCACGCCGCCTTCAACACCACCAGCGCCGAAGGCCTCCGCAAATATCTCGCGTCGAAAGGCTGGCAGGTCCCCGCGGCAATTTCCAAAGGCACAGACGGCAGCCGCTACTTCGCCGTCCTCGACCCCGAAGGCAACAAAATCGAATTCGTGCAGCCCAACCTCAAGCTCAAAGTCTCCGCGCCCAACGCCATCGGCCACCACATCATCCACATCGGCTTCCTGGTCCGCGACCGCGCCAAGGAGGACACCTTCTACCGCGCCCTGCTCGACTTCAAGCCCTACTGGTTCGGCGGCATGCACTACCCGCCGCAGATTGACTGGGTAAGCCAGCAAACGCCCGAAGCGCATGACTGGCTGGAATACATGCTCTCCGGCGACGCCAACATCTCGCAGCGCCAGCTCGGCGTGCTCGACCACCTCTCCATCGGCCAGGACTCCGTGGACACCGGCTTCGCCACACTCAAAAATGGCGGCCGCCTGGAAGGCGTGCGCAATGACGGCCACACGCAAATCGGCAAAGACGGCAAAGGCCAGTTCAATCTCTACGACCCCGACGGCATCCGCCTCGAGCTGATGAACTGGAGCGCCACGCAAAAGCCCTGCTGCTCTCCCTTCACCGCACCCGACCCCACGCCATCGGAGTAGCAACAAAAGAAGATGGTGTCATCCTGAGCGCACGGGGCCCCAAACGTATTTCAGTTTGGGGGTGGTAAGCGAAGGATCTGCGGTTGCCTTTCTCCAATTCAACCGCAAATGTCGGGTGCCCCAGGCCGGGGTCCCAGCAAAGCAATTTTTGCTTCGTAGGGTGGAGATTCCTGGTGTTGGGACCTGGGATACCCATAAAGTCCGTTCTCCCTTTCCGGGTTCTCCCACTAAATCCAATCCAGGTAAAAACACATCGCACTCTGCAGTATGCTTATTCAAACGTTACAATTGGAGGTTCGCCCATGCTACGCCGCCTCGCTGTCGTTTTCTCTCTTCTCGCCGCCGCCCTCACCGCCCATGCACAAACCCTCTCCACGCACTGGGAAGAGCTAACCGCCGCCGACTTCATCACGGCCATTCACCAGTCACAGAACACCTGCGTCCTGCCCTTCGGCATTCTTGAAAAACACGGCCCGCATCTCCCCATCGGCACAGACCTCCTTGACGTCCGCTTCGCCGTGCTCAACGCCGTCAAGCAGGAGTACGCCGTAGTCTTCCCCGAGTACTACTTCGGACAGATCTTCGAAGCGCAGCAGGAGCCCGGCACCGTCGCCTACTCGCTCTCCACGCAGCTCACCTTGCTGCAGGAGACGGTAAAAGAGATGGCCCGCAACGGCTGCAAGAAGATCCTCGTCGTCAACGGCCACGGCGGCAATGAATCCCTGCTTCCGCTCTTCGCGCAGTCGCAGCTCGCCTCGCCTCGCGACTACGTTGTCTACGTCTTCGGCATCCCGCGCCGCGAAGCGCCCAACGGCCCCAAACACAAATCCAACCCCGCAGACGACCAGCACGCCGGCGAAACCGAAACCTCCGCCATGCTCATCGCCCGCCCTGACCTGGTGCACATGGACCGCGCCGAGCAGGAATCGGGCGTCAGCCAGGACCACCTGAAGAATCTCCCCAACACCCTCTACACCGGCATCTGGTGGTACGCCAAATACCCCGACCACTACGCCGGAGAAGGCGCAGCCGCGACGAAGGAATACGGCGCAGCCGGCCAGCAATACTGGTCCCAGCAAATCGCCGAAGCCATCAAGGCGATCAAGGCCGACGAAACAAGCCTCAAGCTGCAAAACGAGTTCTACGAAAAAACACAACACCCCATTGACACCAAGCAGTAACCCTGCCAACTCACCAAACACTTGGGCGCCCATCCATGGCACATTCTTTGCGACTTGGGTGGGATACCAAGTCGCGGCCAGTTTGAATCCATAGATTGATCGAATCGGTATTGAGAAAATATGCCAATTTTCGAGTAGGCGATAAACAGCCCAGAACCTGTCAATAAGTGACTCGACATGAAGTCGCGAGCTCAGCAGGATATGGGTATCCCTGAACTCGATTCTGAGACCTGGGAACTTCCTCGGAGTTCCTGTCGTACTCGGGATCATGCGTAGATTAATCCTTCTCGCTGCCCTGACCGCTTTCCAGTTTCCTGGATTTGCCCAAACGAGCTTCGATGTCGCCAGCATTCGCCCCGCATCGGAGCAGGTCGCTAATGAAAGGGACGGGCGCACCACGATTACGCGCGAGGCCCTCCAGATGCACGATGTGTCGGTCCGGGTTTGCCTGGCTTTTGCTTACGGCGTTTCTACGTCACAAATAGCCGGTCCAGCGTCGATTAACGACAAGCGCTACGACATTCTCGCAAAAGTGGACCATGACGTTACTGAAGCCCAGATGCGGCAAATGATGCAGACACTGCTCGCTGATCGGTTTCATCTGGTGCTTCACCACGAACAACGAGAGATGCGCGGATACGTGCTGAGCATCTATGCCCAACCACCGAAAAATCTCGCGAAGTTCCATCGATCCACCGCACCGGGCGAGGTTTATCACGAGAATTCTGCGACAGGCACCGTGGCCCGCAACATCACGATGAAGGAATTTGCCGACTTCCTCTCCAGCCCGCTGGAGGGTCCTGTGGCCGACGAAAGTAATCTACGCGGAGAATACGACCTTGAGCTCGACTTCAGGCCCTACGTCGACATCAACGAAAGCGACAGATCCAAGCTGCCGGGCCCTGCTTCTGTTCTCAATGCCACACTGAAAGGGGAATTGGGACTGCAGATCACGTCGAAGAAGGCCACATTTGACACGCTTGTGGTCGATCATAGTGAAGATCCGACACCAAACTAGGTCAATTCGGCAATTCTGCATCACGGGTGGATGGTGGGCAATTCGGAATGTATGGCTCGCCAGGAGCCCATCCATGGCGCATTCTTTGCGACATGGATGGGATAACTACCATTCACCGTCCCGCGCTAAAATTAACACATGCCCACGGCAGCTCTTTCACCCGAAATCCTAGCCAAATACGAGCCCGTCATCGGCCTCGAAGTCCATGTGCAACTGCTCACCGCCACCAAGGCCTTCTGCAGTTGCGCCAACAAGTTCGGCGCGGAGCCCAACACGAACATCTGCCCGGTCTGCCTCGGTCTTCCCGGCGCGCTCCCCGTGCTCAACGAGAAAGCCGTCGAGTTCGCCACCCAGGCCGCGCTCGCCATCCACTGCACGGTCAACGAGCGCTCCATCTTCGCGCGCAAAAACTACTTCTATCCCGACCTGCCCAAGGGCTACCAGATCTCGCAATTCGACAAACCCCTCGCCGAACACGGCTGGATCGAAGTCCCCACCGCAGACGGCAGCATCAAGCGCATCGGCATCACTCGCCTGCACATGGAAGAGGACGCCGGCAAGAGCATCCACGACGGATTCGCGGATTCGAACTCTCGCACCTATCTCGACCTCAACCGCTGCGGCACGCCGCTCATTGAAATCGTCTCCGAGCCCGACATACGCACGCCCGACGAGGCCTTCGAGTACCTCACCCGCCTGCGCGAAATCCTCCTCTTCACCGGCGTCTCAGACGTCAACATGGAAGAGGGCTCGCTGCGTTGCGACGCCAACGTAAGCGTCCGCCTCAAAGGCGCGCCAAAGTTCGGAACGAAAGCAGAAGTCAAAAACGTAAACAGCTTCCGCTTCATCCGCGCTGCGCTCGAGTACGAGATCGAGCGCCAGATCGAGCTCATCGAATCCGGCGGCCGCGTCGTGCAGGAAACTCGCCTCTGGAACTCGAACGAAGGCCGCACCTACTCCATGCGCTCCAAGGAGCAGGCGCACGACTACCGCTACTTTCCCGAGCCGGACCTTCCGCCGCTCACGCTCACACCCGACTGGATTCTGGCCCGCGAGCGCGAGCTTCCCGAGCTTCCCGAAGCCCGCCGCGCCCGCATGATCTCCGAGTACGACCTCACCGAGCAGGACGCACGCACGCTCACTTCGTCGAAGGAATTCGCCGACCAGTTTGAAGCCGCCGCAAAGACCGCCAAAAACGCCCGCCGCGTAGCCAACGTGCTGCTCAGCGAAGTAGGCGGCCGCTTGAAAGCCCTCGGCCTCGAACAGGAGCAGTCGCCCGTCTCCATGCAGGGCATCGTCCTCGCTGCCGACCTGCTCGACTCAGGATCAATCAGCTCCAAGCAACTCAAGCAACTCCTCGACACGGCTTTCGAAAAGAGCGAAGACTTCCCCGTCGTTTACGAGCGCGAAAAGCCGCAGCAGATCACCGACACCGCGGCCCTCGAAAAGCTCATCGACGAGGTAATCGCCGCCAATCCCAAGCAGGTGGAGCAGTACAAAGGCGGCAAGAAGACCGTAGCCGGCTTCTTCGTAGGCCAGGTCATGAAGGCCTCCAAAGGCCAGGCCAACCCTGCCCTGCTCAACGAGCTGGTCACCAAAAAACTCGACGCATAAACACAAGCGTTAACACAAAAAAGGCCGCTCACCGGAAACCCGATGCGCGGCCTTTTGTATCCAGCTACAAGCACCTAAACAATTTCATCAATGCGCGTCGCCAGGTTGTTCTCCGCAGCCATTTCGCTGGATCCCGAAGCAGACGCTCCGGCCAGGTTCGGATCGCTGGCAACATATTCGCCGTTCGCGTAAGTAACGCTGGCGCTATAGCTCTTGCCGTTCACAGTGGTTGAAAAGCTCGTCTCCGTCATCAGCTGGCTGGCAGCGGAAGCAACAGACGTAATCCCGGATATGCTGGCCATGGAAGCTCCTCCATCCATGTCCATCGGCAAAACTACCGGCCACTTTAGCCCATAAAAATGCGAAAGGGCCGGAACAAAGTTCCAGCCCTTTCGCATTTCACTACAAAAACCTATTTCAGCTTTAGCTCCGCCGAGTATTCTTTGCGCGTGTCCCATGTGCTGATCGTCTTCACGGAGCTTTTCTTGCCGTCTTTCTCCGCCCACAGCTCAAAGTCGTCCGACATATTCACCTGCGCAAACCGGAAGCGCCCATCCGTCGCCGTCGTATAGCTGCGAATCGCCTTCGACTTCACATTGCGCAGAAAGACAGTAGCTCCCGGCAGCACCTCGCCGCCGCTATTCTCCACTACGCCGTTCACTACGCGCTGGCCAAAGTTCTGCGCGTATGCTGTCGCAGTCCCTCCGCCCACATTTACCGGAACCACCCCCACCGCCAGCAACGCAAACACCGCACCAGCGGCCATCCTCAAGCCCCGTGTCATTCTTCCTCTTCCTCTTCTTCCTCTTCATCATAGTAGTCGTCTTCGTCCTCGTCGTACTCGTCATCCGCGCGAGCCAACTCCACAGGATCGGTAGCCACTACTTCAAACTCCGTGCCACACTCGTTGCACGTCACCACATCGCCCTCTTCAATCTCGTCGAGCTCGATGTCCAGTTCGTTTTCGCATTCAGGGCAGCTGATCATGGCAGCCACTTCCCCTTTCCCTCTATTTTCAAAAATTCTTCGCCGTACTCTACGATGGCGATACTGCTTGTAAGGCTGTCTCCTAATTATGCTATTCGAGCCTCCGGGCCTCCCCCGAAACTCAGGAAAACTGCCCCTTCGCTTGGCTAGTTTTAGACGGACCACCCGCTCAGGTCAAGAGGTGACGAGATCAAAATTCCCGCACATCCCTACCGCCGCCACATGCCGCGCTCGTATTCATCAGACGCCAAAATCGCCCATCGGTTTCAGCCTCTATCTCGCACCCTCACCCGCACACCCAAAGCAGCAGTATTTCAGTCCCTTAATCCCCCAGTCCCCTTAGTCCCCCTCTTGCTGTCCACTGTCACCTGTACCCAGTCACCTGACAACTTCCCCCCACTCCATTTACCCTTGTGCCATGGCCCGCATGAGCCAGCTCCCTCTCGCTTTCCCCGACTTCCGCGGAACAACGCGCCGACTTGTCCTCATCAACCTCGTTGCGTTCTTCGCGATGCTCATCCTCGGCCTCGCGCGCCTCGGCGGCGGCTTTACGCAGATGCTCGCGCTCACGCCGACAGATGTGTTCCACGGAGCCATCTGGCAGCCGCTGACCTACTCGCTCATCCACCCCACACTCCTCGGCACACTTTTCGAACTGCTCTCGCTCTGGTTCCTCGCCAGCTTCCTCGAAAGCTACCGCGGCTCCGGCTTTGTCACCGGCCTTTACATCGTCAGCATCCTCGGCACCGCCGCCGCCGCCATCCTGCTCGTCTTCCTCTCCGGCATGCTCAACTGGAGCCTCGTCGAAATGCCGCTCTACGGCTGCATGGGCGCCATCTTCGGTATGCTCATCGCCATCGGCGTTCTTTACGGAGACGTCCAGTTTCTCATGTTCTTCGTCATCGCCATCAAGGCGCGTTATCTTGCCATCATTTACGCGCTCATCGCCTTCGCTACGCTCTTCGGCCAGAACCGTCTCCTCGCCTTCGCGCAAATCGGCGGAGCACTCGCCGCCATCCTCTACCTGCGCTTCGCCCCCGCAGGCGGCCCATCCGGTTCTACTGGCTCAAGCCGCGGCCTTGGCTACTACCTCAGCGAGCGCTGGTACGCCCTGCGCAACGGCTACTACCGCTGGAAGCGCCGCCGCGCCGGCCGCAGGTTTGAGGTCTACATGAAGAAACAGGGCCGCACCGTGCGCCTCGACAGCCGCGGCCGCCAGATCGACGAAGAAGACGAAGACCACAACGACCGCTCAAGATGGAATTGAAAAAAGTAGGGAGTAGAAAACCAAAGGCCGCGTCGGAGTACCGATGCGGCCTTTCTACATGTGCTTAATCTTATACGCAGCTGTTTTTCAGGCGCGCGAAGGATCTGTTTTTGCCTTTGCAGTTGCTCTCTACTCCCTGTTCCCTGTTTTACTCAATCTTCCAGATTCAGCCCTGCCGTAGCCTTCACACCTTCCGTCCGCCGCTCCCGCACAACCACGGCAATCAGCTTTTCAGAAACCCAGTGCAACACCGCACCCAGCAGCCCACCTAGCAGCACCTCGGCCCCGCGATACAGCCCCACCATCAGCAGCGGAGTTGCCTTGTCAGAGGTAAGAAAAACAATCGGGCAGGTCCACATGCAAACCCGCAGCAGCGGATATTTCCGCGCCACCACCGCCGCCAGCGCCACGGCCACCGCCATCTGCACGGCCACAGCCGCATGCAGCGGTGTCAGCAGCTTGCCCACCGTAACGGCAATCGCCACGCCAATCACCGTGCCAAACAACCGCCCCGCGGTCGCATTTTTCGTCTGCGTCAAATTGTCCTGGCTGACGATAATGCCGGACATCGCCGCCCACACCGGATGCGGCAGCCCCACGGCACTGGCAAGCAGATAAGCCCCCGTCGCAGACGCCGAACAGCGCAAAACAAACGCGACACTGCGAACAGTTTCTTTTTGCATAGAGAGATTCCGCACCCCACCGGCACTCAGAATCAGTCTAGCCCTGCCAGAATCCCCAAATCCCTGCAGCTGAGATATAGGAGGAAAACAGGAAATTGTTTTCTACTCCCTACTCCCTGTTCCCTGCTTTTCTACTGCTTTCCCCCAAACAACTTCCGGTTCACATCCGGCCAGAACTCTTTCAGTGCAAAGGTGAACGCATCAATTCCCACATCCAGCCCCCACTGCTGCGCGGTATTCCCAAAGCTCCGCTCGCGGCTCGGATAGTACGCATTCGAAAGTCCCGCCGCCGCGCCCGCGCCAACCACCTCGGAGATATTGAACTCCTCACCGCCCCGGTCATTCCGCGTAATCACCGCGCGGCTCATCGCATAGCCGGCGCGCTTCCAGAAGCCGCCATGCCCCAGCGTGTAGTAGCGCGAGTCCTCCCGCGTAATCACCGGAAAGATAAATCCAACAAAGTAATTCTCAGAAGTCTGGTCCAGCGCCGCGTGCCAGAAGTAGCGCCCATACCCCAGCGCCCCCTGCCCGAACTCCGGCGTCGCATTCCTTGCCTGGTTAAAGCCCGCAATCGCCGCCGGCACAATCACCGCCGAGTAATCAAACGAGTCCTCGGTCGTCGAGATGAACTTGTCCTTCACCGTCTGCGGCGGCAGCTTCTGATCCGCGCTCACCGCGCGAAAGTTCGGAATAATCCCAAGAATCCGCTTCGTCTGCGGTGGCGGAGTGCCATTGGAGTCCTGCGCCGTCTGCTGTTGCGCCGGCTGAGGCGCGTCCAAATCCGCCACCGGACCGCCGCCCTCCTGCGCCATCGCGCCTATCGTGCACATCACCAGCGCTGCTCCCAGCGCTAACTGCAAAATCTTTTCCCTGCAGAGGAAAAAACTGGCCTTTACTTTCAAAATGGGGGCTCCTCGTTTCGATCAGAGGTCTGTTTCTCTATCAGACTCACCGCGCCGTCTTTAGTAGGCCGGGATTGTTCCCTATAGTAAAAACTGGAAATTAAAATAGACTTAAGCCCTGAGATTCACGTTTCCTACAGCCGCACGCCAGCCTCAATCAGAGCTTCAATCTTTCAAAATCATACCGCATCCCCTCTGCAAAGGCCGGGCACTCCATCCCTCAAACAAATGCCGGGGTACCCCACATCTCGCTTTTGAGATGTGGGATACCCACAGCATCAGTTATCCCGTCTTTCGTTCTCCCCTGCCCCGCTAAAAGCTGAGAGCTAACAGCTAAAAGCTCCCACCCCACCCACTACAATCGATTTAAGAAGACCATGAGCAAGAAACCAGCATTCCTCTTCCCCGGACAGGGCTCGCAGGCCGTAGGCATGGGCCGCGCACTCGCTGAAGCCTTCCCCATCGCTGCCGCCACCTTCGCAGAAGCCGATGAAGCTCTCAGCTTTCCCATCACCAAGCTCTTCTACGAAGGCCCCGAAGAAGATCTGCGCCTGACGGAAAACACCCAGCCCGCAATCCTGACGGTCTCGGTCGCCGTCCACCGCGTCCTTGCCGAAAAGGGAATCACACCCGCGCTCGCCGCCGGCCACTCCCTCGGTGAATGGTCCGCCCACGTAGCCGCCGGAACACTCTCTTTTGCTGACGCCGTCCGCGCCGTCAAAGCCCGCGGAGCCGCCATGCAACAGGCTGTCCCCGCAGGCGTTGGCGCCATGGCCGCCATCCTCATGCTTGCGCCCGAGCAGATCGCCGAAGCCTGCGCCGAGGCTGCCGCCGAAACCGGCCTCGCTGTCGCCGCTGCCAATCTCAACTCGCCCGGCCAAACGGTCATCTCCGGCGCCAAAGCCGCCGTAGAAAAGGCCGCAGAAATCGCCAAGGCCAAAGGCGCCCGCCGCGCCGTCATGCTCCCGGTCAGCGCGCCCTTCCACTGCGCCCTCATGCAGCCCGCGCAGGAGGCAGTCTCCGCGGTCCTCTCCGGCATCACGCTCACGAACCCAACCATCCCCGTAGCTTCGAACGTCACCGGCCAGCTAGTCACCACAGCCGACGAAGCCCGCAACGCCCTAATCCACCAGGTCACCGGAGCCGTCCGCTGGGTCGACTGCATCAACACGCTGGTAGCCGCAGGCGCAACCACATTCATCGAATCCGGCCCCGGCAAAGTCCTCACCGGCCTCATGAAGCAAATCGCACCGGAGCAAAAAGCCCTTAACGTAGAAGACCCCGCCAGCCTCGAAAAGACCCTGGCTGAACTTTCCTAACCACACATTCCCGTGCCCCATTCTTGCGACTTTTTTCTGTCGCAAGGATGGGGCGGCACCAAACTCACTGTCTGCTACAACTCTCGAATCGCAACAACCGGGTTAATCCGCGTCGCCCTTCGCGCAGGCAGATAGCACGCAAGCACCAGTACAATCGCTAATCCATCCCAATCATCCGCAGCCCTTGGCTAAGCACCAGCCGTAGCACATCCCTGCGTCCAGCCCCCAACGCAACACGGATCCCAATTTCATGCGTGCGCATCTGTGTACTCCCCATTCACAACAAATTGAGCAGACATCCCGCGCCGAAGCTGCTATCTAAGGTGCATGGGAATTTCCTTCTCCATTGGCAATCACGGCGTTGGCAAATCGCAATTGCAAAAGCGGCTGCTCAAGCACTTCGGCATCTCCGCCCAGGACATTGCAACAGCCGGCCGCCAGTTCCCCATCACCGCCCGCATCGATATTCAATCCGGCCTGGAAACTCTTCTGAAACAGACGCCGGAAGCAAAGTTGCTCGGGCTCGCTTCGCCCAATATGCACGAGCCGCCCAGCTTCGCCCAGATGCTCGGCGGGAATCATTTCGGCCTCGATATCGGCCCAATGCAATATGACGAAATCGATATCGGCGATCCAATCCCCGTCCGCTGCCTCAAAAACGGCCTGTGGCTGGGTAGCGACCACGGACTTCCATTCGCCATCCTGCTCGCGCCCGGCGGCCGATTCGGTTTCCAGGCCGGCGTAACCGTCGAAATTGCCGTCGCGTCCGGCGAGCAAGGCGCTCAGTTCTCCCAGGATTTCTTCCGCCAGCTCGAACAGGCCATCAGCGAAGGCCGCAGCTATCGCGGGCGCATCCTTTCGCTTGAGGCGCACCATCACCCCATGGGCGGCGGCAGCTCGGTCAAGGTGCACCGTCTCGCAAAAGTCAAACGGGAAGACGTCATCCTGCCGCAGAAAACGCTGGCCACACTCGACCGCAACGTAGCCGGTTTCATGGCCGCGCGCGACGCGCTCAAATCCATGCGCTTTCAGGCGCGCAAAGGCTTGCTCTTCTACGGCCCGCCGGGAACCGGCAAGACACACACCATCCACTACCTCGCCTCGCAACTGCCCGGCCACACCACCCTGCTCGTAACAGCCGAGCAGGTAGGACTCATTGGAGAATACTTCCGCCTCGCCCGCTTCCTGCAGCCGTCCATGATGGTGATTGAAGATATAGACCTGATTGCGCGCGACAGAACGCAGATGCGCAATGGCGGTGAGGAAGTCCTCTTGAACAAGCTCCTGAATGAAATGGATGGCCTGCGCGAAGACTCCGAAGTGCTCTTCATTCTCACCACCAACCGCCCCGATCAGATTGAGCCGGCCCTGGTTTCGCGTCCCGGCCGCATCGATCAGGCCATCGAGTTCCCGCTGCCGGATGAAGAGGGCCGCGCAAAGCTGACTAGGCTCTACGCCCGCGATCTGGATATCTCCGGCGACCTGCACGATCTCATCGTCCGCCGCACCAAAGGCGTAAGCGCCGCCTTCATCAAGGAGCTGATGCGCCGCTGCGCACAGTTCCAGGTAGAAACATCCAGCGGCAAAGTCCTGGGCCAGTCAGCCGTCGATGCGGCACTCGAAGAAATGCTCTTCACCGGCGGCGCGCTCAATCGCCGCTTGCTGGGCGGCGACGCCTCCACCCCATCCCCGCAACAATAAGTCTCACTTCTCTGAAAAAACTTTGCGGTGAATTACCCCCATTTATGCCACACTCAAAATAAGCAAAGAAAACGGCCCGATTCGTGAGGAATCGGGCCGTAGCATTTTCGAATGGCCGAGCCCCCCCCCACCCCCCTCCCCCCTTCCGCAAACCTGTGGAAATGTGGAAAAAGGAGGACCCTTACGCCCCCAGCCTGCAGAAAAAGAACGAAATCTCAGTTTCCTGCGATTTTCAGACCGGGGAAATGGTTACCTTAACCAAAAGGTAAACACGCAAAAAGCAAACATAACTTAATCTATATCAATCAGTTAGAAGAATACGACTCCGGATTAATCTCCACATCCGGTGGAGCGAAGCTCAACGTATGGTCGTGCGGATCGTACTCCAGGCTCAGGGCCTTCGACTTACGCCCATTCACCAGGATCGCCATCAGCAGCGAATTGCCATACATACGCGCCGCAGCAATCCGGTGCGACTGGATCACGCCGTACTCATTATCGGGGCTGGTCGAGCTCCAGTCTCCCTGGAAGCGCGAGAAGGGATACGTCTTGTGCTGATCGAGATGCTGCTTCCAGTCCTTGTCATGAATCCAGATACCGTAAGCCGTCTCAAGGTCATTCTTCTCCACAGCTTCAAGAAAATGATTCACCGCCGCGCGCCCCAGCAGATGATTGCCCCAGTTCCACGGCCAGTCCACCGGCCGTCCGGACACAAACCAGCCGATCACCAGCAGCAGAAAAATCGACACAACCGTCGAGATGAGAATCGCTTGATTCCGCTTCGCCTTCGCCTCGTCATACGCCGGCGCATCGAGCAGGGACATGGAAATCTCCTTGAAAGACCGTGATCCGCGATTCGTAAACCGTAGACCTTTGTCAGTACCAGTTATATCGCGGCAGACACTCTTACTGTTAGACACCGGGCACAACCGTCTTGTTCCCCGCACAATCGGTCCACAGCCCATGAATCACGGTCCACGATCTTTTGATGTGTGTTTGTCAGATACCTGCGCACTCGCTTCTGCAAAAGAAGCACAGAAGCTAGCTCTACACTGAGACTTGCCGCAGCCAATTGCGGCACAAAGGAATTCGAGAAACGAATGGCAAAGAAACTGCGGGTTGGCATAGTGTTTGGCGGCAAGAGCGGAGAGCACGAGGTTTCCCTGCTCTCGGCAGCTTCAATTCTGAAAGCAATCGACCGCAAAAAGTTTGACGTGGTGCCCATCGGCATCACCAAGGAAGGCCGCTGGCTCACCGCCGGCGATGCCGACAACCTGCTATTGGGCAACGGTGAAGCAGCAAAGCAACTACGCGCCGGCGATCCATACGCAACCACCAGCGCCAAGGTACTCAACCAGGGCATTCCTACACTGCTCGCTCCCGAGCCCGCAGTTCTCGCACCAGCAGAAGCGAAAGGCCAGAAGTTAGATGTAATCTTCCCCGTGTTGCACGGCACTTTCGGCGAAGACGGCACCATTCAAGGCCTCTTCGAACTCGCCGGAATTGCTTATGTCGGCTCCGGCGTGCTCGGCTCATCCGCTGGCATGGACAAAGACGTAATGAAGAAGCTCTTCGCCCAGGCGAAGCTTCCCATCGTCAAGCACGTAACAATTCTCCGCCATGAATGGGAATCGTCTCCGCGCAAGACCATCATAAAAATTGAAGCGGCACTCAAGTATCCAGTCTTCGTAAAACCCGCGAACCTCGGCTCCTCGGTCGGCATCAGCAAAGCGCACAACCGCAAAGAGCTAGGCCCCGCGCTAACGGAAGCAGCAAAGTTCGACCGCAAGATTGTCATTGAGCACGGCGTAAGCGGCCGCAAAGGCGAAAAGGCCCGCGAGCTTGAAGTGGCCGTCCTCGGCAATGACTCACCCCAGGCTAGCGTCATCGGCGAGATCATTCCCGGCAAGGAGTTCTACGACTACGAAGCCAAGTACCTCTCCGAAGGCTCCGTCCCAGTAATCCCCGCCAAGTTGACCGCCGCGGAAACAAAACAAATCCGAGCAATGGCCGTAGAAGCCTTCAAAGCCTGCGACCTTTCAGGCCTCGCCCGCGTGGACTTCCTGATGGAACCCGACGGTAAGCGCCGCATCTACCTGAACGAAGTCAACACACTCCCCGGCTTCACGCAGATCAGCATGTATCCCAAGCTCTGGGAAGCTACCGGCCTCAAGTACCGCGACCTGATTACACGCTTGATCGAGCTGGCTGTGGAGCGACAGACAGAGAAGGAACGGAACTCGTACAGCAGAGACTGAAAGCTGCGATGGCCTCGCCGCTTTCCTCAGAGAATCTTCTTCCCAAACGCCGAACAGACAAGCTCTACCGCAAGATCCGCCGTGCGGTTGTGCTCATCTATCACGGGATTCACCTCGACCACTTCGAGACTCAAGATACGTCCGTGGTCAGCCAGAATCTCCATCGCAAGATGCGCCTCGCGATACGTAGCGCCGCCGCGCACCGGCGTTCCCACGCCAGGCGCGTCTTCCGGGTCAATCCAGTCCATGTCGAGCGATACGTGATAGCCCGCTGTTCCTTGGCCAGCCGCGCGCAGAGCCTCTTCCATCACCGCACGCATGCCGCGCTCGTCAATATCACGCATGGTGTAAACATGGGTTACGCCCGCGCGGCGGATGTTCTCCCGCTCCGTCGCATCCACATTGCGTATGCCGATAAGAACCGTATTCTCCGGCGCGATCTTCGGGCTATACCCAAACAGATTGCCTAACGAATCCGGCCCCAGCCCAAGCAGAGCCGCCAGCGGCATTCCATGCACATTGCCAGAAGGGGAAGTGTCAGGCGTGTTGATATCCGTATGCGCATCAATCCACAGCAACCCGATCTTCTGGTTGTGCCGCCGGTAAAACTCCGCAACGCCAGACACCGAACCAGCAGCAAGCGAGTGATCTCCACCCAGCACAAGCGGAACCATGCCGTCTTCGAGCGCCTTGACCACAGCCTCTGCCGTGCGCCCGCAAGCTTCTGCAATTGCCTTCAAATAGCGTGCATTCTCATTTCCGGCGGCTCGCGTCTCGGCAATCGCCACGCGAACATTGCCGCCATCCATAACCTGGTGCCCAAGCGCTTCAAGTCGTGCTTCCAACCCTGCTACACGCAAAGCCGAAGGCCCCATATCGACGCCGCGCCGGCTGGCGCCTAGATCAAGCGGTACGCCAAGAACGCGAATCTGGCGGGCAGACTGGCCCAATTTGCCTGTGGGAGAAAAAGTGGGTGTATGTAGGGGGCTTACTGTACTGCTGGACATACAAACAGCTCCATTCCTATCTCAGTCTCGTATGGGCACCATGCCCAAACCCACCATTAGAACAGAACCGAGCAATATTGGGCACTGCGCCAGCCTGCCAAGTGGTTTACCGAATTCAATGCAAAAAACAAAGGCCCGGCAAAATGCCGGGCCTTTCCATTGCTTGACTCGAACAGCGTTACTCTGCCGCCATCTCTTCCGCTTCGCCTTCCTGGCGCATCATCTCCAGTTCGCGCTCCGCGGCTTCGATTTCAGCCGAGACTTCCTGCTGCACCTTCGCCGCTGCTTCTTCAAGCTCAGGCGAGAGCTGCACGTTGCGGTAGTACTCAAGGCCCGTGCCCGCGGGAATCAAGCGCCCTACTATCACGTTCTCCTTGAGGCCGCGCAGGTTGTCGATGGCGCCGTTGATGCTGGCTTCGGTCAGGACACGAGTCGTCTCTTGGAAGCTGGCCGCCGAGATGAACGAGTCAGTCGACAGCGACGCCTTGGTGATGCCGAGCAGCAGCGGATGACCAACCGGCGGACGTCCACCTTCCTTCTCGACACGCGCCTTCTCTTCGTTGAAGCGGAAGCGATCCACCTGCTGTTCGAGCAGGAAGTTGGAGTCGCCGATGTCGTCAATGCGGACCCAGCGCAGCATCTGGCGAACAATCACTTCGATGTGTTTGTCCGAAATCGCCACGCCCTGCAGACGGTAGACTTCCTGGATTTCGTTCACCAGGTACTTCTGCAGTTCCTTCTCGCCGAGAACGTCGAGAATGTCGTGCGGGTTCAGCGGACCATCCATCAGCGGATCGCCAGCGCGAAGGCGCTCGCCTTCCTGCACGTTGACGTAGATGCCGCGAGGCACGGAGTACTCACGCTCATCGCCGTTATCGGCGGTGACGTAAATCTTCCGCTGGCCCTTCTGCACTTCGCCAAAGCGAACCACGCCATCGATCTCGCTGATGATCGCAGTCTCACGCGGCTTACGCGCTTCGAACAATTCCACAACACGCGGCAGACCGCCGGTGATGTCCTTCGTACGCGTCGACTCCTTCGGAATCTTCGCAAGCACATCGCCCGGACCCACTTCGTCGCCATCCTGGATCATAAGGTGAGCACCCTTAGGAAGCAGATAACGCTTATTGCCCTTCGAACCCTTCACGATAAACGAAGGCTGGCGCTTTTCATCCGGCGAGTCGCCCACAACCCAGCGCGAGAGACCCGTAACTTCATCGACCTCTTCGTTGAGCGTAATGCCTTCCTGCAGATCCTTGAAGTTCACCGTACCGCCGATTTCCGTAAGGATCGAGTAGGTGTACGGATCCCATTCCGCAAGCTGCTGGCCGAGAGCCACCTTCTGGCCGTCCTTCACCAGGAAGCGCGCACCGTAAACCACCTGGTAGCGCTCCTTCTCGCGTCCACGATCGTCAATCACAGCCACCGAGCCCGAGCGGTTCATCGCAACCAGCGAGCCGTCCTTGCTCTCAACCGTGTTCAGGTTGATGAAGCGCACGGTGCCGTTGTTCTTGGCATCCAGGCGCGAGCGATCCTGCACGCGGCTGGCCGTACCGCCGACGTGGAAGGTACGCATCGTAAGCTGCGTGCCAGGTTCGCCGATGGACTGCGCCGCGATAACGCCGCAAGTCTCGCCAAGCTCCACCATGCGGCCAGAGCCGAGGTTGCGGCCGTAGCACAGAGCGCAAACACCGCGCTTCGATTCGCAAGTAAGCACCGAGCGGATCTTCACCTTCTCGACACCGGCGCCCTGAATTGCGGAAGCCGTTTCCTCGTCAATGGGCTGGTTAATCTTCACCACGATGTTGCCATCGTAGTCCTTGATCTGCTCAAGCGAGACGCGGCCAATAATGCGGTCGCGCAACGGCTCGATGATTTCGCCAGACTCAACGATGGCGCCCACATCAATGCCTTCGCTGGTGCCGCAGTCAAATTCCGTAACGATAACGTCCTGCGCCACGTCCACAAGGCGGCGAGTCAGGTAGCCCGAGTCAGCCGTCTTGAGTGCCGTATCGGCAAGGCCCTTACGTGCGCCGTGCGTCGAGATGAAGTACTCGAGCACTGTGAGGCCTTCGCGGAAGTTCGATGTAATCGGCGTTTCGATAACTTCGCCCGAGGGCTTCGCCATCAGTCCGCGCATACCGCTGAGCTGGCGAATCTGCTGCTTCGAACCACGAGCACCGGAGTCGGCCATGATGTAGATCGGGTTCATGGCGCCTTCCTGGTCCGCACGCTTCATGTTGCCGAACATCTCGTCGGCAACCTTATCAGTCACCGTCGACCACATCTGGATAACCTTGTTGGAGCGCTCGCCGTTGGTGATGGCGCCGTCCAGGTACTGCTTCTGGACTTCGATCACCTTCTGGTCGGCTTCATCCACCACGGTGTACTTCGACGCCGGGATGACCATGTCGTCGAGACCGACCGAGAGGCCCGAGCGCGTGGCGTATTGGAAGCCGAGCGACTTGATGCGATCCAGCATGCGAACCGTCGTTTCGAGTCCGAGGTTCTGGTTGCAGTAGTTCACCAGCTGGCCAATGCCCTTCTTCTTGAGCAGGCCGTTGACGAACGGCATCCCCGCCGGCAGCGCGTCGTTCAGAATCACGCGGCCCACGGTCGTGGAGATATACTCCTTGTTGAATTCAACCGGCTCGGTGTGCGTCAGGTCCTGATCGTCGTACGCCGTCGTCATGTCGAGCACCTTACCTGTGTAACGCAGACGGACGGGCGAGAGCGTCTCGAGCTCCTTCGCTTCGAGCGCCATCAGAACTTCTTCCACATTCGAGAAGACGCGGCCTTCGCCCTTGCCACCCTTCTTTTCCTTCGTCAGGTAGTAGAGGCCGAGAACCATGTCCTGCGTAGGAACGGTGATCGGCTGGCCCGACGCCGGCGAAAGAATGTTGTGCGAAGCAAGCATCAGCACGCTGGCTTCAATCTGCGCCTCAGGCGAGAGCGGAATGTGCACAGCCATCTGGTCGCCGTCGAAGTCCGCGTTGAAAGCGGTGCAAACGAGCGGGTGAATCTTGATGGCCTTGCCTTCCACCAGCACAGGCTCAAAAGCCTGGATGCCAAGGCGGTGCAGGGTTGGGGCGCGGTTCAAGAGCACAGGGTGGTCCTTGATGACTTCCTCAAGGATGTCCCACACCACCGGCTCCTGCATCTCCACCATTTCCTTGGCCTGCTTGATCGTGGTGCAGTGGCCCGTCTGCTCCAGGCGGTGATAGATGAAGGGCTTGAAGAGTTCAAGCGCCATCTTCTTCGGCAGACCACACTGGTGCAGCTTCAGCTCAGGACCGACGACGATAACCGAACGGCCCGAGTAGTCCACGCGCTTGCCGAGCAGGTTCTGGCGGAAGCGGCCCTGCTTGCCCTTGAGCGTATCCGAGAGCGACTTGAGCGGACGGTTGTTCGCACCGCGCAGCACGCGACCACGGCGGCCGTTGTCAAACAGCGCATCGACAGCTTCCTGCAGCATGCGCTTTTCATTGCGCACAATGACCTCAGGAGCGTGCAGGTCCATCAGCTTCTTCAAGCGGTTGTTGCGGTTGATGACGCGGCGATACAGGTCATTCAAATCCGAGGTCGCAAAGCGGCCGCCATCCAGCGGCACCAGCGGGCGCAACTCGGGAGGAATAACCGGCAGCACGTCGAGAATCATCCACTGCGGCTTGTTCGACGACTTGCGGAAGGCCTCGACGACCTTGAGGCGCTTGGCGTACTTGATCTTCTTCTGCGCAGAGGTTTCCGTCTTCATGCGCTCGCGCAGCTCCACAGCCAGCTCATCCACAACAACGCGCTTCAGAAGCTCCTTGATCGCCTCCGCGCCCATCATGGCCTTGAAGCCCGAGGGGCGGTACTGCTGATCGAGCTCGCGGAACTTCAGCTCGTCCTTGATGATTTCGCGCTCACGCACCGGCGCGTCGCCCGGATCGACAACGACGTACGACTCGAAGTAGAGAATGCCTTCGAGGTCGCGCAGCGAGATGTCGAGCAGGTGGCCGATACGCGAAGGCAGGCCCTTGAAAAACCACACGTGCGAGCAGGGCGACGCCAGCTCAATGTGGCCCATGCGCTCGCGGCGCACCTTGCTGACGGTCACTTCCACACCGCACTTGTCGCAGATGACGCCGCGGTGCTTCATGCGCTTGTACTTGCCGCAGAGGCACTCCCAGTCCGTCACGGGACCGAAGATGCGGGCGCAGAACAGGCCGTCGCGCTCCGGCTTGAAGGTGCGGTAGTTGATGGTTTCCGGCTTCGTGACCTCACCATGCGACCAGCTGCGGATCTTCTCCGGCGATGCAAGCATGATGCGGATGGCGTCGAAGTCAGTAATCGGGCTGGTAAGCTCAAACGGGTTTGAACGGAACAAGGTAACCCTCCCTGGCAGATGTGTTTTTTCACTCTGCCTCGGCAACTCCGGGGATTCTTTTGAGGTTCTTCTCTCCCCGGTGAGCGGCTGGTTGCACCGCTCATAAGAAGAACCCGAAAAACTCAATAACTAACGGATGCCCCAGGTCCGTATTCGCGGACCCGGGAAACAACCGAAATTAGTCAGCAACCGCTGGCAGCTCAGGCGCCGGGGCCTTGCGAACAAGGTCCGCGCGCTTAATCAGCTCCACGTCAAGGCAGAGCGACTGCAATTCGCGAATCAGCACGTTGAACGACTCCGGCACGCCCGGCTCAATCGCCGCTTCGCCCTTGACGATGGCCTCGTAAATCTTCGTACGGCCATAGACGTCATCCGACTTCGCGGTGAGCAGTTCCTGCAGGATGTACGCCGCACCGTAAGCTTCAAGGGCCCAGACTTCCATTTCGCCGAAGCGCTGGCCGCCGAACTGCGCCTTGCCGCCCAGAGGCTGCTGCGTAATCAGCGAATACGGTCCGATGGAGCGAGCATGAATCTTATCGTCCACCAGGTGCGAGAGCTTAAGCATATAGATGTAGCCCACCGTTACCGGCTGCTCAAACTGGTCGCCCGTCATGCCGTCAAAGAGCGCCGTCTTGCCGGAGGTCGGCAGACCTGCAGCCGTGAGCAGCGCCTTAATTTCGCCCTCCTGCGCACCGTCGAACACGTTAGTGCCGAACCAGATGCCGCGCTCCATGCCCGCCGCAACGCGAATCAGCATTTCGTCGTCGAGTTCAAGCAACTGCCGCAGTGCAGCCGTGCCGGCAAACTCCTTCTTCACCTCTTCGCGAATAAAGTTCGCGTCGCTGTTGCCCCTCACCAGCGCGGCAATCTTCTTGCCGAGTCCGGCTGCTGCCCAGCCAAGATGTGTTTCCAGAATTTGTCCCACGTTCATACGCGAAGGAACGCCGAGCGGGTTGAGCACAATTTCAACCGGCGTGCCATCGGGTAGGTACGGCATATCTTCCTCGGGAAGGATGCGCGCGATAACGCCCTTGTTGCCGTGGCGGCCGGCCATCTTGTCGCCTACGCTCAGCTTACGCTTCATCGCGATGTACACCTTCACGAGCTTGATGACGCCCGGAGGAAGTTCGTCGCCCTTGGAGAGCTTCGATATCTTCTCGTTCGTAATCTTGCGCAGCACTTCGATCTGGCGCGAGGTCATCTCTTCGATCTCGTCGATCTGCTCGTTCACCCGCGGGTCCTTATCGGCATAGCGGATGCGCTTTAGATTCTTCGTCGAGATGCGCTCGATGGTTTCACGGTCGAGAATCGCTTCCTTCGTCAGCAGGCGCTTGTTGGTGCGCTCGTCGTGCAGGTCGGCCAGAACTTCCTTGCCGCCCAGGATCGCTTCGAGGCGCTTCAAACGCTCGTCCGTCAGAATGCGGATTTCGTCGCCCAGGTTCTTTTCAAGCTTCGCAACATATTCCGCCTCGATCAGCTTGGCGCGCTCGTCCTTCTCCTGACCCTTGCGGCTGAAGATGCGAACATCGACAACCGTTCCCTCGATACCCGGAGGGCAGGTTAGCGAAGCATCGCGAACGTCGCCGGCCTTTTCACCGAAGATGGCGCGCAGCAGCTTCTCTTCCGGAGTCAACTGCGTCTCGCCCTTCGGCGTAACCTTGCCGACAAGAATGTCGCCATGCTTGATCTGAGCGCCGATGCGGATCACACCGCTCTCATCCAGATCACGCAGCGAGTGCTCGCTAACGTTCGGAATGTCGCGCGTAATTTCCTCGGGCCCAAGCTTGGTGTCGCGGGCTTCGATTTCGAACTCCTCAATGTGTACCGAGGTGTAATAATCCTCGCGCACCAGCTTTTCGCTGATGAGGATAGCGTCCTCAAAGTTGTAACCGCGCCACGGCATGAAGGCCACCAGCACATTGCGTCCCAGCGCCAACTCGCCCTGCTCCGTGCAAGGTCCGTCGGCAATTACCTGCCCCTTCAGCACGCGGTCGCCTTCGCGGACCACAGGCTTCTGATTGATGCAGGTGTTCTGGTTCGACCGCTTGAACTTGATAAGCGTGTAAATATCCGAACCCACCTCACGCGACAACTGCGTGGGATGATGCTCACCTTCGACGCGGATGATGATGCGCTCGGAGTCAACCGAGTCAACAATACCGTTACGCTTGGCCAACACCACAGCGCCCGAGTCGCGCGCCGTCACGCCTTCCATGCCGGTTCCGACGAGCGGAGCCTCGGCCACGAGCAGCGGCACCGACTGGCGCTGCATGTTCGCGCCCATCAGTGCGCGGTTCGCGTCGTCGTGCTCAAGGAACGGCACGAGCGAAGCGGCAACCGACACAAGCTGCTTCGGCGAAACGTCGATGTAGTCAACCTCAGCACGGTTCACCAGCACAAAGTTGCCCTGGCGGCGAGCATTCACGAGGTCTTCCGTAATCACACCCTCATCATTGAACTCGATGTTCGCCTGCGCGATGGTGTGCTTGTCCTCTTCCCACGCGGAAAGATAGAAGCTGAACGGAATCATCTCAAGAGCCCGCTTGCCAGCCTTCTTCAAGCCGGCGCTCAGCTTCAGAGCCTCATCCTTGTCGAGGTGGTCGCCCACGCGCAGACCGCTTTCGCCCGCGTTGACGACTTCCACATAATCCAGAATGCGGCCGTCCTTCACCTTGCGGTAAGGCGACTCGATAAAGCCATACTCGTTAATGCGCGCAAAGCAGCTCAGCGAGCTGATAAGGCCGATGTTCGGACCTTCCGGCGTTTCAATCGGGCAGATACGGCCGTAGTGCGTCGGGTGCACGTCGCGAACCTCAAAGCCCGCGCGCTCACGAGACAGACCGCCCGGTCCAAGGGCCGACAGACGGCGCTTGTGCGTAATTTCCGACAGCGGGTTCGTCTGGTCCATGAACTGCGAGAGCTGCGAAGAACCGAAGAACTCGCGGATCGCAGCCATGACAGGCTTGGCGTTAATCAGGTCGTGCGGCATGGCCGTCGAGAGCTCCTGATAGACGCTCATCTTTTCCTTGATGGCGCGCTCCATGCGCACAAGGCCGATGCGGAACTGGTTCTCCATCAACTCACCCACGGCGCGCACGCGGCGGTTGCCAAGGTGATCGATGTCGTCCACGATGCCGATGTTCTTGCGCAGCTTGAGCAGGTAGCGAATCGTCGCATAGAAGTCCTCCGGCGTCAGCGTCCGGTGGTCCAGCGGCGTGTGCTCCTGGTTCTCATAAAGCTTAATGTTGAACTTCAAACGGCCCACGCGCGAGAAGTCGTACTTGCGCGGATCGAAGAACATGCCTTCGAAGAGCGCCGTCGCGGTGTCAAGCGTCGGTGGATCACCCGGACGCAGCTTGCGGTAGATTTCGATCAACGCCTCTTCCGGCTTGCGGATCGAGTCGCGGCGGAGCGTATTCGTGATGATGTTGCCCACGTCGTCGCGCTCAGGGAAGAAGATCTCGAAGCTTGCAACGCCGCTCGAAAGAATCTTGTGCAGCTTGTCGGCGGTCAGCTCAACGTTGGCTTCCACAATCACTTCGCCCGTCGTCGTGTCGATCACGTCCGAAGCAGTCAGCGCGCCATCGAGTTCAGCCTGCTCAACCTCAACCTTTTCGACGCCGGCCGCGCGCAGAGCCTTCAGAGTATGCGCCGTAACCTTGCGGCCCGAGTGCGCAATCTCTTCACCCTTCACCGAAACGGCATGCGCCGGTTTCGCGCCCATAAGGTGCGTCGCGCCCTCGGCAGCCACGTTCCACAAGAGCTTGCCGTCGACAATGCTCAGCTTATCGACCGTGTAGAAGGTCTTGAGAATTTCCTCGTCGCTCTTCAGACCAAGCGCGCGCAGGAAGATCGTGCCCAGGAACTTGCGCTTGCGGTCGATACGAACGTACAGCGTGTTCTTCTGGTCGTACTCGAACTCAACCCACGAACCGCGATACGGAATGATCTTGCCAAGGAAGTAGGTGCGGTTGTTCGCCGTCTCGAAGAAGACGCCCGGCGAACGGTGAAGCTGCGAAACAATCACGCGCTCCGTGCCGTTCACAATGAACGTGCCGTTCGGCGTCATCAACGGAATATCGCCGAAGAAGACTTCCTGCTCCTTGATGTCGCGGATCGTCTTGGTGCCCGTCTCCGCGTCCTTGTCATAAATCGTCAGGCGGACCGTCACCTTCAGCGGAGCGGAGAACGTCATGCCGCGCTCTTCGCACTCCTGCTGGTCATACTTCAACTGCAGGCTCACCGGGTCGCCGCACTTGTTGCAGAAGTCCGGCGTGTTCTTGTTGTAGGTGCCGCACTTGGTGCAAAGCACATCGCCCGGGAGGAACGGGTCCGTAATCACGGTCGCACCGCAGCTCGTACAAGTCGTACGAAGATGGTGAAGACCCTTGAGGTGTCCGCACTTGCACTCCCAGTTGCCAATCGAGAAGTCGACAAAATCAAGCTGCGAGATGCCGCGGAAGTCGGTGATCGGGAAAACCGAAGTAAACACCGACTGCAGCCCCGAGTCGTCACGCTCGTTGGGCAGCTTGTCCATCTGCAGGAACCGCTCATAGGAACGGCGCTGCACTTCAATCAGGTTGGGAATCTGGGTTGCCGTGGGAATCTTGGAAAAATCGAGCCGGCTGCGAATCGCGCGCTTCTCGTTGGACATGCTTCACTCCTGAGGCTCTTGTCATTGCCGCCTGAGAGGCCCGCGCCGCAGGGTATGCGCCGGATCCCATTCGGGCCAGTGAGCGCGAGTCTCGACGCGCACCGGCTAATACGTGAGCAGTTCATTACTTTGCAGACCGGCGCACTGCCTGATAGCCGGCCCAAATCGCTACGCCAAACCCAAACCAGGAATCAGGCGAAATATTCACAGCCAGCCATTGCAGGACATTTGGACAGTGCGCTATGCTGCGCACAATCGGAGAGAAGAAACGCTCTTTCTGCTGAGCGCACTTTAAAGAAAAACCCGCGGGAGACACGAAAAGCCCGTGAGGACGCGATTCCTCACGAGCGCGGCTCGTTGCCTATGCTCCCATCCGGATTCTCAAATCTCCGCTACCGCCGTTCCCAAAAGCCCGCTTATGCCGCCTATCGGATCAAACTCTCTATCCCGACCGCTAACTTCTTATCCTGAAAGAGCTTGAACCGTCACCTAGTGCCCACCGCCGCTGCGCTTGGCCGCCGCCCGGCGCCTTAGACACCCGCCTGCTACCCGATAAAAACCAGAAAATCAAGCCCGGTTCCCGCCCTCTTCTCCGCAAAAACCGCCATCCGAGGACGGAAAGACGCGCAACGATTATCGTAGCGCGTTCTTACCGGGCTTGCAACTTTCAGGCTGCCGAGACTACTTGATCTCGATCGTCGCGATGCCTTCGAACTTCTTCTTGATCGACTCGGCTTCTTCCTTGCTCGCGCTTTCCTTCAGAGCCTTGGGAGCGCCATCGACCAGGTCCTTGGCTTCCTTCAGACCAAGCGAAGTGACTTCGCGAACGGCCTTAATCGTGCTGATCTTGTTCGCGCCGGCATCCTTGAGGATGACCTGGAACTCCGTCTTCTCTTCCGCCGCCGGAGCAGCACCAGCAGCAGCGCCACCAGCAACCACCACCGGAGCCGCGGCCGCAGCCGAGACGCCCAGGGTCTCTTCGAGTTCCTTCACGAGAGCCGCCGCTTCAAGCAGGCTCAGGCTAACAATCTGTTCCTTCAACTGTGCGAGATCCGCCATTTTTCCTTCTCCAAACCTTTTTGAAATTGTTTCTTACCGCGGCAGCAGTTCCAACTGAAAGTTTCCGACGCGCCAGACCAGCGCACTTTCGATCTTCAATACTGCCCAAACTCTTGCCAGCCGCTTAATTACGCAGCGCCAGCAAACTTTTCCTTCTCGACGCCCTGGCCGATAACCACCGCCAGGTCGCGCCCGGTCGCATTGATAACCGTGGCCAACCGCTGTGCCGGAGCATTGATAAGGAACAGCAGCTTCGCGAAGATCTCTTCCTTGCCCGGCATCGTCGCCAGAGCCTTGACGTCTTCCACCGTGAGCAGCTTGCCGTCCACAATGCCCAGCTTGAACTGGAACTCGGCGTTTTCGCTGACCCACTTCGAAAATCCCTTGGCCAGCGCCACCGGGTCGCCGGAGGTGAACGCCACCGCGCTCACGCCCTTCAGGCCCTTGAGCGCGTCTTCCACCTGCGAGCCCTTGCCCGCAATCGGGGCCAGCTTGTTCTTGAGCACGCGGTACTTGCCGCCCGCCTCGCGAACCACCTTGCGCAGCTCAAAATCCTGCGCCACCGTCAGCTTGGCAAACGTGCCAATAATTGCGGTCGTTGAAGTCTCGAGCTCCTTAGTCAGAAGCGCAACCTTCTCCGTCTTCTTCGCCTTAGAAATTGCCATGTCTCGCTCCGCTCGACAGGGGACAGGGTGCAGGGTACGGGGTACAGTAAAAACTCAACCCCAACCTTGAACTTCCTGACTCCCTCCAGCGCCATCAGGCGCTTGTTACGAATCCAAATCTTTCTCAAAACCGGCGAACCGAGCCGGGACCGGCAGGTAACCAACTGTACCCTGCACCCCGCACCCTGCTTTACTTCGCCGCTTCCGCCACAGCCGCATCCAGCGGAACGCCGGGGCCCATCGTCGAGCTCAACGTGAGGCTCTTGATGTACTTGCCCTTGGCCGCCGAAGGCTTGGCGCGAACCACCGCCGCAACCACCGTCGCCGCGTTGTCCACCAGCTTCTCCACCGGGAAGCTCAGCTTGCCCACCGGAACGTGAACCAGGCTGGTCTTGTCCGCGCGGAACTCAACCTTACCGGCCTTGATTTCCTTCACCGCCGAAGCCACATCCAGAGTCACCGTGCCCGTCTTCGGGTTCGGCATCAGGCCCTTGGGACCCAGAACCTTACCCAGGCGGCCCACAACCTTCATCATGTCGGGCGTCGCGATCAGGGCGTCAAAGTCGGTCCAGTTTTCCTTCTGGATCTTCTCGACCATCTCCTCGCCGCCAACGAAGTCCGCGCCCGCTTCCTGCGCTTCCTTCTGGCGGTCGCCGGTGGCGATTACGGCAACGGTCTTGGTCTTGCCGAGGCCGTGAGGCAGAACCACCGTGCCGCGAACCATCTGGTCCGCATGGCGGGTATCCACACCCAGGCGCAGCGAAACCTGCACCGTCTCATCAAACTTGGCGAACTTAACCTTCTGCAGGAGGCTGACCGCGTCCGGCAGAGCGTAAGCCTCGGCCGTCACAGCGGCGCGCGACTTCGCAATATTCTTGCTGGCTTTCTTTGCCATTCTTCCCTCGTCTCCCACCGCATTTGCCTGCCCCTGTTACAGGGAAGCGCTGGCCGCGCGGGCAATCCTTCCGGACCGGCTTCCGCACTCAACACGCTCCAAATACCGTGGTGCTATTGACTGCCCGGAATTACACTCCGGACACAATTTTGAATCATACCGAAGTGGAACCAGAAATGCAACTACCCCTCGCCTGATTTTCCCTATTCGCCTCATCTGCGGCTTCCACACGGCCCGATCTCCCCGTCCAAGAGCTATCATCGTCCTGGGAGCGATTCACCAATCATGTTTCAAATCAAGACCCGCCGCCTGGCCTGTTTTTCTACTCTTCTCTTTTCCTGCATTGCCGTCTCCGCCCAATCTGCAGTACTCGCCGCGCCCGCAGTCAACGGCGTAGCCAGCACGGAAAAGCCTGAAACCGCCGAACTGCAAAAGGTAGAAGACTCCTGGTCCCTTGCCGTCAACAACCGTGACCAGTACGGAATGGAGCTCGCGCTCTCCCCGCTCTATGTCGGCGTAGGCGCCAACGGTGTTGTCACCATGCGTAACCAGGAAGTAGCCGACCTCATCAATGGCGACGATAAAACCATCCACCTCGACCAGAAGATCATCACCGTCCGCATGCTCGGAGATGTAGCCGTAGCCAACGGCACCTACACGCTGCACCACAAGGGCGCCAACGGCCCCCTCGACGAAAAGGGCGTCTTCACCCACGTCTTCCAGCGCGTCCACAACAACTGGTACTGCATCAACTCGCAGCGCACGCTCATCCGCGAAGACGGCCCCGCCGTAAAGCAGAAGAAAAAGTCAGACGCCGAGCTTCCCTTCCACATCCCCATCTTCAGCAAGAATTAGCAGGGACAAGGGCGGCAAGCCTTAAAGCAGAATCAGCACAGCTATACCCAGCGGCGAGAATGCCAACCGGATTTTTCCTCAAGAAAAATCCGACTCACTGGCGACGGTCGGGTACACCTATGCTCATTCTGCTCTAGCTGGCCTTCGCCGCCTCAGCCTTCGCAGCGTCCGTCCGCTTCCCGCCCTGCACCTTGATCGAAAGATGCACCAGCGAAAGCGCCGCCGGCGTCACGCCCGGAATCCGGCTCGCCTGCCCAATCGTATGCGGCCGCACGCGCTCCAGCTTCTCCTGCATCTCCCGCGATAACCCTGAAATGGCCTGATACTCCAGCCACTCCGGAATCGCCACCGCCTCCGCAGCCTTCAGCTTCGCAATCGACTTCTTCTGCTGATCAAGATATCCGGCAAACTTGATCTCCGTCTCCACCGCCCTAGCCTCATTCCGAGCCACCGCCCGCTCCACGGCGTCGTGCCCCGCGGACTCCACCATTGAAGCCAGCTCCGGCGCCTTGGCAATCTCGCCCGCAATCGCACGCAGCACCGGCTCAATCGTCACCTCAGGCCGCTTCAGCAATCCCGCCCACGTCTGCCCTACAGTCGAAGCCAGATTCTCAAAGCCCGCAGCCTTCAGCCCGGCCTCATCCACCTTCTTTGCGGCCAGCAGCTTTTCAAGCGCCCGCATCCGAGCCTGTTTCGCCTCAAACTCCGCCCAGGCCTTATCGGAAATCAACCCCAGCTTCCGCCCATACGGCGTCAGACGACGATCCGCATTATCAATCCGCAGATGCAGCCGGAACTCCGCCCGCGAAGTAAACATGCGGTAAGGCTCATTCGTGCCCTTCGAGATCAGATCGTCAATCAGAATCCCCGTATAGCCCTCGGTCCGGTCCATCGTGAACCCTGCCTCGCCCTTCACAAACAGCGCGGCATTGATCCCCGCCATAATCCCCTGGCAGGCCGCTTCTTCGTACCCACTCGTCCCGTTAATCTGCCCCGCAAGGTAAAGCCCTTCCATGCTCTTGACCTTCAGCGTCCGGTCCAGCTCCGTAGCATCCACGCTGTCATACTCAATCGCATAACCGGGCCGCAGCATCTCCGCCTCATCCAGCCCCGGAATCGACCGCACAATCTGGAACTGCACTTCCATCGGCAGCGAAGTGGACATGCCATTGATGTAAACCTCGTGCGTATTCAGCCCTTCGGGTTCAAGGAAGAACTGGTGCTGCGTCTTATCGGGAAACTTAATAATCTTGTCCTCGATCGACGGGCAATACCGCGGCCCCACACCTTCAATCTGCCCCGAGTACATCGCCGAGCGATGCACATTCTCGCGAATCAGCCGCAGCGTCTCCGGCGTAGTGTAAGCGATATGGCAGCTAACCTGCGGCTGCACAATCTTCTTCGTCCGAAAGCTGAACGGCGTAGGCTCCGCATCCCCCGGCTGCTCTTCAAACGCGTCCCACTTAATCGTCCGCCCGTCAAGTCTCGGCGGAGTCCCCGTCTTCAACCGCGTAGTCCGCAGCCCCAGCCGCCGCAGCGCCTCGCCCAGCAAAACCGAAGCAGGCTCACCACTACGTCCCGCCGGATACCGCTCTTCCCCGCAGTGAATCAACCCATTCAAAAACGTACCAGTAGTAATAATCGTGGCCTCGGCCAGCAGTTGCCGCCCATCCCGCAACTTAAGCCCCAGCACACGCCGCTTTTCCTGGCCCCTATCGTCGAAGACGATATCCACGACCTCTGCCTGCCGAATATGCAGCCCCGCCTGAGCTTCCAGCACCTCACGCATCTTCACGCGATAAAGCGCCTTATCGCACTGCGCCCGCGGACTCCACACCGCCGGCCCGCGCGAAGTATTCAGCAATCGAAACTGAATCCCGACAGCATCCGCAACCTCGCCCATAATGCCGCCGAGCGCATCCACCTCGCGGACAAGGTGCCCCTTGGCCACGCCGCCAATCGCAGGATTACAGCTCATCTGCGCAATCAGGTCGAGGTTCATCGTAATCAGCGCCGTCTTCAGCCCCATGCGCGCAACTGCCATCGCGGCCTCGCATCCCGCGTGCCCCGCGCCCACCACGGCAATGTCGTATTGTTCCGTAAAAGCCATTCCCTTTTATTTTACGGGTCTTTCGATTTTCGCGAGACTTAGCCGTGCCGGTGCACAAGGTAGACCAGCCCGAGATAGTCATCGCTGAGTAAAAAGCTATCCGGCCCCACGCGTAAAATCCCACACGGCCGCCCATGCACCACCGGCCTGCCATTTTCAAAGGTCAGAAATCCGGTAATAAAGTCCTGCGGCCTGTGATCCGTTGGCGTAAACCGCGCCACCCGATACCCCGACCCAATCCGCGGATGCCCCGCGCCATGCAGAGCCACAAGAAAGCTCCCACCCAGCGCCGCATCCCCCTGCGGAAAGAATTCAAACCCAAGCGGCGAGCTATGCGCCGCAAACGTTGTATGCGCCGCCGGAACCGACTCACAGCTCGTCAGCGCACGCGGTACACGCCCCAGCGCTGCATTCGGGTCTGCGCCAGCTTGATGCCCACCACCGGCCGCTAAATTCGTGCCAGCCGCCGCTACGCCATTCTGCCGCCCATAAACCGAGTCATTCGTCCCCGCCTGCTTCTCCGTCATCTCATTCAGACTTGGCAGTGGCGTATGATCCAGCACCGGCTTGCCATTGGCAAAGTAACAAGCAGGCCAGCCATAGTTGCGAGCCTTCGAACCAATCTCCAGCTTGAAAAACGTATCCTCCGGCAGCTTGTCCCCCAGATGATCGTCGCCCATATTGGTCACAAAAACCGCCCCATCCAGCTCCCGCACCTGCTTGATTGCCACAGCATTCCGCAGCCCCTCAGCAATCAGCGCAGGATGCCCGCCGTCCGGGTCCATGCTCACCGCTGCAGCCCGCAGCACCTCCCGCTCCTGGCAGTAGTTGCAGGAGGACCCCGCCGTCAGCAGTACCTTCGTCTTGCTCCCGATAGTCGCCACCGTCACCGTGCGCGTCAAATGCCAGCCGCCGTACTTATAGCCCAGCCCGTAATCCGGAAACCGCATCAACGTCTCCGGCTCCGACGACGGCGCTTCATCGCCGGCCTTGTAGCGGTAGCGGACTAGTTTGTCCGTCAACGCAACGTAGAGCCAGCTCTGCCCATTCACCGGGTCTGTCCAGAAGGCAATGCTGTTCGGATTTCGCAGATGGTCGAGATACCGCGTCACTTTCGTAAACGTCAGCGTCTTCCCGTCCCATCCCTCCAGGATGTAGACGGTTCCCCGCCGGTTATCCGCCAGCGTATACATTCCCGTCGCAAAGATGCGCCCATCCGGAGCCTTGGCAAAAAACCGCACCCGCTTCAACCCGCTCGCCGTCACATGGACATCAAACGGCTCCGGCAGCGAAAGCGTGATGGATTTCCCCGGAGCATAACTCAACGTATGCGGCTTCTGCGCCCAAACCGCTCCAGCAGCGGCAATCAATACCAGCGCAACCCGGCAAAAAGCTGACCTCATGCGCCCAGTGTATCGGCAACTTTCTCTCAAGCTTCCACCACGCCACTAGATAGGCACTGGAAAAATCACAGGCTTCGGCATACCATCCCTCTAACGCAAGCCCAATTCCCCTCAACTGGGAGGCCTAGTCCGCTCAATGGGATCCGTCCAATCGAACTGGAATCAACCAGCCGCGCCGCACCTGCCAACCCGCCAATCCCCAGAAGAGTTAGCCGAAGAGCAGAAAAAAATCCGCCGCCTGCAGATGGTCGTCAACATGGTCTCCCAGGTCATCACGCAGGATGCCACCCTCTCTGTCGAAGAAGCTTCGGAGATGGTCGCCGACACCCGGCGCCTCGCCCTCGGCATGTTCCCGGACAAGGAATTGGCCTTCAACCTCATCTACTGGTCGCGCCTCCAACGCCTCATGCGCGAGCGCTACCGAATGCAATAACAGCCGGACATACTTTAAGTTCAGCAACGCCATGCTTCATACGCTGATTTCTTGATCGGAAATACAGACAGATGTGGTATTTCTCTGACGTATGCTTCCGCATTTTGCCTTGGATTCCCACCAGCGAGGGGTAGCCGTGTGCCGCCATCTGGTCAGGCTCGTGGTGCTGCTGTTCGCAGCCCTGGCCTCCGCGCATGCAGCCACCATTCACGTTCCCGCCGACCAGCCCACTATCCAGGCAGCCATCAACGCCGCCGCCAACGGCGACACCATCCTGGTCGCCCCCGGCATCTATAAAGAAAACATCAACTTCAACGGCAAAGCCATCACCGTCACGAGTTCCGGGGGAACTTCCGTCACAACCATTGACGGAGGCAACAAACCCGGATTGGCCACCGTCGTTTTCGCTAATGCGGAAACCAGCACTAGCGTCATCTCCAACTTCACAATTCGCGGCGGCGGCAACACCATCTTCACAGGAACCAGTGACGGCGGCATCTACGTCAACGGAGCGGCACCGACCATACAGAACAACACGATCACCGCCAATTACTGCCACAACATCGATGTGCAGTTCGGCACCGCAACCATCATCAATAACGAAATCTCAGGAGTCCTGCAGGACTATACAGGGACCGGCACGAATGAAAGCTACTGCACTTTCGGCAGCGCAATTCATCTGGGCGGTACACCCGGCGAAGCGCCCACGTTGAATGGCCTGGGGAACATCGTGATCGGCAATACAATCGAAAACAACCTTACTGGATCGGCAGTCAACCTATGGGCCGCGCAAAACGTGCTCATCATGAACAACACGATCCGCAATAACACTTCCCCCGACGCAGGAAGCGCTGTCACCTCAGCCAACAGCATAGGCACTGTTGTCGTCCAGAACTTGATCTACGACAACACCTCCACCTGCGGCGGCGCGCTTGGCTTTGAGGATGGAGGCACGTCGGCCAGCAATCCGTCCGTCCTGATCGCCAACAACACACTTGTCGATAACATCACGCCAACACTCACGAGCGGCTCCAACTGCACTCACATCGCACAGATTTACCCCGGGCCCTACTCCTACGGCGAAAGCGGACCCGGCGTCGTCTATCTCAACAACATCTTCAGTGGCTCCACATCCTACCCGGCAGTTAACTGCTACTGGTATGACACTCCGAGCGAGTCCATTCAGCCAACATTTCAGAACAACATACTTCACAACGCCGGCGGCCCATTCTTTGGATCGTATTGCGTAGATGTTTCAACTAAATACAGCAACATCACCGCCGATCCGCAATTTGTGAACCCCTCTGCAGGTGACTATCACCTCAAGAATGCATCGCCGGCAATCGATACGGGCCAGAACAACTCCCTCGAACTCTTTACGATGATGACAAGCCTGGATCTCTCGAAAGACTTCGACGGCAAGCTCCGAGTGCAAGATGCCACAGGCAAAGGCTGCATCATCGATATGGGAGCCTACGAATATCCCAATACATCGAGCGAATGCGGAACCGCAGAGACACTGACCAGTTCTCTCAACCCAGCGATCGTAGGACAGAATGTCACATTTACAGCTCAGTTGAGTGCGGAGTCCGGAACACCGACAGGCTCGGTTCAATTTCTGGATGGCACGACTCCTCTCTCGACGCAGACAGTTTCTACCAGTGGTGCCGCAGTTTTCAGCACGAACTCCCTCATCATCGGCAGCCACACCATCACCGCGAACTATCAACCCACGGGCAGCTTCAGTGCAGCCACTGCTTCGCTCGTCCAGGTAATTAACGGCTACACCACCGCCACCACGATCACCTCTTCGCTGAACCCTTCCACTGTAGGCCAGTCCGTCACCTTCACAGCCACCGTCACATCTTCAAACAACACCCCCAGCGGCACAGTGCAATTTCTTGATGGCAATACGGCCATGGGAACCGTCACGCTGGCCAACAGCTCCGCCTCGTGGACAACTTCAGCTTTAACCGCAGGCCAGCACACCATCACAGCCGTGTATCGCGCCAGCGGCAGCGATCTCGCAAGCACCGCATTGCTTACGCAAACCGTCAACGGCCTGCAAACAACTACCACGCTCACCGCCGCGCCCAATCCCGCATACGCCCTGCAGGCGGTCACGCTTACCGCGCATGTCACCCCGGCAACCTCCGGCACGCCAACCGGAACCGTCACTTTCTATGACAACGGCGCAGCTATCGGCACTTCCGCACTCCCGGCCAGCGGCATTGCCACACTGCAGACCAGCTTTGCAGCCGCATCCGCCACGCCTCACCAGCTCATCGCCATCTACAGCGGCGACTCAACTTTTAATACCAGCACATCCCTACCCTTCGCCGAGACCATCCAGTTCAATCCCACCACGACCGTGATCGCATCCATCTCGCCCAACCCGGTGGGCGCTTTCCTCAACACGACCCTGACGGCAAAGGTCAGTTCTACAACCAGCCCCATCAGCTCCGCCACGGGCTCCGTAAGTTTCAGCACCGGCGGCGGCAAGCCCTTCGGCACAGCCACACTTACCAACGGCACGGCCACGCTCCAGATCAACGCGGGAGCGGCAGGAACCTATCCCGTCTATGCAAGCTACAGCGGCGACACAGCCTTCTTTCCCAGCGGCTCGGCAGCAAGCACGCTGACCGTTACGCCGGAGCCTTCCACCGTCACGCTGACCAGCAGCAAGAACCCGTCCGTTTTCGGCGATTCCGTAACCTTCACCGCGACCGCCACCGCGCCCGGCTATGCCACACCGGTGGCCGGGCTGTGGGAGTTCTATGACGGCACGACTCAACTCGGCGGCGTCAACGGTTCAGGAACCTTCACCACCAGCACGCTTGCAGTTGGCCCACATCCAATCACGGCGGTATTCCTTGGCAACGGGAGCGTCACCAGCGGCATATCCCCGGTGCTCAACCAGGTCGTACTCGCTTACCAGGGCGACTTCACGCTGACCGCGACGCCCTCATCCGCAAGCCTCTATACCGGCGCCGCGGCAAAATTCACCGTCACCGCCACGCCGCAAAACGGCTTCAACCTCCCGCTCGCCCTCGCCTGCTCGGGCCTGCCCGCCTACACAACCTGCACCTTCACGCCGGCCACCATCCAGAACGGCTCCTACTCCTCCACGCTCGTCGTGCAGACATCCGCCCCGGCAAAATCCGCCTCCGCGAAAAACCTCACCACCGGCGCCACCGCCCTCGCCACCCTCTTCGGCCTGCTGCTGATTCCGCGCAGACTGCGCCGCAACTGGATGCGCGGCGCCTGGTTCGCCATCGCCCTGCTCGCGGCACTAGCCAACCTCTCCGCATGCGGCGGCAACGGCACGCTCACCGGCGGCACGCCAGCGGGAACATACCCCATCACCATCACCGCAAGCACCACCGTAGTCGAGCCGCAACTGAGCCACACCACCCCAATCACGCTCACCGTAAAGTCACTCTTTTAGCCATGCAAGGAAAACGGATGCCGCTTTTCGCAAAACCAGGCCGGATGAAAACCCGAAAGAATGCCAGGCCCAGCAGCCTGCAACTCGTACTGACCATCGCGCTCCTTGCGCTGGCCGCGAATCTGCGCCCAGCCTCCGCATGGTCGCAGGCATCCTATGCCGGCCGCCAGGACGTCCGCTCCATCTGGGCCGGCGGCGAGTGCTCCTGGTTCTCCGCATCCTTTCCCTACCAAAGCGGCCAGCACATCTCCGGCTGCGGAGCCTTCGCAAACGTCCGCTTCACCTACCATCTTGACGTGGAAGGAAACGCCCGCTGGCTCGCCTTCGGCGGCTATGCCGGCACCACCGAGCGCAGCCTGCTCATCGGCCCACGCTACATTGTTCACCGCTACGGAAAATTCGAGCCCTACGGGAAATTCCTCATCGGGCAAGGAGAAATTCAGTACCCCTACGGCATCGGCTCAGGCAGCTACTTCGCCCTGGCCCCCGGCGATGGCGTCAACTACCGCGCCTCACGCCGTCTCACCGTACGCGCCGAGTACGAGTACCAGTTCTGGCTTGACTCTCCCGGCTTCGGGCTCAAGCCGCAGCACGCACTCCACCCCAACGGAATCAACGTGGGCGTAGCCTATCGGCTGCTCTATTTTTAGCTATTTATTCTCGTTGGCTGAAAGCTGAAACGTAATCGTGCCCCAGAAGAGCCGGGCGCGCATCTGCACCGGCAGATGCTTATCGTCGTCTGTATACCAGATCCAGATATTCCCGCGGTTCTTCACCACGCCTGCATCGGCTGTGGGCTGCACGCGAATCGTCTTAAAGGTGCCCAGCGGCGTCTTCACTGTCTCGCGCCCTTCCACCTTCATCGTCACCGGAACCGTGTGCATCGCATCCACAACCGGCAGCACAAAGCTCTGTCCCACCGCGTCCATTGGCTGCGAAGCCGCATAGAAGATCCCCGTCAGCAAATCGGTCACACAACCGGCAATCGGCTGCTCAATGTGCTTGGTATCTCCCTTAACCAGGTTCTTCTCATCCAGAATCGACCTTCCCGCGCCGTAGTCCAGCCGCAGCGTCGAGTTAATCTGCCGCCGTCCCTCCACCGTCTGCTTGTCAAAGCTGTACGTGCAGCCCTTCGCGCGGTCAAAGGTTGACTGAAACTTGTCGCTTACATGAAAGAGCATATTCAGCGCGCCAACGGTATCCGCGGTAGCCGAAATCTTCTCGCGATCGCCCTGCTGCTCAAAGTGCAGCACCGCCGTCCCGGCAGGAAAAACCCGCCAGTCCACCGAGTAAGTCAACGTCTGCCGCTGAGGAAAGCTGAAACCCGCCTTGGGAGAAGGAAGAGTCACCGCCTGCTGCGCACTCGCATTCGCAGCCAGCGTCACAACGCACAAAAATAGACCCAGGGACCAAGTATGTTTCTTCACCGGCAGCTTTCAGGCTCCTTGCAAATCTTGGACGATAGAGAAAGTCGAACGATTAAGGCCGCACAACTCCTCACGGCCGCGCATGCAGTAAAAAACTCACTGCCGGCCGAAGAACAACCAGGCTGAAATACAGAAGAATTGCTCCTAGTAAAGCATTGTACTCGCGGTGCTTTAAGTAAAGCGCGAAAGAAAAGCTCCCCTTCTCCTCATCGGCCGAGCCTTTGGCGGGCGTCAAGCGGGGAATCAACCGCGGAACCTTGCGGCAGTACGCCTCAAATCCCGGAAAAGTCGCCCGCAAAAACCGCTCCTCACTCGCAATCACCGGCACATAAATCGCCACAAACATGACAGTTAGCGCCACGGCCACAGCCCAGCTCAACAACGCCACGGCAAACCCCGCCGCAATCAGAATCGACCCCAGGTACAGCGGATTGCGCGCAAACGCATACGGACCTGTCGTAGTAAGCTCCTGATTCTTCTTCACATACCCGGCGGCATAACCGCGCAGCCAAACTCCCGGCGCCACCAGCGCCAGGCTCCACGCCACCGCAGCCGGCTCCGGAGCTCTCCGCCAGAGCTCAAACAGGTACAAGGCAGCCGTAGCAAACCCCAGCGGCACGCGAATCCGCCGCGCCACCTTCTGCCAGCGCGAAATCCAGTCCTGCGCTTGATTTAATTCTGGCGCCATCACCGCACCGTCTCCGCAACCAGCTCGTCTACAGCTCCCAAAACATCCTCCGGCGTAATCGTCAGCAACCCCGCCTCCGGCTCCTCGCGCCGCGTGTGGTCGCGCTTGCTCTCCGCATGCCGCAAAACTCGAAACGGAGCCCAGCCTAAACTCGCATCCGGCCCGGCAAACGGCCCGTTCCGCGCCGGGTCCGTCGGCCCAAAAATCCCCACCACAGGCTTCCCCAGCGCGCAAGCCAGGTGCAACGGCCCCGTGTCTCCAGCGATGGCAAGCACAACCCGCCGCGTCAGCGCAATCAACTGCCCCAGCGTACACCGCGCCACCACCGCCGAATTCTGCGAAAGCTCCCGAATCGTCTCCGCCAGATCTTCCTCACCCGGCCCGGCATTCACCACAACCAGGAACCCCCGGCAGCGCAGCCCTGAAGCCACCGCCCCATACCGCTCCACCGGCCAGCGCTTTGCGCCCCATCCGGCTCCCGGATTCAACAGCACAACCGGCTTCTCATTTCCAGCCAGCAGCGCATCACACCTGGCCTCAGCCGCCGCATCCACGGGCAGCAAGGGCTGCACCGGTTTCAGCGCATCGCCGGCGACAGCCTCGGCAACCTCCACATCCTGCTCAATCACATGCACGCCGCGCGTCGCCACGCGTTCGGAGAAAAGCCACTTGGCCAGTGGCTCCCGCGGTTCCGCCTCGCCAATCACGCGCCGGCACTTTGCCATCCGGGCAATCCAGGCCGACCGCACCGCGCCCTGAAACTCCAGCACCGCGTCGTACCCGCGCGCCTGCATCGCCTTCCGCAGCGCACGAATTTCGTCCAGCGTCTGCGTAGACAGCGGCCTCTTCGCCCAGCCCTTCACCCCAGCCAGATGAACCTCATCCACCAGTGGCTGCGAAGCCCCTCTGTCAGCCTTACGCGAAGCAGAAAGCAGCGGAGCCCAAGCCGGCTCAACAACCCAATCAATTGTCCACAAGGGATGCGTCTGCCGCAGCGCCGTCACCGCTGGAAGCGCATGCAAAAGGTCGCCCATGGCCCCTAGCCGGACCACCAGCAAACGAAACTTGGACTGCGTCTGCAAGCCTCAATTTTCTCATACAGAGGCTTTCTCTCCCGGCCCTCACAAACCTCTGAGTGCCTATCCTTGCACGCAGTAAGAGCCTGGCGCACCCGTGTCATCTGAGAACGGGGAAAAAGCAGACGGCAGCCTCGGCTGCCGTCTGCTGTGCGGTGGATTGTTCCGCGTTAGAAGAACAGCTTAGTGGAAACCTGCAACTGGCGTGGCCCATAGAGCAGCGTATTGGTACCGGTTGCTGCTCCGAAGGCCTGGGCTCCGGAGCCGGTGAATGGCGTGATGCAGCCCCAGAAGTATGAGCCAGTGGGTGCAGCCGTGTTGGCCGGGCAGGCGCCGGTGGCCGCGGTAGGACCGGTGTAAACGGAGTACGTGCTGTTCACGCTGGAGATGATCTGCTGGTTGAACAGGTTGAAAGCCTCTCCGATGAACTGCAAGTAGATGTGCTCGTGGATGGGAATATCGCGCGTCACGCGGAAGTCGATGTTACGCACGCCCGGACCGGGGATGCTGTTGCGACCGACCTGCGGAGGACGGCCTGTGGTGGGCGCACCGGAGGACGAGCTCATGGCGCCACCGTAGATATTGCCGTCTGCCGCAGCAGCCGATGCAGGCGGGCCAGCAATGCCGCCTACCGTGCTCCAGCGGCTGGCAACCGTACCGCTCATGCCGAGGAAGATGGGCACGCCGGTGGATTCGGTGGCAGTGCCGGAGAAGGTGAAGTCATCGAGCACATGCTTGACGAAGGGATTGGAGGTGAAGATCTCGGGCTTCCAGACAACGGTGCCGACGAAGCGGTGGCGCACATCGAGGTCGGAACGGCCCGCTTCAAGTTTGAGGTTGTTGGGATCGAGCGGAGTATCACCGCCATAGAAGGTACCGAAGGCGCCGCCCACTTGATCGGTGTCCGTGGCCTTGGACCAGGTGTGGTTCAGCAGCAACTCAAGCCCGTGATTGAAGGGCCGGCGGATGGTGATGGCCATGGAGTGATACCAGGAGTTGGCCGCGCTGAAGCCGGCGTTGATGGAGGTCAGGGTCGGGTCGATGCGGTCAGCGGCGCGGTAGTAGGGAACGGTGAGAATCTGCTGTGTGCCGTCCGTGTTGGTAACGAGGAAGGAGCGGGTGCCAGTAGGCTTCTGGCCGACAAGGTTAGCGTCGAGGAAGACGGGCAGGCGTAGGGCGCGCGAGCCGACATAGCCAAGGGAGAGCGAAAGCTTACCGGGGAGTTCCTGCTCTACGCTGAGGCTGGCCTCATGCGTAAGGGGCGGAACGAAGTTGGGCGAGAGGCCGTGGAAGCTGGCCGTGCCGGGCGCCGTGACCGTGGAGACTGTGGGCGCTGCGCCGCCGGAGGGATAGAGCGCGCCGCTGAGCGAAGGTCCAGTGGGCAGGAAAGGCACGTTGGGGAACTTTAACGCCGGAGCAGTGGCAGCGGTACAGCTGGCGTTGCAACCGGTGTAATTGTAGTTGATCTGATACTCACCGTTTTCTACGCGCATGGCGTAGTACGTAGAGCCCTGATTGAGGCCGGTGAAGATGCCGTAACCGCCGCGAACGACTGTACCCTTGTAGGGATTCCACGAGAAGCCGATGCGTGGCTGGACGCGGTCCGTCACGTTCTTGATGGTGGTGTTGTACTCGGCGGCTAAGGCGGATGACTTGTTGGGAATGGCCGGGTCAGGGGTGAGCTGAATGTCGTAGCGCACGCCGAGGTTCAGCGTGACATTGCGGCTGATCTTCCAGCTATCTTCAGCAAAGCCGTCGAACATCTTTATCCAGAAGTCGTCGGCACCGGCCTTGCCGCTGGTGGTGGGATTCTGCAGATCAACCGTCTGCACGAAAGTGTTGTAGTGCGAGCCGGCATAGGGGTCAGTGTTGCCGGACTGGCCTGCGAAGGCGTCCGATATCCAGTTTTGGAACTCCCCGGTGACAGTGCCGGAGTAGCCGTAGATGCCGCCGCCCTGGAAGAGATTGATCATGACTTCATGAACGAGGTTGACGTCGCCACCAAACTTCCAGGTATGGCGTCCAATGACCTTGTCGAAGACGTCGGTGATCTGGTAGCGATGTTCGTCGGGCTCGGCGATGCGGGGCAGAGCGTTGGGCATGCCGTAGGTCTCCGCACCCATGCCGACGCTGGGGCCGGGGGCGTTGGCGCCAGCGGTCTCGAGGTCGCGGCCCCACTGGAAACGGAGGTCGTTGACGGCCGAGTTGGTGAGCGTCGAGGTCCAGTGCGCAATGACGAAGCGCTCATGGTAGCTGGTGGGAGCGTTGGTTGATGGCGAAGTGTTGGAGTAAGTGGGGTTGGGCGAGTAGCCGTAGGTCTGGTCGAAGTCGGCCCAGTTGAAATTCGCGTAGACCAGATTCTTCTGGTTGATCTGGTAGTCGATGCGCGGGAAGACTAGCGTCTCCTTTGCGAAGCGGCGCGGCGCGCCTTGCAGATCAAGCAGGAACTGGATGCCGGCGGTGCATTGCGTTGACGTGATGGTGGCCGGGCACTGCGTGGGCGAAACGACCGTGTGACCTGAGTTGTCAGGTGTAGGCGTCAGGGTGACCGGGTTGGTCTCGTAGTAGAGCGCGTTTCCTACCTTGCGGAAGTTGTCCGAGGTGAGGAAGAAGAAGAGCCTGTCCTTGATGAAGGGACCGCCGACGCTGCCGCCGAACTCCTGCTGCTGGTGCACAGGTTGCGTGAGCAGGAAGGCTGAGGCGGGGCTGGTAGGGTTGCTGAGCGCTGAGAACTTGGTATACGGGTCAAGCGCGTTGAGCGCGGGATAGCGCAGGTAGTAGAAGAGGTCACCATGGTACTCATTGGTGCCGTTCTTGGTGATGGCGTTGACCTGTCCGCCGGCGGCCTGGCCGAATTCTGCGGAGTAGTTGGAGGCTTCAGCCTGGAACTCCTTGATGGAGTCGAGGGAGTAGACAAACGGTGCGCCGGAGGCTCGGCCACGGGCTTCCGAGAAGAGCATCTGATTGTTGTTGGCACCGTCTACGTAGTTCTGGTTGTAAAGGCCGCTGACGCCGTGGAAGCTGACCAGGCCACTGCCACCGTCGGGAACAACGTTGGGCGTGAGGAGGACGAAATCGCTCCAGTTGCGGCCATTCACGGGAAGGTTCTGGATGACTTGCTGGCTGACGACCTGGGAGACTTCGGTCTTGTCGACATCGATGAGCGGGGCCGCGCTGGTGACTTCTACTGTGGCCGCTGCGGACTGCAGGGCCAATGCGAGATCGATGGTGAGCGTCTGACCGACTTGCAGGGTGAGGTTCGATGCCTCGATGGGGCTGAAACCCGAGGCGGTTGCCGATACCTTGTAGTGGCCGGACTGGAGGAAAGGCGCAACATACAAGCCGCTGGAGTTGGTGTTGTAGACGTGCGTGATACCCGTGTCCGTGTTGAGGATGGTGACGGGAACGTTGGGAACGACGGCGCCGTTGGGGTCGGTCACGGTTCCAGTAACGGTGCCGGCACCTGTGGTCTGTGCCCAAAGCTTGAATGGATTACAGAGCAGAAGCATTGCAAAAACGGCGAGCAGATGGATCATCCGCTTGCTCGTTGGGGATTGCGGAATCATAGTTTTGGCTCTCCAGAAGGTTGATACAGCTTAAGCAGCAAGCAGCGGGAAGCACGCGGGCAGGTATCCGTACCCATACGGAAGAAGCGTGTGCACAGATGAGAGTTCTGCCCCCGGTTTACCGCTGCAAGATCAGAGTTGTGTCAACGAATTGAAAAAAGCACGCAGGATTGCATCCTCCGCGACAGGCCCATGGCTTGAATGCGCCATGTAGAAGAGAAACAGATAACCATCTCGCGCACTTGAACTGAATTTCGGCTGCGGCGGTCATCACGAAACGCTGACATTCCCAGCCTTTATAAATTCATTATACCGATTACCGGCTGCGCGAATTGTCAGGAAATTGTCTAGAATTGCGGGCATACAAGGAAAATAGCCGGGTGCCGGCTGGATAGAGGAGCGCAGGCAACTGTATGTTTTACCCTGTGGTTACAGGAGTACTCATGTCCAAGCTTCGCTTCGCTGCCCATCTTTTCATGGGCCTGACCCTTTGTGGCCTGGTATCACTTTCTGCTGTGGCGCAAAAGGCGCCAATTCAGATTACCGCTGACCTTACCGATGCTCCGCGCAAGCTGTATCACGCGGAGGTGGACATTCCGGTTACGGAGGGTCCGGTCACGCTGACGACGCCGCAATGGATTCCGGGCAATCATCGGCCGACAGGGCCGGCTGAGGATATTACCGGCGTGGTTTTCACGATTGACGGCAAGCCGCTTGAGTGGCAGCGCGATGATGTGGATCTTTACCAGTTTCATGTGAACATTCCCAGGGGCGCGACGACGCTGCATGCGCATCTGGATTGCATTGTGCTGGCGCGCGTGACGCAGAAGATGGCGGTGCTGGAGTGGGAGAAGCTGTTGCTGTATCCGGCAAAGACGCCGGTGCGCCAGATTCCGATTCAGCCTTCGCTGAAGGTTCCCGCCGGGTGGGGCGTGGGAACGGCGTTGCAACCGGAGGGCGCGGCGAGCTGGCCGGTGCCTGCGGCAGGATCGACGACGAAGTTTGCTGTGACGAATGTGGAGCAGCTTGAGGATTCGCCGGTAATTGCCGGGCAGTACTTCCACGAGTTTGCGCTGGCTCCAACGATTTCTCCGAAGCACTATCTCGATGTGGTGAGCGATGAGCCGGAGGATTCGAAGATGCGGCCTTCTACGCTGGCCGAGGTCGCGAATCTTGTACGCGAGGCGGACTCGGAGTATGCATCGCACCATTACAACACGTACCACTTTTTGCTGACGCTTTCGGATGTTGCGGGCGGCGAAGGGTTGGAGCATGGACAGTCGAGCGACAACGGCGTGGGCGAAAAAGGCTTTGCGGATGATGCACACCAGTTGGCGGAGTCGGATTTGCTGGCGCATGAGTTTACGCACTCGTGGAATGGCAAGTATCGGCGGCCGGTTGGGCTGTATCAGCCGGACTTTGCGACGATGCAGCAGGGTGCGCTGCTTTGGGTTTATGAAGGCATGACGCAATACCTGGGCAATGTGCTGGCGGCGCGGTCGGGGTTGAAGTCGCAGGCACAGTATCGAGACATTCTTGCTGCGAGCGCGGCGAGCCTGGATTACAAGGCGGGACGCGAGTGGCGCTCGACTGGCGATACGGCTGTGTCGGCGAGCATTCTGCGTGGTGGGAATCCGGCGTGGAGCAACTGGAAGCGCGGGCAGGACTACTACCAGGAAGGCGAGTTGCTGTGGCTGGATGCGGACACGCTGATTCGCAAGCTGACGGATAACAAGAAGTCGCTGGATGACTTTGAGAAGATCTTCCTTGCGAAGGGCGGGAATACTGGACCGGAGATTGTTACGTACAACTTTGACGAACTGGTGACGGACCTCAATCAGGTTGTTCCGTATGACTGGGCTAAGTTTCTGCATGAACGCGTGGACCGCGTGAATCCGCGAGCGGACCTCGACGGCATTGAGCGCGGTGGATACAAGCTGGTCTTTAAGGACAAGCCGAATCCTTCGGCGAAGATGCTTGCGGCGGCGTATGCGCGTTACGGCATTGGCGTGGATGTGTGGTACTCGCTTGGTCTGCGCGTCGGTGGAGATGGCGCTATCTCCGATGTACGTTGGAATGGCCCCGGCGATAAGGCGCGGCTGGCCCCGGGGTACAAGATTCTGGCGGTGAATGGGCGCACTTTTTCCGGAGAGGCGCTGCGCGAGGCTGTTCACGATGCGAAGGGAACGACAGAACCGATCAAGCTGGTTGTGCAGTCGGAGAGCTGGGTGAACAACTTCGAGATTGATTACCACGATGGCGAGCGTTACCCGGTGCTGGAGCGCGTTGAAGGTACGCCGGCTTATCTCGATGACATTACCAAACCACGGACTACGCCGGAGAAGGTGGCGGAGACGAAGAAGAACGACGAGTAAGGACCGAAAGTAATTTGCGTTGGCAGAAGGATGGGATTTCCCTTTCTGCCAACGCAAACTCTGCGATACACTTGTGAAAAATGGGATCTTCTATGAGCGTAATTGAAGATACACGAAGACTGCTTCAGGATTTCCTGGCGCCGGAACTGCGCGAGCTTACGGCGCGTGTGGACGCCCTCGAGAAGCGTTTTGATCAACGCATTGACTCCTTGGAAAAGCACATGTACGAACGGTTTGAAGCCGTTGAACGTACCGCTTCCGAACGCCATACGCAGGTCATGCAGGCCATTGCGCGGCTTGCCGATGTCTATGAACTGCGCGAGCGCATCTCGAAAATCGAAGCTCGCGAACGAGCGCAGTAGCTCCTTACCCGCCGCAGTGCTTTAGTCTGTATTTCTCAAGGAGAATCCAGACTTCCATGTACAGACTGCTCTGCCGTTTGCTTGCCTTTGCGGCATTTTGCGTTGTTGCGCCAGCCTTTCTTGCCGCGCAGTCCCCTGCCGACGACTTCGTTAAGTCGCATTACACCAAATACGAGTTCCGCATTCCGATGCGCGACGGCAAGCGGCTTTTTACAGCCGTTTATGTGCCGAAGACCGGCGCGTTTGAGAACGACCCAGGGCCGTATCCGTTCCTGATGAATCGCACGCCGTATAGCGTTGGGCCGTATGGCGAGGATCGGTATCCTGCGCGTCTTGGGCCTTCGGATGAGTTCGAGAAGGGTGGATACATTTTTGTTTACCAGGATGTGCGCGGGCGGTGGATGAGCGAAGGCGAGTTCCATGAGATGACTCCGCACATCGATAACAAGAAGGGGCCGCAGGATGTGGACGATTCCTCGGATACTTACGACACGATTGAGTACCTGCTGAAGAATGTGCCGAACAATAACGGCAAGGTGGGCATTTACGGCATCTCGTATCCGGGTTTCTATACTTCGTCGTCCATCATTGACTCGCATCCGGCGCTGGTTGCCGCCAGCCCGCAGGCTCCGATGACGGATCTCTTCCTGGGCGATGACAGCTATCATGGCGGCGCGTTCATGCTGGAGGCGAACTTTGGCTTTTATGTCTTCTTCCTGCCAAACCATAATCCAGAAGAGCCGGAGCATGCGGCGAAGTCGGACTTCGACTTTGGCACGCCGGACCACTACAAGTGGTATCTAAATGCGGGCAACCTTGCCGACATGGAAGCGAAGTATATGAAGGGCACGAATCCGCTTTACAACGACCAGTATCAGCACGACACCTATGACAGCTACTGGCAGGCGCGTGATCTCTCGCGGCACATGAAGAACGTGAAATGCGCGGTGCTGGTGGTGGGTGGATGGTATGACGCGGAGGATTTGAGCGGGCCTTATAAAACCTTCTATGCGATTAACAAGTTCAATCCGGAGACGCAGAGCACGCTGGTGGAAGGACCGTGGGTGCATGGCGGCTGGTCACGCGGAGATGGCACACACCTCGGTGATATTCAGTTCAATGCGAAGACCAGTGAATACTTCCGCTCCAATATTCAGTTCCCTTTCTTCGAGCACTATCTAAAGGGCAAGAATGGAGGCGCGCAGCCTAAGGCCGTGGTGTTTGAGACAGGCACGAATGTCTGGCGCAGCTTTGATGCGTGGCCTCCGAGGGCTGCGAAGGCGAAGACGCTCTACTTTCATGCAGGCGGCAAGTTGAGCTTTGAGCCTCCTGCCGATGCGAAGGGCATGGATGAGTATGTGAGCGATCCAAATCATCCCGTGCCGTTTGTGGGCTACACGACGGACACGTTTCCGCAGCGGTACATGGTGGACGACCAGCGCTTTGCGAGCTATCGGCCGGATGTGCTGGTGTACCAGACGGAGCCGCTGGAAGAAGACGTCACGATTGCCGGGCCGATTTCTCCGAAGCTGAAGATTGCAAGCTCGGGGACGGATTCTGATTTTGTGGTGAAGCTGATTGATGTTTATCCGGACGATGCGCCGGATTATCCGGATACGACGAGCGGGAACAAGCGGGTTGTGGATGCTCCGCCGCTGCACATGGGTGGATACCAGGAGATGCTACGCGGCGAGCCGATGCGCGCGAAGTTTCGCAATAGCTGGGAGAAGCCGGAGGCGCTGACGCCGGGGAAGAGGACGGAGGTGAATTTTACTATGCCGGATCTCTTCCATACGTTTCGGCGCGGGCACCGCATCATGGTGCAGGTGCAGAGCTCGTGGTTCCCGCTAACGGACCGCAATCCGCAGACGTTTACGGATATTCCGCATGCGAAGCCGGAGGAGTTTGTGAAGGCTACAGAACAGGTCTTCCGGCAGAAGGATGCGGCGAGCGGGGTGGAAGTGCTGGTGATGCCGTAAAGAAACAGGGACATAGATTGGCTGACTATTGTGCTGCCGATTTCCTGTCCAGCATGAGTGGAAACATTGCAATCATCAGCAATAATGCGGCTGGGACAATCCATAGTCCCAGCCGCAAGCTGTTTGTGTGCGAAGAAATGAAACCGGTGAGCCATGGCAGGAATGAACCGCCGAAGCCACAGATGGCGAGGACCCAGCGTGAGTCCGAGATGTGCGCGGCGCGGGCGAAGAAACGCGAGAGCAGAAGCGGGAAGATGGGCGCAAGCATCAAGCCAAGCGCTGCCATGGCGAATGGGGCGGCGGCGGCGTTGCTAACCAGGAACACTGCGGCCAAGAGAGCGGCGGCGATGGATGCGATGAGGACTCGCATTGGCGCGACGCGCAGAAGCATGATAGACGAGAGACCACGCGAGGCGAGAAATCCGCCCCAGTAGAGCGAGGAGAAAGCTGCGGCGCGTGATGCGCCGATACTATCGATGCGCATGGCGTAGGAAGCTAGCCACGTCGCAGTGGTGTTCTCGATGCCGACCTGAAGAAATGTGAGGAAGGCGAAGAGAGCGATTACGGCGTAGCGGGCTGTGATTGCTTTTTCTTGTGATGTTGCGGATGGCTGCTGTGTTTGTGGCTGTTCGGCGGGCTCTTGGAGTACGAACGCACATGTGGCGGCGATGACGGCAGCAGCAATTGCGAGAAGGCTATAAGCTGTGCGCCAGGAGTTCGCTACGAGAATGCGCGAGGCAAAGAGCGGAGCGAGCAGGGCTCCAGCGCTCCATGTGAAGTTCAGCAAGGTAAGCGGAGCGGCCGTGCGGCCGGCGAAGATGCGGCCGGCGTAGATGTTGATGGCCGTCATGGGCATGCCTACGCCGATGCCTAGAAGCAGGAACAAGACTGGCAGAAACGATGGGAGTCCGTTGGAGATGCCGAGGCTGGCAGCGGCGATGATGACGAAGCCGATTGTCATGGAGCGCACGCAGCGGGCCACGCACAGTGCGCCTGCGGATGTGCCGAGGTAGTAGCAGAGGAAGAGTATGCCGGAGCGGCTGTCGGTTAGTCCTAACGACGCAGCTAGTGCGGGGAGAAGTGCTCCGCCGATGGCGTGGGCTACGCCTGTGAGCGCGAAAGCGGCGTGCAGTACCGGCAAAGTTCCCCTGTGAGATTGCATGGGAATCTAGCTTCGCTTGGGGATGCGGGTGCGCTTGGGGCTGGGCGGGCAGGTGGACTCGCGGATGACCAGCTCGGGATGGATGGGCACGATGTCAGGAAATGTGGCCTGACCGCGGATGCGCTGCAACAGGATGCGCGCGGCTACGGAGCCCATTTGCTGCAGGGGTTGACGAATCGTTGTGAGGCTGGGATTGTGGAAGGCCGCGCCCTGGATGTCGTCGAAGCCAACGACCGAAACATCTTCCGGGATGCGCAGGCCGTGGTTCATGAAGGCTCGGATAGCGCCGATGGCGGCGATGTCGTTGTAGGAAATGAGAGCAGTGAAGTCGCCGCCGCGGGCGATGAGTTGATTGGCGGGCTCGAAGCCGAGCTCCGGTGTGGAGACGCGAAGCTCCAGATTGACGCAGAGCTCCGGCAGGACGGGAAGTTTGAGATCGCGGGCAACGGACATGAGGCATGCCCAGCGGTCGTCAGCGTCAGAGCTGTGGCTGCCGCCGCGCATGAAGGCGATTTTGCGGTGGCCAAGTTGATAGAGATGGCGCAGCGAAAGCTCTGCGGCGCGCTTCTGGTCGAGGACTACGTTGGTGACGCCTTCGATTTTGCGGTGGCCGGCGACGGCTACGGTAGGCAGGTTGAAGTTCTCTTCGAGGATGGTGTCGATGAAGATGAAGCCCTCGACGGAGCGCTCCATGAGCAGGCGCGGGTATTCCTGGATGAGGTCGGCTTTGCGGCGGTGACTGGCGGTTAGATAAAAATAGCCTTCTTCCATGAGGAATTCTTCGACACCTGCGAGAACCTGCGTGGCATAGCTATCGCTTAGTTCCGGCACCAGCACGCCGATCGAAAAGCTCTGGCGCTTGCGGAGGGAGCGGGCATAGAAGCTGGGACGGTAGTCGAATTTTGCCGCCGCTTCAAGGACGCGGTTGCGTGTTTCCTGCGGAATGGAGCGCACGCCGGGCGCGTTGTTGAGAACAAGCGAAATGGTGGCCGGGGAGAGGTTGAGATACTCCCCCAGCGTTTTGAGGCTGATGCGCTGGCCCGGCAGTGGATTGCTGCCGGGGGTGGATTTTTTGGGCATTCGATTGCGTCCGGTTCCCTGCCTCGATCTAGCACACATAGTCTGCACGTAAGGATACGGGATTCCCCTGTGACCGCGCACCCGATTCCAAGTACAATCAAAATAGACCCGCGGAGAGGTGGCCGAGTGGTTTAAGGCAGCGGTCTTGAAAACCGCCGTGCCTTTACGGGTACCGTGGGTTCGAATCCCACCCTCTCCGCCATTGCATGGAGCCACTGCGGCCTTTGGCCGCCACATAACTTTGTAGTGCTCCCGATGGTCGCTGGCTGGCTTTCTCGGTAAGTTGGGAAAGATGGCGCCAAGATGTGCGGAAGTGGTGAAATGGCAAACACACTAGCCTTAGGAGCTAGCGCCCGTGAGGGCTTAGGGGTTCAAGTCCCCTCTTCCGCACCATTCCATCCCATCATGCAAAAATTGCGCTAGGGGCCATGGCATTGCATGGAGCCACTGCGCGCTCTGCGCACCACGCAGCTTTTGCCGGATTGAGAATCCTGTTCCGAAGTGCGGTTGTCAGTTTTTGTGACATACGTTCCGTGGTTCTTCCTTTGCGGCGTATGGGACGCTCTGCTGTTAAATTTCTCTGGATTTCATTGAACGAGTTTGCAGGCGGAGAGATATTGGCTGCATGATAGCCAGTGCAGGCGCGGCCCAAAGACGCGCGCTGCAGACAGATTTTTTTTGCAAACCAGTTAAAGTGGAGGGAAGAATGATCAAACTTGACGACGCTCGCAGAATTATTGCTGCAGCAGAAAAGAAGGCTGTGGAGATTGGGCAGCCTATGAACATTGCCGTTGCGGATGCAGGCGGCAACCTTGTCTCCCATGTACGCATGGATGGGGCATGGCTGGGGAGCATTGATATTTCCATTAAAAAAGCGTACACATCGCGTGCCTTCGATATTGCGACGAAAGACCTGGCGTCTCACTCCCAATCCGGTGGCCAGTTCTTTGGCATTCATGCTTCCAACGACGGAAAGATCATGATCTTTGCCGGGGGCATTCCACTCAAACTTGACGGCAAGGTTGTCGGCGCCATTGGCGTCAGCGGTGGTTCCGGAGAACAGGACCATGCTGTTGCCGAGGCTGGAGCTGCGGCTTTCTAAGCATTCGCGCGGCGGTCGATCTTTCGAATTGGAAATGGGCGGGCGGCCCATATCCCAGGCAGCCGATTCCCATTACAAAAGCTGGGCGCCCCAGGTCCCTGATTTTGGGACCTGGGATATCCGCACCGCTGCAACTCTCTGTCACCCGGCAGCGGCCACTGGCAACTGTTCACTGACCACTGCCTCTCAGGGTAATCTGGAAACATCATGAGCACTCCGCAACAGCCTAAGCTTACCCTTGTTCAATCGCCCGATTATCGCGAGACCTATGCCAACAGCGTGCAGGTGCGCGTTAGCGTGTGGGACTTTCAGCTCTTTTTCGGTCTTGCCTCCAGCGAAGCGCCGGATGAGGTTACGATTCGCAACCAGCAGGCCGTCTATCTGAGCCCGCAGCAGGCCAAGGCGCTGTGGAATGTGCTGGGGCAGAACCTGGCGCAGTACGAGCAGGCCTTTGGCACGCTGAATCTTGAGCCGCAAACGCAAGGTTTTCCGCAGGGACCCGTCAATTAGATAGACAGAATGGGAAGTGTGGGGAGCATTGTCTCCCCTGCTTCCATTGCGAGGATTTTTGCGTGCGCTGGAGACAGGTACCCCATCCGCGAGCGATGGTTCCGAGGCGGGATGCGCCATTTCCCTTGTGGATGATTTTCCCTGTCCTTTTTGCGGCGCTTTACCTGACGCATTTCACGCTGCTGCGCCTGCCTTACTACTGGGATGAGGCGGGGTACTACATTCCGGCGGCCTGGGACTTCTTTCGCACCGGGTCACTGATTCCGACAAGCACGCTGACGAATGCGCATCCGCCGCTGCCGAGCATTTACCTGGCGCTATGGTGGAAGGCATCCGGTTTTACGCCGGAGGTTACGCGGCAGGCTGTGCTGATTGTGGCCGCGTTTGCATTGCTGGGCGTGTGGCGGCTCGCCAGGCGGCTGCATGGCAATGGGCCTGTGACGTTTGTTACGGTGGCGCTTACCGGGCTTTATCCCATCTGGTTTGCGCAAAGCACGCTGGCGCATGCGGATATTTTTGCCGCGGCGTGCACGTTGTGGGGGCTGGGCTTTGTGCTGCCGCCAGACTCTACGAGCCAAGTAAAGCGGAATGCGCCGGCTGCGGCGGCGTGGTTTATGGCTGCAGCGTTGTGCAAAGAGACTTCCATTGTTGTTCCGCTTACATTGGCTGCGCTTTCTATTTGGGAAGCGGTTCGGGCGGACTCTTCCGCGCGGGGGCGGTTGCTGCGGGAGACAGCGTGGCTGGCTGCATGCGTGGTTCCGCTGGCGGCATGGTACACGTGGCATTACATGCGTACAGGCTTCTTCTTCGGTAACCCGGAGTTTTTGCGCTACAACGCGGAAGCTAACTTTTCGTCGCTGCGCTTTCTTGCGGCCTTTACGCATCGCGTGTTGCACCTGACGGCGCATATGAATCTGTTTGTGCCGGTGCTGCTCGGGCTGGCTGCGTTGCTATTGCCGCCGCGGACAAATGAAGCTGGGCGTGAGCTTGTTGCTCTAAGCAGGGCTACGCAGCTCCGCATTCTTGTTTTGCTGGCGGCGAATGCCGTGTTTTTCAGTGTGCTGGGCGGTGCGCTGCTGTGCCGGTATCTGCTGCCAATGTATCCGCTGGTGTTGCTGCTGGCGGTGAGCGCGCTGTATCGCCGCGTGCTGTGGTGGCCGGCGCTGGTGTTGCTTTCGGCTGGCGCCTTTGTTGCGGGGATTTTCATCGATCCGCCTTATGGCTTTGCTCCGGAAGACAACCTTGCATATGCGCGGATGATTCGTCTGCATCAGACTGCCATTGCGCAACTGCAGGCGCGCTATGCGGGCGCTACGGTGCTGTCGGCATGGCCGGCAACGGACGAGTTGAGCAAGCCGCAGCTTGGTTATGTGAAGGAACCATTTGCGGTTTATGCAATTGATGATTTTTCTGTGCAACAGATTGATCACGCCGCAGAGACACCGGGTAGCTACTCTGCCGCGCTGGTTTTCAGCACAAAAATTGAGCCGGCCAATCCTCTTTTCACGCTTGGGCCGCGCAACCGGCAACTCGATGAGCAATACTTCGGCCTGCACCACGACCTGCCGCCCGAAGCCATTGCCAGCAAGCTGGGCGGCACGATTGTCTGGAAACAGTACAGCAGCAACGGCAGCATGTGGGCTGCGCTGCTGCGCTTTAACCGCGAGTTTGAAACGCGGCTCGACCAGCATGCGCTCAGGGATGCACTGGCACACCCATGACCGCCTATAATCAGCGTGACGTGTTCTATTTGCTCTCATCTTCCATGCGCCGCGTTGCGCGGCTTGTTCTTGTTGCGGGAGTGACTCTTCCGCCGGCCTTTGTTTTTGCGCCACGGGCGCATGCGCAGGCTGCCGCAGAGCCTGCCGATGCGCATAGCCGCATCCTGCTGGTGCTTCCGTTTGATAACGGGACCAACCAGCCGAGCCTCGAATGGATTCGCGAGGCTGCGCCGGAGCTACTGACCAGCCGCTTGCTTTCCGCCGGGTTTGCGCCGTTGAGCCGCGCAGACCGGCGCTACGCGCTGGACCACTTGGGCTTTCCGCAGAACTTCCATCCTTCGCGTGCCACTTCGCTGAAGCTGGCGCAGACGCTGGATGCGGATTCGATCATTGTGGGCAACTACACGACCAGCGGATCAACGATTACTGCCGAGGCGCGAATTGTAGACGTGCCACACCTGAAGATGAGCCAGCCTGTTACGGCACAGGGTGATATGCATTCGCTGATTGCTGTATTTGACACGCTGGCATGGGAGCTTACGAAACAGCTTGATCCGTCCTTTCCTGTTGGCGAAGAGACTTTTGTTGCAGCCGGCGCCAATCTCAAGCTTGAGGCGTTTGAACAGTACATCCGCGGCATTGCCGAGCCAGACCACAATGAACGGCTTGCACATCTGCAGTCCACTGTGAAGCTCAGCCCCGACTTTGCGGATGCGTGGATGGCGCTTGGCCGTGAGGACTATGCCAGCCAGGACTACGAGCATGCGGCGGATGCCTTCTCCAAGGTTACGGGCAACAATCCGGATGCTCTTGAAGCCAGCTTCTATCGCGGGCTCTCGCTGCTTTACACGGGCAACTATCCCAACGCGGAAGCTGCGTTTACCAGTGTTGCGCGTATTTTGCCGCTGGCTGCAGTGCTGAACAACCAGGGCGTGGCGATCAGCCGGCAGGGGCATGACGCTACGGCGCTCTTTCGGCAGGCGGTTGCTGCTGATCCCGTTGCACCGGATTATCACTTCAACCTGGCCGTCAGCCTGAAGCGGCATGGCGACGCCAACGGGGCGACGGCGGAGCTGGCGCAGTATCTTAAGCTGCGTCCGAATGACTCCGAAGCGGTAAACCTGAACACTGCGTGGAAGCAGCCAACAGGGGCAGCACCCGTGGAGCCCCTGGAACGCATTGCACGCAGCTTTGACGCCGTGGCCTTCCGTCAGGCCGCTGCCGTGATGGATCAGATGGAGTCCGCGCGACTGACGGCGCTGCCGCCACGCCAGCATGCCGAGGCACTGGTGGCACATGGCCGTGAGTACCTTTCTCGCGGGCTGGTTCTGGAAGCCTCGCGCAATGCCAACGCTGCGCTGCAAGTCGATCCGGGCAATGCACAGGCCCAGGCGTTGCTGCGCGAAATTGCTGCCAAGCAGGGACAGAAGTAACGATCGGCACCCCACGCCGCCGCAACTGGCGCATAATAGATGACGCCATGGCCGCACAAATGTTTCCGAAAATTCGCAATTTTGCCGCAGCGCTTCTGGCCTTTGCATCTTTTGTTGAGGCGCAATCAACGCCTCAACCGGTTGTTGACAAGTTCGTCCTTGCCGATACGATTCAGGCCGTTACAGCAGGACAGCTGAGCCGCGCGATTGCGCGTGCAAACGCGGACGGCGCGGCTGCTTTACTGGTTGAACTCGACACGCCGGGCGGGCTTGTGGATTCAATGCGCGCGATGACGGGCGCTATTCTCACCTCCCGCGTTCCGGTGATTGTCTATGTTGCTCCGGCAGGGTCGCGCGCCGGTTCGGCGGGGTTCTTTTTGCTGGAAGCTGCGGATGTGGCTGCTATGGCTCCCGGCACCAATGCTGGCGCGGCTCATGTTGTCTTTGAGTTTGGTCAGCCAGACCCTATCCTCTCGCAAAAGGTTGAAAACGACTCGGAGGCTTTTCTGCGCTCCTTTGTGAGCAAGCGCAACCGCAACCAGGATGCGGCGCTTGCTGCTGTGCAGAACTCGCGCTCTTACTCCGCGGAGGAGGCACTTGCGCAGCATCTCATTGATGTGACTGCGGCAAGCGATGCGGAGCTTATCGCTCAATTAGATGGGCATGAGATTACGCGCATTGATGGACGCAAGCAGGTGCTGCACCTTGCGCATGCGCGGATTCAGTTGTTACAGCCTACGCTGCGGGAAAATCTTCTCGACTGGTTTATCAATCCCAACGTTGCGGTGCTGATGTTGGCCTGCGGTGTGCTGCTCATCTATTTCGAATTCAATACGCCGGGCACGATTGTTCCCGGAGCGCTGGGAGCGCTGATGGTGCTGATGGCGCTTTTTGCGTTCAACCTGCTTCCGATTCGCTACACGTCTGTGCTGTTGCTAATTGCGGCCGTGGTTCTGCTTGTGCTGGAAGCGAAGTTTGGCGGACATGGCGCACTGGCGATTACCGGCATTGTGTGCCTTACGCTCGGCATGATGACGCTGGTGGCCGCGCCGATTCCGGAGCTTGATATTCATCCGTGGGTGGCTATCAGCGTGAGTGTGGCGGTTGGGCTGGTTACCGTTTTTCTTATACGGTTGGCTGTTCGCGCGCGGCGCATGAAGACGCGGCTTGGCGTAGATGCGTTGATTGGCCGCACTGCCTCTGCCATGGAAGCGCTTACGCCAGAGGGTCATGTGCTGGTTGAAGGCGAAATCTGGATGGCTAAGGCTGAGGAAGAGATTGCGGCTGGCACGCAGGTGCGTGTTACGGGACATGATGATTATCTGCTTCGTGTTTCTCCGCTGAGCACACACTAATCACTGTTCAGGCGCTGCTGCGGTAGTACAATTCGTGCTGAACGAGGAACTCCTCATGCTGACTGCTGTTCTGCCGCTTCCCATCCTGATTGTTGTTGTTCTGATCGCACTTTACCTGTTTAATTCCATCAAGATTCTTCGCGACTATGAGCGTGCTGTGATCTTTCGCCTTGGGCGTGCGTTGCCTGAACCGAAAGGGCCCGGTATCATTTTCGTCTTCAGGCCGATTGACCAGATGGTTCGCATCTCGCTGCGGCAGGAGGTTCTGGAAGTCCCGCCGCAGGATGTGATTACTCGCGACAATGTCACGATCAAGGTCAATGCTGTCGTTACGCTCTACGTTGTGAGTCCGAACGACGCCGCTATCAAGGTGCAGAATTACGTTTACCAGACTTCGCAGTTTGCGCAGACTACGCTGCGGTCAGTTCTTGGTGAGGTGGAGCTTGATGAATTGCTCAGTCATCGCGACAAGCTCAATCTGCGTATTCAGAGCATCATTGACCAACGAACTGAGCCTTTCGGCGTCAAAGTGATATCGGTTGAGGTGAAACAGGTTGACTTGCCGGAGCAGATGCTGCGTGCCATGGCTAAGCAGGCAGAGGCGGAACGTGAAAAGCGTTCGAAGATTATTCACGCTGAGGGTGAATTCAACGCCGCGCAAAAGCTTGTTGATGCCGCAGCACTTCTGGCTTCGCAACCTATCACGTTGCAACTGCGCTACTTGCAGACACTGGCGGAGATCGGCACGGAGAAGAATACAACGATCGTGTTTCCTTTGCCGATGGAATTACTCAGCCTGCTCAACAAAATTGGCTCAGGTCCGGCTCCGAATGCGGTTCCGAGTACACCCGCGGCTGGCGAAAAATCCGTTAACATAAACCCAGAGGCAGTCTGACAGGCTGCCTCCGCATCTAAATAAATTGTATGTATCCCGCATCTGAATCAGAATTTAAGGCAGTAGAACCGCGGCATGACAAAGAAGTCACTCTCGGGCCAGTAATGCTTGGAGTGATTGGAGCGGGTTTATTGGCGCTCTGCTGTGTATGTTTTGTTATAGGATATGAACTTGGCACCCATGGTACAGCGCTTCCTGGACTGAAGGGCGCGGCTGTGAAAGATGCCGGACCATCTGCTGCTGAGATTCTGGCCCAGGCCAAGCCCACTGCAGCCCCTGCTGCATCTGCATCCAAACCTGTTGTTCCGTCGGTGACGATTGCGAAGGTCTCCACTCCTGCCACTGCGCCAAAAGATGCTGACTTACCCACGGCTGATCCACCGCCTGTAACTCAATCCCGCACTGCTGTGCCGAATGCGGCTACGCCTTCTTCTCCGTCACAGGCACCTGCAGGCAATCCGGTTGTTCGTCCTGCGCTGGCTGTCACTACTGCTCAGTCGGCTGTTTCCTGGCACGTGCAGGTTGCTGCTGTGGAGCACACGGATGATGCAGAAGTGCTGGTGAGTGCGCTTCGCAAGCGCGGTTATGCGGTTTCGATCCATCATGACCTTACAGATAATCTGCTGCATGTGCAGATTGGTCCATTTGTCAGCCGCAGTGATGCGGAAGCTGCACGCCGGCGGCTCTTGGACGATGGATACAACGCGATTATTCAATACTGATGGGATTAGCTGCGCATCCACTCCGGCAGGCCACTGGCGATTGCGTCGCGCACTGCTGCCATTAGATCCTCGCGCGTTGCAAACTGCTTTGGGTCGAGCGGTGGATGGAAGAGGATGTGCGCCGTGCCGGGCTTTACCTTCATGCTGCCCTTCGCCATCATACCCTCCGTTCCGTAAATGGAAACAGGGATGCACGGTACACTGGCCTCCATCGCAAGATAGAACGGGCCTTTTTTAAACGGCAGAAGACGTCCATCGCGGGAACGTGTTCCTTCTACAAATGTGGTAATGTGAATTCCCTTCTGCAACACCAGACGCGCTGCATCTACGCCTGCCTTTGCGCTTCCTGCTGTGCCGTCGCGGTCTACCGGTACAAACTCGCCTAACTTCATGCCGTAGCCGAGCACGGGGATCTTCATCAAGGAACGCTTGAGAAACGCAGACGTGCGGCCTGGTATCTGCGGAATCAGCGCCGGCGGGTCAAGATTCGAGACGTGATTCGACATGAAGATACACGCCACTCCCTTTGGCACGCACTCTATGCCGGCTACTTCCACGCGGATGCGCGCCAGCATGAATGCTGTACGCACAATCCACTGCGAGACGTTATAGAGTGCATTGGCGTTGCCGGTGATCATTGTCCACGGGATCAGCACAAGGCCCGCGGGAGCTCCAAGGCCAACAATCGTGAACAGCAGCGTCAGAGAAGCAATCATGAGTACACTTCAGGCTTTGGCCAGCCGGGCTTTCTGGCCGGACCGGCTTGCCAACGCCGCAGGCAGTTTTTCGTAGATGCCGTCAAAGCCGCCATTCGATAAGATCGCCACCACATCACCGGATTGAAGCTGCGGAATGAGTGCCTGAACGATTGCGTTCGCGTCAGGGTGCAACTCGGCAGGCGTACCCGCTGCGTTCAGCGCTTCGACAACTTCGTCCGGGTGCAGGCGCTCGGCTTCGCGAATCTTCTGTTGCTGATAGACTCCGGCAAGAACTACGCGGTCTGCTGTGCACAAGCTGTCGATGAGATCCTGCTCCAGCACCTTGCGGCGCAAGGTATTGGAGCGCGGCTCTAGCACTGCCCAGAGGCGTGACTTGGGATACACGGAGCGCAGTGCGCGTAGCGTTTCGCGGATTGCGGTGGGGTGGTGCGCGAAGTCGTCGATGATGGTGATGCCATCAATTTCGGCACGCACTTCGAGGCGGCGCTTCACGCTCTTGAAGCTTGCCAAGGCCGTGCGAATCGCGTCGACACTGATTCCCTGCCCTGCTGCCATCGCTCCAGCGGCAGTAGCGTTAAGCGCATTGTGCTCGCCGGCCAGCTTCATCTCGAGGCTTGACCATAGTGCGCTGTTGTTCCACACATCCCAGTGCATTGCGCCGTTTTCATAGCGAAGATTCTGGATTCGCCAGTCTGCAGTGGGAGTGAAACCGTAGCGCTCTACCCTGCAGAATGCTTTTGCTACGCACTCGGAAACATTCTCGCTGCTGTCGTAGGCAACAATACGTCCCCGCCGCGGAACAAGATTGACGAGGCGCTTGAAAGCCGTCTTGACTGCTTCGAGATCGGCATAGATATCTGCGTGATCAAACTCTACATGCGTGAGAATCAGCGCATCAGGAAAATAGTGCAGAAACTTTGGTCCCTTGTCCCAGAATGCTGTGTCGTACTCATCACCTTCCACAATGAATGTGCGCGTGGGGCGCAGATGAAAGCTGGTACCGAAGTTTTCTGCTACGCCACCGATCAGGAATGACGGCGCATTTCCTGCAGTCTCGTAAATCCACGACAGCATGCTTGTGGTTGTGGTCTTGCCATGCGTGCCGGCAATCACCAACGACTCGCGGCCAGTGAGAAATTCTTCCTTCAGCAACGCGGCCATCGAGATAAACGGAATTCGCTCGTCGAGAATCTTCTCGACTTCTGGATTGCCGCGCGAAAGCGCGTTGCCGATTACAACAAGGTCCGGCTTGGGCTCAAGATTCTTTTCAGCGTACGGCTCCATGACCGGGATGCCGAGCAAGTTCAGCAGATCGCTCATCGGAGGATACGCCGCAGCATCGGAACCCGTGATGCGATGTCCCTGCAGCTGCAAAAGTCCGGCGAGCGAGGCCATGGCTGTGCCACAGATGCCAACCAGGTGGATGTGCTTTGCGTTCGTGCTCATCGCTGCACCGCTGGTTCAAGCAAACTCAACTGCGGATCGCCGCCAACTTTCAACTCGGCCTGCACACCAAAGGTCAACGTGACGCCGTGATGCGACACATGCCCGCACCGCAGGCCAAAGGCCATCGGCACATCAATTCCATCCAATGCATTCATGATCGAGTTAATCAATGTTTCCTGCTCGCCCGGCCCGGCACATCCCAGCATTTCCCCAAAGACAATGCCGGTAACGCCAGCAAACTTGCCCGCGTGCCGCATCTGCCATAGCAGCCTGTCAACCTGGTAAGGCTTCGTGTCCACGTCTTCAATAAAGAGCAGCTTGCCTTCTGTCTGCGGAGCAAAGGGCGTACCCAGCATCTCGACAAGAATGCTGAGGCAGCCGCCGTAGAGCGTGCCGCGCACCACGCCGTTTCCAGGCCCGCGCCTTAGCGGCTTCATTCCCTCCGCTGCGCCTACGCTATACATCTCACCCGCAAGCGCTGCCTGGAAGCTCGGCAAATGTACATCGTCCGCTCCCGAAAAATCATGCGCAGCCATTGGCCCATGAAAAGCCGGCAGTCCAATCCTGTCCAGCATCACCACCTGCATGCCGGTTATATCGCTGTACCCCACAAAGACCTTGGGATGCGCACGCAGAACATTCAGGTCCATCTTGTCGAGCAGATAATTCGATCCATAACCGCCGCGCAGACAAATGATTGCCGCGGTTTCCGGGTCCATGAACACTTTGTATAAATCGGACAGCCTCTGCTCCGGCGTTCCCGCAAAGGACAACGGCCCGCGCGCCTGCGCATGCGGGGCAAGCTGCGGCACGTAACCCAGCGAGCGCAGCCGCGCCACACCGCCCTCAATCTGGCCCTGCGGCGGATAAGAAGCGGGCGCGATCAATCCTAACTTCGCGTTAGCCGGGACAGCCGCTGGTTTCAGAAGTGTCGTCATACTGTCTCCCATGCTTCGCCACGCGCAATCAAGGTTGCCGGGCCAGTCAGCTGCAACTCCGCATCCTTTGCACTCCACACCACTGTCTGCGGTCCGCCAGGAGCTACTACTCGCAGCGGCGAATCCGCCAGCCCCTGTGCGATCACTGCCGTCGCCGTTGCGGACGTGCCTGTGCCAGAGGATGTTGTTGGACCAACACCGCGCTCGAAGATGCGAATCTCAATTTCATTGCGGTTCACCACACGTGCGAACTCTACGTTCGTCTGATACGGAAAATCAGGATGGCCGCAGATCTGCTGGCCAACGCTTTGCCACTTCTGGCCGTCTACGGTGAACTCCGGATTATCTACCACGATGACAAAGTGCGGATTGCCGGTCGAGACTTCCAAGCCACGAACCTGCACGCCGCCTGGAATGGTCACCGTGCGCGGCTGAAACTTCGGCACGCCCATCCCGGTTGTCACTTCCACGGTGTAGTTGTCTTTGGCCGTGTCCACCGCGTTCACATGACAGATGCGCAGACCTGCATCGGTTTCGATCTGGAGCGTGTCGCCTGCCTTTGCGCCAATGGCTTCGGCCATCCATGCTGCGACGCAACGCGTGCCATTGCCGCTGATTTCAGCAATCGATCCATCGGCGTTATGGAGGCGGATGCGACCGGAGTTCTTTCCCGTCTGTTTGGAAGTCCATGCAAAAAATTCAATACCGTCCGCGCCAACGCCGGTGTTGCGCTCGCAAAGCGTGCGTGTCAATTCAGCCCAGTCGCGGCCAGCTGCCGCTTCCTCCGTCACAATCAAAAAGTCATTGCCGAGGGCATGCGCCTTCGTATAGGGAATCAATCGTCCTCCGGATCGCGGAATGTGTGTAGCGCGCTGATGGCAGGCTCCTCCGCAAGCTGTTGCTGCAGCTTCGTGTGTCTCTTTGTCGTTGTCCATAAAGTAAAGCTGACACGCTGCACTGCGCCGATCGCGTCCTTCTCAATATCCGCCAGCCGCTCGCCGGCCTTGTCCATTGCATCCAGAATGCATTGCAGCATCTGCTCCTGGTCGATACCGCGCGCCTCATAAATCAGCGAATAACTCTTCAGGCTCGCGCGCCGCTCCAGAAAGCCCACCACCTCAAGAGCCACAATCACAAGCGCTGCTCCAGCCACCGCCGCCGCGTACTCACCCGCGCCGCAGGCCATGCCAATCGACGCCACAGCGAAAATAGCTGCCGCGCTTGTCAGACCGCTCACACGGCTACGATTGTGCAGAATCACGCCTGCGCCTAGAAAACCTATGCCCTGCACGATGTTGGAGGCTACCTGCCCCTTGTTTGTGCCCATCTCACCCGCCAGAATCGGCGAGAGGAGCGTGAAAAACGCCGCTCCCATGGCGATCAACAGGTTTGTGCGCACGCCGGAAGCCTTACCGTTCAGTTCCCGCTCTAGGCCCACCGCGCCGCCCAGCAAACACGCAACCACCAACCGCCCAATGGCGCCATTCGCCACATCCAATTGCTGCAGCCAGTCAAAGCTGAATGGCTGCACGAGTTGTGCCAGATTTGTGACCATGCGGCCGCTTCTTTGACCGATGCTATCACTGTGCAGGTGCGCTTGTTGAGCGAGTCGTTGGCTGGGTATCGGAGACGTAAAGTGTGGCGGAAGGCTGTCCCGAAGCGGTAAATCTGCCCACTGCAGTCAGCCCCTCCGGATGCGCGTGTGCTGCGGTGTCCACCTCGTCACCGTCAAATGCCAGGACCAGCGCAGCATGAGTTGCAGGCTCATCCAGAGCGGCGCGATAGAACTCCTTGTCGCTCTCATTGATGGTCTGATGCAGAGGAATTCCTGTGAAGGCTACGATCTGCGGGTAGACAGAGGTTTCCATCAGCACGATGCCTCCGGGACGTGACGCGAGCGCGGCGCGCAACGCTGTAGGGATCTCCGCCTCATAGGAGCGGCGCGCTTCGATGTTTTTTGTTCCCTCTATATAGACTAGTGGGCCTTCGTGCAGCATCCATGCGACATTGAGTGCCAGCAGCGTGAAGAATGCGGCGGCGACGTAACGCGCGGATTGCGGCTTGAACTCTCTTGCGGCACCGATGGTGAAGCTTGCTGCAAAGCCTACTCCGAGCGCGAGTGCGGGCAGCATTTCGAGGCCGTAGCGTGTGTTGTACCAGGAGTGCGGCCACCAGACGGGGAGGAAAATCGGCACGGAGCCGTACGCTACGGAGTATGCATAAAACGGCAGCGGAAGCCAGAGGAGCAGCGCCCATGGAAACGCCTTTCGGCGAGCCGTGAGCCATGCCCACAGAGCTCCCAGCGTGCTTACAACAAGCAACACATTGCCCCATGTGAGGGCTGCGGCATCCAGTTCCACGCACTTGATGTAGAAAATCAGCGAGACCCAGAGGTTGTGCCAGCCGGGATGCGGCGGCCCTGAGCCGGGCGTGGCTGTGCGAATCTCGATTGCCTTGGCTGAGTAAGGGCCGCGCGCGAAGTCGAGCCAATCGCCGAAGACCACGGCGTTGTATGCGAGCCAGATTGCCGGGGCGGCTATGACGATGATGCTTGCGAGCCAGAAGATGCGGTTGTTGAGTTGGCCGCGTCGCAGCAATGCGATGCCGATGGCACACCATGCAAGAAAGGCCATGATCCAGCCGTCATAACGGGTGTACACGGCAGCTGCAAGTATCAGCGCGATGCACCAGAGCAGTCGGTTTCCGGCGCGCGCGTCTTGTTCGTCAAGAGTAGCACGCCACTCGACCAGCCACACTGCAGTCCATACCATCTCGCAAACAAACAGTGGCTCGGTCATTGCCGTTGTCTGCAGGTAGAGCAGGTTTGGATTCAGCGCGAAGAATGCGAGCGCGATTGCCGACGGTGTTGGAGCCAGCCAGCGCCGCGCCAGCCGGTAGACGCCGAAGCAGGATGCGAGCCACGCCAGCGCGGAAGGAATGAGGGCAGCGGCGCCGTTGGCCCACCATGCGTACACCGCTACAAAAGGAATGAGTAAAAGATGCGGCAGCGGCAGCCATACCGAGCCAAGCTGCGTAAGGCCCGGTCGGTGCGAGTCAAGGACACGACGCGCGATGTGCATGTGCGCGATGGCATCGCCGTAATTCAGCATGGCGCCGTGGCGCCAGCTCCATGCAATCGCAACCAACGACAAAGCCGCGCAGAAGGCCAGAACAATCTGACCTTCCACGCGGCTTGGACGGGACTCAGTCAAGGTGCGTCAGCTCGCGGAACTGCGTAAAACGTTCATCGACTTCCTTGCGCGTAAGCTGTGCAATACGCTCGGTGCCAAAGCGCTCCACGGCAAAGGAGCCCATCACGCTGCCGTAGAACATGGCGCTGCGCAATACAGATGGCGTGAGTGTTGGCTGCGATGCGAGATAGCCGAAGAAGCCGCCAGCAAAGCTGTCGCCTGCGCCGGTGGGGTCCACGACTTCTTCGAGCGGCAGAGCAGGAGCGCGGAAGGTCTTTCCGTTAAAGCCGTTGAGGATGGCGCCAAAGAATGCGGTTGCGCCGTACTCGCCGTGCTTGGTGACCAGCATGCGCGGGCCGTAGGACATGACTTCGCGCGCAGCCTGCACGAGATTGTTGTTGCCGGCCAGCATCTTCGTCTCGGTGTCGTTGATGAGCAGGATGTCGAGGCCCTTCAGCACTTCGAGCAAAGCAGGCTTGTGGTCCTTGATCCAGTAATTCATGGTGTCGCCGGCCACCAGCTTTACGTTCGGCATGGCGTCGCGCACGCGCTTCTGCAGAACGGGATCGATGTTGGCGAGGAAGAGATATTCGGAGTCGCGATATTCGTCAGGAATCTTTGGCTGGAAGGCGCCGAAGACGTTCAGTTCCGTGGCGTGCGTCCTGGCTTCATTCAGATTGTCGAGATAGGAGCCTTCCCAGAAGAAGCTCTTGCCTGAAGCATGCTCGATGCCGCGAATATCGATGCTGCGCGCCTTGAAGACCGCTTCCTGCTCCGGGCCGAAGTCCTCGCCAACCACGGCGATTACACGCACATCGGTGAAGAAGCTTGCCGCAAGCGAGAAGTGCGTGGCCGCACCGCCAAGGCAGCGCTCCTTACGTCCCGCGGGAGTCTCAATCGTATCAAACGCAACACTACCCACTACTGTAATCGCCACTCGTTTATTCTCCTTGTAGAAAATTTGTATTTGAAAATTAACCGAGATACTTACCGAACAACAGCTTCAGCTTTTCCTTCGTTGCCGGCGGGATCGCCTCCGCCTTTGTTAACACCGCAAACTGCGTAGCCGTTGCGCAGGCGCACTTGCGCTCTGTGGGCATTGCGGCCACAGCCGCTTTTACCACCTTGCCTGCGTTTTCGGCGTTCTTGTGCAGCACCGCTACGATTTCTTCAATCGTGACGGCATCGTGGCCTTCGCGCCATGCGTCGTAATCGGTCACCATGGCCACGGTGGCGTAGCAGATCTCTGCCTCCCGCGCGAGCTTGGCTTCCTGCAGGTTGGTCATGCCGATGACGTCGGCGCCCCAGCTGCGGTAGAGGTTGGACTCTGCCTTGGTGGAGAACTGCGGGCCTTCCATGCAAACGTATGTGCCGCCCAGCCTGCCTGTCACGCCTGCTGTTTTGCAGGCTTCCGCAGCGGTCTTTGCCACAGTCGCGCAGACGGGGTCTCCAAAAGCTACGTGGCCTACGATGCCTTCCCCGAAGAAAGTGGAAACGCGATGAAAAGTACGGTCGATGAACTGGTCGGGCACAACAAAGTCAGTGGGCTTGTGCTCTTCTTTGAGCGAGCCGACGGCAGAGACGGACAGAATGCGCTCGACGCCGAGCTTTTTGAAGGCGTAGATGTTGGCGCGAAAGTTCAGTTCCGAGGGGAGAATGTTGTGGCCTCGGCCATGTCGGGCCAGAAATGCAACCTTGCGGCCTTCCAGCTCGCCCAGCACGAAGGCATCGGACGGATCGCCAAAGGGGGTTTCCACGCGAACTTCCTGAATGTTGGTAAATCCGGGCATGGAATATAGCCCGCTGCCGCCAATGATGCCGATTTCTGCCTGCGCCAAACTTTTCTCTCTTCCCGCGTAAGGGGTCTTGTTGCCCCCACACACCGTTCAGTATAACGGCGCGTGTTGGACCGTAATTTTGAGCAAACAAACACCCGGACTGGCTCCAGAGCCGGTCCGGGGAATGTTCGACGCTGTTTGCGGCGGGTTAGAGATGGAATATGCGGTCGGCGCCGAAAACGAGACCGAGCGTAATTAACGCGATGAAGATTTCTCCAATGGCGCCGACTGCGAAGGGACGCCATCCCTGCTTGCCAAGCTCACGGAAGCTGGTGCGGAGGCCCACGCCTGCAAAAGTGAGCAGGAATGCCCAGCGCGAGAGATTCGCCAGGCTCGTCAGTTGGCCCTTGGTGAAGAAACTCAGCGTGGCCAGCAGCGAGATCAGCAGGAAGCCCAGCACGAATTTGGGAAATTTCTGCCAGAGGAACGCGGCCTTGTTGCCTACCGCCTGTGCCTGTCCGCGTGAGGCCCAGTAGATCGCATAGCCGAGCACGATAAAACCGATAAGCGCGTTGCGCGTGGTCTTGGCGAGGACGGCTACTTTGCCGGCTGCATCGGAGTAGAGCGCACCGGCGGCTGTTGCCTCTGCTGTGTTGTCCACGGCGAGGCCGGCCCACAGACCGTATGCTTTATCGCTTAGATGCAGCGCGTGGCCAATGGCCGGAAAAGCAAAAAGCGAGATTGCGCCCAGCGCAAGAATCGCCGCAATCGCATAGGAGGCGTCTTCATCATCCGCATCGATCGCGGGCTTGGCGGCGATGATGGCCGAGACACCGCAGATGGACGAGCCGACCGCTAGCAGCGAGGTGAGCTTGGGCTTGAGTTTGAAGCTGCGTCCGAGCAGGTGCATGAATACGAGCGAAAGTGTAAGCGCAACGGCGACAAGTGCGAGTGAAATTCCGCCGAGGCGCAGAATATCGCCGAGCAGAAAGCGCGAGCCGAGCAGCACGATGCCGGCCTTCAGCCAGAACTCATACGTGGCCACGCCGGGCTGAAAGATCTTCGGCACGCCTACCGTGTTGGCGATGATGAGACCGATCACAATCGCCCACAGGACATATTCAATGTTGGGGAATGGAATGTGGTGCGCTTTGACGTATGTGTTGATGGACGACTCGATAATCTTGCCGCCGTAGCCAACGGCGATGAGCAGCAGCAGACCGGGAATCAGCGCAAGGATGCGCTGGAGAGGATTTGCAGTCTGGTCAAGACCAGCAGCAGAGGCGGGATTGGCGGCAGATGCCATGGCGTTCTCCTTGCATGGTGAAACTTCAATAACGACGCGGGGATTTCTTCAAGCGTGCCGCTTACCACGGAATCGCGGGAATCAGGTTGAAGCGGACAAGCAGGGCCAGCAGGAACGCGAGCGCAACGGCGTATACGTCGAGCGGAATGCCGCCCTTCTTTGCAGGGACTTCAGGCATGGTCTTCTCCAGTTGTGTTGATTGATGGTCAGGCTTTGATGGAAGCGTTCGCATCCGCCGTGTGCTTCACAGCAGATTCATGCACGGCCCAGCCGGCGAGCAATAAGCTGGGCGCGGGCAACGGCGCTTCGTCGCCGAGGGCAGCGAGCGTGGTACATCGTACCTGCTGGTTGGGCTGCGCGGCGTGCGAGACAAGCACGCAGGGGAGATCGGCAGGAAGCCCTTCGGCAAGCCACTCTTCGGCAAGCAGCTTCAGGTCGCGGCCCGGCATGTAGACGACACGCGTTGCATCTTCCTTTGCGGGCAGCGGCGCGTCGTTGTGCGACTGGGCATGATGGCCTGTCGAAAAAATTACGCTCGATGCGCTGTGGCGGTCTGTGAGTGAGAACGGAACGGCGGCGGCGGCGGCAAAGGCGGAAGTGATGCCGGGAACTACTTCAAACAGAACGCCGGCTTCGCGCAGTGCAGCCATCTCTTCCGCGGCGCGGCCGAAGATGAGCGGATCGCCGGATTTCAGGCGGATGGTTGTTCTGCCTGCGCGTGCATGCTCAATCATCAGCGCGTTGATTTCTTCCTGCGTGATGCTCTTGGCGCCGCAGCGCTTGCCTACATTCATAACTTCAGCGTGCACGGCGAGGTCGAGGATTGCTTGCGGAACCAGGTCGTCGTGCAGAACTACATCTGCTGACTGAATGACTCGCAGCGCACGCAACGTGAGCAGTTCCGGATCGCCCGGACCTGCGCCTGCGAGATAGACCTTGCCTTCACTGCTTTCCGTAGGCTTTAGCGGAGCCTTTGCAAGCATGCGTGAGGGGCAGGTTGCCGATTCGCAGAGCTGGCGCTGCGCTAGCTGGTGGAGCAGTGCCTTGCGTTCTTCGCCGACAGGATGAATGCTGAGCACTTCACGGCGCAGTTCACCTAGCTGCGTGAGCCATGGGCCTAAATCCTGCGGCAGTTGCGCGTCGATTTCACGGCGAAGGCGCTGCGCTACGGCGGGGCTTTCGCCGCTTGTCGAGATTGCGATTTGCAACGCGCCGCGGCTCACTACGGAACCGAAGAAGAAATCGCAATGAGGAATGTCGTCTACGCTGTTGCAGAGCACGCCGCGCTCAACGGCAGCCTCGTAGACCGCTGCATTCACTTCCGGCGTGTTGGTGGCGGCAATGGCTACAAATACGCCGTCGAGGTCAGCAGGAGCAAACTCGCGTTGTACCCAATCGAGCTTGCCTTCTGCGGCCAGCGAGCGAATCTCCTCGCGGGCTTCAGGAGCGACTACGCGCAGGCGCACTCCTGTTTTGAGCAGGCTGCCGATTTTGTCCAACGCGACAGCGCCCGCGCCGACCAGTAGGCCGGTGCGCCCTTCGAGTTGGAGAAAAATCGGCAGTAAGCTCATTGTGTTTCGTTATTCTCCTGCGCCGTGCGGCACGCGGCCGGTGGGCTTGTCGCGCTCTACGGCTTCCAGCACTTCACCCGCCAGATGCGCGCGCAGCTCATCATTGGTGTGGCGAGCGAACCATGCGCGGAGGTTTTCATCCGCGTTGCGGCTGCCGAGATACTGCTTCAACAGGCGCTCAATTGCCTCCGGCACATCCGTGGCGATGCAGCGATAACCAACAGGACGCCCGAAGCCAGCGTATTCGCCGACTGCCCCGCCGAGGCAGAAGTAGTAGGCATCGGCCAGCTTGCCTTCGTGCTTAATCTTCTTGCCTTCCATGCCGATGTCGGCGATCCAGTGCTGGCCGCAGCTGTTGGGGCATCCGGTTACATGCAGGCGAAGCTGCTGATCGAACTGCGGCAGGCGCTCTTCCATCTCATCCACCAGCCAGCGCGCAAAGCCCTTGGTCTCAGTGATTGCCAGCTTGCAGAACTCGGTGCCTGTGCAGGCTACAGCGCCGCGCCAGAAGACGGAGCCATCGACATGCAGGTCCAGCTTGCCTAGCTCCTGCGCCAGCTCCACAGCCTTCTCATTCGGAATATCGAGAAAGAGGAGGTTCTGTGAAACCGTGGCGCGCAGGCGTCCTTTGCCGAAGCGTTCCGCCAGGTCTGCAGCGGCTTCGAGCTGTTCGCCGGTAAGGCGTCCGCGCAGCACCGATGCGCCAACATAGCTCAAACCGGCCTCGCGCTGCGGATGAATGCCCGCGTGATCGCGGAAAACGTCGCTTGGCGCCGTCTCCTCGCCAGCGCGCTCCAGCGTGAAGCTTACGCGCTTCTGCAGCTCTTCGCGGAAGCTCTCCGCAGTCCAGCCTTCCTTCATGAAGAGGTACTTCAAGCGAGCGCGGTCGCGACTTTCGCGCAGGCCCTGCTGGTCGCGGAAGATTTCCGCCACGGCCTTTGCCGCTTCCACCGCCTGCTCGGGCTTAAGCCATACATCCAGCTTCTCCGCCAGATGCGGCTCATTCGACAGGCCGCCGCCGACGCGCAGATGGTAGCCAACTACGCCATCCTTCTTCGCGGCTGTGAGACCGATGTCGTTGATCTCGGGATAGGTGCACCATGACGGGCAACCCGTTGCGGAAATTTTGAACTTGCGCGGCAGGTTGTAGAACTCGGGATTCGCCGTGAGCAGATGCGCAATTGCTTCCGCAACCGGCGAGGCGTCGATCAGCTCGTCATGCGCCACGCCGGCAAGCGGGCAGCCGGTTACATTGCGCGTCACATCGCCGCAGGCGCCCTTGGGCGAAAGGCCTACCTTGTTCAGCGCATCGACAACTTCGGGCAGGGACTCGATGGTGAGCCAGTGGAACTGGATGTTCTGCCGCGTGGTAATGTCAGCAAGGTTCTGCGCATACTTGCGCGCAATGCCGCCGATGGTGCGCAACTGCTGTGCCGTGAGAATTCCATTGGGAATGCCGACGCGCATCATGAAGTAGTTTGTGGCCAGCCCCTGGCCGCCCTTGCCGCCGGTGGCGCCCACTCCGTCGCCCTGCGTGTAGATGCCCCACCATTTGAAGTAGAACTCAGCCCACTCGGGCACGACGCTGGAACGTCCTTCGCGGGCAAACTGGCGGACCTCGTCAAAGGCCTCCCACGGGTTCTTGGTGCGCTTGAGTCGTTCTGCGCGCTGGGCTTTTGTCTCTTTTTGAGGCACGACGTTTTCGGGCACTACCTGGGTCATAATTCCTCAACTACCTGTCTTGAATTGAATTCCGCGGCGAAAAATGCAAAACCCGCGTTAGCAGAAGGCTAAACCGCGGGTGAAAGAAACCTGTTTTGCGCAATCACTACCGGGTTCCACAGGCCGTCCACGCCGCGAAGAGCAGCGTACAACACCGGCAACAAGGGAATCCGTGCATATTCAAGATGATAGGTAGCGTATCGGGGAATTGCAAGTTGAAGCGCTTGCGCGGATGCACGAAACCGCAGGAATTGCTTATCTGGCGCCGGCCGTCTCCCTGGCGTGCTGGTTCAGGGACCGCAAAAAATCTGCTAACTCCTTTGCAAACGGGGCGATATATTGCTGCTATGCCATTTCAGCACGTCCGCTCTTTCCTTGCCGCATCCGCGTTCTGCGCCTGCCTTTTCTCCTCTGCTATTGCGCAAGATTCCAGGCCTGTCATCAGTCCCGCCATCAGTCTCGACGAGTTCTTCAACACAACCGGAATCAGCGCTGTCCGGCTTGCGCCGAACGGCTCCGCGGCGGTGATCGGCACGGAGTCTCCCGACTGGAAGAACAATGTCTTTCGCAATGATTTGTGGCTGTGGACGGCTTCGGCCGGACTCAAGCCGCTCACGCACTCCGGCAGCGAAGAGAATCCGCAATGGAGCCCGGATGGGCAGTGGATTGCCTTCACGAGTGATCGCGCTCTTCCCGGCGAATCCGCTGGTGCGGATGGTGCGCCAGCGAATGCCGATGACAAGGCCAGCCGCATCTGGATCATCTCTGTTGCGGGCGGCGAGGCTCTGCCTCTTTTTACCGAAAAGCTTGATGTGCACGCCTTTGCGTGGTCGGCCGATGGCGCGGCTATCTACTACTCCGTGACGCAGCCGAAACCCAAAGACGAAGAGGATGCGCAAAAAGAACAATGGAAGGATGTAATTCGCTGGCGTGAGCAGCATCGCGGGGATTTGCTGGTAAAGCAGAGCGTAGCTCCGGCTCTTGCTGCTGCGGTCGAAAATCCCGCGCCTGAGCATGCGGATAAGAAAGACGATAAGGCGAACTCCCAGCTTCCCAAAGGCGCGGCAACTGTCGCTAAGAGTAGTTTGACGATCAGCGAAATGGCGCCTGCGCCTGATGGCAGCACGATTGCTTTTGTTACTGCGCCGGTTCATCACCGCGTGGAAAATCCGCAGGATTACGAAGTCTTTCTCGCTGCCGTCAACGGCGACTCTACTAAGCAAATCACGCACAATAACGGCATTGAGTCCAGGCTGCGCTGGTCTGCCGATGGCAAGTGGCTGCACTTCCAGGTTGATGCTGGCGCTGGTGCTGCGGAGGGGCCATATCGTGACATCCAGGGGCGTCTCTACCGCCTTGAGATTGCAACGGAAAATGTCGAGCGGCTTGGAGCAGACTTTGATGGTTCCTTCAGCAGCTATACGCTGCTGCCTGACGGGACCGAGATTGCGCTGGGCCTGAAGGGCACGGAGCAGCAACTCTACAAAATTGATGGAGCGCATGCGGTAAAGCTCCCCGGTCGCGCTGGCAGCTATGGGGACCTGCAATCGGCGCATGGCTCCAAGGCGCTGCTCGTCACTTACTCAAGCTTCAACGTGCCCACGCAGGCTTATCTCGCGGCTGATCCGCTGCATCCAGACAAGCTGACCGCGCTCACTGCTTTCAACCCTGTCTTTGCCCAGCGTGCGCAGCCTACCCTTCAACCCTACTCATGGAAGGCTCCCGATGGACGCATCATTGAGGGCGTGCTTATCTTCCCTCCAGGCAAGAAGGATGCAAAGCATCTCCGGATGCTGACGTTTATTCATGGAGGCCCCGAAGACGCCGACGGTAACCGCTTTGAAGCAGACTGGTATGATTGGGCCGCTCTTGCTGCTGCCCGTGGATGGCTCGTCTTTCGCCCGAACTATCGCGGCTCAACAGGCTATGGAGATGACTTCATGCTGGAAATTGCTCCGCACCTTGTCTCCAAACCGGGGCTCGACATTCTCGCCGGCGTCGATGCGCTGGTAAAAGATGGCTATGCCGATCCGGACCATCTTGCCATCGGCGGATACAGTTATGGCGGCTACATGACGAACTGGCTCCTTACGCAGACCACGCGATTCCGTGCCGCTGTGACCGGAGCCGGAGCCGTGGAGCATGCGGCCAACTGGGGTAATGACGACCTGACCTTTGATGACACGTGGTTCCTTGGCGGCCGTCCGTGGGAAAATCCCGAGGTTTATCAGCAGGAGGCCGCGCTTTTTCGCTTCAACAAGGTCAAAACGCCTACGCACCTTGTACAGGGCGGCGCCGATGTGCGCGTGAACTTTCTTGAAGGCGTCATGATGGAGCGGGCGCTCGAATCCCTCGACATTCCACACACGTTCCTTGTCTTTCCCGGCGAGGGTCATCCCCTTGGCAAGAACCCCTGGCACGGGTATATCAAGGTGCGCGAAGAGCTTAACTGGCTGGAAAAATACGACCAGGCGCCCTACACCCCGGCGAAATAAGCTCCGGCCAACTAGAATAAGGAGCAGAGGTTATGCAGAGGCGGCAGCTCATTTTTGAGAGCCGCCGGATTTTGCCGTGCATCCGATAGAAAGATTATGCCGCCAGTTACCACGATCGACGAGACCGCCCGCCAGCAACGCCGCTTTCAGCAAACACTGCTGAGCGCCCGCCGCACGATGGTGTGGAGCGAGATTCTCAAGATCGCGCTCGACAGCTTCCGAGCCAGCAAGCTGCGCTTTGCGCTGACTGCGCTCGGCATGGTCATCGGGACGGCGTCCGTGATTCTGGTCGTCACCATCGGCCTCACCGGCAAAGAGTTCATCTTGGGCGAAATTCAGAAGATCGGCACGAACCAGATTGCACTCGAGTATGCCGGCGGCGGCTCGGCGGGAGCCGAGAGCAACATTTACAACGACTACCTGACGCGCGATGACGAAAAAGCCATTGACGCACAGCTTCCGGGCATTCTGTATTCCTCGCCAATTCTCATGACGCATGATCGCATCAGCTTTGGCGGCGGCGTGGTGAAGGATACGCTCGTGCTCGGCGTCAGCCCGGACTATCAGCATGTTCGCAATCTGCTCGTCACCTACGGCCGCTTTCTGGACAACACGGACGATGCCGAGCACATCAAATGCGCCGTTGTTACAGAGACCTTTGCCAAGCTGCGTTACGGCAGTATTGATGCGGCGGTAGGCCACGAGTTCTCCATCTCGGGCATTCCCTTCACCATCATCGGTGTCTTTAAGCAAAGCGTCACCGACTTCGGGCAATCTGAGCTTGCTGATGAAACGATCCTGATTCCTTATTCCGTTGCCCGCTACTTTACCGGCACGGACAATGTAAAGTTGATTTACTTCTCGATGCGGTCGATGGCTGAGGTCAACGACGCCACCGCTGAGATCAAGCGCATCATCAAGACGCGCCACCGGGCCAACTCCGTTTACACCACTACAGACCTACGCGAAGTGCTCTCGATGGCCGAGACCATCTCCAACATCCTTACGGCCGTGCTGGTACTTGTTTCGGCGGTCACGCTCGCCGTCGGCGGCGTCGGCATCATGAACATCATGCTGGCCACCGTTCGCTCGCGCACACGCGAAATTGGCATTCGCAAGGCTCTTGGCGCAACCAGCCGCGAAATTCGATTGCAATTCCTCGCCGAGGCCACAATCATCTCGCTTATTGGAGGCGTGATCGGCTGCCTCGTCGGCCTCTCGCTACCGCTCTCGGTTCGTTTCTTCACGGACTTTTCCCTGCCCGTCTCACCGTGGTCTGTGGTCATCGCGCTCGCTGCGGCAACCGGTGTCGGCATCATCTTTGGCACCATGCCTGCCACCCGCGCCGCGCAAATGGACCCGATCGATTCGCTTAAATATGAGTAACTCCAGCCAGCCCGGAGACGAGAACGAGAGCAAGGGTCCAAATCTCGTGCTTATTTACACGCTCATGGCTATCGCTTTCCTTATTGCTGTAGCCTTCGCCGCAGCCATCGTTCTGCCCTTCTATCACCGCAAATAGGGACGAGTGACGAAGGACGAGAAAAACTCTATTTTCAACTCCGCCCAAAGCTTTCTTTCGTCCTTCGTCACTCGTCATTCGTCCTTACGTTGAAGAAGCTCAGCGCGGCATCTCCCTGTTCCAGCAGGCGTGCCTTCTTGAGCACGCCATAGCTGTCTTCCAGGTGCTCTTTGCGCCGGTGCTCGGCAATCACCATCCCTGTCTCTGCCAGCCATCCTGAAGCAGCATCGGCCAGCAGTCCAAGAGCCGTTGCATATTCGTCGGCCAAATCGTACGGAGGGTCCAGAAAGGCAATATCGAAGCCTGCAACAGGTGCGGTTCCACGTAAAAACGCACTCGCCGCCGCAGAGTGTACCCGTACTCCGCTCGCGATTCCCAGGCGTGACAGATTTCCCCGCAGCACTTTCAGCGCGGGCGCGGCTCGCTCCACAAACTCCACCTGCGCGGCTCCACGACTCACCGCCTCAATGCCCACTGCGCCAGAACCTGCGTACAAGTCAAGAAAACGCGCGCCCTCGATCCTCGGCGCCAGAACATTGAACAGTGTTTCCCGCAGACGGTCGCTGGTTGGGCGTGTTGCCATCCCTGCCGGAGCCTCCAACATTCGCGAACGATATTCCCCCGCAATTACGCGCATGGAAAACAGAATATAGACCGGAGGGTGTACCGGCCTACTACAATGACCCTATGCGTGGCTGGTCAATCCCACTGGGACGATGGATGGGCGTTGAGCTCCGCGTCCATACTTTCTTCCTGCTGCTTGCCGTGGTGTGCGCCGGCCTTGGCGCCTCGGAAGGCAATGCCCTCTCTGTGCAGCGCGGCCTGGCCCTCTTTTTCATCCTTGTTGCCGCTGTGATCGTGCGTGAAATCGCGCGTCTCCTGGTTGCCGCGTGGATGGGCCTCAAGCTTCGCGCCATTTTGCTGCTGCCCATTGGCGGCCTTTTCGCTTATGCCACGCCGGAAAGCCAGGAGCTTGCCACTACCGGATCCGGCTCGTTCCTGCTTGCTTCCGCCGGGCCGCTCGCCAACGGCTTTACTGCGCTCTTTCTTGCTGCGGTCTTCCTCGGCGTAGCGCCGAATATCGATCTGTTTGGCCTGCCGCTGATTGCCACGACGCGTCTACTACGCAGCCTTGTCTGGATGCAGGCGGGGCTGGCCGCGCTGCACCTTCTGCCCGCTTATCCGCTCGACTGCGGACGGCTTTTGCGCGGGAACTTCGCACAGAAGCATGGCTCTGCTCCCTCGGGCCGCGCCGCTGCGGGACTTGGTCAGTTGCTCGCACTTGCCGCCATGGTTGGCGGCATGCTGCTGCATAGTCCGTGGCTCATCATTGCCGGATTCTTCATCATGATCGGCGCGCAGATTGAAGATCAGGGCGTCTTCTTCCAGTCCGTTGTGGACACGGTACAGATGCGCGAGGTAATGCTCACTGATTTTGCCACGCTCTCACCGTCGGATACGCTGGCGGACGCGCTCTCGCGCTGCGTCCACTCGCTGCAAGAGGACTTCCCAGTGGTACGCGGGCCGCAACTTGTTGGCATCGTCTCGCGGCAGCGCATTGTGGATGCCCTACGCAGCGACGGCAACGGCTATGTGCAGTCGGTCATGTCGCGTGCCTTCCAGGTGGCACGCCCTGAAGATACGCTTGGCACAACGATTCGCCGTATTACTGCGGGACATGGGCTTTCGCTGATTCCGATTACCGAAAGCGGCCGCGTGGTTGGCATTGTGAGCGTGCAGAACCTGATGAGCTCCATGTCTCTGCTGGCCGAGCAGCGGCGCTATGAGCGCAGCGAGAGTGATGATTAGCGACGGGTTGAACGAAAACGAAACGCCTCTTGCTCCCGGCCTCTATCTTGTTGCCACGCCCATCGGCAACCTTGGCGACATTACCCTCCGCGCGCTTGATGTGCTTCGCCGCGCCGATCGCATCGCAGCGGAGGATACGCGCCAAACGCAGAAGCTGCTGAACCACTTTCAGATTGATACACCCACGGAAAGCTGCCACGAGTTCAACGAAGCACTTCGTGCCACGGCGTTTATCGAAGCCATTCGCGAAGGAAAAAGCATCGCCGTTGTTACAGACGCAGGCATGCCAGGCATCAGCGACCCCGGCAGCCGCCTGGCAGCGGCCGCCATTGCCGCCGGCTTGCCCGTGATTCCCATTCCCGGTGCCAACGCTGCACTGAGCGCACTTGTGGCTTCTGGTCTGCCCACCAGCGAGTTCCAGTTCCTTGGTTTTCTTCCGGAAAAAGCCGGCGCGCGCCGTACACGCCTTGAGGCTTTAGCGAAGGAGCTTGCAGGCACAGGCCGCACGGCGATTCTCTATGAAGCGCCGCACCGGATTCTGGAAACACTTACGGATGTTGAAGCTGTCTTTCCACCGCTGCAGCGCGTTGTTGTGGCGCGCGAGCTGACCAAGCTGCATGAGGAGTTCCTGCGCGGTACGGCGGCTAAAGTTCGTACCGAATTGGCTTCGCGTGATCGCATTCGGGGCGAGATCACCCTGCTGCTTGAAGCGCCTGCTACACAATCTGCCGCATCTGCAACGCAATCGATCCGGCAGCAAATTGATGCATTGCAATCCGCAGAAGGCATCGACGAAAAGGAAGCTCTGAAACGCCTTGCCCGCGCACTGGGGCAATCGAAAAGCAAGCTTTACCGCGAGCTGCAGCGTGAGCTTGCAGGCAGCCGCAGGCGTAGTTAGCGCCGCTCAGCTTGCCGCGGCACCCTCCTCAATCTCCTCAATTACTGCGCGAAGCTGATCCTTCTTGCGATCGGTCACTTCCACAAAGCGAATCCCTAAGGTGTACTTGTCGTGCAGCGCTTGCGTCACGCCGGGCAACAGGAGCGGCGTACCCCGCACCAGGAACTCTACCTCCACGCGACGGAATACTCCCACAGGGATGACCTCCGTCGAGCGAATGCGGCACCCGCCCATGCTGACGTCGAGGACTTTGCCCACAACCTGGCTGTGCAGGGAGAGAAAGCGAACTCGCGCCGTACCGTCTACCTCATGCCGCGTGTGCTGCCTCCGATCCTGCTTACGCGGCCCCTCTTGCTTCTCTGCGGCACTCTCTTCACTAGCGGCTTCCTGCATTGCCGCGGAGCGTTGCGCTGCTTCTTGTTCGCGGGCATCCAGTTCCTCGCGCAGGCCACCTAGTAGCTCTGCCAGCTCCTGTCGGCGGGGTGCGCTCATATTTTGAAATTGGATTCCGAGTACGCAGTTGCGTGCTGACCATTGCAGCACCCCGGCAAACCGGAAATTTTCCCCCGCAAGCCGGAAGGCCACTTCAACCGGCATTCCAACGCGAACAGGGATCTCTTCTTCGCGACGCAAACGGCAGCCTTCGAGACCGAGGTCGATCATGCCGCAGCGCAGGCTTTCGCCTGGCTCCTGCAGGAAAAGAATGGCCTCGCCTTCTACAGCAAAGCGGAAAAACTTCCGCTGCTCTTGCCGAAGCATCAAGTTGGTTTCTGGATACTCGTCTTCCACTGCCAGTCCCTCTTCTCAAGGGAACATCGGCAGATTTCAGCAAAACCAGAGAGGTTCTGTTTTTGAAAACGGCTCTTAGTGGCCTGCCGTCAGCTCCCACGGGCGCCGGCCGGCAGGGGTGGAAATCTCGCGGCCACGGAGACGATCGTACTGATACAGATCGCTCGTCGTGCCAAGCGACTCGTTATAGAGGCCCATCGTGCCCGTCACCAGGTTCAGCTCTTCGGTAAACGTATGAATCGCCTGCAGTTGTGGAGCAGTCGCGGGTAGCTCGTATTGAGAGGTCTTAAGGAACTTCTGGTAGCCTCGGTCGAGCAGGCGGGCGATTTCGCCCTTCACCAACACGCCAGGTGTTACCACCAGGCTGGCTGCGCTGCCTTCACCCTTGCCGGCTCCGCTTGGCGCAAGCACCGCCGAGACGCCGCTCTTCGTCACCTGCATGGCCCCAGCCTTTCCAGAGTGACCCGCGCCGGAGTACGGCACGACTTCAAAGGATTGGGCGCGAAGCGAGTCAATAAGCTGATCGAAGCTGGGATTTTTTCCTTTACGGGCCATGGGTCGCTTTCCAGTCTGCGAGGATAAAAATAGCGCGGCAGGTTCCGCATTGCGCGGCGCTTTTCTTCATCATACCCTTCCGCGCGGGCTGCACGTCCCGGAGAGAGCAATGAGCACGCTAGTCTTGCCTCGCGATGTCTACCAGGTCATCCGCGCACATGGCGAAGAAACCTATCCACAGGAGTGCTGTGGCGCGCTGCTGGGGCGCTGCGTGGATGGATGCTGGCACATTGTTGAGGCTGTCTATGCCGGGAATGCTCGCGCTGACTCCGCGCACATCCGGTACGAGATTGCGCCGATTGAGCTCGTGAAAATTGAGCGCACGGCCCGCGAAAAAGGCCTCACTATTGCCGGTTTTTATCACTCTCACCCGGACCATCCGGCGCAGTGGTCGCGAACGGATCTAGCTGAAGCGCACTGGGTGGGCTGCAGCTATGTGATTACAGAAGTCGTACACGGCAAGGCTGTGGTGACAAACTCCTTTCTGCTCGACGGGATGACCGAGGAAGACAAGCATTTTGAGCAGCAGGTGATCCGGGTAGAGAATTGAGATATGGCAACTGGAACGGAAGCCGCTGCTATGCCTAAGCTCACCGCGGACGATATGGCTCGCTACTCACGCCACATCCTGCTGCCCGAAGTCGGCATGGAAGGTCAGCAGAAGCTGAAGGCTGCAAGGGTTTTGTGCGTAGGAACCGGCGGGCTAGGCTCGCCTCTGGCACTCTACCTTGCCGCGGCAGGCATTGGCATGCTGGGGCTGGTGGATTTTGACGTTGTGGACGCAAGCAATCTGCAGCGGCAGATCATCCACTCGACAAAGGACATTGGCCGCAAGAAACTGGACTCTGCGGAAGAGAAGCTCAAGTCACTGAATCCTGCTCTCAACGTCATCAAGCATGAGGCGATGCTTACAAGCGCCAATGCTCTCGATATTTTCAGGGACTACGACATTATTGCCGACGGCACGGATAACTTCCCTACGCGCTATCTCGTCAATGACGCCTGCGTGCTGACCGGTAAGCCGAATGTCTACGGATCAATCTTCCGCTTTGAAGGCCAGGCCAGCGTTTTCGCAACGAAAGAAGGCCCGTGTTACCGCTGCCTTTATCCTGAGCCGCCACCGCCAGGAATGGTGCCCAACTGCGCCGAGGCTGGTGTGCTGGGCGTTCTGCCGGGCCTCGTTGGCGTAATCCAGGCTACTGAAGTCCTCAAGCTTATTCTTGGGAAGGGTGACTCGCTCGCTGGCCGCATGCTGCTTGTGGACGCGCTGAATATGCACTTCCGCGAGCTGAAACTGCGCAAGAATTCCGAGTGTCCGGCCTGCGGCACAAAACCCACAATCACACAACTCATTGATTACGAACAATTCTGCGGCGTAACGCCCGCGGCACAGGAGAGCAATTTGAAGAACGGCATTCCTCAGATCACCGTGCAGGAGCTTAAACAGCGCATTGATGCAGGAGAAGATGTGCAGCTTATCGACGTTCGCGAGCCATGGGAAGCGCAGCTAGCCCAAATCGGTGGCAAGCTCATCCCCAAGGGCGATGTCCCTAATCGCCTGGCGGAGATTGACCGCAACCGCGAGGTTGTTGTGCACTGTAAATCCGGCGGACGCAGCCAGCAGATTGCGGAACTTCTCAAGCAGTCCGGCTATGAGAAGGTTGCAAACGTTGCGGGCGGCATCACGGCGTGGAGTGACCAGATCGACCCGAAAGTCCCCAAGTATTGACGCGAAGCCCTCACGCGCAGGTGGAGATACCCTTACCGCACAATCTCCACCTGCGCTGGCCGCGCCCCCTCTCCATTTCGCCCGAACTCATCCATCTTGCCGAAGATCATCTTGCCGCTTGCCGTCTGCAGCACGCTTGTCACGGAGATATCCACGCTGCGTCCGATCACCTTCCGCGCGTTGTCGACGACCACCATGGTGCCGTCATCAAGATAACCGACACCCTGGTTGTACTCCTTGCCTTCCTTGAGAATCATGATCGTCATGCGCTCGCCTGGCAGCACTACAGGCTTCAGAGCATTGGCAAGGTCGTTGATATTCAGGACTTCCACGTGGTGCAGATGGGCAACCTTGTTCAGGTTAAAGTCGTTCGTGACGACTTTCGCATCGAGCTTTTTTGCCAGTTCCAGCAGCTTCAAATCCACTTCGCGGATGGACGGAAAATCATCGGAGACAATCTGCACTCGAATCGCCGCGTTCGACTGCATGCGCTGCAGCATGTCGAGGCCACGCCGGCCGCGCTGGCGCTTCGACGAGTCCGTCGAATCGGCCACTACCTGCAGCTCGCGCAGAACGAACTCGGGGATGATCAAGGCGCCGTCAATGAAGCCTGCTTCGGCAATGTCAGCAATGCGGCCGTCTATGATGACGCTGGTATCGAGAACCTTAGCCTCGCGCCGCGCCGGACGCTCTCCGGAAAAAATTGTGCCGAGTGCAGCCGGGTTCAGCAGATCGCCTTTGCTCGCGCCTACCAGTAACCCGACATAGGTCATCAACAGCAGCACGAAAATCTGCAGCACCGCGGATGTGGATTCGCTCAACGGAGCCGAGCGCAGCACCAGGCAGAAAAGCACCGCGCCGAAAATCCCCAGCAGCGAACCGGCCACCGCGCCAATCAACCGGCGCAAGCTGAGTGCCCGCACTCGCAGCTCGAAGATAATCACCACAGCCGCAGCCACGGCACCAGCCACAGCGCTCAAGGGAGAAGACAGCCCGAAGGGCCGGAGAACGTAGCAAACAACGCTAAGCAAGGCAACAAAAAGAGTACGCAAAAGAACAAGATCCATGACGACCACCGCTAGCGGAACGCATTCGATCGACCCTTCCGCCAAGCATGGTAAGCGAGTATGCCGATGCGTGAGGATAATCGTCAAGGAGAAATTTAGGGACGTAGGGACTAGGGGCATAGGGACTAGGATTTTGCGCGCACTGACCGCAATACGCCGCCCAACATCCTGCCCACTTCATGGCACAACCCTTCTGCAGGTTCGATCGCCTGCTTGGAACCGAATCCGAGCGCACGAGCAATCACAAGTTGCGTCTCAACTTCGAAATTTGAGCCACGGGCATGCCCAAGGAATTGCACATACTCACCCTTCGAGGAACGCCCATATCCTTCCGCGATATTGCTTGGAATGGAAACAGCCGCCCTGCGAAGCTGCGAAACAAGGCCAAACCGCTCAGATTCCGGAAATGCAGATGTGAGCTTATAAATCGCCAAAGCCAAACCTACAGACCGCTGCCAAACTGCAAGATCCCTGAATGATCCAGCCATTGTTTTTCCTAGTCTCTAGTCCCTACGTCCCTAGTCCCTGTTTTTACGACGCCACCGCCAGGTGATGCTGGGGATGTATCCGCGTTGAGCCCTTGCGCGGCCCGCGCTTACGCGCACTCATGATCTTGATCTTCTCGAGCAGTTCTGTAGCGGAGCAGTTTTTCTTTGCCAAAAGCGCATCGGCGCCATGCACCTGGTCGGCAATGCGCGCCGGATCACACAGCAAAATCATCGGCACATGGCCTGCAATCTGCTTCAGCCGGCCAACCAGCTGGCTGCCGTCCATCTGCGGCATTCCATGGTCGGTCAGCACCAGGTCTACGGGAGTCTCCGAAAAAATTCCGATTGCGTCTTCTCCATTGGTGGCGGTAACCACGCGGTAGCCATTGGTCGTGAGCATGAAGGCGAGTACGGAAAGCTCCTGTTCGTTATCGTCAACTGCGAGAATGATCTTCTTGGGCCTCATAGCGGTAGGGACACTCCTTTTAAATCGAATCCAAAATCAAGGCAAAAGGCTTCCCAGGCCGCTCTGGTTTGAGCAGCTTAGAGACAGCCGAAATGTTGGGCAATAGCCGGCGCGGCCAGAACTCTCGCGGTTCCAGGAACGTGAGCAGGTTATCGGCAGAAAGGCGCGCTAGAAATCAACAGCGCCCGATGCAGACACAATCACGTAACAGAAACTCGAAGAGGTCAGCCTTCACGCGCGTCCTGATTGCGGTTGAAGTCTGGGTCAAAATCCGGTCACCTGCATTCCGCGAATGCGATTTCGTACCGGTTCAATTTCCTCAATGCTTGGCAAGACTACGGCGGAAGGAATGGCCGTGCAAGGGCGAAAATCTGTCGAAGTCGTCGGTGGAAAACTCCGGGCAATTGAGCGAAACTCGCTACATGCCACAGGCAAAGCTACTTAGAACGATGAAAACCTGTTGAAAGTTTGTGCATCATGGCAGGAAAAGCCTTCCGGTTGCAACAAGAACAGTGCTGCCCCCTACGCGGACTTCCGTCACTTTCGCCGTGTCAAGCTTTGCGCTCAAAAAAAGATCGCTGGGGCGTCCCATTTCAACTCCCTGGCGGACGTGAATCTGCTTCCCGGAAGGAACAATGCCATGGTGCACGAGGTAGCTGATCGCGCAGCCCGCGGCGGAACCTGTTGCTGGGTCTTCTCCGCCGTTGAATTGCATGCGCGCGCGAAACTCGTCTTCGCTCTCAGGGGCTATTACATAAAACCAGCGGGCTCCAAGCGAGCGCAGCCATACCGTAGCCTCTTGCTGACGCACGTTAAGTCGTCCAAGCGCTTCCACACTGCGAACAGGAACGATGGCGAAGGCCGTGCCCGTGGAGACGACTTGCGGCGGCGCAACTGGGCCGAGATCCTCAAGGTTCAGACCGCATAGCTCAGCCACGCGAGGCGCATCGAGTTTGACTCCGAACTCCGGATCCCGCTGCGTCATTTCGCCGGCAAGCGGCCGCAATGGGTCCGCAAAGCGCACAGGAATCGGCCCTACGTTCTCGGCAAGCGTGACAGTGTCTCCATCATGCACGGTTTCGGGAGCGGTAAGCTTCAAAACGCTCGCCGTACCCAGCGTCGGATGCCCCGCAAAGGGCAGTTCTTCTTCCGTTGTGAAGATCCGCACACGCACGCCTACAGAGGCTTCCTCTTCCGGAGCGCGGCGTTCGACGAAAGTGGTCTCGGAAAGATTAAATTCGCGAGCAATGGCCTGCATCTGCTCCGTGGAAAGCCTGGCCGTGTTCATCACCACGGCCAGCGGATTGCCCATTAATGCCGTTTCTGTAAATACGTCTACAAGGAAGTAATCCAATTCGTATCTCTCATTCGCCATGTCGTCTATTATGTGGCAGCAAGAGCTTTACTGCTTGCGGAATAGAGGGAAGCCGCTGTGGATGTCACGATCACAGAGCGTATGAGGTGGAAAGCATTCGAATACGACATTGCTTCTGCCGCCGGCAATCTCCTGGCAAAGAAGCAAAACTTCTCTTTTGCGCATAAGCTTGAAATCTTCTCTGGAGAGTCGGCAGTAGCGCGCATTCACGCTGAGCCATCTTTCCTGCATAGCCGGTATCGCTTTATCTTGCAGGACGGACGCGAATACAACTTCGCACGGGAGAAGGTCTGGACGCCCATTTACGCATGTACTGGCAACGGCGAAACCTACTCGGTCACCAGGCACGGCCACAGCAGCCTATCGGTCTTCAAGAACGACCACCCGATTGCAACCATCGAACGGCCTTTCTCCTTCTGGAAAAACACCGAATACAAAATCTCCATGGAGGGAAATGCAGACTTGCTCGTCGTCGCCTGCATGGTGCTGACAATTCGCACCATTGAGCAGGAAAGCGAAGCGCCCATCATTGCCAGATAAATCCGGCTGTTTTGGGGTTGACAGTTGCCGTTTCAGCTTCTACTCTACGAATACTCGCAGCAATAAGCGCGGGGAAGGATTGGAATGGTTATTCGCAAGATGAACGCGTGTTGTCTGTGCTGCTGTGAGCGCAGCGCTACGCGGGCGTCTTTGTTGAGCTAACGAATCCACTAGAGGATTAAGCTGCAAACAAGGCCACCCGCGAAATGCGAGGTGGTTTTTTAGTTCAGGGAACAGGGACAAGGAAGTAGAAAGCCGGATATAGCACACCGCAGTTTTCTACTCCCTACTTCCCTGCCTTTAAGCACCGATGGCGAAGTGGCTAACGCGCCGGTCTGCAAAACCGGTATTCGCGGGTTCAATTCCCGCTCGGTGCTCCAAATTTTCAAGACAAAAAGGGCCGCCTTCTCTGTGCACAGAGAAGGCGGCCCTTTCGGCTTTTAGCGCCCGTTTTAATTCAGGGATAAGCCCGCGAAGCACTGCGCTCAGCGACAGCAAAACCACAGTAGGTATATCTCGAAGCCACCATTGCTGAGTGGATTTTTCCTTAGGAAAAATCCACCTTCCACAAAATTACAAGCGGATACAGTTACTGTGGTTTTGCTTTAAAGCGCAATGAACGGGCGCGGGATCCTTATGCGCGAGTGGTCGAGAAAAATCCGCATGCGCAGAGCTTCCGAGCGCTGCATTGCAATCAGCAACCTCTGCCTGCGGACATGGTCGGCGTTTTCGAGAAATGCAAGCTGCGCTTCGTCTCTTGCTGCACCTTCCTCCAGGCGCACAATCCGCTCCTCAATCGTCTTGCGAAAACGCGGACTGATCTCGACTGTCTCCGTCATGAGATGGTTCTCGTTCATGGCTACCGCTCATTTCTTGTAGGTATAAGGACTAAACAGCCTCTCAAGTTCCACATCATTAGGCCGATAGTAACGAGGGGGGTATCTTTCTCGCCAGATTACGGAGTGTTCTGATCGAGAAGTCCTTTTCGTAATGTGTGTTTGAAAACAGAACAGAGTAGTGTCGTCTGAAAAATAAGGCAGGGACTTCCTGCGCATCCACTGCACTGCGCTCCTCAATACTGCGCAGCCCGTCCCTGCTTCTTCGCGTTAGCGGCTGTTGCCGGGTCCGCTCGTGCTGGCAATTGCCAGCATCACCTTGGTTCCGCCATCGAGATGCACGTCCTGCTTGGCGCTCATCAGTGCTCCGGAGGCATTCGAGAAGGGACGGCCGCTGGCGCTGCACGCTACCAGCACGCCCGGTACGCTCGTTGTGCGGATAACTACGTTTCCGTTTTGTGCGACAGCTGTTCCTGGGGGCGGACCGGCTTGCGCACCACCGCCAGAAGATGCCATACCCGGACTGGGAGCAGACTGGGCTGGAGCCGTCCGCGAGGCTGAGTTGGAGCCACCGGAACTGCCCGTGCCTGATCCGCCGCCTGCTGAGCTGCCACCGCTGGAAGGTGCTGGACTAGCACCGCCCATAGGCATGCCACCGCCGCCATTATCGGCCCCTTCCCCTGCAGGGGCTACGCTCTGGATAGCGGACATGATGGGCAGGCTCTGGCCGCTCTTGAGCTGCGCCTGGTCAAATTGCAGGGTTACGCGGCCGTTAGCATCCTCCCCGTGCGGCTGCGCTTCGGTTACATGGCCCACAATCTTGGAGCCCTTGGGAATTACGATGCCGTCGGGCATGGTGGCATTGGCAGTGGTCTTCAGCACTACGCTGTCACCGGCCTTGGCTGTCTTCGAGTCGAGTTTTCCGGCCAGCTCGCCGGTGATGGGACTGAGCGGCATGGCCGCGGCGGCTTTTGCGGGCGGTGCGGCCTGGGTATCGGGTTGCTGCTGTTGTGGTTGTGGAGTGGCAGGCTGTTGTGGTTGGGGGGTATCGGGTTGCTGCGCGGCGATCGAGATGGTGCCGAGGGTCGCCAGTGCGAGGGCAAAGCTATATGTAAATTTCATTCGGGGGAAACCTCCGTTGCTCCTGTTCTATTGCTCCTGTGCTGGCCCTTGCCAGCCGGCCAATGCCTCGGCCGTTGAGACAGGTATGACGGAGACTTTCGTCAGGAGGTTGCCAGGCGGTTCGGAATACGTTGAGACAGTCTTAAAAGCCCGACAAAAACAAACGGGCACGGCACAGGCCCCAACCAACCAGCGCCTGTACCGTGCCTGTTGCGTCCTGAGGGAGGACAGCAATTTTGCCGGGACTATGAACTTTGCGCCGTCTCTCCCGGTTTTGACCACCGAGCCCCCAGGAGCAGTGAGGCAACGCAAAGTTTGCTGCTATCTGCGGCTGATGGATGACGCGCTCGCCGCCGACACGCCAAGAATGACCTGCGTGCCGCTGTCGAGATGCACGTTGTGGCGCGCCGCGCTGAGGGTGCCGGAGGTTGCGCCAGAGGCATCCCCGGCAAGCATTACGCCGGGGACTGCCGTTGCATGGGCCGCGAGCGAGCCTGTGCCGGAGGCCGTTCCTTGAACGCCATTGCCCGCCGCTGCTGCCGCATTGCCTGAGGCGCGGCCGGCCGCTCCCACTGTATGTACAAGCTGGCCCTCAGTAGAAGCGACGCCGGAGCTGGCCGCGCCAACCGTATTACCTGTGCTGTGGACAGCGCTGCCGACCGCGCCAGTGGCTCCGCCAACGAGGCCACCACCGCTGCGGACTGCACCGCCACCACGAATCCCACCACCACCGCTTGCGCCGCCCATCGGGGCAGACATGTCCATGTCATCGCCGGCTGCGGCGGAGGATGCCATGTTGGCTGCTGGGGCAAGGGACTGGATTGTGGAGTGAATTGCCATGGACTGGCCGCCGCGCAGCTCGGCGCGGTCGAAGGCTATGCCGAGGCTGGAGTCCTCGCTGCCGGAGCCGTGGGCCTGTACGTTGGTGACGTGGCCGATGAGGCGCGAGCCCTTGGGGATGACCGTCCCTTCGGCCGTGGTGGCCTTTTCAGTGGTCTTGACCACGACCTCATCGCCGACCTTGGCGGATTTCGAATCGAGCTTGCTGACCAGCTCGCCGTTCACCTGGCTCATCTGGCCCATGCCGGAGGCAGAGCCTGCGCCCTGCACACCCACGCCGTTGCGGCTTGCGCTGGCGCTCGTCGAGGACGACTCGTCAACGCTGCGATTGCCAACATTGGCCTGCACGCTCTGCTGTGTGTTTGCGCCTGCCTGCTGGGCGTGAATGGGGAGACTGGAGACGCCAACCAAAGCCATGGCTACTACGATTGCGGTTTTCATGGGGAGAAACCTCTCTATCGTATAAATAATTCGCCGGGCTGCTTTATTCGGAGTTTTGCCCGACGGTAAACAATGAGCAAGCGGCGTGCCAAGTGCGTGAAGAAACAGAAAAGACAAGGTAACTGGATATTTGTCTTTGGGTTGCTGGTGGGGTTTGGCCTATTGATGCAAAAGCGGTTGGCAACGGAATTCGGGCAAATTCGACGCATCGTGTAAATTTTTCCTAGTTGTTTGGAGAGAAATGGGTTTGGTGGCGGGATTTGTGTTTGCACTTAGGATGGTGCAAAAAGAGGCTGTTTTTGGGGTTATTTATTTCATTTATCTTATTGATTTTAATTTATTTATATATTGATTTTTTGGGGATTTCGGGGGTAGCCTGCCCGGTTCACAGTTTCACAGTCCCAGTATTAAGAGGGGGGAGGGGTACCCTCTTCATGCCCCACAGAACCACAGATTCTGTGGGTGAGAGGGGGGGTAGGGGGTACCTCTTCCATCTGAAAATGCTGCGGCCCGATTCCAGTAGGAACCGGGCCGTTTCTTCTGCTCATTTATAGTTTGGCATAAAAGGGGATAATTGTACGCAAAGTTGCCGGAGAATTTTGTGTTGATGGCAAAGGGGTTAGAAAATATTTTCCGGCTGGGGGCTTGACAAGGGTTTTCCACCATTGCATGGAGCCACTGCGGCCTTTGGCCGCCTCATAGCTTTGTGGCCCTCCCGTTGGTCGGGGTAGGTAGTGTTTGATGAATCGATTTTGGAGATTTTGGGATTAAAAGCATCTCTCAGAGGCTAAAGCCCAGTACCTCTGTTGGTCTTTGATTGCCGGGGATAAATCCCTGGCCTACCAGCCGTGCCCTGACACTTCTTACCTGTGTGGGCCTGGGTATGAGAACGGAAAGAGGGAAAACTGGCTGTACGGGTGGGGCACCCGGCACGGATGGCGCCGCAGGCGCGGTTGCCTGGACGGCCAGTCCCCAGTCCCTAGTTGTTGGCGCTTTCGGCAGTAGGAGCAAAGTAGCCCTTGCGGACCTGGACCTTGGTTCCATCGCCGCTACAGGTGATGGAGATTTTACGGAAGGTGCCGTCCTGTTTGGTGTTGGTGGGAGTGTAGGTGCCGATGTACTGGGTGCGCAGTTCGTCGGAGATCTGCTGGAAGGCCGCGGCCAGTTTTTTGCCGTTGTTGCCTACGTTGATGAGGCGGCCGCCGGATTCGTCGCTGAGGCGCTTGGCGGCGGAGTAGCCGGAATAGCCGAAGTTGCCATAGCCCTGCACATCCGCAATCAGGATGACGTAGATGATGGCGTTGGACTTGATGGCGGCGTCGATGGCTTCGCCGATCTTGTGGTCGCTGCCTACGTCCTCGCCGTCGGTGAGGATAATCATGGCCTTGCGGCCGGTCTGCTCCTCGAATTTCTGATGCGCGGTCATGTAGATGGCATCGTAGAGCAGGGTGCCTTTGGGATCGCCGTAGACGGGCACGGTTCCGCCGCCTGCGCCGGGAATGCCCGCCGCGCCATTGCCGCCAGCAGTGTTGATCTCCGCTTTCTGGAGGGCGTGGGTGAGCATGTGCGCGCTATTCGTGAAGTCCTGCAGCAAATCCACGTTCACATCAAAGGAAGCGACAAAGGCCTGGTCTTTTTTGCGCAGAATCTGTTCGAGAAACTGGCTGCCGGCGTCCTGTTCAAGCGGAAGAACGCGCTGCTGGCTTCCTGACGTATCGAGGAGAATGCCCAGCGTGAGGGGCAGGTCGGTCTGGGCCTCAAAATTCTTCCACTTCTGCGGATCCTTGTTTTCCGCCACCTGGCAGTCGTCGCGGTTGAGGTGCGGCACGAGCTGGCCGTCCTTGCTTTTGACGGTGAAATAGAGGTCAACAAGGTTGGTGTTGAGGCGGAGAGTGGCGACGGGGGTGTCGCTTTCCGGCTGCGCAGGAGCATTGCTCACCGGCGGCGCGTCCGGGGTGGGCGGCAGCTGCGCCCAGGCAACGGCGGGCAAAAGAAACGAAGCCAGGGTTGAAGCCATGATCAGGAAAAGCTTTTTCATATCCCCATCTCACTCCATTAGACGTATCCCGATGAAGAGAGCATAATGCAGCGGAAGGTTTCCCTGCCCGCCTTTTGGACAGGCATTTGAGACAAGCAGAGGTTCCGTGCGTCTGATAGTCTGAACAATGCACAGGCCTTTCGATTCCAGGGAAGAGCCAGAGCCGCGGCTGCTTCCGGGCAAGCCGCGTGGAGGACGAAAATACCGGTGAAGTCCGTATTGCAATACTCGGCGCTGACGACGCTTTTGAGCCTGACACTCAACCTGAATGCGCCTGTTCTTGCGCAGCAACAACAGCAGACGCCTCAGCAACAGCAGCCGTCGGCAATTCCCGACGCGCCCGCGCCGCAGCAGTCTGCGCCTTCGTTGACGGACGCTGTGAACGGGCCGATCAAGCCCGGCGCTGGCGCTGGTACAGAAAGCTCGTCGAGCACGAACGGCGGCACCTCGAATCCTGACGATATTCAGGGCGCAGTGCCGCAGCAACAGCCTGCGCAGCAGCCCACCCCTCCGCCGGCAACTCCGCAAGCTGACCAGCAGCAGACGCCGCCCGAAACGCCGCCCATTGCGGACCTTGGGCAGATTCTGCGCGTTTACACCACGCTGGTGGAAGTGCCCGTGACGGTGAAGGACTCCAAGGGCCAGCAGGTTGGCGGCCTGACGTGGCGCGACTTCAAGGTGTATGAAAACAACTCTTATGAGCCGCTGCGGTACTTCTATTCCGGTGCGGATCCGCGGCCTATGTCCGTTGTTTTTGTCGTAGACCAGAGCCTGCCCCGCGACATTATGGCGCAGGTGAATGATTCGCTGGGCGCCATCCAGGGCGCGCTGACGCCTTATGACGAGATTGCCGTCTTCACCTATGGCAACGGGCCGCAGAACCGCTCGGGCGGCTTTACCGGCGCGCAAAGCGCGCGCGTGCCGTACATCCTGTCGATGACGAAGTCTGCCGGCACGGAGCAGCTGAACCCGGTGAATGACGGACCGTTCGCAAGCTGCAACATCCGCGAGAACGGCAACTGCGTGGACCCGAACCTGCAAGCGGGCAAGAGCGCCGGCAACGGGTACTTCATGACAATTCCGAAGGAGATTCACACGCTGAACGACGCAATCCTGGCAGCCGGCAAGGAGCTTTCCACGCGGCCCAAGGAACGGCGGCGCGTCATCTACGTGATCTCCGATGGCAAGGAATACGGCTCAAAGGCTCCTCTGAAAGACGTCGTTAAGTACCTGCAGACGAACCACACCACGGTCTACGGCACGCTCGTAGGAGAGGCCGCGCGCTGGGGTGAGGGGCGGCTGAGCCGCATCCATCTGCCCTTTACGATGTATGACAACGTGCTGGTGAAGTACACGTTCCAGACCGGCGGCCTGCTCGACTCTGAGCATGGCGTGAATAACATTGAAAAAAGCTACATGGACCTGGCAAAGGAAGCGCGTACGCAATACACGCTCTTCTACTCGAGCCACATTCCGCCGTATGACAGCCGCTTCCGCAAAATTGACGTACGCGTGAACCGGCCGAACCTGGAAGTGATTGCGCCTCCGGGTTACTATCCCAATGCGAGCGACGCCAACGTTCGCTAAGACGCGGCAGATGGAGAAAATACGAAAGGCCTGTGCGATGCACAGGCCTTTCGTATTGAATCGGAAACGGAAGAGGAAGCGGCGGACTGGATTCGAGTCCCTAAGCCTGCTTCTGCTCGGTCGGCGGAGCCGGCGGCGGGGCGGATACGTTCTGCTGCTGCGTCGGCGCAGGCGTCGGCTCAGTAATGCCCTTGATGCCTTCTTTGAAGCCCTTGAGGCCTTCGCCCAGTCCCTTACCCAGCTCCGGCAGGCGCTTGGCGCCAAAGAGCAGGAAAACAATGATGCCGATTACCAGCAGGTGCATCGGTTGAAAGAGATCGCCCAGCATAGAAAACTCCTTTGCGCGTCACTTCCCCAACTTACTTACTGGACCGGCGCGCTTGTCCTTGAACAGATATTATTGTCGCACAATCGGGTGCGATTGAGACAAGGTGGAGATTCAGTTCACTCGTGCCGGGTTGCCCAACCGCTCAGTTACCATTGCAAAAAAACTGCCGAGATCTTCTTCTTCGCCCATCGTTAGCCGCCGGTGCACCTTCATCAGCGGAAAGAGCCTCGACCCCCGCACGTCAATCGCCGGCATGGCCGATTGCGCGCCGGGGTACTGCGTCATCTCCCACAGACCAGCGTAGCGGCGGCGCAGGACTTCTCCGAGGTAGCTGCCCCAGAGACGGGTTTCAAATTCTACGTCGCGGTCGGGGCTTTCGGAGACAAGAACCAGGATCTCATCGAGCGTGTCGATAGAGTCCGAGGTGAAGTCGAGCGTGTAGCGGAACTCGCGGCGCGCGGACTCGACCGCCGCGGAGGCATAGCTCTCCATCATCGCGTTCAGGTCAGCATATGAGGCCGATTCCAGTCGTTTGCGCAGATCGCTCATCTATATTCAGAGTAAATGCGAGCCGCCTGAAGGCGAAAGCGCATCTAAAACACATCAATACAACTGCATTGTCCTTAAAAGATGCTGTTGGAGGTTATGTTCGCGTGAAATTGTTTCGATTGCTTACCCTTGCCGCTTTGACAATTGTTCCGGCGATTGCATTTTCGGCGCCGAAAGATATTTATCCTGACCCGTCTGAGGCGAAGGCTGACATTGCCGCCGCGCTCAAGACTGCCGCGGCTACGCACAAGCGCGTGATCCTGGACTTTGGCGGCAACTGGTGCGGCGACTGCAAGGTGCTCGATATCTATTTTCACAATGAGCAGAACCTGCCTCTCCTGGAAGCCAATTATGTGCTGGTGCATGTCAACGTAGGGCACTTCGACGCCAATACTGACATCACGAAGCAATACAACATTCCGCTCGAAAAGGGTGTGCCTGCGCTTGCCGTGCTGAATGAGCATGGCAAGCTGCTCTACTCGCAGACCGGCGGAGAGTTTGAGAGCATGCGGAACATGGAGCCGTCGTCAGTGACGACATTTTTGACACAATGGAAGCCCGCGCAAAAGGGCTGTTCGGTGGTGGCGATTAATTGCTGAAAGATATCTTTTCGCTTGAAATTGCAGATAAGAAGAGCGGCGACTTTGAGTCGCCGCTCTTTGTCTTTTCTATCGTTGCGATATGGAAGCTGCTGATTAAATGAGCTGCGGTTGGGGAAAGCACGAAGTAGCTAAAAACTAATAGCTAGCAGCGAAAAGCAGCCTTACCCCAGCGGCGCCATGTGCTTGGTGTTCTGGTAGGTGTACTGGATGCGGTGAACCACCGTGATGGTGGAAAGCACGGCAAGCACCCAGAGGACCGGAGCCATTACGCCCCAGTGATTAAAAAGTGCGCCGAGAATGATGAGCACGATGCGCTCCGGGCGCTCCATGAAGCCGACCTTGCAGGAGCCGATGAGGGCCTCGGCGCGGGCACGGGTATAGCTGACCATGAGCGACGTGACCATTACGAAGGCCGTGAGCACCACGTAGCGGAAGTGATTCACGCGAGCGTAGTAGACGAGCAGGCCGAAGAAGAGCACCACGTCCGAATAGCGGTCAATCACCGAATCGAAGAAGGCGCCGAAGACAGTGACCTGGTTCGTGCGGCGAGCTACGCGGCCATCCACCATGTCAAAAAGGCCTGCGCCGATGATGACGAGGCCAGCATAGAAGAACATGCGGCCGGCATTGGTTACATCGGCATGGCCAAAGAAGAAGGCCGCGACGATGTTGATGACTAGCCCGATGAAGGTAAGGAAATTCGGAGAGATGCGGGAGAGCGCCAGACCATGAACGATCTTGTCGAGGAGCCATCCGCAGGCGCGGCCAAAGCCGCCGGTCCAGGTCATTGTCTTGTCTGCCTTTACTGCCCAGAACCGGAACCAGCCTCTGATTCGGCTCCATCTTTTTCGGCCGCTTCGGCCTCGTCATGAATCGTAGAGAGCTTGAGGACTTCGAGCTCGCGCTTGCCGTTGGGCGTGATGATGGTGGCAACGTCGCCGACGCGCTTACCTACCAGGCCGCGACCGATGGGCGAGGTCGTCGAGATGAGGCCCTTGGCAACGTCAGACTCCTCGCTGGTGACGAGGCGGTAGACAATCTCTTCGTCTTTCTGCGTGTCGAAGACAACCACGGTTGAGCCGAAGCCTACCTTGTCGCGCGGAATATTAGCGAGGTTGACGAGCGAGAGCTCGGCCATACGGCGCTTCATCTGGCCGAGGCGGGCATTGACGAACTCCTGCCGCTGCTTGGCCATGTGGTACTCGGCATTCTCCGAGAGGTCACCCAGGGCGACAGCTTTCTTGATCTCGGCAGGGAGTTCGTGGGCAAGCTCGTACTCGAGCGCGGCGATTTCTTTTTGAAGTTGGCTTTTAATGTGATCCGGCATCGTCTTCGAGTATCCAAATCCATGGCGGCAGCGCGTCGAGGGCACTCCGCAAAGGGAAAATCAACGTGATATTTCATTATAAGACAGCAGGGCAGGGGCAATTCTGGGGGAACGAATCAGGGCTTGTTGCGTCCAAACGGCGTACGCCCCTGCGTTATCCTTTAGCCAGAGGAAATTCCCCTAAGAAAATGAGACAGTTTCGATTTCGTTTACCGGCCTTCCTGCTTGCCCTGGCGCTGGCGGCAGGATGCAAAGCCCAGCCCGCCCCGCAAGCCAACTCTACGCTCAATCGCAATATTGAAGTCATGGTCCGCACGCGGTACCAGCTGCCGCCGGATTACAACGTTTCCATCGGGGAACGGAAAGCTTCGCAGGTGCCGGGATATGACTCGCTGCCGGTTACGATTTCGAAGAACGACCACAACTCTACGATTGAGTTCCTGATCTCCAAGGACAACTCCAAGCTGGCACGCATGGAGACGATGAGCATGGCGGACTATCCGGCGCTGCATATTAATGTGGAGAACCGGCCAGTGCGCGGAAATGCCTCCGCACCCGTGACGGTGGTGAACTTTGACGACCTGGAATGCCCGTTCTGCGCACGGATGCACTCGACGCTGTTTCCGGACACGATGGAGCGCTACAAAGACAAGGTGCGCTTCATTTACAAGGACGATCCGCTGGTGGAGATTCACCCGTGGGCGATGCATGCGGCCATCAATGCAAACTGCATTGCCGCGCAGAGCGACAAGGTCTATTGGCAGTACGTGGATTACCTGCACTCGCATGGGCAGGAGATTTCCGGCCCAGACCGCAACCTTGTGAAGAGCGATGCGGCATTGGACCGGATTGCGCGTGATCTTGCGGCCGTGGGGCAGCTCGATACACCAAAGCTGAATGCATGTATCGAGAAGAAGGACGAGTCAGCGATCCGGGCCTCGATGAATGAGGCTACCGCGCTCAACATCGAAGGAACGCCGGCATTGTTCGTCAACGGTGAGCGGATTGACGGCGCGCTGCCAAAAGAACAGGTCTGGATGGTGATTGACCGCGCGCTGAAGGCTGCTGGTGTGGAACCGCCCCCGGCGGAAGCTCCGGCACCCGCACAACCGCAATCGGGCGGCGGAAAGTAGAGACAGGATGCAGGGGACAAAGACAAAAGCACCTGCAATTCCGGGCACGTGGCTGATTGAGGGTACTTCTACTGCTGCGGAATGCATCCATTACGAAGTTTTTTACCCCGTCCCCTGCACCCCGTACCCTGTCCCTTGCTTTAACCATTTATCCTTAAATGCTGGAAGCTTTGTCGGCTTCTGAGGAGATTAAGGTTGCAACTCGAAGCTCTTTTCCCTGCACGCCGGCGTTCGGCCGTTATTTTGATTGGAAGTGCTCTTCTGCTGGCCGCAGCCGGCTGCCACCATGCAGCGGGCCCCGATGTTGTGGCCACCGTGAACGGCAAGGACATTCTTCGTTCTGAGCTGGACAAGTACTACACCGCAAGCCTCAGCGATCCGAACCAGCAGCCCTCGCACGAGCAGGCCGATATGCAGCGGCTGAATATTCTGCGCAGCCTGATTGACGACGAGATTCTGCAGCAGCGCGCGGCCAAGCTAAATCTTGTAGCCAGCGACGAGGACGTGAACGCCAAGCTCACGGAGATGAAGACGCCGTATACGGAAGAAGAGTTCAACAAGCAGCTCGCGGCACGCAATATTACGCTCGACGATCTGAAGACCAACATCCGGCGGTCGTTGACGAAGACCAAGCTCATGAACAAGGAGATTGAGTCGAAGATCAACGTAACGGATGCCGAGATATCGACTTACTACAACGCGCACAAGGCCGAATTTAACCTTCCCGAGCCACGTTACGGCATCTCGCAGATTCTTGTCAGCGGCAATCCGCCCCAGCAGAACAGCAACCAGCAGGCCAAGCACGCTCCGAATGAGGCCGAGGCGAAAAAGGAGATCGAGGCGATTCGCGGGCGCCTGTTGAGCGGCGAGGACTTCGGCCAGTTGGCGGCTCAGTTTACCGAGAATCCCCAGTTTGCGCAGAACGGCGGCGACATGGGCTTTGTGACCGAGACGCAGCTGCATCAGGATCCTGAGGTCTTTAATGCGATCTCCAAGCTCAAGCCGGATCAGATTACCGATCCCCTGCCCGTCTATGGCGACCCTACGCATAAACAGGTGATTGGCTACCAGATTTTCAAGCTGAACAGCCGCGAACCGGCCGGGCAGCGCGACCTGAGCGATCCGCGGACACATGAGTTCATCCGCCAGGGGCTGCGGGACCGCAAGGCACAACTGCTCAATACGGCCTACCTGGAAACGCTGCACGACCAGGCAAATGTGAAGAACTACTTTGCAGAACAGGTTTTGAAGAACGGCGCCCAATAAGAATTGGGCGTTTGAAAAGCAAAGCGCGCAGCCGAAGCTGCGCGCTTTGCTTTTGTACGCATCTCTAGTTGATAGCCTTCACCTTCGGCGGTTTTAACTTCGCCACGTCCTTCTGGCCTTCCTCGATTGATACCAGTTTGAAGTTGTCGGTTTGCTTCGCAAATCCCCATCCTGCTATCCTAATCTTCAGGTAATACTCTTTGCCTGCTTCAACGCGTAGAGAGAACGTCGAGTCCTTATGAGGGAGATCACTTCCTGTAGCCGTGGATGTGATCAAATGCATGCCCGGACTCATGCTCACCTTCAAATAATGCCCATTCTCAATGGCTCCCTGCATCGCACCATCGACGGTGATGGGAAACTACAAGCCGGCTCCCGGGATTCCACCGCTGCGGTAGAAGTACACCGTAGCCACTTCGGCTTGCGTAGTTTGAGCTGGGTGCTGTTGGCCCCAAACCATTCCAGCAGCAAGAAATAGAAGTGCGCTTCCGAGTTTCCTCATATTGTTGTCCCCCTGCACAGGACTACAAAATAGCCCTCTTATTTGCATTGACGCAAACGAGACAGCCGAATTCTCCTTGAGCAGGAAAAATACTCACGATGCAAATCAAACGGCCTCCGCCGAAGCGGAGGCCGTTTGATTTGCGAACCTGCTGGAGCTCCAGATCTACTTCATCTGGCCGTTGGAATCCATGACAATGCCGCCAGGACCCTGGTTCTTCTTCTCTTCGTTTGCCTTGCGGGTGCCCATGGCCTTGGCGCTCCAGTCCTTGGCGGCGGCCACATCGGCCTTCACCGCGCTGGGATCAGCGTAGTCCACGTCCGCCTTGCGGCGATAAACAAGGTTGAGGTAGGTCATAGCGTCGTCGTAGTTAGCGCGGTTGGCGATGGCCTGGTTCAGGTACTGCAGACCTTCGTCTACGAGTTCTGCATTCTTGTCCTTGATCTGCGAGAGAGCTGCCTTGCCGGCCTTGACGTTGCCTTCGCCGTCATCGGTGGCATTGGCGCCCTGCAGAATCGTTAACGCATTTTTGTGCGCCAGCGTCCAATCGATCACGCCGATGGTGTAAGCAGCTTCGGCGTCCTTGGGATCAATGGCGAGAACCTTCTTCTGCCACTCCTTGGCCTTGTCGAAGTTATCGACGCTGAAGTAGATGGCAGCAATCTGCTTGGCGCTGTTTGCGTCATTCGGGTCCTTGTTCAGGACTTCCTGGAAGAGGCCAATGGCTTGATCGGCGTTCTTGAGATTGTCCTTGGAGGTGAGGCCGGGAACAACGTTCTGTGCGAGAGCAGTAGCGAGGTAGGTCTTTGCCATGGGCAGGCTGGGATCGAACTGCGTGGCCTGCTGGAAGTGGTTGATCGCCTCTTCGTAATGCGCGCTCTTGTATGCTTCCACGCCCTTGTTGAGCTGGTCGCGGGCCTTCAGACGGTTGCATCCACCAAGGCTAAGCACCATTCCGCCCAGGGCAACCGCGAGAGCCGTGATACGTACGGGTTGATTCATGTCTCTGTTCTTCTCCTTCAGGCAGGCGGTTGCGCGCCTGGTACTTGGAAAATGCGGCTACGGGAGGGGAGACTCCGTAACACAGCTCAAAAAAATATACTGCGCGGATGCAGACCGTGAAGCGATTGCGAACGAGACCAGGCTGCAATCGCTTGTGTCTTACTGCCCGGCGAGAATCTTCGGCGTCATCAGGCCGATGTGGTCGACGTTGGCTGCATGGGCAATGTCGATAACTTCGGCGACGTACGAGAAGTTCACGTCATCGTCGCCCTTGACGAACATGACACGCTCGGCACGGTTGGCATAGATGTCGGTTAGCTTCTGGAGCAGTTCACTCTTGGCGTACGGAGACTCATTGATCTTGTACGTCGGAGGGCCATTCTTGGAGGCCTCGATCTGCACGACGATGGTGCGATCGTTGGGCTGCTGCTGCTGGGGGTTCTTGGGCGGCTGGGGCACCAGCGCATCCAGACCCTTAGGTGTAACCGGCACGATCACCATGAAGATGATGAGCAACACCAGCAGAATATCGATCATGGGCGTGACGTTGATTTCGCCCATCGCGCCGCCGCCGCCACCTGTTGAAAATGCCATGGCTTTTAAACTCCTTGGTTCCTCAGAACCGTCTCTTGAGACCTCAGTTTATGAACTTCGCCTCGTGAGAAAAACTTGTAATTGCCGGGCTGAACAGTCTTATTCGCCGCCTGCTCCGCCGGCGCCTTCCCGCTTATCCGTAAGCAAGCCGACTTCTTCCACACCCGCGGTACGGGCCGCATCGATGGCATCCTCGACCACGCGGTACTGGGCACGTGCATCGGCGCGGAAGTAGACTGTCTTGCCGGGCTTGTCGGCCAGCTTGTTCTGAATCTCGCTGCCGAGCTCACCTATCGAGGTCTTGTTCTGCCCCAGGTAGACGCTGCCGTCACGCGTGACCGCTACGACGATTGCATCTTCCTTGTCCGCGTCCGGCATGGCGGTCGGGTTATTGACCACGGCCATATCCACGTTGACCTTCTTATTGAGCATCGGCGTGATGACCATGAAGATGATGAGCAGCACCAGCATCACGTCCACCATGGGGGTGACGTTGATGTTGGAGTTAACGTTGCCGCCTTCGTTACGAACTGCTACCGCCATTGTCTGGCTCCATGCTTAGAAATTTTCTTCACTACTTATCGTTCATCCGGCCTGAGATTTTGGAACGCCGGCGGAGGAACGTTGTCCTCCGCCGCAGAATTCCGCTCAGGCAAACTGCTCGCGCTTACTTCTTGTGGCTCTGCTTGATGAAGTAGTCAACGAGCTCGCTCGAGGAGTTGTCCATTTCGACGTCGAACGCCTCAACGCGGCCGGTGAAGTAGTTGAAGGCCATAACGGCCGGGATAGCCACGAGCAGACCGAACGCCGTGGTAACGAGAGCTTCCGAAATACCGCCAGCAACGGCGCCGATACCGGAGGTCTTCTGGGTCGCAATCGACTGGAAGGCGTTCAGAATGCCGACGACGGTGCCGAACAGGCCGACGAACGGGGCGGTTGCACCGATGGTGGCGAGCACCGAAAGGCCGCGCTTCAGCTTGGCGTGAACGATGGCTTCGGCACGTTCGAGGGCACGCTCGGAGCTGGCGATGGTGTCCTCAGTGGCAAGGCCGGAGGAAACGCGGAACTCCTGCAGGCCGGCGGTAACAACTTCCGCGAGGTGCGACTTCTTGTTGCGGTCGGCGATCTTGATGGCTTCCTCGAGCTTGGAGTCCTTCAGAGCACCAGCAACCTTGGGAGCAAACTCGCGCGACTGCTTACGGGCCGCAGAGAAGTACAGGTAGCGGTCAATCATCACAGCCAGCGACCAGACCGACTCGATGAACAGGATGATGGCCACGGCCTTGGCCAGCCAGCCCATGTGGCCCCACAGGCCAAGCAGGCTGAAGTTTACGGTCTGTTCACCCGAGTCCTGGAAAAGGGCCAGGTTGGCGGCCGTGTGCGAAGCAAAATGTGCGAGCTGAGCGAGAATCACTTGAATCGTTCCTCCTAAGGAGTTTGCTTGTGAATACAGGGGTTACTAGGTTAAGGGCGCATCTACAATTTATCGAGCTTTAGGGGACCCGGCGGTCAATTGTGGATTTGACCTCCGGAAACCGTTTCAAACTCCGTTCCACGATTGTAGCTGCATTCAGAACGCGGCTAGCTTACAAAAAGACGCATTCAACCGAAAAACGTGCGGCCCGCCTCCGTGGAAACGGGCCACGGAAAGCTCAACCACCCAGGCTGAAGATGACGTTGACGGTGGTTTCCACCTCAACCGGCTCGCCATTGAGCAGGTAGGGCTTGTAACGCCACGAGCGAACGGCATCCAGTGCAGCCTGACGGAGCATCGGAGGACCGTCAACCGCCTGAAGGTTCTCGATGGTGCCAGACTTGGAGATGGTAGCGCGGAGGACCACGGTACCGGAAACGCGGGCGGCCTTGGCGATGGCCGGGTAGGTCGGCTGGGTCTTGACGAGGATCATGCCCTGCGCCACACCACCGGAGATCGTGATCTTCTTGGGCGTGACCGGAGCCGCCTTGACCGCGGGAGCCGAACCTGCTCCACCGAAGACGCCGCCGATGGCGCCGTTGGAGGAACCGCCGAGGCCTTCCATGCCGGCTACGCCGAAGGTGGACGGAGGGGCTTCCTTCTCGGCTACGTTCTTGATGTCATGAGGAATCTTGGTGGGAGCGACGAGCTGGTTGTTCATCATCTCCGATTGCACGTGGACGACGTGAACTGGAGCAGCCGGCGGCGGCGGCGGTGGCGGCGGTGGCGGCGGTGGCGGCGCAACAAGCAGCGTCTGCATCATCGCCTTGGGCAGCGCCTCAGGGTAAATCAGCGGAATCAAGATGATGGCGATGATGATGGCACCGTTGATGCCAAAGGTCGCGAGCATCCAATACTTGCTCTTGCTCTTGATCTTTCCGCCTGATTCAAATGTGGAATCTTCAAACATAGCCAGCCTCGAATCGGGTGTTGGTTTCCTCTACTTTAGACACCGCGGAAACGTTGAATGTTCCCAAGATATCCGCCGCTCAACTTCAGCGTGCTCAACCTATATCAGACTGTGCACGTTACATGCAAAACCCTGCTGCAAATTTTGTGCAAACTTACGCGAACTTCATTTCGTCGTGGCGAAATTTATTTCGCACATACAAGCAACTACCGGCCACGCTTAGCCGCAGGCAGGGCGGCAGCCTTGCCATTTTTCGCGCGCCACTCCTGGTATGCAACCAGCATGGGAGCCGCAACGGCAATGGACGAGTAAGTGCCGATGAGGATGCCTATGACAAGAGCAAAGGAAAATCCCTTCAGTACCTGCCCACCGAAAATATACAGCGAAAGTACGGTCAAAAATGTTAATCCGGAGGTCAGAACGGTTCGGCTCAACGTCTGATTGATGCTGCGGTTCACCACATCGGCCAGTCCTTCGCGGCGGCTGATGCTGAGATTCTCGCGGATACGGTCGAAGACGACGATTGTGTCGTTCATGGAGTAGCCGACGAGGGTAAGGATGGCCGCAATAACGGTGAGAGAGATTTCCTGGCCCGTAAGGGCGAAGGCTCCAATGGTGATGAGCGTGTCATGGAAGCAGGCCACGACAGCGGCAACGCCATAGATGAGCTGGAAGCGGAACCAGAGGTAGATGAGCATGCCGAGCAGTGAATAGAGCGTGGCCATGATGGCTTTGCTCTGGAGCTGTCTGCCAACGGTGGGGCCTACGACGTCGACCTTGACGCCTTTGGCTTCATCGAAGGGGTTGTTGTAGTGGGCCTTGAGGGCGCCGACAATTTGCTGGCGGCCCTGGTCGAGCGTGGTTTCGTTCTTCTGCTCGGGCAGGCTGATGAGAACTTCGTTGGTGTTCGCCGCGCCGCCGTAGGACTGGATCTTGGCATCGGTAATGCCCGCGGCACTGACGGCCGAGCGGATGGCGCCAATGTCCGGCGTGTTGGCGAACTGGATCTGCACCTCGGTGCCGCCGCGGAAGTCTACGCCCAGCGGGACAGGCGTGCCAGTCTGTGCCCAGTGCATACCCATGGAGATGATGCCGGCAACGCTGAAGATGAGCGAAAAGGCGAGGAAATACCACTTCTTTCCAAGCCAGTCGATGTTGACACCGTGAAAAAGTTCCACCGATTGTTCTCCGAGCTTCTAGCTTCTAGCCTCTAGCTTCCAGCTATTTTTTTGAGAGCCATATCCATCGGCTCACCCGTATCGCAGCTAGAGGCTAGAAGCTAGCTGCTAACGGCTGTTGTTTAAATCGAAACCATCTGCCCCGACTTGAGCTTGTTCAGGTGGGCGTCAAAGATGGTGCGCGAGACGAAGACCGCCGTGAACAGGTTGGCAAGCAAGCCGAAGGTCAGCGTGGTGGCAAAGCCCTTGACCGGGCCAGTGCCAAAGAGGAAGAGAATGGCCGCGGAGACAATCGTCGTGACGTGCGTGTCGACGATGGTGATCCATGCGTGGCCGAACCCCTGTTCGACAGCCGCCGAAGCGGACTTGCCTTCGCGAACCTCTTCACGAATGCGCTCGAAGATGAGCACGTTCGAGTCGACGCCCATACCAATCGTCAGGATGACGCCAGCAATGCCGGGGAGCGTAAGCGTGGCGGTCGAGAAGCCCATGAAGCCGAGCAGGATGATCAGGTTAAGGAGCAGGGCGAGGTCTGCGTTGATGCCCGAGCCCTTGTAGTAGACGAGCATGAAGAGCATGACTACAAGCACGCCAACAACGGCAGCGGTGACGCCTTCCTTGATGGAGTCCGCGCCAAGCGAGGCGCCAACCGTACGGGTTTCGATTTCGCTGAGCGAGGCGGGCAGAGCGCCGGTGCGCAGGAGCTTCGAGAGCGCCGTGACTTCATCCTGCGAGAAGGTGCCTTCGATTTCGCCCTGGTCGCGGATGCCGCTGCGGATGTTGGCGACTTCCCGCACGTGGTTGCCCATGACGACGGCCATGGCCGAGCCGATGTTGTGGCTGGTGTAGTCGTAGAACTTGTCGCCCGCTTCGGTGGTGAGCGTGAAGCGCACCATGTTCTGGCCGGTGTCAGGGTTCTTGGCCGGGTCAGCGGAACGGAATTGATTGCCGGCAACAACGGCGGCGCGCTGGAGAACGAAAACGCAGTCGGCATCCGAGCCGCAGACCATCGGGCCAGTGCCGTGCAGCAGCGCCTGATCCGGCTGGAGAACTCCGCTGGTGGTCTGCAGAGCGGCCTGCTCATTGGGATAGGGGCCGCCGACAACAGGGTGAATCTCCAGGCGGGCCGTCTCCTGAATAATGCGCTTGATGCTGTCGAGGTCCGAAACGCCGGGCAACTCGACAAGAATCTGGTTGGCGCCGAGGTTGTACTCCTGGATGACAGGCTCGGAGACGCCGAGAGCATCGACACGGTCACGGATGGTCTCAATCGCCTGCGTAACGGTGCGCTTTTCGAGATCGGCCTGGAAGGTCGGCTTCATCGTGAGCGTGTAGTTGCCGTTGTCGCTGGAGATGTCGTACTCGGCGCCATACTTCGTGTCGAGCGTGGAGCGCAGGGAGCCGGCTCCGGAGCCCGAGACGCCGCTGATTGAGATGGCCGTCGGCTTGTTCGGGTCGGGCTTGGTGACGCTGGTGAAGGAGACGTTGGCCTTCTTCAGGTCCTGCTGGAGAGCAGCGACGGTATTGTCCGTTTCCGCGCTCACGGCTTCGGCCACTTCCACCTTGAGAATGAGGTGGGCTCCGCCGCGGAGGTCAAGGCCAAGGTGAATGCGGTTGGTCAGCGCAGCAAGCCACGCCTTTCCATCTACGCCCTTGGGAATGCCAAAGATGCCGTACAGGCAAACCAGAAGTACGGCAATGATCAGGACAACTCGGTTTCGGATGTTCTTCATCTTCCTGCTTCTCTAGTCCAAAGAATAAAAGCGCGTGAGCGCCAAAAAGTAAAAGCGTGCAAACGCCGCCTTAGCTGGCCTTTTCTTCCGTGGTGACGGAGGCGATGGCGTTCTTCGCCACTTCCATCTTGATTCCGTCGGGAGCCACCTTCACAATGATGGCGTCGTCCTTGATGGACAGGATGGTGCCGCGGATGCCGCCGGAAGTGGTGATGCGGTCGCCGGGCTTGATGCTGTTGAGCATCTCCTGCCACTGCTTTTGCCGCTTCTGCTGGGGCCGGATCATTGCGAAATACATGACCGGGATCAAGAGCAGAATTGGAAGCATCCCGAGGATGCCCCCGCCGCCCACTGCCGGGCCTGCAAACATTGCCAAACTGACTTCCACACTCATCCTTTACTGCCATACCTGAGCCTCAGGCATGGCGTTGCCCGGCTGTGCCGGACATACCCACGAAATTTGTCTCCGGGAACAATCCTGACCGGGGGAGCGAACGCCACCCCTGGGTTCAGACTTGGCAGATGGGCTGAATGGCCGCTGCCTTGCGCTTCCTGTTCGACACGGCTTGCTTGAGGTGATTTGAAAATAGCATGAGCGCGTGAGCGCTGCTTGAAAACTGGACAAATCCCCGCAAGATTGCCTAGCAAGATAAGAAACGGCGGGATGCAGCCGTGTCAAGGGTACTAACCACCCCCACAGCAGCGTTCGCTGCATGGGGACCCCGGTACTGCGCGTACGGCGAATGGTGCCTTCAGCGCGGGTTTGTGCGAATTTCTGGCGGCCCTGCAAAACCTCTGCTGCTTTGTAAAACCTTTACTAAGGTATTGCCGCTGTTTTATGACTGTGGGGCTCTCCTGAAAGAGTGCGTTTCGGCACCGGGAGTTGGCATGTTTCATCTCGCCCCGCTTCACCTTTCTGATCTGCGGATTCTTATCCTTCTTCCTTTTGTTCTCGGCATCTTTGCCCTGCTCTGGATTCTCTGGAACTTCTTCCAGCAGGGCAGAAAGAAGTAAGAACTCAATTTTGCCAGGACGGGGCCGCGACCGGAGTTTCAGCGTCATCGCCGGAGTCTTCTACCAGCACAACCGAGCCGGGAACGATCTCGTAAATCACGTCATCGTTGCCCACAGGGTGGAACGTAATGCGCAGCGGGTCGCGCTGCCAGTCGGGTGTAAGGCAGGCGGGCAGCTTCTTCTCAGGGTCAGGAGTATATTCATTCAGCTTTTTGGCCAGCACCGGCTTGCGCGCCGCAATCTGCGCCACCACCGCATAAAGCTGCTTCCCGCTCGCCGTCAGCCCGCAGTAAGCCCCATAGTCACGGAACCAGCTCACCTGACTCACGCCGGGCTCGTAATCGGGCAGTTTCAAAGCAGTTACGTGCCCGCTGACGCGGTCCACCATGAGCCACGGCCCGCGCTGCCAGACCCAGTGCTCTTTTTGCGCAGCGGTCTTGTCGCCGGGCAGCGCATCATTGAGCCGGATAGCGCGGCGAACAACAAAAGTGCGGTCCGTCACTTCATGCGCCTCACCGGTAGTCCACTCCTTAATCTGGTCATCCACAACAAGAGGCCGGATTTTGAGCGAATCTTCCCCGGCCTGCGCGCCTTCGGGATCGCCGGTTTGGGAATAGGAGACTTTTTTGAAGGCGCCTAAGCCGACTACGTGCGGTTTGCGAGCGGCGTGAGCGGGAGGGATGAGAAATTGAGTGGTGAGAACCAAGGCAACGCAAGAAAAAAAACCAAAGCGCATTTGAGTACGCTCCAATTCACGAAAAATTACGCAATGCTCTGGGAAAAACTTACAAGAAAGCTATTGTTTTGGTGATGTTGCAGGAAGTGTAGCAGGAAAGGGATTAAAGCAACTCTAAAAACTCATCTACGGTAAGACCTGCGGCACGAATTAGCGACCTGAGTGTCCCTACCGCCAATTCCTTGTGCTGAGGAACCGAAAGATTAGCTCGAATACCGTCCTTGGTCAGCATCAAATGGCTACCAACTTGCCCACGAACCTGCCATCCGGCACGCCCAAATGCCTTAGCAGCTTCTTTCCCGGAGATGTTGCTGAGGCTCCCCACGTTTTCTCCTCAACTACATCATCGCTGATGCAACAAAAATTGTGCATTGTGAGGATTTGGGGCCATATGTGGAAAACTGTGGAAATCTGCACACAATTAAGGTCGCGATAAAACTACACCGCGACCACAACTGGCGTTTGCTCCGACGGAATCGACTGCATGGCTTTCAAGTCTTCCGCCCAAAGCCAGCCTGTAATAGCCTCGCGGATATTCTCAATAGCCTCTTCTTCATCGCGGCCCTGGGAGACACATCCGGGCAGGGCTGGACACTCCACTACAACCCAGCCATCTTCAGATTTTTCGAGAGTCACATGAAACATCATGATGAAAACATCCTCATCGTGGTTTATCGGCGTGTCAAGCTGCTCGTTTACTTCTGCGCGGCTTCTACAGTCCGCGCTACGCGGAAGGCCGTACTCTCCTGTAGGTGGCTGGCAAGAACCTGCATGCCCACTGGCAGACCGGCTGACGTAGTGCCGCAAGGCACCGTCACACCGCAAATCCCAGCTAGCGAAGCCGTCACCGTATAAATATCGGCAAGATACATCGCCAGCGGATCGCCCGTCTTTTCCCCCAGCTTGAAAGGCGGAATCGGCGAAGTCGGTGTAACAATCGCGTCTACATCCGCAAAGGCACGCAGAAACTCCTCCGCCAGCAACCGTCGAACCTGCTGCGCCTTGCCGTAGTAGGCGTCATAATAACCAGCGCTCAGCGCATAGGTCCCAAGCAGGATGCGACGCTTGACTTCGGCGCCAAAGCCCTCGTCGCGGGAGTGCTTGTACATCGAAGCGAGGTTTTCGCTGGCCGGCGAACGGTAGCCGTAACGCACACCGTCAAAGCGGGCAAGGTTGGCACTGGCTTCCGCCGTCGCGACCAGGTAGTAAGTCGGGATGGCGTATTTGGTATGCGGCAACGAAACGGGCTTCACGGTCGCGCCCGCAGCCTTCAGGTCTTCAATTCCCTTCTCAATGGCGGCACGGACTTCAGGATCAAGACCTTCCGCGAAGTACTCAGCCGGGATGCCAATGCGCAGGCCGGAAGCACCCTTATCGCTCTCAGCAGCATAATCCGGCACGGGAGCAGGAGAAGAGGTCGCATCCTTCGGATCATGCCCCGCGAGCACGCCCAGCAGCGTAGCCGCATCGCGCACATTCCCCGCAAACGGCCCCACGCGGTCCAGCGAAGAGGCAAACGCAATCAGCCCGTAGCGCGAAACCCGCCCCCACGTAGGCAGCACACCCACCACGCCGCAGAAGCTGGCGGGCTGACGAATAGAACCGCCTGTGTCCGAGCCAAGCGTAGCGACGGCCATGTTAGCGGCGACGGCTGCGGCGGAACCACCGGACGAACCGCCCGGAACGCGATCAGGGGCTACCGGGTTCTTCACCGGCCCATAGGCGGAGTTTTCGTTCGAGGAGCCCATCGCAAATTCGTCGCAGTTGAGCTTGCCAAGCAAGACGGCTCCAGCAGCATCGAGCTTCGCAACCGTCGTAGCGTCATAAGGGGGCTCATACCCTTTGAGAATCTTCGAGCCAGCTGTAGCCGGAGCGCCCTTCATCACGATGGCGTCCTTGATGCCCACAGGAATCCCAGCCAGCACAGGCAGCGGATCGCCCTTCCCTGCCAGCGCGTCAATAGCGGCAGCCTTTTCGAGCGCGCGGTCCTTCGCAAGGCTCAGATAAACATTGAGCTCAGGATTGATCGCCGCGATGCGCTCAAAATACATCGCGGCAAGGTCAGCAGCCTTGGTGCTTCCCGAGGCGATTCCGTCCTTCAACGCGGCGAGGGTTTTCGGCTTTTCGACAAAGGTGGCAGCAGTTTTCATTTTGAATCTCGCCTCGTGCGCTGGGGAGGCTGGAGGCTTCCCTCAGGGGCTAAAGCCCGGAAAATCTTATTTTGCTTTCGATTGCCGGGGATAAATCCCCGGCCTACCAAGCCTTACCGCTCAATGACTTTGGGGACTTTGAAGAAGCGTCCGTCGGACTCGGGGGCTCCGGGCATGACGACGGCGCGGTTGAGCGAGGGCTCGACGGCGTCGTTGCGCAGCTCGGCGGACCCGCCCGCGCCGGGGAGCTCGCTGATCTGGGCGAGGGGGACAACGCCTGTGGTATCAAGCTGATTCAACTCAGCCACATAGTCCAGGATGGCGTTGAGGTCCGTGACCATGGAGGGGATTTCTTCCGGCGTCAGCTCAAGGTGAGCCAGCTCGGCGACGCGCTCGACTTCTTCAGTGGTTACTTTGGCAGTCATTGTTTCGGGTCCGAAGGTCAAGTATAGACGGAGACGTGGGGATAGAGTTAGATGACAGGCCCTAGAGTAGTCGTCAAAATCGATGCCGTGATACGGATTTGCGGTTTACCAGAGAATCTGGAGACCTTCCGCTAACTATGAAGGGTTTCGTCTGAACGACGATTCGGGTATTAGAGCATTTCCCGAATGACTGTGGCCTTTTGAAATCTCCTCAGATGGATTTTTCCTAAGGAAAAATCCACTCAGCAGTTGCGGCTTCGGTTTCCATCGATTCGGGAAATGCTATCGACGCAGTTTCGTAGACCCGCTCAGTATCCAGCGGTTCAAAGAATCGACAACGAATCGTTATGGTGATCTCCGCGCGAATGAGGCGTGGTGAACGCGAGACTGGGCAGCAGGGTGATGCAAATTGCCCAAACCGCTATATGCATGAACATGAGAGCGCAAGCCTCCGGCCAGCCTCCACCCATATTGTGGGATGTTGCCAAGAGAACGTCCGGCGTAAAAGACAAGATAAGTACTCCAGTCGCCACATAACGCCACCGTCGAACGCCATTTGTATAGGACGAGATTTTCAGGAACACAAAAATCGCCACGATTACGCAAAGGATTGTGTCGATAACCGGAGGCCCAGACGCCAATGGGAGGAAGGTGGGACCAGGGTGCAAGAAGCGAACGGCAGCCGCGCGAATGGCCAGCACTGCTATTACAGAAACCACGACTGTAAGCGCTGCAACCCACAAGAACCGCGGAGATTCAATTTCTCCTTGAGGCTTCATCGCGGCCTCCAAGTTTATGGCGTATGTAGCATACTCCTCATTCGGTTCTGAAAGTATGCCCGCCAAACCGGAAACTACTGCTCTCCCGATCCCCCGTCCCCGCGCTCGTCCAGAAATGATTGAAGGATGAGCGTGGCGGCAACCTGGTCGACCAGCGGGGCGTGGTCCTGGCGGGCGTGGCCGGCTTCATAGAGGATGCGGTGGGCTTCTTCGGTCGTCAGGCGCTCGTCCCACAGGTGGATGGGGAGGCCGGTCAGTTCGCCCAGTTCCGCCGCAAAGACCTGAGTTTTGGCGGCGCGGGGGCTTTGCTCACCGGACAAATGCAGCGGGTTGCCGACGACGATGCCGACAACCGAGAACTTGCGAGCGAGGCGGGCGATGGAACGTAAATCTTCACGGGGATTGCGGCGGACTTCAAGCGTCATGACCGGCTGCGCGGTCAGGCCCAGCTCGTCCGACACGGCGATGCCGATGCGTTTGGCGCCGATGTCGAGAGCGAGGTAGCGAGGGGGCATGGAAAACAGGGTACAGGGTGCGGGGCGCCGGGTGCAGTGCGGCCCCTGGTTCGCCGGGGCCTGGAGCGGTATCAGGACCGATACAATAGAGAGAAGTAAAAGAGAATCGTAGGGCTATCCTTTGCGTCTGATGAAGGAAGGCTTCAAGGGGAATACGGCATCAGGATGGCCAGCCGCAGGCGAACGACCACGAGTAAAAAGAGGAAAAAACGCTCCGGCTGGGGCAAGGCACTGGCACTTCTGCTGTTGCTGCTGATTCTAGGCGCGGCGGGCGTGGCGGCTTTTGTTGCGCTTACGCCGTATGGGCCGTCGCAGGAAACCTTTGTGGAGATTGCTCCGGGCTCCAACGCGATGCAGATTGGCAAGCAGCTGGAAGCGGCCGGGGTGGTTCGCTCGCAGTATGCCTTTGATGTATTGCGATGGCTGCGGCCGGGGCGTTTGCGCGCCGGGACGTACCGCTTTGCGGATCCGGCAACGATCAGTCAGGTGTATGGACGAATTCGGCGCGGGGATGTGTACACGATTACGGTGGCAATTCCTGAGGGATCGAACATTTTTGAGATTGCGGCCCGGCTGGAACAGTTGGGCTTTGGACCGGCAGAGGATTTTCTGGCAGTGGCAAAGAGCGAAGTGAACCTGGTGCAGGATCTGGACCCGAAGGCAACAAGCCTGGAAGGGTATCTTTTCCCGGCTACGTATCACTTTGCGCCAAAACAGAAGCCGGAACAGATTGTGGCTGCGATGGTGAAGCACTTTCGCGCCGTGGCGGGGCAGCTGGGGTTGGTAAGCAACTTCCATTCCGTGGTGACGAAAGCCTCGCTCATCGAGAAAGAAACAGCTGTAACGACCGAGCGGCCGCTGGTGGCGAGTGTCTTCCAGAACAGGCTGGAGAAGAGGATGCCGCTGATGACGGATCCGGCTGTGATCTATGGCCTTGAGCTGGAAGGCGTGTGGCGCGGCACAATTTATGCCAGCGATTTGAAACGAGACACACCCTACAACACGTATCTGCATGCAGGGCTTCCGCCCGGACCGGTGGCAAATCCGGGAATTCCATCATTGAAGGCGGCCATGCAGCCAGCACGCACGGACTATCTTTACTTTGTCGCGGCGGGATCCAATCCGCAGGGCAAGAGCTTGTTTGCCGCAACGCTTGAGGAGCACAACCAGAACGTGGCCGAGTATCGCAGCGCCGTAAAGAAAGCAGGCAGCCGATGAGGACTACGCGTCCAGCGGGCGGCGCTTCACGCGTTGGTGCCTTGCGCTCAGTGTGCGCTTTGGGACTGGCATTTGCGGTGATTCCGCTATCCGGTTGCTTGTTTACAAGACGCAAGCTGCCAATGCCGAAGCCACCTGCAGTTACGCAAACAGCCGCAGCGGCGGATCTGGTGAAGCAGCTGAATGACCGCTGGAACAGCCTGAACACGCTGTACGCGAAGGTAAACATCCAGCTCACCACAACGAAGGCTAAAGACGGCGTGAAGGTGGAGACGGGTTACACGTCGTTTCCGGGGATCATCATGATGCGCAAGCCGGAGATGCTGCGCGTCTACGGGCAATACCCGGTATTCCAGTCGCCGCTGTTCGACATGGCGAGCGACGGGACGACGTTTACGCTTTACGTGCATCCGCCGAAGAATATTGCGTACACGGGACCGGCAACGCTGACGCATAAATCGTCGAACATGATTGAGAATCTACGACCGGGGTTCTTTCTGGATGCGCTGCTGGTGCGCGGGCTTGATCCTGATAACGAGTACATGCGGATGACCGATACCGACACGGTGGAGGACGTCAAGCGGAAGCATCTGTTGCTGGTTCCGGAGTACATTTTGACCGTGATGCGGGGCAAGCCGGACAGCCAAGAGCGGAAGCCGGTTCGCGTGATTCATTTTCATCGCGAAGATCTGCGGCCTTATCAGCAGGATATCTACGACGAGCAGGGGAATCTGGAGACACAGGTCATTTATGGCGCTTACACGGACTTTGGCGGCAGCCTGTATCCGTCAACCGTAACGATCAAGCGCCCGCTCGAGGAATTCCAGATCGTGATGACAGTGGATAAGGTGACGGAGAACTCGGATCTGAAGGACGATCAGTTCCATATTAAGATTCCGCCGGGTGTGAAGGTTCAGACGCTCCAGTAAGATCCGCAGCTTCCAGTTCCCTATCGCCCTCGTCCCAGGTTCGGCGAGCGGCGAGAATGGCGAAGCTGATTGCAAATCCCAGAAAAAGCCAACGCTTGAATAAAGTCTTCATCAGCAAGGTCCCAAGGGCGGAACCGCGTTCCGAAGGACAGTTCGGAGGAGCTGCCTGCTTTGGATCGCGCTTTCGTCCTGCGCGAGATATGGCACCTGGAGGGCCAAAGCCACCAGTTGCAGGTCTGATGCAGAACATGGGGAATGTGTGGCTTTGATTTGCGGGGTATGAAGCAAAAGCGGGTAAAACTTCCCTGAACAGGTAAGAACGACAGGTAAGAAGTACGCGATGGACGAAGTGCCGCACACAATTTCATGACGGTAATTGTGCTAGTATCCGGCCAAGTAAGCTAAGGATTTGCATTGATGGATACCGAGTTGCGTCCTCTTTCGCTGGGCGAGATTCTGGACAGGACCGCCCAGCTTTACCGCACGAATTTTCTGCTGTTTGCGGGAATTGCGGCGGTTTATGCCGGTTCTCTTTTACTGCTGGGGCTCGTGCAGGTGGGGCTGCAGGAGCTGTTCCGCGCATGGCACATGACGGGACAGGTAATCTGGCTGAACCTGTCATTTATTGGCGTGGAGTGGCTGGTGATGTTTCTGCTTGGCGGGCTGGCGGTGGCGGCAAATAACCGCGCTGTAGCCTGGGTACACCTGGGCGAACCGGCGACGATTCGTGGCGCGTATGCAGGCGTGTGGCCCCGGCTAGGCACCTACATATGGCTGATGGCGATTATCGCCTTTGTGTTGTGGATACCGCTGGCGGCTTGCTATGGCGGCTTTGCGGCAGTGGCGTTTCTCAAGTTCGGCGCGGTGATGCATGTAAAGTCGGGGCAGGCGGCGGACCCGCAGCAAACGATGCTCTTCGGGATGTTGGCTCTGATGTTTTTTGGGCTGGCGTTTGCAGCGGTTGTATACGCGGTGCTGATGGGATTGCGGTATGCACTGTCAGTTCCGGCATGCGTGGTGGAGAAATCGAAGGCGCGAGAGGCACTGAAGCGCTCGATTGAGTTGAGCAAGGGCGCACGCGGGCAGATTTTTGTGCTGGGGCTGCTGTGCCTGGTGATTCAGATCGGACTGACAGGTATTTTGCAGTCGCCGTTTATTGTGATGGCGGTGCGCATGGCGGGACAGTTGCCGGCATGGGCGCGCATACTGCAACTCATTGCAGCCTTCTGCACGAATACGTTTCTGGCGCCAATTTATGCGATTGGACTGACGCTGTTTTACTACGACCAGCGCGTGCGCAAGGAAGGGTACGACATTGTGCGCATGATGGAGGCTGCGGGGATGACGGCGCTTCCGGCTGCGGAGAACGCGGCATCCGCATCGAATGCACTGGAGCATACGCAGGAATAATGCTGATGCGGGGCAGAGCGTGGGCTTGGCTGGCGACTGTGGCTGCGATGGTGGCTTTGTCTGCTCTGCGTGCGAATGGGCAGGATGCTGCTGCGACAACAGTAACGGCGCAGAGTGCGCAGGATGCTTCTGTGGATGACTATCGCAAGCATCTTGAGGCGCTGGCGGCGTTGACTGCGGAGTGCGCGAAAGGGCGCGATAAGAAAAGCTGCGACGTGCAACGCGTAGGAACCGACGACCGCGTGACGGTGGGTGCTGTTCCGAATGCGGAGAAACGCGTTGTGCGCTACGACTGGCTGCGCGTGTTGCTCGAACGAGCGCAGAATCCGGATGCAAAGCCGGAAGATGCAAAGAAGCCTGTGCAGGTGGGCGATGCGACGCTGCCTGCGCCGAAGACGACTACCGAGTTGTTGCAGGATGCGCAGAAACGGCTTGCCGATGATTTGGCGCAGGCTGGCGGCGCGGTGCAGGCTGCTCCGGTGCATGCAGCAGAGAATGAAGCAATGCGGCAGGTGCTGGCGCAGCGCGAGTTTCACCGGCTGCAGACGTTGAATCCGGGGCAGAGCGCGTATGAGCGGGCGATGAGCTGGCTGAACCGGATCTTCAACGGGATGGGGCATCTGCTGGCCGGAGCGGCGTGGGTGGGGCGCGCGCTGGTGTGGGCATTTTTGCTGGCAGTGGCAGTGGGGCTGGTGTGGGGACTGCTGCAGTTGGAGCGGCGTTGGCGCGTGCGGCTGATTGCGGATGCGAGCGGGCCTGCTCCCACAGCGGCTTCAGCACGCGACTGGCAGCTTTGGATGGCGGATGCGCGCAAGGCTGCCGAGGCCGGGCTGTGGCGCGAGGCGATTCACTTCCTTTACTGGGCTTCGATTTCGCGGCTGGAGGCGAAACGGCTGTGGCCAGCAGATCGGGCGCGGACACCGCGGGAGTATTTAGCGCTGGTTGCACCGGAAGATCCGCGCAAGGACAGGCTGGCTGCGTTGACAGGAAGTTTTGAACACGTCTGGTATGGCGGGCGTTCTGCAAGCGAAGCTGATTATCAGCGGGCGGATGCGTTGGCTGCGGCACTGATTCAAGGAAGCCCGGCGACTGGAGGCGAAGTCCGATGAGTTTTGTCGCTTCCATGACTCCGGGGCTCGATGCGGGTGACCGCAAGTTTCTCTTCTGGTGCGTGGGGATTGCGCTGACGCTGGCGGTAGTTGTAGGCATTTTGACGCCAAGCGGAGAGGATGACAATCCGCTGCCGTCAAGTTACCTGGCCGGGCAGCATGGGGCGCTGGCGGCGTATGAAACGCTGCAGCGCGCGGGCTATCCGATTGAGCGCTGGGAGCGGCCGCTGAGTGAGCTTGCAGCGACGGCAGGCCCGGAAACGGTGGTGATTTTTGCGCAGCCGATGCTGCGCGATACGTCAGACATCAAGGCCATTCGCGAGATTCTGGAACGCGGCGGGCGCGTGTTGTCTACGGGATTGTTTGGCGGGTTTATGTTGCCGATGGGCTCGCCGGAAAGTGCGCGCGAGTTTAATTTTGCAGCCTGCAGGCTGGAGCCGAATGGCCTGAATCCGAAGCTCGACGCGTTGGCGAATACGGGTGAAGTGTGGATGGTTCCGCAGGCAAGCTGGCAGTTGGGCAAGCCGGCGCAGCGCGTGGAGTACACGTGCGGCCTACAGGCCGCGGTGGTGGAGCTTGACTGGGGCAAGGGGCATGCGGTGTGGTGGGCTGGTTCTACGCCGCTGGAGAATGGCTCGCTGGCGCGAGCGCACAACCTGGATTTGCTGCTGAACTCGCTGGGGCCGAGAGCGGGGCACAAGTTTTATTGGGATGAGTCGCTGCATGGAAGTATTCGCTCGTCGTGGAGCTTTGCGGATTCGACGGCGCTGCGGATTCTGTCGTGGTCCTTACCGGTGCTGGCGCTGCTGATTGTTTGGAGCTTCAGCCGCAGGAGCGGGCCGGTGCGCGCGCTACCGCTGCCGCTGCGGACGACTCCGATTGAGTTTGTGGAGGCGCTGGGGTCGTTGTATCGCAAGGCCGGGGCTTCTTCTACGGCGGTTGCTGTGGCTTGGGAGCGGTTTCGTCGGCGGGCTCTGGCGCTGTGCGGCATGCGGATGCTGCGCATCGATGCAAGCGAGTTGGCCGCAGTGATTCGGCGCAGGTTTCCGAATGTGAGTGCGGAGTTGGAGGCGGATCTGGCAGCAGCGGAGGAGAGCGCAAAGAATGATTCGCTGGCTCCACGTGAGGCGCTGCGGATGGTCCAGTTGCTTGATCAACATCTGGAAGAGTTAAAGGCTGCGGCAAAACCGCGCGCGGCAACGATAGAATTACACCCTCAGGAAAGGGCTTCATGAGCGAGGAAATAGAAATTACTCCTACAGAGAATCTTCCCGCCACACAACAGTTGATTACGCATGCACGCACAGAGCTGGGGCGCGTGATTGCTGGACAGGGCGATGTGATTGAGCAGGTCATCGTGGCGGTGCTGTGCCAGGGGCATGCGCTGCTGGAAGGCGTGCCGGGCATTGCGAAGACGCTGATTGTGAAGACGCTGGGACAGCTGCTGGGACTGGGCTTTCAGCGTGTGCAGGCGACTCCCGATTTGATGCCGGCGGACATTCTGGGCACGGCGATTTTGAAGCCGGGGACCGACCAGTTCACATTTCACGTGGGACCGGTGTTCACCGATCTCTTGCTTGTCGACGAGATCAACCGCATGCCTCCGCGCACGCAGGCGGCACTGCTGGAGTGCATGGAAGAGCGGCAGGTGACAGCCGATGGCGTGCGGCATGCGCTGCCGGGGTGGTTCACGGTGTTCGCTACGCAGAACCCGGTGGACTTTGAAGGAACGTATCCACTACCAGAGGCGCAACTGGATCGTTTCTTGTTGAAGATTCGCGTGGCGTATCCGTCTGAGGCTGACGAGTTGCAGATTCTGGAGCGGCACCATACAAGCGGTGGCGCAGGACTGCTGGAGAATGCGTCGATTGCAGCGATTCCCGCGGAGACGCTGGCGGCGGCGCGGGCGGAGGTGCGGGCGATTCGTGTGGAGCCGGAGCTTTATGGCTACATCGTTGCGCTGGCGCGAAAGACGCGCGAGTGGCCGACGCTGCTGCTGGGCGCAAGTCCGCGTGCGGCGCTGAGCCTGATGCTGGTGGCGCAGGCTGGAGCAGCGTTTGAAGGACGCGATTATCTTGTCCCCGACGATGTGAAGAATGCCGTGCTGCCGGTGTTGCGGCATCGCGTGATGTTAAAGCCGGAAGCGGAGCTTGAAGGCTTTGATGCCGACCGAGCATTGACAGACGTGGTGGCTGCGGTGCCGGTACCAAGGCAATGATCTCGGCTTCGCTGCATCCGGAGACTGTGCGCGCGGCATGCGAGCCGCAGCGGCTTGGCTTTGCGCTTACGCCGCGCAGTGTTGTGCTGCTGTTCGCGGGGTTTCTGCTGCTGATTCCGGGGTTTTATGTAAGCAAGCTGAGCTGGGCAATGCTGGTTTGGGATGGGCTGGTGTTGCTGGCTGCACTGCTGGATGGAATGAGGCTGCCGAAGCCCGCGCAAATTGTGGCGGAGCGGAGCTGGTCGAATGCTCCGGCGCTTGATAGCGAAACTGAAATTGAATTGAGCGTTGAGAATCAGGGGCGTGTGTTGCTGGATTGCCGCCTGGCGGATGATCTGCCCGCTGCGTTGACGGCAAATCCGGCAACGTATCGCGTGCAGGCGTTTCCGCGAGTGACAGCGCGGGTTCGGTATCGCGTGCGGCCCAGCGAGCGGGGGGATTACGAGACGGGCTGGCTTTATGTGCGTTATCGCTCGCCGCTGGGGCTGGCGGAGAAGTGGGCAAAGGCGCCGCTCAAGCAGACGGTGCGTATCTATCCGGCGCTGCATACGAGCGAGGAGCAGAATATTTTCCTGGCGCGGAGCCGGCAGATTGAGCTGCAACTGCGGCAGGCACGGCAGCGCGGGTTGGGACGCGACTTTGAGAGCCTGCGCGAGTATCGCGATGGCGACGACCTGCGCGATGTGTGCTGGACGGCGACGGCGCGGCGCGGAAGCCTGATTACGCGGCAGTACCAGATTGAACGCAGCCAGGCGGTTTGGGTGGTTCTCGACTGCGGACGGCTGATGCGCGCGCGGCCTACGGCTCCGGGAGAAGATCCGCGAACGAGCCATACGAAGCTCGACCATGCATGCGCGACGGCAATTGCTCTGGCACAGTTGGCGTTGTACTCCGGGGACCGCGTGGGGCTGCTTGCTTACGGGAACGGCATTCAGCAACGGCTTTTGCCGGGGCGTGGCGCGGCGCATTTACGGCAGATGATGGAGTTGCTGGCGCAGGTTCGTACGGAGGCTGGTGAGGCGGATCATCTGCGGGCCACTGCTGTTTTGAACCGGCTGCAGCCGCGGCGCGCGCTTATCCTTTGGGTGACGGATGTGGCAGAGACAGCGATGCGGCCCGAGGTGATTGAGGGCGCGATTCATCTGCTCCGGCGGCATGTGCTGTTGTTCGTCGCGATGGCGCAGCCGGAGGTAGAACGCATTGCCGAAGCGCGGCCTAAGAATGTGGACGAGATGTTTCGCGCGGCGGCAGCACAAGAGACGGCAGGACGGCGCGAGGTGATGCTGGCGCAACTGGCCGAGCAGGGCGCGCTGACACTCGACCTTGCGCCGGATGCGTTGACCTCGGCCGTCTTGAATCAGTATCTAAAGGTAAAAGAGCGGGCGATGGTTTAGGCGTCTGCTCGCAGGCGCTTCGCTAGCGCCCACTTCAGTTCTTCAATTCCCTGCCCTGTTACGGCTGAGATTGCGTGGAACTCCAGCTTCCTGCGCTTGGCGTGCGCGGAGAGCTTCTTGAGCTTCTCCGGGTTCGCGACATCAATCTTCGTCGCGCAAACGATCATCGGCTTCTCGTCGAGTCCGTTGCCGAAGCTGGCGAGCTCTTTGTTGATGACCTTGAAGTCTTCGACGGCATCGGGGCGGCCCGATGCGTCCGAGACATCGACGAGGTGGACGAGGACACGCGTGCGCTCAATATGGCGCAGAAACTGCACGCCGAGGCCCTGGCCGAGATGTGCGCCTTCAATAAGGCCGGGGACGTCGGCGACGACGAAGGATTCCTGCTCGGGCTCTTCGCCAACGGTAACGACGCCGAGATTTGGTTCGAGCGTGGTGAATGGGTAGTCGGCAATCTTTGGCTTGGCTGCCGAGATACGCGAGATGAGCGTGGACTTGCCCGCGTTGGGATATCCTACGAGGCCCACATCGGCCAACAGCTTCAATTCCAGCCGATACAAGCGCTCTTCGCCGGGACGGCCCTCCTCATGCTCGCGTGGAGCCTGATGCGTAGGAGTGGCGAAGTGCTGGTTGCCGCGGCCGCCGCGGCCGCCCTTGGCGACGACGACGCGCTCATCTGGATGCTGGAAGTCGTGAACCAGCTCGCCGGTTTCCTGGTCATAGAGAGCCGTGCCGACTGGCACCCGCAACACGATGTCTCCGCCGTCGGAGCCGGAGCAGTTGGAGCCCATGCCGTGCTCGCCGCGCACGGCCTTGTGCTCAGGGTTGTAGCGGAAGTGGATGAGCGTGTTGTGGCGCTGCGAGGAGACCATGATGACGTCGCCGCCTCGGCCGCCGTCGCCACCCGAGGGGCCTCCACGGGGGACGAACTTTTCGCGGCGAAAGGCCATGCAGCCGTTGCCACCGTCGCCGGCTTTGACGCGAATCTTTGCTTCATCAATGAACATGGTTTTCCTGTTTCCCGGCCAGTTAGAATTGCTCAGACCGGTTTACTGCCGGTTTCAGAACGAAATTGCCGTCTTTTCAGTTTACTGGATATCGAGATGAGATAAAATGGCTGCAAATTCCCAAAAAGTTGTTCCCGAAGCTGCCACGAAGAGCGGCTCGGTTGTATGTCTTTATCCCGGTCTGCCATTTGCAGGTGGTGAATGGCAGCATCTCGATGCAGGCGTGTGCGATGGCTGGCGGCATTCCCGCTGCTGGGCGCGGCTTTGGCGTGCGCGCAAATCGGCGCAAGTGGTTCCGTTGCTGGAAAGCTTACGGATTTGTACTCGAAGCCGCTGGGTGGCGTGACGGTGACGCTGCGCAATACGCTAACCGGGGCGGAGGTGCGCACCACAACTGCGAAAAATGGCGCGTATCGTTTTGCCGGGCTTGCTCCGGGGGAGTATGTGCTGGTTGCCGTGAGTCCGCAGCTTGGGCAGGGACGGCTGGAGGGGATTGAAGTTACTGCCGGGTTTGAACAGCATATGCAGGCGGCGGTACAGCTTGTTCCAGCGTTGGTTACACAAAACCCTGCGGCAGTGGTGGCAAAAGCAGAGCCTGGGCCGTCTGCATGGCAGGCAGTCCGAACACCACATGCGCTGCTGACGCCGGGATTGCCGATGCTAGTTGGTGCGGGTGATCCGGCTCTCATGATGGTCTCTTCCGCGGAGCCGGCGGATGCTGAGTTTGCGCCAGAGATGGATGCGGCTGCCGTCAAGGCTCATGCGCAGATTGCGAATCTAACGGTTGCGCAGGCCGTTTTGCGCGCCAACGCGGCCGTGGAGGCTCCTGCAACGGATGCGATTCCGGTTTCTACGGCGAGCTTTTCGCTGACGGGAGAGGAACTGCGTGCGTTGCCAGTGGCGGGGAGGAACTGGCAGGAGTTTTTGTCGAGCAGCATGCCGACGGGTAACCAGACGAATGGCGCGGAAGGCGCGGAATTTGCAGAGGACGCGCGACACGGCGGCGCGGTGTTGGTAGATGGCGCAAACCGGAAACTGGCGTTTAACGCACGTGGAATGAACCGGGCGGCGGGTGAACCGCCTGTCAGTGCAGGAACGAGTGATTCCGCGGTGCATGTGGCAGAGGCTGCAAGCGGTGGGCAGACGCATGTGGAGACGCGCAGTGGCGGCACGAATCTGCATGCGGAGGTTTCGTTGTTTACACGGCAAAGTCTGTGGGCCGCGCAGAATCCGTTTTCGCAGTGGGTGCAGGAGACGGCGCCGGCGACGAACACTACTGTGCCGGTGTTTACCGGGATTCCCTATACGCCTGCCGACCGCGAAGCAATCTGGAGCGTGGGTGTAGGTGGGCCGCTGCGGCACTATCGCATGAACTGGTTTGCGTCGCTCGAAGGCGAAGAGCGCAATAATCCAGGCGTGGCCTCGGTGAAGCATCCGGAAAACTTTTTTGCACAGCCCACCAATGATGAAATGCAGGTGCTGAGTGCAAGGCTGGCGTTGCCGGGCGCGAATCCTGTGGTGGAGGGGTTGGCGGCTTACTCGAAGATGTTGGAGTCGCTTGCGGGACTGCTGGGGCCTGCGCCGCGCACTTCGACACATTGGGCAGGATTTGCGCGGATTGATTGGGCCGCGACGGCGCGGCATCGCTTTACTGTGGAGGGAAGCGGCGCACATACGGATGCACCCGGCGGTGGACTGGCGCGAGCGGAGGAGAGCTACGGCAACCATAGTTTTGGCGCACGCAAGATGAGCGACGCCTGGCTGCTGGTGCGGTGGGAGGCGTTTCTTACTCCGCACCTGCTGGCGGTTACGCAGGTTTCTGCCGGACGGCAGATTATGGCGCGGCCTGCGGGCGTGCCTTCGGCGTTTGAGCAGGCATTCAATATCAACACGTGGGGCCAGTTGCCGCAGATGGTAGTGGATTCGCGCTATGGGTTTACGATTGGCAATCCGTCGCGGTTTGGCGCGGGGAGCTATCCGGATGAGCACAGCTATGAGGCGCAGGAAGGCGTGGACTGGGTTCATGGACGGCTGCTTGTCAAAGCTGGTTTTGATTTGCGCCACAATGACGATGCGATCAGCATGCTGCGCAACCACACGGGAACGTATCACTACTCGCGCGTGGAGAACTTTGCGGCTGATGCGCTGGTCTTTGCGAAGTATGGGCTGAATGGCGAGCTGAACCCGATGCAGCAGCACAACTGCGACGAACGCGGCAAGGCATGGCGCGATGCGAATGGGCAGCTGCATGGGCTGGGGTATTTGCCGTGTTACTCGTGGTACTCGCAGACCCTGGGACCGACGGCGTGGAAGGTGAGTACGAATGACCTGGCGGGATTTGTGGTAACGCAGTGGCAGCCGGCGAAGACGCTGGTGCTCTCCGCGGCGCTGCGGTGGGAACGCGAGCAGATTCCGCCAGCGATTGCGCTGGTAAATAATCCTGATCTACCCCTCACACAGAAATCACCAACGCTGGGCAATGAGTGGGGCCCGCGCGTGGGCTTGGCGTGGGGCAAGCATGAGAGCCGCTGGCCAGTGCTGCAGCTTGGCTACGGAATGTACTTTGGCCGCACACCGAACTCCGCTCTCCAGGAAGTGCTATCGCAGACCGGCTCGCAGAATGGCGATCTGAGTTTCTTCCTGCGGCCTACGGATAATCTGCCGAGCGGCACAGGCGGCGCACCGCCGTTTCCGTATGTGCTGGCCGGGGAGCCGAACACGTTTGTGAAGCCCGGCGCGGTGGAGTTTGGAGAGCAGTTCCACAATCCGGAGATTCACCAGGGCGTGGCCAGCGTAGAAGAAAATCTTCCAGGGCATTTCGAACTACGAGTGAACGCGATGGCAAGCTTGGCGCGCAGGCTTCCAGTAACGATTGACACCAACTACGAACCGCTGACACCTGAGGACACTATTACCTATACAGTTGTGGACGCGATCGGCGCGGGGCCTATCAAGACTCCTCAAGTGAAGGTGCCGTTCTTTGCATCGCAGCCTGCGCTGACTGGAACGAACGGCAGGTTGAATCCGAATTATCAGCAGATTACGCAGCTCTTGAGCCGCGCAAACTCAACGTATGAAGCCGGGACAGTTCGGCTTTCGCGCTCGCTGCGTGCGGGACTGGGCTTCCATTTGATGTACACCTACTCGCATGCGATGGATTGGAATCCGAATGAGGGTACGCAGATTTTGCGCGCGAGCATTCTTGATCCAACGGATTTTCAGCAGGAGTATGGCACGAGCAATCTCGACATGCGGCATTCTGCATCCGGTATTGTGTTGTGGCAGTCGCCGTGGAAGCTGGCAGGCACGAGTGGATGGCTTGCGAATGGCTGGAGCCTTGCCAGCACAGGACATTATCGCAGCGGCTTGCCGTACACAATGCGCACGGCTGGTTCGATTCCGGAAGAGTTCGCAAGCGATGGCGGCGTGATCGTGGGGCTTGGGCCAGGCATGAATGGATATGGCGGCGATAACCGCCTGTATGGAATTGGGCGCAATACGTATCGTTATCCGGCAACGTGGAAGGCCGACGTGAGGCTGGGCAAGCGCCTGACATTGCCGCATATTGGCGAACTTCAGTTGATGGCGGAAAGCTTTAATCTCTTTAACCACCAGAATATAACGGAACTTGAAACGACTGGCTACTACGTCGAGCCGGGTAATTCCTCTGGTGGGTTGCCGACGCTGAACTTCCTGACTGGATTGAAAACCGGGACCACGGAATTTGGACAGCCGCTGAATGTGAATGCAACGGATTTCTACCGACCGCGACAGATTGATTTTGGTCTGCGATTGCGCTTTAAGAATGAGCCGGATAGGGAGCCTTAATTCGCGGGCTCCAACCCACAGTTGCTCTGTACGCTCACTTGTTTACCGTCGAGTGCAAAGCAGGTTGCACCGTGAAGATCGGTGCTGAAGGTATGCACACCGGCATTTTGCAGTTCTTCCAGAATCTCCTCACGCGGATGGCCGTAGTGGTTCTGCAGTCCGCAGGAGATGACAGCCCACTTGGGAGCTACGCGGGAAAGAAACTCGGGATGTGTGGAGGTGGTGCTGCCGTGGTGACCGACCTTCAGCAACGTACTTGCAAGACCTGGCTCGGCTAGCATCGCCTGCTCTACCGGTCCTTCCGCATCTCCTTCCAGCAACACAGAAGTTTCTCCATACGCAACACGAAGTACCAGAGAATCGTTATTGGAAGGCTCAGGGCCAGGTTGATACTCCGCTGTTGGAGCTAATACACGAATCTGTACGCCGCCGAATTGCAGTGCATCTCCTGTGCGCATCCTGCGTACGGCTGTGTGCAATGAGCGTGCTTCGTCGAGCAACGCGTCATAATCCAATCCTGGGGGATTGTTGCCCACCCATAGCTCGTTTGGACGAAAGTTACGTAAAACAGCAGGCAGACCACTCATGTGGTCGGCATGTGCGTGAGTGAGAGCCACAACATCAAGATGACGAATGCCACGCGCCCACAGCGCTTGTGACACAACTTCTTCTCCCATATCGAAGGGCTGCCTGGCCTGCGATAGACCACCTCCGAATCCACCGCCATCAATGAGCAATGTCTTCCCGTCCGGCGTGATGAGCAAAAGCGAGTCACCCTGGCCGACGTCGATGGCTTCCATAAGAAGCGCGTTGGTCGGGTGTTGGAGCGTGCGCGGAGCAACGACTGCTAGAGCTGCGCTGGCCAGCGCCGCCCATGCAGTGCGCCGCGCCCAATGTCCCTTTGCGGCAAGTACAAGCGCGGTTGCAAGTAGTGTGCAGTATGCTGCGATTTGCCAGAAGAGTGGCGTGCTGACGCGCCAGTCACCGAGAGACAAGGAACCGAAATGTTGCACAATACCAACGCCGACGTGCAGCAAGAGCGCCGTTGCTGCTGCTGGAATTGCAGCGATAGCAGGAGAAACAAGCAACAGTGCCCATGTGAGCAATGCGGGGGGAAGCAGCACTATAAGCAGGGGCACAATCAACAGGTTGACTGGCAGTGCAAAGAGAGTAATGCGATGAAAATAGACAGCCATCGGAAAGGCCATCGCCAGCTCAACGATGGCCGTAACAGCAAGCAATTCGATGATGCGAAGACTGATGCGTACCACCCATGGAAATGCAGCCCATCCAATCCACTTGGTGAACGCCTTTTGCAGGCGTGCGGCAATCATACGCAAAATTACGCGAAACTGGGCGAGGCGTGGCTCCAGTTTGTTATCGATGGCAACGCGGCGGAGGTCTTTCATCGCGCGAATGTATGGCCCGACTGTTGCGTCCAGCATCGGTGCGGCAATGCCTCCAATCGCGACGACGGCCAGCAGCGTCATCTGGAAGCTTGCTTCAAAAAGGCTGCGCGGATTGGCACAGAGCATTACCAGCGCAGCAAAGCCGATTGTGTTGAGCTCGCCACGTTCGCGGAAAAACAGCCTGCCGATCAGATAGAGGCTGACCATGCAGAGGGCACGTTGAACCGGTGTTGCGAATCCGGTGAGCAGTGCGTAGGCGCATGCGATTGCGATAGTGATGAGCGTGGCCGGAACGCGCGGAATGCGCAGCCTGTAGGCGACCCAGAAGATAAGACCGGCAATGAGGGTGAGATGCAGGCCGGAAACTACAAGCATGTGAAACGAGCCGGTGCGTTCGAAGCCTGCGCGCAGCGAGGACGAAAGCATCGTTCGGTCGCCAGTAATCATGGCGGCGAGCATGATGGCGTCGTTTTCGCTCAACTGCAATACCGGTGGAAACTTCTTCATGGCTGCAGGGAACGCCAGCAATCGCGCAGCAGATGAGTGCTGCCACTCTGCGAGACGGCATTTGAAGAAGTGTCCCTGTGCGATGCCGAGGCGCTCTATGTGCTCAATATGCACGGACGCGGTAGAAGTAATTCCCTGCTCAAGCAGATATTCCGCGCGGTTCCATGCGCCGGGGTCGCGATAAACTTCCGGCGGATAGAGGCGTACGAGTGCGCGGATGCGCTCGCTGCAATGGAACGTTTGCGGTGCCTGCGCCAGGTCACTGGGCCAGTGAATGGTGAGGCGCACGGCACCGTCTATGGGCTTCTGCGTGTCTTCCGTGTCGCTGAGAATTTCCAGTGAATTAACGTGCAGGTCAATGCGCTGCGATTGAGATTCCGTTGCAGAGCCGTAGATGGATTGAGCCTGTTCGGCATCCATGCGCAGCAGGCCTGCATCCGTGACGACGCCCTCTACGGTGCGCAACAATCCATCGGATGCATGCAGGAGTGTTGATGCGGGAGCAGGCGCGGGCTGCATCTCTGCACAAAAAAGGCCTAGCAGCATCCACAGTACAGCAAGAGGCAGCCGGCGAAGGCGCAATGCGATCCACGCTGCTGCTGCACCGATGGCAACCATCAGCAGAGTGCCAATGAAGAGCAGGCCGGGACGGAGCCAGATTATGCGGCTGAGTGCAATTCCGGCAGCAAAGAGCCAGGCCGCGTGAAAGAGCGGCAACGTGGACGACTTACCGGATGTAGGGGAGTCCGGGCGCATCGTTGGAATGAATGGGATCTCTGACTATGAGCGTATCAAAGAAACCTTAGGAATGGCGCAGATGAATGATGGATTCCAGATGAAATGTTTGCGGGAAGAGATCGGCGAGGGCAGCCGACTCGATGGCATAGCCCGAGGCGAGGAGCGTGCGCAGATCACGGGCAAGCGTGGTGGGATCGCAGGAGACGTATATAAGGGATGGCGCCGCAACTTGTGCGAGTGCGGCAGTAACCTCGGCGCCAAGTCCTGCACGGGGTGGGTCTACGATTACGAGATCCGGACGCTGCCTTGCGTGTCTTCCGTGAAGGAAATCAAGCGTGGTGGCGCGGATGGCTTCGCCGGAGGTTCCGGCAAGGTTGGCTTCGAGGGCCTTTATTGCAGAGGAAGCGGTTTCTACGGAGAAGACGTGTTGAAATATCGAGACAAGTTGGCGCGAGAAAAGGCCGACACCTGCAAAAAGGTCCCATGCAATGGCACCGCTCTGATTTGCAACGACGCGCTCAACGAGCCTGTCGAGGAGGAATCGGTTGACTTGGAAGAATGCGCCATGATCGACTCGATAGTCGAGTCCGGCGGTTTGGTAGGTAAGCGATTGAGCACCCCATTTTGCAATCACACTTGGATTCGGGCCGCGGCCTTCTACGGCCAATTCTGCACCAATCAACGCGGGAATTTCCTCTCGAAGTTTGATTGCAAAGGGCTCGAGGTTCATCCGGGCCGGTGCCTGGATAAGAATGCCGACGAGCAGCTCCGTTTCATCCGAGTTTGTAAAGAGAATGATCTCGTTGATACGTGGTTTGGGTTGCAGTGTACGCAGATGTTTCGCGATTGTGAGAGCGGCTTTGACGAGAAGTGGTGCGGCGATTGGGCAGGCTTCAATGGGTACGATAGCGTGCGAGGCATGGGCTCGGTAGCCAGGTCTTCCTTGTGCGTCCAGCGCGAGGCGGATGCGGTTGCGGTATCCCCATGGCCCGGCGGCGAGCACGTCGATTTGTTCTGGCAGCGTGATGCCACTGCGTTCGAAGGTTTCGCGCAGGATGGCCTGCTTATAGCGAAGCTGCGCTGCGTAATCCACGTGCTGGTAGTTGCATCCGCCGCAAGAGCCGAAGTGGGCGCAGGTTGGCGCAATGCGCTCCGGGGCTGCACTGGTTATTTCTTCCAGCATTGCCGTCGCGTACCCGCGCTTGCCCTTGTCATCTACGATGCGGATGCGTGCCTCTTCGCCGGGAAGCGTAAAAGGAACGAAGATCGCCTTGCCTGCTTCGCGCGCAAGAAACGAGCCGCCGTAGATGGGCTTTTCTATCTGCACGAGCTGCGTGCTTGCTGGCGCGTTGCTCCCTGGTCCCGCAACAGGGACTTTGCGCGTGCCGGTTTGTTGCTTGCGCAGCTTCATTGCTGACTCATGTAGAAGAGGCTGAGGCGTGGAAGATTGTAATGCGCAAGCAACTGTTTTTGCACGAACTGGTGCTCAACCTGACGCAGCTGCACTGTGCCCATTCGGCTGCGATACGGAGCCAGCTCGCGCGTTGCATGTTCCTTCAGCTTCACCAACAGTTCTTCCGGCGCATCGGCGGTAAGCGCGGCAAATAGTTTTTCTTCGAGCACGGTAAGCGTGCGTTCGAGCGCTTCCGTGTCGAGCGGTTTGCTCTCTTCACCGCGAAGCTCTGCGGCGAGTTGATGCAGACGCGCAGCCGTTGCAGCTGCGGCTTGCTGCGCGATAGGCACGGACTCAAACGCGGTTGCTGATGTTTCCAGATGTGCAGCGATGCGGCTACGCTCAAAGCCGGTTTCGGTTGCTGACGTTTCGAATGCTGCGGCGCTTGCGCCGGAAGAGGCTTCTTGTAGCTCTTCTGCTGCCTCCATCACGGCTTGTGCGCACCATGCCAAGCCGTTCACGCGGCGCATACGGCCGCGCTGCTTGCGCTCTTCGTATTTATCGAAAGCATTATCAATGCCGCGCAGCACGGCTTCCAGCGAAACACCAGCTTCGCGCCATGTTTCGATCAGCGCCCAATCGAGCGTAGATAGAAGAAGCAGTGCCCCCCGACGCTGCTGGAAGCGCTCTTCAATTTCGGTGAAGTAGTTGAAGTAATTCCGCACTGATACGCCTCAGTGCGCGCGCGTACGGGGACGCGCCGAGCGGTTGCGCTCGAAGAGAATCTTCAATCCGTCGAGCGTGAGCATGTCGTCAATCTCGCGAACGTAGCGCGAGTCTTCGCTGATCTGGCGTGCAAGGCCGCCGGTTGCGACAATGCGCGGCTGCGAGCCAAGCTCTGCGATGATGCGTTCGAGAATGCCATCGACGAGGCCGATATAGCCGTAATAGAGGCCAGTCTGCAAGTGTGTAACGGTGTTGGTGCCGATGACTTTTGCAGGGCGCTTGATATCCACGCGGCCAAGGCGCGCGGCGCGGGCAAAAAGTGCATCGGCGCTGATGCCAAGGCCAGGAGAGATGGCTCCGCCGAGATATTCGCCCTTCGCGGAAACGACATCGAAGGTTGTGGCTGTGCCGAAATCAACGATGATGCACGGGCCGCCATAGCGCTCGAAAGCCGCAATCGAATTAACGAGACGATCCGCGCCCAGCTCAGCGGGATTATCGACCAGCACAGGCATTCCAGTCTTGATACCGGGCTCTACAAATAGCGGTTGCAGATGGAAATAGCGCTCGCACACACGGCGCAACGTGCTTTCAACCGGCGGCACGACGGACGAGATGATGATGTGCTTTACGGAGTTCGCACTGAGACCACTCATATTGAAGAGATTCACGAACAACACGCCGTATTCATCGGCGGTTTGCGTGCGATGCGTGGTGACGCGCCAGTTCGCGGCCATCTCGCCGGGCTTTTCGCCTTCCATGCGATAGAGCCCGAGCACCGTGTTCGTGTTTCCCACATCGAGAGTCAGAAGCATTCTGTCTTCTCCGCCCAGCTGATTTTGAACTTTATGCGGCGCGAATACCGCCGGTCTGTATGCGCATCAGGCCATTGGCCGTGCGCACAAGGAGAAATCCGTTCTCGTCCAAGCCTTCCGTGATGCCGGTGCAGGCCTGCGGTCCGTGCACTTCCACGCGGCGGCCACGCACCCACGTGGAAGCCAGTCCGACGCGCTGGGGAATCGTCTTTGCTTCTGCCGCTCCGCGCAACGCCAGCGTCTCCTGCTCCAGCGATTCTAGCAGGGCAATAAGCAACGCCTGGCGGCTGATAACGCGGCCAGATTCGAGATCGAGCGAGGTTGCAGGCGTAGCAAGATCTGGCGCAAAACGGCTCTGATGCACGTTGATACCGATGCCAACAACGGCGTAGCTCACGATGCCTGAGTCGGTTTGCGCTTCGGCAAGTATGCCGCCGGTTTTGCGTTCTCCAAGAAGCAGATCATTAGGCCAGCGCAGATCGGCCGTAAGTCCGCTGGCTTCCGCAATGGCCTCCGCAGCGGCAAGACCAGCTGCAAGCGGAAGCAATGGCAGGCGCACAGCAGGAAGCTCTGGACGCAGCAGCACACTGACATAGACGCCCTGCGCAGAGGCTGAATGCCATGCATGATCACCACGGCCTCGGCCTGCAGTCTGCTCATCCGTGAAGAAGACGGAGCCATGCGGAGCACCGGCGCGCGCGGCTTCCAGAGCATCGGTATTCGTAGAACCGGTGACGGGCGAAAAATGCAGCTTGCCTGCATAGATGGAGCTTCCGAGTGCGGCTTCAAGCGCGGAGAGTTCATACATATGCGGCGCTACTCCGCAACAATACTCATGGAGATATCCGCAGCGATGGCGGAGTGCGTAAGCGCGCCGACACTGATGAAGTCCACACCGGCTTCGGCGTAAGCGCGGATGTTCTCGAGCACGATGCCGCCGGAGGCTTCGGTAGGAATCCAGCGCTTTTCAACTTTGATGCGGTCCACGCAGTTCTTTACTTCCTTCGGTGTCATGTTGTCGAGCAGGATGGCTTCCGCTCCGCCCTCAAGAGCTTCTTCCAGCTCGTTCTTGGTGCGCACTTCCACCTGCACGCGCTGCGAGCCTTGCCGCTTCTCAAGCGCGTTGGCAAGCGCTGTACGCAGGCCGCCACCGAGCGAGATGTGATTGTTCTTGATGAGGATTCCGCTGGCGAGATCGAGCCGGTGATTGGTTCCGCCACCGCAAAGCACGGCGTATTTCTCAAGTGCGCGCAAGCCAGGCACGGTTTTGCGCGTGTCGAGAACGCGGGCATTGGTTCCCTTGATGGCATCCACATAGCGGCGCGTGTTGGTGGCGATTCCGCTCAAGTGCTGGATGAGATTGAGAATGACGCGCTCGCAGCTCAGCATCACGCGGGCATTGTGGCGAATGACGGCGAGCACCTGTCCTGCCTTAACGCGCACGCCATCGAAGATCTCCGGATGGCTTACGACTTCAAAGCGTGTCTGCGCTTGTGGGCGGCGGTCGAGGCGCGCAAAGATTTCCAGGAAGCGCGGCACGGCACCGAGACCACACACAACGAGATCCTGCTTGGCAAGGATGGACGCGGTGGCGCGCAGATTGGGATCGATGGTGAGATTCGTGGTCAGGTCGCCGGCGGCTTTATCTTCCACCAGCGCCTGCTCCAGCAGGACATCAATGCGAGTACTCTTCCATTCCATAGTGTTCAGTCAGCAGTAATCAGTTAACAGGATAAACCCGCTGCATAACAGAACGGGCCGCGCTTGCCTGTGCAACGCGGCCCGTCCTGGTTTCGTTGGTCATTGAGTTAGAAGGGATTCAGCTTGGAGAGCCCCTTCTTCTTCTTCTTGCTCGATGACTCATCGCTCAGGTCAGCCTTGGGCTTCTTCTCTTTCGAGTTGTTAGCCCCGGGAGCGATGTTAGTCTGCTGCCCGGTTCCAGGCTTGATCTCGTTGATCGGGTCAGGCGCCGCAGCAGGAGCCTCGGCCGCCGGAATCGCGTTGGGATCGGTCGGCTTGGCTACCGCGGGGACAAGCGCATTGGGATCGGCCGCGGCACCGGAAGGTGCATTCACGACCTCAACCCCTACGCCCGTACCCCCAGGCGCATTGCCCTGCAGCGGAGCGGCAGAAGGAGCGTCGCTGCGTGGCGGCTCGTTGACACCGGTAGGCGCCGCGGCGGGAGCCGGCGGACGGTTGGCATTCACTGCCTCCGTGTAAATCTTGATGTTCTCCTTGGTGATGTCCGGAGCGAGTGTGCGCTTGGGCGACTCCATATCCGGCTCGCCAACGTGCGAGGCCTCCACCGTTGTGGGACCGTGGCGGATCACGTCAAAGGCGCGGTCAGTAAAACGAACGGGCTGACGGCTGCGCTCTTCGGCATCGCTTTCCGCAATGGCCTCCTGCGTGGGCTCAGGAACAGGTCGGTTCATGGCTACCAGACGGTCGCGGGCGTCTTCCACGCGCGGCGCCATGGGATAGCGGGTAATGACCTTGGCATAGGCTGCCGCAGCCTTGTCGTTATACACGGCGGCAAGGCGCTCACGCATGGCTCCCGGCATGCCGTTGGCCATCTGGATCGCCTTTGCCTGCCCGGCGTAAGCATCGCCAATCGTCAGCAGAGCCAGGTCGCTCTTGGAGTAAAGCGGATAGGCGTCCACAACCGTCTGCAAGCGCGCAATGGAGGCAGCGTAGTTGTTGTGGCTCATGTAGAAGAGGCCGATCTGCGTTTCACGCTCGCCGAGGACCTCCTGCACATTGCGCAGGCGCTGCTTGGCGCGCGGAATGAGCGTGGAGTCGGGGAACATGTTGATCATCTGCCGGTAAGCCTTTTCGGATTCGAGCGCATTGGTGAAATCGCGGTCGGGCTTTTCCATCTGCTCGTAGTAGATGTCGCCCACCTTCATCTGCGCTTCGGCAGCTTCCGGCGCATCCGGGAAGAAGGTGATGAAGTCCTTGTACTCAGCTTCGGCCTGCGTGAGGGCCGCGGTGCCGCCTTCCTTGAACCAGGTATCGCCAACGGCCAGCTTGGCGCGCATGCGGTACTCGGAGTCCGGATAGGTGTTCAGCATGGTTTGCAGGTCGAGCCGGGCCACGTCGAACTTGCCCTTCTTGAGCGCGAGCATGGCCTTGTCAAAGAGCTCCTTATCGGGCTGCTTCGACTGCACGTTGGCCAGCGGATTGGCGCTCAGGTCCTGGTTCTTCTTTTTCTTCGGCTGCTTTTCGCGGGCAAACGCAACACCGCCCGGAACGAGCAGAGCGGCCAACGCGGCCGCGGCAATCTTGTGGGACAACCGGTTCATAACACCTCATTTGCGGCGAAGGATTCGTACCACTTCGCCTGATTCCATCCAGTTACATCTGTCAGACTTGCTTCGTACTGGGGGAACGTAAAACTTATTCGCCTGCGGCCTTGCGTGCGGCAGCCAGAAGCCCCCGGGCATCCTCTTCAGCCTTGCCTTTGCCAAAGACAGCATTGCCCGCCACCAGCAGCTCCGCTCCCGCTTGGACGACTCGCTCGATGGTATCGTGAGCCACACCGCCGTCCACTTCGATTTTAAATGCCAGACCCAGCTCTTTCCGCAGCTCTACGAGGCGGCGAATCTTGTCCAGCGAGAATTCAATGAACTTCTGGCCGCCAAAACCGGGGTTCACGCTCATGATGAGCACGTGGTGCACCATGGGCAGAATGTCGAGAATCAGCTCGACGCGGGTGGCTGGGTTGAGCACCACGGCCGGCTGCATGCCATGCTGAGCGATCAGCTCCAGCGTGCGGTGCAGGTGGCGGCAGGCCTCATAATGCACGCTGACCCAGTTGGCACCTGCATCGGAAAAAGCTGGAATGAACTCATCGGGGTTCTCGATCATCAGGTGGCAGTCGAGCGGCAGCTTCGTATGCTTGCGCAGGCTGGCTACGACGGGCGGACCGAGGGTGATATTGGGCACGAAATGGCCGTCCATCACGTCGACATGGATGACGGTTCCGCCGCCGCGCTCTGCGGCCGCAACTTCATCAGCAAGCCGCGCAAAATCAGCAGAAAGAATAGATGGCAGCAGTTCCACCATGGCTTTTGGGCGAATCTCCCCTCAGAGGTCAGTGTATCAGCCGGGAAACCGGGATTTCACTGCGCGGGTTTGACGGCAAAGGCCTGCTCGGCGCCGCGGAAAAGGCTTTTGAGGGCCTTCCAGACCAGGCCGATGAGCAGAACAACCACCACCACACCCGCCAGCGCAATGCCACCGGCGATATAAGGATGGACAGTGGCCAGCCACGTGAGGCCGACAGAGCCCACGTCTTCCGCTGTGCTGAGGGCAATGTTGGAAAAAGGCTCAGGGGAAGGTGTAACGGCGGCGCGGGCAGCGGTTTTGCCTCCGTGCGCGGCCAGGGCGATGGTTCCACCGATGGCGGCTGCCGCGGCCTGCTCCATTGGCGAAAGCCCGGAGGTGGCCTGATATGCCAGCAGAGCGGCGACCGGCACTCGAATAAAGGTGTGCAGCGCGTTCCAGATGAGGTCAAAGCCGGGGACTTTGTCCGCGAAGAACTCCACGCCAAAAAGCGCAACGGCAGCCGCGATAATCCACCAGTTGCCGAGCATTTGCAGCGAGGCGGGTAGCGCCAGCCAGTGCGTATGCGCCAGCAGTCCCAACGTAGCCACGGTGGCGTAGACATTAAGCCCGGCGGCAAAGGAAACCGCAACGAGCAGCGCGACGAGTTCCTGAGGGGGAATGGCAGGCAGACTCACGCACCAAGTATACGCAGAGGTGAAAATTTCGTTCCTACTTTTTCTTTGGTGGATTTGCTGCTGGCCTTTCCAGTTTTTTGAGCAGGATGCGGCTGCGAGCACGCATGGCGGCGGTCCCCGAGCGGCCTGTCATGCGCAGCAGGTCTAGCACAGTAGGCAATGAGACTGGGTCCTGCCGGGCAAGGTCGGCCAATCCCTGCAGGGCGGCGGTACGAACGATAGAGCTTTTGTCTTCAAGGTAGCTGTACAGGATTTGCGCGGCGCGACGGCATTCATCAGGAGTGAGTGTCATGCGCGGAATGGTTAGAGCGAGATTCCAGCGCAGCTTGTTTTCGGCGGCCTCGGCCAGCAGGCCCAGTAGAGGTTCCTTCCAGCGTTGCAGCAGCTTCGGCTCGTGGTAGGTCACGCGCTCCAGGACATCGGCGGCGCGGTTGGCTATACCGGCATCGTCATCCCACAGGCACTCAATGAGGCTGGAAATTCGTTTCGGCTGCGTGCGGATGAGCTCGACCACTTCTGGCACGCGGGCTCTTGCAAGACGGGCTCCGGGAAGAAGCATCGCACGGATATTTTCAGAGCGCGGCATCAATGAAAGCTATTTTTCTATGCAGGCTTCGCGGCGACAAGCTGTTTTGCGGCTATGCGGCCCGCTCCACGCAAAAGAGCCTTGATAGGCCAATGACCCTCCGCGTCCGAAAAGAAGATCTCTCCGGGGCGGCGAACCTCCGGGCGGTAGTACCAGCGCTTGAGCAACGCCAGATACCCTTGCCGGACGGTTGCACCGGGCGGCTCGAATGCAACGGAAAGCTCGGACAACGCAGCCTGCATGCGATCTTCCAGCACATTGCGCGACACCTGTGGTGTAGCGGTCTTTTCGGAGGAGGGTTCCGGCACAGGCATCAGCGCCATAGGCTGCGCAAAGAGCGAACTCGAGCCTGACTGCTCATTCTGGATGCGCATGCCAAGCGTGGAAAAGGCCGTCGGCCCACGCATGCGGCCATCTTCATATAAAAAGACCGCAACCTCATCCGGCTGCGCGGACTCCTGCAGAATCACGGCACGCAACTGATTCAGCGGCCGCACAATCTCGGCAGCCAATGAGCGCACGCCTTCCACGCGCTGCACCTGCGCATGAAGCGCAGCCGCAGATTCAAATTCAAGGTTCGCCGAAGCCTCGTCGCGCTGCGTCTTGAGCGTGACGAGCTTGCTGTCGCCGCGCGTGGCAAGGAATTTTTCTACTGCTTCGGATTCTTCTGCATATCGCTCGTCCGTACAACCCTTGTAGCAGGGCGCAAGGCACATCTTCATCTCGGAGTAAACGCAGCCCGGATGGCTCGGATCTGGATTCAAATCATCCAGGCAACGCCGCAGCAGAAAGAGCTTCAACATCTCTTCGGCATAACGCTCGGCCTGCGTCCGCGACGCAAACGGCCCATACGCCCATTCGGCTTCGCGCAGGCTGGGCCGGCTTGTCACCGTTACACGTGGATAGGGATTGCCGCCGAGAAAACGCACAAAGGCGGGCATGCGCAGGTGCATTCGCTCCAGGGACTTCGCCCCGTATACCTTTTGGAGCAGTTCAAACTGGAGGAGAAGCGCTTCAAACTCTGAGCCGGTGATACGCCAGTCAATGCGCCGCACACGCCCTGCAAGCTGCAAACGCCGCGGATGCTTCGCCGAAGGAATCAGTAGCCGCCCCAGCCGCCCGCGCAGATTTGGCGTGCGGCCAATGTATGGCTCGGCCTTCGCATCCTCGCCATACAACGCAAAGACACTGGCCTCGCGCGGCAACTGGCCCAGTGCGGCCTGCGGTTCTGCCGGGTCAAACGCGATGGATTGGAAAACAGGCTGCATGCAACCAGTCCGCCTTATGCGCCGGCGAGCGTCATGCCGTCAATGCGCAGCGTGGGAGAAGCCACAGGGCCGCGAAAGACAAGATCGTTGCCGATGGCCGTGACGTTGCGCAGCATATCGACAAGATTGCCCGCAATCGTCACTTCCTCGACTGCATGCGCCAACTGGCCATTTTCAATCCACAGGCCCGTTGCACCGCGCGAGTAGTCGCCCGTTACAAGATTTGTGCCAAAGCCCATCAAGCCCGTAACGTAGAGCCCATTCGGAATCGCCGCAATGATTTCTTCCGGCGAATGCGTGCCCGGCTCAAGGTAGAGATTCCCCGCGCCAATCCCCGGCGTTCCCGCAAGACCACGTGAAGCATTATGCGTAGACTTCATACCCAGCTTGCGCGCCGTGTAAGTATTGAGCAGATAGTTGCGCAGCACGCCGTTCTCTACAACCACCGTGCGTCGCGAAGGCAGCCCTTCGCCATCAAACGGCGACGTGCCAAAACCGCCCACACCATTTCGCAGCATCATCGTGTTGTCATCAATCACCGTCAGGCCTGCGGCTGCAATCGACTCGTCCAGCTTGCCAGCGAGAAATGAAGCACTGCGCCAGACCGCATCACCCGAAGCCGCTTCAAAAATTGAGCCTATCAGCGAACGAGCTGTCTCCGGCGCAAAGACGATAGGAACCTGCTGTGTAGGCATGCGCCTAGCACCGAGTCTCCGCAGCGTGCGGCGGGCTGCTTCCTTGCCGACAGACTCAGGCGACTCCAAGTCCGCCATTCGACGCGCGCCGGAGAACCAGAAGTCGCGCTGCATCGCGCCGTTTTCATCTTTCGCCAGCGGCACAGCCGAGATGCCCGCATAGCTGGTGCGATATCCGCCCACAAATCCACGCGAGTTGGCCAGCACCTTGCGCCCCGTCGAAGCGTCAAAGCTGGCGCCATTCGAATTCGTGATGCGCTTGTCATAGGAAAGCGCCGAGGACTCCGCCCATCGCGCCATATTGATGCGTTCTTCTGCCGGCAGTGAGTAAACATCGTCAAAGTAGAGTTTCAAGTCGCCGGGCAGCGAGCCAAACTCGCCCGTCTCCGGCAGTCCTGTAAACGGATCTTCTTCCGTAATCTTCGCCAGCGCCACTGCGCCTTCGACAAGCTGGCGAATCCCATCCGCCGTAAAGTCACTCGTAGAAGCCGAAGCCGACCGCTTGCCAAACAACACACGCAAACCCAGCGCCCGCGAACCGGATTCGGTGAGCGTCTCTACCTGTCCCATGCGCACATTCACGCTAAACTCATCGCCTTCGCTGACCACTGCTTCGGCATCGCTCGCGCCGGCCTTCACAGCCATCGCCACAATGTCCGCGGCAAGCGACTCAAAATCCAGCTCAGCCTTTTCTGCTTGAAAAACCGCTTCCGGCATCGTACCTACCTTCCCGTTCCGCCAACCGTCATGCGGTCCAGCTTGATCGTCGGCATGCCCACGCCGACCGGCACGCTCTGCCCGTTTTTGCCGCAGGTGCCAATGCCCTCGTCGAGCTTCAAATCATGTCCCACCATCGACACATACTTCAGCGCCTCCGGCCCGTTGCCAATCAGCGTCGCGTCGCGCACCGGCGCGGTAATCTTGCCGTCCTCGATGAGGTAAGCCTCGGAGGCCGAAAAGACAAATTTGCCGTTGGTAATATCCACCTGCCCGCCGCCAAAGTTCGGCGCATAAAGCCCTCGCTTCACGGAACGGATAATGTCCTCAGGCTCATCCTCGCCCGCCAGCATGTAGGTATTCGTCATGCGCGGCATCGGAATCGACTGGTAGCTCTCGCGCCTCCCAGAGCCGGTATTCGCCGTCCCCATCAGACGCGCGGAAAGCTTGTCCGTGAGATACCCCTTCAGCACACCGTTCTCAATCAGCACTGTCTCCTGCGTCGGCGAGCCCTCGTCATCCACATTCAGCGAGCCGCGCCGCCCAGCCATCGTCCCGTTGTCCACCACTGTAACCTTGGAGCTGGCCACCGGCCTCCCAATCAATCCGCTGAACGCCGAAGTTCCCTTGCGATTGAAATCCGCCTCAAGTCCGTGCCCCACAGCCTCATGCAGCAGAATTCCCGGCCAGCCCGGCCCAAGCACCACTTCCATCTCGCCCGCCGGAGCCGGAATCGCCCCAAGCTGCAAAATCGCGCCGCGCGCCGCCTCCTGCGCCAGGTTTTCTGGACTTTTTGGACCAGAATATTGTGATAGCCCAGAGCGCCCGCCCGCACCCGCCGAACCTCGTGTCGTTACTGCGCCATCCTTAGCGATCACGAACGCATTCAACCGGCTAAGCGGCTGCGTATCGCTGGCAAACGAGCCATCCGAGCCGGCAATCAGAATCCGCCGCAGCTCTTCCGAATAGCTCGCCCGCACCTGCACAATGCGCGAGTCATAAGCACGCGCTGCGCGGTCAATACGCAGAATCAGTTCCAGCCGCGCTGCCAGGTCCAGATCAAATCCGCCCAACGGCACCGGGTAAAGATTCGCCACCGACGCTTCGGTAAATCCCTGCACCGGCTGCTTCGCCGGCCCCGAAGCAATCAACGCTGCTGTCTTGGCCGCATGCAGCAGCCTCTCCGGGCTCAGGTTGTCGGTGTACGCATAGCCGGTTCGCTCTCCAGAAAGCACGCGAATCCCGCACCCTGCGCTCGTCCCCTGGCTGGCAGACTTCACAATCTGCTCGTCCACGCCCAGGCTCGTTGCAGTCACAGACTCAAAGTAAAGGTCTGCGTAATCGCCGCCGGCGGAAAGCGCCTCGCCAAGGCAGCGCTCCAGCAGCCGCTCGGTGATGCCAAATTTCTCAAAAAAATAACGCTTGTGGCTGGACTCAGATTGGGATTGGGGGGAAGCAGCCGGAAAACTCATAGTACTTATCAGTTTACGCCCATTCGCCACGTTTCTCCTTTGGTTCCGCGCCGTCGATTGTCCACAGACCGCTCTCTTGCACGTGGCCGCAAAAGTGCTACATTCGTCGCATGAAGAAGCTAATTGCCGCCTCCCTGTTGGTTTTGGCGTTTGCAGTCACTGCCTCTCCGGCATTTGCCTTGCACCACCATCACCGTCGTCATCGCCACCATCGCCACGTGTAATCACGCGGGATGCAACCGGAACGGCTCCGCGTCAGTTGCCTGGCCCGGAGCCGGCCTTTCTTGTGGTTCACCTTCCCCAAGGCGGTTCTATTCCAGGGCACATCCGTAACCACATCGTGGTAATGTGTGCTCATGACCACCCCCCATCCTGCCTCCGCTGACGTTACGGCTAAACTGCGTAATCAGGATCTGCGCTATCCCATCGGCGACTTTCACGCCGACGTCGTCACCACCACGCGCGCCCAGCAGATTGACACTCTCCGCCAGCTCCCGGCCAAACTGCGCGAGGCCGTGCACGGCCTCGCCGAAGCACAACTCGACACGCCCTATCGCGAAGGCGGCTGGACCGTTCGCCAGCTTGTGCACCACGTTGCAGACAGCCATACGAATTCCTACATCCGCTTCAAGCTCGCCCTGACGGAAGCCAACCCCACTATCAAGCCCTACGACGAAGTTGCCTGGGCTGCGCTACCTGACAGCCGCCTGCCGATTGCTCTCTCACTCGCCATTCTCGACGGCATCCATGCGCGCCTCGTCACCCTACTCGAATCACTCGATGAAAGCGACTTCGCAAAGACCTTTCGTCATCCTGAGCGCGGCCCCATGACCATCGCGCAAAACCTCGCGCTCTATGAGTGGCATTCGCTGCACCATACCGCGCATATCACGCACCTGCGCGAGCGGATGGGCTGGTAACAGGATGGCCTTCGCAGGCAAAAGCTCCGGGTTCGCTGCGCGCAAGAGCAGCGCCGCCGATACAACGGAATCCGTAGCGCCCGAAAAGCTCACCCGCGAGCTCGAAGAGTACATCGCTGCGCATCCCAACGCTGCCATCCTTGAAGAAGGCCGCGTCATCTTCGAGATGCGCACCGCACGCTACTCCATCACCGACTCGCATGGCCGCTGTCTGCTGCAACTCTGGAGCGACGAACGCAACCTCATGCGCACGGTCGTCGGCATTACGCCGCGCGCGCACTCACTGCGCATCCTTACACGCAAAATGGGCGCCCCCAAGCCGCTCGCGCTGGAGTTGGTCGCCTCCCGTGACACACGCACGCCCACAGCCCGCGACACCGCACGCCGCAACTATCAGCGACTGCTTGAACGCGTGCTCACACGCAACTTCCCCGGAGCAAAAGTCGACGGCTTCCGCAATGCCATGGACCTTGAAAACAGCTTCGGCCCAGCGTATATCCGCGGCCGTCTGCTGAAAGGTACCACTGCCGACGCGATCATCGGCGTCAGCGAAGCTGAGTCCGGCGCCATCATCGACGGCATCCTCACGCTCGGCCTCCTGTGGCTCAACTACTGCCGGGAGCGCACCGATACACGCCGCCACTTCGCCGGATTGAAAGTAATTGTTCCGGCCAACGCATGGCGCACCACGGCCGAGCGCATGGCATGGCTCAACCATTCCGCTGCAACCTTTGAGCTATACACGCTCGACGAACGCAGCGAAGAGCTCGTCCCCATCGACTTCCGTGACACTGGCAACTTCGACTCGCGCCTCGTTCAATCGTTTTCCGTACAGGCCGCCATCGAGCGCTGCCAGCGCGGCATCGACCAGGTCTTTGCTCTGCTCCCCGCAGGCGGAAAAGAACGCGTCGAAGTGCAAGCCCACTCCTCAAGCGAAGTTGCACTCGCACTCCACGGACTTGAGTTCGCTCGCATCTGCCGGGGCTTCGCCGCCAACTCCTTCGCGCAACAGAACGAAGTCACCTTTGGCGCAGGCCCGCATGAAACGCCGCTGAATGAAGAAACCGAATCGCTGGCCCGTGAACTCTTCGCACGCCTGTTCGCCAGCCGCCATCCCAGCGGCGAATACAAAGACCCGCTCTTCCGTATCCAGGCCGAACGATGGCTCGAATCGCGCATGAGGCACGGACTGCCCGAGCTGATGCCCGGCCTGCGCGGCGAGCTTATCTATTCTCAAGTCCCCGCACTCTCCATCAGCGACCGCAGCATGCTCGACATCCTCACCATTGACCGCAGCAACCGCCTCGTCGTCATGGAACTAAAAGCGAATGAAGACCTGCATCTGCCGCTGCAGGCGCTCGATTACTGGATTCGCGTCCGTGCATTGAACAACGATCGCTCCATCGATACAACCGGCAAATCGCTTTCTGCATTTGAGCGTAATGGCTACTTTGACGGCGCTCCTGTCTCGCCGCTTCCGCCGCGTCTCATGCTCGCCGCGCCGGCGTTGCGCATCCATCCAGCCAATGAGCCTGTGCTACGTTACTTTTCTCCGGAGATTGAATGGGAACTGATCGCACTCAATGAACACTGGCGGCAGGAACTGAGCATCATCTTCCGCAAACGCAGCGGAAACGCCTGAAGAAAAGCGCGCCGGGATGTGTATCCCGGCGCGCTCTTTCCCGCCTGAAACCATACCTACTCAAAGTGCTGGCCGTTGAGTATCCCGAAGACCTTCTCATACTCGCCTCGATTCGCCGCCTGGCTCAGGAACTTCACGCGCTCGGTCGCTATCTCCTGCGGCGTTGGCTGCGAAGTCAGAATCGCTATCGTCTCCGCGATAAAGTCTTTGAGAGGCATCGCCCGCGGGTCGCTCGCGCCGCCCATCAGGTCCGTCTGCACATATGGCGGAATGATTTCCAGCACTTCAATCTTCGTATCCTTCAACTGCAGCCGCAGCGACTGCGAATAGGAATGAATCGCAGCCTTCGTCGCACAATACGTCGGCGTCTGCGCCAGCGGAACAAATGCCAGCCCCGACGAAACAGTGATAATCGTTGCGCTCGGCTGCTGCTTGAAGTGCGGAATCAGCGCCGCCGTCAAACGAATCGGCCCAAGCAGGTTCGTCGCGACAATCGCTTCCGCATCACCCAGGTCCTCGGGCTGATCCAGCAGATTCTCCGCGCGCATAATGCCCGCGTTGTTGATCACCACGTTCAGCCTGGGGAACTGCTCAAGCAATTCAGGCACAAACGAGTGGATGCCTGTTGCCTCTTCAATATCCAGAACCATCGACTTCATGCCCGGATTCGCAGCCACCGTCTCGTCAAGTGCCGTGCGGCGCCGTCCGGCAATAATTACCTCGTTGCCGAGCTTGTGCAGCTCCTCGGCCAGCGCGCGGCCAATGCCGGAACCGCCACCCGTTATCAAAATCGTATTTCCAGTAGGATTCATTTCTGATTCCCTCCGAAAATGATCATACGGTGATGACTTTCTTATGGGAAGTAGGCGCCGAAAAGATTTATACTTACCTAAAAGAGAGTATCAAATGGCTACGAAGAAAAAAACCGCAGTAAAACCTTACGCATCCAAGCTCAGCAGCCCGGAAATTGACACACTTGTGCAAGAGATCATTGGTCGCGTAGCCGATAAGTGGACCATGCTGGTTCTGGAAACACTGGAAGAGCACGGCACGCTGCGCTTTTCGCAATTAGGAGAGTTGGTCAGTGACATCAGCCAGAAGATGCTGACCAAGACCGTGCGCCAGATGGAAGCCGACGGCTTGGTCACGCGCACCGTTTACCCGGTCATTCCCCCGCGCGTGGAATACAGCCTGACCGAAATGGGCCGCACGCTCAGCGAAGCCTTTTGCGGCGTATGGGTGTGGGCAGAGAAATATCACAGCCGCATAGAAAAAGCGCGCGCCGGATTCCAGAACAGAAAGACAGCACGCGCTTCGTAAGTTTGGTTTAAACCGCATATTCGAGCATGCCGGTTTTAAGCGCCTGCACATTCGCGCATGTCGCGAGCCAGTGTTTCCACGCGGCGCAGGTCCGTATCCCACGCAAACATAAAGCGCGCCGCACCGCCGATGAATGTGTAGAAGCGCCATCCGCGCTGCCGCAGTTTTTCCAGCACCGGCTCCGGCGCCTGCAGAAACACAGCATTCGCACCCACCGGCGAAGCAATGCTCACACCGGGAATATCCCCAATCAGCTTCGCCAGGTGCTGTGCAGCATCATTGGCGTGACGCGCATTTTTGAGCCACGCACCGCTCTCCAGCAATCCCACCCACGGTGCCGAAAGAAAACGCATCTTCGAAGCAAGCTGCCCGGCCTGCTTGCAGCGGTAGTCGAAATCCTCGCTCAGCTTGCGGTTGAAGAAGATCACGGCATCGCCCACGGCCATCCCGTTCTTCGTGCCGCCAAAGCACAACACATCCACGCCGCTCTTCCACGTCATCTCCGCCGGGCTCTCACCCAGGTGAGCGCACGCGTTCGCAAACCGCGCTCCATCCATGTGCAGCCACAGCCCGCGCTGTTTGCAGGCCTCAGAGATGGCACGCACCTCAGCCGTCGAGTACACACGCCCCGTCTCCGTGGATTGCGTAATCGTCACCACGCGCGGCTTGGGATAGTGAATGTCCTGCCGCTTCGTCGCCAGCTCGTGAATCTGATCCGGCGTCAACTTGCCGTTATCAGAACGCGCCACCAGCAGCTTCGAGCCATTCGAAAAGAACTCCGGAGCGCCGCACTCGTCGGTTTCCACGTGCGCCGTGTCCGCGCAGATAACACTGTGATACGACTGGCAAAGCGAAGCCAGCGCGAGCGAGTTCGCAGCCGTTCCGTTGAAGACAAAAAAGACATCGCAGTCAGTCTCAAACAACTTGCGGAAGGCATCCGACGCGCGCTCCGTCCATGCATCGTCGCCGTAAGACGGCGCGAAGCCGCGATTGGCTTCCTCCATCGCCGCCCATGCCTCAGGACAAATGCCCGAGTAGTTGTCGCTGCCGTACTGCTGTTCCGAAACACTCATCGAGGGAAATATCACAGTGTTCATGCTGCTTCTAGGATAACGCCGCCCGCACATCGGGCCGAAGTTTCCCACCAGCAGGACACACACACCACGCCAACACACTCCAACAAAGATTTCATACTACTGGCGTACAATCTGTTGCAATCTACCGGGAGTGAGGCTAATTTTTCCCGTGCAAATATGCCTGTACCCATCGCTGCTGAAATTTACATTCCGTCTTTTCCAAAAGACCCTGGCCCCTTGCCTGGTTGCCGCCACAGTCCTGCTGCCCTCCTTTGCGCAGAATGCCGCACAGACAACTCACATCCACACGATTCATGTCGACTCGTTCGGTAGCGGAGGCATAGCCGCGGCCCTGCGTCAAAGAATCATCGAACGGCTCAACCGTAGCGGACAGCTCAAGGCCATCGATAACATGGCATCCTCCGATGCCGTTCTGCGCGGCTCCTCCAACATCTGGGAAACCGGCTCAGTCGTCCTCAATCCCCGTTCCCACTCCTCACGTGAAACCACTTACCAGGGCTATCTCTCCGTCGAACTGGTCGATAAAAACAATCAGCCCCTGTGGTCCTATCTTGTTACGCCCAGCCGCTTCCGCAGCGGCAGCATCACGGACGATCTCGCCAACCACGCAGCCGATCGCCTGCTGGCCGCTGTGGCTTCCGGCGCAATCCGCGGCAGCGCGACGGAATCCGGGACTTCCGCCTCAGCCTCCACGCAGACCACCCTGCACGCAGCCGGAGCCACGCTCCCTCAACCGCTCTACCTCAAGTGGTTCGAGTCTTCAGGCATCTCCGTCACATATAACGCCACCGGTTCCGAGGACGGCATTGCGCAACTCACCGCTGGTAAAGTGGATTTCGCAGCATCCGACATGCCGCTCACGCCCGCAACCTCCACCTCGCAGCTTGCCGTCACGCACATTCCCACCGTCGCCGGCGGCGTGGTGCCCATCTACAACTTGCCCGGCGTCAGCAGCCTTCGCTTCACTCCGCAGGTGCTGGCCGGCATTTACCTGGGCACAATCCGCCGCTGGAACGACTCGCGCATTCGCGAAGCCAACCGCGACGCGCGACTGCCCGACGCGGAAATCTCTGTCATTCATCGCGACGACGGCAGCGGCACCACTTACGTCTGGACAAGCTTTCTCACGCAGGCAAGTACAGACTGGCAATCCCGCGTTGGCTATAGCACCCACGTGCAATGGCTCACTGGAACCGGCGCCACCGGCAGCGACGGCGTCGCCGCACTGGTACAAAAAACGCCCAACTCCATCGGCTACGTGGAGCTCATCTACGCCATCCAGCACGAGTTGAACTACGCCGCCGTGCAGAACCCCGCGGGCCAGTTCATCAAGGCCGACCTCGCCAGCATCACCGCCGCAGCCGCCAGCGCCGCGCAACCGGCAATTCAGGACGCAGGCAAAAATTTCCGCTTCTCCATCCTCAACGCGCCCGGCAAATCCGCGTATCCCATCAGCACATTCACATGGCTGCTGATCCCCACGCATGGCCTCGACGTGCAGAAGAAATCCGCCATCACCGCCCTGCTCCGCTGGATGCTGACAACCGGACAGAAAGAGTGTTCTTCGCTTGGCTACGCGCCACTGCCTCATGAAGTGGCTGCACGCGCTCTGCAAGCCGTGGATACGCTGCATTAAATTCGCATCTGCAGCGTTATTTCTTCAACGGCTTCCGCGCAAAGTAGTAAAGCGAAAATGCGAGCAGTGCAAATGCAATCACAGACACCCACGTGTGGTTGAGAAAATTCGACTCGGGGAAGTTGAGAATATCGCCCTTGCCCACTGTCGTTTCATATCCCTTGAGCGCCACGCCGAGCAGCCCCACAATACCGCCTGCTGCAATCAGTCCCGAAGCGTACAGCGAGCCCGGCGAAATCTCGCTATCGGCCTCCGCCGCATCGCCGCCCGCGCGCTTCACCGCCTGATCCACAATCCAGCGCACCACTCCGCCGCAGAAGATCGCCAGCGTCGTGCCAATCGAAAGATATGCACCCACGGCAAACGACAGCGACCGAACCCCCAGCAGTTCTACGGCAATGACAAGGAAGACTCCCATCATCACCAGCCCCCACGGCAGCTTCTGGCTCAGGATGCCGCTAATCACCGTCGCCATCAACCGCGCCTGCGGAGCCGCAGCTTTCTCGCTGCCAATGCCCTGCACCCACTGCACCTCAATCCGTCCCGTCGCCGGCGAGTAAAGATACTTCCCATCCGCCAGTTCCGGTGAGCCCACCGCATTCAACACCACGTACTCACTCTTATGATGCTCGGTCGTCGTCTTGTCTTCATGGATGACGGGAAACTGGTCAGGCAGTGTCTTCACATCGTTCTGTACCGCTACGCCGGGGTGCTGTGCGTTGATATCCCACGCACGCGGCGCAGCATCAAAGTGCTGCAAGCCGGTGTTCATCAGGTTCAGCGTGAACCCAATCGCAACCGTCGAAACCACCACGCCAATCATCAGCGCAATCTGCTGCAACTTCGGCGTAGCGCCAATCAGAAATCCCGTCTTCAAATCCTGCGAAGTATCCCCCGCATTCGCCGCGGCGATCGCCACCGTTCCGCCAATCGTAATGGCCAGCGCGCCAAAGGACGGAGCCGTCCATCCGCGAACTAGAAACACCGCGCAAGTCGCCATCAACGTGGCAATCGCCATGCCGGACATGGGGTTCGCAGAGCTGCCGATCAGCCCTACGATGCGCGAGCTGACGGTGACAAACAAAAATCCAAAAACAACAATCAACAGCGAAGCCGCCAAATTTGGCAGCACGCCCACATACGCGCCCGGCACCGGCTTAAACTGCAAAAACAAAAACGTAAAGACAATCAGCGCCAGCGAGCCAAGCACAACCGTCCGCATCGTCAGGTCATCTTCCGTGCGCTTCGGCTTACCTTCCGCCGCTGCACCACCGCGCAGGTTCTTCATGCCCGCGGTCAATGCATTCACAATCGTCGGCATCGTCTTCAGCAGCGTAATCAACCCCGAAGCCGCAACCGCACCCGCGCCCATCGGACGAATATAGGTAGACCACAATTCGCTCGGCCCCATTTGTCCGATTGGCACAGTGCCGGGATACACCGGATGCCCGATCTCTTTACCGAAGAAATAAATCAGTGGCATCAACACCAGCCACGACAACACGCCGCCCGCAAAGATCGTTCCCGCAACACGCGGCCCAATGATGTAGCCCACGCCCAGATACTCCGGTGTCGCATCCGCCTTAATCGACGAGCCCTTCAAGATATGTGCAGGCCCAAAATCCGGCCGAAACTCCGGCGTTCCCGGCCACGCCTTGAAGAGGTTCTCATTCTGAAAGAAGGTATAAACACTCCCAAGCCCAAGCCCAAGAAAAACACGGCTGGCCAGCGACCCGCCTTTTTCCCCCGCAATCAGGACATCTGCGCAGGCCGTGCCTTCGGGATAACTCAGCACACCGTGCTCCTGCACAATCAACTGCCGTCGCAGCGGAATCATGAACAGAACACCGAGCCATCCGCCAATCAGCGCCAGGCAAAAGATGCGAGCATACTCAAGATCAAAGCCGAGAAACACCAGCGCAGGCAGCGTAAAAATCACGCCTGAAGCAATCGACTGCCCCGCATTGCCCGTTGTCTGCACAATGTTGTTTTCAAGAATCGACGACCGCCCAAAGGCACGCAGAATGCTGATCGACAACACGGAAATCGGAATGGATGCCGCCACGGTCAGCCCGGCCCGCAGGCCCACATACACCGTTACGCCGCCAAAGATGATGCCGAAGATCGAGCCAAGCAATATGGCTCGCAACGTAAACTCCGGCCGTTTCTCACTGGCTGGCACAAATGGCTGAAACTCCTGCACGGCTTACCTCCCAACGCCGCACAGGGCGGCGCACTCACCTATTGAAATTGCGGAAATCCCCTAAAAGGGCGAGTGTAGCAGGACGCACCGCCCATGGTAATCATGTCGCTATCACACCTCAGAGCCAGCAAAATCAGCCCCTTGCTGGCGAGCTCCCTACGTAGGTAACCAACAGGTAGCAAATCCCTATTAGTCCTTTCGTTTTTCGACAACCTTGCAAAGTTCATGCAGAATTCATCCACACCAACGCGTCTCGTGCGGTTGCGGGGCGCGCTTTCCAGAAACATTCCCCCTGGGAACGTAAACGATAGGAGACCAGTATGCGCAAAACAGTACGGTGTACTCTCGCATTTCTTGCGGTTATGTCGTCCGTGGCGACGGCAGGCCACACGCAGTCCGTGCTCACCCACCATGTCCGCGAAGAGATCAATCGCGGCGAGGCTCCCTATGTGGAGCGCATGTCGCCCACTCAGGTCCTTCAGCTTGACCTTGTCCTCTCTCTCCGCGACCCCGCGGGACTCGACAAGTTCCTCGCTGACGTCTACAACCCCAAGAGCTCCAACTACCACCATTTCCTCACTCCCACGGAATTCACCGAACGCTTCGGCCCCACGCAGGAGGATTATGACCGTGTGCGTGAGTTCGCCAATACCTACAACCTCGAAATCGTAGGCGGAAGCCGCGACAGCCGCATCGTTCAGGTGAAAGGCTCCGTGGCAAAGATTGAAACCGCCTTCCACGTCAGCATGAGCAACTACCTGCATCCAACAGAAAACCGCGTCTTTTATGGCCCGGACCGCGAGCCAACCGTGGACCTGCCTTTCAGCCTGTGGCACATCTCCGGCCTGGACAACTTCTCCACGCCACATGCGCAATACTCCAAGCGCAGCGACGCAATCGCACGCAACGAGGCTATCGCTGCGCGCGGCGGGCGTCCGGTTGAGATAGCGAGCCATGCCACAACCGGCTCGGGACCATCGTCCTCGTTCCTTGGCAGCGATATGCGCGCTGCCTACTACGGTGGAACCGCGCTCACCGGCTCAGGCCAGACCATTGGCTTGCTCGAGTACTACGGCACCGATCTCGCCGACGTAACCACCTACTTCAAAAACGCCAAGCAGACCAACAACGTGCCCATCACACTGCTCTCAACCGATGGAACCAGCACCAGCTGCGTCTATACGCGCGCAGGCGGTGACTGCGATGACACCGAGCAGACGCTCGATATTACGCAGGCCATCGGTATGGCGCCGGGGCTCTCCGGCCTCGTCGTCTTCATCGGCTCCACGGACACCTCGATCATCAGTTCCATGACCACGCACACGCCGCTGGCTTCTACCATTGGCTGCTCGTGGGGATGGACTCCCGCCGACTCCTCGACTCTCGACCCATACTTCAAGCAGATGGCCGCGCAGGGCCAGAACTTCTTTGCGGCCTCGGGCGACAGCTCCACATGGTCTAAACGTAATGAAGCGTGGCCCGCCGACGATGCTTACGTCGTCTCCGTGGGAGGCACGGACCTGACTACCGCATCCGCCGGCGGCGCGTGGAAATCTGAAACCGCATGGTCTGACTCCGGAGGCGGCATCTCGCCGGACAAGATTGCCATTCCCTCGTGGCAATCGGCCTCCGGTGTCATTACCTCCACCAACAAGGGTTCGACTACTCTCCGCAACGGCCCGGACGTCTCAGCCAACGCCAACTTCACCTTCTACGTCTGCGCCGACCAGACCACCTGCACGGCCAACGAGTATGGTGGCACCAGCTTTGCCACGCCCATGTGGGCTGGCTTCATCGCGCTCGTCAACCAGCAGCGCGCGGCCAACGGCAAATCGAACATCGGTTTCATCAACCCCTACATCTACTCCGAGAACCTCACCTCGGCTACTTATAAGGCCAACTTCCACGACATCACCAGCGGAAAGTCCGGCAGCTACTCCGCCGTCACTGGTTATGACCTGGTAACAGGCTGGGGCAGCCCGACAGCCTCACTCATCACCACGCTTGCGGCACAATAAGTCCACCGCAGCGCAATCAACGGGAGCCCGGACGCAATGGTTCGGGCTCTCATTTTTGCCTTTACTTCAACTTCGGATTTGTTGATTCCTCCCTGCTCCGGTAAGGTGTATGCAATCACTCATTACGGAGAAGCGCATGTCCAGCCCCAGCCCCGGCGTAGTCAGCACAAGCGCAGCCGCAGTCAGCACCGGCCAGCCTGTTTCCAAGCCGCAGCGTCTCATCTCGCTCGATGTGGTGCGCGGCATCACCATCGCCTTCATGATCATGGTCAACAACAACGGCGGGCCCGGCTCGTGGGGCTTTATGAACCATGCCGCATGGAATGGCCTCACACCAACTGACCTGGTTTTCCCGACGTTCCTCTTCATCGTCGGCATTTCCACCGTCTTCGGAACAGAAGCGCGCCTCGCCAAGGGAGCCTCACGCGCCGAGCTGGCCAAACACACGGTCATCCGCGCTATCGTGCTCATCTTCTTTGGCTGGATCGTGAATAACTTCCCGCTCTTCCACTGGAACCACATGCGCTTTTACGGCGTGCTGCAGCGCATCGGCCTCTGCTACCTCGTCGTAGGACTTTTCTATCTCCTCGACAAGCGCATCGTCAGTAAAGTCGCATTGCTCGCCACCTGCCTGCTTGGCTACTGGGCTCTTGTCACACTCGTTCCCGTACCCGGCGCCGGAGTTCCCGGCCGCGACATGCCCATACTCGACAAGGACCAGAACATCGTCAACTACGTCGACCAGCAGCTCATGCCCGGCCACCTCTACGAAGACTGGACTACGCACAATCTCCGCGATCCCGAAGGCCTGCTCTCGGCTATTCCCGCCATCGGTACCGCTCTGCTGGGCATGATCACCGGCATCTGCCTGCGCAAAAACGCGCCGACCAACAAGAAGGCTCTCGGCCTCGTCATTGGCTGCGTAGCCTGCCTCGCCGTAGGCTATCTCTGGTCCATCTGGTTCCCACTCAATAAAAAGATGTGGACCAGCTCCTACGTCTTAGTCGCTGCCGGATGGTCGCTCGCGCTGCTGACGGTCTGCTTCTGGGCCGTTGAAGTAAAGAACTGGCGCAAGGGATGGACCTTCCCCTGGCTCGTCTTCGGCTCCAACGCCATCACAGCCTACATGGTCAGCGAGCTGCTGCCCGGTATCCTCAGCCTCTTCCGCCCCACGGACAACGGTCACACGGAATCGATTGAAGGCTTCATCTTCAACCACTTCAACGCCCATATTCCCGACCCAGGCTGGGCAGCCTTCAGCTGGTCGGTTCTCTTTGCAGCGGTCTGCTTCATCCCCGTGCTGATTCTCTACAAGAAGAAGATCTTCCTTAAGATCTAAGCAAGTCAGCAGGTCGGCGAGTCAGCGCTGACTTGCCGACCTGTTAGCTTGCTGGCTCACTATCCTTCTTCCCCGCCCCAAACAACCAGAGATTCAGTAGCAAAAACAGCGCTCCGCCCACCGTGAACTTCAACCAGACCGGTGCGGCGGAGGGCGAAAAGAACCCCTCCAGGCACCCTGCAATCACCAGCAGCGGAATAATCCCCGAAACCAGCCGCGAAGCCTCCATGCCCCCCTGTGCAATCGCATCCTTCCAGCGATAACCGCCCGGAAAGACCATTGCCCGCCCCAGCCGCAGACCCGCCGCGCCCGCAATCAGAATCGAAGGCAGCTCCAGCGATCCATGCGGCGCAACAAAGCTCCACAAGCTCACCGACATTCCAAAGTGCGCGCAAGCCGCGCCAATCACGCCCAGCAACATTCCGTTGTTGAACAGTGAAAACAGCGTAAGCAGCCCGAAAACAATCCCCCCGGCAAAGGTCACAAAGCTCACCGTAAGGTTGTTCGTCATAATCGCGCTCGTGGCCATCGGCGCCATGCTCACCACGGAGTGCGTCCACATCTCATGCCGCTCCATGGTGGCAATCATCGCCGGTCCCACGAAATGCCGCATGAACTCCGGTCGCGTCGCCGTCAAAATCGCGCCCAGAATCCCGCAAGCCACGGTCAGCGCTGTTGAAGCCGCCACATAATTCAGGTTCCGCCGAAAGATCACCGGATACTCATCGCGCAAAAACCTCAACAAAGTTGCAAAACTCGTTTTGCGTCCGGCATAAATAATATGGTGGGATCGAGCCAATAGTTGATTCACATGCGCGGCGTAGTTACGCGCGGTCCCGTCGCGCCGCAGTACGGAAAGATCAGCGGCAACCTGCCGGTAGAGCAGGGCCAGTTCTTCCAGCTCCGTGCGGGTCAGCTTTCGCACACCGTCCGCGTCCGCAGCGGCCAGCAATGCTTCAAGACGGCTCCAGTAAGGCCGCCGCTTTTGCAACCACAGGTTGGAGACAATAGTTGCCATGGGAACGAATCAGAATCAGAGTAATCCAGACGAGCACCTCATCGACACCCCCGAGCTTGTCGAAATTGAGATGCCGCTGGCCGGCCTTGGCAGCCGCTTCATTGCATTGCTCATTGATTCAGTCCTCTGGTTTGCCGCTCTCTGGGTCATCATCATCCTGTTCATTCTCTTACTTCCTGCCTTTTCCGCCTTCAACAAGCTCTCCGCGCAGTGGCTCTATGCCATCGTCATCTTCCTCGTCTTCCTCTTCAACTGGGGCTACTTCACGCTCTTTGAGGCCTTCTGGAACGGCCAGACTCCCGGCAAAAAAATCGCTAAAATCCGCGTCCTCCAGCGCTCTGGCCGCGCCATTGGGCTCTTTGAATCCATGGCCCGCAACTTCATCCGCTACATCGACCAGGTTCCCGGCTTCTACGCCGTCGGCCTCATCTCCGTCTTCGTCACCCGCCAGCATCAGCGCCTCGGCGACCTCGCCGCCGGCACTCTCGTCGTCCGTGAACGCATCCAGGAAACGCTTCTCTGGAACGACACCGTCTCCCGCACCATCCCCGCCACCAGCGTCACCGCACCCTCCTTCCCAATCCAGTCGTTCCCACCCGAGCCGCACATGCTCGTCACCCTGCCCCCGGCGGAAGTCGCCAGGCTCACCGCCAGCGATCTTGAAGTGCTCGAAAACTTCCTCACCCGCCGCCTCGACATGCCGCTCAATACCCGCGCCGCTCTGGCCACTCGCATTGCTGCTGCCATCCAGTCCAAGACCGGACTCGAAATCCCCGCCGGCATCAGCGTAGAGACCTTCCTCGAAGCCACCGCACGCCAGCTCCGCGACCTCGCCCGTTTAAACGGATAAGTGTCCGTTCCCGCACAGACTCAGCCCCCAACTCCTTGTAAACGTTTTATTTATTCGTACTACACAAGTTAGCATTCCCCTCTCTTTATGCCTATAAAGAGAGAGTTGACAGTTGATTCTGTACAGGAGTTAAATGTCTTCCGGCTCAAAGAGCACAACTTTTTGGTCTGCAAACTAAATCGATTAAGTATGCAGCTACCAAAAACCATAAAACTGAGTTTTCCTCCGTTCCACGCCGTACGCGCAAGGCACTCCAACCGGACGGCAGACGAGAGAAAAACCATGCAAGACCGTTTCTCAGACTGGGTTGTAGGCAAGATCAAAGTAAACAAACAAAAAGTCGCAACCAGGGCTTGATTCAAAAGGAAGGTCAGATGACAGCACTAAGATTTGCAGCGAGACATATACTGCTGCCGCTATTGTTCGTGTTTGCATGTGTAGGAGCGTACGCACAGGCAAACTCAACAATTACCGGCATTGTGACGGACCAGACCGGCGCCGTCGTGGAAGGGGCAACCGTAACAGTCACAGATCCGGCCACCGGGGTCACGCGCTCAACCGTATCGAGCGCTACCGGTCTCTATGAAGTCCCCGGCCTCAACGCCGGCAACTACAACATGAAGGTTGTCGCCAAGGGCTTCCAGCAATTTGCTCAAAACGGCATCGTCGTTAACATCTCCAACACCTTCCGCGTGGACGTAAAGCTTACCGTCGGCTCCGACACCACCACTGTCACCGTACAGGCCGATGCGCTTACCGTGCAGGCTGACTCCAACGTCGTCTCCACGCTCATCAACGAACAGCAGATTACGGAAATCGCCACCAACGGCCGCAATGTTGTGGCTCTTGCCGCACTCGGCCTCGGCGTCAGCGGCAACCTGCCCGACTCCAACATGCCCACTTCGGTCGGCTCCAACTTCGCCATCAGCTTCAACGGCCTCAACCAGGCACATAACATCTGGCTCCTGGATGGTGGCGAAGCTTATGACCGCGGTTCCGGCGGCAAGTCCTCCGTCATGCCTTCGCAGGACGCCCTCGGCGAATTCCAGGTACTCGCATCGAACTACCCGCCTGACTACGGCATCTCTTCCGGCGGCACCGTCTCCATGTCCATCAAGGCCGGAACCAGCAAGTTTCACGGCGAAGCCTGGGAGTTCATGCGCAACGACGCCTTTGATGCGCACACCTACTTCGACAACAACAACGGCCAGCACGCCCCGATTCCGGAGCTGCGCTACAACGTCTTCGGCGCCAACCTGGGCGGCCCGGTCTTCATTCCGCACGTCTACAACCGGAACCGGCAGAAGACCTTCTTCTTCGTAAACGAAGAGTGGCGCCGCATCATTCAGGGCACATCTACTTCGCCCATTAACACCGTGCCTCAGGGCGACGCCCCGACCAGCGCCGCAGATTTTGTCTATAACGTGCCGGTCTTCAATAACTCCGACCAGCTCGCACAGGGCGTAGGCAACCAGATCTTCGTTCCGACCGTTGCCGATCCAGTCTTCAACCAGAAGCTGGCTGCCGCCGGCCTCACGCCTGGTCAGCCTTTCCCTGGCAACAAGATTCCGGGCTCGCTGCTCGATCCCAACGCGCTGCTCTTCAACGCGACCAAGAACGTGCCCGTAGCCACCAACTCCAACGACACCTACACGCCCACCGGCATTACGCTGCCGACCTACGTGCGTGAGGACCTCTTCCGCATCGACCACAACATCAACGACAAGTGGCAGCTCTTCGGTCACTTCGTTCATGACTCCGTCAGCCAGAACTACGCCACCGTCCTGTGGTCCGGCGACAACTACCCGACAATCGGCTCGAACTTCGTGAACCCGTCCTACATGAGCACCATCAAGCTCACCGGTACGCTGGCTCCAGAAGTCCTGCTTGAAGCCGACTTCAGCTACAACGGCAACAAGATTCAGATCCTTCCCGTCTCCGCGGGCGGAGCCAGCGGTTACAGTAAGCCCTCCGGTTGGAGCGCGGCCAGCTACTTCCAGGATCAGATTCCCGGCGACCGTCTGCCGAACCTCGCCTTCAGCACCTTCGGCACCAACTGGCAGGTCAACACCGATCCCTGGCACAACGGCGCCGAGGATTATGCGGAAAACGTCGCCCTCTCGGTCACCAAGGGCAAGCATGCCATGAAGTTCGGCTTGGGCTACAACCGCTATACCAAGAACCAGATCATCGGCAGCCTGACGCAGGGCAGCTACACCTTCGGCGATGGATGGAATACGTCCACACACACGCCTTCAGGTCCGCTGACCGGCGACTCTTACCTCGACTTCGAGCTCGGTCTCTCCACGCAGTTCCAGCAGGCCAACGCCGACAGTGTCTTCCACTACGTCAACAACACCATCTCGCTCTACGCGATGGACAACTGGCACGTTACCAACCGCCTCAGCCTACAGTATGGCCTCCGTTACGACGCCCTGCCGCATGCGTGGGAGCGCACCAACTCCATCTCCAACTTCGTTCAGAGCGCCTACCAGTCGGCTCTTGCGCCCGTCTTCAACTCGGACGGCTCGATTGCGGATAACAGCCCCGGCGTACAGACCGTCAACGGCCTCCAGTACTACATGAACGGTGTTGTCATCGCCGGTCAGGACGGTTCGCCGCGCGGCATGGTCACAAACGACTACAACACCCTGCAGCCCCGCGTAGGCTTCAGCTACGATCTGACCGGCAACGGCAAGACGGTTCTGCGCGGTGGCTTCGGCACCTTTTATGAGCGCCTGCAGGGCAACGACATCTACGACGTCGCCGGCAACGCACCCTTTGTCTCAACACCGACCGCTACCAACGTGGAGCTGACCAACACCAGCTACAACTGGCAGTCTGGCGGCGCGGCCGCAAAGCCGCTCTTCGTCAATGGCCCCAACAGCCTCGCCACTCGTTACAAGGCTCCCGGCGTGGCAATGTACAGCCTGGGCGTGCAGCGCGAAATTGTTCCCTCGCTCGTCCTTGTGACGCAGTACGTGGGCAACATCGCCTGGCACCAGAACACCTTCCTGCCCATCAACAACTTCACGCTTGCAACTCCGCTCAGCCCGCCGGCAGGCTGCCAAATTGGAGCGGCGCCTGGACAAACCGGCTTCGTGCAGGGTACGTGTGCAATAAGCCGCCAGGTCGCGGCGGGCGCGGGCAAAGACCAATACGGAAACCCCTACAGCCTCTCCTCTCGAAATACGAACCTCGCACGCAACTATGTCGGCTTCAACGGCATGAACCAGATCTCCAATATCCTCACCGGCAGCTACAACAGCGCGCAGATCGGACTTCGTCAGCAGAGCCGTCACGGCCTCAGCTTCGAAGTCGACTACACCTGGGCGCATGAAATCGACGACCAGGTCGGCTCGAACGATCTCGATACCACCTCGAACCCCTGGAACCTCAAGTACGACAAGGGTTCGGGCTCGCTCGACCGTCGCAACATCCTCAACATCAACTACACCTACAAGATGCCTTTCTTCAACGCCTCCAGCGGCCTGGTTCATAGCCTGCTCGGCGGATGGGAGCTCTCCGGTGTCATCATCTCGCAGTCCGGCCTCCCGTGGGCAGGCTCCAACACCCCCGCCAGCGGCTATGCAGACACCATTGGCCTCGGCAGCGGCTACACCAACCGTCCCGACGTCATCGGCCACATCCACTACCCCAAGGCCAAGACCACCGTGGGCGGCAACAGTGGCTACCAATGGGTCTCCGGTGATGCCTTCGCAGCTCCCACGGCCGCATGGGACGGTGGCTCGAGCCTCGGCTTCGGCAACGAAGGTCGTGACGCGGTTGTAGGCCCTGGCCGCAGCAACTTCACCACCTCGCTCTACAAGTCGTTCGCCTTCACAGAGCGCGCACACTTCGAATTCCGTGTGGACAGCTTCAACACCTTCAACCACACGCAATTCAACGCCTTCAACAATGCGGCCGCGTCAAGCAACTTCGGTTTCGTGACCGGCGCGCAAGACCCGCGCGAATTCCAGTTCGGCGGCAAGATCGTGTTCTAAACCTTTAACCCAGCGGGCGCGGCAGCTAAGTCTGCCGCGCCCCTTTTTCTTGCCCTTGCATGGAGTATCCGCGCGCCGCACGCGCCAGTCGACATTTGTGGTGCTCCCGTTAGTCGCAAACGGTAGTCTCCGGGCACACCATGCTTCTCGCACCTTTTTGCTCCAAGGGCGGGAAAACTGCAAAAATGGTTCCCGCAATCTCATAGAGGCAAGCGTGCAACGGCTTTTATCTCTCGCGCTCATCCCGGTCCTGCTCGCACCGCCCGCAAGCACGCACGCGCAAACCACCCAGCGCGATACGGCACTCTCCTACGAACAACAGGGCAACCTCCCCGAAGCTGAATCCGCCTGGCACGCCATCCTCAAAGCCCACCCCAACGACGCCGAAGCCTACGCGCACCTTGGCCTCATCGCCGGCCACCAGGAGCATTACAAGGAAGCTGCCACACTCTATCGAAAAGCCCTCGCGCTAAGCCCCAGCCAGCAGGGTGTGCGACTCAACCTCGGCCTCGCGCTCTTCAAAGCCGGCGAAATGAAGGAAGCCGTTCCCGTCTTCGCGCAGCTTCTCAAATCCGCGCCGGCAGACTCACCCGACGCGCAGCGCTACACCATTCTGCTCGCCATGTCGCACTACGGCGCCGCACAATATGCTGAAGCCGTCCCGCTGCTCAAGCAGGCCGCCGCCAACGACGCGCAAAATCTCGCCATCCGCATGACGCTCGCGCACTCCTGCCTCTGGTCCAGGCAGTTCCAGTGCGTCCTCGACACCTACCACGAAATACTTTCGCTCAACGCTGAGTCCGCCGAAGCCGATATGCTCGCCGGCGAAGCCTCCGACGAGCTCCACGACCGTGGCGGGGCCATCGAGCAGTTCCGCGCCGCAGTTAAAGCCAATCCCACCGAGCCCAACGTCCACTTCGGCCTCGGCTACCTGCTCTGGACGCAAAGACTGTTTGAAGAAGCCATCACCGAGTTGCAGGCCGAGCTGGTCAACGACCCGCAACACGCGCAAGCCATGCTCTACCTCGGCGATGCTTACACCCAGCTCAACCAGCCCGAAAAAGCCCGCCCGCTGCTTGAAAAAGCCCTCACCACGAACCCCAGCTTCTGGCGCGCACATCTCGACCTCGGCATTCTCGACGCAGCCGCCGGCCACAACGACGAAGCCCTCCGCCATATGGAACAAGCTGCAAAGCTACAGCCCAACGAGGTCAACATCCACATGCGTCTCGGCCGCCTCTACAAAGCCATGGGCAATAACGCGCAGGCCAAAGCCGAGTTCGCCAAAGCTAACAACCTCACCCACGCCGCCGACGAAGGTGTGCTGAAAGAGATGACGCCCAAATCGCAGCCCGCGCCATCTCCCACGCCTCAATAAGTTGTCACCTGGTTCGTATGCTGGCGCAGATACCAGCAAGGACTCGACGTGTCCTTCGCATAAGGCGGCAGCGGAAACATCGTCTTCGTGCAGCTCCACTGCTCCTGCCCAAGGTAATCTGACTCCAGCTTGTTGTTCTTGAGCGGCGCATTCACAAACAGGCTCACCGTAATCTTGTCCGTCGGCGACCCGCGCAGCAGAAACACCGCCCAGTCACCCAGGTAAAGCGCCGCCGCCAACACAAGCAGAGCAATCACACCCATGCGAAGCAACCGAATCATTCGTTTGAATCCTCCACACCCGCGCCAATTCCACGCGGCGCAACACCCGTAATCTGATCCCGTCGAGCCTTTCGCAACACACGCTCCAGTTGCTCCGCACCCTGCACAACCGGCAGCCCCTCCGCGCGAATGTTCGAAATACAAATTCGCTCCGCATCCGTTTTGCCCGCGCACGGCTGCCACGTCACGTAAGCTCCCAGCGAATCCGGCGAGCTAAGCCCTGGCCGCTCTCCAATCAGCACCAATGCCATTCGCGCCCTCAGCTTCTCGCCAATCTCATCACCAACAGCCACGCGCCCCTGCTCCACAATCGCAACCGGAGCAATCTTCCAATCCGCCAGTCTAGGTAACAGCTCTTCCAGCAACGGCCCCGCATGCCGCTCGACAGCCAGCGCCGAAAGCCCATCCGCCACAATCACCGCCAAATCCGCGCCTTCGCAATCCAGCTTCGCCAGCGCCGCGCAACTGGCCTCATCCAGCTTCCGCCCTAAATCCGGCCGTTGCAAATACTCCGCCCGATCCTTCGCCGCCGAATGTAAAACCATTGCCGCATCATGCGCCCCGCGCTCAATCTCAACAGCCAGCGCCGCAGCGTCCAGCCGCGCATGCACTGCATCGCGAGCCATCGCATGCGCCGCCTGGAAACTCAACACATCGCGCGTCTGCTGGCTCACGCCCGTGCGTCCTAACCCCACGCGCGCCGGAGTCAACGCACGCAGCTTCGCCGCAATCGCAGCATTCGGCACCAGCATAACGTCGCTCATGCCGTCAATAACCTTTCCGGCTGACTCGCTTCCAACGCAAGCCGCGCAAATCCATCTCCGCCGAGCCACGCCTCAAACTCCGGCGCCGGCTTCAACCCCAACACGCGCCGCACATACAGCGCGTCATGGAAACTCGTGCTCTGATAATTCAGCATCACGTCATCCGCGCCCGGCACGCCCATGATGTAATTCACGCCAGCCGCCCCCAGCAGCGTCAGCAGCGAATCCATATCATCCTGGTCCGCCTCTGCGTGATTCGTATAGCAGACATCGCACCCCATCGGCAGCCCCAGCAGCTTCCCGCAAAAATGATCCTCAAGCCCGGCGCGGGTAATCTGCTTGCCGTTATACAAATACTCCGGCCCGATGAAGCCTACCACCGTATTCACCAGCATCGGCGCAAACTTCCGCGCCACCGCATAAGCCCGCGCCTCCAGCGTCTGCTGGTCTACTCCCAAACCACCTGCTCCAAAATGTGCATTCGCTGAGAGTGCCGAGCCCTGCCCCGTTTCGAAGTACATCACGTTCTGCCCAACCGTCCCACGTGCAAGCTTCTGTCCCGCCTCATTTGCTTCCTTCAGCAGCGCAAGGTTCACTCCAAAACTCCGGTTCGCCCCCTCCGTCCCCGCAATCGACTGAAAGATCAAATCCACCGGCGCGCCCATCTCCAGCGCCTTCATCTGCGTCGTCACGTGCGCCAGCACGCAGCTCTGCACCGGAATCGCAAATCGCTCGCGCACCGCGTCAATCAATCGCAGCAGATGCGTCGTAACCTTCGCCGAGTCGCCTGCCGGATTAATCCCGATCACCGCATCGCCCGACCCCATCAGCAACCCATCCAGCATGCTCGCGGCAATCCCCGCTGCATCATCCGTCGGATGATTCGGCTGCAACCGCACACTCAACCGCCCCGGCAAACCAACCGTAGTCCGGAACCGCGTCACCACGCGAATCTTCCTGGCCGATGCAATCAAATCCTGCACACGCATCAGCTTGCTCACCGCCGCTGCCATCTCCGGCGTCAGCCCCGTCGCAAGCGCCGCCAACCTCTCCGCCGTCGCCTCATCGGAAAGCAGCCAGTCCCGCAGCTCACCCACTGTCAGTGACCGCACAGGGGCAAACGCAGCCACATCATGCTCCTCCACAATCAGCCGCGTAATTTCATCCTGCTCATAAGGCACCACGGCCTCACTCAAAAACTGCACCAGCGGAACATCGGCCAGCGCGCACTGCGCCGCCACGCGCTCCTCCGCCGACCGCGCCGCCACACCTGCCAGCACATCCCCGCTCCGCTCCGGCGTAGCCTTTGCCAACAGCTCGCGCAAATCCGCAAACCTGTACCGCACATTCCCGATTGTGTGGCCAAAGCTCATCGCAGTCCTCAGAATGCTCCTTCCAGCATATCCGCAATTCACCGCGATTTTTCCCTTCCATGCGGTATCCCGTGCTAGCCTTTCCGCAATGCCGCGCCTACCGCTGCTTCTCGAATTCTTTGTATTATTCGTAGGCCTTCCACTCGCCTACCGCTTCGCGCCCGTGCGAATTCCCGCCCTGCCCGTGCTATGGGCCGTAGCAATCTACGCATGGATTCAGTTGATGCGCGACACCCGCTTCCACCGCACGCAGTTCTGGAACATCGGCACACTCCCCAGCCACATCGCCATCATTCTCACCATCTTCGCAATCGCCGCATTTCTCATCTGGCTGGGCGTGCACCTGCTCGCACCGCATCTTGAGTGGAGTTTCGTGCGCCGCAATCCCGCCTTCTGGGCCATCGTCATGGTCGCCTACCCCATCCTCTCCGTATACCCGCAAGGCATCATTTACCGAGCCTTCTTCTTCGAGCGTTACAGCACAATCTTCCCTTCGCACTGGGCCATGGTCATAGCCAGCGCCGCAGCCTTCGCCTTCATGCACATCATCTTCCGTAACCCACTCGCCGTCACACTCACCTTTGCCGGAGGCCTGCTCTTCGCCTCACGCTATGCGGAGACATCCTCACTTGCAACGTCGAGCTTCGAGCACGCCCTCTATGGCTGCTGGCTCTTTACCGTCGGCTTGGGCCAGTACTTCTACCACGGGACAATCTCCACCATGGGCGCCACCGTACGTACAGCAATGCGCCACTAAGGCCTAAACGCAAAAACGCCTCGGGCGCAATGCCCGAGGCGTTTTTGATCAACAACTCTCTTAAAGTTTCAATGAAGCCGCCCTCGGTGAAACGCCGCTCAACTCCGCCGCACGCGCCTCCGCATAAGCCGCCGCACCCAGCACAGCCGCACGCGGCTCAAGAATCACCCGCACCGGCGTATTGATAAGTAGCTGGCTCATGCGCCCCTTATCCGTGAAGGCCTTGATAAACGTGCCATCCTTCAGCTTCTCGATAATCCGCGGTGCAATGCCGCCTCCAATGTAGAGCCCGCCCACAGCGAGAATCTTCAGCGCAAGATTGCCAGCTTCGGCGCCATACGCCGAAACAAACATATCGAGCGTCTTTTCACAAATCTCGCTCTTCGCTGCCAGCGCATTCTCCACAATCACGGCATTCGGGTCAACCACGCCTGCAATCTGCTCGCCAAGCCACGACTGCACTTCAAGCCCGCGCACATCGCGCAAAAACTCAAAGATGTTTGTGATGCCCATGCCGCTCACCACGCGCTCCCAGCTGATGCGCCCGTTGTACTTCTGCTTCAAAAACCGTAGCAGGTCAATCTCATCTTCATTGCGCGGCGCGTAATCGGCATGCCCGCCCTCAGACGGATACGGACTATGCTGCCGTCCATTCCATGTCAGCAGACCTTCGCCCAACCCAGTGCCCGCCGCAATCAGCGCGCGATTACCCGCCTGGCTCGGGTCGCCTTCAGAAAGCGTATAAATCTGGTCCGCCCTCAACTCCGCAATGCCGTAGCCGTTCGCTTCGAGATCATTGATGAGAAACACATGCGGAATTCCCAGTAACTTCTGCAGCTCACGGCTATCAATCGTCCACGGCAGATTCGTCAGCCGCAGCCGCCCATCGCGCACCGGCCCCGGCACGCCAAAGCACGCCGCCGTAGCCGAGTCCGCTCCCAGGAACTCCTTCACAATCTCTTCAAGGCCCGCATAATCCTTCGCCGGATAGCGCTCTTCGCGTACAGCCTTCAGTTGCCCAGCTTCAAAGTCATACAGCAGCAGATTTACTTTAGTGCCGCCCACATCGCCGGCAAGAATCATCGTGTCTTCTCCAGAACTCCCCGGCCTTCCGCATCCGGCGCGGGAAGTAACGCCGCGGCAGCCTTATCTAAGAGCAAAGTGAGTATACCGCTTGAGGGCCATATCAGTTGACTCGGCAGTGTCTCCACATCGCGCGGTCCCAGGAACACTTCTTTCAGGCGCTCCGTCTTGCCCGCTCCCGCAATCAGGAAGAAAACCTCGCGGGCAGCATTAATCACCGGCCACGTCAGCGTAATGCGCCACGTGTCTTTCTGCGATACCCGGTTCGCCACTACCAGCTTGCTCATCTCGTGAATCGCTTCTGTATGCGGGAACAACGAAGCAGTATGCCCGTCGTCGCCCATGCCCAGTGAAATCAGATCAAAGGTTGGAGTCTCCGCGCCTTCCAGCCGAAAGCTATTCCGCAGCTCTGACTCATACCGCGCTGCTGCAACCTCTGGCTCCAGCTCGCCTTCCATGCGATGAATCTGTTCCGGCTTCAACAGCACATGGTCGAGCAGCGCTTCCTTCGTCATGCGGAAGTTGCTGTCCGCATCCGTAGGCGGCACCGTACGCTCATCCACCCAGTAGAGCTCCAGCTTCTCCCAAGGCATCGCCTTCAAAAACGGCTCCGCCGGATCGGCAAGAATCTGAAACGCTTCCTTCGGCGTACTGCCTCCGCTGATGGCAATGCGCGCAATCCCGCGTGCCGCCACCGCTTCCTGAACTTTCTCGACAAAATACTGCGCCGCGCGCCGCGCCAACGCATCCGGATCCGACTCGACAAAATACTGCACAGTGAGTTTGCTGGCCATAGGGGAAATCCTGCTCCTCGGTACTTCAGCTTATAGGGTAACGGTGAGAAACATGTTGAATTTTTAGGATGGAATGGCCCAGACAGAAGGGCCTGGCTTACATATCTGACTTACTTACCAAGATAATCGCGGTACTGCAATTCCAGCACACCCACCGAGCGCGCCAACTGCAGCTTCGAAACATTGTATTGATACAGACTCTCAACAAAATTATTCTGCGCCGAAGCCAGCGAAGCCTGCGCCGTCACCAGCGGCAGCGTATCATCCACGCCCGCATTCACGCGCTCCGTCTCATCGCTCAGCTCGCTCGTCGCCAGCTCTACATTCGACTTCGCAACATCCACAAGCTTCCGGTTCGCCTCAAGATCCAGCAGCGCCGTGCGAATCTGCCGGTCAATCTGCTGCCGCAAATCATCCAGTTGATCCTCTGCCGCATTCCACTGCGCCTTCGAAGCATCAATGTCGCCGCGCAGCCCCGCCTCGCGGAAGATCGGAAACTTCAACTCGCCGATCGCCGAAAACGTCCCATGCGCGCCAATGCTGGTAACATCCGTCACGCCGTAGTTCCCATGAAAGGTCAGCGTAGGCAGCCTCTGCGCCCGGTACGCCTGGTGCACTGCCTTCAACTCCTGCACCTGGTTGATGAGGTTCTGGTAATCCTGCCGGCTCTTGTACGCCGTCGCGCGAAGCTCCTCCGGCGTCTGCGTCACCAGCTCGCTGTAAGGCGAGCGTTCCGTCAGCTCAACCTTCTGCCCAGGATCCACGCCAATCTCTCGCTTCAGCAGAATCAAATCCTTCTCAAAGGCATTTTCTGCCGCAATCCGCGCCTGCTGCTCGGTCTGGTACTGCACCCGCGCCCGCAGCTCATCCAGATTGGCCACTGTGCCTGCCATGTGTGCATCATGCGCGTGGTTATACGCAACCAGGTCGGCCTGCTCCTGCGCCTTTGCGTCTTCCACTTCGCTCGCCGCTGCAATCGCTCGCAGGTAAGCCGTAGCCACCTGCTGCACCACCTCGCCGCGTGCCCGCATCTTGGCGTAATACGCCGCGCGCATCCCCGCTCCTGCAGCTTTGTACCCTGCAATCACCGGCCCGGAAAACAGCGTCTGGTCGTAGTGAATCTGCCCTTCTGTCACTTCCGCCCGCGTAATCAGCGACAGGTTCGACAAATCCGTTCCAGTCGGCAAAATCCCCGCAAACTTCGCAATCAGGCTCGGCCCAAATCCCTGCGCCGCCAGGTTGTACATGTGGTAGCCGGTATCGCCGGTCAGCGAAATTGTAGGCAAAAACTGCTGCACAGCCTGGTTCAGCTGCCCATGCAGATTCTTTTCGTCATTCTGCGACTCTTTCAGCCCAAGATTGTTGTCCAGCCCACGCCGCACCGCGTCATCCAGCGACAGACGTAGCGTCTCCTCCGCAACCGGCTGCAGCGTCACGCTGCCATAAAACGCATTCTGCGCAGAAGAGGGATTCGACTGCGCCACAACAACAACAGGCGCAGCGCCAAGGACTGCAACGAAAGCGACAGACCCCCACCGGGCAAAAGAAGGAACAGTTCGGCTCACAAGCATCATTCTCTCAGATGTCTAAGCCGCCTCGTCGGATTCGATTTGCAGATGGAAAAATCAAAACAAATCAGAGAGGTTTACCCTGTGTAGCCAAAATGGCTACACTATTGCCGGAGGCTGATTATGCGATTGGTTTCGCTACGAGAGTTTCGTACCCGCGGCGCAAAGGCTCTTGAAAACGTGCCAAAGGGAGAAACGATCCTGCTCGTCGGCCAAAAAGGCCCAGCTTATTTCCTGGTTCCAGCCATGGGAGACCTCGCTGCACAGGAAGACGATATTAACCTCGCGATTGCGAAGGCCAGCTTACGAGAAAATTGGCGGCTCGCACGGGAGAATCCCATTTCTGACGAAGAGATCGAACAGGAGATTCAAGCGGCTCGTGCTGAACGGCGCGAAAAAGAGATGAAGAAAAGCGCCTGATGCGTCTCATCGTTCTCGACACCAATGTGATTGTCTCCGCCGCACTCAAGCCCGAGAGCATTCCTGCGTACATTGTGATGAAGCTGGTTCTGGAAGGACCGGTTTCAACAGTGACTTGCCCGCCTGTAACCTCGGAATATCTCGATGTAATCGAACGACCTAAATTTACCGGTTACGGTTTTCCTCCCGAGTGGCTGGACCGGCTTATTCGGAAAAGCATACAGTTACCTAAGCCTCGATCATGGCACAACCTGCTACCCGACCCGAAGGACAAGCCTTTCGTCGTACTAGCGCATGCAGCTGGCGCTTGGCTAGTCACTGAAAATAAGAAACATTTCCCCGAATCCGCTTGTAACGACGTTACCGTGATTTCGCCCGCGGAATACCTGAATCACTTTGTTTCTCACGCTGCTTCATAAGCCCCAGCGTTCGCAGTATCTCGTCGTCGTAGTATGCAGTTTCAATGTCTCCGCGAAACTTCTTCACTCCTCCTCTTCCTCCACCGGCCGCTTCGCGCTCGCCAGAATCTTCTCCGCAACCGCTTGCGGGACCACATCATAGTGGTCAAACTCCATCCGGTAGCTCCCCTTCCCCTGCGTCATCGCGGTGAGCTGAACACCATAGCTCAGCATCTCCGCCATCGGTACCTCGGCATTGATGACCGTATTTCGTCCCCGCGCATCCATCCCCTGCACGCGCCCACGCCGCCCATTCAGATCGCCCATCAGCGTCCCGGCAAACGCCTCCGGAGCCTCAATCTCCACCTTCATAATCGGCTCCAGCAGGCATGCCTTTGCCTGCGCCATGCAGTTCTTAAACGCCAGCCGCCCCGCAATCTTGAAGCTCAGTTCATTCGAATCCACATCGTGATAGCTGCCGTCATAAACCGTAGCCTTAAAATCCACCACCGGATAACCGGCAAGAAATCCCCGCGAAGCCGACTCCAGAATCCCCTTCTCCACAGCCGGAACAAATTGCCGCGGAATCGACCCGCCAAAAATCTCACTCGCAAACTGGAAGCCCGACCCACGCGGCAGCGGCTCAATGCGAACCTTGCAATCGCCGAACTGCCCATGCCCGCCCGTCTGCTTCTTATGCCGCCCCTGCGCCTCAGCCTTGCCGCGAATCGTCTCGCGGTACGGCACCTTCGGCGCCTTCAGCGTCACCTCCGCGTGATACCGCTTCTTCAGCCGCGAAACAATCGACTCAATATGCGGTTGCCCCGCCCCCGCAATCAAAAACTCGCTCGTCTGCGGATCGCGATAAAACCGGATCAGCAAATCCTCTTCCATCAGCTTGTGAATCGCCGGCGCCAGCTTGTCCTCATCGGCCCGCGTCTTCGGCTCAATCGCATACGTCATCGCCGGTTCCGGCAGCGAATACAAGTCGACCTGAATCTCCGCCCCCTTCTGCCCAAGCATGTCGCCTGTCAGCGTATCGCGCAGCTTCGCAACGGCACCCAGATCGCCCGCATGCAGCTCCATAACCTCCACAGCCTTACGCCCCTGCATCACGCTCAGGTGCGAAAGCTTCTCCTGCCCCCGTCGCGTGTAGTTGTCGAGCATCGCATCATTTTTCACCACACCGCTGATGACCTTGAAGAACGTAATCCTCCCCGCAAACGGGTCCGTCATCGTCTTGTAGACAACCAGCGCCGCAGGCTCTGAGTCCGCCACCGGCCGAAACCCAATCCCGCCCAACGCAGCCGAGCCTGGCCCAGATAAACCAGATCCAGGCAGACCAGATCCCGCTTCACCTGTTCCGCTACTGCCATTCGCAACAGCCACGCTGCCGCCATTGCCATTTCCGCCGCCATTCACAGGCACCGCAGCCATCACCGCAGGCGCATGCACCGCAAACGGAGCCCGTTCAATAGGAGCCGGCGCATACACCTTGAAGAAATCAAGCAAGTGGTCACAAGCCACATTCGTCTCGCCGCTGACAAACAACACAGGAAAGATGCGATCCTCGCGAATCGCCTCATGCAGCGCCGTAATCAGGTGCTGCTCCGGAATCGTTCCCTCCGCAAAGAACTCCTCCATCAACTCATCTTTTCCCTCAGCCACCAGCTCCACCAGCGCCTCATGCGCCTCTTTGGCCGGATGCGCCAGCGCCGCCGGAATCTCGCCAATCCTCCCGCTCCCATCCCCATTCGGCGTGTAATAGAAAGCCTCCATCGTGACCAGGTCCACCACACCCTGGAACCCCTGGGCATCCACAATCGGCAGCTGCACCGGCACGCACGTCCGCCCCCACCGCTCGTGCAAGTCCTCCATCAGCGCAGAGAGCCCGCCATTCCCGCCCGCCTTCGGATGATCCATCTGGTTCACCACCACAATGCGCGGAATATTCGCCTCTTCCGCATACCGCCAGACCCGCTCTGTCACAGCCTCCACGCCATTCTGCGCATTGACAACCACCGCCGCAGCCTCAACCGGCAACAGAGCCGCCCGCGCCTCGTGGCAAAAGATATGAAACCCCGGCGTGTCCACCAGATTCACCTTTACCCCCTGCCACTCCGCAAACGCCACCGCATTCTGCATCGTGATCCCGCGCGCTACCTCTTCCTCGTCATATGCCGTCACCGCCGAGCCGTTCTGCACGCGCCCCTGCTGCGTCGTCATATGCGCCACATGCAGCAGCGCCGCAATCAACGTAGTCTTGCCGCTATGCGAGTGGCCCACGACAGCCACATTGCGAATCTCACTTCCCTGGTAAGTTTTCATGGCAGTTTCCCCTTGAAGATGGCAGATAAATTCCAGGCGGGAGAAGGAAAGAAAAGAACAGGCAGGGATTTGGAATAGGCGTCCAGACTGTTGACCAGAAGGGCGTCGGAAGAGCCGGATTCAAAGACCCGCTTGCCGGGTTTTGCGTCTCCCTCATCATCCATGCGGAAAATCTCCCGCAGCGCGCCAGCCGTCATTCACAGCGTCAGCCAGCGCGGCTTTGTTAAGAAAGGGATGCTACCACAAGGGGAGGGGTTGGCGGTCAAGTGTTTTCATCACAGCAGTAATATTCTGATTTGTAACTGCTTTGAAAGGGCACAACTCTAGCTGAGCCGCAAACCGCCGAAGCCGCGATAAAGGCCTCAAGATAAATCTGGATGATTAAACACTCGCCGCAGCAGGCAGAATCTCACTCACATCCACCCACTGCGTAGGATAGTTCCCTGTATAGCAAGCCACGCAGTAGCCCTGTTCCTCACCGCCGCAGCTCTTGTACAGCCCATCCAGCGAGAGATACGCCAGCGAATCCGCCTCAATATACTGCCGAATCTCCTCAACCGACTGGTTCGCCGCAATCAGATCCCGTTTCCGCGGCGTATCCACGCCATAGAAGCACGGCGAAACCGTAGGCGGGCAGCTAATGCGCAGATGCACTTCCCTCGCGCCAGCGCCGCGCACCATGCGCACAATCTTCCTTGACGTAGTCCCGCGAATGATCGAGTCGTCAATCAGGATCACACGCTTACCTTCCAGCAAGTTCCGCACCGGGTTGAGCTTCAACTTCACGCCAAAGTCCCGCACCCGCTGCTCCGGTTCAATAAACGTCCGCCCCACGTAGTGGTTACGAATCAGACCAAACCGAAAAGGAATCCCGCTCTCTTCCGCATACCCAAGCGCAGCCGTCACGCCCGAGTCCGGCACCGGCACAATCACATCCGCCGGCACTCCCGACTCACGCGCCAACTGCCGTCCCATCTGGTCGCGGCTCTCCTGCACCCAGCGTCCAAAAATCCGCGAGTCCGGCCGCGCAAAGTAAACATGCTCAAAGATGCAACTTGACCGCGGCACGCCTGTTGCAAACTGGCGGCTTGTCACGCCATCCTGCGTCACCATCACCAGCTCGCCCGGAAGCACATCGCGCTCATACTCCGCGCGCAGCAGATCAAACGCGCAGGTCTCCGAAGCAAACACAATCGTATCCGGCCCGTCAGGATTCTTGATCCGCCCCATCGACAACGGCCGGAACCCGCGCGGATCACGCGCAGCAAAGACGCGGTCCCGCGTCATCATCACAATCGAAAACGCGCCTTCCACCTGCGAAAGCGAGTCAGCAATCGCATCCACCAGCGTCCCCGCCTTCGAATGCGCAATCAGCTGAATGATGATCTCCGAATCGGAAGTCGTCTGAAACGCCGCGCCCGACCGCTCCAGCCGCTCGCGCACCGTTCCCAGGTTCACCAGGTTGCCGTTATGCGCAATCGCAATCAGCCCCTTCGTCGATTCCACACGAATCGGCTGCGCATTCAGCAGCGCAGAGTCGCCCGTCGTCGAATAGCGTGTATGCCCAATCGCCATCGACCCCGGCAGCTTCTGCAGCACGTCCTCGGTAAAAATCTCCGAAACCAGCCCCATGCCCTTGATGTTCGCCAGCTGGTGCCCATCCGCTGTGGCAATGCCCGCCGACTCCTGCCCGCGATGTTGCAGAGCATAGAGTGCCAGGTATGCCTGCCGAGCCGCATCCGGATGCCCATGAATCGCGCAAACGCCGCACTCCTCGCGCAGCTTCGGGTCTTCCTCCTCCTCGCGCCGGACCTCGCAGGCTTCCACAACGAATGACTTCTTCCGAATCGCTTCCGACTCGTCAGCAACCCCTTCCACGCCCTGATACAACAACCGGCTCATGCCGTCACCTCGTTATGGAGAGCGGACTCCAAGGATGCAGACCAAGGCTGCTTCAGCTCCTCCAGCGTTGCCGAAACAAACGGCTGCTTCTCCACGCTGATCTCCAACTTGTTACCACCGGTCGTGCCAATTCGCGCCGCAAAAAAGCTGAACTCATCCGCCAACTCTTCAATCGCTTCTATATCGCCAGCCTTCGCCGTCACAATCACGGTCGTTGCAGGCTCTGCAAACAGTCCAAACAGCGGATGCACCAGCAGCGACTGATCCTGGTTCGCCGTCGCACCAATCCCACTGCGCATAGCACTCTCCGCCAGCGCAACAGCAATGCCGCCGTCTGAAATATCCTTCGCCGAATGCACCAACTCGCGATCCCCAAGCGTCCGCAACAGCGAATGCAAATCAGCCTCAGCCTCAAGGTCCAGCGCCGGAGGCGTACCCCAAACCCCGCCCAGCACAACCTTGGCATATTCGGAGGACCCAAACGCCGCCAGCTCCGCACTCGCCGTAGCCTCAGGCTCTTCCGCGTCCGCATCGGCAACAGCCTCCGCCTCGGTCTCCACCACCGGGTACCGCATCGGCTCCGGCGTAAACGGCGCCTTCAAATCCGGATTTGGCTCTTCGCCCCGCGGAATAGGCCACAGCAGCACAATCGCGTCATCTTCCGCAACGAAATCCGCCGGCACAGCCTTCGTCACGTCATCCAGAATGCCAACAATCCCCAGCACCGGCGTCGGATAAATCCCCTCGCCCTTGGTCTCGTTGTAGAGCGAAACATTCCCGCCCGTAATCGGCGTGCCCAGCACGGTACAAGCCTCCGCAATGCCATCAATCGCCGTAGACAACTGCGCCATAATCTCCGGCTTCTCCGGATTGCCAAAGTTCAGGCAATTCGTTGCCGCAACAGGCTCCGCGCCAGTCAGCGCAACCTTGCGAGCAGCCTCAGCCACCGCGTGCATCGCACCAAGCTTCGGATCGAGATAGCACCACCGGCCGTTGCCATCCAGCGCCATCGCCAGCCCGCGCTCATGCCCCGGCGTTCCGGTGCCCTTAATGCGCATCACGCCAGCCTCACCGCCCGGCCCCTGCACAGTGTTGGTCTGCACCATCGTGTCGTACTGCTCATACACCCAGCGCTTCGAACTGATATTCGACCCCGCCAGCAGCTTCTTCAGATCGGCCGTGTAATCGCGATCCTCAGCCATCGCATCCAGCACCGCCTCGGAAGGCTGCGCCGGCAACGGCGTCTTCCAAACCCCAACAGGCCGGTGATACAGCGGCGCATCATCCGTCAGCGATTCATTCGGAATGTCCGCCACCAGCACGCCATGATGACGAATCCGCAACCGTGGCTCAGGCTTCACGGTTCCAACCACAACCGCATCCAGCCCCCACTTCGCAAATACGTCGAGCACTTCCTTTTCGCGCCCGCTCTCGGCCACCAGCAGCATCCGCTCCTGGCTTTCCGAAAGCATAATCTCGTAGGAAGTCATCCCTGTCTCGCGCTGCGGAACCAGGTCGAGCTCAACATCCAGCCCCACGCCGCCACGAGCACCCATCTCACAGGTCGAGCAGGTAAGCCCTGCCGCGCCCATATCCTGGATGCCGACAATCGCGCCGGTCTTCATCGCCTCAAGACAGGCCTCCAGCAGCAGCTTCTCCATAAACGGATCGCCCACCTGCACATTGGGCCGTTTCTGCTCGCTGCCTTCCTTGAACTCTTCGCTGGCCATCGTAGCGCCGTGAATCCCATCGCGCCCCGTCTTCGCGCCTACATAAATGACAGGATTCCCCGTACCGCTCGCCTTGCCGTAGAAAATCTCGTTCTGCTTCACAAGGCCGAGCGCAAATGCATTCACCAGCGGATTGCCGCTGTAGCACGGCTCAAACTTCGTCTCGCCGCCAAGGTTAGGCACGCCAAAGCAATTCCCGTAGCTGGCAATGCCTTCCACCACTCCCTCAACAATCGAGTGGTTCTTCTTCACGAGCTCCGCCTCAGCACCCGCTTCAACCTCCAGCGGACCGAACCGCAGCGAATCCATCACCGCCAGCGGCCGCGCACCCATCGTAAAAATGTCGCGCAAAATGCCGCCCACGCCGGTAGCAGCGCCTTGATGAGGCTCAATGTAGCTGGGATGATTATGGCTTTCAATCTTGAACGCGCAGGCCCAACCGTCGCCCACGTCAATAATGCCGGCATTCTCGCCCGGCCCCTGCACCACGCGGTCGCTCTTCGTCGGCAGCCGCTTCAAATGCACCTTCGACGATTTATACGAGCAATGCTCGCTCCACATCACGCTGTAAATGCCCAGTTCCGTCAGCGAAGGAACGCGGCCAAGCGCTTTCAATATGCGGTCATACTCATCCGAAGTAATGCTGTGCTGCGCCAGCAGCTCCGGGGTCACTGTACAGGGCTCGGGAAGAACAGAAGAGAAGGCAGAAGTCATCGCACTTACCTTCATTGTCGCACGATTTTCACATTCCCCGCCCGCCACAAACCGCATCCGCGCCTGTGGAAACCAGGCCTCAATGCTTCTCCATTGCCAGTGCCGCCAGCAGCGCATCCAGCGCGGAAGTCTGCCTTGTTCCGTCCGCAGAATCGAACGGCCCCTGCCAGAACTGGCCAAGCTGCTCGCCCCCGGCCGGATCGCTCCTCCGGTCCTTCCGCCAGATGCTCTCCGCATTCCCCTCGGCAAATCGCCGATAAGCCGCATCCGGAGCCACCGCATTCAGCCGCGCCAGGTTCCTCATAAAGACGCCCTTGAACTGCGGCCAGTCCGGCCCGCTTCCCTGCGGCTCCTCTAAAACGCCGTCCGCAGTTACCAAATACGCCATCACCGCGTGTGCAATCTCTCCAGCCGCCGTCAGCAGCTTCGGATCATGCTCCGCCCGCGACAGCTCCACCAGCCCACCCAGGATCACGCCCTGGTTATACGTCCACGTTGTCTGCCGGTTATTCACGCAAGCCACCGGATTCGCAGCATTCAGCCCATCGTTAATCAGACCTTCCGCATTCCTTATCCCCGACTGCTGAAACCACGCCCACTCCTTCCGCGCCCAGCCCAGGTACTCTTCCCGCTGCTTCGCGTCCTTCACGCGATTCGCCAGCGAAGCCCCAATCTGCAGAAAAAGCTCATTCGTAACCGCGTTCTTGTACGCCTGGTGCACAAGGTCCTTACTCCACCACACGCCGCCCTTGCACGTCCCTGTTTCCCACTGGGTCTCCAGGTCGGCAAAAATCACTTGCGCCGCGTGCAGGTACTCCTCACGATGCGTCAGGTCGTAGGCGTCAATCCACGCCATCGCCCACCACCCCTCATCGTCATTGGAATCATTCACATAATTCGTAATGCCATACGATGCATTCGCCTTGCGAAACGTATTCTCAACCACACTCAGGTACTGCTGATCGCCCGTAATCCGTGTGTAGTCCACCAGCGCCGTAATCGCATTCGCCGAGTTCCACCACCCCGTCGGAGTCTGATAAAGCCCCTTCTGCGGGTCATACCACCGCTGCAGCGCGCTCGCTGCAAGTTTTGCCCGCTCCTTCGGACTCTGCGCAGCTGCCTGCCACGGCCAGTTACACAACAGAACCGCAAACATTGCCATAACAAAGCAAGGCAATGCACGCCAAAAACCCCGCAGAAAATAGGACGTAGGCATAAGCCCCAGAATATCCCAGAGACACCGCCGCATTCTCCGCCCACGGTAGCGCCACCACTTCCCCCTATGCGATACTCAAATCTACCCATCCACAAGCCGGGATGGCGGAACTGGCAGACGCAGCGGACTCAAAATCCGCCGACCCTTGCGGTCGTGGGGGTTCGACCCCCCCTCCCGGCACCATTCTTCAGTTTGCTTCGAATCAATGGCTTATGGCTTACAAAGCCACGAATTCATTCATGCACAATTCTTGCCTGAATTGCGCCCAACTTCCCCTTCACCTGCATCGAAATCCTGCCGGTCACAGGCCACCTACGATTTGCATTTGTATTGGATTGGCTCCTCGGGATGAGGAGCCACCTTCCTGGGGATACGCTCAGCCGTGGCTGCAACAGCTATGGTTCTTTACGGGAGACGACGGCGGTACGTCATTCGATGGATTCTCATCGAAGAAACCATTCGGTTTCAGCAAAAAGCCAATGTAAGCGGTTGGCATTACCGGGTAATCTTCCGGCCTTGGAATGTGCGTGTGCCCGAAGGTATACCAGAACACCACATCGGTGTTTTCAATGGCGCGGTCAGCAGCAGTCCACTTGGGCAGTCCGTCGCCGCCGCTGCTCTGGTTGGGATAATCACCCGCTGCATATTTTTCGTCTTCGCTATACGGCGTGACCCAGACATGATGATCTACAAAGCCTGCTCGCTTGCGCCACCACGCGTTGGGTGATGCGAATGGGAAAGCATTATCGCCAGGGAAGAATTTATAGCCGACAGGCTGGCCCATCGCGTTCTTTACCGATGGATTGATAATCTTCCACGCTCTTCCCGTTTCAAGTTTCAAACTCGCCATGGCCTGCCGTTCTGTCTTGAGGTTGGTGGCGTGCAAATGGAAGGCATTTTCGAACGGATTCGATTCATCAATCGGGTCTGCAACAACGTCTAGTTGCTGCACGGTGTTCCGGATTCCATCGAGCCCAAAGTCAAGACGCACATTGAAAAAGTGCTGGTGATTGGGCGCATACAGCAGAGGCGCAATCATGGTTCCCCAGATAGGCGTTTGGCCTTCATGCACGGTACCAAGAGAAAGAATGCCGGTCAGCTTGATATCAAACTGGATATTGCCATCCTGGTAGAAGTACCAGAAGAAGCCGTACTCATAGTTTTCAACCGTAGAGATGGAAGAAACAACCAGGCGGCGCGAGCGGCGTACTTCCGGAGCATCAGGAAGACGGCGGTCCGTATGCTTCCAGAGGATGCCGTAATCCTCTTCATGAATGCAGATGGCATTCGGAATGGTCAAGGCGCGTCCGCGGCTGTCGCACAAATGCGCATCTAGATATTGGATGTAACCAAGGCAGTCGCAACCGAGGCGCAGACTGTTGGCACACATACCCATTCCATACTCGCCCACGTCAAAGGCGTTTTTGCGTACCTGTGTTGGGCTGGGGTCTCCATAGGGCACGACCATTTCTGTCAGGGAACCGCGATAGAGTATCGGACGCTTCTTTCCTTTGTCCGAGTAGCGAAGATGATGAATGGTGAGCCCCTCGCGGGCGTTGAAGCCGATGACAAAATCCCAGTTCTGCCATGCGATGTGATTGCCTTCAAGCGTGAAGCCCGGGCCATCAGGCTGCGTAATGACAAGCGGCTTGATGTCGGTGCGATGTTGCGCAACCTTTTCCGCGGAGTAGTTGCCGGTATTAGGAGGCAGCGGCCACACGCCGTATTCTTCCACGCGGATGACCTGCATCAAGTTGAGATCCACCACGGGACGGATCCCTTCAATGGGCCGCGCATAGCCATTGTCCGTGGGATCACTGCGCAGAAAGCAGAGCGGGCGCGTAAGCCGGCGCGTGCGGTCTTCTTCTGAGCCATAATTGCCCGCGCTCCAGATATCAACCATCACAAGCGAGGAGTCTGTAACTCCGTAGTGCTTTTTGAGCGCAGCCTTGAACTCCGGGCTTGCCAGCACGGCCCGTTCACACTCAATCTGCTCGTCCATGGAAAGCGTAGGTTGCGAGCCTGCAGGAGCCTGCTCCACCTGGACAGCAGCGCCGGAGGTGAGATTGAGTATTGCAGTGAAAGCAGTATTGATGGCGTTGTCAAACAAAACAGCAGTTGCCATGCGGTCTGGTGGCTGAGCGTCGGGCCAGGAATAGACAACTGCTTTCGGTGGCTCTTTCAGCATGATGCTGATGATCCGGGTGGTAGCAGTAAAGGAAGGAATGCTTTGCAGTAATGCAACCGCAGACTGAACTTCCGATGCGCTTAACGGCTCCAAGGGATGGGTAGGCATAAATCAACACTCCTTGAGGATTAGAAAGAATGAATGGAGAAATCGTCGTTCGGTCAGACAGCAGTTTGCGCGTCGGTCTTCTTTAAGCGCACCGTTGCGTTGTTAACCAGCGGCTTTGCCCATAATCCAACACTGAAGACAAAACCAAAGGTTGCATAGAGAAGCAGCAGCCCATTTCTCAGCCCGAAATGATCGCCTATCTGTCCAATAATTGCTGGAACAACTGCGCCCCCCATAATTCCAGTAACAAGAATCCCGGCAAAGGAGCCATGGTACTCCGCCACGGAGTTGAGACCGAGAGAAATGAGAATGGGCCACATGACAGAAGCAAACAGGCCCACCAGCGGAAAGGCAACGACCGAGATGCCATCGGAGCCAAAGAGCGCCAGGGAAAGACAGAGTATCGCGCCGACGGAAGCACCTATCAGGATGCGCCGGCTGTCAAAGATTTTGAGCAGCAGCACCCCGGCCAGGCAGCCGGATGTCATGAGCCCCCAGAACCAGGAAACCGCTCGCGCACCTACCGTGTGTGGATCGAAGTGGTGGTACTGGCTAAGAAACTGCGAGAGCCAGTTGGCAGAACCCTGCTCGCAGCCAACATAAGCAAAGATAGCCAGAAAATATAACCATACGAACTTGCGCCGTGCCAGGCTTGCATACATCTTCCATGTTCCGGTTTGCTCTTCGGATGTGCGCTCGACCTGTGGAAACCTCGAAACGCAGACCACGATAACCATGACCAGGGCAATCGCGGCGAATATCCAGTAGAGAGAAACCCATGGGAGTGTATCGGGAGTCACTTCTCTAAGCATGCTGAGAAGAGGGCCGGACACCTGGGAACCATGACGCAGGTTCAGCACAAGATACGAGTAGATGTGCGGGCTGATAAAGGATGCGGTGCCAAAAAGCAGTTGTGCCAGCACTTCATTGAATGCAAAATGCTCCTCACCTCCGGAGACACGCAGCAGAGGGTTGATGGCAACCTGCAGAATGGCCATGCCGGCGCCGATGACAAACAGGGACACGACTGCAACTTCATATTTGGGAAACAGCGCAAAGCTGATTGAGCCTAGCGTGGCTGCCACGAAGGCGCAGATCATCACAGGCTTTTCCGTGAAGCGCTCAACCAGGAATCCGGCTGGAATAGACAGCACACCGTAAGCAATAAAGAAGGAAAAGATCAAAAAGCCTGCCGCCGTCAGGCTCACATCAAAACTGTTGATGATATCGGGAACGATGGGCCCAAGAATATTGGTGAGCAGGGAGATGACAAAGAACGTCAGCAAGACCAGGACGACCATGTATCGGTTTCTTGCCATAATGCCCGGCTCCTTCTTTCCTTCCGTTAGCCCGCATCAAACCTCACAGCGCAGGCGTAAGGCAATCTTCATTGACAGACGAGATTCGGCCTTCGAGTAAAGCGGTGGTGCCATACACATGCTGCGCCGATGAGGTTGGCGTCCTCTCCAAGCGAGGCCAGCTTCAGTTCTGCCTTTTCCAACGGCACAAAGCGGCAGCCCTGGCGCATTACCTTACGAGTGTCATCCAGAAAGAGCGTTGCGCTCTTCATTACACTGCCGCTCAGGATAATGGCATCCGGAGCAAAGAGATTGACGAGATTGGCCAGGCCGAGCCCCAGGTAAAAGCACTCCCGCTCAACAGCACGCAGTGCCAGTGCATCTCCGGTCGCAGCAAGTTCACATACGCGCTTCGCGGTCAGCTCATCGCCGGCAGAGTATTCCGGTTGCTCTGCCATCCATCTCGCCATCGCAGGTCCGGCGGCAAGTGCTTCCCAGCATCCACGCATACCACAGGAACAAGACGGCCCAGAGGGATCGATTACCTGGTGGCCAATCTCAGGGTGCGCACCATCCACGCCGCGATAAAGCTCACCTTCCAGTAGGATGCCGCCACCAATCCCGGTTCCTACCGTCACGTAGATGAGCCGCGACTTGCTTTTCCCCGCGCCCCACGTGATCTCCGCAAGTGCCGCCGCATCGGCATCATTTTCAATAGCCGCCGGCACATCAAACTCACGCATAAGATCTGCGACGATGCTCTTGTCTTTCCAGCCTGGAAGAAAATCCACATCGCCAAAACATCCGGCGAACGGATCGACCGGCCCGGTTGAGCCGATACCAATGCCTTTGAAAGAGACACCCACAGAGTGCGCAGTCTGCCGCAGCATGCTGACAATAAGCTTCAGACCCTCGCTGTATGTTTCCGCAATTCCAGATGGCGCCTCCGTTCGCGACAAAACGCGACCATCTTCATTCACCATGCCAACGGCAATCTTAGTTCCACCAATGTCAATTGCGCCGATAGCATTCATACGCGTCTCAATCCTTCTCCGTCAGAGTAGAGTGCCCAGGCACAGAAGCTTCTATGCCGTTGGAGAAAAGACCATGATCGTCATCCACTACATAAGAGGCAAAGCGAAAAGAGTCGCAGTCTTTTCCTGAAAGCTCTGCCAGGTGGTCGGCTGCAAGCTGCACTGGAAAAATATCCGTCAAAAATTGCCAATGCGTGGGCGATGGAGCAAGCGGAATGACCAGTTCTCCAGCGTCGCTGGGAAGGTCTTGTCCAATCAGCATCACGGAAGCGCCCATGCTCTTTAAGTCGTGCGCCACTGCCAGATCCTGTTTCCGCATCTGCTCGTTATCAATCCAGATCGCAAACCTGACATCCTTCGTGACCACCTCTTGAGGACCATGCCGAAAGACTCCAGTGCCCATCGCAGTCGCTGGCGACTTCACTCCCTCTTCCCAAAGCAGAGCAGCCTCAAATGCACTTGCAAGACTCGAACCTCGAGCCAGGAAATAATAGGACGCGCCAGGCTGGAACCAACGGGCACCTGCAAGCTGCCGTTGCCAGCCCGGAATACGCCTGGCCGTATCAGCAATGGCGTCACTCAGCGCAGCCACAAGCGCATCATCAAAGGTGCCGGTCACGGTAGCGGCAATTGCCCCAGCTCCCGCAGCCAGTGCGGAGTAAGTGTTGACCGAGATGCCGTGATCAGCACCAACAGGAATCACGATGGGAATATCAGACTCTTGAGCCAGCAGGCCTTCGGCAAAATTTGTTATGCCAATCACGGTTGCGTTAGCTGCGCGAGCCTTGGCCAGCAGCTTCACAATCTCCACACTGCGTCCGCTGCGAGAAAGAGCCAGGATGACCGCGCCAGAAGGAATCCTGCTGTACTGCAGCAGTTCCGAAGCATCCTGCATGTAGACTGGCACTCCGCCTGCATAAAAAATCGTTCCCGCAGCCAACGCAGCATTCCAGCTTGCGCCGATGCCGGTGAGATAAACATGGTGCGCACCGCGTATTGCATCGGCGACAGATGCCAGGTCCTCACGGCAGGGCCCTTTCAGCATATCCATGACTCGCAGCAGTTCCACAGGCTGGCGAAGTACGTCCTCTAAGAAATGTGTCATTCGCTACCTCAATATTCACGCTGCTTATCTGGAGAAACCCGCTCTAAGAATTTCAGGAGAAGCACCACTTTACTCCGCCGGGGTAATCACAATATTGCGAAAAGCAACATGTCCCTTTTCGCTGCCCTGCAGATAAATTGGTCCAGGCTCTGCCTCATGGCTATCGAGCGCACCGCCGGTGATGCCAGGAATCTCCTGGTTATCAATTACCGTTTTGCCATTCTGCACAATCGTGACGCGCCGGCCAATCAGAGTAATGTCATAGGTCTGCCAAACATCAGGCGTGCGCGGCAACTCAGGCGTTGGATCGAGAAATCCGTAAACGCCGCCCGTGTGATGGCTTGGCGGCTCTGCCTGTGACTCGGTCTCAACCTGCACTTCATAGCGGCCGCGCAGATAGACTCCGCTATTGGAATCCTTGCCGCAGTTAAACTCAATGTGCAGTTTGAAGTCCTTGAACTTGCGGTCGTTGATTAGCTCAGCACCGTGGCCGGGGCTGACGATTGCGCCGTTCTGCACGGTCCAATCCGGAGGTCCAGGCTTGCTTTGCTTCCATCCGGTCAAGTCTTTGCCGTTGAAGAGATGGATAGGCTCGCCCCAGTGTGGCGCGGTCCTTTGCCCGAGCGCGGGCGCTCTTACACCAACCCATTGCCAGGTCGTTCCATCCGGCCCGTTCACAGTTCCGATCAGAGTCTTGCCGGATACATGCCCTTCAAAGACCATGTCGCTCTTGCTCTCCTCTTCCTCCTTGGGAGAGACAAAGGTAAGCTTGCCGTCAGCAACGGTAACACTGGGAAGAGTCCGCGCATTACCCCAGCGTCCTACCATCGTTGCCTGCAACTGTGAGCCTTGCTGCTTAATCTCCAGCCACGAGGGATATTCATGGCCTCCTGCTTTCAGTGTCAGGTCCCAACGCCCCACGAACGCCGTGGCCGCCGTCTCATCAGCAGAAGCAATTCCGTTTGCAAAAGCTCGGGAAGAAGAACCAGCAACAACCGAAACAACTGAGATAGCAACAACCAGCACGATCCTTGCGAATTTCATGAGCCTCAACTCCTTTACTCTCTGCTCAACGCCGATAATTCCACTTCCGGTTTCCTCACCAGGGAACTTAAGTGAGTTGCTTGATCGTCTCGGATTGCTCATCCCAGAAAACCGGAGCTTTGCGGAAATATGACTCATTCGCAAGATGGCAGGCCAGTGCTGCGTGATGGCCAAAAACGGTATCCTGCACAACTGGCTTACGTGAGCGCACCGCCTCAAAGAACTTCCACAGGTGAGGGCGCAGGTCGTCGTAATCGTTACCGTTGAACGTAACCGTCTGAGGAGCAGGCTCCTGTCCCGGAACAGGGTCATGCTTTTCGTGCCACTCCTTGACATAGGCTTCTCGCAGTCGCGCTGGATATGAGGCCGTGTAGTAACTGGGCGCAAGATCGACCCCAGCCTGAGGAATATACGTTACGCTGAACTCGCGCAGCTCGATCATGCCTTTCGATCCCTGGAAGCGCGTGACCTCAGCCGACTCACAGCCAAGCGACAGGCGCATGTAGACGGGGATGTCGCCATATTCAAAAATCACGGGATGCACGTCCGGCATATTGCGCCCATCCTTCCAGCGATAAATCCCGCCGGAAGCCATCACGCGCTTCGGAACTTCATTGATGCCCAGGACAAATTGCATGCCACTGATGAGATGAACCAGCAGATCGCCGGCAACGCCCGTTCCATACTCCTTCCAGCAGCGCCAGCGCGCAAAAGACAAAGGATCGAATGGCTTCTTTGGCGCCGTCCCTTGCCATGTGTCCCAGTCCAGCGTCGCTGGTGAAAGATCTGGCGGAGGCGGATACTCCCAGGCGCCGGTGGGATCATTACGGCCCAGCGTCGCCTCAACAAGGTTCAACTCTCCAATAGCGCCCTGTTCGTAAAGCTCCTTGGCCTTGGCGCATAGTACGGAGCTGGTGCGTTGCGCGCCAATCTGCACAATGCGGTCTGTCTTTTTTTGAGCCGCAACCATTGCCAGCCCATCCGCCGGATTATGCGACATCGGCTTCTCGCAATACACATCCTTGCCCGCAGCCAGCGCGTCCACTACCACCTGCTTGTGCCAGTGGTCGGGCACGGCAATCACAATTGCATCAATGTCCTTGGAATCCAATAATTCCTGGTAGCGGCGCGTTGTGCGAATGGGCTTGCCGACAATCTCCTTGGCAAGTTCATGGCGGCCATCGTAGAGATCGGCTGCCGCCACACACTCCACACCGCGCAGCTGAATAGCATTGGTGAGCAGCCCCGAACCCTCCATGCCTACGCCCACAATGCCAAAGCGGATGCGATCGCTTGCGGCAACGGCCTGGGCCGCGGAGGGAACAGGATCAGCATGGAGAAACATGGAGTTGCCAGCCAGGGCTGCACCGGTTACACCGGCGCTGGCCTGCAGAAATTCCCGTCGTGAAAAATGATCTTTGCCCATCACTTCCATTCCTTCGTTCGTCGCTGTTATGAAGCATGTTGCAGATGTTGTGCCCGAATGGCCGGAATATGCGGCGCGCGATAGCCGCAACAGGCTCTCGCGCGCCGCCGTGGTTAGAAGGTAAATCTCAGACCAAACTGCATCTGTCGTTCGATCGACGAGTTTGCGCTGGCAATTCCGAAGGTGGAACTGCTGAGCGTACCGCCCGGAGTGCCAAAGGTCGGGTGATTCAAAATGTTGAAGAACTCAGCGCGGAACTGCATGTTCAGCCGCTCGAACAAGTGAGTGTCTTTCACCATGGAAAAGTCAAAAGTCCACTGGCTCGGGCCGGTGTAGGTGTTGCGGCGCAGGTCGCCCGGGGTTGTTTGCACGGTGCCGGCTCCAAAACTGCTGGTTTTTGTGGGCACGCTGAAATAGTTGTCCTGGTTGTTGATTACATCGTCTGAGAAATACTGCATTGCTCCCACAACATGTTTAGGAGTGATGGTGGCCCGCTTGATAAAGAAAGGCCGCGCGCCTACTCCGTTCAGGCCATCGAAACCATACTCCGCCGTTCCATACTGGCCATTAATTGTGAACGGGAAGCCGCTTTGCGCGGAGTAGATGCCGAGGATCTCCCATCCCTTGCTGATGCGGTCAGGCACCACTCCCCATCTACCGGGAATGAGATAGGAAAAGTTGGCGACAAACCGCTGTTTCAGGCTGTAGCTTGCGGGAGCGTATTCACACTTGATGCAGGTGGGATCGTTCAGAGAAATGCCTCCGCTTGCGCCAGGCGCGCTCCACACGGCATCCGCATTCGTCATGTTTTTGCCCCATGTGTAGTTCACCTGGTACTGCAGCCCATGCACGGGCGTAATCTTTCGCACCTGTGCCTGCAAGGCGTTGTAATGCGAGGTTGCATTGTTATAGAAGATCTGGATCTCGCCAAGCCCGGGAGTTGCAGACGTATAGGGCGTGAGCTTAGGATCCGCATTTTGATATGCATTCGGATAGCTGCTCTGGTAAAGGTCAATGCCATTGTTCGTTACGTAGGACAATTGCATCGCCATGTCTCCCGGCAACTGCTGCTCCACGGTAAAGTTGCCGGTAAGGGTGTAACCGTTTTTCATCTTGTCTGACGGCCAGTCACCAATGATGTTGCCGGTTACGGCGGCAATTGGCCTCAGGTCCACCGGCGTATTGGCCGGGATGGATTTCGGGTTTCCATTCGGCGGCATCGCCGCTCCGGAAGTGCTCAGCAGCGTCGGAAGACTTACCGGCAGTGGCGTAATAGAATACGTGGGATTCAAAAGTGAGCTGAGGCTGGCAATCGGGAAATTTACCGCGGCCTGGTCCGGGTAGACCATGGGAATAGTGTTGGAGAAGACGGCCAGACCGCCGCGCAGCACAGTCTGCGGGGTTGCGTGATAAGCAATTCCGAAACGAGGCGCGATGCTCGTGTAGTCGGGATTATAGAGCGGCTGCGGATTGAGCACGAAGTGGCCAAACAGAGGACCGGAATCGACCACCCCGCCAAGCCGGCTTTCAATTTCATAAGGAACAGAGTTGTATTCGTATCTCAGTCCAACGTTGAGGGTTAGCTTAGGCGTGAGCTTGATGTCATCTTGGATGAATGGGGCGATATGCCACACGCGCAAGCCCCAATGCACACTGCCGCCGCCGGCAGGGCCAAAGCCGGGAATCGCCGTGGAGCGCTGGTACTGGTAAGGCGCGCCCGCCATCAGGCTGGCTTTGCTGCTGGGACTACCTGTGCCATCTCTGGGGTGTCCGGGGCCGGAAAGGATAGTCGGACCCCCATCTGTAGAGTAAAGATCTTCTGGAAGCTGTGTGCCGGGCCGGAATGAATATACGCCGTTCGGACCTGCGCCGGTTACACCGAGGCCATTGTCCTGCCCATAGCGGTAATCCATACCGATAGTCAGGAATTGACGTCCCCAGTTCCACTCCACCTTGTCGGAAGAAATGTAGTAGGTCTCCACATACTTCGTGATAAAGGTGTCAGGTCCCCATGCCGAATAGCTATCGGAGGTGGTGGTTTGCGTGTACTGCTGCGATGGCGGTGTGACGCCTTCAATCTGCCTGTTGACTGCAAAAAGAAAGTTATTGATGAGCCTCGGCGAGAAGATATGTGTTTCGCTGATGGCGAAATTGCGTGGATTGTTGATCAGTTCCGAAGAGAAGGAGGGATCTTCAATCGCGGCGACAGGGTCTGTCTCCTTCTGGCTGTTGTTGATGTAAGAGGCTCTCCCGAAGATGCTGTCCCTGTCGGAAAACTTGTGATCGATACGAACGGAGTATTGATCAACATCCGTAGGCTGCTTAAAGAGCGTGTTGTACGTATTCGCGCCGTATACTCCGTCAGGCTGATTAGGCTCCGGATATTTCCCCAGCACCGTCTGGGCAACAGAGTTCAATGGCACTTGATACGTGTAGCCATTGACCACAACCTGGCCTTTTCGTTCCGCGTCTGTCGGAACATACATGTTGGTTGCTACGCCGTAGCCCTGGCGGAAGCCTGCATACTCACCGAAGAAGAACGTTTTGTTGCGGAAAATTGGACCTCCGAAAGTAACTCCGAACTCATTGCGCTGAAGTACAGGGACAGTCGGAGAGGCGTAGTTGGCCGCGTCAAACACGTTATTGCGAAGGAACTCAAACGCGCTGCCATGAAACTGGTTTGTGCCGGATTTGCTGACGATTTGCGTAATGGTGCCGCCGCCCTGCCCGAACTCCGCGGAGTAATTCGCCTGCTGCACCTTGAATTCGGCAATCGCATCCAGGTTGAAATTCCAGAACTGGACCGTACCCATCTCCGTGTCGGTGGCATCCGCGCCATCCAGTGTCGCAACTTCCGTTTCACCGCGATTGCCGTTGCTGATCCACTGCGGAGCCAGCCACCCCATGCTGCCCGTATCCTGCGCCATGCCCGGTTGCAGCATCACAAGATTCTGAATGCTGCGTCCATTCAACGGCAACGACTCCACCTGATGCTGGGACACCAGGCCAGCTAGCGAACCATCCGTCGTGTTGATTAACGGAGGCGCAGCCGTTACTTCAGCGGTTTGCACTCCACCGGCTGCTGCCAGTTTGAAATCCAGGCTGCGCTGCTGGCTGACGTCCAGGGTGATGCCGGAGATGCTTTTCACAGAAAAGCCCGCCGCTTCGGCTTCCACCGTGTAAGTTCCTACAGGCAGATTGGGAATGACGAATGTCCCCGAATCGCCTGCCAGTGTTGTTTGGGAAACCTTCGTTTCCTCACGCATGGCTGTAACTTTGGCATGAGGAATGACCGCGCCGGTTGAGTCCGTGACTGTACCCACAATAGCTCCAACCGCCTGTCCCCAGAGGGGAACGGAAGCCGTACTTATGAATAAAAGCGCACAGCACAACCAATTTCTTTTTCTGCCGTATTGCATACACCAGACCCTCCAAAAAAACTTTTCATTCCTTTACTTGAACGAACTTCATAGGAGCCCTGAGCCTTCAAACCCGAAGATCAATTCACAGCCGGAAACATTCGAACAGCCGTGAAACTCTAGGAATACGCAAATAGGAAACCGGTTACCGAAATCGATTTCCGAAAGTTAGCACCGAAGAATTTTTGTGTCAATCATTCTTTTTTTAGGCCTGTGCGTTTTCGGACAATCGCTGTTGCCGCCTGGTCATCATTGGCATTATTTTTTGAAGGGGGAAGAAAGCCCGGTCTGGGTATACGGTCTGCGTTTTACCCGGAAAGATTCCCTTGCGAAAAACAGGAGCGGAGGGGCACAATCCCAAAGGGAACGTATGGCTTACACAATGAAGGACGTGGCCAGGCGCGCAGGAGTCTCTGCCGCAACTGTCTCACGCGTGCTCAACAAGACTCACTACATGTCCGCCGAAACGGAAAAGCGCGTGCTGGAAGTCGTCAAGGAGCTCAACTATTACAAAAATGTGCATGCCAAGAGGCTGTCAACTGGCCGCAGCGACCTGTTCGGGCTGGTAATTTCGGAGATTGCCAATCCATACTTCCCGGAGATCATTCGAGGTTTCCAGGCGGCTGCATGGGACAAGGGATTCGATGTGCTCTTATGTAACACGGAGTACAGTCCGCACCGCACTCAAGCTGTCATCGACAAGTTAATCCAGGGAGATGTGCGAGGCGTAGCCATCGTAACATCTTCCATCGACAACAGTATGACCTCAGATCTGGTCGAGGCAGGCATAGGGGTTGTGTTCTGCAATCTGTGCCCTTCAGGAAAGCTGATCAGCAATATCTCCATCAACTACCAGCGCGGAGTGCTGCAGGCCATTGAGCATGTCGTGTCGCTTGGCCACCATCGAGCGGCGGTCATCGCAGGACCGGAACATAACCGCACGGCCTCCAATATCAAGCGCGCACTCCTCAGCGGCCTGAAACGCAGGGGAATCAATCCTTATCCTGTCACCAGCGCTGACTACCATCTGGATGCCGGCGCATCTGCGGTCCGGGATATCCTTTCAGCCGATGAAATTCCCACTGTCATTTTCTGTGGAAGCGATCTCATTGCCATGGGTGCAATGAGCGCGCTGGAAAATGCCGGAGTCAGAATTCCGGACGACGTCTCCGTCATAGGAATTGACAACATCTCCTTTGCCTTCCTGGCGCGCCCACCCCTGACAACCATTAGCGTTCCCCGCGAACATCTTGGCATAACAGCTTTTCAGGCCCTCGATAAAATGCTTAGCCTGAAGAGGCAGATGGGCGCAAATTATCAGCTTGATACCGAGCTGGTTATTCGCAAATCAACGAGCATGGCACGCAAACACAAGCTGCGGCTGAATCTTCAACTGGCCGTAGGCTTGTAGCCTGCATCAAACCTGCAGAAACGCAAAGCACGTGCCTTCAAGAATGCTTTCAATGCACTGGCCGTCGCCCGGTGCGGAGCTGTTCTCAGCGTCCCGCTCATTCGTTTCGCAAAGCTTGCATGGGATCGACAGATGCGGCTCGTCTTGCCGGAAGATAGCATGCAGCCAGCGCCGCTAACACAAGGATGAGAGTGGCTGCGGCATATGTAAGGGGGTCAGTGGCTTGTATGCCATAGACATAATTCGCCATGACATGGCTTAAGGCAAGCGCTGCCACCAGGCCAATCAGAACACCGGCGACGGTAATGCCTAGACCGTCGCGCAATACCTGCTGCAAGACCATTCTGCGATCAGCGCCAAGGGCCATGCGAATGGCGAGTTCGTGGGTGCGGCGGCCGACGGTATACGACATCATCCCGAAGATTCCGACCGCGGAGAGAAGCAGAGCCAGGGCCGCAAAGATCCACACAAGCACCATGGGAAAACCAAGCGTACCGTAGGTTTGCGCAACCTCATCGGTGAGAAGCCGGACATCTGTTACCGGCTGGTCCTTATCGATAGCCAGTACTGCTTCGCGAATCGAAGGCACTACTGTCATGGGCGGGACGGCGGTTCGAACGTCGAGAAAAGCCCAGGAGACCGGATGCTGCTCGAAAGGCACATAAATGTCGGGGCGCAGTTCCCACAGATCGTAACCCCGCCGGTCTTTCACAATCCCGACAATTTCAAGGAGTTGGGCTGTACCTGCGCTTTGCCCGGAATAGACACCGGCGAGGATCGAGAGGTGTTGGCCGATCGGGTTCGAGTGGGGCCAGTAGCGCTGTGCCGTGACCTCGCTGATCAAGGCAACGGGAGTGGCACCGTCGGCGTCGTTTTGCGTGAACTGGCGCCCTGCTACGAGGCTGATTCCCATGGCGTTGAAGTCGGCGGGCGAAACGACATTGAAGCTCGCAGTCGGCTCCTGTCCTGGCTGCGCAGGCGGCTGGCCTTCAGGTTGGAAGAAGACTGTAGAGCGCGGCTGTTCGATTCCCGCGGATTTTACGCCGGGCAGGCTCTGAACCCGCTGCAGCAGTTGGCGAAAGAAGAGCGTCTGATCGACGGACTCAGAGTACTTGTAGTGAGGCAAATCAATCTCCATGGTGACCGCGTTCGCGGGGTCGATGCCAAGATCGATTTGCATGAGTCCTAGAAAGGTCCGCACCAGAAGCCCGGCGCCTGTGAGCAATACCAGAGCCAGAGCTATCTCAGAAATGACAAGGCCATTGAGCAAGCGGCGACGCCCGGACTCAGCCGACGAGCTGGCACCACTTTCCCTAAGTGCTTCATTGAGGTCGGTACCGGATGCAGCCAGGGCTGGGGCCAAACCAAAGATCACGCCCGTCACAAGCGTAAGGGCAATGGAATACAGCAGAACCCGCCAGTCGATATTGATGACGCTTGCATTGGGCACACTGAACCGGTGCAGTTTGGTCATTTCGAAGGTGAGAAGGCGGTCCCCGGCATAAGCAAGAAACAATCCCAACACGCCGCCAATTGTCGCCAGGAACACGCTTTCTGTAAGCAGTTGCGTAATAAGTCGCCTACGGGTAGCGCCAAGGGCCGCACGCACGGCAATTTCGCGTTTTCTCACAGTGGCACGGGCCAGGAGCAAATTGGCGACATTGCCACAAGCGATCAGCAAGACGAAGAGAACAGCGCCCGACATGATGAGCAACGGCTCTCCCATGTGACGGTAGTACGCAGCATGCAGCGGCTCTACCTTGAAGCCCCAGCCCTGATTCGCCACAGGATGTGCCTGCGCCAGGTTGGCGGCTAATGTGTCCATGGCAGCCTGGGCTTCTTTGATACTCACGTGCGGCTGCAGGCGAGCTTGCGCTTGCAGGTCACGCGAGGTTGCGCGTCCGTGTTCACTCAACTCGTCGGGCGTAAGAGCGAGGGGCACATAGACATCCATCTCCTGGTCCCAAGTGAAACGGAAACGCGCAGGCATGACTCCGACGATGGTGTAGCGCTTCTCATCGAGATCGATGGTCTTGCCCAGGATGGCTGGGTCCGCGCCATAGCGCGTTTGCCAGAGGCGATGACCGAGGATAACCACCTGATCGCGACCGGGCTGCATCTCCTCAGGCGTGAAGAAACGGCCCATCAGGGGCTGTATGCCAAAGATGGGCAACAGATCGAGGGAGGTCTTGATGCCGTCGATGCTGTCAGGACGGTTGCCGCCGGTGATGTTGAACCTTGTCCAGCGGTAATAACCTACCCGCTGAAAAACATTTTTTTGCGCGGCGATATCGAGGAGGTTGGGCGCGGAGACACCCGTCTGTACGTACCCCTCGCCCTTCTGATTCCTCCACTGGCCAAGACCGGCGAGCTCGTTCGGGCTTGGATACGGCAGGGGACGAAGAACGATAGCGCTCACCAGGCTGAAGATGGCCGCATTCGCACCGATGCCGAGCGCAAGGGTAAGGCTGGCGGTGAGGGTGAAGGCAGGGCTTTTGAGCAGCGTGCGCCACGCATAACGCAGATCGGCGAGCATGCGTTCGAAAGCAGCCCAGCCCCATGCCTCACGCGTCTGCTCGCGGATCAAGGGAATGTTGCCAAACGCGCGCCGAGCCGCGTAACGCGCCTCGAGCGGCGACAAGCCTTTCTCGCGCTGCTCTTCTTCTTCCAATTCAAGATCGGCCTCGAGCTCCCGCTTCAAGTCTGCATCGCGCTTCCTGATCTGCCACCATCGCATCTCAGCCCTCCTCAGCTGCCGGCCACATCACTCGGGCCACGGCATCGGCCATCTGCTTCCACTGCGATTCTTCGATCACAAGCTGCTTCCGGCCTTTTTCCGTCAACCGGTAATACTTGAATTCCCGATTTCGATCAGGCGCAATCTCCCACTTGGAGATCACCCACCCTCTTTCCTCCAGCCGGTGCAGCGCGGGATACAGCGATCCATGTTGCATCTGGAGAAAATCATTCGTAGTCCGCTGAATGTGCTTGCCTATCTGGTGGCCATGCGCCGGCCCGTAAAGAAGCGTCCGCAGGATCAGCATGTCCAGCGTGCCCTGCAGCAGATTTGCCCGTTGCTGTACTTGTTTCTTGATGGAAGACATTCGACTCCCGATGGAAGATCATGGTAGACATTCGACTATCGGTCGTCAAGGGTGTCTTTTTCAATTCTCGAAGAATGTTCTCGAACGATGACTTTAGATCAAAGCATTCCCAAAGCACTCACGCGGAGGCCCCTGGCTGTATTGTCTCGGCTGCTCGGAAGTTACCGGTCAACCTGCCTGCTTCAAACTGCCATAGCGAACGATGCTATTCTGTTTGTGCCCAACCTATGCCTGAGGATGTCGCTTTTGGCGATGGAAGCATTCCTGGCGATTTCGGAATCAGCAAGTTATGTATTCCGAACACCAGGGAAGGTTCACTCCCTCCAGGCACCAGGATTTTTCGGTTTCCGAACGGGCTACTCCTCCGATTAAAGGGCGTTGGGATGCACATTCTGGTCACCGGAGCCGCAGGCTTTCTCGGATCGCACCTGACCGACGGCCTCCTCGCCGAAGGCCACACCGTCCTCGGCGTCGACAACCTCTCCACCGGCTCTCCCGCCAACCTCGCCCATCTCCAGCACGAGCCCCGCTTCACCTATCTCGAGCACGACATCACCGCCCCTTTCGATCCCGGCCCTGTCGACTATGTCTTCAACTTCGCCTCTCCGGCAAGCCCTGTAGACTACGCCCGTCTCGGCATCGAAACTCTCATGGTCGGCTCCCAGGGCACCAAAAACGCCCTCGACATCGCCCGCAAATACAACGCAAAGTTCCTCCAGGCCTCTACATCCGAGTCCTACGGCGACCCCGACGTCCACCCCCAGCCTGAAGACTACTGGGGCCACGTCAATCCCGTCGGCCCGCGCTCTGTCTACGACGAAGCCAAGCGCTTCTCCGAGGCCCTCACCATGGCCTACCACCGCTACTACGGCGTAGACACCCGCCTCGTCCGCATCTTCAACACCTACGGCCCGCGCCTCCAGAAAGATGACGGCCGCATCATCTCCAACTTCATGACGCAGGCTCTCCGCGGCGAAGACCTAACCGTCTACGGCGACGGCACCCAGACCCGAAGCTTCTGCTACATCTCCGACGAAGTCGAAGGCATCCTCCGCCTCGCCAAATCCGACGAGCACTTCCCCGTCAACATCGGCAACCCCAACGAGTGGACCATCCTGGACTGCGCCAAGGAAGTCTTGGAAGTCACCCACTCAAAAAGCAAAATCGTCCACTACCCCCTGCCGCAAGACGACCCCATCCAGCGCCAGCCCGACATCACTAAGGCCCGCCGCCTGCTCAACTGGGAACCCAAAATCGACCTCAAAACCGGCCTCAAGCTCTCGCTCGACTACTTCAAAGTCTCGGTAGAAGCCCCCGTCTGAAAGGAGGCCGAATCATGGCACGCCAGATCGTCCTTGCACCAAAAGCGGGAAAACCGTCGCCAACGTATAGCCAGGCCGTCAAGGCAGCGGGCCTGGTCTTCGTCTCCGGCACCGCACCCACCGATCCCGAAACAGGCCAGATCAAGGGAACAACCATCCAGGAACAAACCCGGCAATGCCTGGCCAACATCGCCGCCATTTTGGAAGCCGCCGGAACCTCCATCGATAAGCTCGCCAGCGCCACGGTCATCCTCGCCGACGAAGACGATTTCGCAGGCATGAACGAAGAGTGGCTGCGGTGGTTTCCCACAAATCCCCCTGCGCGCCAGGGAGCCAAGCTTCCAGCACGCATCCCCGGCCTCAAAATCTCCATAGCCGCCATAGCCGAAGCCTGACAACTGCCGAAGCACATACAAGTCCCCCGCTCTTTTTCGTCCCTCGTCCCCCGTCATTTGTCCTTATTTATATCGTGATACGATACAAATATGCAGCGCCCCGCCAACCCAGCAGACACGCTCTTAGAAACCCTCGCCGAGTTCCGTTATCAGCTCCGCCGCTTTCTCTCCTTCAGCGAACACGCCGCCATCGAAGCAGGCCTGCAACCGCAGCAACACCAGCTTCTCCTTCAAATCGCCGGCGCCCCCCGCGAAACAATCGTCAGCATCGCCTACGTAGCCGAGCGCCTCGGCCTAAAGCACAACAGCACAGTAGAGCTCGTAGACCGCTGCGAAAAAGAAGAGCTTCTGCAACGCCTCATCGACCCCGAAGACAAGCGCCGCGCCATTCTCTCCATCACGCCCAAGGGCCGCCGCCTCCTCAACCGTCTTTCGGAAGACCACGCCGGCGAACTAACCGAAGCCGCTCCGCAACTCGCCCGCGCGCTCAAGCAGATCGCAATCCATCGCCCCGCGCCCGCGTCAAAGAAGGCCCAATGAAATCCCGCCCATCCTCCCTGCGCGACTTCACCATCGACCACCGCACCTGGCTTCTCATCGCCGTCGCCATCGTCATCGGAACCGGCGCCGCAGCCCTCGCCGTGTTTCTGCTCAACGCCATCGCCTTCGCGACAAACCTCTTCTACTTCCACCGCCTGAGCCTCGCGCCCGTCGGCCCCGCCACGTCGCCGCTCCCCCACTGGATGCTTCTTCTCACCCCTATCGCCGGCGGCCTCCTGGTCGGCCTCATGGCCAAATACGGCTCCGACAAAATCCGCGGCCACGGCATCCCCGAAGCCATCGAAGCAATCCTCTTACGCGGAGCCCGCGTCGAGCCCAAGGTCGCCGTCCTCAAACCCATCTCCGCCGCCATCGCCATCGGCTCCGGCGGACCCTTCGGCGCGGAAGGCCCCATCATCATGACCGGCGGAGCCTTTGGTTCGCTCATCGCGCAATGGCTCAAGCTCACCGACGCCGAGCGTACCACGCTCCTCGTCGCCGGGGCCGCCGCAGGCATGTCCGCAACCTTCTCCGCCCCCATCGCCGCCATCCTCTTAGCGGTCGAACTGCTCCTCTTCGAGTGGCGCCCCCGCTCACTCGTCCCCGTCGCCGTCTCCAGCGTATTGGCGGGCGCGCTCCGCATCTGGTGGCTAGGCCCCGGCCCGCTCTTCCCGGTCAATTTCTACTCCTCCATCCCATTGCCGCAAACGTTGCTGGCCGCGGCCCCGCTAGGCCTGCTCGTCGGCCTCGCAGCAGCCTTACTCAGCCGTCTCATGTACGCCATTGAAGACGGCTTCGAGCACATCTGCGGCCGTTTCCGCATTCACTGGATGTGGTGGCCCGCCATCGGCGGCATCGGAATCGGAATCGGCGGCTACTTCTTTCCGCACGGCCTCGGCGTCGGCTACGACAACATTGCCGAGCTCCTCCGCGGCAACGCCCCAATCACCCTCATCGTAGGAATCCTCATCGCCAAGTCGCTCATGTGGGCCTTCTCGCTCGGCTCCGGAACCTCAGGCGGCGTCCTCGCGCCTCTGCTCATGATCGGCGCAGCCCTCGGCGAATCCCTCGCCCTGCTCGCTCACCAACCCGGCGAAATCCAGGCTCTCTGGGCACTCCTTGGCATGGCCGCCATGCTTTCCGCCGCGCTCGGCGTACCGCTCACCGCAATCCTCTTCGCCATCGAGCTAACGCACGCACTCCCAGCCTTGCTCCCACTGGCATTAGCCTGCGCCGCGTCTTACTTAGTCACAGCGCTCATCATGCCGCGTTCGATTCTCACAGAAAAACTAAGCCGCCGCGGCTACCATCTCTCCCGCGAGTACGGCGTAGATCCGCTCGAATCCGTCACCATCGCCGAAGTCATGAACGACCTTCCCGACAAACTCACCAACTCCGCTCCTCTCGCACCACTCCCCGAGGTCTTCGCTTACTCGGACGAAACCTGCCGCGCCGCCGCTGAGGAGATGGCCACCAGCGGTCTGCTCGCCATGCTCGTAGTAGACCGTGCCACCAACAAGCCCTGCGGAACCGTCACCGCAGCCAGCTTGCTGACAGGCCGCAAGCGCTCCGTCCGCCGCGAATCCGAACGCAAAATCGCATTCCTCAACAAAGCAGCACAAGAGCAATAAGAGGGCAATCCATCCCACCACAAACCTCGGGTGCCCCACATCTCCCGCAGTTGGAGATGTGAGACAGCACTCCCGCAAGCTCTCCCTAAACTAAATTCGTTCTCCCACAAAGTTAAGCGTGTCATCCTGAGCGCAAGGGGCCCCGAGCGCATTTCAGCTCGGGGGTGGTAAGCGAAGGATCTGCGGTTGCTTTTCGTCAGTTCTCCCCGTATACGTTGGGTGCCCCACATCTCCCGCAGTTGGAGATGTGGGATAGCACTCCCGCCAGCTCTCCAACTCTCCGTTCTTCCACAAAAATAGAGAACGTCATCCCGAGCCTATCAACTCACTCACAACCGTTCCGTGCAAAGCGTTTCGGAGAACATCCCACAGCTCGCGTGAACGCAGTGCTGAACGCACTCGAGGACTGGAAACCAATCGCCAGTGCAATCTCGCCGATGCTCCGCTTTCCAAGCCGCAACTCATCTTTGGCCAGGGCCATTCTCCAGTGCTGCAAATACTCAATCGGCCCCATTCCAACAATCCTGCGAAACCGCGCAGCCAGCGAGGACCGCGAAACACCACAAAGCCGCGCCAAACCGGAAACCGTCCAGCCACGCGCAACATCACGATGCATCGCCACAAGAGCACGCGCCGTTGTCACATCGGCAAGACCTGCAAGCAATCCTGTCTGCTCCTGGTTCACCCGCAGAGTCTCGCTCCGAAGAATCTCCACAAGAATCAGTTCCATCAGCCGCACAAGAATAAACTGGCTGCCCGGCCCCGGCTGCAGAGATTCCGCCTCATTCATCTTCAACAACGAGCGCACGCGCCACGAAAACGCATCATCACCCGCAACATGAACCAGTTCAGGAAGCAGCCCTGTCAAAAGGTTTTCATTCGCCGTATCGAACACAAACCTGCCGCCTCGCAAAATCACTGGAGAGTCTGTCCCCGCGCCAAGTTTCAGCCCTGTATCTCCTGCCGCCACAACCACCCTCTCACTGTCTTGAGGCTCCACAGACAGGTCTGAGGCAAGCACAAATGGCGCAGAAGTACGAATCAGCACAAAGTCATCGATGCGCAAGCGTATGGGCGCAGTAGTCGGACGAATCAACTGGCACTCCCCCTGCTGCACCCAGCAAAACAACAGATCGTCCCTCTTGTGAAACGACAGACCCCACCGTCCGGCAGCATCAATCCCCGCCCACAACGTAGCCCGCGGCCGAAGCAGATGAATGAGATCAAGAAACGGATCCATACAACAATATTGGACGATAGATAAATATTTTCGGCGTATCAATTATCGACTGTACATCCAATCCCACCTATCTTGAGAAAAGTGAGGACGACCCGATTAGCCACCTCGCAGAAAGCCTCAACAGAAACAAGCAGGAAAGGACGTCATTATGACCCTGAATACTCTTCAGGACACTCTTCAGCAGACATGGAAGACCTACCAGGACGCCTGGGCCGATATCGCAGTAGCAGAGCGTGAGCGTCTCCTCAGGCAAGTCGTGATCAGAGACATTGTATTTACCAGCCAGGCTGCCGAGGGCCAAGGCTTCAGCAATCTGGTCACACACATTGCAGAATTCCAAAAGCAATTCCCCGGAGCCTACTTCAAAAGCAACAAGCTCTTCACCCACCACGGCCAGCTCTTATCGGAGTGGACCATGTACAACAAAGACGGCTCCGAGTTCCTGACCGGCCACAGCTACGCCCGCTTCAACGAGCAAGGAATCCTGACCCATCTGGCCGGCTTCTGGCAGACCTAAGACTCTGTTTTTTGCGAACAAGAAACCACCCGGATACTCCACACCCCGGGTCCCTACGAAGCCGGGTATCCCACATCTCCCGCAGTTGGAGATGTGGGATAGCACTCCCGCCAGCTCTCCCACTTCCAGTTCTCCCAATAAAAGTAGAATGTGTCATCCTGAGCGCAAGGGCCCCCGAACGTACTTCAGTTCGGGGGTGGTAAGCGAAGGATCTGCGGTTGCCTTTTATAGCCTTTCGTTCTTTATAGCTTTTGCCTTTTTATCTAAACCCTCGGTCCCTGCTTTAAGGTTTCCCCGCCGGCTGCGCCTTCTGATCCCGATGCTTCAGCATCTTCTTCTGAATATCAATCCAGAACTCCTGAAACTCCGTGCCGATAATGCCCGTAGCCGTATTCACAAGCCCATCGCCAAACGTATGCTCCCACCCTGTTTCTCCCTTCGGGTAATACACGTTCGAGATTGCCCCGGCAATAATGTTGCCGCCCACATTCGAGTAGTTCGGCTCCCACTTATTCGTACCGTCATGCTTGCATCGCACCGCCGAAAGCGCCGCATAAGCCGCCCGATGGAAGAAATTTCCATGCCCAAGCTGGAAATAACGCGGCTCCTGATGCAACACGCCCGGCAGAAAACCATTGCCAATCATGTTCCCCAGGAACGAGTCCGCATATGCCGAGCCCGTCCGCTTCATGTAGCCCGTAAAGCCCCACCCATACCCGGAATAGTCCTCACCCAACTCGCGATATCCGCCAAAGAAAAACGCCTCAGCAAACGTAAACGGGTCAATCGAAGAGCGAAACGCAAGCTGCATCTTCTGCGTCTTGCTCAGCGGAACCACATCGCCCGTAAACGAAGTATTGAACGAAGGAATAATCCCAAACGCCCGCTGCGTCTCCTCTTTCTTGATCTGCTGTGCGGCCTTGTCATGCTGGCTCTGCGAGTCGCCCGGTTGCTGCGCACCATTCTGCGACCCATTTTGGGAACTGGAACTGCTCTGCCCCGCCAGGTCAACGCCCTGCGGCACCGGCGCATCCGGTAGCTCCGCACCAGCTTCATGCATGGAAGCCCCGCCCGCTGCCGGCACACTCATCGCAATCTCATCGGAGGGTTCCTGCCGCGTTGCAGAAGAGAAAAAAATCGTTACAGCGCGCAACTTATCAGTCTGGCCGCCATCTTGTACATCTAAGGGTTTTTGCGCACCTGCGCCAGCCGCGGACAGAATCGCCGCGCCGCAAAATATCGCCCGAAGGGAATACTGCATTCTTCACCAGAAGCGCCGGCCCGGAACTTGCACCGTTATGCGGCGGGAATAGGGGAAATTCTGGCAGCCGGCGCGGAACTACAGCCAGCCGCCAGGGAATGAATTACCCGTCACCTTCAGGTTAACCCACCAGCCCTCTGGAAAAATGCTTTTCCGCGTTAATTCTCTTTCCTCGCAGCCGGCGTCAGCTTCCGTATCACAAACTCCTGCAACACCGTGCTCAGCGCCCGTTCCGCCGTACCAATCGCAAAGTTTGAGAACACCAGCCCCGCCCCGCGATTCGACGGCGGATAATAAATATTCGACAACGAAGCAGAAATCAAGTCCCCGCCCATCGTCGAGTAATTCGGCTGCAGCTTCCCGTTATCTCCCTTGCAGATAAACGGATAAGACAGTGCATGCTCCAGCCGCGATTTCGTCGTCCCCGTCCCCTGGTAGTAGTACCGCGGATCCTGCTTCAGCAACACCGGCAAAATCGCCCCGCCGAACATAATGTCCGTAAACCCGTCCGCATAATTCGCTCCGACCCGCTCCCCGTAACCCTTCCAGCCCTGCGGATAATCCGGCGTATCCGACGCCTGGTCCACCGCGCCAATGAAAAACGCACCCGCAAAGCTCACCGGGTTGATCGCCGTCTTCCACGCCATCTGGAACTTCAGCTTCGACGTCATCGGCACCGCGTCCTTCGAGTCGTAGATCACGTAATAATTCGGAATAAACCCGAGCACCTTCTGGTGATATTCCACATTCACCTGCTCGGTCGCAATCGCCGCCGAATCCGCATACACCGTCACAGAAGCCGCATTATCAGGCAACTTCAGCACAATCCCCTGTACCGTAAAAGCCTCACCCGGCTTCAGCACAATATCCTGCGATTTCCAACTCACAAACCCCGTGCCGCTCACCGTAACGTGATACGTCACGCCCGGCCGCAGCCCCGTAAACTGAAACACGCCGCTGTCGTTGGCCTCCATCGTGCGCAGATCCGCTGGCGTCCCATCCTCCAGCTTTACTGTCGCGCCCACAACCACGTCGCCATATGCATCCATCACAGTGCCTGTGATAGAGCCCACCTGCGCCTCAGGAGCTTGCGGAACTCCCAGCGCGGAATCCGCCACAACAGCCGTCACCGCGGCACTCGTATCCACCTGCTGGGCCTGCGTAACAACCACGCCACTCAAGAAGAAAAAAAGAAAAAATGCAGCCAATCGGCCCCGAAATAAAAACATCATCCCACCAATCAAAAATTGTCCTTCCGAAAAGTTTCTTTAATGAAAAATCAACGTCCCGGCGGGCAAAAAACATGCTTCAACTGGTTCTCTCCACACGCGCAAACGGGGCAGAGAGTCCCTCAGGCATAACCTCCTGATTAGACGTATCTCCGCCCCGACGGTTCCACTTTTATTTCGACTGCGCTCTATCGAAGTGTACGAGCTCTGCCCGTACATAGATGGATATAAAAGACAGGGAGGCTTTTAGCCCCCTGCGGAAAAACTTACTGCACCGCCTGCTGCTCTTTTATCTCCTTTAACAACAACTCCACACGATCCGCATTCTCAAGCGCCGCAAACTTCTCCTCCAGCGATTCTTGCGCCATCACCTCCGTCGTCGCCGCGCTTTCCGCTGCCCGCTCATGCACGCGGCTCTTCAAGCGCTCCACCGCATGTCCCGTATCCATGCCAGCCGCTCTCCGAGCCTCCGCCGCGCGCCCCACAGCCCGCGCCCTGCGATGCTCCGCAATCAGCATCTCGCTCCGCGCCCGCGTCTCACTCAATTTCTGTTCCAACTTTCGCAGAGCCTGCCGCAGATTCTCCGCCTCATGCTTCTGGTCCTCAAGCTGCGAAGCAAATCCCTTCGCCAGCTCTTCATGGCTCAGCACGCGCTCCAGCGCCCCCCGCGCCATATCTTCTTGCGATTTGCTCACCGCAAGTTCCGCCTTCTTCCGCCACTCCGCAGCTTTCTCTGCCTGCTCCGCCCGCTTCTTCTCCAGCAGATGCTCTCCCGCAATCGCAATTGCCACCTGCGTCTTCACCTGCAGCAATTGGTTCTCCATATCCAGCACAACCTGCTTCAAAAGCCGCTCCGGATCCTCAGCCTTCTCCACCAGCTCATTCAGATTCGCCCTCAACAGCGTTCCCACTCTCTCCAGTAATGCCATTTCACACCTCCATCTGTTCCCTGCGCATTCACATCTCGGCTCAATTCGTAGCCGCTTGTTTCACAATTTCGTGAATCTCCTTCGTCATCTCTTCCGCAAGCGCCTGGCTGCGCTGCTTCGTGCGATCCATAATCATCGGCATCAACTCCTGCGCAATCACCGGCTGCGCATCCAGCAGATGCTGCCCCGCCGGCGATCGATAAAAAACAATCAGCGCATCCGCATCCTCGCGGTTGATGTGCTTTTGATACACCGTCGTCGAATCCGCAATCATGTCGTCCGCCGAATACACCGTGAAAGCCTTCTCCATAATCCTGTGCATCACCGCGCTCAGTTGCTCTTGCTGCGCAGGCGTCAGCGTCTGTCCGCCCTGCATCTTGTCCAGCGTCTCCTTCTCCTGCTCCTGCATATACTTCGTAATCACACTCGGCATCATCTTCTGCATCGTCACCATCTGCTGCCGCAGCCGCATCACATCAAACAGCTTCGCTATCTGCTCCTTCGTCGCCTGCTGATCTTCCGGCAACGCCGCAACCGCAGCGACAGGAGCAGCCTCCTGAGCCGCCGTCACTCCACAAGTCATCAGTCCCAACCCCAGCATCACAACCAACGTCACGCTTCTCATCCAAGCCTCCATCCAACTCTGTTTTTCAATCCCACCATCACAATCAAGAGCCGGATGCCCCAGGTCCCGCTTTTGGGACCTGGGATACCCATGCCGCCAGTTCTCCCAACACCCAGCTAATAGCTAACAGCTAAAAGCTCCCGTTACGCAGTAGTCCCATTCTCCGGCTTGTCCTTAATCGCCTTCACGTTCGACATCAACTGCTTGATGTCCATTCCGCTCAGCGCCTCAAACAACGCCGGAACCTGCGCCGCAATCTTCGTCATGTCGCCGGTAATCTTGTTCACACCGGCAGCCCCATCGTTCCCCGTGGACACAATGGTGATCTTGTCCACCTTGCTCAACGGCTCCGCCATCGCGCGAACAACGTCAGCCATGTTCGTAAGCAGCTTGTCGACCACAGCCGCCTGGTTCCATTCCTGGTAAGCTTCAGCCTTCACATTCATCGCTTTAGCCTCCGCTTCACCTTTCTGGAAGATGATCGAAGCCTCCGCCTCGCCCTGCGTACGAATCGCCGCAGCCTTGCCTTCAGCCTCCGCTGTCAACCGAGCCTTTTCAGCCGCAGCCAAAGTTTCAATCCGCTGCCTGCTAACCTCAGCTTCTTTCAACACCGTGGCAATCAGTTCCTTCTCATGGCGCAAAATTTCCGCTTCCTGCACCTTGATCTGGCCTTCCTTCTCCACCTGCTGCACCTTCACCTGCTCAGCCGTAACCTGCTGCTGCATGATGTTGGTCTGAATCTCGTAGGCCTTGTCCGCCGAAGCCTGCTGCTTGCGGCTCTGCTCCGCATACTCCGCCTTCTTGATATCCAGGTCGCGTTGCGCCTCAGCCTGCCGCGTCTGCGAAGCCGTCTCCGCAATCACGCGATCCTGGTCTGCCTGCGCCTTCGCAACCGCCGACTCGCGCAGCGCATTCGCCCGCTGAATCGCCGTATCGCGTTCCGCCTCAGCCGTAGCAACATCCGCGTCTCTCTTGATGCGGGCAATATCCGGCCGCCCCATATTCGAGATGTACTCGTTCTTGTCCTTCACCTCTTTTATCGTGAAAGAAATTACCTCCAGCCCCATCTTGCTCATGTCATCCGCGCAAGTGGACCGCATGCGATCGCCCACCATCTCCGGCTCTTTCACAATCTGCTCGACAGTAAGCTGTCCAATAATCCCGCGCAGATGCCCTTCCATCACCAGCCGAATCAACCCTTCACGCTGCTGCGGAGCCTTCGTCAAAAACTGTTCCGCTGCTGTAAGAATCGAAGCCTGGTCCGACCGCACCTTAATCTGCGCAACAGCCTCAACCGTCACCGCCACGCCCTGCTTCGTATAAAGGTCCTGCTGCGGAGCCACATCAAAGCTCATCAACTCCAGCGAAAGCTCGCGGCAGTTCTCCACCATCGGAAAGATCACCGTGCCGTGTCCCTTAATGACCCTCGGCCCGCGAAAGCCATACACAATCAGCGCCTCATTGGGCCCGGCCTTGCGATACATCCGCGCCAGAATCCCCATCAGCAAAATCAACGCCAGTACGGCCAGCCCCGAAATCATCACAATCTCGTTTACGTGTGCCATCAAATCCGGTCCTCTCAACCGGGAGACAACTTGGTTATTGGTTTGCATCTACGGCCAAACAACAGCAATTCAGCAATTGCAACTTACTGCCTGATCCTGCGGCCGCGTCTCGGAAACATCTTCGCCAGCAACCCGGCAAGAAAAATCCCCACCAGGATCGCCATATCCGTTATCAACACAGTCGTATTCGTCATCGAATCCTCAATCCAGTTGTCAGTTACAGTGTTCAGTGATCAGCAAAAACCAGTGTTCGCAAGAACAGACTGACCACTGACAACTGATCACTGACCACTTGTTTCTTCCCATCTGCGCACATAAGCAATCCCATGCTCATACCGCACAACAAAGACCTCTTCCTGTTTTGAAATCGGCCTTCCATCCTCAGAGCGGGCAGGCGCAGACCGCATCGCTCCGAGCTGTTGGTAAAGAATCTCTCCCGTTCCACCCGCAAAAATCGGAGCCGACACCGTCCCCACCGCCCCAACCACATCGGTCTCTTCCGCGGTAAGTTCCTTCTCATGCGGCAGCAGCACGCGAGTAAGAAACGCAAACACAATCGCACCACCCGCAACGCCCGCAACACCCGCCAGAGCCAGCGTCACACCCGCAACAAACCCGCCATAGCGAGTCAGCAGATATCCCGCTGCCCCAAACCAGCAGAGAAAGATCATCGCGGAAAATCCATTCCACCAGGGCACCCGAGCCGAACCGCTAGCTGCATGAGCCACTCCATGCGCTGCCCCCGCCACACTATGCGGAACATGCGGTACATGCACATGCCCGCCCAGATGCAAGTGCCCCATCCCGCCCAACAGCGCCACCACGCTCAACATCAGCCCCGCAACAAAACAAATCAGGTAAAACATTTCCCAGTTCATAAGAAATCTCCGCTCCACTCTGGGTCAGTTCATCGAGTTCCCTAGTTAGGCCGGGCTTTAGCCCCGGCCTAACTCACTCCAGACCAACGAGCCTTTAGGCCCTGAGGTATGCGTTTTTCAGTTAGCCCGCACAGCCCCTAGTTCTCTCCATCCCGCGCCGCTTTCGTCCCTCGTCCTTCGTCACTCGTCCCTGGCTTTCCGAGAACTTCGGAAAGCCGATCCACCAGCCCCGGCGTCTCAATCACCGCCTCCAGCAGCAGCAAACACTGTCTGGAGTCCTCATGCCGCGCCAGGGTCAACAGCGCCGCCCGCAACTCCGGATCCTTCCGAAACCCCTCCGCCCCGGCGACAAGCCAAAGATCCAGCTTGTCCTCCACATCGCGCAGCGGACTCATCAGCTCCGGCGAATACCCCTCCGGGTCATCCACCAAATACCCCGGATGCACCTTGAAGAAGGCCGCCAGAATCTGCCTGGTTTTATTGGTAAGGTGAGGCCGCGCCCCACTTTCAATTTGGGAAAGATAGCTCTGACTCAGCTTCTCCCCGGTCTCGGACTCAATCGCCCTCACCAGTTCCAGCTGACTCATCGCGCGGTCCAGCCCCCGAAGGCTGCCTTCTACCTCGCGCAGATAGCGAATTTTCTCGCCGAGCTTCATAACCGCAACAGGTAGCCCCTTTCGAGCCCTCAAAACACCCTATTGCAATCCGCAATAAACATTATTGCGGATTGCAATAGAAGTCAAGCGAAATCGGAAAAATATTTCCAATTTCTGTGGAAAACTTTTGCGGTGAATTACGCCCTTCTATGCCAAACTCAAAATAAGCAATGAAATATGGCCCGATTCCCTCCCGGAATCGGGCCACAGCATTTTTGGCGCACCCCCTACCCCCCTCCCCCGCTGCGTAGCCCTGTGGAAATGTGGAAAAGAGAGACTCCATCGGAGGGAGCAGGGGCCTTCAGGTCCCTGCAGGGTAGCGGAGAAGAAAGGAGCTTCAGCCCGGGCCCTTCTCCAGAAAAATTTGCCTCAAATCTGGAAAGTACACTAAGGTAACCATCAAATTACTAATAAGTAAACACCCGGTATTTCCCTCAAATATATAAAAATAAAAAGGTTAATTATAAATACCTTTCCTTTCTAAAAATCTCACCTTCACCGTAAACAAAAAGCGAAATGCAGTCGCAGCACTTCGCCCTCAGCACCAGCACGCTACTATTCCATAAAAGCAAATGGAGTGCGCATCACGCATGGCAGAAGCCTCGGCAGTGGCCCTGGAAACAACAGAAATAAGCAGCACCAGACCGCATTTCGCCGTGCTCGACGGCCTCCGCGGCGTAGCCGCCATCAGCGTAGTGGCCTTCCACTTTCTGGAAATGGTCATCTGGCCCTACGACAACCTCTGGCTTGGCCACGGCTTTCTGGCCGTCGATTTTTTCTTCTGTCTCTCCGGCTTCGTCATGGGCTACGCCTATAACGACCGCCTCCGCACCATGTCCTTCTGGAGCTTCCTCAAGGCCCGCATCATCCGACTGCACCCGCTCGTCATTCTCGGGTCCCTCCTCGGCCTCATCGCCTTCTACGCCAACCCCTTCGGAATCACCCCCGGCTACAACCCGGCAAAAGTAGCGCTGATCTTCCTGACCTCAGCCCTCATGATCCCCTACGGCATCATGCGCCAGCGCGCCTACAACCTCTTCAGCTTCAATGCCCCGGCATGGAGCCTCTTCTGGGAGTACGTCGCCAGCATCGTCTTCGGCCTTATCCTCTTCCGCCTCCGTCGCGGCCTGCTCCTCGCGCTCACCATCGCCTCAGCCATCCTTCTCTGCTGGGTCGGCCACAAGGCCGGCAATCTCCCCGGCGGCTGGAGCACCGGCACCTTCTGGGACGGCGGCGCGCGCGTAGCCTTCTCCTTCCTCGCCGGTCTTCTCATCTACCGTATGGGCTGGCATCTGCGAAGCCGCCTCGGCTTCTTCGCCCTCAGCGTGCTGCTCATACTGGCCCTCGTCTCGCCCTACAAAACCGGCGCATGGGTCCGCGAAGTCGCCATAATCACTCTTTACTTCCCGCTGCTCGTCATCCTCGGCGCTGGAACCAGGCTCTCGCCACGCATGTCGCCGCGTATGGACCGCCTCTGCCGGTTCTCCGGTGACCTCTCCTACCCGCTCTACATGACGCACTACTCCGTCATCTGGATCTGGGGCGACTACGCTGCAAAACACAAATTGCTTCAATCTGGCCTGGCCCCCGCCGTCCTCATCGGCGTAATCACCATGGTGGCATTCGGATGCGTAGTAATGCAGTTCTACGACAAGCCTGTTCGAGCTTGGCTGCGCGCAAAATGGTAAAAGCTCCTTCACGATAAACTGGTATCAGGACTCTTCCCGCCGGACCGCCATCTTGTCGTCGCTCGTAGCCAAACTGAATCCCCAGCAACGCGAAGCCGTAGAAACCACCGAAGGCCCGTTGCTCATCCTCGCCGGCGCCGGCTCGGGCAAAACCCGCGTCATCACCAACCGCATCGCCTGGCTCATTGAAGAAAAAGGCATCGCCGCCGATTCCATCCTCGCCGTCACCTTCACCAACAAGGCCGCCGCCGAGATGGGCCAGCGCGTCGAAAAACTCATCGGCGGCATGACGCTGGCAAAGCCCCTCATCGCCACCTTCCACTCGCTCTGCGTCCGCATCCTCCGCCGTGACATCGAAGCCCTCCGCGTCAACAACCAGGGCCTCACGCGCTCCTTCGCCATCTTCGACGAAAACGACCAGCAAAACATCGTCAAGCAGATCATGCGCCGCATGGGCCTCGATACCAAGCAGCTCACCCCGCGCACGGTGCTGGGCAAGATCTCCTGGGCCAAGAACCACATGGTCGATCCGCAGGAGTTCTACCTCGAATCCAAGGACGCCAACACCGAAAAAATCGCCCACATCTACCAGCAATACAAAGCCGAGTTAATCAAAAACAACGCCCTCGACTTCGATGACCTGCTCCTCGAAGCCGTCCGTCTCCTCAAAGTCTCATCAGAAACACGCAGCCGCTACCAGAACAAGTACCGCTATCTCCTCGTAGACGAGTACCAGGACACCAACCGCCCGCAGTACGAGCTCATGAAGCTGTTGGCCGGAGAACGCAAAAACGTCTGCGCCGTCGGCGATGAAGACCAGAGCATCTACTCCTGGCGCGGCGCCGACATCCGCAACATCCTCGAATTCGAAAAGGACTTCCCCAACGCCAAGATCGTCCGCCTCGAGCAGAACTACCGTTCCACGCAAACGATTCTCGAAGCAGCAGGCGCAGTCGTCGCCAACAATCTCCGCCGCAAAGGCAAAAAGCTCTGGACGGACCGCCAGGGCGGCTCGCTCATCGGCTACTACGAAGCCCCCGACGGCGAAAATGAAGCCCTCTTCATTGCCGATCGCATCCAGAAGTTCCTTCGCGAAACCAGCAACCATGACGGCGAAGAAGGCAAATGTGCCGTCCTCTATCGCACCAACTCGCAGTCCCGCTTGGTCGAAGAATCGCTCCGCCGCTACGGTATCCGTTACACCATGGTCGGCGGCTTCAGCTTCTACGAGCGCGCCGAAATCAAGGACCTCATGGCCTATCTGCGCCTGGTACGCAACCCGCATGACTCCATGGCGCTCAATCGCATCATCAACGTACCCGCGCGCGGCATCGGCGCAACAACATTAGGTACCCTGGAACGTCTCGCCCTAGAAACCGGCCAGTCCACGTGGGACGCCATCGGCGCTGCCATCCGCGAAAAGCTAATCCCCACCCGCGCACTAATGGCGTTGGAATCCTTCCGCCAGATGATGATCGATGCGCAAGCCATGATGGATCCTGACTTCGCCGGCAAGCTCACTGCCGACGTAGAAGCCACCAGCGAAGAAGCCGAAGGCGACACCGACTTTTCCTTCGGAGAAACCAGTGCCGAAACAGCCGCAGAGGCCGACGCCACCACTGAATTCGGCTTCGGTGAAAACGAAAGCAGCGAAGAAAGCAACGAGGCCCAGATGTCGCTGCTGGACTTCGCCAGCTTCAATCCCTTCGCCTCTGCCGAAAAGAAGGAAGAACCAAAAAAGTCTTTCCTGAAGCTGCCCAAACAAGAAGAAGAAAAGAAGGAAGAAACTCCAGTCGAAGGTTTCCGTTCTCCAGGTGATGCAGCCACGCTTCCCGAACTGATCCGCTTTATTATCGACCGCTCCGGCTACATCAAAGCCCTCGAAGCCGAAGGCTCACCCGAAGCCATCAGCCGCATTGAAAACCTCAAGGAACTAGCCAACGCCGCCCATGACGCCGAAGTTCGCGGCGAAACATTAGCCGACTTCCTCGATCACGCCGCGCTGGCCTCGGACTCTGACCAGTTCGACCCCGAAGCCCGCGTCACACTCATGACCCTCCACGCCGCCAAGGGACTCGAATTCCCGCTCGTCTTCCTTGCTGGCATGGAAGAAGGCTTGTTCCCGCATTCGCGCACGCTCAACAACCCGGAAGAGCTCGAAGAAGAACGCCGTCTCTGCTACGTCGGCATGACGCGTGCGATGAACACGCTCATCCTCACCCGCGCACACTATCGCCGCCGCTATGGCAATGACGCACCAGAACAAACGATCCCGTCGCGCTTCCTCGAAGAAGTCCCGCCCCCGCTCATCGAAAACCTGAGCCCGCGCCAGCCCGCATGGGCCAGCGCCAACTCCCGCTACGGCCGCAACAACGACGACTTCGGCGACAGCCACTTCAACTATGAAGACGAAAGTCAGGATGCACCGCGCCTCACCTACAGCTACGGAAGCAACAACCGCAGCAGCTATGGAAGCGGTTCCAAATCCAGCTTCAGCAGCAACAAAGGCTCAAGTTCCAGTTCCGGTTCCAGCCGCACCGACAGCAACTCGTTCGACAACATCGCCAAGTTCTTCGGCAGCAAAAGTGGAGCATCCAAATTCAGCCCCACTTCGCGCCCCGCAATGGACATCCCCGAGCCCAAAGGTGCCTCCGGCCTGAACAAAGGCCAGCGCGTCCGCCACGCAAAGTACGGCGAAGGCACCATCATGATGCGCGAAGGCGAAGGCGAAGATGCCAAGCTGACAGTCATGTTCGCCCGCCACGGCATGAAAAAGCTGATGGAAAAATTCGCCAACCTCGAAAAGATTTAACCGGCGACGCCTTTACGCTTCCTGGCTCACAGCACTTGTCTCGCTAGGGTATGGCCTCGGCGCAGGTTTGCGAAGGAATTTGTCCCTCATATGATGCGATGGCAATTCAACGGCGACTCGCATCAGCCATCCATACCCAAGTGACAGCACGAACGCACACACACCAATCATGACCGGATGCCAATGCTTCGGCAGCCATTCCAGAGCGAGCGAATGGATAAGATAGAGGGAATAGGAAAGCCATCCGAGCCAGCGAACCGGTTTGAGAGACAGCGTGCGGCTCACCCATGAAGATGGTGTTGCAACACAATAATAGAAGATCGGATAAAGCGCAGCGCTTTGCAGCGTGTACCGTAGTGTCTCCCGGAAGTATGGGTTGCGATAGAGAAGCGAAGCAAGTATGGTTGCTACTCCCATACAGGCGAAAAGGCCTTTATGACGTGATAGCCAATTTGGCTTCGACGCAAACCACGGATTATCTCGAACAGCAAGCAGACAACCCCATGCAATTGCGTCAAAGCGGCAATCAGTAGCAGCATATGTCCAACCGATATAGAGCTGTTCGTCGTTTGCTGTTGGGACTTGAATATGGACGACGAATACGAGGAACATTCTCCACATCAAGGCGACCATGCAGAAGAGAAACAGAACAAGTGCCTGTGTATTCGGAGTCACTTTTCTGCGAGTCCAAATCATGAACAACAGCGGGAACAGAAGGTAAAAGTGTTCTTCCACCGCCAGTGACCAGACCCCGGGAACCGGGGAATGGAGATTCCAGATGAGTCCTAGATAGTTGTTCACATACAACAGAGTTCCAATGATCTTCAACACATAGACTTTGTGCTCTGAAAAGAACACTACCAGGCAAACCAACAGCAAGGTTATGTATAGCGGAGGCAGGATTCTCGCAGCGCGCCTGACATAAAAATTCCAGAGCGAAATATCGCCCGTTTTATTGCTTTCAATGCGAAGGAGTGTCGTGATCAGATAGCCGCTCAAAAAAAAGAAAACCGTTACCCCAAATCCTCCAGGGACCAAACGGGAAAGACCGGCATGGGCGAAAAACACTAGCAGGAAAGCTATAGCCCGTAGGCCGTCCAAAGCTGGAACTTCGAATTTTGCAAACGAAACCGCTGCATTGATAGACGAACTCTGATTTCCCATGAGCCACCGCAATTTAAGAAAACAATTCTGATCTTACGGAAAACAATAGATCGCCTTTTACCTTTACGGCAATTGTTCAAGCAGCCGTGCTCCTAATAGCTTTATGGTCCAGGTCCTTATAATCCAACATGACCAAGGATCGGTACACTGCGCTACAAAAGTAGATATAGCAGATATGCTTCTGCTATATCTACTCAACCGTTACTGACTTCGCCAGGTTCCGCGGCTGATCCACATCCGCGCCGCGCCGCACGGCAATGTAATAGGCCAGCAACTGCAGCGGCACCACTTCCAGTAGGGGCGCCAGCAGCTCCGGAGCATGCGGCACGAAAATCGTCTGCTCCACCAGCGAGCTAATCGTCTCGTCGCCTTCCGTCGCAATCGCAATCACACGCCCCGACCGCGCCGAGACCTCCTGAATATTCGATAAGGTCTTTTCATACCGCAACACCGAAGCCGGGTCCGTCTCATCCCGCGTAGCCAGCACCACCACCGGCAGCGTCTCATCAATCAACGCATTCGGCCCATGCTTCATCTCACCTGCCGGATACCCCTCCGCGTGAATATAGGAAATCTCCTTCAGCTTCAGCGCACCCTCAAGCGCAATTGGAAAGTGAATCCCACGCCCCAGATAAAGGAAATCTCGCGCATTCGAGAAATGCACTGACAGCTTCTCGCAAGCCTCTGCAGAGCTCTTCAGCAGATCCTCCAGTTTGCCCGGAATCTTATTCAGCTCCTCCATCAGCGCAACAGATTGTGCCTTATCCAGATGCCCGCGCAGCTGCCCCAGCTTCATCGCCAGCAAAAAAAGCGCCGTCAGTTGTGAAGTAAACGCCTTCGTCGAAGCCACCCCAATCTCCGGCCCCGCATGCGTATAAATCGCGCCATGCGCCTCGCGTGCCACCATCGCGCCCACTACGTTGCAAATCGCAATCGTCTTCGACCCCAGCGTCTTCATCTCACGCTGCGCCGCCAGCGTATCCGCAGTCTCGCCCGACTGCGTAATCAGCAACCCCAACGCCGTCGGATCAGGAATCGGATTGCGATACCGGTACTCGCTTGCATAATCTACATCCACTGGCAGCCGCGCCAACCGCTCAATCATATATTTGCCCGCCAGTGCTGCATGCCAGCTCGTACCACAAGCTGCCACATTGATGCTCGCCGCCCGCGCCAGCTCTTCATCCGGTAGATCCATCTCACCCAGGAACACCTTCCCTGAATCCAGCGAAATGCGTCCCATCGTCGTATCGCGAATCGCCCTTGGCTGCTCCCAGATTTCCTTCAGCATGAAATGCTTGAAGCCACCTTTTTCCGCCTGGATTGGATCCCAGTGAATGCGCGTCAACTCACGCTTCACCGAATTTCCGTCGAAATCCGTAAACGTAACACCCTGCGGCGTAAGAATCGCCATATCTCCGTCAGCCAGAAACGCCATATTCCGCGTGTAGTGGAGAATTCCCGGCACATCCGAAGCTACAAACGACTCGCCCTCGCCCACGCCAATCACCACCGGAGGCCCCGACCGCGCCGCAATAATCTTGTTCGGTTCCGCCGACGAAAGCACCCCCAGCGCAAACGCTCCGGTCAGCATTTTCACCGCGCGCCGAACGGCATCCTCAAGCGTCAGCGGAGCACCTGCAGCCTCAGCGTCTTTCTGAACCTGCTCAATCAGGTGCGCAATGATTTCGGTGTCAGTTTCGGTGACAAACTTGTGCCCCAGCGCCGTCAACTCGCGCTTCAGCTCAAGGTAGTTCTCCACAATCCCGTTGTGGACAACCACAATTCGCCCTGTGCAGTCGCGATGCGGATGGGCATTCTCTTCCGTAGGCCGCCCATGCGTAGCCCACCGCGTATGCCCAATCCCGTATGTCCCATCGAGCGGGTGCGTCTTCAGAACGGCTTCAAGATTTCCCAGTTTGCCCGGAGCACGGCATACTTCCAGCACCGCAGTATCATGTCCGCCTACGGCAATGCCAGCGGAGTCATAGCCGCGATATTCCAGGCGGCGCAAACCTTCCACAATGACAGGCACAACTTTCCTGGGGCCCACATAACCGACAATTCCGCACATGCGACGATTGTATGAGAGCCAACCACCGCGGATATCAACAAAAAGTGAGCGTCGCTAGTCTTCGATGCGGTAGGTGAACTCTTCAATCACAGGGTTAGTCAGCACATCGCGAGCAATCTGCTCAACAGCAGACTTCGCCTGGTCAGCGGAGAGCCCTGCAGCCAGGTTCAGTACAAAATACTTGCCCTGCCGGACGCCTTCCACTGTGTCATGGCCGATCTTACGGAGAGCGTTCTGGATCGTCTGGCCCTGGGGGTCAAGGACCGAAGTCTTCAGCGTAACGTAGACATGCGCCTTCATTATCCTTGATTATAGTAGGACAGGCTCAGGCGGGAAATTCATCCAAACGCCTGGCCCGTGCATCTATCTATTCCGTACTCTGTGTCTTTTTGAAGGTCTGGCGGCAACAGCAGTGAGTTGGAGGACGTGTAAAATTCCATGCCCCAACCGGATAGAAGAGCATCCCCATGAGAAAGTAGGAGAAGATTATGGTGAATTATCTGGAGTTGCCCATTGGCGACCGTTTTCCCGAAGCATTCCGCGCAGTGATCGAGATCCCCAAAGACGGCACCAACAAGTACGAATATGACAAGCAACTCCATGTCTTCAAGCTCGACCGCAACCTACACTCGCCCGTGCACTACCCCGGCGACTACGGTTTCATTCCGTCCACATTGAGCGACGATGGCGACCCTCTGGACGTGCTGGTACTGGTTCCGAATGCTAGCTTCCCCGGCTGCATCCATGAAGTACGCCCCATTGGTCTGCTCGAAATGCTGGACCAGGGTGTATTGGATGAAAAGGTGCTGTGTGTCGGCACCAAGAATCCCCGCTATGCAAATGTGTGGAACTATACAGATATCTATCCTCACATGCTGAAGGAAATTACGCACTTTTTCTCCATTTACAAGGACCTCGAAGGTAAGCGGGTCGAAATCAAGGGCTGGCATGATGCGGCCTATGCACGCGAGCACGTAATCCGCGCTGCCAAGCAGTTCGAAGCGAACGCCGCTAAGACCGCCACAATAGCCGCCAAGTAAGCCATCCTGGCAACAAACAAGGCCGCTCTTGTGAGAGCGGCCTTTTCTTTCTTGCCGGATTATTCCGCTTCAGTGACTAGCATGCGATTCCGTGAGCTGCGCGGCGTTGCGAACCGATAGAGCAGTGGCCCTAGCAGCGCAACTGTCAGCGAAAACAGCAGCGCTGAAACAGGCTCACCGCCCAACTTTACCTCATCCGTCCGCGAAACATAAAGCGCATATACAATCAATGCCGCTGGCCCCACGCCCAACAGGCATGCGCACGCCAGGTTACCTGCCTTAAACGGACGCGCCAATTCCGGCTCCTTCACCCGCAGTATTACCAGCGCCACAAACTCCAGCAATAGGCTCGACCCATACAGCACAAGGTCAATCGTGATTAGCTTTTCAAATGGCAACTTAAGCGCTAATCCCCACGCCAATCCACAAAGCAACACGCTCACCCACGGAACTCCGCGGCTGTTGCGGCTGGCCACTATGCGCGGCAACATCCCATCCTCTGCCATCGCCATTGGCAACCGCGAGTAGCTCATCACCAGCGCATTAAACATGCCAATGCCAGTAATCACGCCTCCGGCAGCCACCGCCCAACCAAGCCATGGCCCGGCAATCCGAGTCGCCGCTGTAATCCAATCGCCTGTCTCAAAGCTGTTCACCGCCTGTCCGGCCAGCGCCGTCGCCACCAGTGGCAGAATGTAGGTCGCCGCCACCAGCGCAGTAGACCAAATCATCGCGCGGGGATAAACACGTTGCGGGTTATGCACCTCCTGCGCCACAGTCGAGGCGTTGTCCCAGCCCATGTAATTCCACATAGCCACCAGTACAGCGGTCGAAAGCGCAGAACTCGATGCCGGACCATTCCATTGGATCGTCGGATGCAGCGTAAATCCATGCCAGAAGCCCAGCGCAACAAAGACGGCAAAAGGCGCCAGCAATGCGACAGACATCCAGATCGAACCATCTCCAACCGCAGGAGCTCCACGCAGATTCCACAGACAGCAAAGCGCGACAATTGCCAGGGACCACGCCCATCCGCGCCAACCTTCGGTCAAAACAGGATCAAACTTACCTAGATAGCTCACCGCGAACGCTGGGTAGATCGCCATATCAAAAACGCTGGCCGCCAGTGAAAGCCAGCCTTCTTGATATCCCCAAAAAGGACCAAGCGCACGACGAACCCAGATATAGAAGCCCCCGTCAGCAGGAATAGCCGCAGCCAGCTCGCCAATCATCAACGCTGTGGGCAGGCTCCAAATGATGGGCAGCAAAAGCAGAATCAGAATCGCGCGTGAAAAACCGGCGCCTCCCAAAATGTCCTCAATGGCATAGGGGCCGCCCGACACCATGAAGAACGTAGCCGCGACAAGCGGAAGAAGATGCATTTTCCGGCAGGCCGGACGGGCTGTGAACTGCATAAATGTGAATCTAACAAGAATTGTCCCACCATCAAAGAATGAAATCACCGTCTGCCGCAGTTTCTTACGCCTAAGGTGAAACGGGACAGTGATCACGTAAATTCTGGTGCTTAAATTGCCTGTTCGCATACCGGGATTGCGCCGTTCCGGTATAATCCAAGCAGACCCGGAGAGATGGCCGAGAGGCTGAAGGCGGCGGTTTGCTAAACCGTTATAGGGTTGTAAAGCTCTATCGAGGGTTCGAATCCCTCTCTCTCCGCCATCTAGTCTGAAATCTGCCCCTTAAAGGATTTCACACCCGCCGATTTCTACAAATTCCCTCATAAATTAGCTGCGCCTGTTCCATTAGTATGACTAGAGAATTAGAAGAGGTCATCGTTTCGATCCCGATCAGGTCCACCAACTTATCCCCGTCCAAATCAGTCGTCGAGATTGTGCTGGTGATGGAATTAGCTGCGCTCAAACCTGCTATGCGAGCCACTCTCGTCCCGGCACCATTTTGTGGACGGACGATTGAATCCAGCAGAAATTGCAAAAATTGAGTTTGAGGCTCCAAACTTAAAGCAGAGAAGCCAGCCGTTGAACGGCTGGCTTCTCTGCTGAAACGTTAGAGCACGTTGATCGCTGCAGCACCAAGCGCTAGCTGCGAGAAGATCTGCGTCCAATCCATGAGATTGCGGAGTTTGGTGGGACGCAATGTCTTATCCGGAATCACTACCGTATCGCCGGGGTTGAGACTCAAGCTTTCAAATGGGTTGGAACCCAACACGCCAAATGAGCTCTTCACTGTGGGCCTGCTTACAACCGAGCCATCCGCACGAATGATAAAGCTGTAATGCCAATCTGCATTGCGATTTGGACCACCAGCCAACTGTAGATAGTGGCGGACTGAACGTCCATTTTCATAGACAAAGGAATTCTGATTGTAGACCGCGCCCACAACATTGATCGTTGCCGGCTTAGATGGAACAGTAAAGCGGTCTCCGTTTTCAAGCGCTAGTGCCGGTATAGAATCAAGCCCCATACTTGTAGGTTTGAACTGCAGAACTATACGACCTGTAGCGCGAATCTGCCTGAGACGGTCAACGAGCTGGTGCGCTACTTCGCGAGAAGCTAGCACGTCAGCGGAACTTTGGGCTCCTGTTCCAGCAACTGCCAGTGCCTGCGTACCTCTATCCGCTTCCATGCTTACGGATTGCACATATTCATCCAGCCGCTGCTGCTGCAGTCTGCGCGTAGATTCGCGATCAAACTCGGCCCCGTAGATATACGCGTTCGCGGTAAACCCGCCGGCACGTTGAATCAGGTCGCGCAATGTCTCCCCTGGCTGCACGCTATAAATGCCAGCGTGCACAAATTCCCCCTCTAGATCCACATATTTGGTCTGCTGCTCAAGTGGTACCTGAATGTCCGTCTGCGAAAAAATGGTGACGATATCGCTTGGCTGCAGTTCAAGATTCTGGCTCGTATCATGAGCCAATACAAGTTTTCCCAGGTCAAACGGTATCAGGGTCGTCTTCAGAGTATTGGGGTCTGTACGTTCAATGACTGCGTAGTCCCAGTTAATCTGCTGAGGAGTCAGACGCACGGTGGTCTTCCGGAGGCTCGATCCCGCTGCACCTTCCTCATTCGTATTTGTAGCTTGCGTAGCAAGCGAACCTGAGCTGCCTGTAGGCCCTTGACCCTGCTGGCGGGTAGACGCATCTTCCTGAGAGTAGCCCTGTGTAAACTCCTGGTACGGCTGCTGGCTAACCTGTTGGTTGCCCTGCGGATTAAGATTAGGATTTAGATTATTAAAATCCTGCCGCAAACCACCGGTCTGCACACCAGCTGTCGTCCCTGGCATAGTCAGGCGCGGATTCACCGGAACAGGCTCCGTACCGGAGGGAGCTCTCTGAGCTGAAATAAATGGCTCGAATTCAGGCGCGGGCAAGCCAAGATGGCTACGCTGCCACCAATAATCGCGAGTGAGTAAGGATGCCTGATCCGGAATCAGATCACTCAAGTGCATCCCCTGATGCCAACCGAACCGCCCTGGATTGGCGATGCTGCCGCGCAAAACCACTGTCTTTTGGTATGCAGGGACGATGGGGTAAATACGCAGAATGTCGCCGTTCTCCAGGAGCGTAGCTAATCCAACCGCATCAAAGCTGGCTTCCATGGCTGTACGATATTGCCGATTGTCCAGCCGGTCGATCGAGATGCGCGTTTGCGAGGCAACCGTACTTGTGCTGCCTGCGCTTTCAATCAAGGCTCCCAGGGTCTCCCCTTCGCGCAATTCATAAATGCCCGGCGTACGGACGCTGCCCGTTATGGCCACTTGCGACCCCGCAGGTGGAATATAGATAACATCCTCCGGCAAAAGTCGTACATCATGCGATTTATCGCCACGAATGAGCAAGCCGTAAAAATCGAAGTCCGCGACGACATTTCCCGCACGCTTCACTTGAATATGTCGTAGGGAGCCTTGCGGTCCAGGACCTCCGCTGGCAAACAGCGCATCCACCAGAGTGCTCAACGAACTAACCGTGTACGCACCAGGACGCCGAGCAAATCCCGTAACATAAACTTGCATCGGCCGGATACGCCCCAGGTCAACCGATAGATCAAAGTTGCGGAAGACTCGGCTTACAGTCTGCCGCAAATGCTGGTCAAGCGAGGAGAACGGCTGGCCGGCCACGTGAACTGCACCCACTTGCGGAATATAGATATTACCGGAACGATCTACAAGCAGATTGCCGCTATAGTTGATCTGCCCCCAGATACGGACTCTCAGTTCATCGTCCGCCTCAATTACATACTCTGGAGTCGCGGGCGCAAGATCATTCGGCGAGAATGTAGACGGCACATTACGAAACAGGTTCGCTCCGAACACCGGGAGCATCTGGCCAATTGTGGCTGCTACAAAACGCTGGAATTCCGTCGGAGGATCAGGCGGAAGCTGCATATTTTGCATGTTGCGCGTGTCGGGCCGCGAATTCAGCAAAATTCCCTGCTCCGTTTGTCCAGCACCGCCAAGAGTCTGAGAGCCCTGCAAGGAAGGCCGTTGGCCCTGCGGTAGATTAAGAGCAGGGTTCTGTAGATTTAACTGCTGTTGTTGCTGCAGCTGATAATCCGACCCACAATTCCCAGTAGTATCATCAGTCTCTGTACATCCTTGCGAGCTTTGCGTTTGTCCATAGCTGTTGTTGCCCACAGGAGGTCCCTGCGAAAACGCAACCGATACACCAGCAAACAACAGTGATGTCGCAATGACGTACAACCGAGTTTTTTTCAGCATAGGCTTATCATAGTGCTCCTATCCTTAAATATCCGTTCCTCACGCCCATACATGAGCCATTCTTTGCAACAGAAGCAAGACAGGTAAATTTGCGCCACAAGAAAAAGCACATAACTCATGTTGAATCTGCAAGATAATTATAGGGAATTCGTACCGTGTGCATGCGGCGCTACGCACTGGATCATTCCTGCCTGTCCAGCAATTCTCATGTGGCCTAGAGTCGGATCCGATAGAGATCAGAGCGCCTGTTGATTACCGGTAGAGCGGGCTTCATCGGATCCAATTTTGTTTTGCAGTTGGTGGCGGTCAGCAGCCGAGTTACTAATATCGCTCCCCAAGCCTACTCTGGAAATATCACGAATTTTGAGAAGCTCAAGGACAACCCGCAGCATTTCTTTATCTTTGGTGAATCTGCGACGCCTAACCGATTCATTTTCTGCTATCAGAACGCCAGCCACGCGTCACTGTTTACTTTGCAGGCGGAAAAATGCTTAATAGAGGCTCATGATTACGATTTCCGATCGAGGCCAACTTTCATCACTGAATACCGCTTCGATTCTGCACATGGTGCTTGAATTCCAAGACTAGCGAATACAATGAGCTTAGCTGTATTTGCTTCGCCAAAATCGGCCTAAGAAAATTCGTTGCGAAGAATCCCCTATCCAGGAAGAATGCCGACGTGGCTACCGATGGAAATGTAATCCCTCCTCCTATACCGACTGCCAAACGCAGACCGTTCCTGATGTGGCTGGACGTTATCATTCAACGTAAAAAGCTCATTATTGGAAGCGCGGTTTTATTTGCCTCGCTGACGAGCGCAATCGCGCTCCTTCTCCCGAATAGCTATAAGGCAACAGTGGTAATTCTTCCTCCTCAGCAAAGTGGCTCCGTAGCTACAGCTCTAATGACGCAGTTGAGCGCCGCCGGAGCGTTGGGAGCAGCAGCTGGAATCAGCATGAAAAACCCTAACGACCAGCAGATTGCTCTTATGAAGAGTCGGGTCGTAGAGGATGCCCTGGTAGAACGTTTCCACTTACTCTCCCTCTACCATAAGAAATACGTTTCAGCAGCCCGCAAGAAGCTCGAAGCTGTCACGAAGACGGACAGCGGCCTGAAAGATGGCCTGATCCGGCTTACTGTTTCAGATAGCGACCCGAACCGCGCCGCGCAGATCGCCAATGGCTGGATTGAAGAATACAAACGATTTTCAGCAACAATAGCAGTCACAGAAGCCAGCCAAAGACGGCTCTTCTATGAGAAGGAACTAGGGAATGTTCATGATGCACTGAATCATGCTGAAGATGATTTGAAAGCGACAGAACAACGCACTGGGATCATTGACATTGCAGGCCAGGCCCGAAGCATGATCGAATCCGCTGCGGTCCTTCGCGCGCAGCTCGCGGCCAAGCAGGTAGAAATCACGGCGATGAAGGAGTACGCTTCGGACGGCAATCCGGACCTGCAGCGGGCTCTCCAGGAGGAGTCTGGACTCCGGACACAGCTTGCCGCAATGGATGCCAACAGCAGCCGCACAAGCGGTGACCTTGCGGCTCCGAAGGGGAATGTAACGCAGGCAGGCCTTGATTATGCGCGCGCATTGCGTGAAGTCAAGTATCGCGAGACGCTTTACGACTTGCTCCTGCGCCAATACGAAATAGCGCGCATCGATGAAGCCCATGAAGGCGCCTTGATCCAAGTCGTTGAGCCTGCCATCGCTCCTGATAGGCCTGACAGGCTAGTAAAGATCGCAATTTTTGTTGCTGGTGTAGTCTTGGCCCTTCCATTCGCATTCCTAGTGGCGGCTGCTTTTGAGTTAACCTCCATCTTCAAACGCCTTCGTCAGCAATCGGGTAGTTGGCTCGGAGCGGTTGCCGAGGTGCTGGCAACGTGGTGAGCTGGATTCGAAACAAGCTGGGCCTTGACGGTGCAGTTGCATATACGTTTTTCGCGCGTCTAGTCAACATCACAGCGAGCACCGGCACAGTTCTATTGATTGTCCACTTCCTCAGTCCAATTGACCAAGGCTACTACTACACACTGCTGAGTCTGGTTTCGCTGCAGATGGTCTTCGAGCTTGGCTTTTCGTTCGTAATCCTGCAGTTGGCTGCGCATGAGTCGGTGCATCTTACACTTAGCATGGACGGGCAAATCGAAGGCGATGCAGTTGCCCATGCACGATTGGCATCGGTATTGCAACTCACCGTCCGGTGGTATCTTCGCGCCGCAATCGCGCTTGCAGTGATATTGATTCCTGCAGGCTTGTTGTTCTTTTCTCTCAAAGTGCCTGCGGGACCAAGGCCTTCTATTGCCGGACCGGTGATTCTGGCTGTGTTAGCTGTTTCTGTTAGCTTCCTGATGACGCCGCTATACTCGTTCTTCGAGGGCTGCAATCAGATCCGTCAAGTTGCTTTCACTCACTTGTGCCAAGCCACCGCTGTCCTCGTCGCATCGTGGAGCGCGATCATCTCTGGCCACGGTCTATATGCAAGCGCTTGTGTGAACTTCGCCGTTGCTTTTGTGGGTTTTATATTCTTATATCGACGACGTCATCTGATTCGTATATTGCTACATCACCCGGTAGGAGACAATGGTGTTTCATGGCAAAGGGAGATATGGCCATTTCAATGGAAGATCGCAGTTAGCTGGATTTGTTCTTATTTCACCGTACAGGTGCTCACTCCTATTTTGTTTGCCTGCAATGGTCCTCGCGAAGCAGGCCGGATGGGGCTCTCGCTCAGCATTGTGAGCTATATCCCTATCATTACGCTGCCTTGGGTCAGTACTAAAGCAGCTACCTTCGGGCGACTCATTCGGCTTGGCAACCTGGAGGAATTAGACGAACTTTTCTTCAGGACCTTGAAACAGGCGATGGCGGTTATCCTGCTGCTCGTCGGAAGCTGCTTTACAGGGATATTGCTCCTGCAACGCTTTTTCCCCAATATGGCTCTTAGAATGGAGCCTCCAAAGATATTCGTCCTGCTGCTCTTGACGTCAATCAGCAGTTTTATCGTTCAAAGCCTCGCAGTGTATCTCCGCGCATTCAAGCGGGAGCCATATCTAGTGCAATCGCTCGTGATCTCTAGCCTAACCCTGCTGGGATCTCTTATCACCGCATCCCGCTGGGGAAGCGTTGCAGTTGCAATTACTTATTTCATCCTCAGCGGCATAGTCGCACTTTTCTGGGCAACAACTACATTCAGGACACTGCGGAATAGGCAAAGGAATGCATTGGCATGCCCATGATTAGGAACCAGAGCTGCCAGTTGAGAGGGTGCATCCATGGATTTTGAAATCCAATCCTATGCCTTGGTGCCATACGTGGTGTTCTCTCTTCTTTATCTTGTCATACTGATTCTTTTCAGAGCCAAAAGAGACTTTCTCGGACTCCTGCTCATTATTGCTTTTTGCATAACACTCGGGCTCAGAGATGTCGACGCTATGTCCAAGACGGCAGACCCTATTTTTTATGCAACTATCCTGTCCTACTCATCCGATATATCGGCTTTAGTTAGTGGCGGTGGGGTTGACTACGCCGTCTTCAAGCTCCTTCATCCAATTACAGCCTCTCTGTTTGACCTTAGAACGTGCTTCCTTGTTCTCCACCTTCTCTTTATTCCGTTTCTGTGTCTCTTTTATGCAAGTATCCGGAAGGTCCCGGGCATTTTCTTTCTTATGGTTGGTTGGATGATATTTAATAACTCAGGTCTATTACTTCTCGCCAACTTTTTCAGGCAGGGTCTGAGCGTTATTTTCTTTTTGACCATTCTTTGCGGACTCTCTCTCTCTGAAAGATGGCACAGGCTAAAAAAAGTCAGCACGCTCATGTTGCCGCTTTTTCACGTGGCATCCGTCGCTCTCATCCCCGGTCTTATCAGCTGCCGTATGCGCCGTTTCTTCGCAATCTCATGCGGAGCACTCTTCGCTTTAGGTCTCGCTATCCGCTTTGCGCCATCATCCTATACTACGCAGTCCGGTTATTTCGGCGATGACGGCGCGGGAGATTGGCAAGCCCAGTTATGGATCAAGGTTTTTGTCATTTATTTCATGCTTGGCATCGGTTATCTTTTCAGCCTCAAGAAGGATGAGCTATCAACAAACATAGCGAATCTGAACCGAACTTCTATTGGCCTGCTCATTCCGACTGCCGCATTGCTTCTTACTGTCAATGCTCCTGTTATCGGCCTCCGCTATTTGTATTACTCATTTGCAGTCGTATTCCTATATATCGCATGTGTAATTTCTTCAAAGAAGAACGAGTTTCTCTATGCATTGTGCGCAATTGCGTTTTGCATGTTTGGGATTGTTACCTGGACCTATCCGACAGTAGCTGTTCTACTAAAATGGTAAACATGTTGCTATGCAAGGAAGCTTCCAAGCCGTGTGCTGCCGTAGTCTCCCTACACTTTTCGCCCGCACACATCTCACATATGACAGCGTATGGCAAGCTGCTAGATGCCCTTGGATATGCTGTCATTTTTTACCTTGATGACAACTATCTCCGCTTTACTGAATTCTCCGATGTGGGAACGCCTCTTTCCCGCACTAAGCCCATCCCGGATGGATTGAAGATAGCTATTTTCTACAATTCGGCTGCACAGAATCCAACGGTCGCCGCCCGCATGAAGGCCTCCGGCGCAACTGTTCTCTACGTATTCCATGAGCCCCTATCCTTCTGGGATTGGAATTACATGCGCACAGAGGGCTTACGGCAGAATCTTCGCTTTCAAGTATCGGTGTTTTTTTCAATCAGGCTACTTCGGCAATGCTCAGTAGTCATAGTTCCTTCAGAATATGCAAGGGAGCAATACGAAGAGAACTACGCTCGCCACAATCCAAATATATTTACCATGCCACTGCTTTTTCATGACGAAGTAGAGCCGGAGCGCATAACGGCAGGATTTCCCGAGAAGAAATTCTTTGGTTTCATTGGGAGCGTAGGCAAGGGGCACGGTTTTGATTGGTTCGTTGAGTTCGCCAAATATGCAATCCGAAGCGGAAGCACCATTCCGTTCAAGATCGCAACCAGGACAGACCTGACAAATCTATTTCGGAACGATGAGGAATTTGCGCACTACGCCAAAGACGGCAAGATCCAAGTTCAGCATGGCCATATGCTTTCAAACAGCGAAATTAACGAGCATTATCTGAGTTGCTTTTGCGTTTGGAATGTCTATCGCCGTTCAACACAGAGCGGTGTGTTGCCTCGTTGTTTTATGGCTGGGACTCCGGTTCTGGCCAGCCGAATCGGTAGCTTTCCTGAGTTTGTACAGCAAGGCCTCACGGGAGAATTTGTCGATTATTCTGAAGGCTTGCCTCGCATGCTCGAAGTGGCGGAGATCATAAGGAACAGGTTTCCCGTGTATTCCCAACAATGTCGAAACGCCTTCCTCAGAACCTTTCACTATAAGGCCAATGCCAGCAGATTAGCAGCCGTCCTTAACAGGATCTGCCCTCAAGAAAGAGGCTTAAATGCCAATGGTTTAGGGAGTATACTTTAACCTAAGACCAATCAGCAGTTTCTAATTCCAAATTACACGACGAGGAAAAACTTTTTGGGATGAAAAGGGTGGTTGTAAATGGTGCTGGAGGTTTTATAGGCAGCCATTTGGTACATCGGTTGTGGGAAGAAGGATTCTGGGTCCGCGGAGTTGATCTGAAGAAGCCGGAATTTTCAGAAACTTGCGCCCATGGGTTTCTAGTAGATGATCTCCGGGAATACAGCACATGCTCCGTCGTTGATGGGGTTGAAGATGTATATCCGTTGGCTGCGGATAGCGAAGACGGCTACGCACATCTATGCATGAACTCAGGATCGTCAAAGGGAAGATGCGAATTTTATTATTGACTACCTATTTTCGTCCTGACGTAGCTTCCAATGGCGTAATCATGGGCACACTTGCTGATGAGTTCGTAGCGCGGGGGCATGAGGTCACAGTTCTTACTTCTGTCCCCCACTATGGTTCAAATCGGATTTGGACAGAATTTTCTGGCAAACTCTGCTTTACAGAACAGACCCCCGGAATGCGCATTCATCGCCTTTATACGTATGTTGCGCGGGATCGAGCAAATATATTCAGCAGGATACTTTCTTATGGAAGCTTTAGCGCTCTTTCAACAGCCTGGGGCGCAGTTTTGCCTAAGTATGATGTGATTTTGGCACCATCCCCCCCTCTGAGCAATGGCGTTATCGCCGATCTGCTAGGGCGGTTTCGCGGCACACCGTTTGTCTACAACGTTCAAGATATTTGGCCGGATGTAGCAATACGCGCAGGAATACTGAAGAACGAAAAAACGATCCGACGTCTTAAAAAGATGGAGGATTATGTTTACAAGCGAGCTGCTCAAATTGCTGTTATCTCAGAAGGATTTCGAAAAAATCTGCTGGCGAAAGGTGTTCCGGGACAGAAAATTTCGGTAATTCCAAATTTTATGGACGGTAACTTTGTTACACCACAGCCCAAAGACAATGCATTTAGTAGAACGCATGGCATCGCAGATAAGTTTGTGGTGCTCTTTGCCGGTAACATGGGATTCTCTCAAGGACTTGAAAATGTACTTAATGCGGCAAAGTTATTGGAGAATATCCCGGATATTCAGTTCCTGCTCGTTGGAAATGGCGCAGGCCGCAATGCTGCCGAACAGCACTCAAAGAAAATCAATGCTGGAAATGTGAAGTTTCTCTCATACCAACCTCATGAACATCTGCCGCAAATGTACGGTTCAGCCGATGTCTGTGTAATTCCGTTACGTCGTGGATTTACTACGGAATCCGTCCCTAGCAAATTATTTACTATTATGGCCGCAGGTAAACCTGCGGTTGCGGCCGTGGATCGTAACAGCGATACATGGAATCTAATTGAAAACGCTCAATGCGGCGTATGTGTAGAACCAGAAGATCCCAGATTGCTTGCTGATGCAATCATGCATTATTTTCAAAACCCTCAGAAGAGGCTCGATGCAGGGCAGAACGCCAGACTGTGTACGGAAACCAACTATCACCCAGCAACACTTGCAGAAGCTTACTTAAAGGTAATGCAAAAAGCGATTGAAACCAGCGCACGTTAATGCATAGGCCTAACATCTGATTCAGTATGGCCGAAGATGCACTAGCTTCTTGAAGCACAAAATAAGAGTACCTACAATTTCTGCTACCAAGCCCACTGCATTGCTACCCTGTGGAAATAGGTCCTTCATTAGACATCTCGGATAGTCCCGATCTGATTTATCTGAATGATAGAGTTAGGGATATGAGGGCTAACCCTATCGTGACGTGTAAGTTGCCAGCTGTAACTGCATGGTTCGTTCTTGCAGCAGGAACCGCGATCGGGTGGGCTTCTTCCTCTGGGAGGAGGGTGCAGCGGATGGTCGCTCGAACGGCGTGACATTTCCGGCAGCGGAGCACACCCCCGTCTTCCATAGGCTCTCCTTATATTCCAGTGGATAGCTGGGTTTATCCGGCGGTGTACAGACTGTATTCGCTGGGCTTTGTGGATATGGTGTATCTGGGAATGCGGCCGTGGACGCGGAACAACGTGATACGCATGCTGGACGAAGCAGGGCCGCACATTGAGGACGACAATAATACACAGGAAGGCAAACAGGCTCAGGAGATTTACGAATCTCTGATGCATGAGTTTCGCGACGATATGGAAAGCCCGCGCCGTGTGCATTTGCGGCTGGAATCTGCATATATGGTGATGCGCGGCATTAGCGGCACTCCTCTGCGTGACAGCTTTCACCTGGGCTCAACGATTGTGAATGATTATGGCCGGCCATACGAGGGCGGGCTCAACAACTATACGGGCGTGAGCGGATATGCGACAGCAGGACGGTTTTCGTTCTATGCGCGGAGAGTTTCAGCGAGCGCCTTCCGCGACGGGGTAGACGGATAAGCGCTTAGGTGAGAAGACCTTCATTTTCTTGCTCACAGGGATGGGATATCCGCAAAAATATAAGGAAAATATAATGAGAATCGGCAGAAACACTATTTTTAAAAATGCAGTAACATCTGCCGTTCCCATTGGCAAATCAGAGTGTTACCATCACATTGGTAAATTTGTATCAAGCAAATCACAAACAAGTCGAAAAAGTGTATATGAGCTCTGATCGTTTTTGTCCTGGGGAAATTACCTCTGAGGAATGCTCTTCCAGCCTATTTTGTCTCCGCGGATATTTCGTTGTTGATCACATACCCCGAGGCGGCGCGTCTTAGCATTTCTGACGCAAATTGTTCTTGATTGGGGCTCGAAATATTTCGGAGGTTTACCGAATTGAGCACGTATCAGTCCTCGTTGCCTATTCCAAGTGAGGCTCGCGATGCAGACGTATCTGCAACTGCTTGTCAAAACGTTTTTAACGATGCATTCTCTGAAAACATAGCTCAAGAGACAGATTGGAGCACTTCCACGGGAAAGCGGCTATTCGACATTTCGCTTTCGCTTACGGTGCTGCTTCTGTTTGGTCTGCCCATGCTGCTGATAGCTGTCTGCATTCGGTGCACGTCCGATGGGCCAGCGTTTTTTGCACAGAAACGAGTAGGTAGGGGGGGATGCCTCTTCACAATTTACAAGTTTCGCTCCATGACCCTTTCCTATGGATCACGAGGCATGGGGCTCACTCATTCAGGAGATGCCCGAGTCACGCGACTCGGTAAATGGCTCAGGAAACTGAAGCTCGACGAACTCCCTCAGTTTTATAACATTCTGCGGGGAGACATGAGCATTGTGGGTCCCCGGCCAAAACTACCCGAATATACTGACGACCTGAACCTGCATTATCGGCCCGGAATCACCGGCGCTGCTACTATTGCCTTTCGACATGAGGAAACAATTCTGGCATCGGTTGAACCAGGTGAAATTGAAGCGTTCTATCAAAGCCATATTAAGCCAACAAAGGCCGTGATCGACTTTCAATACATGTTGACAGCAACCTTCGCATCTGATGCACGGATCCTTCTATCAACTCTGTTTTCAAGCCTTATGCCTCACTATTCCTCTCCTCTGCACCTCGAGAAGCTAATGATACCTCAAGATTATTCGAGTAATACTGAGGGAAATACCGCGTAATCTCTGTATATCCACTTGATGCACCCATTTTTGAAACCTTTGGGCTTCCAGCAAGTGACTTCTAGATTGCCAGCCACTTGTCAGTTACTACATTGCTAACAAACAGAAGAAGTTTTCCGTGGAACAGATTGTCGGGATATTGAAATAGGCCGAAATTGGAGTCCCGGTAGCAGAGTTGATCCACAAGGCTGACATCACCGAACAGGCCTATCATCTCGGAAAGACGAAGTACGCAAGTCTGGAAGTGGATCTCCGACCAGGTTGCATCCCTTGATTACGGACGCATCGAGGAATGTTCCGACAAGCAAACATTCCTCGATAAATGGCTGGGGCTGGTGCCGCAATCAAAACTGCCCGGGCTGCCGGCGTGGTGAATGTGGAAGGAAGCAGCCGGTTGCCAGTGGGGCAACGGATCGGCTTGAGCGTCAACCTACCGCACGTGCCAGTCTCTTTAGCATGGGAAGAAGCTTTCCGTTGGACGTCCTGCACAAGAGTGAAGTGTGTGTAAGCGAATAGCCGTGTCTGCCGCAAACTCTCTAGGCAACGAACCTGCCCCCGATCAAAGTATCCCTTTCATCTCAGCTCCGATTTATCGGACCCGCTTGCAAGTTCGAAGATCGGGTTGGCGCTGATTCCTGGCTGTGACCGTACCTACCGTTACGGTCGGCTTCAAGAGCCAAGTTCATTATTATCATCCGCGTACAAGAACTGTTAGGACTCCCTCCTAACGTTGCAAGCCGTTTCGGCCAAGGCATAAAGTTTTGTCCGATCCAAGAAACCACATTTGGAAAATTACGAAAAAACGATTTATTCAACTATTTGAGGGAGACAGAGATGACGCCAAACCATTTATTGCTTTACCGCGCCGGAATAATAACAAGTCGGGGCCGCTCCCGGTTGATGGTTGGCGCAATCACTGTTCTTTACGCCTGTATCTGGTTTGCAGGGACCTTTGCAGCCGCGCAAAGCGATCGTGGCAGCGTGTCTGGAGTCGTCACTGATCCATCTGGTGCCGGAATCACGGGGGCCAAGGTAACCGTCACCAATACCGCAATGGGCACACAGAACACCACCGTCACAACTGGCGTGGGACAATACACCGTCCCGGAATTGCCGGCGGGCATCTACTCAGTCACAGTGGTTGCACCCGGTTTTACCACGCTGGTCCGCAGCGGAATCACGGTTTCAGTTGGAGAGACAGCCCATGTTGACCTGCAACTAGGTATTGGGCAGAGCGCAATGACGATTACGGTAACGGAGGATGCTCCTCTGCTTCAAACCGATAGCCCACAGAACAATATCGAAGTCTCCACAAAAGACATGAACGAACTTCCGTTCAACGTCGCCGGCATCGGATCTGTACGCGACCCGATGAGTTTTGCTGCATTGGCACCAGGAACTATCGTGGGTGGCTGGAATGACATCCATATCAGCGGCTCACCGGCGACGACGTATCGCGTCCTTATGGACGGCCTGGATGACACCTCTGCGGTCAAGGGCGCCATCTCCGATGAAAACCAGCCCTCGGTCGAATCACTCGCCTCACAATCTCTCCTGGTCAATAACTATTCAGCAGAATTTGGTCAGTCCGCAGGTGGAATCTTCGACTACACCTCGAAATCCGGCAGCAACAGGCTACACGGAACGGCCTTCGGCTACCTTGAGAATGAGGATTTGGACGCCGGACAGCCCTTCAACTACACAAACAACAATCCCGCAGACCCCTACGAAAAATACAATCCCGTGCAACGGCAGCTTGATTTTGGCGGCTCTTTTGGGGGACCGGTGGTGATTCCTCACCTCTACAACGGCCACAACAGGACTTTCTTTTTCTTCGCTTACGAGGAGTACCACAACACGCAAACCCTCAACGAGGGACTCATTACGGTTCCCACGATGGCTTATCGCAATGGCGATCTAAGTTCCCTTCTGCAGGGGCCCATTATAGGTTCCAATGGCCAGCCGATGGTGGATTGCCTAGGCCGGCAATTGATCAATGGCGCGGTTTACAACCCGAAATCGACTTCGCAGTGCCCGGATGGTACATCGGTCCGCAATCCGTTCCCGAACAATTTCATTGGCGCGCCCAGCACCTGGGATCCGGTGGCGCAGGCGGTTCTCCCCTACATTCCTACTCCATCGGGAGCCACTGCTAACGCGCTCAACAACAATTACCCAAATCTGCAGCCAAACAACAAATATCAGTACCTGACGAGCATCAAGATCGATCACTCGATTGGCGAGAAATGGCACATGTCGGGTTATTACATCGCCGAGCAGTCGAACAAGGACAATGCGGCTGACGGTATTAACGGCACGGCGGCTCAGACCCGATGGAACACAACCCCCGCTCCACAGGCGTATTTCAATCTGGACTTTACGGCCACACCGAAACTTGTGCTCCACGGCGGCTTCGACTATACAAGCCACAACGCCGCGCAGAATTCAGCAGTACAAAACTTCAAGGCGTCGACTCTTGGCCTGAACACGGCGGCAAATATGCCTGGCGGCGCGGCCAACACGTTCCCAATCATCTATGGACTCACTACCAACCGTGCTGGAGTTCCTCAGTTGGGAAATAACAACGCTCCGTTCATCGACCACAACGAGTACTACACTTCATCCGTGACCTGGGTGCACAGCAATCATACGTTCAAATTCGGCGGTGATTTTCGTCATCAGAGGTTTGGCACACATAATGACCTGTCGGCCGGAAATTATGGCTTCAGTAGCTCTCAGACATCTCTACCATCCACCCAGGGCAACTTCCCCAATGGCACCAGTCTCGGCGATGGCTTCGCGAGCTTCGCTCTTGGCTTGTTGAACAACGCAAGTATCGGGAACGATAACATCCAGTGGTTCCATCGTAATGAGTCCGGGCTTTACGCAACCGACACCTGGAAGATCACACCCAAACTTACGGTGAACTATGGACTCCGCTGGGATTTGGAACAGATGCAACACGAAGAATACAATCGGGAAACCCAATTTAGCCCTACCGTCGTGAATCCGTCTGCCGGCGGCCTGCTGGGTGGAACTGAATACGAGGGGTATGGCACCGGGCGTTGCAACTGCATCTACGAGAAGTTCTATCCCTGGATGATTCAGCCTCGCCTCGGCATCAATTTTGCACTGAATGCGAAGACAGTGCTCCATGTGGGCTCCGGACTCTACTCCGGCCAGCAACTCTTCATGAATGAAATCAACTACAGCAATCAGGGATTTGGTTTCAACCAGGCGTTCCTGAATAGCCCTTCGTATGGCCTCTCTGCCGGCCAGTTTTCCAACGGCATCCCGTACTCGCCGGCAGCTTTAACGGCCATTAACTTCGATCCCGGTGCCTATCCTGGACCAGGTTCAATCCAATCACCCCCGAATTTTACGGTTCCGAATAACGGCCGTCCGGCGCGTTTTCTGCAAACAACCTTTGGGTTCGAGCGAGAGATCATCAGAGACCTATCGCTTGAGGCATATTTTGTCGACAATCGCGGTGTTTGGCTTGAATCCGACGGACTGTTCGTAATTAACCAGCTCCCGGTATCGACCATTGCGAAATACGGTTTGGATGTTACCAACCCGGCTGACCAACAGCTCCTGACATCGCCAATCTCCTCTCCCGCCGTGGTGGCCAGAGGATTCAGGCCGCCTTACGCCGGTTTCCCATCCGGCCAGACCCTGGCTCAGTCGTTACGGCCATTTCCGCAATTTGGCAATATAGGCGACCAATACGAGCGCAACGGCAATACCTGGTATGACGCGCTTCAGTTCAAGGTAACCAAGCGCATCAGCAAAGGTCTGTCAGGTGGCCTCGGTTACTCCTGGTCGAAAAATCTGGGAACGGTCTCGAGCACCGGGACTTACACCACGGCGATACCGTTACAGGATCCCACACGTCCCCCCAAGAGCCAGAAAACCTTTCTCGCCATCGATCAACCGCAGATGGTCAACTTTTACTTCAATTATGAGGTGCCGAAATTTGGTTTTGCGCAACGCGGTTGGAAGGCTGCTTTGTTTACGGGCTGGACAACCGACGGCATCTTCCACTACCAGAGCGGTTTTCCGATTCAAGTACCCAATGCACAGACGTCATTCGCCCTCAGCTCCGTGACGTTTACGTCAAGCAACAACGGAAATGGCGTTTTTGCCAATCGTGTTCCAGGCCAGAAGCTCTTCTTGCATAGTCTCAATGACCACAACGCTAACCCCTATACCACGTTCTTTCTCAACCCCGCCGCGTGGACAAACCCTACCCCAGGGACATACTCCACTTCCAAGCCATATTTCGGGGATTATCGCGGTCCCAGATATCCCGCCGAACAGCTAGGCTTTGGAAGGGTCTTTACGCTCAAGGAGCGGTTGAGATTCTCGCTTCGTGCGGATTTCTTCAATGTCTTTAACCGCTGGGCATATCCCGGCCTGAACAATACTGGAAATTTCGCGCAGGCTCCTCAATATAACAATGACGGAAGCATTGCCAACGGCTTTGGCTATCTGGGGAACAGCATCTCCGGCGCAGGTGGCAACTTTGCTCCTAGAAGTGGTGAGTTTGTGGCAAGAATCCAGTTCTAAGCGCCAATTTAGCTGAAATACCAACGAACAGGCCAGATGAAGTCATCTGGCCTGTTAACTTGCAAGAGCTTATTCTTAGTGGAAGGAAGCAGTGCGATCGACAGCCAAGGAATTGATGGGGCACTGAATTCAAGACCAATGCCGACAGTAATCAGGCGCACAGATTGCTTCGAATGAGCCCGCTGCAATATTACTTTTTGGTGCCCGGAATAAGCTTCTATGATTTGGCTTCTCGCACTCCAACTCGCAGTCAACGCAACGCAACACTATGAAAATGCGAAACAGGATTTTGCCCAACGGAAATTTTCTGAGGCTGTAAGCGAAGTCGATATAGCTCTGCATGAGAGCCCAAACATGGTTCCAGCTCTGATCCTCAAGGCCCGGCTGGCTATATTTGCGCATCGTGCGGATATTGCCAGGAGCTGTCTTATCACGGCCGTTACAGATGATCCGGCCTCGGAAGATGCGCAATTCTTCCTGGGGCTGTTTTACTACAATCAAAATGATTTCAGCATGGCGGTTTCACCCCTTCAGGCTGCCCATGCGCTCTCTCCCAAAAGTCCAATGCCTGTGTTCTATCTTGCAATGACGTATGAAGCTATGAGTGATGCAGCCAAGGCATCGGACCTATATCAGCAGGCCGAGAATCTTTCTCCGGAAAAAACCCCGCAGAGAGCAGAGATTCTCCTCGCATACGGTAGGTTCCTGCTTATGCTGGGCCAGACCCCGGATGGTATTAAAAAGGTTCGGCAGTCCATTCAGGTAAACCCTGGATTCCGCGAGGCTCACTATGAATTAGCAAAGGAATTGAATGTCGAGGGAGATTTCAAGAATGCAGCACTCGAAGCGGAACAAGCCCTGACTCTACCGGAGCTCAACGTCAAAGATGCCCAAATTCATTTTCTCCTGGCGAGGCTCTATATGTCATTGAAACAGCCTGATCTGGCAACGGCCCATATGGAGAAATTCAAAGCAGCTCAGCAGAACGCACTTAAATGAGTGAGGTTCAACGGCACTTGAACACTGAATTGGTGTCATTCGGCAAAAAAACAATAACGGCATCTCTGTACTATCATCCCAAAGTTACTCCATCGAGCAAGCTTGCAAAATGAGCATATCTCAACATCGCACTTCGCTTGTTCAGTCTGGCCTCGTGGCCGCACTGGCGATATTGCTTTTCGGGGTTTTCTCGGACTGCGCTGCGGCACAGGATCGTAGTTTATCGTGGACCGGAACATGGTCCGTCTCGCCTATGCGCGATGATGCGGGAAAGGAATTCAGCCGGCAGACGCTACGGCAGATTGTGCATACAAGCATTGGCGGGCACATGGCCCGTATTCATATTTCTAACCTGTTCGGCACAAAACCGCTGACCGTCGCAGACGTTCATCTTGCCCAAAGCAGCACAGATTCCTCGATCATTGCGGCAACGGATAGGAAAGTTCTGTTCGGGGGACTTTTTTTCGATACTGTTCCACCTGGAACTGAGGCCATCAGCGACCCAGTTGATTTCTGGGTTCCGCGCTTGGCAAATATTGCGATCAGCATTTATTTGCCTAATCCAACCGGGTTCGCGACATACCATCACTCAGGCTTTCAGACCAACTATATAGCCGATGGAGACGTGAGCGGATCGATAAGCATCTCACCCACGAAGACCACCCATAGCTACTATTTCCTTGTGAATCTCGATGTTCAGGATCAGGCAGCTCGCGGATCTGTTGTGGCGCTGGGTGCTTCAATCACCGATGGTTACAACTCCTCCGCAGACGCAAATCAGCGCTGGCCAAACGATCTGGCGCAACGGCTATTGAATTCCGGCATCAACGTCGGAGTGCTGAACCAAGGGATCAGTGGGAATCGCCTTCTTGCTGAAGGTGCAGGCGATAGTGCTGAGACTCGCTTTGACCGCGATGTTCTCAGCCAGGCGGGAGTCCGGTGGGTGATTTTTTCCGACGATCCCATCAACGATCTCGGCTCAACTGCGCCGCCGACAGGTGATCAGTTGATCGCGGGTATTCGACGTCTGATCGCCAAGGCTCATCAAAAACAAATCAAGTTTGCTTGCTCAACACTCACACCGTATCAGGGGGCCAGATATTGGACCTTGGCAGGAGAGGCGGCACGTGAACAGATCAATACCTTTGTCCGCAGCAAGACCAGCGGCTGCGATGCAGTGATCGATCAAGATAGAGCTACGCACGACCCGCTTCACCCTACTCAATATCTGCCGATCTATGACAGCGGCGATCATCTTCATCCGAACGCCGCCGGACTCCATGCCATTGCCGACGCAGTCAATCTTTCATTGTTCTCGCACACCGGAGCGCAAGGGGTAACGCCAGCCGAGTTTCATTGAGCGCCGAGCGAGCGTTTCCAGCCCATGGATAGAATCGTTAGTGGGCTGTGCCGTATGGCAGAATGTGGCAGGCCACCAAATCGATGTTATTGGGAATGCCAGCCATGGTATTCAGATGCAACAACATCTCGAAATACCGGAGCGGACCAGAAGGTGTGATTCCGCATTTGCGCAACTCAGTCGAAAGGCGAGGCAAATCAGTAGCAAATTTACCCGCAGCCTCGGTTCCTTCCTCGTTCGCTCCTGCAAGCAATAGAACCTGACCGTTTTGGTCGGGATTCTTAACCAGAGCCATGATGGCATATGAATCGCCGGTTGCCCAGCCAAGAGCAGAGGGTACATATTCAGATTGCTCACCTTGGCGTGGATGGAAATTGCGAATAAATTCCGAGTGGGAGTTCTTGTCGACAGCAAACCGGAAATCCAACTGATCGCTGAATAAAGCGGACCAAGGGTTGGAACGGGGACTACCCAGAAACACAAAATTATTATCGGACTTCAAATCTGTCAATTGAATACTTCGGGCAGCGCGGACCTCGATTGTCTTTGAATTGGCCTGCGCCAATTCAGCAACTTTTGCGGCAATTGGTACATCGACCTCGGACGCCTTATCCCCACGCAGAATAGTCCGACAAAAATAGTTTTGTTCGGGCGTGAGCTTGTTGGGAACGGGGATGTAGTTGTGATTGGCGTAATCGGAGACTGAGACTTCACTACCGGTAATTTGCTGGATTTCAACGATGTTTGGGTCGCTCGTGATCAGCTCTATAGCATGGGAAGATCCAAAAAGTGCCGTCCAGGGGAGAGAAGAAATATGTGCCGCTTCGAGATGTGAAGAACGACTCCAGAAAATGCCCCACAGAGCAAGATTCAGTGTCACGAAGAGAATCCCGAAGGGCAGCAACAGGCGCCACGCATCGACTTTTGGCCGTGTTGTCTCAAGTTGGCGAAAAGTAGGGGCATCGACAACAAGCTTCTCTACAACCAGTCCAGACTCCGGTAGCGACGTCCCCGGATCATTGGGTTTCGCCACCATCTCGGACAAGCCGGCCTCCCCGAGGGGATCGCGCACAATTTCCGGTATGTAGGACCCTGAGGGCAAGCTGATGCGAAACCCCGATGCCGCTCCGTATCGGCCATAATGTTGCAGCAGTCTCCTGCGCACATCGCTAGCGGTCACGCGAACAATCGCATCCTCGCCAGTATCGTAGGATGCGGAGCGTCCAAACAACTCCATCCCAATTACTCGCTCCTTAAGCGAGTCAAAGCGGCCAGCAATTGCTTGATCCACGATGTATTGGAGAAACTGGCCACTGCGGTGACTGCCCTTGAAGGCAGCTCCCTCAATCACCTCCTTGAGATGTTGCTGGAGCGACGCAAGCCCGCCTTTTGTTTCTGTAATTTTGGCGATTTCTGCGATCCGAGTATCGGTGGAAGAGGAAGATAGCATATCCGAAATCTGCGGGTTCAATTCTCGCACTCCACCAACCACAAAGTCCATATTTGCGTGCCTCGCACGACAGGTCGGATCAGAACAACAGGCAACGATTTTCGAAACACGTCCTTGTTTCGATTTGCCTTCCCAAAGCACGACCGCCGCCCATCGAATCAAAACAAGCTACCGCACCTCTTAAATCGCGGGGGCGCGTATTTTTTGACGGTATCTACCGTTAGGCGGAAACGCGCGATTATAAGCTTATTGTTTTCATATAGATGGGATTGGTCCGAAAACCGTCCTAACCTTGCCACTGCCTTCAATGATTCCCTAATGTAAACCTCGCTAGAAAAATCGCCGGGAATAGAGTGTGAATTGAAAAGACATGGCAGACGGCATAAATGTGCAATTTGGATACAAGCTGCTTTCTTACCATCGGAGAAGAGAGGACGACTGCCTTCACTCTTCCGCAGAGCCCATTTGATGATTTTTATGACATGCGAATTTGGCTTGAGCGCGAAGAGGGCCGGAAAAGTGCGGTCCGCGGCCCATCGGTTGGGCACATTTGCAGTGCTGTCAATTGCATGCCTGGCAGCCGCCCTTCCCGAGTTAGCTCGGACGCAAGATACCGTTCCACCGGTGGACTCAAATACCTTGTACAAGCAACCAAGCGTACTGATCGATCGGCGTGTCGACGACCTGCTCGGCAGAATGACGCTGGATGAGAAAGTGCGGCAGCTTGACCTCTATTCCGGAGCAACTGCGTTGGTCGACCGACATACGGACGAAACACATGCTGCTTTCGCAGCCCATTTCCTTCCTGATAAAGCGCAACAGATGTGGGGCGATCTTGGCGTGGGCGCCATCCACGACCTGAACCCGACCCCGGAACAGGCAAACGCCATTCAAGAGTGGGTCCTTACACACAATCGTCTCGGCATTCCAGTGCTGTTTATCGAAGAGGGACTGCACGGGTTCGATACAGGAACGGTGTTTCCAGCCCCCATTGGCCTTGCTGCAACTTGGGACCCCGGAATCGTGCAAAAAGTAGGGGCGGCCATTGCCGCTGAGGCGCGCGCGACCGGCGTGGGCATGATCCTTGCTCCAGTCCTGGACCTCGCACGCGAGCCACGCTGGGGGCGCGTCGAGGAAAATTACGGCGAGGATGCCTACCTGACTGGCCAACTCGGGCTGGCCTATGTGTTAGGGGCACAAGGGCAGAGTTTAAGCAGCGACCACAACGTGATTGCCGAGCCCAAGCATTTCGCTGGTCACGGTTCTCCCGAAGGCGGCACGAATACTTCGCCGGTGCATATAGGCGAGCGCGAGTTGCGTTCTGTCATGCTCAAGTCATTCGAACCGGCGATTCGGGAGGGGAAGGCGATGGGGGTGATGGCCGCCTACCATGAAATCGATGGAATCCCGATTACAGCCGACCCATTTCTGCTTAAGAAGATTCTGCGTCAGGAATGGAGATTCCAGGGATTTGTACTCTCCGACCTGGGAGCGATTCAGCGGCTCTACAATGTGCATCACGTTGTCGCCACGCCCAAGGAGGCTGTCTGCCTGGCAATCAAGTCTGGGGTCGACATGCAGTTCTACGATTTCGAGCATGAAGTCTTTCAGAAGGCGCTCACGGACTGTGTTCGCGAGGGTTCGCTTCAGGAGTCGGACCTGAACCGGGCAGTTAGATCGGTACTCCGTGTGAAATTTGCCCTTGGTCTATTCGATCACCCGATGACCAATCCCAGCCTGCGCACTCGTACCTACCGGTCGCAAGCTCACCTCGATCTCACGCTTGAGGCCGCTCGCAAGTCGATGACCCTGCTCAAGAACGACGGCCACCTCCTGCCTCTCTCGAAATCGACGAAAAAGATTGCAGTGATCGGCCCGAATGCCGACGTTGCTGAATACGGCGACTACGAAAAAGAGTCGAATGGCGCGCGCATCAGTATGCTGGCCGGCATTCGAGCACTGGTTCCACAGGCGGATATCGAATTCGACGCAGGCAACGACATTGCGACTGCTGCGGCCAAGGCCAAAAACGCGGATGTGGTCATTCTTGGTTTGGGTGAACACCAGGGCATCTCAGGCGAAGGGTTCGACCGCACCGACCTTGGTTTGCCCGGCAATCAGGAGCTGCTGCTGGAGGCTGTGGTTGCCGCAGGAAAACCCGTTGTCATGGTCCTCGAGAATGGCAGGCCGTTGACGATCGGCTGGGCAAAAGAGCATGTCCCAGCCATTCTCGAAGCCTGGTATCCAGGAGAGCTCGGAGGCAGAGCAATTGCCGAAACCCTCTTTGGTGACAACAATCCGGCGGGTCGGCTCACGATCACGTTTCCGCGCAGCGTGGGACAGTTGCCTGACTTCTATAACTTCGACCCATCGCGGACCCATAAGTATGTCGACGATGACGGCGCTCCGCTATTTCCCTTTGGATTCGGACTGAGCTACACATCCTTTCACTACGATCACCTCGCGGCGCAAACTCCATCGCCTGGAAACGGCGGAGACATTCTAGTAACGGTAGATGTGACCAACGATGGCGATCGGCAAGGAGAAGAAGTAGCTCAACTGTATGCGCGGCAAGATGTAGGCAGCGTTGAAACTCCCGACCGTTCCCTAAAGGGGTTCTCTCGAATTGTTCTCAATCCTAAGGAAACGAAGAAGGTAACCTTCCGTATTCCGCAAGACCAGTTCGCTGTGTGGGACGTGGAAAACAAATGGACGGTCGAAGCAGGCCAGTACACCCTTTGGGTCGGCGGATCTTCACAAGCCTCATTAACTACCAGGTTTTTCATTCACCGGTAAACGGGAGCAGGGCCTTGAGCGAAATGTCATTTCTTCGCTGACAATTTCCAAACACAGAGACAAGAAAAGGGAGATGAATGAAAACGCTTGCAACGACGTTGGTCTTGTTGACCCTTCTAAACGATGTCACCTTTGCCCAAGCGAACCGGCAGAAAGAGCCAGTCGATTATGTATCTCCTTATATCGGCGGTATCGGCCAACTGCTCACGGCGACTATTCCGTATGTTCAGCGGCCTCACGGCATGGCTCGTCTAGCACCGATTACGACTCCCGGTGTTGGCGATAGGTATCTTGCGGATAAGATATATGGCTTTCCCATAGGCGCTGCCACATTGATGGCCTCGGTAGGCGAAGTGGGAACCCATCCCGCAACATACGCATCGGAATTCGACCACGACTTTGAAACTGCGACCCCGTACTACTATGAAGCTGATTTACAAACCTGGGGAATCCAATCGGAGTTCACTGCGACCGAGCGGGCTGCCTATTACCGGTTTACATTTCCCTCCAATCCGCATGCACATCTGATCCTCTTTGCCTCAGAAGGCGCCAAACTTGAAGTGACTGGAGTCGACACCATACAAGGAAGTCAGAGAATCGCAGGCACTGTCGGGAAAACATTGGACACGGACAAAGAAACGCGGGAATATTTTTACGCGAAGTTCTCTCGCCCTCTCCACTCCTATCAGACATGGAAGAGGAACGATCTTTCCAATGCTGCAGAGCAAACTGGTGACAACATCGGGATTGTCACAGACATCCGCACGACGGCAGGAGAACATATTGAAGTTCGAGTTGGCATTTCCTACATCAGCACCGAACAAGCTCGCCGAAATCTGGAGCGCGAGATTTCCGAAGGAACATTTGAGCAGGTAAAGTCCCAAACTCGCCAAATCTGGAACAAAGCACTGACTGGTATTGATGTAGAAGGAGGAACAGAGCGCCAACGTACTATCTTTTACACGTCGCTTTACCGGTCTCTCGGCCGCATGACCGACATTACCGAGGATGGGAAGTACTTCAGTGGTTACGATCACTCTGTGCACGATGCAGGTGGCCATGACTTCTATATAGATGATGGACTCTGGGATACCTACCGTTCGCTTCACCCATTGCAACTCCTGTTGAATTCACGTCAACAGGAAGATATGGTTCGTTCCTATCTCCGTATGTATGAGCAAAGCGGCTGGCTTCCATCCTTTCCTTCAGTGGCCGGAGAGCAAGCAGTAATGATTGGTCACCACGCCGCAGAATTCATCCTGGACGTTTACGCCAAAGGCTATCGTGATTTTGATATCGAGGAAGCGTATGCGGCCATTCGAAAAAATGCTACAGAGGCTACGTTGCTTCCATGGAACCGCGGACCACTCACGAGTTTGGATCGCACGTACTTCGAGAAGGGCTTTTTCCCTGCGCTGGATTGGGGCCAGAGCGAAACGGTCCCGCAGGTAACTCCAGAGCGCCGACAGGCAGTTTCCGTAACCATTGAAAACAGCTACGACGATTGGTGTGTGGAACAGCTTGCCAAGGCTCTCCGAAAGCAACAGGATGCCGCTTACTTCGGTAAGTTGGCGCTGAACTACCGCAATCTTTTCAATGCGAATATCGGTTTCATGGCGCCGAAAGATGCTGATGGAAAGTGGGTAGAACACTTCGATCCAAAGCTAGGCGGCGGACAGGGAGGCAGGGATTACTTTACTGAAGTCAACTCATGGCTATACACCTTTGGCATTCAACATGACGTCGCGGGACTCATCCGCCTCATGGGTGGCCGGGATGCCTTCAATGCAAAACTGGATCAACTGTTTGTAGAGCAATATGGAACCTCCAAGTATAGTTTCCTTGGCCAGTTTCCAGATGCCACCGGCCTGGTTGGGTTATATGCACAGGGCAATGAACCAAGTTTTCATATCCCGTATCTCTACGATTTTTCAGGCCAACCATGGAAAACGCAGCGGCGTGTGCGGCAACTCATGGATGTCTGGTACGGAGACGGCCCTCTTGGTATTCCTGGAGACGACGATGGGGGTGAAACTTCGTCCTGGTACGTTCTCAGTGCCATTGGCTTTTATCCGGTGAGTCCCGGTGTTCCCGCTTATGAAATTGGCAGTCCAATCTTTGCAAAGATTGCTATTCGCCTGGGCAATGGAAAGCTGTTCACAATTGTTGCGAATCATGTCTCAGGCAGAAACAAATACATTCAATCGGCCCAATTGAACGGCAAGCCGCTCAATCGGCCGTGGTTTCCACACTCAGCTATCACCAATGGCGGGTCGCTGGTTCTGGAAATGGGTGACAAGCCGAATACCAAGTGGGGCAGTGAGCAGGAATATGCCCCGCCATCTGCGAGCGATGAACACTCCGGTTTGCCCGCAGTGGAATAGCTACCGTTGCCAGAATACCGTCTGTCAGATATTTCCAATCAACGCATATTAAAGGAGCAGCAATGACACTTCACAATAGATGGGCTTCTTCGCGGCGAGATCTTCTTTCCCTGGTCGCCGCCGGCGCAGTGGGATCTTTGGGAAGGCCAGGAGTTGCATTTGGGACTGGGCCCGATCAGGGAGCTATTCATGATTCATTGAATGTCAGAACATTCGGCGCTTTGGGTGACGCAGTAACCGATGATACGGCCGCATTCCAACGCACGCTCGACACCGCGCACGCCTCCGGAGGTGGAGTTGTATATGTGCCACCTGGACGGTACCTCTTCAAGGGAACACTCACAATTCCCGAAGGAGTAGGTCTTCGAGGATCCTTTGGCTGCGTACCATCGCATAGTGGTATTCGAGACCATGGGCAACCGAAGCCGGGAGATGACGGCAGTGCCTTGTTTGTTACCGCCGGCCGCGGGAACGAAGATGGGAAACCATTTCTCACGTTGAATACAAATAGCTCCGTCAGCGGCCTGACCTTCTATTACCCTGAGCAGGTCTTGGACGACAACCCAAATCCCTATCCGTGGACGATCTCCATGCGCGGTAAGAATCCAGCCGTATTCGATCTGGAACTACTCAATCCTTACCAGGGCATCGATGCAAGCCAAAACGAACGCCACAACATTCGCAACATTACCGGCCAACCGCTGCGCCGCGGAATCTGGGTCGATGCAATCTACGACATTGGCCGTATCGAGAATGTTCATTTCAACCCATGGTGGAACTCTCACAGTAAGGTCTACCGCTGGCAAACCGCAAATGGCGAGGCGTTTATCTTTGGCCGCGCAGATTGGGAGTATGTGCTCAATACCTTCTGCTTCGGTTATCGTGTCGGATACAAGTTTGTAGAGACTGCGACCGGTGCGTGCAATGGGAATTTTCTAGGAATTGGAGCAGACGATTGCAACCGAGCCATGTTAGTGGAACAATCCGCTCCCTACGGCCTTCTTATCGCGAACGGAGAGTTCACCTCATTTCATGGCGACGATCCCACAATGTTGGAAGTTAACAATACCAATACCGGAGTTGTTCGCATCAGCAACACTGCATTCTGGGGCCCCTGCAATCAGATCGCCAAAGTCGGCGGGCAAGGCACTGTGGGCTTTAGCGATTGCACATTCGTACAGTGGAGCGAGACAGGAGATCGCGCTGCAATTCAGGCGTCCTCTGGCAGTCTGCTTGTGCAGGGATGTGAATTCCGTCAGAGAAAGCGGCATATTTCCCTGGGAAAATCGATCGAACGCGCAGTCATCACCGGCAATCTATTCGAGGGCCCAGCGCTGATAGAGAACACCTCGACGATGGACGTCCAGATTGGATTGAATGCTGCGTCGCGCTGATTCTCGCTACGTTCAACAATATCTGATGAGCTTGGCAAAAACGGTACAAGAAGGAAGGTTAGTATTTTGGCAAAACCATCCTGACCAACGCGGAAGGATTTTGCCAATCACGAAGAAGTATTCTGCGGAGCAGATCGTAGGAATATTGCTGCTCACAATGAACTAGGACGTATATTCAGTGATCGCATATTCATCGTGAATGATCTAAACTTTGAATCACCGCTTATGTAATAGGGAAAAACATCACGCGCACCGCACAGGCTGCCGGACAAATTATCGACCGTGCAAAGAAAGCAAACCTATAGCTATATTCACAATTGGTGAAACCGCCCTGGTATAAAGCATTTTGTAAATCTGCTTTGCACCAGAGCAAAGTACAAAAGCCGTACCTTATTTCTGCAGTGGCTCAGAATACATTGAGTTGACCGGGGCCGGATTTAGCCTTGCCTTCGCGCGTTTGTCCAACCGCAGCCTAATCCACGGAACAATAAACAGTCCAAGTACAAAGGTCAGCGGAACCAGCAGCCACGGGAACTCCCGCAGCCAGTAGCGCAGCATATTCCACGGCGGCAAGTACCCGACGTGATAGAGGCGATCACCCACGCGGTAGGAAGTAAATGTAGAATCATGCAAAACGCTCACGGATTCGCTGATGTCGCTTGAGGCCCCCGCTTTCCAGAAAGCGCTGGTAAACGCATCGGCAGATTCATTTTGCTTGAGAGCGATAGCGACAATTGACCTTGCGCTATTCCACGGCGATTGAATCCCTTGTATCAAGGCATCCGGTGAAGCGCCAACACTCTCGATCAACCCACTTCTCTGCCCCGATTGGCCAAGCTTGTACCACCAGTCTGGACGCAGTTCTGCCACCTGCCACCATGCGTGCTCAATGGCCTGGAAAATCCCGCTTGTATCTTTGACGGTATATCCATTCTGTTGTGGCACGACAGGAAGCTTATCTTTCAAGCGGTCGAATGCAGACTGATCCGTAGTCGTGCCAAGCACGAGATAATCCACATCCTGCCCAAGATCTGCGGAGTTACCTACCTGAACGCGAAGAGTTGGGTAGCCCGTCTGCTCACCGAAGTAACCCATCAACGAAAGATAGATGGCCATTTCATCTGCAGAAGCTTGCGTAGGAAGAATAATCTTCGTCTGCCCAAGATCTGCAAAACGAGTGAAAGGAAATCCGGCATTCGCGAACAGCTGCAAGTTCGGCATGGATGCCCAGTGTGGCAGTCCTTTGATATTCAGATAAGAGCTGCGCAGAATCGCTCCCTGTAAATTGATCGGCGCCGTGTCTTCGCATTGCCCTTTCTTGGCAATCTGAAAATAGAAGTTGAATAACAACGTATTCGCAAAGGGCCGCATGTCCTGTAAAGGCACGGCTAAATCCGCGGCAAGCTGTTTGCTCGGGTTGTCTTCATGCGGCAACGGCACCTGCTGCACCATCGATCCATTTGCATCAATGCGTAATGTGGACTCATTCGCCAGCGCGATTGCGTTATAACGATAGTCAGTATGCAGCTGCAGTGTCTTCCTCTCGCCATAATAGATATCCGGCGGAATACGCAGGTAAACGGCTATAGGTGCAGAGCCATCGCTTTGCAGTTCTGAGACGCTTGTATAATCCCACAACGGCACAATACGGTCCGTCTTCATCCACAACGGAGCATCGTCCGCCTGCCTTTCAGCAGGTAATTGGAAATTACTGATTTGCATGGTATCGCCCTGCAAAAGAATATTGCCAGTTGCAAGCGCCTGTGCAGCACTCAGTATTTGCCCGGAGTCTATTCCTCCTACAATCAAAATCTCGCCATAAGGATCGTTAGGATTCGTACGCATGGCGAGCACGGGTCCCGTAATCTGCAAATTGAGCCCTGGCGGCAACGCCTGCGCGTTATCAACAAACAGCACAACATGGCCTTTGGGGAAGCTGGAGCTGACTGTTACTGGAAAGCGCAACGGTTTAGGTTTGACCTGCACACCAAACCAGGAAGCGACCACGCCAGCGGCAGCCAGAGTCTGCTTACTAGGCTGCGACGTAAACATTATGGGAATTGCAGCGGTATCACTGCCCACAGAACCGTCATAAAACGGGAGCGGAAGAATCTTCAAGTCACCCGCGACGTTCACGCGTGCACCGGAAAGCTCAATACTGCTGGTATTTTCGACGCGGCTCCAGAGAGTGGAGTGTGAGGGATCTTCGCACTGCAACGTGTAATGACCAATGAACTGAAACTTCAGATTGTTATCGCGGACAATCATGTCCACTGGTAAGGGAATCTCCGTGTCGAGTTCTTGCTGCGCGGAGCCGGTATTCTGCGGAGCAGGCAGTGTCTCAATCAGTGTCCCGTTCAGCATCACGTTAATATGGCTCAGCGACGGAATAAGGCTCGGCGAGAAGGCATAGTGAAGCTTAAGAACTGCCTTTTGGATAACTGCGGTGTTGGGCAGAGTAAACGGAATGTTCTGGGTAGCATCAACACCGCGAAAAACGATCGCTTGCGGAACCCCAACATCCTGCAGCGTAAACTTTGTCTGATACGTGCCAGTGTTGTTGTCAGTTACACTTGCCGGAGTTGGAGCAGCCTTCGGCGCACTCTGTCCTTTCAACATCGCGACTCCTGAAAGAAGCGTCGCAAACGTGAGCAAGATCGCAGCAGCAGGCGCACTTTTCTTGGGAATCCAATCAAAGAGCGCCCAGCGCACACCATTTACCGAAAGCTGAACAAGACGGAGAAAACTATGCATCGGTCGATCCGTCTGGCGGTTGGCGGCACGGCTTAACCATGCATCAGCATCTGCATAAAGCACAAGAGTCAGCACCTCCCTTTCGTCCTCTGAAAGCTCTTCATACTTCACCTGCAGGTCATTGCCCGATGCCCTTACCACATGTGTCGAGATAGTAGCGTTGCCATCCGCTCTTCGAAATGTAAGTTTTACTGGAGTATCTTTCGCGAGGCCAAGCGGCTCCGAAAAGCTCAAGCGAGCACCTCCCAGCGACAAGTCCACTGTTTCTCCCGCAATCTTTCTTCCGTCCGGCAACTCGACTTGAATCGGCTTCTTCGCCCCGATGCGAATCTCTGAACGCGTCTGCTTCGACTCATACGCAACCGCATTCGCCGTCCCAACAATAATCAGATTGAACAAAATCCAGACCACATTCATCGCTACCGTTCCCGGATGCCCCGGGTTCCACCAGAAAAGGCGAATCGGCGCGATAATCAGCCCCAGCACATTCAGCAAAATCAAAAATACATACGGCCGCGCAATCGCAGCATCAAAGTAGCTGCTCTTTACGATTCCTCCCTTGGCCGTAACATTGAACTTGCCTAGCTTCGGATTAATCATTGCCATCAGCGTCGGTCCAAGGATGTACGGCGCAAGCACCGTCTCATACACCTCGTTCCAGAACGAGTAGCGATGCTTGCCCTGCACACGGAAGTTTGCCAGGTTCGAAAGAAACAGGTGCGGTGCTGAGTAAACAAGAATTGCAGCCCAGTAGCCGGGGATATTGATCTTGCCTAGCAGCATGTAAATCAGCGGTGAAGTAAGAAATACAAGTCGCGGACCCGCATAAAGGAAGTGAATCATCGCGTTGAAATAGCAAAGCCGCTGATGCCATTTCAGCCCCTTACGCGTCAGCGGATTATCCGTACGCAGCACTTGGATCATTCCGCGAGCCCAGCGCACGCGCTGCCCCACGTGCCCCGAAAGGCTCTCTGTCGCCAATCCTGCAGCCTGCGGAATATTGATATACGCCGTACTCCAGCCACGTATCTGCATGCGCAGCGAAGTATGTGCATCCTCTGTCACAGTCTCCACCGCGATGCCACCAATCTCATCAATAGCAGTACGCCGCAGAATCGCGCATGAACCGCAGAAGAATGTTGCATTCCACAGGTCATTCCCATCTTGAATGACTCCATAGAACAACTCACCTTCATTGGGAATCTTCATGAATTGGTGCAGGTTCCGCTCAAACGGGTCCGGCGAGTAAAAAAAGTGCGGCGTTTGCAGCATGCCCAGATTCGCATCCCGCAAAAACCACCCCAGCGTTACCTGCAGAAAGCTGCGCGTGGGAATGTGGTCGCAATCAAAAATCGCCGCATACGGCGAATGAATCTGCGTCAGCGCATGATTGATGTTCCCGGCCTTGGCGTGCTTGTGTTCCGCGCGGATGATGTACCCGCTCCCCACCTCTTCACAAAAGGTGCGGAACTCCTCGCGCGTGCCGTCATCCAGCACGTACACATGCAACTTATCTGGCGGATAATCCATGTTCAACGCCGCAATGACAGTCGTGCGCACAATCGTTAACGGCTCATTGTACGTAGGAATCAACACATCAATATGTGGCCAGTCCTCCAGATCATTTGGCATCGCCACCGGCGGTCGGTGCAGCGGCCGAATCGTCTGAATATAGCCGAGAAAAAGAATTAGAAAGGCATACACTTCCGCCGAAAGCAGAAGCAGCATGAAGCAGATATTGATAACACCAAGCTTATTCCCATCCTTGGAAATCGCATCCACCACGCCCGAGATGCGCCAGTACGCATAGCGTGCCGTGGACAGCAATGAAGCCAGCATCAGTGCAAGCGTAATAGTTTCCGAATTTGAGATGCGATGAATCAGATAGCCGGCTAGAATCGTCGCAACAGCAAGCACAGCCTGTTCCGGCCATTGAAAAACCATCGTGGCAACTTCATAGCCAAGGAAGAGCAGTAAGCAGTAAATCAATAACCGTGCCAAGCGTGACCAATATCCCTGCCCCTCGCCAAGCCCCCCCCATCTTTCGGCTATTCGCCCCTCGATGCCTCCCACGTTGCCCTTAATGCCAGCCATTTGATTCATGCTTCACTCCAGCGGCCCGCGTGTGCAACGGGCAGCGCTATGGGCATAGCCTTCTGAATCCACAACGCTAACTGGGAAAAGTCATTCGCAACCTCTGACTCCGGCGCGTAGTCAGCGACTGTCATTCTGCCCACAATCGCTTCCGTAACCGCGGCGCTTCGACGAATTGTTATCGGTAAAAGACGATTACCCACCTGCCGGGCAATCAGTTCCCGTCCCTGCTGCTCCCGCTCACTTGTCGCATCCAGCTTATTTAGAAAGTAAAGCGGTTTCGGCACGTCAAGGCCTCTCTCTTCCATGGATTTGGCATAAGCCTCAACGCGGGGAATGCTCATAATGGAGTTCAGGTCCACGACAAGCGGAATCAAAACAGCCGCACAAAGAGGAAGAATCTCCGGCAGCAAATTCAGGGAGGCCGGACCGATATCAAAGATTGTCCGTTGCACCGTCTTCATCGCAGGCTTAACCGATTCTTCTAGCCACTCATGCGTAATGTGCTCGGTCCCAAGAATGCGAATCGGCGGAATCCCCGGGGCGGGCGAGTGAAACGTACGCAAGCCCCTGCGCATGTCCTCGGCCCCAAAGTAGAACGGCAGTAGACTGGCCCATGTCGCGTCCACCATCAGCACATGTTCCTTCCGCGCACTCAGTATGCGGCCAAGGTTAGCCGCAATCGTAGTCTTGCCCACGCCACCCGCAATCGAAATCACCGCTATGGCGGTCTTGCTGCCTGGCTTTGGCGCCACAAAAGCATGCTCCACTGGAGGAACTGCTGCAGGTTGAGGCGTCGGCTGATGTGTTACAGGAACAGCCGTAGGTGCAACCGACGCTGCAATCTCCACGGCTTGCGCTGGCTCTTCCACCCAAATCTCTACTGAAGCAGCCCCCGGCGGAACCTCAGCAGCCGGGGACGTTGTTACTTCCGCCAGCGGGTTTGCCACAGGACGAGTCTTAGGTGTACGGGTAAATATCCGATACGGTACATCTTCAGCATGGGCAAATGAATAGAGCCGAGCTACATCCCGTGCTAATCCTTCTGGCGATGAACCTTCCGTTTGCGGGTGTTCCGTATCTACCATTGGGTAGCCTCAGTCTTCAGATTGAACGGTACGATCTAGGATTTTGGATGCGCTCTACGGCGTAAGTGTTGATTTGGTTAGGAGTTTCAGCAAAAATTCAAACTTCCCTTTGCGCGGCAGAATAGCATGATTGCCACTCCGCCTGCCGGTCAATCCGGCTATTCTGCCGCAAACAGTGGCTCGGCAGCAACTTCGTGGGCCATACGGTCCACCAGAACAGCGAGAGTACGGGCCATGCGAAAAAGGGCTTCTTCGCGCTCTGTAAAGTCACACTCATACTCCTTCAACATCGAATCCAGAAACTCCGTCAAACTCCTCACCGGAATTAGAGAGAGCGCAACTTCCCCGCCGTTTACCCCCTGCTTCTTCACCTGTAATTCAAGGCTCTCCGCCACCCACCGGAATAGCTGCCCGCAAGCAGATCGGAACCTGTCTTCGAGCCGGTAAAAAGCACGATCTCGTTGAGCCGAATCCGCATACACGCGAAACTGCAGAAGCGGCGCTTCCAGCAAATAGAACGTGCGCTCCGCGGTCTGCCAGCGCCGGATGCGGTCACGCGCCGCCATGTGCCCTGCACGCAGCGGTCCGGTTTCAAATGGAATCGCGTCCATCTGCGCGTTGACTTCGCCAAAGTTACGGTAAATCTGATCGCGCTTCCGGCGAATGCGCAGGATCGCGGGAGCATCCGCATCGATCACCGTCGTTTCCACAAGATCGGAAATCAGAAGTGTATTGCGAATAAAGATGCCCACCATCTCATCCGATGCCGGCCGCGGATAAAACCGCTCAAACACCAACCACATCATCGAGATCCCCAGCAGAACGCCCAGTACGCGGTCGCGAGCCACCGTCAGCGATGTCATAATCATCGGCTCGCTCAGCGTAATCAGGTAAAACGCCAGCGCTATCTGCAACCCCGCATAGGAAAGCCGCGAGCTCGCCGTCAAAACCCACGCCGCCACCGCCGTCACCACCGTCAGCAGTATGGTAAATCCGCCAATCGTATCAATGTTCGGGAGCACAAAGATCTGCGCCCCCATGCCAAAGACAAATCCCCCCAGCACTGCACCGGCCACGCGCAGCACCTGCTTCTGCCGCGACGCACCAATATTCGACAACCCCGTCAGCACACAGGTTGTCACGGAAGTCGCAATCCCTGGCCACGCCAGCCCCATATAAAGGATGTAGCAAAGCATCGCTGCAAGCGTCCCTGCCACTGCATAGAGCAGGTGATCTGGATTCGCAAACGCATCGCGAACAAAAATACGCGAAGATGATTCCAGTGGCGTCTCTAGAATCCCCAGGCGCGGGTCCGGATTCGCATCGCCTGAAAGCACCGCGGGAATTAGCGACGTCATCGCTTCCAGTTCATTTAATAGCGGCGTTGCACCAGCTCCCTTCTCAGGCTCCCATTGTGCCGGCTTTGCCTCCGGCTGATTCGGAAAGGGCAGGCAGCAGCGAATATCTGCAATATGCATGGCCAACTGCTTCGCGCGCTCGCGATCTTCCGGTCGTAGTTGTGGCATCGAAGTCGACAACGCCGCCGAAAAATCAATCGACCGCCCCACCAGCGAAACCAGCGTGCTCATCTGCGTCCGGTGCTGCGAAGTATCCGCCATGCGTGCAAGATGCCGCCGTAGTCCACCCATGCCAACCACGGCATAACGCCCCAGCTCCCGCACAGCCTCCGCCGGCAGCGGCTTCTCCTCCGCATAAGCGTTCATCAGCACTTCCATCTGCTTCAGCCGCTCATCAATGCCGGAAAGCACTTCATCCCGCTGTTGCGCCACATGAAAAACCAGCTCCACGCCAAGCGCCACCAGCGAACCAAGGCCCGCTGCGGCCACCTGCCACAGCGTCAGCTCCACATTGTGCGAAGCAGGCCCCGGCAAATACCAGATCGCCAGGATGTTCGTAATAACCAGCGACAGCGTAGACCCCACAGCAAAGTTCGACAACGTTCTCAACAGGAAAAAACAAAGGAAGATACTCACTGCTTCCCACAAAAAATGTGTCAGCGGAATCGACGCAAAGAATCTCCCGCCAATCGGGACAAACAGGCCCGCAAGCGCAAACGCAAAAACGCGCCAGAACGCCGACTGCGTTGCAGAAATAATGTCTTCCCGCGAAAGAATCAGCGCAATCAGCACACCAATCGCACCGCCTGGGATACGAAAAACCTCAACCAGGATGGCCGTAATCGTCGCGGCAATCACCATCCGCGCCACGATGCCAACGCGGCCGGGATAAGGAGCAAGCTCCTTGCGCAGAAAATCCGGGAGCCACGTAGCCAGGCGCGTGGCATGCGGAATATTCGGCGCGATTGTGGGTACTGTGCTCATGGCAAAACTCAGTGATGCTGATGCGGCAGAGGTGGCACAATTCCCGAATCGCCGCGAATCACAACAATCGCCGACTCTCCAAGACGAAAGATATCGGACGGCGGATTATCAATCCGCACGCGCACCGGAAATCGCGAAGCCAAGTGCACCCAATTCAGCGTGCGCTGCACGTCAGGCAGTCCTGGCTGCGTGAGCTTGCCCACCAGCTCCGCATCTGGCGTGACGCCAAAACCAATGCTATCCACCACGCCTGAAAAACGCACATTCGGATGCGACATCACATACACATCCGCCTTCATCCCCGGATGAATCCGCGACAACTGCGTCTCGCGAAAGTTCGCAATCGCCCACCACACGCGCGTATCGATCAGCGTAAAAATATGCTGCCCTGCCGTCGCATACGCGCCCTGCGAAAGCGTAAGATTCGTCACTCTCGCATCAAACGGCGCCAGCACGTGCGTATTGTCAAAGTTGTACTGCGCTGTATCAATTGCCGCCTGTCGGCCGCCAAGCTGTTCGCTATATGGAGTAATCGTAGTCACGCTGTGCGTCGCCTGCTGTATGCCATGATTGCTGGCTTCCACGTTGGCCTGTGCCTGACGGAACTGTGCATTAGCCCCGTCAAGGCTGGCTTGCGCAAGAGCGAGTTGAGAATGCGCCTGCTGTGCGGCTTGTGCACGAGCTACAGCTGTCGTGCGCGCCTGATCCACCTGATCGACAGTAACAAACTGCTTCTGCAGCAACGGTTCCAGGCGGTGCAGATTGTTGTCTGCGTAAGCCTGCTCAGCCTCGGCGCGCTGCACGGCAGCTTTTGCGTTGGCAACTTCTGCCTTTACTTCATCGATTGCAGCTTCAGCCCGGTGCTGAGCAGCAACGGCGCTATCAGCAGAGGCTTTTGCTACATCGACCGCGCTTGCTTTGGATGCGATGATCCGCTTCTCATCGCCAATCTGCCCTTCGAGCGTGGCTTTATCTGATTTTGCGTGCTCCAGCGCGTAGGCATACGGACGCGGATCAATCTCAAAGAGCGGGTCGCCTTCCTTTACCTGCTGGTTGTCAGCAACGTAGAGGTGTGTAATCGGTCCGCTAACAACAGGAGCCATGCCGATGTAGTTCGCAAAAATCTCTGCATCATCCGTACGCGGATTATCCGAGACCTGGCGCAGTACCAGCAGTCCCACAATCGCAGTCGCAAGCAGAATGCCGCCGCTCACCGCATAACGAAGGAAGCTCCGCTCTTTTTGTGTCTCGTCAATCGCCATCGGTCGTTCTCACTAAACGAAAAATAACAGCCACAACACAAAAGAAAAGAATGCCGCAAGGCACGGATACGTCAGCACGGGCCACGCAATCAGCTTTTCCAGCTTGAAGCGCGTAAGCACCCAGCTTGTAAGCGCAGCCAGGCAAACCCCAACTATCAAACAAATCAACCACGAAGGAAAAAATGAGCCAAGAATATTGAACGTAGGCGCATGCGAGCACCCGGCCAACGGCACGAGCGCCACCATCGCCGCCACATTTTGCGCGAATTTCAAAGTCTCTTTCATGGAGTTCCTTTACCCGGCTTGCTTTCCAACAGATCGCCCGTGCGAAACGCCAGCGTAGCCGACTGCAGCAGCAGTTGCGTCCGCGCAAACACATCCTCAGACCGCGCCTGCGCTAGCGCCTTCTGCGCAGAGATTACATCAATTATGTTGCGCACCCCGTAGCCGTAGGACTCCTGGGCGGCATCGTACGCTTCGCTCGACGAAGCCAGCAATGCGGCGGCGGCCTGCTGCTGATGCAGCGCCGTCTGCATATTGATATAAGTAGCCCACACCTCATTCGAAATCTGGTCCCTTAGAGCATCCACCCCAGCCTCTGCCGCACGCTTCTCCGCCCTTGCACGCGCCATCTCTTTCTCACGGCGCAGGCCATCAAACAGGGTCCAGCGCAACTCCAGCCCTGCGTTCCAAATCTCACCCTGCGCATACGTCCTTGGATCCAGGTCCAGCTCCCCATAAGCGCGTGCCATACCGCCATCTCCGGTAAACGCCAGGGAAGGAATATAAGCCGACCGTACCTGCTTAATCCCCGCCGAAGCCGCGCGCAGCTTTGCCAACTGCTCCAACATCTCCGGCCGCTGCGCAAACGCCCGGTCAATCTCTTCATTCACTGAGTCCGCCATCGACTCCGGTGTTCTCAGCTTCTCAATCCCCTCCACCTTAAACTCGGTTTCCGGTGGCAGCCCCATCGTCGTCGCCAGTTCGCCATGCGCAATCGCTTCCGCGCCCGTCGCCGCCTGCAAATCATAATCCGCCTGCGCCCGCGCCGCCGTCGCCTCCAGCAGATCCGGTTTCGTCGCCAGCCCATTATCCAACCGGCTCCGAACCTGCTGCTCCACAGCCTGCGCATTCTTCAAATTCGCATCCGCCGCCTCACGCTGCCCGCGCGCATTCAGCAAGTGGTAGTACGACGAAGCTACCTCGTAAATAATCTTCCGGTGCGTATCGTTAAAATGCAGGTTCGCAGCCAGCAGGTTCGCCTTCGCAACATCAATCGTTCCTGCGCGTTCGCCGCCGTCAAAAATCAGCCACTCCACATGCAGTTCCGGAACGAAAAGCCCTTCCGTCACCCGGTCAAAGTGGTACGTCAACAACGCCGCCGTGCGCGAGCTCTGCACCAGCGCCACAGCCGTCAGCGTGGGATAGTACGCACTTCGCGCAATCCCTAGTGCATCCGCGCGCACCTTCGCCTCCTGCCACGCCTCGCGCGCCTCAGGATTATGCATTTCCGCAAGATCAATCAACTCCGCAAGCGTGTATTCCTTGCTTGCATCAAGCTCGTACTTTTTCTCAGGATGCGCCGTCAGGTCGCGGCTCAGGCCCTGCTCGGCAGGGGAATGCCACACCTTGTCTGTACTGGGAGGGGTACTTTGCGCGGAAGCGGATGCAGCACCAGCAAGAAGAGTAACTATCGTCGCTTTTGCGAGAAATTTCTCCATCGCCCTTAATAGTAGGGGCACCGGGCACAAAAACTCGAACCAATCCCCACGTAGGTCTCTACACAGTACGGGCTGCCCGCTACCGGGAAATCTACATCTCTGCTCTTGAAAATCCACCGCACAGGGAAGCCGGTGAAAGAAAGAATGCAATGGTCGGGGAGAGAGGATTTGAACCTCCGACCCCCTGGTCCCGAACCAGGTGCTCTACCAGGCTGAGCCACTCCCCGAACTTGCTATTTAAGAGGACGTATCGCCGGCCAGCCAGATAAGCGGGTTGGCCTCTTGATGCGCCTTGTCTAGTGTAACAGAATCACGCCGGACATGTCCGGTACGTATCGCGCTACAATCTCAGCCAACTGGAGGCGCAAACTCAGGGGATTGCGCCGGACAGTTTCATCGTAAACAACTGAAAAGGTTAGCCTGTGCTCAGGCACGAAGCGCATAGGACACTTTTAAAGGAGACGATGGCACAGATAAGAAATTGGAGATGGGCTATCGCGCTGCTTTTAGCCTCGGTTGGGTCCGGAACTGTTGCTGCCGGGGCGCAGAGCGCGCCATGCCCATCGGCGCATATTGCCCACTCGGCTTCCCGCGTCACCACGGATTGGCGCTCAGCGGATATGGTGCATATTGCCGCCGCGCAGGTTCCGCGCAATGCTGTCAGCCTCGGCTCTATTTCAGCCGGAACACAGCTCAACCGGATGCTGTTGTTGCTTGAGCCATCCAGTGCACAGAAGACCGCTCTGGATACCGAACTCGATGCACTGCAGACGCCGGGCTCCTGTGCCTACCACAAATGGCTTACGCCGCAGAACTTCGCGGAAGACTTTGCCGTCTCTTCTGAAGATGCACAGCAGGTTGCTGCGTGGCTCACTTCGCAGGGCTTCACTGTAGCGCCACTTCCAGCCGGCCGCGGATGGATTGAGTTTTCCGGCACAGCCACACAGGTAGAGCAGTCATTTCATTCCACGCTCAATGCCTATACCGCAGAGGATGGAACGCACTATGCACTGACCGGCTCAATCTCCGTGCCCAAGTCGCTAGCGCCGGTGATTCACGGGCTTGTCTCTCTCGATGGCATACGTGCCGCGCCAGTCATCACCAAACCGGAACCCGTGCAGACGGATATATCCACGCTGGCGCAAGCCGACTCTGCCAACAGTGCAGAAGCTATAACGCCGCACATTCTTGCAGGCATGCTCCAGTTGCCCGGCACTGGAGGCGCAGGAGAAACAATCGCAATTCCCTCGCGCAGCCAGATCTCCACTGCTGACGTCAATGCATTTCGCTCCGCCTTCAGACTTCCTCACAATCCTCCAACAGAAACCAGCGACAGCACAAGCACCGGCTATACATCGGAGCGAGCTTCCACTGAACTAGCCGCCTCATGGGCTGGCGTCGCGGCGCCCAATGCTCGCATCGTCGTAGTTCCTACGCCCAACACCGCAGCAACAGATGGCATAGATCTCGCGCTGACGCAGATTGTCGATCGCCAGCTTGCGCACACCGTCGTCGTCAACTACTCCACATGCGAAGCGGCGTTGAGTGAAGCCCACCGGGCATTCTATGCCGTGCTTTACCGCCAGGCGGCGGCAGAGGGCATCTCCATCATTTCAGCGGCAGGCGACTCCGGGGCAGCAGCCTGTCGCATTACAGGCAGCCCAGATGGGGTCAACACGGGCTATGCAGTGAATGCACTTGCTTCCACGCCGTGGAATACGGCCATTGGCGCTTCCGCACTTACTAGCTCTGCGTCCACTCTCACTGCCTGGTCGCAAGGCGCTTCTGCAGAAACGGCCTATGCAGGTGGCGGGGGCTCCAGCGCGGTCTACCAGCGACCTGCATGGCAAACAGGACTCGAAGCGGCACAAAGCACCCGCATGCTTCCCGAAATCGCTCTGCCAACGGGCATCACCTCCACCACAAGCCGCGGCATCGCCTTTTGCTACAACGATTCGCTCTCTGCTGAGGGCTGCACGCTGATGCGTAGCGGCGGCAGCGGCGCAGCAGCAGCCATCTTTAGCGGCATAAGCACAGTGTTCGCGGAAAAGTATGGCGCGCAGGGCAATCTCGCCCCACGGCTTTATGCGCTCGGCAAGCAGAGCGGCATCTTTGACGACATCACGGAAGGAGATGCACGCCTTGCCTGTTCACAGGGCGCTACAGGATGCGACACGACGGGGCACATAGGTTACGCTGCCACCTCCGGATACGATCTTGCCACTGGCCTCGGCTCGGTGAATGCTGATGCACTGATAAAAGCTTGGCCACAAGCCACTGGCATGGAAGCAACAATGATTGTTCTGACTTACAGCCCCACGCAGACAAACGACACCTACAATCCTTCCGCCAAAATCACCTTTACTGCAACCGTTGCTTCAAACTCCGGTGGAGCGACACCTACAGGAACAGTCAGCTTTACCGACTCCAGCAATGGAGCTACGCTTGCCGGCAGCCCGGCTTCACTTACTAGCTCAGGCATAGCCACGCTGGCCGTTTCAAGCGGGCTTTCCATTGGCGGAAACAATATCGCGGCCAGCTATAGCGGCGACTCTACCTACGCAGCCAACAGCTCACAGCCGGTAGTAATTACGTTGCAGCCTTCCACCACTACGCTGACGGTTACGCCTTCCTCACTTATGCCTGCTGCAAGTGCAAGCATGACGGTTTCCGTCGCGCTTACAGTCGGCAGTCCGGTTGCGGGCAGTGCATCCCCTACGGGATTGGTTACGCTCAATGTCGACGGCAAGGCTACGGGCGCTTCCTCACTCGCTACCTCCGGCGGCAAGACTACAGCCTCCTTCACCATTACCGCCCCGGCAACCACCGGCTCCCATACGCTGCAGGCTGTCTATGCAGGCGATGAGAATTACAGTGCTTCCACGTCCAACCCGGTTACGCTGACGATTTCGAAAGCTGCCGTCACTATCACCCTCACAGCCTCACCCACCACGCTCACCATCGGCATCCCCGAAGCCTTCACGGCTGTCCTTGCACCCGCTTCCGGCTCTACCGGCAACGACAACATTACCGGTACGGTGAGTTTTTATGACGGAAGCACGTTGCTGGGCAGTGCAGCCGTCAGCTCCTATGCAGCTACGCTTTCCAGCGTCACACTCGACACTTCGAAGTCCCATCTAATTACCGCTGTCTACTCCGGTGATAGCAACTGGGCTCCTGTTACTTCGGCTCCGCTGAGCCTTGCGTTTGCACTGCTTGCCGATACTGTTACGCTAACCGCAACACCTACTGCTGCCGGTCCGGGCCAGGCTGTCACTTTCACGATTACGGTTGCGCCGACCAAGCCACCTGCTGCTACCTACGAGCAGAACCCCTCCGGCGTTGTCACCTTCTACAACGGCACCCAGTCGATTGGCGCGGCTACGCTTGCCGCTTCGAGTGGCAATACTTCGACGGCTACATTCACTACGTCTGCGCTCCCCGCGGGTAGTGACACCATTACTGCAATCTATGCCGGAGATTCTTACTACGCTGTCGGTACTTCCAACGCCATCACCATCACAGTGGAAGACTTCGCGCTGGGGCAATCTCCCTCCGGTAATCTGACTGTCATCAAGGGCCAGTCAGGGCAGGCATCGTTCATCGTCAGCGGGCTCGGCGGCTACAACAATCAGATTCAGATCACCTGCACACCACCTCCGCAGGACGACATGACCTGCTCGCCAAGTCCCACGCAGGTCACGCCAACCGCAACTGTGACCTTCACCGTGCAGACCTATGCCAAGGGCGGACCATCCTCAAGCTCAGCACACCGTGGAGATGGCCCCGGCATCTTCGCGAGAGCAGCAAGCGGTACTGCAATTGCGTTCGTGCTGGTGCTCGCTCCGATTGGTCGCAGAGCACGATTGCTTCGCAGGACGCTTGCGTTGATTCTGTTCCTTACGGCTCTTTGCGGTGCAGGTATGGGATGCGGTAGCCCTATGAGCACCGGATCGAATGGCACCGGGACTCCGCTTGGCACTGCCACAATCCCGATTGTGGCAACGGCGTATGTGAACCAGACTGTGATAAATCATACGATCTACCTCACGGTGAATGTCATACCGCCGTCCTAAATCTGTTCATCGGATGCTGACCACGGCTCCGCGTCTGGAATGATAGGCTGACTCTTTGCTGTCAGGAGTCTTCCCCTATGAGTTCAGGTCGTCCGTATCACTTTAATCTTGTGGCCGCCGCGCATGCGGCTATGCTGGATCATGGTTTTCAGCCGGATTTCCCAGAAGGAACCGACAAGGAACTGGCTGCAATTGCAGCGAATGATTCCCTTCCCACCGGTCTCACTGACCTGCGCGAGCTGCTCTGGTCCTCCATTGATAACGACACCTCCAAAGACCTCGACCAGATTGAATGGGCCGAGCGGCTCAGCGATGGGCGGATTCGCGTGCTGGTCGGTGTGGCGGATGTGGACTATCGTGTGCATCTCGGCTTGGTGATTGACAAGCATGCGGAGTCGCAGACTACGTCGGTTTATACCGGCGTGAAGGTTTTTCCGATGCTGCCTGTGCAACTGTCAGAGGACGTAACATCGCTGAATGAGAATGAGGACCGCGCGGCTATTGTGATTGAGTACTGCGTCGATGCTTCCGGGACAGTCAGCGATGGGAAGGCTTACCGCGCGCTGGTGCATAACCATGCGCAACTGGCCTACCCGAGCGTTGGCGCGTGGCTGGATGGCAGCGGGCAGGTACCAGCCAAGGTAGCTGCGAATGATGCGTTGGCTGCGCAACTGAAGTTGCAGGACGAGGCGGCACGGCGCATGGTAGGCAGCCGTTTTCAACATGGGGCGCTTGATCTTGAATCGGTCGAAACACGGCCTGTTATGCAGGGCGAACAGCCTACGGATATCGCTCTGCTGGAGAAGAATCGCGCCACGTCGCTGATTGAAGAGTTCATGGTGGCGGCGAATGGCGTGATGGCGCGGCATTTTGAAGAGGCTAAGGTTGCTTCGATTCGGCGCATTGTGCGCGTGCCGAAGCGCTGGGACCGCATTGTTGAGCTGGCGGAGGGACTTGGCACGAAATTGCCGGCTGATCCGGATTCGAAGGCGCTGAATGATTTTCTGCTTGAGCAGAAAAAGAAAGACCCGGATCGCTTTCCTGACCTTTCGCTTTCTGTTGTGAAGCTGATGGGGCCGGGCGAGTATGTGCTGGTGCGGCCGGGTGTCGAGTCGCCAGGACACTTTGGGCTGGCGGTGCAGGACTACACGCACTCGACAGCGCCGAACCGGCGTTTTCCGGATATGGTTGCGCAGCGGATTTTGAAGGCTGTGATTGCCGGCTCGCCACAGCCCTACTCTGAAAATCTGCTCGATGCAATCGCTACGCACTGCACCGAGATGGAAGACGCGGCGCGGCACGTGGAGCGCGATATGCAGAAGCGCATTGCTGCCGTGATTCTGCATCCACGCATCGGACAGGTCTTCAATGGCATTGTTACCGGCGTGAATCAGCATGGAACGTTTGTCCGTGCGCTCGATCCGCATGTGGAAGGCATGGTGGTGCAGGGCGCGAAGGGACTGGATGTTGGTGACCGCGTGCGCGTGAAGTTGATTGGCACCAACCCGGAGCGGGGCTATATCGACTTTGCTGTGGTTTAGGGGATTGCTCGATTGCGAACAGTTGCGCGTGTTCGGCACAGTGGGGTCGATTCCGGGGCTGTTTGTTTTGTGATGGTTGCAGACAATTGCACAGGGACTGTGCAGTTTCTTTATTTTTGATTTGTGCAACTGTGCGAAGGACAGGGTGCAGGGTACCGGGTGCAGGGGATAGTGGATTGTGCCGATTGCTGGCTGCATTGCCTGGTCCTTTCTTTTGGTCTTTGGGGGTAAAAAGAGAACGGCCCGATTGCTGGTGCAATCGGGCCGTTCTTTCTGCTTATTTTGAGTTTGGCATAAACGGGTGTAATTCACCGCAAAATTTTTCCACAGATTTGGGATTTATTTTTCGGGGAGCGGACGGAAGTGTTGTCCCATGTCTCCAAACGAGGGAGATATGGGGCACCCAACGTTTGTGGGAGAACTGGCGATAGGAGAACGAACGGTATAGGTATCCCACGTCCCCAAATACGAGGGACGTGGGGCACCCGATCCAGTGCTTTCCCTTTAGCTTTAGATTGCCGGGGATAAATCCCCGGCCTACCTGTTTGTGCTTTAGGGGACACATCCCTGCAGAAGAAATTTGCTTGCTTGATTCAGGTGGCTGGTGGTGTCGCCGTTTTGTGATGCCGGGGAGCTATCCTGTGGGGGGATGACGGACTCCATTTCTGCTGCTCGCCGTGTTGCGGTTTACTGCGCCTCTTCGATTGGAAATAACCCTGCTTACCGTGCCGAGGCTGAGGCGCTGGGCTCTGCAATTGCTGCCGCAGGGTTTGGGCTTGTGTATGGTGGGGCTAACTCAGGACTGATGGGTGCCGTCGCCGATGCTGCGCTGGCCGGTGGCGTGGAGGTCATCGGCGTGCTGCCGGAAGTGCTGGCGGGGCGCGAGATTGCGCATACGGGGTTGACGCGGCTGGAGCTGGTTTCTTCCATGCACGAGCGCAAGGCCCGGATGGTGGAGCTGGCCGATGCGCTGCTGATTCTACCGGGCGGATATGGGACGCTGGATGAGTTGATGGAGGCTGTGACGTGGGCGCAGCTCAAGATTCACTCGAAGCCATGCGTGCTTATCAATACGCTGGGATACTGGGATGAGTTGCTCTGCTTTCTGGATAAGGCTGTGCGCGAGGGATTTTTGAAGCCGCAGTATCGGGGGTTGATGCTGGTGGCAAAGGATGCGGTTGAGGCTTTGGGGATGGTGCGGGGATAGGGACATAGAGAAGCAAAAACAACTGCAGATCCTTCGACTCACCACCCCCGTTCGCTCAGGATGACACGCTCTGTGTTGTGGGAGAACCCAGATAGGGAAAGCTGGCGGTTGAGGTGCCCCACGTCCCAAAAGCGGGACGTGGGGCACCCGGCTGTTAGGCAGATTCCGCAAGGTTCATGGTGCTTACTTCCACCAGTACTCCGCCTGGAGCCTCACAGTAGAAGCCGTAGGTTGGCGGTCCGCCGCGCTGCAACTTTGCTGGCACAGGCGCGCTGTAGCTCCTGGCACTCAGGGCCTCATACTTGCGGTCCACGGCTTGTTGTGTGGGTTGAAGAAAGCCCACATGAAACAGTCCCGGGTAGCCTTGCTTCGGAGTCATCCGCTTGTCATACATGAGTGTCAGCAGGAATCCATCCGAATTTCGAAGTACGGCAAACTTGTTGTTGCGTTCCTCAATAGAGTGGAAATCAAAGACCGAGCAGAAGAACTCTGCCAGCGCCGGTACGTTGTAGGTAGTCAGATTGGTGTGATTCAGTGTTGCCATCGCGATCTCCTTGGAGAGAAATTTCCATCGCGCGGCTGCCAGAGAATTTAAGCCAGATGACCACGCGACAGGCAGCAAGGCTGCTATCGCCGTGGGTCCCTTCTCCTTTGTCATTCAGGAGCTGACTAAACCGCAGATTGGCACCTGCGGCGAGCCGGGCTTACCAATCCGGCTCTGCGTTTTTCGGCACTTTTTAGGATGCTGGGGATTCTTTCTGCGTTGCGATTTTTTTATTGTGCGCATTCTCTGCATTGCGATGGCAGGCCATCCGATTTGAGGATTTGGTCTTTTTGTAACAAGGGTTCATCCGCTGATGCGATAGCATCGTGCCCGAGGTGACGTATGCGTTTGCAAGAGAAAACCGCTGTGGTTACGGGTGCGGCAACGGGAATCGGGCAGGCTATTGCACTTGCATTTGCGCAGGAGGGTGCGGCCGTGGTGGTGGACTACGTCGGCGATGCCTCCACCGCGAAAGAGACGCTCTCCAAAATTGACGCGGTTGGCGGCAAGTCGCTCGGCATTGCAGCAGACATCTCCAATCCGGAGCAGGTGAATGCGCTGATTCAGCAGACGGTTGCTGCTTTTGGCAAGCTGGATATTTTTGTGAACAACGCCGGCATCGAGAAGAAGTTTGCTTTTGTGGACTATCCGCTGGAAGAGTGGCAGAAGATTGTGGCGGTGAACCTGACGGGGCCGTTTCTATGCGCGCAGGCCGCGGCGAAGCAGATGATTGCGCAGGGCGGCGGCGGCCGCATTATCAATATCTCTTCCATCCATGAGGACCTTCCCATGCCGACGAACGCTCCTTATTGCGCGTCGAAGGGTGGCCTTCGCATGTTGATGCGCACCATCGCCGTGGAACTGGCTCCGCACCAGATTACGGTGAATAATATCGGCCCTGGCGCTATCTACACACCGATTGATAAAGATGTTGAGAGCGATGCGGAATTGAATCGGCAGATACTGGCGGAAATCCCTATGGGGCGATGGGGCAAGCCGGAAGAAGTGGCACAACTGGCGGTTTACCTGGCATCGGATGATGCTGCATATGTTACGGGCAGCACACATTTCATCGACGGCGGGATGCTGCGCAATGCGGGAAGTCTCTAAACTTCACTTCAGTTTTTTGGGGCAACAAGAGCAGTTCTTAGCCTGCTACAACTTCGAGCTGTTCTGTGGATTGTTCCATGCGTGGCATCGAAGCCACTGGCGGGCAGCCTCTTGCATATTGACGTGGCGAGCAGCCCATGACCCGCTTGAAGGCGGTGCTGAAGGCGCTTTCGGATTCGTAGCCTAATGACAGTGCAACGGTGGCGATGGAGTCCTTTGTGTTGGCCAGCTTGTCAGCGGCGATGAGCATGCGCCAGTGGGTGAGGTAGTCCATGGGGGATTGGCCGACCATTTCTTTGAACTTCTGTGCGAAAGACGAACGGGACATTCCGGCCTCTTCGGCAAGGTCCTGCAGCGTCCAGTGGCGAGCGGGCGTGGTATGCATGGCGTAAATGGATGCGCTGATCTGCGGGTCGGCGAGGGCATAGAGCCAACCTACGTTGTTTCCGGCACCGGTTTTTGGGGACTCGGAGACGTAGAGGCGCAGGGCCTGTACGAGGATCATGTGGACGAGATGCTCAACGACGAGGAAGCTGCCGGGGCGCTCCTCGCATAACTCCTGACGCATGAGTTCGAGGGCCCAGCGAAGGGCAGCCTTGTCTGATTCCTTGCGGATGTGGGCAACGGGGGGAAGCACGTCGAGCAGGATGCGGGCGTGGTTGCCGGTGAAGGAGAAGAAGCCGCCGACGATGCAGCAACTGCCGCCACCGTTGATGACAGCGAGGCGGCCGTCGCGGAGTTTGTTTTCCGGCGTGAGAAAGGTGCGGTAATCGACAGGCGGCACGGAGAGGTCGGTTGCGAGGCGGAAGGGACGGCCGCGCGGGAGCAGGAGGCAGTCGCCGGCGGTGAGGTGGATGGGGTCAACACCTTCTACGGCGAGCCAGCCCTGGCCGGAGACGACGGCGTAGCACTTGATGCCGGTGTGGGGTCCGAACTGGACGGAGAGATCTCCGCCGATGTCGAAGCCGCCGGAGACATAGGTGTGCGGTTTCAAAAGCGAGAGTACGTCGGAGAGTGGGTCCATATTCCTTCTCTGCTTGATTGGACGATCGCGAAGATATTACGGATTCCCAAATATAGATCGTACGCAGTTTCTGGCCTATTTTGCTGATAGTGGGCTGCAATTGCAGCCCACGAATGCAGTAGAGGAGAAACAACGATGCGTGTTTTTGTTACGGGTGCTACGGGGTTTGTTGGTTCGGCAGTGGTGAAAGAACTGATTGACGCGGGGCACAGTGTGCTGGGGCTGGCGCGCAATGATGCGAATGCGAAGAAGCTCACCGAGGCCGGCGCAGAGGTGCAGCGCGGGGATTTGACTGATCTTGCCAGCTTGCGCAGTGGTGCGGAAAAAGCAGATGCGGTGGCGCACCTGGGCTTTGTTCATGACTTCACCAGGTTTGCCGAGGTCTGCGCCATCGACAAGGCTGCGATTGAAACGATTGGAGAAGTTCTTGCCGGATCCGATCGTCCGCTGGTCGTCACCAGCGGCCTTGCGCTCCTGGCCGAAGGCCGCCTGGCCACTGAGGAAGATAGGCCCCCGACAGGATTCCCGCGCCTTTCAGAGGCAACCGCAGAAGCTCTGGCGGAAAGGGGTGTCCGCGCCTCGACTGTTCGTCTTCCACCCACCACGCATGGCGTTGGCGACCACGGGTTTGTTCCGCGATTGATTGAGATTGCGCGAGAAAAGGGCGAGGCAGCATACGTCGGCGACGGTAACAACAACTGGTCTGCCGGACACCGGCTCGACGCCGCTGTAGTCTTCCGTCTTGCGCTTGAAAAGGCTGCACAGGGGGCTCGTTACCATGCCGTTGCCGACGAGGCTGTGCCGATGCGCGAAATTGTTGAAGTCATCGGCCGCCGCCTTGGTGTACCCGTAGTCAGCAAATCACAGGAAGAGGCGATGGCGCACTTCGGCTTCATGGGAATGTTCGCGGGTATGAATATGCAGGCATCGAGTGAGTGGACGCGCAAGACGCTGGGGTGGGAACCGAAGCAACCCGGCCTGCTTGCCGATCTGGACCAGACGGCCTACTTCAACGGCGCAAGCAAATACGCGGGTCAATAAGGAGAAGCAATCATGCGAGTTTTTGTTACGGGTGCCGCAGGTTTTATCGGTTCTCAAATTGTTCGTGAGCTCCAGGCCGCGGGTCATACCGTTCTTGGCCTGGCGCGCAACGATGACAATGCAAAGAAACTTACCGAAGCAGGAGCTGAAGTCCATCGCGGCAGCCTGGAAGAGCCGGAGAGCCTGAGCGCTGGTGCGGCTGACTCGGATGGCGTCATTCACTGCGCCTTTGACCACAGCGCCTTCGGCCAAGGCTTTGAGAAGTTTATCGAGGTCTGCGAAAAGGACCGGCGCGCCATTGAGGCTCTTGGCAGTGCGCTCATCGGCTCGGACCGTCCGCTGCTTATCACTTCCGGCACTGGCATGGGAACACCCGGCCCAGGCCAGCCCTCTGTCGAAGATCATTATGATGCGAGCCATGCGAATCCTCGCAAAGCATCTGAGGAGGCTGGCGCTGCCGTGGCTGAACGCGGAGTGAACGTCTCGGTCGTGCGCCTTCCCCAGGTTCACGACACCGTCAAGCAGGGCCTCATCTCCCCGCTGATCCCGTTGGTGCGCGAGAAAGGTGTCTCGGCTTACATCGGCGAAGGACTCAATCGCTGGCCGGCGGCGCATGTCAGCGATGTCGCCCGCCTCTATCGGCTTGCGCTGGAGAAGGCTACAGCAGGCAGCAGGTACAACGCGGTTGCGGAAGAGGGAGTAACGATGCGGGAGATTGCCGAAGTCATTGGCAAAGGCCTGAAGGTTCCCGTGGTCAGCATTCCGGCAGAGAAGGCGCAAGCGCATTTTGGCTGGCTCGCCATGTTTGCGGGCTTCGATATGCCGGCATCCAGCGCGATCACTCGGCAACGGCTGGGATGGAAACCAACCGGGCCTGGACTGGTAGCCGATCTTGAACAGATGAAGTACTTCTGAGCTGGTGTGGTGAAAACTGGCCCACAGAGCCTTCCCAGGTCTCCAAGTTGTTGGAGACCTGGGAAGGCTTTCTAGTTTGGCGCGCCGGTTAGTTCGGTTGCGGCTAATTTGCATTCGCCGCAGATGCAGTGGCGGCGGAGGTAGTCCCATGAATAGATGCCGGCAGAGTGGCCGTCCTGCCAATTGAGCTGGAGAGCGTAGCGGCCTACAGCCTGAGCGCTGGTGGGACGGGCTGGCGGGGTGTACATGGGGAGCAGCTCTGCCGTTTTAGATGGGGCTTCACCGGGCTTGCGGTTTTGTTGCTTGCGCTCCTCAATGCAAGTGGCGCAGGGGCAGGCGTTGCGGAGCCATTTGAAATCCCAGGCGCTATGGTGGCCGTCCTGCCAGTCGATCTCGAGGCCCTTGCCTTCTGTGATGAGCACGCGGACTTTGGCGGGGGTAATGGCGGCGCGGGAGAGCGGCTTTTCTTTGATTTCGAGCTCAGCCTGCTCCTGGGCGCTGATAAAACGGATTCCTTCGTGGCTCATGGAGATATTTTATAGGGAACAGGGTACAGGGTGCGGGGTACAGGTTTTTACATAAACCGCGAAAAACTATAAAAGACAAAAGCTCAAAACTGTAGATATCCCACATCTCCGGGAGATGTGGGCACCCAGTTTTGACGTGATCGCATCGCAAGCCTGCACCCTGCACCCTGCACCCTGCACCCTGCACCCTGCACCCTGCACCCTGTCTTACCTGTTTTTGTAGAAAAACCAGGCGGCCATGGAGAAGCCGATGACGACGACGGTGGCGCGGAGGAGTTGCTGCGGGACTCGGCGGGCGAGCGAGGCCGATGAGTAGCCGCCAATGGCGCAGGCGACCATGGCTAGCAAACAGTAGCGCCATTCGACCTGGCCGGTGACTACGAAGATGAAGAAAGCTACGCCGTTGGCCATGGTGGTCGAGACGACTTTGAGGGCGTTGATCTCATTGAGGTCCTGGAAGCCGAAAAGCGAGAGCAGCGTGATGATGAGGAAGCCCGCGCCGGCACCGAAGTATCCGATGTAGCCGCAGACGATGGCAGTGAGAACGAAGAGGAGGAGATGGTTGGGAGTGGGTTCCGCCCGAGGCCTGGCCAGCTTACGGCTTTCAAGCCAGCGGGTTACGGTGCCGCTGAGTGCGAAGAGCGTGGCGGCGATGAGCAGGAGCCAGGGAACAAGATGGAGGAAGGTTGATTGCGGGGTGCGGAGGAGGATGATGGCCCCGGCGGTGCCTCCGAGGAGGCCAGCGAGGCCCATGAAGATGGCTAACCTTAGGTATTTGCGGACATCGTCACGGTAGGCGGCAATGGAGGTGAGCTGGCCGGGCCAGAGAGCCACGGTGTTGGTGGCGTTGGCCTGGACGGGGAGCATCCCAGTGCCGAGCATGGCGGGGAAGGACAAAAAAGAGCCACCCCCAGCTACGGCGTTGAGGACTCCAGCAAGAAAAGCGGCAACAACCAGCCACACGGCCTGGCCGTTGAACACGAAGGATGGCTGGAAAAAGCCTAAAAGACTCATGCACTTTCGATTCTATTCTCTGCTGCGGGAGGCGGAGATTCCCTTGCTGGCATCCACCAAAATTGCGCTAAGGTATTGATTTTTTGGTGGATGGCAGGGGTTTAATATATGAGTGTAATTTACTCATATATTATGAATCTTTCTGTGTTATATTTCCATCAGATTGGTTGAAGGCCGGCGAGGTGACCTCCCGGCCCAAATATCTACCTGTTGGAGGAGATACATCATGGCCATTACCCGTTGGGACCCGTTTCGTGAAGTGTTTGCGCTGGAGAATCGCTTCAAGCCGCTGTTTCGCGGCTTTGACGAAGACGCGGCGCTGACTGGCGGCTTTGTGCCCGCAGTCGATATCTATGAGGACGCCGAGAAGGTTGTCCTCAAGCTGGAAGTTCCGGGCATCGAGGAGAAAGACCTGGATGTGCGCGTGGAGAAGAACACGCTGACGGTAAGGGGCGAGCGCAAGTTCGAGGAGGAAGAGAAGCAGGAGAACTTCCACCGCATTGAGCGGCGCTATGGCAGCTTCTATCGTGCATTTACGCTGCCCACGACTGTGGACACGGAAAACATCGATGCGAAGTACAACGCCGGCGTATTGAAGCTTGAGCTGAAGAAGAAGGCAGAGGCGCAGCCCAAGCAGATCAAGATTAACGTTGCGGCGTAAGAGCAGTTTTTAGCCGTTAGCTTTTGGCTCTTAGCTTAACTGTGCTGAAACTGACGGCGGTGCGAGGCGCCGGGAGGTATGCGAAATTGCTTCTCCTGGCGCTTTTTTTGTTTAGGCTTGGTTGGGCGTTTGCGGGATACGGAAAACCGCATCAAAATTTTGTGGAGAAGCTAAAGCTGAGTTCTGGCGAGATGGGCTAAGAGCTAAAAGCTAATGGCTGGGAGCTGCTTTGTATGGCGATTCGTTGGGATAAGTTTACGGTGAAGTCGCAGCAGGCGATGCAGGAAGCGCAGGGGCGCGCGACGGAGCTTGGGAATCCGGAGATTGTGCCGGCGCATTTGCTACTGTCACTGGTGGAAGACCGCGAGGGTGTAATTCCGGCGGTGCTGGAGAAGATTGGCGTGCCTATTGAGCGGCTGGAGAGCGAGCTGCGCGGGATTGTGGAGAAGCTGCCGCGGGTTTCCGGCGGGGCGCAGCCGGGGCTGAGCCAGGCTCTGAATAAGGTGCTGGAGCAGGCCTTTAAAGAAGCGGACAACTTTAAGGACGAGTATCTTTCGACGGAGCATATGCTGCTCGCTATTGCGAAGCAGAAGAATGATCCGGCGCGGGATGCGCTTGCGGCCGCAGGCGCGACGCATGACCCGATTTTGAAGGCGCTGACGGCGGTGCGTGGATCGCAGCGTGTGACGGATCAGAATCCTGAGGCGAAGTTCCAGGCGCTGGAGAAGTATGCGAAGGACTTGACTGAGCTTGCACGGCGCGGGAAGTTGGACCCGGTGATTGGGCGCGATGAAGAGATTCGGCGCGTGATCCAGGTGTTGAGCCGTCGTACGAAAAACAATCCGGTGCTGATTGGCGAGCCGGGTGTGGGTAAGACTGCGATTGTTGAAGGGCTGGCGCGGAGAATTGCTTCGGGTGATGTGCCGGAGATTCTGAAGAACAAGCGCGTGATTTCGCTTGACCTGGGCTCGATGCTTGCGGGCGCGAAATACCGCGGCGAGTTTGAGGACCGCTTGAAAGCGGTGCTCAAGGAGATTGAAGAGTCGAACGGAGAGATTGTTCTCTTCATCGATGAGCTGCATACGCTGGTGGGTGCGGGCGCGGCGGAAGGCGCGATTGACGCGAGTAATATGCTGAAGCCTGCACTGGCTCGTGGGGAGTTGCGTGCGATTGGCGCAACGACTTTGAATGAATATCGCAAGTACATTGAGAAAGATGCGGCGCTGGAGCGGCGTTTCCAGATTGTATATGTGGGCGAGCCGAATGTGGAGGATACGATTGCGATTCTGCGTGGGCTGAAGGAGCGCTATGAGGCGCACCACAACGTGCGCATCAAGGACTCGGCGATTGTGGCGGCAGCTACGTTGTCGCATCGGTACATCTCGGATCGATTCCTGCCGGATAAGGCGATTGATCTTGTGGATGAGGCTGCGGCTTCGCTGGCGATTCAGATAGGTAGTGTTCCTACCGAAATCGATCAGTTGGAGCGGGAGACGACCTCGCTCGAAATTGAAGCGGCAGCGCTGAAGCGCGAGACCGATGCGAACAGCGTGGGGCGTTTGCAGGAGGTTGAGCGTGAGGTTGCTACGAACAAGGAAAAGATCACGGCTCTGCGCGCACGGTGGACGAAGGAGCGCGATGCGATTACGCGGATCAGCGAGCTGAAGAAGCAGATTGAGAGCCTGCGCTTTGAGGCCGAGGAGCAGACGCGTAAGGGGCAGCTTGATCGTGCGGCACAGATTCAGTATGGTGAGTTGCCGAAGCTTGAGGCTGAGTTGAAGGAGTTGAATGCTCTGCAGGATGACGCGGCCAGCGAAGCGACTGCGCGCATGTTGAAGGAAGAGGTAGACGAAGAAGACATTGCGAAGATTGTTTCGAAGTGGACCGGCATTCCTGTGACGCGCATGCTTGAGGGCGAGGTGAAGAAACTCGTCCACATGGAAGAACGCCTGAAAGAACGCGTCGTCGGCCAGGATGCAGCTCTGTCTGTTGTTGCGAATGCGATTCGGCGTTCGCGCGCGGGACTGAGCGATCCGAAGAAACCGATTGGTTCGTTTATTTTCCTTGGGCCTACGGGTGTGGGTAAGACAGAAACGGCGAAGGCGCTTGCGGAGTTTCTGTTTGATGATGAGCAGGCGATGGTTCGCATCGACATGAGCGAGTACATGGAGAAGCATGCCGTTGCGCGGTTGATTGGCGCGCCTCCGGGATATGTTGGCTATGACGAAGGCGGGCAGTTGACTGAGGCGATTCGCAGACGGCCGTATGCAGTGATCTTGCTTGATGAGATTGAGAAGGCGCATCCGGATGTCTTTAATGTGCTGTTGCAGGTGATGGATGATGGGCGGCTGACGGATTCGAAGGGCAGGACTGTGGACTTTAAGAACACGGTGCTGATTATGACTTCGAACCTTGGCTCGGCTGCGCTGACTGCGGATGCGTTGAAGACGGAGCATGACTTCGACATGGCGCGCGAGAGTGTGATGCGCGTGCTTCGGGAGCACTTCCGTCCGGAGTTTCTGAATCGCGTGGATGACATTGTTATCTACAAGCCGCTGGGTCATGCGCAGGTGAGTGCGATTCTCGACTTGCGGTTGCTGGATTTGCAGAAGCTGCTGGAAGATCGTCAGATTTCGTTTGAGCTGACGGAGCCGGCGCGGCAGTTGATTCTGGCTGCGGGTTCGGATGCGGCTTATGGTGCACGGCCGCTGAAGCGTGCGCTGCAACGCATGGTGCAGGATCCGCTGGCGATCAAGATTCTTGACGGCGAGGTGTTGCATGGCTCGCATGTGAAGATCGATGTGGATCGGAAGACCAATCAGCTGCACTTTGAGTCGATGGGGCGCGAAGCAATGGCTTAAGGACTGGCCGTCCAGGCAGCTGCGCGCTCTGCGCGCCATTCGTGCGGAGCGATGCGGCTGTGGGCCTCCCGATGGTCGGCGCTAGATAAAAGAGTTGGGCTAATAGCCCAGCTCTTTTATTGGCGTAATTCCACAATGGTTGCGCCTTGACCACCTTCTATCTGTTCGGCTTCGGCTATGGTGGCTACGTGAGGATGCGACTTGAGAAAGTCTCTTACGCCGCGGCGGAGAATGCCGGCGCCGTGGCCGTGGATTACGCGGACGCGCGGGAGGCCAGCCAGGAAGGCTCGGTCTAGATACTTTTCTAACTCTTCTGTCGCTTCGTCTACGGTGCGGCCGATGAGGTTGATCTCCATGCGCATGTCGTCGGTGTTGGCGTGGGCTACGGAGACTACTACGTTCTTTTGTTTGCGGACGGCTGCTAATGGCGACTCCGTCTTTTGTCCAGAGGGCTGCGGCTCGCAGAGCTCGTCGCGTTTTACGCGCATTTTGATGGGGCCGAGGGCTACTTCGAAGACATCTTTTTCGATTTCGCGCTGGACGACGGCGACTTTGTTCATCGACTTGAGCAGGACTTTGTCGCCGGGGGAGATGTGACGCAAGAGGTGCGGCTGGGCGTTCTGGTCGCCTGCGTCGGCGCCGGTACGGTGGGCGACTACGGTTTGGTTGAAGCTCTCCTGGAATTCGCGGCGGAGGCGGGTGATGCGGCGCTCGGCTTCCTTCGATAACTTTTGCTGGGCGACGCGGTCTTCTACGGCGCGGACGTTTTCGCGCATCTGGAATTCGAACTCTTTGAGGAGCGAGGCTAGTTTTTGTTCGAGTTCGCGGGTACGCTTGCGGATTTCGTTGTCGGATTCGCGGTCGAGGCGTTTGCGTTCCAGATTGAGTGCGTATTGTTCTTCGCGGGCGAGTTTGCGGTCGGCTTCGAGTTGCGCGAGTTCGTTGTGGAGCTTGTCGAGGAAGCGGGCAAGATCGACTTGTTGTGTGCCGAGGCGTTGTTTGGCGGCGGTGACGATGCGTGGGTCGAGGCCGAGGCGCTCGGAAGTTGCGATGCCGGCGGATGCGCCGGGAACGCCCAGGCGTAGCTGGTAGGTGGGGGCGAGGGTCTTTTCGTCGAAGCCTGCTGCGGCGTTGAAGACGCCGGGCGTGTTGGCGGCGTAGACCTTGAGCGAGGTGTGGTGCGTGGTGATAATGGACCACGACCTGGCTTCGAGGAAGAATTGCGCTACGGCTACGGCTAATGCCGAGCCTTCTTCGGGGTCTGTCGCGGAGCCTAGTTCGTCGAGCAGGACCAGAGAGTGCGGGTCGGCGAGGTGAGCGAGGCGCGAGAGGTTGGTGATGTGCGCGGAGAAGGTGGAGAGCGCGGCTTCAATGGATTGCGCGTCGCCGATGTCGGCGAGGAAGGCGGTGAAGATGGGGAAGCTCGCCTTGGCTGCAGGGATGGGAAGGCCGGCTTGCGCCATCATTACAAGTAGCGCGGTGGTTTTGAGGGTTACGGTTTTGCCGCCGGTGTTGGGGCCGCTGATGATTAGCTGGCGGTGTTCGGCGGTTAGCTCGAGAGTAAGGGGAACGATTGTGCCGTTGCCCGTCTCTTTACTCGTCGCCCGGAGGCGTTTTTCCAGCAGCGGGTGACGGGCGGCTTCGAGACTCAGGTGGGCTTCGTCGAATGTTGGGGCGATGCAGTTGAAGTCTTTGGCGAAGCGGGCGCGGGCCTGGAGTGTATCGATTTTTACGAGGATGTGGGCACCTTCGGTGAGTGGATACGCGTAAGTGCCGACCTGGCGGGTTAAGGCGACGAAGATGCGGTGGATTTCGGCCAGCTCTTCTTCGAGGAGCTGGACGAGGAGGTTGTTTTGCTCGATGGTTTCTAACGGCTCGACATAGACGGTTTGGCCGGAGCTACTGGCGCCGTGGACTACGCCGCTGACGCGGCGCTTGAGCTCACTGCGGACGGGGATGACGAAGCGGTCGCCGCGGATGGTGATTAGGTCATCTTGTGTCGCGTTGTCGGCGGAGAGTTTGCGGAGGGCAGCGCGGAGGGATTCTTCGATGAGGCGCTGCTGGCGCTCCTGCTCGCGGCGGATACGGTTCAGTTCTGGAGAGGCGTCGTCGGCTAGCGTGCCGTCGGGGAGGAATTTTCTTTCGATCGATTCGGCTAGTGGCTTGAGGTTGAGGGTCAGGGATGCGGAGAGTTCCGTCAGGCCGGGGAGTTTGCCGGTGAGGCGGGCTGGCGGTTGCTGGAGGAGCGATTGCCAGTTGGCGATGTCGTGGGCGAGGTGGGCGATGGATTGGAACTCTTCGGGTTCGAGGGCGGCTTCGGGGATTTGAGCCTTGGCAGCGAGTTGCGTGGGGTCGAAGAGGCCGCCTAGAGGAATGCTGATCTGTTCGTCGAGGAGCAGGCGGAGCTCGGCGGTGAGGGCGTGCTCGGTTGTGATCCATGACTCGTCGGTGGATGGGACTAGAGCGAGGATGCTTTCGCGGCCTACGGATGAGGATGCGTAGGTGCTGACGAGAGTTAACAGTGGCTGCCATTCGAGGGCGGCGAAGTCGGCGTTGACTGTGGGAGACGGGATCGGGCTTAGCAGGGGCACTGCTCTATTTTATGGGTGCTGCGCGCATGGCGAACGGTGCCCCAATTCCCACAGAACCACAGATTCTGTGGTAGGGAGGGGGGGTAGGGGGGTACCTTCCGGCCCAAATGCTAAGGCCCGATTCCGGGGAATCGGGCCTTTCTGTTTGCTGATTTTGATTGTGGCATAAAAGAGGGTAATTGACCGCAAAGAGTTTTCCATATTTGGGGATTTATTTTGGGGATGCTGGAACTCAGGGAGTGGCGGGGTAAACGAAAGGCAACCGCAGATCCTTCACTCCGCCTACCCCACGCACGATGAAACTGTGCGCGGGGCCCCAATGCGCTTCGTTCAGGATGACACTACTTACTTTTGTGGGAGAACGGGATGAGGGAGAACTGGCGGGAGTGTTATCCCCGGTCCCAAATGCAAGGGACCGAGGGCACCCTCAGTTAGGTTGAGTACACCCGATGAGATCGGGGCCACCCGTCTCAAATCAGTCTTTGTAGCGATTACCTCTACCAATGTTGCACAAATCACACAACGAACGAAGGTTGTCAATGACTGTCGGACCATTCTTCGACCATGGAATTATATGGTCAACGTGTAAAACGCATTTGGGATTGATTGATGGACTGTCCCCGCAAAGAACGCATTTGAATCGGTCTCGGTATAGGACTCTAAATCTAAGACCGAGGGGTATATTGCGCGTGTCCTTTTCCTCTTTTTCGGAGATAGTTTGCTCTGTCTTAACCTCGATTTCGGTTTCATCTGCGGGTCGAGTAGATGAAGAATTATCATTTATCTTCTCGTCCGCGTTTACCCGGTCAACAAAAGCAGCGAGCGCCTTGTTCCATGTGCCGAATCGCTTTATGTATGCCTTTCCACCCACATTGGATGGTGGCAACCCCATCTCACGATATTGTGGTGAACGGCCATAGTGGGTCCAAATTTCGAGCAAGTTGTTAAAGCACTCCTCGTCTGTGTAGCGGCGGCCTAGCGGACTTGTTCCGAGTCCTGCTATTTCGAGTGCTTTCCGTGTTGACCCCCACCGACTTATCAATGTCCCACGCCCAAAAGAAAGATTTGATTCAATATCGAAAACTGTCAGTTCATTCTTTCCAAGGCGCAAGGCTAGATCCTTCAATGCGCCGAGTATTTCCTCATTGCTCATCCTTCGAATATGTACGCCACCTGATGATACCTGCTGTCCACTCCAACGTTCCTGCAATCCTGCCACCCGGAGAGCCTGCTCCCAAGAGCCAAACCGACGTAAAACGGTGGTTCGGGCCACCCGCGAATGCTTATCAAAGACTCGTTGAGTGAAAGGCCTATCTGGCGTAAGGGATGCTACACGCCGAAGTTCATCTAGGACTGCTTCGTCCGTGTATTCGGAAAGCCGGCGAAGCTCGAAAATGATGGGCTTATTTAATGGCTGATCTGTCATTTCAAATTGGCAAACACGCTTCGTTAGAGATTGAGACGTGTGTATTCAGATGCGAGTTATTTTAATGCACGAACGCGGACCTTACGGTCCGCGTTCGTGTTTAGGAAGAGAGTAGAACGTTTGCGGCACGGCTGAAGCCGTGCCCTGATACAAAGCGAAACGGCGGGCCTTTCGGCCCGCCATTTGTTTTGGAAGAATTTGGGTTGTCGGTTTGTGTCCGGGTTAAAACCCGGACCTACCCAAAAACAACTACACCTTGGCGGGAATGAGATTGCCTAGCTTCTCCTGGACCATTTCGTAGGCGTGGGCGAAGAACTCTTCCTTGCTGATCTTGCCTGCGTCTACTTCTGCCAAGATTGCCTTTTGGGCTTCGTACTCGCGGTTTTTGATGCCGGCCTTGGACTGCAGCATGCGCCATGCCTTGCGGCGCTCTACACAGAACATTACTAGCTGACGGCTGAGGGAGTAATACGTCTTTTTGCCGCTGTCTGTGTCCACTACTTCGATGTAGACGCCGAAGTCGGGGATGAAGGAGCGGTGCGTGGGGTCGAGGTAACGGCGGTAGACCACGTCCTGCTGCGTGATGCGGACCAGCATGTTGTCGAGGCTGGTCAGCTTGTCCAACTGCTCGGGCTTTACCTTCTTGAGGTGGTTGCGGAAGCGGGCTTCCGTGGTGCACCAGTGGGCTACCGTGTAGCGGCGGGTTTCGCCGGTTTTGTTGTCCTTGACTTCGTACCAGTCGAGGTCCTTGGTGGGGTTGCCGGTGATGTCGAGGGCTTCCTGGTAGCTCTCGCCCTTGCGGGGGTCGAAGACGAACTCAGGGACGCCGCGGGAGTCGCGGACGCGCTGGGCCTGGTGGAGTGCCATGTCGTCGGCGACGCCGTGCTCGGGCTGGCAGGTGGTGAAGGCCTGCAGGAACATGGTGCCGCGGTACTCGAGGCCATCGAGGATGGCGCGGTAGAGCTTGGGTGCGTTCGCCATCGACACCTGCGCGACGAACGGTGAGCCGTGGCCGGCGAGGAAGGTTTCCGCTACCGTCTTCTTCTCAGTGTTTTTACCCTGCGTGGCTGCGCCGAAGACGTTCATGTCGTTGCCGCCGAGCATGGGGGTGGAGTCGGAGTTCTGGCCGCCGGTGTTCGAGTAGACCTGCGTGTCGAGCATCAAGGCCTTCACGTTGGGGCGATTCTGGAGGATGACCTTCGACATGTTCTGGTAGCCGATGTCGCCCATGCCGCCGTCGCCGCCGACGACCCAGACCTTGGGGAGCTCGTGGATTTCGTCGTCGGTCATGAGCGCGTCCGTAAAGTGCGTGAAGTGGTAGTAGGTTTCGGCGTCGATTCCCTTCCCTGCGAGGATGATGTCGGTGAGGCGCTCGGGCAGGACGCTGCGGCGGGCGTGGTCAACGATGAAGCTCTCGCCCATGAGCCAGCCGATGGTGATGCCGTCCTGGAAGAGCGAGTTCATCCACGGGTAGGGGTGCGGGTTGTTGGGGGTCGTCGAGCCGTAGACCGTGTTGCAGCCGGTGTGGGCGGCCATGGCCATGACGCTCATACCATTTGCCAGGCGGCCGTCTACGGGCTGGAGCGACTTGTGGTTGAAAGCTTCGGTGAGAAGCACTGCGGCCAACGCTTCGACGAGCTGCGCGTCGGTGATTTCGCCGTGCTCCTTTTCGTAGACGGCGATGCGCTTCTTGGTGTCCTTGTCGTCTTCTCCGCCGAGGCCGAGGATGAGGTGCGCGATTCCCTGCTTGAGCTGCGCATAGGCGGCGGGATCGGAGGCCTTGAGGGCTTCGAGTTTCGCCGCGCCGTTCTTTTCGAGATCGCCAGCCTTGGCTACAAAGCGGTCGGACTTGGCGTGGTAGACGGGGCGCATGTAGGCTTCTGTGACTGCGGCGATGGAGCGGAGGACGGACTTTTCTCCGCAGCCGGCGCAGGCGCCGTCGCCGGAGACGAGAGCATCGTAGTTGGTCCGCACCATGAGCATGTTGCGGAGGGTTGCAGTCTTCGAGTCGGCCGGGTTGGCGGCGTTGAAGAGGCCGAGGTACTTCTGCGAGGTGTCAGGCAGCAGATCGAGGAAGCGCGTGCCGGTTTCGTGCTCGGCGTTGACTTCTTCGGTTTCGGCAACCATCTTGAGAGCCTCGTGGTCTCCGCAGGCGGTGACGCAGGCGGCGCAGCCCTTGCAGAGGTCGGAGACGAAGATGGAGAAGATGCCGCCGGAGCCGGGGGCTTTGCGCTCGGGCGAGGAGAAGATGGCGTTGACCTTTTGATAGGCCATGGGCACCTTCTCGAGAATGTTGAAGAACTGGGTCTTCGATTCGGCAGAGAAGCCGTTGAGGTTCTCGGTTACTTCCTTAATGATGGTGGGCAGCGGCGTGCCGGTCTTGATTTCGGCAAGCATGCGCGCGCGGGTCTGCTTTTCGATTTCAGGCAGAGCGGCGATGAGCTTGCGGCGGTCGTCGGTGTTGACGACGTAGCGCGTTACGGCTGTCGAGAGCAGGGTGCTGAGGTCTTGCGAGGTGTTGGGCAGAGCCGTGTCCGGGCAGACCGAGATGCACTCCATGCACTGGGTGCAGTTTTCGGGGATGTAGAGCGGGGTTTCGCGGCGGGCTACGTACTTGCTGGCCGTGTCGCCGGTTGCGGCGGCGATGACGCCCATGGCCGAGAGCGGCGTGGCGGGCTGGTCATAGCCGAAGTGCGAGCGGAACTCTGCGTCGAAGGCTTCAATGGACGAGATGGGTGGGCGCGCGGCCTGGCCTGCGGGCGGAGGTGTGGAGCGGCAGCCGCCGGTTCCGCACGCTGCACCGGCTTCGACGAAGGCGGGTTCCTGTTCCTGATTCATGTCATTCAGGATGGGTAAGAGGGCCTGGCCGCGGAGTGAGCTATGGTCGGCAGCGGCTAGCTCGCCTACCTTGATCTCCTGCACGCGCTCGAAGCCCTGGGTCATGACTTCCATGTTGGACTGCACGACGGCATCGCCGAATTTGCCGAACTTTTTGACGTACTGCTTGTAGACGACATCGCGGTACTGCTCGGAGGTGATACCGAACTCGTTGAGGAGGGTGGAGACGCGGAAGAAGGCTCCGAGGAAGGCGTTGCCCTGCATGCGGAGCTGGAGGTCGGCGCGGTCGGTGGCCTTGCGGGCGATTTCAAAGCCGGGGAGGGTGAAGACGCGGATGTTCTTCTCGATGATTTGCTTGCGGGCCCAGGTGGGGAGATTTTCCCATGCGCGCTCGCCGTCGGCGTCGGATTCCCATACTAAAGCGCCGCCTTCCTGGATGCCGTCGAGGGGGTTGGTGTGGGTGAAGGCCTTGGGGTCGCAGCAGAGGACGGTGGTTACGTGGCGGAGATCGCAGTTGACGCGAATGCGCTCCGGGGCGGCGACCATGAAGTAGGAGGTCGGCGCGCCTTTCTTTTCGGAACCGTATTTCGGGTTGGCGCTGACGTGGATGATTTCCTTGGGGTTGCCGAGGTCGTCGACGACTTTGTCGCGCTCGTAGAGCAGGTCGTTGAGGTCGCCGATAATGGCGCCGAGGTTTTTGCCGGTGGTGATAGCTCCCCAACCGCCGATGGAGTGGAAGCGGACGGCGACGGCTCCTGCGGGGAGGAGCGAGGGAGTTTCGTCGGCAACGACGGAGTAGGGGTGGTCGATACCGAGGACGAGGAAGGATTCGCCGTCGGCTGCGGTTTTGCCGTCTTTGCGGGCGCGGCCGGCAGTGGCGAACTCGTAGGCTCCGATGATGTGCTCGGGGCGGAAGTCACGGGAGCCGAGGCCGTAGGTGCCGCCGATGATGTGCGGGACTTCCTGCAGGGTGATGTGGGGGATGCCGGCGGTTCCCTGCACAGCCTTGGAGAGCGCGGTGCGGATGTCGCGGCCCATGGGGTTGTCGCCGCTGAGGGCTTCGTCGGTACGCTCGAGGATGATGACGTTCTTCTTGCCGCGCAAGGCTTCTACGACTGCCGCTTCAGGGAAGGGGCGGATTACGTTGAGGTGCAGGGAGCCTACGCTGGCGTTGCGGGTCTGGCGGAGGTAATCGACAGCGGCTTCGATGTTTTCGGCTGCGGAGCCGAGGGAGACGAAGACGGTTTCGGCATCATCGGTCTTGTACTTCGTCACGAGGCCGTAGTAGCGACCGGTGAGATCGCCGAAGTCCTTGTAGGCGGCTTCGAGGAAGTCGAGGATGGGCTCGGCGAAGTTGTTGCGGCGCGCCACGATGCCCTGCATGTAGTGTTCCTGATTCTGGACGGGGCCAAGGAGGACGGGGTTTGTCAGGTCCATCATCTTGGGGACGCGGCGGCGGGTGGGTCCGAAGAGGATGCGCTGGGCTTCGGTGGGCGTGTCGATGACGTCGTCGGGGCGGCCGAGGTACTCGCGGATGAGGTCGGACTCGTGCTTGTAGAAGGTGCGCTCAAGGTGGCTCGTCAGGAAGCCATCCATGATGTTCATGCCGGGGGTGAGGCTGAGTTCCGTCACACGGCGGAGGATGAGGGCCTGGTCGGCGGCCTGCTGGGCGTCCTTGCCGAAGACCATGATCCAGCCGGTATCGAGGGCACCGTAGATGTCGTCGTGGCCGCAGTGGACGTTGAGGGCGTGCTTGGTGAGGGCGCGGGCGCCGACTTCAAGGACCATGGTGCTGCCCTTGCCGGGGGCGTGGTAATACTGCTCGACGCCGTAGACGATGCCCTGACCGGAGGTGAAGTTGACGACGCGCTTGCCGCAGACGGAGTGTGCGATGGCGCCACCCTGGGCGGCATGTTCGCCTTCGGTTTCAATCGCGATCGTGCTGCCGCCGAAGACGTTCAGGTGGCCTTCTGCGTAGGCCTGCTGGAAGAGCTCGCCGCCTTCGGTGGAAGGCGTAATGGGGTAAAAGACGCCGGCGTCGGCGATGCGAGTTTCCGTATGGTAGGAAACGAGTTGATTGCCGTTGGCGGTGACACGGATTCCGGGATAGCGAGCTTTCATTGGGTTCCCCCTGGTTCTCTTCCTCCCGGCTCAAGCCTGGGAGGGGTGGCTACATAAAGTGGCGCGTTCGGCTGCGCTTGAAAAATGGCTGCGGTCTTTTATAACTGCGCCGGAGATTGCTGACTCCGATGCTTAAACTCTTCAAAATGCGGCATTGCGACGGCGGTTACAACGACGCTCCGCACCGGTGTTGGGCATGGCCCACGGCTGCGTCGAATTCGAGCCGGGATTACACCATGCCACAGTCTAGTTGCCGCCGTGCAAGACGGGAAATGGGGAGGTGCACCGCTTTCCCGCATTGCAGGCTAAATCTCAGTATGCACCCATGCTAGTGAGACGGTGTACCATTATATGAGAAACCGAGATAGCCATTTCAGCAGGAGAGAAAGAAGTTGGAAATTGAGGGCTTTCCGACAGCTTTCCGCTGTGCTGGTGCGGGAAGCAGTGGGGTGGTTTTGTGCCGTGTTTCCGAGGGTAAAAGAGGGGTGGTAGTGGAAACGCTACCATGCGCGCTGGGAGCCACTTTTGGCGATTTTATGAATATGCAAGACATACCCCACCCCTGACGCCGTAGTATGTGGGGGAAAGGAACTCCCCATGCGATTGATTACCAAGGCTGAGCGCCGGATATCGTTGTGCCTTCTTTTCGCCGCTTCTGCCGCGGCGTTGTTGAATTTTGTGTCTGTGGCGTATGGACAGACGGTTGTGGAACAGGCCCGCGTGGCCGCCGAGGTGAACCGCGTGGCGGGGAACCTGCCGGAGGCTTCCCGGAATGTGATTACGCGGCTGACGATGCTGCGCGGACTGCCGGATGGGACGTGGAAGACGCATGCGGGCGATGTGGCACACGGCGAGGCTGTGGACCTGGATGAAAGCGGATGGACGCCAATCCAGCCGCGCTCGGTGGGGCCGAAGGATGCGGTGTGGTACCGGCAGACCTACACGGTTCCGGAGACGCTGAATGGCTATGACCTGACGGGCGCGCGGATCTGGTTCCAATTCCATGCGTATGCGAACGGGCCTATGCCGGAGATTTTGTACTTCAACGGGCGGCGCGTGGCGCTGGGCGATGACCTGGAGCCGGTGGTGCTGTTTGATAAGGCGAAGCCGGGCGACAAGGTGGTTGTCGCGGTCAAGCTGCTGCACACGGTGGATGAGAAGCATATCCAGAGTGCGGAGCTGGGGATTGATTATGCGGAGGGACGGCCGAATCCGGAGGATCTGCGCACGGAGTTCCTGGTCGGCGCGCTGCTGGTGCCGTCGCTTGCGCCGAATGATGCGTCGAAGATGACGACGCTGAATGATGCGATTGCTGCTGTTGATACCAAGGCTCTGGATGCTAAGGATCAGGCCAAGTTCGATGCGAGCTTGAAGGCTTCGCATGCGAAGCTGGAGGCTCTGCTGCCGCTGATGCAGACGGCTTCGCTGCATTTGACGGGTAACTCGCACATTGACGCGGCATGGCTGTGGCCGTGGACTGAGACTGTCGATGTGGTGAAACGCACGTTTGGTACGGCATTGCAGTTGATGTATGAGTATCCGCAATACACCTATACGCAGAGTGCCGCAGCTTACAACGAGTGGATTGCGGAGAAGTATCCCGACATGAACGACCAGATCAAGCAGCGCATCCAGGAAGGGCGCTGGGAGGTTGTGGGCGGCATGTGGGTTGAGCCGGACCTGAATATGCCGGATGGCGAATCGCTGGTTCGGCAGTTGCTTGTCGGCAAGCGGTGGTACAAGAAGAACTACGGCGTTGACGTTCGCATCGGGTGGAACCCGGATTCGTTTGGATACACGTGGCAGCTGCCGCAGATTTATAAAAAGTCGGGCGTCGATTACTTTGTTACGCAGAAGATGACGTGGAACGACACGAACCAGCTGCCGTTCAAGCTGTTCTGGTGGGAGTCGCCGGATGGGTCGAAGGTGTTGGCGTATTTCCCGCACGACTATGCGAACGACAACCTGAGCCCGGTACGCCTGGCTGCGGATTTGAAACAGGCTCGTGAGCGTGCGCCGGGGCTGACGAACATGATGGACCTGTATGGCGTGGGCGACCACGGCGGCGGGCCTACGCGCGCGATTCTTGACCAAGGCGTGCATTGGTCGGATCCATCCACTCCGGCAAAGGTGGTGCCGCAGATGCCGTTCGGGCTGGCGCTGCCGTTCTTCAAGGATGTGGAGCAGAAGGTTGCTTCGGATAGTCCGGAGTGGAATTATCAGTCGATTGCGAAGGGATACCAGTATCCGACGCCGGTGGATGGGAAGATTTCGATTCCTACGTGGAAGAGCGAGCTTTACTTTGAATACCACCGCGGCGTGATGACTACGCAGGCGAAGCATAAGCACAATATGCGTACCTCAGAAGAGGAAGTGTTGAATGCGGAGAAGTGGGCTTCGCTGGCCTGGCTCGATGGGCGGAAGTATCCGGGCGATGAGCTGACGGAGGACTGGAAGAAGGTTCTGTTTAACCAGTTCCATGACCTCGCGGCTGGCTCGGGCATCGGCATCATCTACAAGGATGCGCAACGCGACTACGACTACGTGAAGCTTTCGACGGGTGCTATTTCCGACAAGTCGATTGCCCTGGTGGATGAGAAGATCAACACCGAGTCCAAAACTGCGGGCGCTGGCGTTCCGGTGGTTGTCTACAATCCGCTGGGATGGGAGCGCTCAGGCGATGTGAAGGTTCGCGTGCAGGGCTCGTCTGCGGACGCGAAGGAAGAGACGATTCACGTCGATAACGTTCCGGCGCTTGGCTACAAGGTTGTGTGGGCAGGCGGCAGGAAAACTGCTGCACCTGCGCAGGCTGCGCTTGCGGAAAGCGGCAATGCATTTACGCTTGGCAACGCGAAGGTCAGCATTGCAGTGGACAAGTCGACGGGCTGCATTACGAGCCTGAAGGATGCGGCCACGAAGTTTGAGACAGTGGCGCAGGGCGCTTGTGGCAACCAATTGCAGTTCTTCAAGGACACGCCGAAGGACTACGACGCGTGGAATGTGGACCCTGGTACGTATGACGTGGCTCCGCAGACGATTGCGAAGGCGGATTCGGTGGAGTCCACGAAGCTGGCCAGTGGTGCTTCGGCGATCAAGGTGACTTACACGTGGCAGAAGTCGAAGTTTGTGCAGACGATCAGCATTCCCGATGGCTCGGACATTGTGGATGTGGACAACGAGATCGACTGGCATGAAGCGCATGTGCTGTTGAAGGCTTCCTTCCCGGTTGCCGCGACGAGCGATTTTGCTACTTACGAGATTCCGTATGGCTCGATTGACCGGCCTACTACACGGAACAACTCGTGGGAGAAGGCGCAGTTTGAAGTGCCGGTGATGCGGTGGGCAGACCTTGGCGATGGGAAGCATGGGCTTTCCATTCTGAACAAGGACAAGTATGGCTATGACGCCGTGGGCAACCAGCTTCGCATTACGCTGCTGCGCTCGGCGAAGTGGCCTGATCCCGAAGCCGATATGGGGCATCAGCACTTTCACTATGCGATTTATCCGCATGCGGGAACGTGGAAGGATGCGCTCACGGTGCGGCATGGGTGGGAGTATGACTATCCGCTGCAGGCTGTTGTGACGACGGCTCATGCGGGTTCGCTGCCGGCTTCGCATTCGTTTGCATCGGTCTCCCCGGAGAACGTGGTGCTGACGGCGGTGAAGAAGGCTGAGGATTCGAATGGCCTGATTTTCCGCGTGTATGAGTGGGCCGGAAAGGCTTCTACGGTGGAGTTCCATGTGCCGGCGGGTGCTACCGGGGCTACGGTTACGAATCTGATGGAGGCGGCGGAAGGTTCGCCGCTTACGGTTAACGGCGATGTAGTGAAGGCGCCGATTAAGCCGTATGAGATTCTGACGATTCGCGTGGACTACAACAAATAGGGAGTAGGGAACAGGGAGTAGAAGGCAAAGGCCGATACTTCCCTGCTCCCTCTTCCTGTTCTGTTACTCTGGTTGCCTAAGGAGCTTGCTCGGATGGATATTACTTCGCCGTTTTTTGTGGTGCCGCTGATTGCGATTGTCTTTATCTGCTCGATCTTGTTTGCGACCAGCAGCAAGGAAGATGGGCACGAGGAACACGGTTCGCACTAAGCTGCGCTGAGAAAAATTGAAGGGCCGCCGCGAATCCTCGCGGCGGCCCTTGTTGCTTGGAGTAGAGCGGGAGGGTTACTGGGGGTTGTCCGGCTTCTGCGCCGGTTTTTCTTCGGGCTTCTTTTCCTCGGGTTTGGGCTTTGCCTTTTCCTTGTCGTTCGGGTTTGGGCGCTGCGGGTTGGCCTGGTTGGGGCGTTCCTGGTTGGGCCGCGCGGGCTGTTGTGGGTTGGGGCGCTGCTGATTGGGCTGCGCGGGCTGTTGGGGTGGACGCTCCTGATTGGGGCGTTCCTGCGCTGGAGCCTGCGGGCGCTGTTGCGGCGCCTGTTGCTTAGGCTCCTGCTGCTCGGGTGTCTTTTGCGGCGGCTTTGTGGTGTCTGGCCGCTGCGGCTGCTGGGCCGGCTGGTGCGCCGGTTGAGCTGGCGGCCTGGCGGCAGGCTGTTGCGGTTCCTGCGTGCGACCCGGTTGGGGTTGGGCGGGGCGCTCAACAGGTTGCTGGGTACCGGGTTTCTGCGCTGTTGGCGCAGGCGATTGAGTGCCGGGCCGCTGCTGGGTTTGCGCAGGCTGGGTAGGCTTCATTCCTGGCTGCTGCTGAGCAGGGCGATTGGGTTGCTGCTGGCCGGGCCGCGTGGGAGCGGAGGCCTGCGGAGCGTTGGGGTGTTTGGCGGTAGCCGGCGGTGCTACGACGGCGTGGCCGGCTGGGGGCCTCATTTGCGGCGGAGCCTGCTTGACGGGCGGCTCTACCGGCTTGGCGTGGGCCACGGCGGCCACCTGCTTGCCCTGCTGGTTGATGAGCAAGGGGCGCTGGGTAGCAACGTGCTGCGGCACTGGATGCGACGGCGGTGGGCCGACCTTGGCTGCGGCGGCAGGAACGACCTGCGGCCTGGCAAGGACCTGCGCGCGGGCCATCATGCCGGGATCGACTCGGACAGCGGCGCGGCTGACGGGCTGGCCCGAGGCCATGGCGCTTTGCGGCATGGCGGTGACTCCGACGGTGCGGTTGACGTAGGTGATGTTGGTTACGTTGACGTTGGTGATGTTGACGTAGGTTCGCTGAACCACGACGCGCGGGGCGGGCGTGATGTTGGAGATATTGACCTGGTCAACGTAGTGCGGGCTGCAGCGGTACCACGGGCGGAAGGCTTCGCCGGGACCGAGGGGAAACCATGCGGCGACTCCGCCACCGCCGACACTGATGCCGCCTGCGAAAACCACCAATGCGGGCGACCAGACGGGGTGCGCGGCGGGTGGTCCGGGAACCCAGCCCCAGCGGCCGTTGTAGCTGACCCAGCGGCCATAGTGGAAAGGCGCGTAGCCCCAGGACTCGTCTTCCACCCAGACCCAGCCCCAGGGATCGCGGTTGATCCAGCGGCCGTTGTGGTAGGGCGACCAGCCGGCAGCGACGCGGGGGAACCAGATGGGGCCGTACTCGGACTGGGGCGTCCAGTCGCCGCTGGCGTCGAGCTCCCATGCGCCGGGGACTTCACGGCTGACGTAACGGAACGAGGCGGCACGGGCGATCTGGTAGTCGCGGGACTGGCTCCAAGAGTCGAGCTGGTCGGCTCCGGCGGGCTGGAGCCACTGCGGGTAGACGGGGTTGGAACCGAAGAGCTCGACGGCCTGGCCGGGGGCGAGCTGCTCCTGATAGCCGCCGGCGCCGTAGAGGCTGCTGGGGCCGTTGTCGGCGGTGTAAACGGTGGCGCCGTCATCGGGGAGAACGTCTACACGGAACTCGGATGGCTGGTTGACGCCGATGGCGCCGTTGGGCGACTGCACGTAAAGGGCCTGGTTGGGCCAGAAGCCGTAGGAGTGGACGTGGATGGAGCCCTGTCCGATGCCGAAGGAGACCTGGTTGGGATCGGCGGAGACGAGGGTTACGTCCGAGTTAGGTCCGACGCGGACATAGCTCTGGCCGATCTGGATTTCGACGAGGCCGTTGGAATCGGTATAAATGCGGTCGCCGGGGGCGAAGGGCAGGTTGGGATAGGCCTGGCCCCAATCCTGCACGCCGGAGGGCTGGATGGAGACCTGACCGGAGATATAGGAGAGCCGGCCAGCCTGGGGTGGTGGATCGTCATCAGCATATTGCGCGTTTGCGGGCATCGTGCACGCAAAAAGGAGTGCCGCAGCAGCTGCAAGAAGGAGTTTTTTTGCAGAGACGCAAAGAGAGTGGTGCATACGTACCTTTCTTTTTGAGGCTGCTCCGGTGAACGGGAAAAAGATATATGCGGAGTGGCCCGTTTATCGTTCTTTAATTCCGGAACCGCCGCGCGATGGGAACGCGGCAGCGGCCGGCGGAGTTTCATGCAAAATGCTAACCCTGCGGACAGCAAAAAGTAGTAAAGATTTCTGTGCAGGCGGTAAACTGCTGGAACTGCGACATGCAAATACGCGTAACTGGGGATATTGGGGAGTCAATGGCAATGCTGCGTAATGTTTCTCGACTTGGAATGGGGCTTGTGGTGGCGGCATCGCTGGCTGGCTGCCGCGTGAATGTGGACAAGGGCACGAATGGCGAGGACAAGAAGGTCCAGGTGGAGACGCCGTTTGGCGGAATCCATGTGAATACGGACCAGACGACGGCTTCTGACCTGGGACTGCCGGTGTATCCGGGAGCGCAGATTGTGACGAATGATGAAAAGCACAAGTCTGCGGATGTTCATATGGGCTTTGGCGAGTGGCAACTGCGCGTAAGGGCAGTAAGCTACTCGACGACGGACGATGGCGATAAGGTTGCGGAGTTCTACAAGAAGGCGCTGGCGCGGTATGGCGATGTGTTGACTTGCAAGAATAAGCAGCCGATTGGCATGCCGACGACTACATCCCAGGGACTGACCTGCGCGGATGACAGCGGCAAGGGCGTGAATGTGCATATTGATGACGACGATACAAAGAAGGGGCTTCGTGTTGACTCGGACCATAAGGGCAACACGTACAACATTCATGATGGATTAGAGCTGAAGGCAGGGTCGAAGAGGCACCAGCATATTGTGGGCGTGCAGGACGCGAAGGAAAACGGCAAGACACTCTTTGAGATGGTGGCGCTGGATTTGCCGGGATCGGGCTCGGATAAGGGGACCGATTGATAAGGCAGGGAGTAGAAAATTGAGGTGCAGGAGAACGGGTTGCTTCGTAAATCGAAGCAACCCGTTTTTCTTTTGCGCTGGGTTGCGTGGAAAGAACGCTGGCACTTGCTTTCTATTCCCTATTCCTTGCTGTCGGCCTTTACAATTCTTTCGAAGCACGCATTCCCCTAAAACAAATTGGAATTGGAGCTCTGATGCCAGTGAAGCATTTTCGTATTTCTGCCGCGGCGGTGTTGTCAGCGGCAGTATTTCTTTATGCGCCCAGTCTCTTTGGCGCTGACAAGCCGAAGGCTGCATCTGCTGCTTCGACGGCAACGGATCCTTATGCCGAGGTTCAGCCTGCTGTCGAGAAGATTGATCTCGACATGTACCAGCGGATTCGCAATGAGGGGCTGAATAACTCGCACGTGATGCAGTTTGGGTCGGCGCTGATGGATGGGATTGGGCCGCGATTGACGGGCTCGCCGAATGCGAAGAAGGCGAACGAGTGGACGCGTGACACGCTAACCAAGATTGGCCTGGAGAATGCGCACCTGGAGGACTGGGGCGAGTTCGGGTTGGGCTGGCAGCAGATCAATACATGGGCGCACATGGTGACGCCGGATACGGCTGTGCTGATTGTGCAGGCCACCCCGTGGTCGCCTTCGACAGCTGGGCCGGTGACGGGCGATGTTGCGTTTGTGAACATAGACAGCGAAGCGGACTTTGCCAAGTACAAGGGCAAGCTGGCGGGAAAGATTGTGCTGCTGGGCGCGATGCGCGATGTGCCTCCAGAAGAGAAAGCACTGTTTGAACGCTACTCTGAGAAGGAACTTGAGGACCTGGCGCAGTTTCCTCTGAGCGGCGATGAGAACGAAGGGCTTACGCCGGAGAGAATTGCGCGCTTTGTGAAGCGCTATAAGTTGGTTGCGCAAATTGCACAGTTTTTTGCGGAGGAGAAAGTAGCGGCGGTGATTTTGCCGAGCCGCGATAGCAAGAATGGCGGTGGTTCGGGTGGCACGCTGTTTGACGATAATGGCGCGACGCTTGGCTTTACGCCGTATAAGGCAGAGGACCGTGTGAAGGTTCCTGTGGTGGTTGCCGCGATTGAGAGCTACGGGCGGCTGTATCGCTTGACGCAGGCAAAGGCCCCAGTGAGCGTGGAGATCAACGTGGATACGAAGTTCACCGGCGAGCACGAGCACGGCTATGACACGGTTGCGGATATCCCAGGGACTGATCCGAAGTTGAAGGATCAGGTTGTGATGGTTGGCGGGCACCTGGATAGCTGGATTGCCGGAACGGGTGCTACCGATAACGGCGCGGGCACGATTGTGGCAATGGAAGCGGTGCGCATTTTGAAGGCGCTGGGCGTAAAGCCGCGGCGGACCATACGAATCGCTTTATGGACAGGCGAAGAGCAGGGGCTCTTTGGCTCGTGGAGGTACTGCGCGCAGCACTTTGGCTCGGCGAAGATGTCTGACGATCCGGTGCAGGCGCAGTTGCCGGATTTTATTCGCCAGCCGGTGGGACCGTTGGAAGTGAAGCCGGAGCAGAAGCTGATTTCGGGCTACTTTAATGTGGACAATGGCTCGGGCAAGATTCGCGGCATTTACACGCAGGGCAATACAGCGATGGGGCCGATCTTTGCGCAGTGGATTGCTCCGCTTAAGGACCTGGGCGTGACGACGATTACCAATCGCAACACAGGCGGCACGGACCACCTGAGCTTTGATGCGGTTGGAATTCCGGGCTTCCAGTTTATTCAGGATGAGCTGGATTACGAGACGCGCACGCACCACTCAAACCAGGATACGTATGAGCGACTGCAGCCTGCGGATCTGAAGCAGATTGCTACCGTCGAGGCGATCTTCCTCTACAACGCGGCGCAGCGCGACCAGATGCTGCCGCGCAAGCCGCTGCCGAATCCGGCGGAGGAGCAGAAGGCGCGCGAGCCGATTCCGGGAATCTTTCCGGGAGCGCCGCAGTAAGGCGACCTGAAGAATGAAAGGCCCCGTTGCGGGTTACGCAGCGGGGCTTTTTCTTGCTTAATTCAAGTGGAATTTTCAAAAGCATCAGCGGGTGTTCCGCAAAAGCAAAAGGCGACCCGAAAAGGTCGCGTCTGCTCTATGCAATGGTCGGGACGGGCAGATTTGAACTGCCGACCCCTCGCACCCCAAGCGAGTGCTCTACCAGGCTGAGCCACGTCCCGACACAGTCAAGCCGGCTCGAGCGAGCCGGCTCATGGGGTCTACTTCAAACAGTTTACACCATTGGTGCAGTTTCTAGCTGATTCCGGTGGGAACAAGAGCTAAAACCCGGCCTGCCTATTGCGCAGGGGGAACGTACTCCTGCGGCAAGGCAGAGCCTTCGCCGAAGAAGAACTCTTCCATCTGCTCGACAAGGAACTGCTGGGCCTGGGGGGTCCAGGGCTGCAGACGGTACTCGTTCAAGAGCATCTTTTGACGCTCGACCCATTCATCCCACGCCACCTTTGAGACGTTCTTGTAAATCTTCTGGCCAAACTCCGAGTCGAAGGGCGGCTCGTCGAGGCCCTCCATCTCCTTCTTGTTTCGAACGCAAAAAACCATGTGCGCCATTGCTGATAACTCTCCCTGGATATTGTATTGGATGCACCGCAAATTGCGGGAACCAAGCAGAGATGGGCCGGAACAGCTCGTCCAAAGGGCGGATTCGTGGCGCGTCTCCAAAAATAATCTTGACAATGCATGTCTTTCACGGTTTTTCTGATGGCGTTCAACGATTTGCGCATTTTGCGCGTGGTTGGCATGCCTGTAACGGATTGCAAGTTGCGGGCACCATAGGCTTGCAACTCGGCGGCCGTATCCTGCATATGGGGATGGCAGCTTCCTGCCCTGACGCAGCCTTTTACAAGAGTGCCGGACGAGATTAGACCGGATTGGACAAGACTGGACCGGCCCAGCGTTGTTTTGAATGCGCCGCTTGTATGGGACGCATTGCGCGGCGCATGCAGTTTACCCCTTTGACGGAGAATGACATGACAGATCAGACGCCTTATACCCCCACCAGCCAGACCGGGCTGAGCGATAACGCCGCCGGCGGGCTTGCTTACATCACTTTCATCCCGGCGATTATTTTTCTAATCATGGAGCCCTTCAACCGGAGCTCGTTTGTGCGCTTTCATGCGTGGCAGTCGCTACTGCTTTCAGCCAGCGTGTTTGTGATTAATATCGTGCTCTCGATCCTGGGACGGATTCCCTTTATTACGTTCATTGATCTGTTTCTCTATCCGCTGGTGTGGCTGGGATTTTTCATCCTGTGGCTCATTGTGCTGATTAACGCCTTCAACGGGAAGAAGTTCAAGGTGCCAGTGCTGGGCGCTATTGCAGAGAGACAGGCTGGCAGCTAAGGCTGCATGCGTTTGCTCAGGCCGTCGCTGCGGCTTGAGAGCACTTTCCATGCAAGAAAGGAGTCATCATGTCTGACGAATTTGCACCTGTACCTACTCCTACTCCGGCTCCGGCGGCTTCCGGGCTCTCAGACAACTCGGCTGGCGCGCTGGCTTATGTGACGATTATTCCGGCGATCATCTTCCTGGTGCTGGAGCCGTATAACAAAAGTGCGTTTGTGCGCTTTCACTCCTGGCAGTCGATCTTCTTTGGGATCGCCTTTGCAGTGGCACATATTGTGCTGGGGGTTATTCCCGTGGTTGGATGGCTGGTTCTGATGCTGCTCGACCTGGGCTTCCTGGTGCTGTGGATCATCACGATTCTCAAGGCCAGCAAGGGTGAGAAGTATAAGCTGCCGTTTCTTGGGGATCTGGCGGCGAAGCAGGCTGGGGCGTAGTCTCCAGGCGGTTGTGAGCGGCGCTGAATGGTTCAACGCCGCTTGCCTTTCCTGCTGCTGTGCTTGCTGTGGCGTTTCTTGCCCGGCTTGTGTGGTACGGCTACGTTCGGTGTGCGTGCTTCGCGGCGGTTTTTCTTTTTGGATCTGGACGGTGGCCGAGGCGATTTTTTGCCGGTGAGCGGAATGCCTTCTTCCACAATCGAAAACTGCAGTTTGCGCTCCTGCGCGAGGATGCGGTCGAGGACGACTTCGACGTGATCGCCGGCACGGAAGCGGCGGCCAGCGCGGTCGCCGATGATTTCGTGCGTGTTCTCGCGGAAGGTGTAGCGGTCGTCGCGCAGGCTGTCGATAGGGACCAAGCCTTCTACGAACATGTCCGTCAGCTCGACGAAGAGGCCGTATTTGGTGGGGTTGAGCACGAGCGCGGCGAACTCTTCACCGACACGGTCCTGCATGAAGCGGACTTTCTTCCACTCGACCAGCTCGCGTTCAGCATCGGCGGCGCGGCGTTCGGTCTGACTGGTTTCTTCGGCGATTTGCGCTAGCTCAGATTCGGGAATGGGTGGGTTGATTTCGGAGTTTGTCGCGGGTCGCTTGGCGCGGTGAAGGACGATGCCGTGGAGGCCTTCGTTGGGGTGAGTCCATGGAGAATCGAGGCGGCCCTTGGCGATAGTTCCCTTCCCGCTGATGCCGCGGCGCAGCAACTCCTTTGTGATGCGGTGCACGATCAGGTCAGGATAGCGGCGGATGGGCGAGGTGAAGTGCGTATAGGTTGGCGCGGCGAGGGCGAAGTGGCCTTCGTTGATTTCGGAATAACGCGCTTGCTTGAGCGAGCGCAGCATTAAGTAGCTGAGGATGCGCTCCTCGGGTTTGCCTTCAAGACGCGTGGCGAGCTTTTGATACATGCGCGGAGTGACGGCGATCTCTTCCGGCACTTCATGCGTGCGGGCTTTGCGGCCGCTGCGCTCGGAGTCGCGGCGGTCTCCGCGGGTTTGGATTTTTTTGACGGGGAGTGCTCCGAGGCCTAGTGTGTAGCCAAAGCCTGCGGCCTGGTCTTCGAACTCGACGACGCGGCGTGGTTCGGGGCGCTCGTGGATGCGGTAGAGCGAATGGACGCCGAGGTCTTCAAGCCATGTGGCTACGCATTCGTTCGCCGCAAGCATGAACTCTTCGATGAGGCGGTTGGCCCAGGTGCGCTCGGCCTTGGTAACGCCGCGCATCTGGCCGTTTTCGTCGAATTCGATGACGGGCTCAGGAAGATCGAAGTCGATGGAACCTCGCTCTTCGCGGCGCTTGTTCATGAGCATGGCGAGATGGTGCATGCGCTCGAAATCTGCGACACGGTCGGCGTATTCGGCGCGTAATGCTTCATCGCCTTCGAGAATTTTGTGGACCTTGGTGTAGGTCATGCGATGCGCGGAGCGGATCACGCCTTCGGTGACTTCGTAGCTTTCGATGTTGCCTTGCGCGTCGAGCCGCATGAGACAGCTCAGGACGAGGCGGTCTTCGTTGGGACGAAGGCTGCAAATGTCTGTCGATAGCTCCTGCGGGAGCATAGGGATGGCGCGGTCCGGGAAGTAGACGCTGGTGCCACGCAGGCGGGCTTCGAGGTCGAGATCACTTGAAGAGCGGACGTATTCGGCTACGTCGGCGATGTGGACTTGCAGTTCGTAACCGCCGTCGGGGCGCTCTGTGACGAGGACGGCGTCGTCGAAGTCGCGGGCAGTTTCACCGTCGATGGTAACGATGGGAAGGGTGCGGAAATCGCGACGTTGCGCGACTTCTTCGAGATCGAGATGCGCTACGCTGCGGGCTTCTTCGAGCACGTTTTCCGGAAAGGTGTGCGGAAGCCGGTGCTTGCGGATCATAATCTCGACGTCTACGCCGAAGTCGTCGGGAGAGCCGAGGACTTCCAGCACGCGGCCTACGGGTGGACGTGTGGGCGTGGGCCATTGCGTGATTTCTACGTCTACGATGAGGCCGTCGAGATTGTCATAGTCTTCAGTGACGTGGGCTTCCTGGCCGAGGACACGGTGTGGAGTTGCGGACTCATTCGCTTCGGGGATTTCCTTGCCGAAGGGGATGAGGATGGGCTGCGTCATGCGCTCGTCGAAGGGGATGACCAGGTTCCCTTGTGTACGCTCGGATTTCGAATAGCGAAAGGTGCCTACTACGGTTGCATTGCGGCGTTCGACAACGCGGACGATGCGGCCCATGCGCCGGCCGTCTCCGCGCGGAGGGGCGAGCTCGACGAGAACCTGGTCACCTTGCATGGCGCCGTTGATTTCATCGGGAGGGATGAAGATGTCCTCTTCGATGCCTGACGGCTGGCGCGGGTTGGGACGGACGAAGCCGTAGCCGTCGCGGTGCAGGTCAAGACGTCCGGCGGCGAGGTTGTCGCGTGTACCGGTGACGCCGGTTTGGGCGCGGGGAATGCCCCACAATTCGCGGTCGAGTTTGACGAGGCGTCCGCTGGCAGTGAGGCGGGCCAGGTGTTCGAGGAGCAGACGGCGCTCGCGGCCGCCGCCGAGGCCGAGCTCGCGCACCAGTTGCTTGTAGCCTGCTTTTCCGCCTGCGGAGCGGGCGATGCGCGCGAGGAGTTCCTTATCCGTCATATTCATGAGGGTATCGCGTGGCAGGACGCAGGACGGGGTCGTAACGCTCGGGAGCGTTCCCATTTCGCCACTCCATTGTCGTGCGAGAATCCCGTTGACATTTTTTCGCAGATTTTCCATGCCTGGACTAGGCAGCGACGGCATCGGGCCGATTAGAATGGCAGAACAGCGAGGATGCGAACGAATACCCCGCCGGAATCATCTTTTTAGCAAGTTAATGGAAAGGAACTACATTGAATCGCATGTGGAAACCCAGCCAGCCGGAGTCCCCGACCTCTACCCCTACGCCTGAGCCCACGCGCCCCACTGCGCAGCCGGCAGTTTCGCACGAGCCCGCGCGCAGCAGCAGCGTTTCGGCAGCTGGTGATCAGGCCTCAATCAGCAAGGGACTTTATATCAAGGGCGAAATCTCTGGCACGGAGTCGCTGTTCATCGACGGCAAGGTCGAAGGCAGCATTGTATTGAATGGAAATCGTGTAACTGTGGGCCGAAACGGCCAGGTGGCCGCCAGCATTACCGCCCGCGAGGTTGTGGTTCTGGGCAAGGTGCGCGGCAATGTTTCGGCGACCGACCGCGTGGATATCCGTGCGGAAGGCGCGGTGACGGGCGATGTTTCGGCTGCCCGCATCAGCATTGAAGACGGCGCGTTCTTCAAGGGTGGCATCGACATCAAGAAGTCTGGTGATGCGGCTGCTCCGGCCAAGTCCGCGGCGGCTGCCACGCCCGAACCGGCCAAGGCTACTGTCTAAACCGCAGCAGTCAGCAATATAGATTATTTGCACCGAGCCCCCGCTGCGGCGGGGGCGTACGTGTTTGTACGGAGCGGGATTACAACAGATAAAAAGCTTGTAGATAAAGGGTTGTAACGAACTTTAGATATTCGGCAGAAACAAATATCTCCTGAAACCAAGTAGAAGTGCTTCAAGCTGGAGCAAGGCCCGGGGCTAAAGCCCCTGTCTCTTCTTTTCACTGATTCTCAGGGGCCTAAAGGCCTCTGCTCGCCCCATTCCGATCCTGACCTGCTCTAAAATCCGGACTTGCTCTCAATGGACATTAGCCTCGGCGAATTATCTTGCCAGCTTGAGTTTTCTGGCCATGACCCTAGGCAGTGCGGAGCCCATTCGCTCCAGCATTACCCACGCTACTGCCGTCCACAAGGCACTTCCCGCAAGCAGAATGATGAGATCGCCCAGGCGGCCTCCGGTACTGGGGTCGCGATGCAGTGCATTCATGAGCCAGTCGCGGAGAACGGTGAAGACAAGCCATACAATTCCGCCACCGGCGATACCTGCGACCAGGCAGCGAGCGATCTCTTCATAGTCGAGGCTCGCGAGCGAAACCATGCGCTTGTGGTGGAGCAGCAGGGCAAGCGTGATTGTTTGCGTAGCGATACCAATATCCGATGCAAGCGCCAGGCCCATTGCGCCGTAGAGATGAAAGCCCGTTGCGTAAATGGGAATCGCAATGATGGTTACGACGGCTCCGGCAAGCATGGGGAGCCAGGTGATGCCCGCAGCATAGAAGGCTCGCACGTAAATGGCTTGCGCAGACCAGAACATGAGCGCCAATGTATAGAGCGTGAAGTAAGTGGCGGTGAGGCGAGCGTCGTGGGTGGTGAAGCGGCCGCTGCGCAGGATGATGTGCACGAGCGGATAGGCGAGCGCAATCATGCCGGAAGCAGCAAGCACGGCGAGCGCCACGACGCGCGAGACCGAGTCGGCGACGCCGTTGGCGAACTCGTAGAACTTGTTCTGCGCCCAAAGCCGCGCGAAGAATGGCATAGACGCCGCACCCGCGGCCTGGCCAAGTATGGCCATGGGCGCGGAGAAGAGCTGCTTGGCGTTCATAAGGCGCGTGATGTCGCCGGGGCTGCTGCCCGCGAAGTAGCGCGCGATGTAGTCGTCCAGAAATGTCAGCGTGAAGCCGAGCATGAGCGGCAACGTCATGACGACCCACTCGCGCAGGCCGGGATGGCGGAAGTCAATACCCCAGCGGTAGCGGACACCGGCGCGCCATGCTCCGAAGGCATTGAGCACGAAGGCGCCGAGGATGGCTCCGACAAGTGCGCCGACGGCTAGCGAGGGGATGCCGATGCGGCTGGCGAGCAGCACGCCACCCAGGATGATGCCAAGGTTGTAGACAATGCTCTGCAACCCCTGGTACATGAACTGACGGCGGACGAGAAGCGTTGCGCCGAGGACGCTGCCGGCGAAGAAGAATATCTGGCCGGGGAGCAGGATGCGCGTCATGTGCGCGGAGAGCTTGACCTGTTCCGGAGTGAAGCCGTGGACGGTGTCGCGAATGAAGGGCTCGGCGAGAAACATGCCCGCGAGAACGCCGGCGCTGAGAACGAGCACGACAAAGTTGAGCACGATGGAGAGAACGCGCTCGCCTTCTTCGGCCTGGCCGCGCTCGCGATAACGGTTGAGCAGCGTAACAAAGGTGATGGAGGCCGCGCCGCCGGCAAGGAAGTAGTTGGTGAGCTCCGGGAGGCCGAAAGCTGCTACGTAGGCATCGGTTTCCGGGCCTGCGCCGAAGCGGTGGGCGATGAAGGTGTTGCGCACCAGGCCAATAAGGCGCGAGAGCAACTGGAAAAACATGAGCAGCAGCGTGGCAGTAAAGGCTGAGTGCTCATGCGAAAGGCCGAAAACGCCAAAGGCACGTGACCATTTGGAAGCCGGACGCGAGGCGACGCCGGGCTGGGGATTTGGCCCCGGTTGCTGCAGCTCTGCGTTGGCTAGCGGTTCGGTCACTGAGATTAATTTTATCTGGGAGACGGCTTGGATTTCCCCGGTCAAGCTGGTCGCGTATCCTGTTCGCAATCAGAAAGTTCTTTTATGGGGAAACTGCTCATGATGCGTCTTGTGGCCTGTTCCGCGGCCGTTGCTCTCGGATTCACTTCCCTTTCACTTGCGCAGGCGGTGCATGGGCGCGATGGGATTACGCTGCCTGCGCCGCCGGCGACAGAGGCTAAGCCGGTTACGGATGACTACTTTGGCACGAAGATTGTGGACAGCTACCGGTGGCTGGAGGATGCCAAGAGCACGGAGACGCGTGAGTTTATTGATGCGCAGAATGCCTACACGCAGCGGTATCTGAAGCAGGCACGGATTCGGCCGCAGGTGGTGGAGGATCTGGACGCGCTGGAGCATGTGGCACGGTGGTCGGCGCCGGTGGAGCGGAATGGGATTTTCTTCTTTCGCAAGCGGCTGGCGGAAGAGGAACAGTCATCGATTTACATACGGCGCGGATGGACGGGAAAGGATGAGCGCATTCTTGACCCGGCGCAGCTGAGCCGCGATGCGAATACATCGATCACGCTGGATGCAATTGCGCATGATGGCTCAATGCTGGTTTACGGCGTGCGTCAGGGCGGCGCGGATGAGACGGCGCTGCGGATTTACAACGTGAAGACGGGCAAGACGCTGGAAGATGAGCTGCCTCCCGCGCTTTATCGCTCAGTGAGCTTTCTGCCGGACAACTCGGCGATTTTCTACACGGTGCAGAAGCGCTCGGGGACTCTGCTCTATGAGCATAAGATTGGCGAACGCGTTTCGAAGGACACCCTGTTGTTTGGACGCGAGTTTCGTGGAGAGCCGCTGGGACCTATCGACTTGTTTCATGCGGAGGTGACAGAGGACCAGCATTATCTTGTGGTGACGATTGACCGCGGCGTCCCGGCAAAGCGCGTGGATATTGTGTATCGCGACCTGACGAAGCCGGACTCTTTCTTTGAAGTGCTGGTGTGGGGCGTGGATTCGCGCTTTCAGGCAATACGGGCGGCGAATGGATGGTATGTGCTGACGGACTTCAAAGCTCCGAATTACCGCGTGCTGAAGGCCGACCCCGGCGTGGCGGCAGAGGCGTGGCAGACGATTGTTCCGGAATCGGATGATGTGGCGGACAGCTTCTCAATTGCGGGAGGAAAGCTTTACGTTCACCGGCTGCATGATGTGCAGACGGAGAACACTGCTTATACGCTGGCGGGCAGGGAGCTTGGCAAGGTGGATGTTGGCGGCGTTGGTTCGGCTTCGGGGATTTTTGGTGATCCGGTGCAGCGCTATGCGTACTTTACATTTGAGTCTTATATTCAGCCACCAACGATTTACCGGTTCGACACAACGACGGGCAAGCATGAGCTCTTTTTTCAACCGAAGATTGCTTTCAACTCTGCCGACTATGAATTGAAGGAAGTGTTTTACACATCGAAGGACGGCACGAAGATTCCGATGTTTATTGGCGGCAAGAAGGGGTTGAAGCAGGATGGGACTGTTCGGTTATTGATGAGCGGTTATGGTGGCTTTAACCTGAGCGAGCTGCCGCACTGGGATCCCAAGTGGGCGTGGTGGATGAGTCAGGGTGGATGGTTTGCCTTTCCCAACATGCGCGGTGGCGGTGAGTATGGCGAGAAGTGGCACCAGGCGGGAATGTTTGAGAAGAAACAGAATGTTTTTGACGACTGGTTTGCGGCGGCGCGTTACCTGATCGACAACAGGTACACCTCGCCCGAGCACTTTGCGATTACGGGGCGCTCGAATGGGGGGTTGTTGATGGGTGCGTCGTTTACGCAGCATCCGGAACTGTTTGCGGCGGTGTGGTGCGGGTATCCGTTGCTGGATATGCTGCGCTACCAGAAATTTGAGCAGGGGCCACAGTGGACTACCGAGTATGGGTCGGCGGAGAACGAAAAGCAGCTCCCATACCTTCTGAAGTATTCGCCGTATCAGAATGTGAAAGACGGGACGAAGTATCCGGCGATTATGTTCTTTACCGGGGACAGCGATACACGGGTGGATCCTCTGCATGCGCGGAAGATGACGCCGCTGGTGCAGGCGGCCAATACAGGCGGGCGTCCTATTTTGCTGCACTATTCGCTGGCTGGAGGGCACTCGGAGGGTGTGAGCGTAGAGCAGGCGGTGCAGGATCATGCAGATGAGATGACGTTTCTATGGGTCGAATCGGGCCCTGTGGCTGCGCACTGAGCCTCCTTTGGGATTACCAAGGGATGTAATCCTCGCGTAACCTCATGGCAATACAGGACGGGCCGATGAAACAGAGACGGACGCTTATCTGCCGAGCTAGAAACAATCGAGCAATATGCCTTTGACCACAATGCGGCAGGGAGCATGAGGGCCCTCATGACAAAAGCTGAAACAATCCAGAGGCACAGTTCCGAGGGTGCGAGACTGGCAGCACTGCGCAGCCTTGCAATTCTGGACACTGCGCCGGAAGCTGCGTATGACTCCATTACCCGGCTGGCCGCGGACTTTTTCCATGTGGATGGCGTAACGCTTGGCTTTGGCGATGAGTCGCGGCTGTGGATGAAGTCGCGCTGGGGCGAGGGGCCACAGGAGTTGCCGCGCGCGTTGGCGCTGCTGGAAGCGATGCTTGTTTGCGGTGAGCCGGTTGTGATTCTGGACAGTCATGCGGAGAGCTATGAGCCGGCAATTCAACTGCGCAGGCGAGAGTTTCGCTTTGCGGCAAGTGTTCCTGTGCGGCTGAGCGAAGGCTGCATTGTGGGCACGCTGACCTTGCTAGACAGCAAGCCGCGTGCGGAATTTACGGCTGCGGAGCTGGAGACGCTGGAAGATATGGCGGCGATGGTTACGAGCCATCTGGAACTACGGCGGCTGCGGCTGGCGGAGAAGCGGGTTCGAACGCGGCGCACCAGCATGGGACACAAGACAGAGAAGCATGACTTGCCGTGGCCGCGGCCATCTGATTTGCGACGCGCACTTGACCGCAATGAGTTTGTTCTCTACTACCAGCCGGAGGTGGAGCTGGAGACGCGCCGCATTGTAGGGCTTGAGGCGCTGATCCGATGGCAGCATCCGGTTCATGGCCTTGTGCTGCCGATGAGTTTTATCCCGCAGGCGGAGCAATGCGAGGTGATTCATCCCATTGGCGACTGGGGACTTGCAGAGGCCTGTGCGCAGATTCAGAAGTGGACGCGCGAGAATGCAGGCAACGGTTCCCTGCGCGTCTGCGTGAATCTTTCAGCGCGGCAGTTTATGCGTGCGGGGCTTACAGATCATGTACGTTCGCTGCTGATGCAGTCCGGCACTACGGGGCACCAGCTGGGACTGGAGATGACGGAGTCGGTGCTGATTCCTGATGTGCATGCGGCCACGGAAGTGTTGAACGGGCTGCGCATGCTGGGAGTGAAGCTGGCGATGGATGACTTTGGCACCGGATACAGCTCGCTCTCGAATCTGCACTCGTTTCCGTTTGACATGCTGAAGATTGACCGCTCGTTTGTGAGCCGCATGGAGGATGGCGACCAGGGGATTCATATTGTGCGCGCGATTATTGAGCTGGCGCGAGCGCTCGACATGGACGCGATTGCCGAGGGAATTGAGACAGCTGAGCAGTTGCGTCTGCTATGCGAGCTTGGCTGCCGTTATGGGCAGGGCTACTACTTTGCTCCGCCGTTGCCGGCTGACAAAATTTCCCATCTGCTGCGCCTGCCGGGGCGGGTTCTTCCCGAGGCTGCGGCTTCCGCTGACTGCGTAGCCTGAGGTGTGTGCCGATTTGGAACGCGGTGCGAAGTGTTTCACTTTGAAACGCTCGCTGTTGTGATGTCCTTCTTTTGCGGCTCAAGTTTTCTCTGCGCGGGCTATGCTCCAAGGCATGTACAGCTCCGCTACATTTTCGCCCTCCCCCGAAACCGCCGCGCTGGATTCCGCTGTGCCGGAGCTTGATAGCTTCGCTGCCTTTCTCGAGAAGCTTACGCAATTGGATACCGGGACTGTGCCTGTGGCACAGCCGCCTGCCGCGCAGGATGACGATGCAGACAGCCTTAGCTATGAGCATGCGCTGCGACGTAAGCGTGTTGCTTCTCCAGCGGCTCTTGCGATGAAGGAGCGAGCGTCGACTGTCCTGGCGGTTGCGGAAAAACGCAATGCCCTCACTACGCTTCGCCTGACGATGCAGGAGCGCGATCTGCTGAGGCAACGCGCTTCGGAAAGCAGTCTTTCGGTTTCTGCTTACATCCGCTCGTGCGTTTTTGAGGTGGAGATGCTGCGCGCAGAGGTGAAGCAGCTGGTGGCTGAGACGCGCACGAATGCTGTTGCGCAGCCGCGCGTGGTTGCAGACGAAACACCCCTGATTGCTGCTCCGCCGAAGCAGGCCGCTTTGCCCTCCCCCACGCAAACGCGGCAGCTTAAGCCAGCGATGACGCGAGAGCCGCAATCGGCGCTGCCACGGCATACGGATCCCCGCGTACAGGCGGCGCTGGATGAACAAAGACGGCTTTCCATTCAGCAGGCGGCACAAAAACATCCGCACAAGAAGGAGGCAAAGCCGGGACTGTTCGGATTTTTCTTTGGGGCGCGTAAGAGCGCCTGATTTTCTCAGTCCGGCTTCGCTGTGTTATTCGACTTCGAGGACGAGGCACTTGAGATATTCGGTCTCGGGCAGGTTCAGCACGACCGGATGATCTGGCGCGGCCATGCGACGTTCCAACACGCGCACGCGCTTGCGGGCATCAGCTGCGGCTGAGGAGACGGCGCCTTCGAGGGCGGTCCAGTCTATGTGGTGCGAGCAGGAACAGGTGACGAGCAGGCCACCGGGACGCACCATTTTGAGCGCGCGCAGGTTCAGCTCTTTGTAGCCGCGCAGGGCGCCTTCCACGGCACGGCGCGATTTGGCGAAGGCCGGTGGGTCCACGACAATCGCGTCGAAGCTCTCGCGAGCGTCGGACCAGTCGCGGAGAAGCTCAAAGGCATCCGCTTCGACCCAGTCCACTTCGGCGCTTATCTTGTCGCGGTTGGACTCGAGATTCTTTTCGGCTACTTCGAGCGAGGCGTGCGAGACATCGACGCCGGTGACACGGCCGGCTACGCGTGCCATGTGCAGCGCGAAACCGCCCTGGTAGGTGCAGACATCGAGCGCGCGTTCCGTTGCGCCGAGGCGTTGTGCCCATTCGGCGGCAGCGGCGTAGTTTTTGCGCTGGTCGAGAAAGGCTCCGGTCTTTTGACCGGCGTTGGCGTCGAAGTGGAATTTGAGGCCATTGAGATGGAAGATGGCTTGCGTTACCGGCGCTTCCGGATTTGCCGCCCACAGCGGCGCCAATGAAGGCACGGAGATGCCTTCCAGCTCGCGGATGCGCGGGTCAGGGCGTTCGAGAATCGATGCGGGCTGGAGTTCTTCACGCAACACGCGGACGCAAACCTCGCGCACGGCTGTGGAGTCGAGGCCGCGTGCGAGAAGCTGCAGGATTACCAGGTTGCCGTATTTGTCGGCCACCAGGCCGGGAATCTCGTCGGCTTCGCTGAAGACAAGGCGGCAGGCATTGGTTTCTTCGCTCAGCCCCTCATTCAACATGGTCTTGCGTGTTTGCACGGCCTTGCGCAGGTGGTCTTCGAGCAGGACCAGCCAATCGGCTTCGTCGATGGCGGTGCGGCTGACCATGCGCAAGACAATCTGCGAGGAGGGGCTGTAAAGAGCCGTACCAAGCAGCAGGCCGCGATTGTCGGCCACGTGGAGCAGCGTTTCCGATTCGTCGGCGGCGATAGACTCGACATCCGAAGCGTAGACCCAGACATGCCCGGCGCGAAGACGGTCCGCGGCGCGGCGGCTGATCTGCGCACCGTGCTCAAGGCCAGTCGAGCTTACGGCTGGCTCGTGAGCCTTTACTGGTTCGCGTTTTGGGCTGGTTTTTGCCGTGGCTTTGGGAGCAAGGAAAGGCGCCGGGGGTTTCCCGGCCCCCGGCGCCTTCCGGTTCTTGTCAGATTTTTTGCTGCGCGGCTTTTGCATAAGCTCCCTCGGGCTGGTTTCCCGGCGCCGGGAGCGGAGTGGCCGCCGGCCTTACCTGGTCTGGATACTCCGGATGTAGCTGCTCAGATTGACAATTCTGAGCTGGCGCTCCTGAGGATTCCCGTGGTTCATATTACCAAGGATGGGTCCCCAGACTGGCATCTCCGCCGAGCCATGCGCAGGCAAAGTTGAGCCGCCCTGCAGCACGGCTGAGAGATGCGCATCAGGGAATTTGCCGTGGTTGACGCGGGCGAGTGTGGTCAGGTTCACAGGCTGCACCTTCAGTGCCGGTGCAGCGGGACCATATCCGCGGCCGTCCGTGCCATGGCATGGCGCACAGTAGTTTACGAACATCTGCTTGCCGTTGGTCGGGTCAGTTCTGTCAACGGGAATCAGGATCTTTCCCTTGTTGGACTCCCCGTAGCCTGGGACGAGAACTGCGACCATCAATAGCGTAAGGAGAGTGAAGCGTTTCAGCATGACGTACCTCGGTTCCGGGCCTGGTTCCGGATCTAGAAGCTTGTGGTCCGTCCCCCAGCCCGCCGGAAACTCTACGCCTGCTGTGATGTGCTCCGGCTGTGATAAGCGGCACAGGAGGATGCCCAAGAGAGCACCGCCAAACCTCTGCGAGATGTGCTTGTAACGCAATCGGACTATAATGAATCATGGCGACTGTCCGTCAGACCATCCCGGTGGATAAATCCAGCAGCCCCTTGGCGCCTCCGGAAAATTCTGCGGCTCCGACAGTTACGCCTCTTGCCACACCCTGGTCCCTTGAAAAAATCAATGCGCGCTTTGATGCGCTGATCCGCCAGGTGCAGGCTAACCGACCAACGGAAGATGTTGCGCTGATTCATAAGGCGTGGGCTTTCTGCATCCAGCACCATGCGGGGCAGATGCGCGCTTCGGGCGAGCCCTACATCCTGCATCCTCTGGCTGTAGCAGAAGTGCTGGTGGAGATGAAGCTGGATGCGACGGCCATTGCCGCCGCGCTGCTACATGACGCCGTAGAAGACACGCCGGCCACGAGCGAAGAGATCGCCACCAACTTTGGCGACCAGGTGGCGCACATCGTCGAAGGCGTCACAAAGATCGACAAGATTCAGTTTGCCAACCGCGAAGACCGCCAGGCTGAAAACGTGCGCAAGATGCTGCTGGCCATGGTGACGGATATTCGCGTAGTGCTGATTAAGCTGGCCGACCGGCTGCACAACATGCGCACGCTGGAGCACCTGAAGCCCGAGCGGCAGGAAGCGATTGCGCGGGAAACGATGGATATTTATGCTCCGTTGGCGCACCGCCTTGGCATGGGCAAGGTGCGCGGCGAGCTGGAAGACCTGGCGTTTCGCTATACCGATCCCGTCAGCTACGAGCAGATGACGCAGGAGGTGGAGTCACGCCGCGCTGAAGGCGAGCAGTTTCTGCGCATGGTGGAAGACACGCTTGCAGAACAACTGCGCGAGAACAACATTGATGCGCGCGTGGAGTGGCGCATCAAGCGGATTTACTCCATCTTCCAGAAGATTGAGCGATCGAAGGTCAGCTTTGACCAGGTGTATGACTTCCTGGCGATTCGCGTGATTACGCAGGATGTGGCGGCTTGCTATGCGGTCTTTGGATTGATTCATACGCTGTGGCGGCCAGTGCCGGGACGTATCAAAGACTTTATCGCGATGCCGCGTGCCAACCGTTACCAGTCACTGCATACGACAGTGATTGGCTCGGGCGGGCACCAGTTTGAGGTGCAGATTCGCACGGAAGAGATGCATCGCGTTGCCGAGGAAGGTATTGCTGCGCATTGGAAGTACAAGGCCGGCGAAGGCAGCGTGAATGCACGCGACGAGGAGCGGCTGAACTGGATTCGGCAGCTTGTTGAGTGGCAGAAGGAGATGACTGACCCCAACGAATTCCTCTCCAGCCTGAAGATGGATCTCTATCCCGACGAGGTCTATACCTTCACGCCGAAGGGGAAGGTGGTTGTGGTTCCGGCGGACGGTACTCCGGTTGATTTTGCGTACACGATTCATACCGATGTGGGCCACACCTGTGTGGGCGCGAAGATCAACGGGCGCATGGTGCCGCTGCGTACCAAGCTGCGCACAGGCGACATTGTCGAGATCATTACGCAGAAAGACCACAAGCCCAGCCGCGACTGGCTTACCTTCGTCAAGAGTCCACGGGCGCGCAACAAGATTAAGCACTGGCTGAATGAAGATCAGCGGCAGCGTGCCGTGGAGATTGGCCGTAAGCTGCTGGAGCGCGAGGCGAAGAAGTTCAAGGTGCCGTTGAGCCAGGTTGCTGACTCGGACCTGAGCCGTATTGCCAATGAATATGGCGTGGCCACGGCGGCTGACCTGCTGGCAACGCTGGGGCAGGGCAAGCACTCCGCGCACCAGGTACTGCACAAGCTTGCGCCGGGCTTTCTGGAAGCGGCTGAGACCGATTCCGCGGTGGAGGCCAAGCCAACCGAGCACAAGCCCGGCGAAGGCGGCATGTCGGACCAGGTGCGCAAGCTGCATCTTACCGGGTCAGACTCGCTGCAGGTGGAAGGGCAGAACGACCTGCTGGTTTACCGTGCGCGATGTTGCAATCCGATTCGCGGCGAGGAGATTGTCGGCTATGTGACGCGCGGAAAGGGTGTGGCTGTGCATGCGCGCAGCTGCCCCAATGTGCAGAACCTGCTGTATGAGAGCGATCGTCGCATCAATGTGGAGTGGTCGCGCACTCCGGAGCAGACTACGAGCCGTGCCCAGCGCTTCCCTGTGCGCCTGACCGTTTACTGCGACGACCGCGCCGGCATGCTGAAGGAGCTGACCGCCGTCATCTCCGACGACAACACGAACATCCGCAGTGTAGACACGCGGCCCATGGAAAATGGCGAAGCTGCGGTCGAGTTCGTCATTGAAGCGCAGGATGTAGGCCATCTCAACAAGCTCGTCCTCGGGTTGCGGCGCGTTCCAGGCGTCCGCTCCGTGCAGCGCTCGCAGCAGTTTTAAAAATTCCCTTTCATTCCTTCATTGAATTTCTATGCCCCGGCATGGCATGGTTACTGTCGCACGCACATTTCTACTTGAACCATGCTGATTTCGAGGCTTATGAAACTCTTGCATTTTTCCCTTCCACTTGCATTGGTTGCCGCATGTTTTCCAGCCATTGCCCAGTCGCCCAATACTACCGTTAGCTCAGACTACGCTCGCGACCCCAAGCAGCCCATCGACGAGGCCTACACGGCGAAGATTAAGCAGTACACCACGGGGCCGAATTTTATTTCACCGCTGGTGGATTATCTGCCCGCTTCGAAGACTGTGCCCACTCCGGCGAAGGTGCTGGGTGATGTCTCGGGCGCGCCGGATTATCTGCCGTATGCGGAGGATGTCTATAAGTACTTCCGCATGCTGGAGGCAGCGAGTCCGCGCGTGAAGGTCTTTACCATTGGCCACACGGAAGAGGGCCGCGAGATGATTGCGGCGGCGATTGGCAATCCCGAACTGCTGGCCCATGCAGATGAGAACAAGGCGAAGCTGGCGCAGCTTGGCGACCCGCGCAAGATCAACTTTGATGATGCTAAGGCGAAGACGCTCATCGACAGCGCGTATCCGGTGTACTACATTACCGGCACGATTCACTCGCCAGAAACGGGCGCGCCGACGGCGCTGATGGAGCTGGCGTATCGACTTGCTGTGGATGATGCGCCATACATTCAATACATCCGCTCACACATGATTGTGCTGATTACGCCGGTGGTGGAAGTGGATGGGCGCGACCGCCAGGTGGACATTTATCGCTGGCATAAGGCGAACCCCGGCAAAACGTATCCGCGGCTGCTCTACTGGGGCCACTACGTGGCGCATGACAACAATCGCGACGCGATGGGCATGACACTGGCGCTGACGCGCAACGTGCTTGATACTTACATCGACTGGCATGCGCAGGTGCTGCATGACCTGCATGAATCGGTCCCGTTCCTCTACGACAACACCGTTGGCGATGGGCCCTACAACGCGTGGGTGGACCCTATGCTGACCAATGAGTGGCAGGAGCTGGGCTGGAACAACATTGCGCAGATGCAGGCCTTTGGTATGCCCGGCGTGTTTACGCACGGCGACTTTGATACGTGGAGCCCCGGCTATCTCATGTTCCTTGCCGCTATGCACAACGGCATCTCGCGTTTGTATGAGACCTTTGGCAATGGAGGCGCAGATACGGAGAAGCGCATTCTTACGCCGGAGGATTACTCGCGCACGTGGTACCGGCAGAATCCGCCACTGCCTACGGTAACGTGGAGCCAGCGTGACAACAACAACTACGAAGAGACTGCGCTGCTGACGACGATCTCGTACTTCTCGCACAATACGCGGCACTTTCTTGAGGACTACTACCTCAAGAGTAAGCATTCGATTCAGAAGCCGCAATTTGAAGGGCCCGCGGCTTATGTCATTACCAATGACGCGGAGCACTCGAACCGTGTTGAGGAACTGCTCACTTCGCTCAAGCGGCAGCACATTGAAATCCATGAGCTGACTTCTGACGCAACTGTGCCTGTTCCGGCGGAGAAGCGCGGCGATAAACCAAAGGAAACTACTTTTCCGGCGGGCAGCATTGTTGTCCGCATGGATCAGCCGTATGCGCGCGCTGCCGATGCGCTGCTCGACAAGCAATTCTGGGCGCCGGATGATCCGCAGAAGCATCCTTATGACGACACGGGCTGGAGCTTTTCGGCACTGTTCAATCTGAAGGTGGCGCGCGTTACGGATCCGGCGGTGCTGAAGGCTTCGATGAAGTTAGTTGACGATCCTTCTTCGGTTGCTGGCTTGTTGAGCGGTTCGGGCTCGGTGACGGTTGTGCCGAATCACAGCCAGACGACGCTGCTGGCACTTGTTTACAAGCTGAAGGGAGCTTCAATACGGGCAACGGAGAAGCCCTTTGATGTAGCAGGACAGACGATTCCAGCTGGCTCGCTCGTCATCACTGGCGCGGATTCGTCGCAGCTTGCTTCTGCATTGAAGTCGCTTGCACTGGATGCAACGAGCCTCAGCGCTGCGCCATCGGTTCCGTCACATGCGGTCACTGCTCCTCGCATTGCCGTGATGCATACATGGCTGGCAACGCAGACGGAAGGCTGGTGGCGTTACGCCTTTGAGACGGCGGGTGTGCCGTTTGATTACATCAGTACGCAGACCGCCGCTAAAACCGACGATCTGCGCGCGAAGTACGATGTGATCGTCTTTGCGCCTGTGGGCGGTGGCGGAAGCTCTTCCATTCTGAATGGTATGCCTATGTGGTCGAATCCGATGCCGTGGCAGAAATCAGACCTTACACCAAACCTGGTCGGCTCGCTCGACTCGACGGATGATATTCGGCCTGGGCTTGGTTATGACGGTCTTGCACATCTCAAGTCATTCCTCGAAAAGGGTGGCCTGCTCATCACCTGCGAGGATACGGCGCAATTTGCCATTGATATGGGACTGGCGCCTGGCGTCTCCGCTGCTTCCGGCGGGGAGGCGCGCGTGGTCGGCACAGTTCTCAACTCTGTCTTCGTTGCGCGTGACAATCCAGTGGCGTTTGGTTATGGCGAAACGCTGCCTGTGATGAGCGCAAACGGAATGACCTTCAACGTTTCGAACACGCTGGGCGGTCGCGGCGGGCGCACCCTCATGGATCCCTACGCCGAGCGCCCTACCGGACGCGGCACCGTGGAGGATGGCGACACTCCGCAGGGCCGCACGATTGCGGAAGCTGAGCCGCTGGACAAGCCGAAGCCGTGGGAGCCGCGCAAGCTGAATGAAGAACAGATGCGGAATAATCTGAGCGTTATTCCGGTGCAGTACCGGCCGGATGTGATTCTGCGCTTCTCCGATGCACGTACGCTGCTGGTCTCAGGCCTGCTTGATCACGCGGGCTCGATTGCGGAACATGCCATTGTGGTGGATGCGCATCTTGGCGAAGGGAATGTGCTGCTCTTTGCCAACAACCCTGTCTATCGCGGGGAAACTATCGGCTCGTATGCGCTGGTCTTCAATGCGATTCTGAATCATGACCATCTGGCACATGCGGCTAAGGCGGAAGAGAAAAAGTAAGCCAATCAACTCTGCACAATCCCAGGTCTCGAATCGAGACCTGGGATTTTTTGTTTCTATCCCTACTTCTTGGGCTTTGCCGGCTGATTCGCAATGATCTTGTCCTTGATCTTGGCATAGGTCGCCGCCGGAACGATGCTCTTGGTCTTCAGCTGCGTCTTGTTGGCATACGGGCGCCCGGCAATAATCTTGGCCGCATAGGCATCGCCGACTCCGGGAAGCGCCTTCAGCTGGTCCGCAGTCGCCGTATTGATATCAACCAGCGTCGCCGGTGCGGGCGATGTTGCCTGTGTGGCCGCAGGAACGGCTGCGGAGATGGCCGGTGCGATGCCAAGGAGCAGTGCCGCAGTAAGTATGGACACTGGGAGGAACCGATTGAGCTTCATGAGAGATCTTCCTTTCTGAATGTGCCGTCTCAACTTCCATGCGACAGGCCCGTACAACTGGCGCCGCGCAAAAAGCATACTGCCCAAGACACGTTTCCGGAAAGACAGTTCTGTGGGTAATACAAGCGCAACAAGAAAAGCCCTCCCATTCTGGGAGGGCTTTTCTTGTTGCAAAGATTGTTGAGCTTATCCGACGACTTCGATGCCCATGGAGCGCGCGGTGCCCTTGATGCTCTTGATGGCCGTCTCGACCGAAGCGGCGTTGAGATCAGGCATCTTCTGCTCGGCGATCTCGCGTACCTGCTTTTCGGTCACCTTGCCCACCTTATCCTTGTTCGGCGTGCCGGAGCCCTTCTGCAGGCCAGCGGCCTTCTTGAGGAGCACTGCTGCCGGAGGGGTCTTGGTGACGAAGGTGAAGCTGCGGTCGGCGAAGACCGTGATGACGACCGGGATAATCAGGCCGGCCATTTCCTTGTTCTGCGTGCGAGCGTTGAACTGCTTGCAGAACTCCATGATGTTGACCTGCGCCTGACCGAGCGCGGGACCTACCGGCGGTGCCGGGGTCGCCTTGCCGGCTTCAATCTGCAGCTTGACGTAGGTTGATACTTTCTTTGGAGGTGCCATGTTGGTTCCTTCGGAACCAGCTCTTAGCTCCTAGCTTTTAGCTCTTAGCTGGTTACTTCTCATGCAAATTTTGGTGCTGCTCGCTTAGCGTTCCCTTTTAACCGGCGGCCAGCCAGGCGGCCCTACCGGCTAGAAGCTAAAAGCTAATAGCTAATAGCTAACAGCTACTCAATCTTTTCGACTTTGCCAAATTCAAGCTCAACCGGGGTGGAGCGGCCGAAGATGGTCACCATAACCTTGAGCGTTTCGCGATCTTCGTTGATCTCATCCACCACGCCGTTGAAGTTGGCAAACGGGCCGTCGGTAATCCGGACGGACTCGTTCTTTTCAAACTTGATCTTAAGCCGCGGCTTTTCCTTCGCGACTTCCGAGCGGTAGAGAATCGAGCTGACTTCTTCTTCGCTCAGGGCCACAGGCTTGTCGCCCGTGCCGAGGAACCCGGTCACCTTCGGCGTGTCCTTCAACACGTGCCAGAGGTTGTTGTCGAGCTCCATTTCAACCAGCACATAGCCGGGCAGAAACACCCGTTCGATGGTCCGCTTTTTGCCGTTGACAATCTCTGTCACCGGCTCCATCGGAATCATCACCTTGCCGACACGGTCCTGGAGGCCAAAGGCCTGCACACGGCTCTCAATCGATTCCTTGACCTTGCGCTCAAAGCCCGAGTAGGCGTGCAGAATGTACCACTTAAAGCGCTCGTTGGTCGGTGTCAGCTGCGGCGTTTCCGTACCTTCGGCAGATGGGGTCTCGGTCGAGGTGTCCTCGGCAGTGATTTCGGCGGGTTGTTTGAGTTCTTCTTCCATCATGCTCTCTATTCGCGGACAGACTTGGCGCCGAGGTTGCGGCTTAGCCCTTTACTCTACTACTCGCCGCCCAACCGGTGCAGAATCTGCTGCACGGCGTTGCTGAAGACAAGGTCCGTCAACCAGAAGAAGAGGCCAAAGACAAAGACCGTGATGATCACAACGGTCGTGGTCGATTCCACTTCCTTGCGCGAGGGCGTAACCACCTTGCGCATCTCCGAGCGCACGTCGCTCAGGAAGCTGGTGAAGCGGTTCCAGTTGCTGGTCGCAGTGGTGAGCGCTCCCGGCTCCTGGCGCTTGATCGACGATGGACGCTCTTCGCTGTTCACAATTGCTGCCTTTGACGCCATACTTCCATTCCTTCACTCCCGCGGCGATTCTCGCCACGGGAACACCGCAAAATCTGGCAGGGGCGGAGGGATTCGAACCCCCAAGTTCGGTTTTGGAGACCGACAGTTTAACCGTTGAGCTTACGCCCCTAAAAGCAGCTTCTAGCTGCTAGCTTTCAGCTTCTAGCTTTGGCTTCGGTGAACTCTGCTGCTCATTTTCCCGACGCAAAAGCTAGAAGCTAGAGGCTAGAAGCTAATAGCTGTCTTACTTCGTTTCCCGGTGCGGCTGGTGCTTGCGGCAACGGTTACAGAACTTCTTGAACTCGAGACGGCCGGTGGTCGTCTTTTTGTTCTTCGTCGTCGAGTAGTTCCGCTCCTTGCACTCAGTGCACTGCAATGTCACGATTTCCCGCATTGTTCAATCCTAACTGATTCGGCGTTTTCGTTGCCGTTCGCCTGAATCTGAAATTCTTAGGTTGCAGGTTACAGGTGACAGTTTTTACTGTTTGCTGTCACCTACAACCTGTCACCTCTTACTTAATAATCTCGCTGATGGTGCCTGCGCCGACAGTGCGCCCGCCTTCGCGAATCGCGAAGCGCAGACCCTTCTCCATGGCCACCGGCGTAATCAGTTCCACAACCAGCTGCACGTTGTCGCCCGGCATCACCATCTCCGTGCCCTCAGGAAGCTCCGCCACGCCCGTCACGTCCGTCGTACGGAAGTAGAACTGCGGACGGTAGCCCTTGAAGAACGGCGTGTGACGGCCGCCTTCTTCCTTCGACAACACGTAAACTTCGCCCTTGAAGTTCGTGTGCGGCGTGATCGATCCGGTCTTCGCCAGAACCATGCCGCGCTCCACGTCTTCCTTCGGAATGCCGCGAAGCAACAGACCGGCGTTGTCGCCTGCCAGACCTTCGTCCAGCTGCTTCTTGAACATTTCCACGCCCGTTACAACCGTCTTGCGCGTCTCGCGG